>JAABUP010000095.1_pt1 | contig 198106 bp, 251 predicted proteins | sample 5559201 | NCBI WGS metagenome assembly JAABUP01 (sample SAMN10711887, study PRJNA513373) | rock metagenome | isolation source: Antarctica rocks | place: Antarctica
CCTGGGTAGATTGGATCTCAGATACACTTTCCCAAGGATACACTAATTTGCAGAGCTTGGTAAAATGCCTGGATCATAGAGGTGTTGCACCAGATACACTATGCAGTCAAGCAAGGCTGTGTTACGCTGCGCAATGCATTGAGATGCACCTCGGAGGCTATATTTACATTTATGTAGAGTAGAGTCGCTGACTGAAAAGCTGCTGAGACAACAATCGTGGCGTCTGTTACTGACAGTTAGGGCGAGGCTGACAATCCCGACGGCCGGCCACGAGCGCAAGCACAACGCATGTAGAGCTGATATTGGAGGTTGTGTCAGTGGTTATACCTATATCAGCAGAGTATCTTGTATCATGCTTGCTGGCATGTCATAGTCATCTGTAAGTGGCCACTTCCTCAACAATCTGAGTTAGTTCGTCTTCTGATATCTTTCCCTGAACATACAAAAGCAGCTTGATGTAAGCAGACTAAGAGTGCTTTTGTGACACACAGTCATGATATCATACGCTGTCAGCATGTGCACATTTCTGACGGCATGTCTCACCATCAGACTTGGGACTAAGATTTTGGCTTCCTCAACATCGCCAGGTGCAAGATTAGCTAGCACACAAATTTCAAAAAAATGTAGCTTGGGATATGTGCTCACAAGCTTCCTGCAGGACGAGTCATTTGTTTGGTAACACTGCAGACAACACTTGGTAATCAAGATCAATGCAAGCAACACACAATTTGAGCAAACGCAAGGCGAGGTCCAGATACGTACTGGCGTAGTGCATCCATATTAGGCCTGTTTTGCTGAATGTTGAATTGCGAGACATATTCATACGTCTTTCGGACCCGTTCTGAGGCCTCTTCTAGCCTAATCTCCCGTGATTCCAGGTGGTGCTCGAGCACAAGTTTGGCTTCAGTGTTGGAAAGACTGTTGGCTTCCAGGAAGACTGTGTGAAGGTGAGACAGAGTCAGGAAAATCAGTATGCGGTGCCAACACTGATGTGAGCCTGCCTCACACACCAGTAGGTATTTTCAACTCTGCTGCGTTTTCCTCCTCCTGCAGATCGCTCATGAGCCGCCTGCAAGATGTACCGTGTCTTGAGGAAAAGCCTCTTGACAGCGGTCTTGCAGGTTCAGCACAAAACTTGAAACAGCGCTGTAGAACGGAAAAAACAAAAGTGATCGATGCTGCGTTCTTCCAGTACTTCCTGCGCTTCACCGTCGGATACGCATTTCACCAATTCGCTTCAGCAAGCTTTCGCACTTTCATGGGGCTTCCTTGGTGCGACGTTTCGTCTCCATTTTTTGTGCCTGGTTGCCAGAGTATCTGAGCAGGCAATTCAGCACAAAGCTCCGCTTTCTAGCACTAATAAATGATATCGGTCAGCATGCTTGCGAGATAATCACTGCGTCAATCAGCTTGGCGTTCCCGGGGGCAATATGCGAGTTCGTTCCGCCATCAAGAAATTGTGCGACTCTTGCAAGGTTGTAAAGAGGAGGGGTAAACTTTATATCGTCTGCAAGGCCAGCCCGAAGGTGTGTGTAAAATATTAGCTTACTTTTTGGTAGCTAGAGCACATACCAACCTGACACTCTGGCCTGACAGCACAAGCAGCGTCAAGGCTTCCACACAGACGCTGGCGTTCCGTCTGCTTCTGCCGAAGAGGCGGTCGTATCACAGCTCAGAAAGCCTGCTCCGTGAGCTTATGATGCGCTAGTACATGAAGCAGTTACTAAAATAACTCTACCAATTTGTTGATCTTGTTGCAGGGCTTTCACCTTGCCTGAAGGCACTAATGCTAGCATAGGCATGCAGGAGTGGCTCTACAGATAGTTATGTGACATACTGCCATGGCTGCTATGATGCTGCGCAGGATTTACTGTCCTCAGATGCCCAGCAAGTGTTGCTATGTGACCTGCAAGGTTGTTGCTGGCCAGGTGTAGGCAGATGCTGTGTCTGTGCAGTTGGTCCACACTGTCTGTGCAGCTGCAGATAAGTTTGTGATCAAAACATGCAGCTCTCAGGCACACTGGCCTGGACATTCATTTCACCTGGCTGACAGACGTTGAGGGGACAGAAAGGCTTTCACGAAGTCACCTTGATGTCTGACATCTAGCCCATTATGAATAGTTGAGTGTGCACAAACATGTACTGACCAAGTTGGCGTTAGAGGCATTCAGGTCAGGTGTTTGCACATATGTCTGAACAGTGTTTTTCTGTTCATTCAGTAAGAGGTACAGTCAGCGCGCCTAAAAAGACTGTCTGGACGAACTGTTCTGGCCCAGGCTGGAATGCTGTATACATGTGCAGCGCTGCTAAACTTGCAAATCCCTTTTTCGTGTTCCCCTGTGAATCTTGTGAGGCATCTGCCATTGCTGGTATTGTGTGCAAGCCAGTGATGCAATCACCAATTCAGCAGCAATACACAGGGGCATGAGCAACAGTTTTTCCTATACACGCTCACACACACACGCAGAAGGCACAATGATGCTGTGGGTGTCATCCAGGGTGGTCCTATGGCACATAGCGACACAGTCCTCTTGTCGTTGTAGTTTCATTCCATTCAGAGGCTACTATCAGGGAATAGCAGTGCTGTATTCAGGATCAATCATGCCAATCCAGAGTCCGATAAACAAGCTCCCTGCACTGAATGCTAAGTAAAGATGACATGTGGTAGTGACTTGCTCGTACACCAATGTGACAGCAGCAAGTTGTACATGACTGTTGCAAAGCATCACTATACTACAGCATACGCATCCTGCAGATAAAAACATGCAACCTACATCACAACATCATTTCTAGCACATCTTGCTTCCCATGATAAGGAAGACAACTGAATAAGAGTAACAGCAAGCACAATGCTTGACTTGAAATTTTGCCAGCACTGTCCGCCAGCAGCATTGCAAAGACCTGATCACTTGCATGTCAGGGTCACTTCTTCATCGCTCGAGCATTGCCCTCTCTGCCATGCTCATATATTGACACGTCTAGCTTGGCTTTGTGCTTGCGTGCATTGGTCACAAACCTTTCGCCTGCCTCAGCAGGGAATCTGTAATTACTTGACTCCTTTTCTGCTGCCTCCAGCTCATCATGGGCTCTCTGCTGGGCTCGCTGCAACTGTTGGATGACAGGACGCAATCTGCAGGCAGGCAGCAGGAGCAGCATGAGCCTATGAAATGCTAAAGAGGGAAGAACAAGGTGCACAGCAGATGCGCAAGCTGATGTATGGCGGCTGCTTCTGCGTACGCAGCAGAGATTGTAGAGAAGTCACATCACGCAAACGGGACTGAATATGTAACTATGTAGCTGTGTCTGCCTACGCATCAAAGCTCACAAAGCAAACAGACTAGCTGACATGCAAAATCCAAACTGACTTGCAAAGCAATCAATCGGCAGAGCTGCAACCACTGGGCAAGGTTTCACAAGATAAGAAAACGGACAAATGCCATGAATGAAAACGCTCATGGATACCAGCCAAGTCCGCACCTTTTCTCATCCTCAGGATCATTCTGCTGATGGTTCTGATTTGTCTGCTCATCACGTAGTCTTTCCCTGATGGCAGCCTTGCTGGAATTGGCATGCGCATTGCGCTTGTACTTCTGCGTGCTGCTGAGCTGCTTGCATGCCTCTATGGCAGGCGACTCACAGTTGGCCTCAGACTCAGAAGTTTCCTCAGCATTTGAATCAGCAGCAAAGTCAGGTGATTGAACAGATGTACCATGCTGTGCAGGGTCTGAGTTTGTTTGCTGGACATGCTTGCCAGGATCTGCAGGAGAGTCGGATGCGCTGCCTGAGCCAGGGCAAGCTGAGCCAGGGCAAGCTGAGCCTGAGTCTTGATCAAGGTCATGCTCATCAGCATAGTGTCCAGTCTGCATTGGGAGACCGGCTGTTGGGTTGTGGCAAGCTTGCTCAGTGCTGCTTGCCCAAGGCTTTGTTTCGATTGACTGATTGTACGAATCCTGCCGGTGCTCAGCCTTGGCAAGGGTTCCATGATGTTCATAAGGCCCTCGTGATCCGTCTGGCGCAGCCAACTGCTGTACCAGCTGTGTAGCCTTCTCCTGGACTTTAGCAGCCTGCTGTGCGCCAGCTTTGCGTCGCTTAGTTTCAGAATGGTGATATTTCTCATGCTGAGCTCCGCGCTTGCTGCTTGCATGCCGAGACATATCCAAGCTCTCTGACCCAGAGCTGTGCGTACCCTCAGGAGATGCCCTTGGGCAAACCTCTTCTGGCAGTGTTGCACCTTTTGGGGGTCCCATGACAGAGTCAAGAAATGTTGTGTCTTTGCAGATCCTTCCTTGCAGTCGCAATGTCCTGCAAATGCAGTGATTTCACTTGAACTTTGTAGGCTCCATCTTCAAGGTTGATGTCAAAGGATCGAAGCAAGCAAAAAAAAAGCCATTCGCCCATAGAAGGCACCTGTCGCAATGCAACTGCCTCTTCTGGTACAGTGCGGAAGGTGATCACACCATACACCAGGGCGAGTATTGAATATATGCCAAACAAGACCACAAGAAGAAAAGGAGTCTGCAGACCATAAAAGCGATAAGCTTCCAAATTTAGATGGACGTACTTCTTTGACGTGAACAATCTACCGAAGTCTCCTTACCAGTGAAATGGCAAGGTGTTGCGCAGGTGAAACACTACTGTGAAAAGCTGCTAACCAGACGGCGAACACTGCAACTAGACCTCCGGTGACCCGGTATATGCGTAACATCACAAAGCTAGCCAGTCAGGGAGCTCTGTGCGCATCAGAGTGTCTGAGATGTTGCGGACAGGTCTGAGGTGCTTATGCCAGATCTGCTACTGACTTAGCTATGACTAGCGACGCCACTGGCCTTACGGATCGCGTAAGCTGTTCGGAGGATTTAGACCCGCCTTGATCACAATTACAGCTGTGATTACTCAGCTTCAAGGCGCTCAGAGAGCTTCACCTCTGGCTTCTACATGACACTTATCTGTTGCAAAAGCACTTGCTCCGTGCCGCGCAGCAAATTTAAAGGAGGGTTGTAGTGCATCCAGAACCTACAGGTATCTCAGAGGGAATCAGGCGAGCAGCATCTGTGGCGAAAGCAGCCGTTCTTTACTGACAGGTACGATATCGATTCTGTCGTACACTTGGAACACTGAGACCACGCAGCTGGCAGGCGTGAATCATGCTGTTGCTATTCAAACTGCTTAAGCAACACAAAGTTTTGTCGACACAGTACTTCTGCGCGCTTGTACACGTAGCCGGGGTTCTGGACGTTGATGGCTTCTGCACATTTCAGGTCAAAACTTTCAGCTGAAGGCCTAGAACAGGATCATAAGCCGAGGTGCTACAGGTGAGCTCACGACATCGAGCGTTCTACGTTGGTGAGAGCACAGGTAATGCTCCGCTCAGCAAGTCGCGACTGCGAATCCGCTTATTCGCATCCTTTGCATAGAAAGCTTCGTACGTACGACGATACTCAGCGGCAGCAAGGTCTGCACCACTTGAGACGCGTGCATGCATGCAGTTGAACAACCGATGACGCTCGCACAGCTAGGAGAAAAGCTGTTGCACCGGCCTGCTGGGCCTGCACGCACGATCGTACACCAGGTGGTCAAACCAAGGCCAACGGATCCTCCCTTCCCGAAAGACGCTAAGATCGCCATCATCGGTGCAGGCCCAGCAGGCCTCACCATGGCTTATGAGCTGCAGAAAAGGGGCTATCAAAAGGTGCTTCTGTGTTTTATGCAATCTTACTCGGCTTTGCCCCAAAAAAAGGACTAGCTGGAGCAATGCCAAGTTTCAAAGTGACCTTTGATATAGGTGACCTTGTACGAGAAAGACGTGCGCATTGGAGGTATGACGTACACCAAATGGGACACAGCTCCTGCTGTTGATCACAACAACCTGAACCCACCTGAGGTAGAGCTTTTGGCGTGAGCTTGGTTGCACAATGGCTATGCAGTGCGCATGCGCAGTGATGTGGAGTCTTCACATCAACAAGTGAAGTGTGACCTGCACTGAGCAAATGTCAGAGCACATGCTTGATATGCGTGAGGCAAAGGGTGCGAAGCATGTCAACAGTTATTTTGATGCAGATCAAGGTGGTGCCACATGAAATGGGAGCCTGCTACTTGACAGCCATTCGCCATCGCTACATCCTTGACATAATGGAGGAGGTGAGTTTGCACCATAGTCAGCTGCAAATCCTTCTGCATACGGCTTGTCATAGGTTCAGACTGACAGCAAACATACAGCAAGTACACCACAGTGATTCAACATGTTCAGACATGCACGTGCTGTCAACAAGCTGCAGTTAGGCCTGTATGGTTCAAACCGTGGCTTGAAAGCCACTGGTGATATGTTCTCAACATGTGACGAAGAAGCCAAGCATACAGTGATGGGATCGATGGGGATGGCACTTACAATCAGACGTGTTGCAAGGCTGTCCCATGCGTGTCATAAACTTCTCTTGCTTGGGCTTTCATCCGGCTTGCTTCTCACACAAGCACGTGACGTTACTGTCTGCTTAGGCTCAAGGCACCATCAGGAAGGCATGATCTTGCTAGCATGACTCGGGCACCTGTGCTGCAGGTGTACCTAGATACAGTGCCAATGCCAAGCATGGAGGTGTACAGCGGCACCCCAGGGGACGCCACACAGCACTTTGAGGACTGGATGCAGACGCAGTACTCACCTTTGACTGTACAGCTGGGCAAGTGGCTGGACCTGAGTGACAATGACAAGGCTACAGAATTCCTTGGGCAGCTGAATAAGTACTTTGAGAAGAGAACAGCACTGCTGGGTGAGGAGGGAACATTCCTGTTCCCAAGCAGAAGGCCAAGTCCTGATGCCCTTCAGGTGCTTTCCTTTTGCCTTCTTCTCATGCGTATACAGTCACACACCATGCATATACACTTATATATTTTGTTTTTCAGGATTCATATGGATGCTACCCCTGATCCAGTCTGTCTGTGCCTTACAGACAAGCTTTTGCCTCATTTGCAACTTTTCTCTGTAGTTCTTGCTGAAAAAAGCATGAATACGCACAGATTGCAATGCTGTGGTCTAAGCAGCCATTAAGTCAGATGCATAGCAGACCTGCTGATGTATGTATACATGTGTTGCATCAATGCCAAATTGCGTATCAGATGTGGCGGCGGGGACCCATCGTGTGGCCTCACAGTACTCACCTACCTGTCCACACCACACCCCCCCCCCCCCCGCTCCCCCTGCCCACCCTACCGTTGTCGGTGCATGCAGCTGAATGCCATGGGCAGCAGCTGATGAAGTGCATGAGAGTTGACCCTAGAATACTGACAGGCTGTGCTGCCTGACAGGAACTTGGAATGCCTTTCAAGAAGTGGCTTGAGAAACATGGCCTCAACCTGATCCTGCCGCTGTTCTATGAGACGCAGACCTCTCAAGGCTATGGCTATATTGAAGAGGTGCCAACTTACTATGGTACAGCTCAGTCATGATTGCATTGTAACAGTAAATGACAGTAAGTAATGACAGTAAATGACAGTAAGTAATGACAGTGAATGACAAACTGCATAGATTAGTTCTGTGTGCACACGTGCTTGATTACATAGTCTGTACGCTCCAGCTGCGTCCAGCCAGATGCATTCATCATCTCAGCATGCCTCTCAGGATCTGACATGAGTTTGTCAGATACTGAATACGTTCACCAAAAGGGCCTGTTCAGGGCATAAGCAACAATGTGAATGCACGCATGAACAAATAGTGAAGTGGTTGGGTGACTGCAGCACTGGTGTGGAACAGTAAAGAATTGTTCAGCTACATCAGTCTGCCCAAGCTGGACTTTCTGAAGCTGGCTGGATCAGCACTTGAGGTGCGCTGCAAACACACACATTCTGCTGCTCTGTTATGTTACGCAACAGCTAGATGAACAGATCAAAGTGCAGCTGTCATTCCAAAAGCAAAGTGCATGTGGCATGGATAATAGGTCCACTGTCTCTAAGTTTTGCAGCTGACTTGGTAGGGAGCTTGCTGCAGCGCATGAAGCTCAACAGCTCAGCTACTCAACATTTGCTTATGCACCCTTTGCAGCCCTGAACTTCATGACTGTTTGTTGGCCTCACTTCTGTGTAATTTGTGGGGGGGGGGAACATGTGTCCTGTACCAACATACAGTGTGAGGATGCGAAGTGATCTTGACGGGTCTGATCATCAATGTTGTGGGTGCTGCATGCAGAAAATCATGGACAAGCTGGAGTTCCTTCCGCATCGTGTCCGCCATCAGGTCAAGGTAGAGGTGAGGGCACCCAGCCTTGTGCACCTGCTTGGCAGATCACAATCATGGCCTCTACTGTTTTAATACTGTTGTAATGCATCATGCAGTCCAGGTTCCGTTGCACAAACGCTGGTCTTGACATGTAAGTGACTGCCCCTCAACAGCAGTATTAGTTGAAGCACGTTGCATCAACATCAGAATGCTGTGATCAATCACAATGCCTGGTGGTGTTTGCAGACTGCAGAAGCTAGCGTGCAGAGACTTCAGCAAAGCTTCCGGTGAGCATTTTGCATCAACTCTGCTCATTGCTTTGTCACTTGCACGCATACCGTGCCCACATCCCTGCAGCCAGTGTTGCTACCAGTCAAGCATTAGGACAATGTGTCTGAGACGCCAACATGCCAACATGCTGCCAGCACATTAGCACGTCTTGGTATAAGACTAGCTTGCTGCATGATCAAACAAGACAATGTTCAGTGCATTTGGCATGGCTCAGCAGGTCTGGCTGCCCTGCACAGGTGCCATGCATGCTTGCCAAGATGCTCTAGGGACATAAGACGTGATGTGACATAACACATGGTTGCTGTGTTTGGGAGTGTGACATAAAGACATGGTCGCTGTGTTTGTGACTGTGACATGAACACCTGGTATCTGTGTTTGTGACTGTGACATAGAGACATGTTGCTGTGTTTGGAACTGTGACACAAAGACATGGTTGCTGTTTGTGTCCAGGGCAGTGATGGTGCAAGGAGGCTTCATGAGCATCTGGGAACGGCTTGCTAAGAAGTTGCCCAATGTGAACAAGAACATCAACATCAGGAAGGTGGACCGCCATGTTGAGGATCCCTCCCGCCCCATTTCCATCACGTGAGCCCCCTCTGTGCTGCATGATCTAGGACTCTGGGTCGACTTTTTCATCCCTGAATAATCTCATGTCAACGGTCTTCTCCACATGCCCTCAGGTGGTGCCCCTTACTAATGGCAGCAGCTGGCCTGATTGTCACGACTGATCAGTATGACCTTCACGGGCAGCAGAGCGTACAACAGCTTGCTGGAAGACCCTGATTTGTCTTGTGCTGTCTTTTGTAATCACTCTGGAAGAATTGCTGATGAACAGTGTTCACAGCTTGTGCTGCCAGGTGATGAGGGCATATTGTGCTGCTGGCAGGTACACAGAAGGCAGCAACGAAGAAGCTGTGACAGCCCACCATGACTTCCTCATGCTGGCTTGCAAGCTGGATGATGTGCCATGGCTTGACACTCAGCCGGATGAAGCTGACATCTTCAAGAGCATTCACAACTATGAGCTGACAACCACCTGCGTCAGCATCCCAGCGAATGCTGCCAATGACATCCCCACCACACCCCACATGTTCCTGCCAGTAAAACTGACATCAGTAAAGTTCCTCAACAGGTGTGCAGTGTGATGCTTTGCTGAGACCTAGCACTGCTGATAGCCATGCCTGCAGGCATGGGCTGACTGGTTTTGTGACAAAGCACCAAGCTTATAGTGTCAACACGCACTTGCCATGCTCTTCGACCAACACACATACATGCCAAAACGCTGGTGTCTGTCCGTCCACCACAACATCCGTGCCTTTAGCGTAAAGGCTGGAGATGCACTTCCCTTTTGCATTTGCTGCTGTGACTGGAAGCATGTGCCACAGCGTCAGACCCTTCTTGTAGTGCACAAGTGCCATCAGCACCTCCTTGTCAGCCTAACATCTCATATGCTTGTACGCCATGCTGGTCACGCATCATGTGCTGCTAGGCCACCCTATCCAGCAGCTATGACATCGTCAGAATTGGTGACCAGCCACTGGTTCCCTGCTGGCAACAGACCCCAGCCAACAAGTTATGTTGCATTTGCTAGGACGGAAATTCAGCTGTTGCTTGCTGAGAGATATGTTGCTGTCCCCAGGTGCTATGTGACTCGCACATCCCTGAAGTGTGTGGCCCCAGGCCTCTCATACGGCCCTGGCAGCTTCCCAAGTGCCAATGGGGGTGATGACAGGAGGTGGGACCAGGGGGATGACACCAGGGTCTGCTTCCAGTACAGCGCCATTGATGCTGCCCCTGTGGGGTCAGAGCAGTACAAGACAAACGATCAGCTGTACAGTCAGCTGGAAGAAGACTTGAAGGCCTACGGTGCACAATCAGTAGAGGTAATGTCGCCTCACTTTTGGCTTAGTTACAGTCATTATTGCGTCCGAGGCTGTCCATCATAGAATGTCACTTTTGTGGTCCATGCCAACTTGAGATAAATTTATGTTACCTGGTGCTTGTATATGGCTTGGCACCTTCTGTCTGTGTGTGACTGTGATTGTGATTGGCATGTTCAGGCTCACATGGACCCGTATGATCCCAGTCAAAGACTGCAGAAGAGATGGAAGTACATGCCACATTTCCTGAGCAAGGATTTGGGCAAGCTTTGGGATTTGTGGGAGCTGCAGAACACTCACCGCACCTTCTACTTGGGGTCCATCACCTGCTTTGAGTCAACTGCGGATGTGCATAGCTACAATATGCAGCTGGCTGACTACTACCAGCTCTGAGTGTAGCGCCCCCCCCCCCCCCCCTGGCACACAGGGGGAGAAGAGCTTAAAGAATCTAAAGCAGGCTGAACACATTCCCATTGGCAGACCATGTATGTTACCTTGTGCAAGCAATTGCCAGCTGTATGAAGCTATGCGACATGCATTGTGACTAAGGCGATTTGTGTTTGATGAAGTATGATTGCTGAATCCCATGTCTCAGGTGAAGTGCACGTGCTTTACCCCTGGTCCACCCTTGGTACCTTGTACCCAACTGGGAGATTTGCAGGGTCAGCAGTATTGCAGATTGCTTCTGGAAGTAAATCCAGATGTGCGCCATTGTGATTGGGCTTACAGCACTTTTCTTGATAGATCGGACTTCAAATTTGCGTTCCCAGGTCCTAGGATGCACTCATCATTGTTTGCAGAGCGTGTCATTCACATCTCTCGAGCTAGCCAAGTGTGAGCTCTTGATGGTTCTCTTGTATCAGATCTCAGATATGTAATGTATATACACATTTTCAAGGATGCAATAATCGTGCAGAGCCTGTTAACATGCCTGGATCAGGGAGACATTGTGATACGGTACGCATTCATGTTGGGCAGAGCGATGCATCAAAATGCGTCTGCATCTTGAATCTTTGACAGATCATGTGCTAGTGTGCAAGGACATGCTGGTGCTGTGCTTTGGACTGAATTGCCAATGATTGTGCCAGCATGGGACGCTACTGTCAGCTATTTGTTCTCGGCAAGTTGGATGTTGACTGTTACAGCACATGCATGGTAGAACAGGTAGCGCGCACCTGGTGTCTGCCCAATGCAAGCCAACAAGGCTTCAAAGGGACCAGCAGAAGCTGAGTAAACAGACAAGTTCAGCTCTTGGCCGCCTGCTTCAGGCCCTGGCCCAGCTGACCCAGCTCCCTTGTCTTCTTCATCGCCACTGGCATCCAAGAGGACCTTTTTGTCAGCTTGTGGGGGTGGTTGGTATTTGAGGGAAGGCAGATGGGCTGGGTGGTGCTGAATGAAACGGTTGACTAAGCTTGACAGGGCTGGCGCTCACCATTTGCCTTTGCTGTTGGGGCACCAGCATGTTTTTGCATTGCTCTGAGCAAGCGAAACAAGGCCGGTTGTCAGCAGCGTATGCAAGGCATCCAGAGCCGAGAAGAGGATGCTGTCAAGGCTGACAGCAAGTTGATGCCCACAATCTCTACAGCCTGGTTCAATCTAGTTGGTCTGGATGCTGCATCACTGCAGCAGTGAGAATTGATTATTGAAGGGACAGGCGAATTGTGCCAAAAAAAAGGCTGCAAAACTCTCTCAAATAGAAAGATGCCATCAGCATGCCATAGAAGCATGTGGTAGTACTTGACATTCTGTGTTGCTTCCCTCATGCAAATCACGGGTCTGCGGCAGCCACAGTTGACTGCTGCCAACCCACCAGAACTCTGGAGATCTTTAACCTAGTCACTAGGCCACTGTGGTTCTCTCTAGTTGCCCAATAAATTTGTGTTTCCTTGCCTTTTGCCAGACTACCCATGCAAGGGCAACGCGTGATCGCTACTAAGCAAGCAAGCTTGAGGCTGATGAAAGCGACCCAAGAATGATCGGGCTCAGCTAGCTGACTAAGCGCTTAGTCATTCCGCCGAGGATTTCCCGGTGTTCATCTGCAGAAATGGCACAAAGCCTGCAGAAAACCCCAAGGGGCAGAGCGACTTGGCGCACACGGCGGTGCTCGTTTCGGTTGATGCAACGGGCGAGCTGACACATGCTGACACTTACCGTGCATCTTTTAACGTAAGACCAGTGCGCAAAGAAAGTCATGGCCGAGACTGGAAGCTTGGCCTTTGCAGCAGTTGTAATCTTCGCGTTTTTGCTGGTCTGGGGATCGGGTGTGTGTACACAAACTCAATTCCCCCAGGTCTCTGACATTGAGGTAAATTTGGCAGCTATGACCACCAATTCAGCTCAGCGCCGCTGCAATACTTGAGGGTGGATATCGACTAGCTGATCACTTGCAGGACTCCGCTCCCACCCAAATGCCGACATCTGACACCCCCGCTTCGAGGCATCAAGGATATATGATGGGTTTGCAATTGGTCGAGAGCTTTGTGCCGGTGTCGCTGTTGCCCGAAAACACTTCCATGCTAACCCACAGCAAAATCTACAGGTAGACTCAAAAGAGCTGCAAGTATGAAACATATTTGCCATATCCACCACACGCAACTTCCAATACCCTGGAGAGCTCGCCGAAGTGATTGAGAGCGAATCAGATGCCTTCTGCTTGCAGGGCCTGGGGACCAGGGATGGTGCCTTTCACGGACTCTTTACTCCAAGCATGCCGCAAGCTTGCCATCAAGCTAGAGGCTTCCATGAGATTTGAAGGGCGCGTCTTCCTGAGCGAGATAGGCTCACCAGAACATGAATACAGCCACCTGATCCAGCTTTTTGGTAGGCGGCTTTGCTAAATCCACACTGCATGCTTGTGCTCTGCCAGCAGCAGACATGCGACCAGCTGCTGGTGCATTGCACTTACACAAGTGAGCCAATCTCTGCTCATGCTCAACAGCCCAGCACAGCACATCTCAACCTGGAGCTTGTCCTGTCTGACGAAACATGCAAAAGGGAAGCTTTCTACCTGTAGCTTTGGCCAGCACAGGACACTTTCAACTTGTCATGCATAAAGGCCCTTGGCATTAACAGCCTTGCACATGTACATCTTGGTGCTGCAGATGTGCCCATCCAGGAGCGCTGCAAGCGTGTTTGCCTGCTCTCCCTTATCCCACCACATCAAGAGGACTTAGCAGATTGCCCAGCATGTACACAACTGACAGCCGACAGAGCATACAATGACTTCAGTGGCTTACTCATTGTCATTGAGGTGCACATCACCCGCCAATCATACCTGATTGGAGACATGTCCAATAAGCAGTCTCACAACCAGGCTTGGTGGCGCTGGACCATTGACAACTTCAGAGAACATGGCTTTGAGGTCAGTGCCTGGTATCCGGGGTTACTTGGAACCAGAATTGTCACAAGCTTGGCATTCTGCCAGACTCTCACAGAACAGCTGATGCCAACGCTACACTTGCAAGAGCTCGACTGACACTGCCTGTCATTCACACCTGAAGAAGCTTCAGTGATGTTCAACGTGTCATGGATGGTGCTGACTGCTGTCAGGGTAATGTGCCGTCACTGCAACAGCTCAGACTGACATGCTTGCTGTACTCACGGCTGGGCAAATTGTTTGCAGATCAAGGGAGGGCCATTGTTGCAGAAACAGTTGGTTCATAACGCAACTATAGCCAGCATTGTGCCCCGCTGGCAGACCTTTGAGGCCTCACAGTTTGACCTTCAGGTGCGTGTTGTGTACATCGCCTCATTTGGCACTGCCTGTGCACATCTTGCCTGCATGACGACAGCATGTCTGGGGTGCCCTTAAGACCAAGCACATACATGCTATGTCAAGTGTTGCTTGACCAAGCATGTGACTGCTAGCTGATGCGGAAACCAATGTGGGATAGAACCCACATGGACATGAATGCAACCTCATTGATTGGAGGATCAATACTGCAATGTGGTCAATGTGCTGGATGAAAGCAACCTCAGATAAGAACAAACAACACCACCGTCGATGTGTGAGCATCACCGCCATATTTTGACTCTTCACACTCCTTACACACTTCTGCTCCCCTTACCTTTGTCATTTAAGCATGGCGTGGTGTGAATTGCAGATCTCGGGACCAAATGTGCTGCCCTTCAATCCCGAGAAGCAGAACTTGGTGATGCATGTCCTGCATGATCTCCACCAGGGCCTTGGCTGGGGGGACCAGTATTTCAGATTCGGCAGGATCCAGGAGAATGTCCACAAGAAGGCTGCAAGGATTCAGATCATCAACAACAGGGTGTCTGTTGCCGCAGGCTTGCATGAGGTCTGTTTCCATCCCTTCACCACTATGTGTGTCCTGGTCTCAGTCTACAACACATGCACTCCTTAACTTGCTGTTTGGCTGCGATCACGGGTCTATTTTAGCCTCTGAAAACAGCAGAACAATCTCAAATGATGCATGTTCCAGGGTAGATCAAAATGCACAACTGCCTAGCCTGTACCTACATGTGCGAGTGTGCATTGCGCTTCTGCAGGGATTGACCAAATCCCTCAAGATCTTTGAGGAGAAAATGGCCGCAGAAGGCCTGCGCGTCAAAGTGCAGGTTTTCACCGAGCGCAACATCAACCATGAATCCATGAAAGATCAGGCCGAGCTGATGCTGTATGGTAACTGGCGCCGGCATATGTGGTTGACCATTTCAGCAAGCATCACCACTCTGCTGATTGGCCTGGTCACAGTCCTCAAGTACAAAGGCCAGCAGCTGTTGTGTTGGTGGCAAGGAAGCAAGGTCAGCAGCTTTGATGGTCTGTCTCAGAGCTCATCTAAGGGCCTGCTCTCTCATTCTAGCCTGGAGAGCTTCGCACGCTCTAACAGCAGCAGCAATCCAGCCAGTATGAGGCATCTGAAGGGCGCCAGCAACTGGAGTGAGCTGTCACGCTATGCTGGACTGCTCCAGCTGGATGTGCACACTGGCTCACGCATTGAGCGCACAGATCTGCACATCTGCAGCAAGGATGGTGTGCCTTGGGTGTTGGGATCAGGGGCCTATGGCATTGTGTACAAGGCAATCCGGAATGGGGTGCAAGAAGTGGCCATCAAGATTCTGGCAGCAGCTGATGATCAGCAGCTGCATGCTTTCAAGAAGGTGAGTTCAGGAGTTGAGCAAATCCAATCAGGATACTTGTTGGTGTTGGTTCTGCACATCTCAGCTGCAGTACACCAACTCAACTGCAGGCAGCACGGCTTCACAGCGTATGATGACTGCCAATCTCTCAATCTCACCCTGAAGAGTGCAGTTTCGGGAACTGATCATTGGATTCATACCACTATACCAAGGAATCTCACCCTTTCTTCGCACACAAAATTATCACAGCGTAATATCCAAGGACTTTTTCCCTCACCCTGGGGTGTTTTCTTCGATCAAGGCCAAAACCTGCTGTCCCCGCTGTTTCTTCCAAGTCTGTCCCCTTGGCTGTGGTCTGTGAATTGCATGCATAGGAGAAGACTCGTAGGTACCCCTGGACCCCTCCATCCCCTCCCCTCCCCTCCCCTCCCCTCCCCTCCCCTTCAGAGCCATCATGCTGTGATTGTTTTGCAGGAGATTGCAGTCCTGAGGTCCCTGTCTTATGACCGCAACCTGGTCCAGTTCTATGGGGCCTGCCTGGAGAGGGAGCATGCCATGCTGGTACTGGAGTACATGGAGGGGGGTGACCTGTACCAGGCCATCCAGGAGAACTCCTACCCCTTGGACACTCGCCTGCTGTCCTGGTACCAGAAGGGAGGCACCATTGCTCTGGACATTGCCAAGGGCTTGGTCTATTTGCACCAGAACAATGTATGTTCCCCCTCCAATCTGGTCTATCTGGTCAAGTCTGTCACTCCATGCACGCATGACTGATTTTAACATTGAGCATCTGTCACAACATGCTCCAGATGCAGCTGATACACTGTTGAGCGGTATGGGTGCCTCTTACAAGCAATACCGCAGCCAGTCTTGCCTGTGGCTCAGCATATATGTGACAACTTTGAGTGCCGTACTGTAATGTTACGTGCAGGCCGCACACCACATGCACCTGTGCTTTCAAGCCAGGGTGTCTGATGAGTCACAGCTGGCTCCACACCCTGGACTGTAAGGTATAAAGTGAAAATGAAAAACGAAATGAATGCAGGTGGTGCACATGGATGTCAAGTCAAAGAACATCCTGCTGGATAAGGAGTACAAGGTGGCCAAGATTGCAGATGTGGGTTTGGCAAGGGTGCTGGGCAACACCGTGTCCACCCGGGGGCTTCCTCTGGGCACCTTCCACTACGCCGCGCCAGAGCTGCTAGTCGGGGACAGAAACCTGGTCACTGAAAAGGTTCTCATTGCCTTCTTTACTATGTGCAGATCTTGTTGTTACTTGTTGGTACAATGCTGTGATGCTATGCACACTGAATATGTTGCCATCTGTTTGAGAGGCTCTGACAGGATGCCAAGGTGTGCAAGCAAAACTCAGCTGTGCGTTGTACCCACAGCAGGACTTGCTCTGCCCTGCTGCAACGCACATGTTAGCTGCATGCATGCGACGCTCTATACAGGACAAGCACTGGACAGAATGGTAGTGCCGGTTATGCCATCCCATAAACGCTCCAAATGTTGCATTTGCGGTCATGGCAATGGTCCAGCTAAGCTCACACGTCTAGGACACATAGATTGTGCAGGCCTAGACAGCATGCCCAGCCTGCCAGCTGTGGTGCAGGTTGATATCTACAGCTTTGGGGTGGTGCTGTGGGAGATTGTGACCCAGGACAGAGGGCGGCGTGGTCAGCTGCGCCAGACCAAAGTGCCTGAGGAATGTCCGCCTCAGATTGAGACTCTCATAGACCAGTAAGCATGCTTCTTCAACCCTGACTTGGCTCACAGCAGGCAAAACGCCTGCATGTTTGACCTGGCATCTCATGAATGTTCTCACCTGCTGGATCTTTGCTGTCGCCTGCTGTGTGCTGTGATTGCATCCTCCCGGAGCAGCTTGAATTATCAATGCTGCAAGAGCCTTGGCAGCATGTACAGGCAAGTGGCTGGTGTCTAACAGAGGTGCTGAATTGTGAAACGTTGCTAGCACACACTTGTAACTGGTATGCATTCTGCTGTTCACTGCATGCGAACAATGCAGGTGTGTGTCACCATCGCCTCATTCTAGGCCCACAGCCAGGGAGGTGCATGACATCATTGAGGGCGCACTGCAGAAGCGCACCAACAGTCTGCCGCTGGACTCAGTGCTGCATGACGCTGCCAGCACAAACCTTGATCCAGAACCAGAGGGACAACCAGCTGCATCAGGCCGGCTGCGCCTGAGGCGGGATTACAGATCATGAGAGCTACAAATGCTCTCCTGATCTGCAACTTTTTTTCTTTCTGCAAAAGGCGTGCAGACTTTGACTGATGGAGAGAATTTTGATGGAGGGATCATCAACAAATCTGCCGGCGCAGCACCTTTTGTATAATAAATCGGCAGTTGCTTTTGTTGTTGTCACTTTTGAATTCTTTGCAATTTTTGCTTTTTACTTGTTAGGCTCAGCAGTTGCAGTCCCGATGGTCATGTCATCTGCTTCTGGTTGCACTGTCTGTGAGCAACAATCAGCCTGTCAACCTGCACACATATCATATACAAGGTTTGGCAACAGTTGGAGCTGCTATTAACCAGGGCGGCATTGAAGTTTTTGGTATCTTTGGCGGTTTGCAATTTGGTTTAGATTTGTGATGAGGCAGTTCCATGTTGCTATGAATAAGTCGCGGACGAAACACAAGAGTCATGTAGCTGATCTCTAAGATGTATAGAACATGGACAATGCAAGTAGATTGCAGATGCCACCGCAGCAGCTTGACTGCAGCCACTGGCACTGCTGCAGAATGCAAATATATATTTGAGTTGGTTCGTTGACATGCTTGTGCGTACATCAGCTTAATGGCATGCTTCACGAGAAGGCTGCTGCAAGTACACATACGCTTCATGAATGCACAGATCTGCAGGGGCTGTGTTGCTTTGAGGCTGCTCTGTTGTCAAGTTGCCAGATGGACTCACATGGGATGGATGTGATGTGGCATTTGCCAGCATGTCACCGCCAAAATGGGATTGTTGAAGCTTATTGACTCTGCCGCTGCCACCTTCTGCGTGACCCACACATCAAGCCAGGAGCGTCAGCATCAAAACATTCACGCGGGAGTATCAGCAAGCGTTTGTGCTAACCCGGCTTGCAGGAGCGTGTCGCCCAGTGATTGACTTGCTGCACAAATTTTCGACACAGCAGAAAACAAGAGCTGTCAGGCATGGCCAGGTCCTCGAGTCCAATGCGGCAAATGAGTTGATTTGCAACGAGCGTTGGAAATGACCGAGGGACAGCAGGCTCACCACAACCTCTCACTGATCAGGAGTCTATGCAATAGTGCATCCGCAGCTGCTATTGCCGAGGGTCTGACTTTGCCGTTGGACACAGCTAAGGTATTGTATGGCGCTGCCATGAAACCACATGCCCGTTTTCGACAGCCTCTGACTGTGCTGTGACAGTCAAGACTTGGCAACAAATGCACTGGAGAGTAGTTGGATGTTTTGAGTGTCTTGCAGGTGAGGCTGCAGCTACAAAACTTCAGCCATGATCCGATCCCGAGATACAGAGGACCTCTCCAGACTGTGGGAAGGATCATGAAAGATGAGGGAGCCACAGCACCTTTCAAAGTACGACTGCCTATATGTTGCGGTGCAGAGTTCACTAGCTGGTGCAGACTGACTTGCTGTCATGGTCTATTGTATGCAACAGCATGACAAACACCATGTGCAGGGTCTAGTGCCAGGACTGCATCGGCAGCTGCTATTCACAGGACTGAGGCTTGGTCTGTACGATGCAATCAAAGGTGCACTTGCCACAGATGGTCAAGAGCTGTCAGTCCCCAAGAAGGTTGCAGCGGCACTATGCACATCTGCAATTGGCATCACCTTTGCAAACCCAGCAGACCTGGTGAAGGTCAGGTTGCAAGCCTGTGAGCACCCCAAAGGGTTGATGTTCAAGCAGCAGGGACATGGCGCTGCACTTGCTGATCTAGATCTCAAGCCTGTGTACAAAAGCGCAACAGAAGCTTACATCAAAATCGTCAAAGAGGAGGGCGTGCAGGGCTTGTACAAAGGCTACACAGCTAATCTGCTGAGGAACAGCATCATCAGTGCAACTGAAATGGTATCGTATGACCAAGCAAAGGGGGCTATCCTGCATGCTGGTTTTGCTGATAGTATTGGTGTCCATCTCGCCAGCGGTTTGACAGCAGGTTTGGCAGCAACTGTGCTTGGGTCCCCTTGGGATGTCATAGGGACCCGCCTCATGGCACCCGGGAAATCCACAGGAAAAGCAAAGCAAGCTCAGGGGCTGTTCCCTTTCATTGCGCACATGCTGAGGACAGAAGGCATTGGCGCCTTCTACAAGGGCTTTGTACCAAACTTTGCTCGCATAGGATCATTCAATATTGTGCTGTGGCTCAGCTATGAGCAGATCAAGAAGTTGTAAGCTGCATAAGCACAGGCTGGTGTAAAAGTGGTGTCATGTCTGGTGTGCACCATCTGGTCTCAGCTTGTTAGGCCTGATTGAGTTTCAGCAGTGTTGCAAGTCTGCTGCATCAAACAGTGTGTCAAGTTCAGTAGTCAGTAGTGCAAATGCGACTCTTTCTGGCTGTCAAGACAGCCTTCTTGTTAATGTATTTCATGCTTGCGATTGTGCACGACTGCTAGCATGTAGACCATCAATAAACCTGGCAGCTGTTGGAGTCTGGCTTGTTTGGTCATTCGTACCATTGTGCTGACAGCTGCAGACGTAGTAACATCCATGTCAGATATCAGTGCCAGATGCGCCAGTGTTCTGTTATTGCTTTGACTGGGCCCCATTGAGCTTGACCATTGGAATGGTGTAGGGTTGGAAGATGACTCAGTCACAACCTGATCAATTTAAAGCTCCATGTACGCTGACTTGCACTAGTCCCTGATCTTCATGCAGGTCTTCAGGGCCAATTTCAGCCGCTGACCTGGCCAACCCAAATGGTATACGTATACAGGCACATAAGCCAGCTCTCACTTGCAACACTTATCTTCTCGAGGTCCCGACAACCAAAACGCAACTTGCATGCAAAGCTAGCAGCTTTTCAGCAAGCTAATGCAAATTTGCAATACACATGTGCATCAGGACCACAAACAAAGCCATCACTCTAGCAACTTGGCAGCTCAATGCCCATGTGCTTCTACAAGGCCTGCAACTGTGCTATACGTATGTCTGTGACTCATTGGTCATACATCTGGCAGAGACCCTATGCTGCTGCTGCCTTTGCAGTGCTCATTAGGGTCTTGGCCTCTTCCAGTGTTGGTTGGGCTGCGATTGCACCTGGCTTTGAGCATGTGAAGCCTCCACAGGCAGCTGCAAACTCTACCGCAGAGCGCAGCTTGTTGCCATCTTGTTGGAATGCTGACAGGCCCCCAGCCTACGTTGGACAAGACATGATCAATGTCTTGCCACTGACATGCCACACAAATGCCACTAACAGTGACACTGACACCCAACAGAGCAAGAAGTATTGTGTTTGTGTGCCGATTTATTTATGTACAGCTATAGCCTGTGATGACAGATAGCTGCTGCCTGTATGTATATGCATGCATGCCCAGATATGTTTCAACGGCAGACTTCTAATCTTCTATTTTTGCAGCATTCTTGTTAAGCTGCTGCCAACAACTGGTATTACGCTGGACTGGGGATCTTTACCTTGACCATAGAGTACAAGAAGCCTGACAAGAAAGCATCTCCAGCTCCAGTTGTGTCTGACACCTTCACCTTGAGCACTGGTATAAACCCCTTGATCAGTGGAGCACCGTTTGCTGCACGGAAACAGTAAGCTGCTCCATGACCTCCGGCAGTGATGAGAATGCCTTGCACAGTCTCAGGCACAGCTTGTAGCACCTGCAGGCATGCACCAAACATACATTTACATTCTGAATGCTAAGAAGCAAGCTCCAGGCTACTCAACATGGCACACATGCAAATGATCCAGTGTGCTACAGCAGCTTCTGATAGCTCCTGGCAGTGATCTTTGTTGGATACCCACACTGATGTAGGCCATGCTCTGCTGCACTGACAATGAATCTGCGTGATGCAGTTTTGTGACAATGTCTTGCAGGTCATGCTTTTTCTGGGAACAGCCCCTAATTGCAGGTCTGGGAACAGCCCCTGAAGGCTCACCAGCTCAGGCTGCGTCATGGCCTGGTCAGGGTGCACACCATACAGCCACTCAGCCTCCTCCTCTGACAACTTCAGGATGTCGGCTCCGCCAGCATACTCACTCACTATCTGCACAGCCTTGTGGGACAGCGACTCCCAGAAGACAGGCCGCCAGTTGATGTCTACCAGCACTGAGCAGGGCCCTGAGCGAGCATATGAGACAGCCTTGCGCATTGCTGCTGCTGTCTTGGGGAAGCTCAAGCCCAGGGTGCCGGTCACAAGAGCTACTGAGTTCTGTAAGGCAAGTAGCAAAGTATTCAGGTGAAGCTCTGGATCCTACTTGTAGATACCACGCGACCATTGCAGGGCATCGAATGGTACAGGCGGGCTTGCATGCTATTTGAGAGTTCATGCACACTGGCTTCTAACAATGCCAGAAGCCAGTATGCCCAGCATATCTGTCTTGGTGACGCGCATACCCAGGCACTGCCAGCTTGCAGCTGCCTAGATACTTAACAAAACTGAAGTGCAGGTACATGGTAGCTTATGTTCACCTTGATGGTGGGTTCTGGTATCAAATCAGCATCAATGAAGCAATCAGCGTATTCATTGTTTTTGGCAGCCCCAAAGCCTGAAAATTCACGCTCTCCTGCCTCATCTCTAGTCACCAGAACATCTCGGGTTGGCTCTGGTACTCTCTGCACTGGTGTCAGATCTACATGGCGACCTGCAAGTGCAGAATGATGTGTGAGTGCAGCCAGGCCACCTCATAAGCAGCAGAAAACAACCAGATCTTTGTCAAATGCAAAGACATGCAGGCTTGTCATTACTTTGCAGAAGATCCAGCATTTGGTCTCCGAGGTCATCCTGACCAACAGCACTGACGAACGAGACTTTGACACCAAGCCTGCCTAGCGCAGCTGCAACATTGGCAGGTGCACCACCGGGGTATGGAATCCATGTCTTGACCTGCTCCTTAGGCACCCCTCGTTCCTCTGCCAAGCAATCTGCGCAACAAAGACAGAGTTTGTTTTGCCTCAAAATGCTGACCTAATCAGCTTGCAGAGCAGTTATATCGCACCGAAAAGGGCCTCCCCCAAGCAAGTCACCGAAGCTTCCGGTGCTGCGCCATTCATCTGTTCGCAACGTGTGACAGCACATCGTCGCTTCGAAGGCCTGACTGCTCGGGCCCTCGCAACGTGTTGAGGCCCAAGCCGGACAACAGAGCTGAATCCTGATGACCGCTTGCTCTGCAAGTTGACTTTCGACGCAGACGCACACTGGCACATTCCAACAACTGCCATCGCGACCTGATTCTGGCCGCTCGACCCTCACGTCAGTGTATCTTCCGGGCAAAGCGCTGGGCAATCAAGCAGGGCACGCAAATCGGTAGAGGATCTGTTATCACAAAATCTGTACAAACACAAGAGGTGCCAACAGAATTCAATCACAACGTCAACACCAGGATCCAACGGCCGTATCGTTTGTTCTGGTGTCTTACTTCTGAGGTTAGACTTTCCGGTTGAGTGCAGTCAGCATTGGCAGGAATCAAAATACCTGAAGGTGCTTGAGAAGAAGATCTGCTCACCACAACTCACAGCACAGATAGCCAGGCTTTCACATCGTGCGCGCGCCCTTTGCTGCTCAGCCGACTCAGATTTCAAGCAAGCACGCAGCTTTTGCAGCGTTACGGCCTTCTTGGAACCTGCTTGGCATAAGAGGACTTGGTAGGAACAGGCTAGTTGGCATAGCTTGTATCTGACTAACAGGCGAAGGCCTGTGCAGTAGGCCATGACCACGGCCCATCGACCTACATGGGCGCCTGCCAAGGGAGGCACCAATGATGAACAAGCAGGCAGCAGAGTGTTTGCCCCAAGCACTTTTTTCAGAGCCAAAGACCAGGTTGCACACACAAAGCTGAAGTTCAGGTAGAGGTTTCTCAGATGAAACACAAACTCTTGCCTTGCTTGTCTACTATTGGTCATTTGATTGTCATAATGCAGGCAACCTGGCCAGAATGCAGCTGATGATCTAAATAAGAAGGATTTGCGGGTCAGCTTTGCTGTTGACTGCTTCTGACTGTGCATATTGCACAGATTTCAGACATATTCACAACCGTACTCAGTGCAGGCTGAACTGGAAGACAAGGAGCGAAAACATTTTAGGACAAAAGGGGGCTCTGACTTTGAAGGTACTAATTCATGCTTCTTGCTGAGTCACAAAGCACAGTGAATCAGCTGACTTTTTGTACAGTGTAGCTGCAGCTAGTTGATCAGCAAGCGCAGTAGGTCTGATCTTGCATCACTGGCCACACCTTTGCAATGTCTTGCGGAAGGTTACTGCAGTTTGATGTTGCAGAACAGCGGCAAGCTGACCTCAAGTTGCTAGAAGCTCCAGACATAGGAACGGGAGTGGGAGGTAAACCTAAAGTGTTGGTGCCAAAGGCTGTAGATGCAGACGAAGAGGGAGATGATGATGATGAAGAGTCAGAATCTTCAGATGATGAGGTGATCTATGCAATGCGAGCACACATCTCAGGGCATTCTAGCTTTCATGTAGACTGCCAAAGTTTGATGCTTGGATAGCCATAAAGTCCATATGGCACATGCCACATGCCATGCCAATAGCTTGTGTGCAAACAGTCGACAAGCCACAAAGTTACCAATCAACTTGTTGTTTACCAACCAACTTGTTTCATTGCACATCAGCTTCTCCTTCATCCTGAGTACATGTGAGCGTGCGTGCTGATGCATGCTGAACATTGATAGGATTGTCATTCTTGTGTTGCTACGCTGCAGGATGACGAAAAGGAGTTGCTGCTAGAGCTTGCTCGTATCAGGAAAGAGAGAGAGCAAGAAGCAGCAAAAAAGGCAGCAGAAGATGAGAAATCAAAGCAGCTAGCATTGCAAGAAGAGGTCATGCACGGCAATCCGCTGCATGCCAGAGCGCAAGCTGACTTTCAGGTGGGCTTGTTCACTGAGCTGGCACCACTGAATGGTTTGATAGTGTGCAAGTGGATTTTTTTGAGCGTTGAAGTGATTTGCACAGGTAAAAAGGCGGTGGGATGATGATGTCGTCTTCAAGAACCAGGCTCGGGGGGAGCCCAAAGCTCAGAAACGATTCATCAATGACACAATACGCAGTGACTTCCACAGGCGATTTTTGACACGCTACATCAAGTAGTGAAGGGGCCTTGCTTGGTGGGTGCAGCTTTTGCATTGATGTTCCATTATCAGTGTAGATCGAGGCTGCCAATTTGACGGTCGTAGAAACTTATTTTTGTCATACTAGACATCTTGTTCACTATTTTCTCTCCAATTGTGGATCTTTCCAGCATGTTCATGGAAACCTGTTTATGTGAGCTTTGTTTCCTTATACAAACTAGACAGATTGGCCGGCTTTGTTTCTCGGGCCAATGTACTGTTGGTGGCTTCTGTTGCAACTGATCTGCGCCTTGCAAAACATCAACAGTTATCAGCAGATGTAGCTATAGCTAACACAATGCTGCATACATGTGTATCTCCAGGCTCAAATCTATGTGCTATATGCCACATTCTGCAGCAGTCTGCAGATTGTGTTCAACATGTTGTTCCCTGACGGTGTGCCTTTAGCGTGTACACGTTTCTCCTATTTGCATCGTCCAGTGTGCATGGTTTGGAACGGGCTATCCACGCAGGGCCTTGGAGACTGTGCAGTTGCCTCAACATAAGTGCGAAACTCCTGACAGATGTGTCTTTGGGCGTTCACAGGCACTTTAAATGCATGTCTGATGCAGCAGTCAAAAATGCATACCAAATCGTTCATGCAGCGCTTCAAAAACCGATGACCTTGCTTTACAATTTTGTGTCTGCAGTCTCTTATCTGCAATCCCATGTCTGTAAGCACATGCAAGTACTGATAAGGCAGGATAAAATCTCAGCACCACAACAAAAAATTGTTGCTGGCCTGACAAAGCTGGCAACCATTCATAAGGGTCAGGAAAGTAGCAATGTTACAGATCATGGCTGACAGCTGGTGTCTAGCCGTAGACGCCTCAGAACAAGAGCAACAAAGTGTGAAGCACGTACAAAGAGCAGTTACTTCTGAACTCGAGGACTTGCTGTAAGCTGCGATCAACTGTATCAAGATTGCTTGTCCGTGGCTTATGAGTTGAAGGCTCCCTTGACGTTGCCCTTTGCCTCCTTCCATGCTCCCTTAGCGTTACCCTTAGCGTCGTTCAAAGCACCCTTGGCGTCACCCTTGGCGTTCTTGCCGTGTCTCTCCAGGTCTGGGTCCTCATCACGGACAGCCTTGTAGATGAAAATACCAGCAGCTACAGCTGCGACCGCGACAGCAGCCTGCAACAAGAGGAGCACACTTATGTGCTGTCCCGCATCACAAAAACCAGAAGTCCAGCTGTTGCCCCATGTCACATCTTGTTACTTGTATAGGTGCCTTCGCGACAAAAACATATGCGAAGCTACAATAAGCATCTGAAGGTGAACCAGCTGAAATGCAGGCATGCCCATGATGTTCTCCTCAAGATACAAGAGCTCATGCTTTTCGACTTGCCAAAAGCGCGTCCATCAATGCAGATAAGGCACACCTTGGTGAGCTGGTCCTTCTGCTCTCTGTTCAAACCCATTGTTGATGTGAGGAGAGAATGTGTCGAGACGAACGTTAACAAAGGTCAAGCGCTTGAAGATCAAAGACGAGCGTCTGTTGCAAGAGTAGTGTTGGTCTGTGCCCCGAAGCTGAGTATCCAAAAGCCAGCAGGATATAGCCCGCCAATAAATTTGAAAAATGGAGTACCGGAAAATTTACCAAGAGATTTGCCGTAGACGCAAGATCACAGCATTTGAAATAACGAGGGAAATGCCGCCGCCGTGCGTGCTGTTCCGAGTGCTGACTCGCCGCCGGATCACAAATCTAAGGTGACGTTTTGATTCCGCCTGAGAGCAGAGTCAGGCAAGCCAACTGGGCTGCCGTTTTACATGCTCCGTGCATGCAAGTGTCCTGAACAGTGCATGAAAGGAGGGCTGAATATGTTGTACAGCAGTGTCTTCCAGATGTATTTGCGTAAATCTGATATGACTGGAGTCCACAGGGAAAGCATAACATACCTAAGCAGTTATTGTCGATGATCAAAGTTTAAACAAATTTGGCTTAAGCTTATAGCTGCATGGCTGTAGCAGCATAACCGTGTATGTACAGAGGCAACTCAGGCAAACATGGAACATATGCTTTGTAAGTTGCGCTGAACATGAATTGGCTTGTCTCGTTGCATTCTCATCTGTGGCCTGTGTTACCTTCAGATAGATGACTGTGTGAGTGCAGAAAACAAGACATCACTTTTCCACAATGTTTTCCTGTATGCTGATTCCTGTATGTCTTGCAGCTCCTTGCAAATGCAAATACACTGGCTGTCCTATTTGTAGTTCAGACACCGACACTGCATCTGGTTGTGCTTGTTGGCTGCCAGAAACATCAGATTGCTGAGGCGTTTGTGAACGGCCAGATTCATCCTCCATATTTGAAACAGAAGGCATGGTCATGCGAGGTCCAATCAATCGCACTGTCTCGGCATTCTGCAAGAGTATACTGTGCCGCTGACCATCCTGTGTCTCTGCTTCCACCAGCACCTGCATGTACAGACCTCTGCTTTGGCTACACATGTTATCAACTTCACTTGTTCCTCCAACAAGCATACACCAGCTACATCTCTGGAATGTGTGAAGCATAGCTTGTTCAAAGGCAAGGTCAACCACCTTGTGATCCTAGCAACAGGGATGCACAGCAGAACAAAAGCTGTTGGTAGTACCAGGTCATAAAGAGTTTCCTTGATAGATCGGATCAGACGCACTAAAGACCGCACTAGGTCCTATAGAGGTTGCAGTGTGACTACACCCACCAGAGGTCTGGTTTCTATCTTGACACGCCCCACAATGGCACTCCTCTGCTGCCCTTCTGCGTTCACCACTAGCACCTCCTTCCCGCTTTGTAGCTCTGCCAGGTAGGCGGTCTGGTCATTTGGGCATGCTGTGTATGCATGCACCTGCAACAATTTTACCACCATTTCTTATGTGCTTGCTAGCTGAAGCAGACAGAGGACCGTCGCTGAGGACTGCTGTTGAGCACATGCAGTGTATCACACATGGAGTATGTCAGACAAAAAGGAGAAGTTGTGCAAGTACCGGAAACAGTGTTCATGACACATATGTTCAAAACCCAGATGCATGGCAGTGTATGCACACCCGAGCAGACATGGCAACTCTAGCAGAAACAGATTGATGTTTGCTGGGAGAATAGGAATGGCTTACTGGGCCAGCATTGACCCTGAAGGGCCGGCTGTTGATGTATCGGGACTCTGTGCATTCAGAGTGCACCAGAAACGCAGCGCGAGCAAAGTTGCCAATGAGCATGCCTTCCCCAGGTGCCAGCAAGGAACATAAATCTACACAGACCCTGCAATGGAAGATACACCTCTCATCACAAGACATACTGTATAACTGACACACACATGAGGCGCTTGTGGGGTTTGACAGTTACAGGAGTGAAGCTTTCGGCAAGATGACAGGCATGTCCTGATGTTGCCAGTGTAGTTGTGATTATGGCCAAGAACAGCAATACGGGCAGCATGACATGTCCCAAAAACAAGAGCCCCTCATCCGCTGGTCTGCGCTTTCAGCTAGAGCTATTTGTCTAGGATGCTTTGCACCTGTCACCCATGCCAACCTTTTGGACTGATGTCACGGTGGCCACTTCCAAGGCAAGCTTGTTCTGGTTTGCGTTGAGGGTCTTCAGATAGGCGGCCAGCTCACGAACCTGTGCAGCTCACACCACACTTTTGCAGACTGCTTGTCCATGAAGCTACATCATCAGTGGTGCCTTTGGCTGCGTTGAACATTACAAGGCATGATACACTCTGCAGATATGCACACAAGCCTTTTGCAAATTACTTGGGGCAGGGCACTTTTTTGCAAGCTTCCCATGGAACTGGATGCATCATCTGGCAGGTACCAGTCACAGACATTGATGCCAAACCTGCAGTGGGTCATCTGTTTTGAGAACAACTCCTGCAGTGCCAGTCTCCAAGGCTTCCAGCATCACACGGGCATCAGATGCGCTTGTGGCCATGCCCAGTAAGGCAGCTGGCTTACCCTGCAGGTGTCAGGCAACTCTCTTGCATGCCTTGTCTCTGCTTGGCAGCCAAGGCAGCAAAGCAGCGTTTGGGCTGAGCAGCAGCAATGGAAGCAGCGAAGCAAGCTGCAGAAAGGCATTGTGTTTGACAGAGTCATGGCACATGGTTCATGACAGCTTGAGAGCCACATGCAAATTCATGCGGGCTTGTGAACATTTGCATTGAGACAAAGGACTTGAAATCCTTGATGTTTGAGTGCAAGGAAATGCTGTTGCAGTTGCACAGCTTGGGAATATGGATGACACACCTGAAAGGCAGCTACCAAATTCTCAGCTGGGATGATCTGCCAGTCTGAGCAGTCCATGACAAAAAATCCGGGCTGGTCACAGTCTTTGGCCGCTGCTTGCATGTCAGTTGCAGATGACACCCTTTTGATCCTTCCGACCTGTTGGGAACTGCAGATTCAGGTCAGTGAGGGCAAGCTTTTAGGTATAACAGCTTCAGCAATGGCAGAATACCTGTTGATTGTCAGCGTGTATGGCGGCACCGTCACAAAGCAGAGCATCAAAGTCGACAATGCCTTTCCATTCTTGTGCCAGGTGCTGGTGCTGGGCAGGAAACAGGAAGGTATTGATGCCTGACTCCACAGCGGAGGTCAGCACTGCCTGCATGTGTTTGCACCAATGCATTTCGTGTTTGCGAGGCAAAGCTGTGAAGCAGCAAAGGCTCACCATTTTAGTAGTCTGCACCCAAGCTAGCTTCTCTGCAACCTTGCGTTTCGTCTGCACATCGGGTGCGATGACTGTGGCACGTACATGCCTGTAACGCACGCGGTGAGAAGTGGTGAGCTGGCTTCCGAGAGTGCCCTTTGCAGAACTGTGCCTCCACTGTGTCTTGACACAAGGTCTGTGTCCAAACACACGAGATTGTCGCCTGCTACCAACCGAAGACGACACTGCTTGGATGACTTGGGTGCTGCGCATGCACGGCGTTTTCATATCGTGGGACCTGGAGCCAGCTTGACGCACTAGCGATGTCGTCCTCAGGTATGTGCTCGACAAGAGTAGGTCGAAAACCGATCACTGCAGGCTCCCATTGTACGTGGTCAACCGCCTGCAACTTTACCAATTGCAACGTCAAATCCTTTGGTGTGGGTACAGATCATCCCATGCATCACGGCAATGACAACTGCATTGTTGTGCGCTGCGCAACGACAGAAAGCGCTGGGGACGAGGCTCCGCACTCTTGAGGACACACACACACACACACACACACACACACACACACACACACACACACACACACACACACACACACACACACTGACAATCAGACAGGTCAGAAGGTCATAGAAATTCTGTCACATAACTGTGTATTAATGCAGAGGTCAGCAGATAGCGTGCAGTGGTCGCGAGACGCAGCATTGTTTGCAATCTCCTGCGTGCAACACTTGCTGACGCTTTTGCGCGCAGAAATGCACGGCCTTCGCATGCAGTCGGCATGTCTTAGATCTCGTGTTGATCAGGTTCACTGCTGAGTCGATATGGAACAGGAATATGCGCAGATACAATGTCTCGCTGACTCGATCTAGACTGCCACTTCGTCATTTTGTCAGGTCGTGGTCGTCAGTTGCAGACGGTGTATTCGCAAGTAGCATGCCTGACCACACAGTCAGCCCACGAGTGCTCAGCATTCAGAGCCATGTTGTACATGGCTATGTGGGTAACAAATGCGCAGTATTTCCTCTGCAACTACACGGGTTCGACGTTGATCCAATAAACTCCGTCCAATTTAGTAACCATGCCGGTAAGACAGCCTGTGGCGATGCTGTCAGTGGCAGCCTTAGTTTGTGGGTGGATCAAAGCATATGATTGATGCTGTACACAGGCTACCCATCACATCAAGGAACAGTAATGAACGGCGAGGAACTCTGGAACCTCGTGCAGGGCATGCAAACAAGTAATTTGCTGGAATACACACACCTGCTTACTGGTTACATTGGGTCTGTCTCTTTCTTGGAGACAATTGTCAGAATCGTCAGCCTGCTCAGAGAAAGAAACCCTGACCTCATCTATGGTAAGATAGGCAGACTGTAGTCTCTGCCATAACACAAGCCAATTTGTCTGTCTGAGATGTGCACATGTCCCCAAGACAGACTACTGGCTGACTACAGGGCTTCTTTGCATGCAGTGTGTGACCCTGTGATGGGAGACAACAACCAGTTGTATGTTGCCGAGGAGCTTATACCAGCATACAAGAATCAGATCATATCACTGGCAACAGTCTTGACACCCAACCAGTATGAGGCAGAGTTGCTGACTGGTATCAAGACTGATAGCAAGAAAGCTGCTTTGCAAGCCTGCCAAGCTCTTCATGATCGAGGCGTGGCTACCGTGGTAAGACCTGCAGTGTCATGCTGAGCAATCTGGAGGCAGTGGGCAGCAACCTCCTCATCTGGCGTCACCACATGCAGCAGCTTGTGTTTCACAAGCTGAAAAGCAGCACAATTGTATGACTGCATATTTGTGACATACCTGACACAGAGGTTGATGTGCTGTGCAGGTGTTGACCAGCATCCAGTTGCCAGATCTCAAGGGGGAGATCTTGCTCATAGCCAGCACTCAAGTGCTTCAGCAGTCTGGCTGTTCTTCAAGCATACAAGCAAACATTCCTCTCCTGGATGCATACTTTACTGGTACAGGTGTGCACATCTTTTTGTCTGCATCCCTTCTTGCTTCCGTTGCGAAAATGGTACAAAAGCAGCACCACTGAGCATCTGGCCACAAAAAACATTGCTTTGATGCATCTTGGACTGCAGGGGATCTTATGACAGCGCTGCTGTTGGCAAACTTGTATAAGGACTCCAGCAATATGCAGCATGCCGTGGAGCAGGCAATTGCTAGTCTTCAGGCAGTCTTGCAAGCATCTGCTGAGGTTTCTGGGCCCGCAGCTCACTCTAGAGAAAGATCAGCAGAGGTGGGCTTCTTCCTTGTTAATGTGCTTTGGTTTGTGTTTTCCAACTTCTGCAGTCACGGCTCTGAAAACGTGTCTCTTAATGTAGTCCATCAGACACATGCTTGTGCAGCTCAACAGCAACATGTGATCACAGCATTGCATGATCTGCAGGTGTGCAAAGCAAGGGAGTTACGCTTGATACAGAACCAGCACCTCATACTATCGCCGCCAGTCAAGCTCAAAGTCCAGCCTTTAGATACACATGCAGACTAAAGTGCATATCAAGATCGCTGTCCTCGCTTTCAAGACTGTGCAAATCAGCCTTGACAACGGCATCTGACCTGGCAGGATGCATGACTGAACTACATTGAATTCACATTCATCTACCTGCCGTTCATGGGCAGGAGCTCACAGTCCAATGCTAGTGTGTCAGAGTGCATGCTAGCTAGCTATCACACATGATTACATATCTAAAGGACCATCTTGACAATCGACCAAGGTTGTATTGCATGTAATAACTGCCTGAATATAGCAGCCAAAGTAAGCAGGACAATGCATAGTGAGTAACAGTGACAGTCATGAGACAGTCCTTGTTGGCTAGACATCAAAGAAGCGTCTCTGGCGAGACCTGTGACACGTCTGCGACCTTTCAGGCAGGAATCAGCTGCTTCAAAGCTTGCACATCTTTGTCACTTTGTGGGGGATCTGCAAAAAATGCCTTGACTTCATCCAGCAGCTGTTGCGCCTGTTCGACTTGCTGGGTTGGAACAGTTGCCAGTAGGCTGCAGCAACACACATGCATTTGTTCACTTGATTTGCAGCTGCTGCAAACTGCATGCAGGGATCACAAATGTGATTATGCCGCCGTATGTCATCACAAAACACCTGATTGATGCACCATCAAGCAAGTGTCAAGTCTGGCCAGCTCATGGACAAACGCCCAGCATGCTTGAAACGGCCTACTGGCATTAGCAACAAACATGAAGAAAGCTATATTATTGCGCAGACCTGTCCAAATCCTGGATTGTTTTCTCCAACTGCTTGTCTGCGATGTCTGGTACAGGGACTTTAGATCTCAAGCTGGTTATGAGAGTGTTGTCCAAGGCTTGCAGGGACATCAAGAAGTTGTTGACTAGCTGTTGTGCCTTCTCTGTTGGCATTCCCGCATCAGTAGCAAATTCACCCAGAGCCCTGCACAGCACAGCAACATGCCTGCCACGCAGCACTCAACCAGCGATGTGTACCAGTCACCAAGATGAAACAGAATGCTGGTGGGCACTGTCAAACATAAACGTGCACACAGTGCAGCAAGCTTCAGCACTGCTCACTTGACTGTATCTCGCAATCCACTGAAGGAGCCCTTGCGCAGAAGTGTCCTTGCTGCTTGCGCATCCTGTTCTGCATGGGAGCACAGCTTGCATGGAGGGGCCTCTATCTTGCCAAACAGAGCACATGTGTGGCAGAAAGCTTACTCATAACTGTGCCAGCTTTGACAAGCTGTTTCCTAGCTTGAAGGATTGTTGGAATGTAAGTGTCTATTGGATCTAGCTTCTTCTTCTTGATGTACCTTGATAGACCTCTGCCGCTGCCTCCTGCAGCCTCCTACTGCATATGCAGACCATGAAGATGCAGACACGTTTGCTCGTCAAACTTGGCACTGCCTGCCAGGTGCTTGTCAGGTACCACACACCTCAGCAGCAGCCTTGAAGGGCAGACTGCTTGTCGCCAGAGCTGTTGCGAGAAACAGGTGCAAAAGATCCCGCCTATGTGTTGATCGCAGTGGACTTGCGCATGGCTGCTGGGCTGCGTCAGCAGCCGAGCTGTACTGCATAGCCAACTTCAGGCTTCAGAACAGGTGAACAGTCTCGGTGCAAGCACACCGGCCGGACTTGAGAATGACCTGTGCTTGTAAGCGTCGGGCATGACGTGGACGTCTTGACTGTGTGCTGAAGACGAATCCAGGCTGTATACGGGCCGGTGCTAAGCCATTACTGTGGCATCCTGTTGCAAAATTCACCATCACGGCTGTATGCCTAAGTGTGCGGGAGCTGTGTTGCACAAAGCAGGCCAGTCTTGCTTTCTACGCAGCCGTTAATACGAAGAGAAAGAGCAATCTGCGCTGAGTCACGCAAAAGCCTGTTTGCAGCTTGACCAGGGATGTTGAGTTGCTATTACCTGTACGGTATCCTGCACAATTTCAAATCGTCAAGTTTCAAACAGAGTCTGTGCAGCCTGGCCTGAAAAGAGAGAAAACTGGAGATGCAGTTTGCTGTCTGTATTTGACAAACTGCACTGTGTGCGATGCTCAGACAAAGCAGATGGCAATGCAGATGAAGCTGTTTCTACAACAAGCATTGTATGTCACATTACCATATGCTACTGACTTCTTAGACCACTGCCATATGATCTTTGTTCTCTAATGCACATGACAATAGCCTGACATGAGCATAAGAAACAAAGAGCATGGACGAGTTGCTTTGACTGCAGTATGGCCTTTGCATAGGGCATGCAGACTTAGCCCCAGCAAGCCAGATGTCTCACAACATTAAAGATTGGCCTAAGCTGTCAGAAGCCTTTGGCTGTCAATCTGGCTGCAGATGCAGTTTCCTGCTTGGATGTGACGCCTCACCATCTGCCTTCTGCTCATCATGCGCAGTCTCTGCTCCCTGAGTCTGCTGATCTCGAGCACTGCCTTCTGGACCAGTTGCTGATCTATACAGACTGCTTAGATGGTCATTACAAGCAAGCATGTCCGAGGCTGAAGACGAAGCAATGTCGGATGCCTGTCCTGCAGAGAGTTGCAATGCAGACAACTGCATGTCCAGCTGGTCTGGCATTGCACTTGGGCTTGCTTCTGTGGAAGTTTGATCTGCCTTTAATTCACTGTCGACTTGCTGTACACTCACAGTAGCTCCTTCTGATGCTGGAGTACCGGTTTCTGACTGCTTTGCCTGCACCAACACGATGAGCATGAGGACCTAGCAACAGCATCACTGCAGCTGCATGCACACAGAACAACACCAATCAGCTCTGCTACAGCATGCAGCATGTCTAGGCCTGCTTGATGTGGTGGCTTGAACAGCTAGCACCTGTAAGGACCATTTTGCTGAGACGCTGTCCAGAGTAATTGAGATGCCAGCATTGCAGTACCTGATCTGTAATCAGCTCCTGTTGACTGGAGGCATGCGGCAGACCCTGAGGCTGCTGTAGCCCATCAACTTCTCGCCGTAGATGCTCAATAGAGTCAAACAGGTCTAGAAGCTCCTCACTCAGCCCTGCCTTGTGGCTGCTGCCAGCTGCTGTCTGATGAGCTGATACCTCATCCACATCCCTTGGTCTGCTTTGGCTCTCTGCTTCTGCAAGTGGATGTGAGGGTGCAGCACTGTCGCTTGGGCTCTGAGCTTGCTCTTGACTTGATGCCTGATCCACAGCGGAGCTCCTGTAACTGTGCAATAGATCATCATGTTAGATATAACTGAGGATGGACAGTTGCATGGTACACAGCAGCAGCACAAGCCAGAGGGGCTCACGAGGACACAACTGTACACAAAGAATGCTGCTGAAACCCCAATTTGCTGCTGCTGCTCCAGGCAGCCAGGAGCGCGTCGCTATACAGCAGATAGCTTGATTCCACTGCAGGTGCATCCATCACTGATGGCGATGCTGCAATTGCGACAAGTGCATTGCTTGGTCAAAGCACTTACCTGATTGCCCCTTGGGAGTCATCTGTCTTGGCAGCAGCCTGTTCCTTGGGCGGACTGCAGGCAGCCTCCACAGCTGTACGCACAGCTGCAACGTCAGAGAAGTGGTGCATGGCGCTGGCATGGGCCTCCAAGTACTTAGCCTGCAGCCGCTGCTTGCCGGCCCGCATGTCTGAGATGATGCCTTCCATGCCCATGCGCTCCAGGCTGCCCTCTTTTTCAACAAGACCTGAGACACAGGTGATTGTCTCAGGCTGCTGCGCTGAGTTGCTGGTGCAATATATGAGGCTGTATGCTGTAGTACAAGCATGAATGTACAACAGCCTGTCCAGACTACAACTGCCTCTGCTGCTTACGCAATGCGCACTGATGTGACTGCACATTCATTGCAGAAAACGTATACACCTATATGGGCAGATGCCATCATTGAGCACAGAATCAGTGACATTGGTGCACCAGTATGGCACGTCAGCAACACATGCATCTTGTCATGGCAAAGAATTCAATCTGACAATGCTGATGACCAAGATAGCAAGCATGTCAACACACCTTGCAGCTCGCCGACACAGAAGGTAAGTTGACGCAACAGCAGCTGTAACAGCGCTCGCTGATAGTACAGGTGGCGGGTGGCAGCATGCATGTATTCCTGCCCAGCCTGCATCAAGGCGGCTTGCGAGGCAGCTTTTGCAGCCCTGTTAGTGGCTTGCCAGCCACTGTCTGCCTCCCGCATCAGGGTCTGACACTCTGCTAGTGCTGCGTTCTCTGCTAGGTGGTGACGATGCTGAGTGGAGAGTTCATCTACCTGCAGCAGGAGGCAAAGGCTGCACTGTAGCATATTGATCACACTATAATGGACCAAGTCGCTGCATTGTTGGATGTTGGCCTTGTCAACATACTATGCAGACTGCTGCTGGAAAGAGGCATTACCACTGCGTCGCGTAGCATCCTAATCCGAACTGCTGGCCATACAAACAGACAGACAGGCTGCTTATGTCAAATCATAGAGCGTACATGCAATGCTATGTCATGGCAACCTCACATGCTTCAGCGCCTTGATCTAGCAGTAGTGGTGTCATGTGACGGTTCTGATTCAACATCACTGTACATACTCTCATAAAATCTATGGCATGTGATGCAGTACCTTGTGTTGCAGGGCCTCAAGAGTGAATGCATTGCCTTCCTGAAAGACGTGGCGCCCCTCCTCCATATCTGCCTACACATCACACCCCTTCTCACCAAATCAGCAACCACTCGCATCATCATGCATGCCCTGCTACTTAACGACATAACTGAGTCAAACATACACATACCAAGCAAAACAATGCATGGTTGTGATGCTGTCCTGTCATAGCTAAATGCTGTTTCAACACTGCAACAGCGCTCAGAAAAGCCTTCTCAATTAGACGCTGCTGGCATCATTTGACCTGGCGATCACATGCTTTCATTCAGCTCATCTGCGGCCATCATTGCATGACACACATGTCTTGTCAAAGCTGCAAGCACAGAAGCAAGACCAAGGACAGCGTGTAGAGTGGAAGACTGAGTCCTACTCTTTTGGCCCTAGCTGCAGAGATCTGCTCCTGGACGAGCTTAAGCTGGCGCAGCAGCTCTGCTTGCTGCTCCTCTAGACCCCCAATCTCCTGGTCCACTACTTGCAATGCGCTCTCCATCTCTGCTAGCTTCCGCTCTGCAGCACACAGCCAGCTAGATTGCATCATGTCATGCTCATTGTGTCCTGTCAGAATGAGTGAACTTGAACACTAGGAGACATGCATTGTGCATGTAGATACTGTAGCTGAAAACATGAACTGATCAAAGACATGTACTGATGAAGATGGTTACAACTTTACAAAGGCTGATTGACTCAAGGCGGTTCTGCAGTGCGAGCAGGGACTACAGTTGGGATGATTGACAGTTGCCATGACAGAGCTGTGTCCTTCATGCACGACCCTAGTGGTGCAAGTAAAACAGCAGCCATTGTGATGAGCTGTAGAAGCGTAGAGCAGGCCCGCAACAGGTGAAACTTGATACGCAATGTGCAACATACAGCACAGCCAGTGTGTCCCCAAACGCTGATTGCAGACACAGTCAGGATGCATACCCACCTCTGAAAGCCTCGCCATCAGCCTTCTGTTTATGCGTCGTGTCTGCTTTTGCTTCCAAATCAGCCACTGCAGCATCTAGCACCTGTGTATGAGCTTGAGCAATGTCCAGGTATTTGTCATACTGTGGCTGCAGCCTGCAGGCAACTTGACTGGCTCTTTGCACACTATACTGCTGGAATTTGCTGCCCAGCTGCATGACCTGCAACAAATTGGGCAATAGTTGAGTGACGGCCAGATCAAGGGCTGACGAGCAGGCTGATCATCTTCTGGCAGCGCATTTTTGCTTCAGTAGCTGTTCACAGCAAGTGCCTCGCCTGGTGCGAATAACTACTACTTTGTGTTTGTGGCATGCAAACTCAGCATGTGCATGCACAGTCATGAACTGGCCCACCCCCAATGCTTCAGACAATTTGCCATTCTGTGTGAGTCATGTGTAACGCAACATTCGGAAAACTAGAGGCAGTCAGCAATACCTCTGCAGTCCCAACTAGACCAGATGCCAGCTTGGTGGGTGATGAATCTCCAGTAGGCTCAGTAGCACCACTATTGAACTTGTGGCTCCTGTGCACCTCTGCTGCCTGGTCCCCAATGTCAGCCTTCAGAGTTGCCATCTTTCTGTCCAGCACCTCACACTCTACCTAAAAGCAGATACTAATATTGTTTGCCAGTTTGGGACAAATCTGATGCTTATTGTTTGCCAATTTGGGACAAATCTGATGCTGCCTTTTGTAGTGACTATCACCTGGGGTGACTCTTACAGCAATGTATGACTGCCAAGCAGGCTGCACAAAAGTGAAGTTTTGACCTGTTTGGTGGCAAACCACAGCAACAAGGGGTGTATCAATCTGTCAATGTCTGTCTTGGTCCCTGCAGTCTGGGGGACACTGGATTGCAGAGAGCTCTTGACATACCTGGAGCTTGATGCCACAGATAGCTCCGGCTACAACATTTGCCAAGGGGGGTTGCTCAGGCCCCAGGGAGGCTGCTGTGCCCACCACTCTACACTCAGCCTCCACAGCTGACAGATCAAGTAGTGCGTCCACCAGACGAGTATGCAAGGCAGCGTCTCCAGCCAAGCACAGTTCAAACAATTCAATAAGAAGGCTTCGATCGTCAGGCAAGCTGGCAGGAATGTCCATGTATCCTGCACAAGCAAAACATTACAGATTTTGCACAGACTGCAGTTTCTTTCATGGCTTTCACATGTCCACAGGCCATCAAGCACAAAATTCAGCTAAGCAATATTCTGCAGTGTGAAGATTTGCTATGAAGTCAGGGAATGTCATATGGAATTTAAGATGAGTGCATTGCAGATGAGCCTGCTTGCACAATCAGGCAATTGGAGCAGCACTATTAACGCAAACACACACGCGCAGCAATTCCAATGTGAAGAGAGCCTTTACAGAATGCTTTGTGCAGAATGCTTTGTACCCACCTACAATGATGTTTTCCAGAGCATAGCTATGCAAGAACAGTTCCCTGAACGTCAGCAAATCCCGCTCATTGTCAGGGGACTCTTGATCCAGGTACAGCACCTGATTTGCCCAGAAGTCCAGCTCAGGGCCTCTTGCAACAGGCCCAGGCCGACTGCCACCACCACTTGGGGCTGACGCAGCAGGTGGTGAACCTTTTTGAGGTCTGACAGGTGGGATTTCATTTGCATTGGCCAGCCTTGCATTTGGTGCTGATGCGTCTGGTCCCGAGAAGTGAAGCTGCTGCCAGTCACTATCACAGCTGCTGTGGTGAGGACTGCTTGGGCTGAGAGCATGAAGGGTGTAGCAATGCAGCAAAGGCAAATTACTGGGATGCAGCTCATGCAGAACAGCACACCATCGCTGTAGGGTGCGCACTCTTGCCTCTCCTCCCAGCCCTGTGTGTAGCGACAGCAATGAGTTTTCCTCTCAGCAGACATCGCCACAGCACAATCATGTGATGGCTACACACAGACCTGAAGCTGTAGCTTCCAGATGCTGGCTTGCTGCGTGCAAGTCTTGCAGACGCTCTTGCGCTGTTAGTCTCTGCAGAGCTTTTGGTGCCCCCACGTACTGCACCGCCCAGCACAACTCCTGCACATATGTTGCGCGTAAGGAGGCAAGTTTGAGTACTCCCAGACAGCTATACGTTTCAAATCAACATTTGACTGACCAGCAGCGCTGGTCACCCCTGTCAGCCAGCCACCCAAACGCCCTGCCAACCTGGCCTGGGGTGGCTGGCCCATGCCTTGATTGTCTGCATGTGGTCCTGATGATGAAGAGGCCAGGGCAGCAGGGCTTGAGTGGGCTTCGACAGATGCAAAATCCGAAGCTTCAGAAGACTCTGACCAAGTAGGTGTGCTGGGACCTGCTGCAACTGTTGCAGTCTCCGTCTTCACTGTCAAAGGCAGTGTACTGAGGTGCTGTTGTGGCTCCCTGCGCCTTAGCCAGTGACTTAGCAGACCAGGGCCCTTCCTGGCTGGCTGGTCACTCTCGCTGGCAGGTCTGACAGCAGGATCAGGACCGGCTTCAGCCTACATCGTTCGAGAACAGAATCAGGTTAATTTCACTTCCTCGAACGACTGGGAGGGTTAGCGACCCTGCATAAGCTTTGCAACCAGATCAACATGCACACCTGTTGCACGACCGTGACTCTGTCTACTGGAACGCGGCGTTCCGGGTGCTGGCCGGATGTGCTCATCGGAAGCTGGTCACCAAATGTGCAAGTCAGCCGAGCAGTACGCGCGAACAGGAACAAACGTGTAATTACTGTATCGGAGTGATCAAGTGAACGTTGTCGGCGACCAAGTCGGCTCCAGCCGTCACACAAGTTACATACTTGCAGCTGCTGCAAGCCCGGCCAACCAGTATGAACTCTCGCGTCGTACGTTCAAGCAGAAACATGTTTCACACCGACAAGCCTTTCGCTTTTCCGCACGTGCGCGATACTGCGAGTCCCGCCAAATGATTCCGGAATCCCCGCGGGTTACCCACACTACACCCCTGCTGATGACACCGAAGTGATAATCCGAAGACTGACGGCCGGCAAAGAGCTACGCCAAAAAACAGATATGAAATGCAAAGTGCGATAGACGATGCTGCAGTGGGTTTGTGGCTCAGGCCATCACATGTCACAGTCACGGAATGATGAATGCACAGGCTGCAGCTGCTCATGTGGCACTTGCTGCGCTCCTTGGCATAGTGCTTATGGATGAGATGAAATCTGTGCTGCAACTGCTGCTCATATTGCACTCGCTGCGCTGGTTGCCATGTGCACCTCAGCGCTCCTGTTCAGCCCATGCATTTGCTCTCTCTGCACACAGGCTGAGTGGTGTCCATGGACACCACCTTTTTGAGTGATCTGCAGTGAGGCCTGGATGGCTGTGTGCTTGCCTACAACTCAGGCCATCACTCAATCACAGTGATGGACTGGGTGGTGCTGTGGATAGACCGCACAACTCATGATGAAGTATTTACATGCATCTGCGCAGCTGCAAAGCATGCTTGCAACAACTGTTTGGCATTTGCTCAATGACATGCTCAAATCACAAGGCAGAGACTGGCATAGTCACAATTTCCAGCAGAAGCTTTTCGCATCGTACATCACTGTCAGATGATGGGTAGGTCATCGTTGTTAGAAGCCAAGCTGGTCAGTCACTCTTCACTGGTCTGTGGAAGTGATACTCTTCTTCCCTGACTTTTAGAATCTGTCTCAACGCAAGTTGCCACAGTCTGCCTCAACATCCGACATAAGTAGCACCAACGTGAGGATGCGTGCTTCTCTACAACTTGACTTGTGTTACGTTTGTTGATCTGTCATGTAATTTCGCTTCGCCGCAGTTGTGTGTGCGAGGAGACTCAGTCAACTCGTTGCAGTAATATACGTCACCGGAACATTGTCATGCTGTATGTAATTGGGTTGGGTCTGTGTGATGAGCAAGACATTACAATCAGGTTGGGCTCGGCATTGCGTTTACAAGACTTGCTAGACTAACAAGCCTAACAACGAGCCAGTCTGACTTCATGCACTCAGGGGCCTGGAGGCTGTGAAAAGATGCAAGGCGATTTATCTGGAGGCGTACACCTCTTTGCTCTTGGTTTCAAAAGAGAAGCTGGTGAGCAAGACTGCTAAGATCGAAAGCTGGCAAAGCCAACACTGAAGCACAGAAGTTCTCTTGTGATACAGGAGAAATTCTACGGCAAAGAGATTATTGTGGCAGACAGGGAGTTTGTTGAAATGGTAACTGCATCAGGTCTTTTCTGCTTGTTGACCTGCTGCTATGCTGTATGTACTATTGGCTGCAATCTACATTTGGCTTTGGCAAACGTGGCACAGCAAAGTATTTGCGCAGGAAGGGGTGATTCATACCTCTCTTCTGCTTTGCAAATCAGCAGTAGCAGGCTGAGGCATTGTTATATTCATGGCAGGAAGCTGACAAGATGCTGGACGCTGCAGCAGAGCATGACATAGCATTTCTGGTGGTTGGGGACCCATTTGGGTAATGCGTCTTAATGGCTGCAACCAGCACATGCAAGCTGCAATTGGGATTGCTGAGCTTGTATGGGACGCAGGGCAACCACTCATACAGATTTGCAGATTCGGGCTTATCAGAAAGGCATCAAGGTGGAGGTCATTCACAACGCATCTATTTTGAATGCTGTTGGGGCATGTGGCCTGCAGTTATACAGATATGGCGAGGTAAGAGGTGGCACATTCAGTCAGTATCATGTGTGTTGCACTCCCACCTTTTACATGCGTCTCCGTCAGTTGCTGCGCTGGAAACATGCTGGGATGATTCATGCTGTTTGCAGCACAAAGAGTGAAGCTGCTGACATTACATGCGCAGCAGGCTTCATCTGACAGCTTTTTTTGGTCGACTCTGTTGTAGGCAGTGTCAATTGTGTTCTTCACAGATACATGGCGACCTGACAGCTTCTATGATCGCATATTGACAAACAGACAGCAAGGGCTTCATACACTGTGCCTGCTGGACATCAAAGTGAAAGAGCCGTCTTTGGAATCTCTGGCAAGGGGCAAGAAGGTGTATGAACCTGCAAGGTTCATGACAGTGAATACAGCTATAGAGCAGCTATTAGAGATAGAATCCAGCAGGAAGCTAGGTGCATTCAATGCTGACTCACTTGCCATTGGTGTAGCTCGGATTGGTGCACCATCACAGCAGATTGTTGCAGGCAGTATGGAAGAACTTCTGAATGTTGATTTTGGTGAGCCATTGCATTCCCTCATTATTGCAGGCGACATGCATGTGATAGAGTCTGAATTCCTTGAACAGTTCAGAGTTACATCAGCCAACAGGTAACTTCATCCAATCGAGTACAAAACTTGATCATATTTAGCAGTGCTTTTGTACTGCATTACAGCAAATTATATAATAGTTAATGAAAAGCAGGTGGTGTGCCAGCTTGACAAACCAGTTGTACAACTACGTCATTGCATTTGACTCCATTGCTTGACTCAGCAGCCTCTGCCACAGTCAGCCCTGACCCCGAAAGATGTTAGGTGGGGGCAAAGCAGGAAATGCTGCACCAGCAGGCCAGCCTCTTGGTTGCTCACCAACAACCGTCACTTTTGGCAACCCTTTAGGTGCTGGCAACCAATGTTCTGTAGACTTCCAGCTGCGCTGCTTGGGGACCTCATCTGCTGCAGGCTGCTCAGCATCATTCTGCTGCGATTGCCTAGCTGCTGCTGCCTCTTTCATGCTCAGTTGCCCCAGCTCGAGTCGATGTGCTGCTTCAGCTGCCCGTGCACGATTTTCTGCTTCTGCTTCCAAAGCTGCCTGCCTGTCTGCTTCCTTCTGAAGAGCACCTTTTCTGACCTGTGCTCGAGCAGCAGCTGCAGCATCTGCCTCCTCCTGCAGCAGCTGCTGCTGGTGTTGCTGCTGCTTGCGCTTGAGTTCAGCCTGTGGATGAAGCTGCTGCTGTCGCTGCTCTTCACGCTTGGCCTCAGCCTGAGCAGCGAGCTGCTGTTGTTGCTGCTCTTCCTCCCTGACTTTAGCTTGTCTTTCAAGCTCCTTCATGCGCTTGAGTTCCTTTGCAGCCTGGGCCTCAGCGTTGAGCTGCTGCTGTCTACGCTGCTGCTCCAGCCTGGCCTCTGCTTGCCTGTATGCATATTGCCAAACAATGTATTGTCTGGAGCAACTACATTTCAGGCGTGCATTTGCCTACCAAGACCAGGTCTTGGTAGTACGTTACTGTAGCTAACGCTAGGCAAGATAACTGTACTGCTGCTTGTTTGCTTTGTTATCAACACAGAACAGCAAACAACTATTTTTCTTGCTTGACTGCATACTGTATCTGGTGCAATATCTCTATGATCCAGGCATTTTGCCAAGCTCTGCAAATCAGTGTATCCTTGGGAACGTGTGTCTGAGATCCAATCTACCGATGGACTTGGTTTCTGCATATGCAATGGGTATGAAACAGCACAGTTGTTGGCTTGTGCTCACCTGTCCAACTCCTCCTGGTGCTGCAACTGCCTGGCCGCCTCAGCTTGTTGCTGCAGCAGCAGCTCCTGCTGCTGCCGTTGCTCAAGCTCTGCTTGTCGCTGCAGCTGCAATTTGCGTTTTTGCTCTTCTGCTGCTTCAGCCTGAGCCTTGATCTGCTGCTGCTGTTTGCGCTCACGAGCTGCCTCTTCCTGCCTTTGAAGCAACTGATGCTGCCTCACATCCTCTGCGGCCTGCTCTTCTTCTTGAGCCTGTCGCATTGCCTCAAGCTGCTGCTGCCGTAGCCGCCACTTGGCTTCCCTGCGAATACAAGACAGCTGAGCATGCCATGGTAATGCTGCCCCACATCCTCACTGGGCAGAGCAGAAACCACAATGCCAGCAACTCCACAAGCCACAAACATGCAGCAACTATCACAGTAGGGACTGCTTGCTGGGTGTGTGAGACCTCTTTCCCAGAATTGTAGCCCTGCAGGGGATTTCAGTCTGCCCTCACATATCTAACAACAGTGCAATTGTCCAAATCCTGGCACTGTGGGCAAGCATGTGCACCTTTCTCTTTGCAGGTGAGCTTGCTGCTCAGCTCTTTCAGCTTGCTCTGCCTGACATGCCTGGGCCCGCAGCCAGGCTGCCTGCTGTGCCTCTTCTCTGCGCATCTGCTTGCGAGCCTGTCTTGCAGCCCGCTTGCTCTTTTGCTGAGGTGCATGGTGCCAGTCCACCACCTGCAAGGGCACACTGTCAAATCACAAACATGCCTCAGGACTTGGCTTGCGATTATGTCTGTCAATGTGTGTGTGTGTGTGTGTGAGTGTGTGTGTGTGTGTGTGTGTGTGTGTGTGTGTGTGTGTGTGTGTGTGTGTGCAGTGCATGCTGCCCCTGCACACACTACATGTGGTGTCTGTCAGTTCGTGTGTGCATCTGCACACGCTGCACGAAGTGACACAACTGTTTGATACTCTTTCTGCAAGACACAGCAAGAGGGTACTTGATGGCTGTGGTTCACCCTGGGTATCTAATGCCCTTTGAGGTGTCTGTCAGTGTGTTTGTGTGTGCAGCAGATGCTCCAACTGCACAGACTGCAAGTGGTGTCTGTCAGTGCGTGTGTGCATCTGTACACACTGCAAGGAGTGATCCAACTCCTGAATGCAAGAAACAGCAACAGGGTTGCGTAGTGCGGCATACAACACTGTGTGCAAAACAGCAAAACTGCCCTGTGAGGTGTCTGTCAGTGTGTGTGTGCAGCGGATGTTGCAACTGCACACACTGCAAATGTGTGTCTGTCAGTGCATGTGTGCATCTGTACATACTGCAAGGAGCGACAGAACTGCGAATGCAAAAACAGCAAGAGGGTGTCTGTCCATGTGTGTGTGCAGCAGATGCTGCAACTGCACACTGCAAGGGGTGTCTGTCAGTGCATGTGTGCATCTGTACATATGATTGTTACTGTGACAAGCAGTAAGACAGCTTGTCTATCAAGGAAGCAGTAACACAGCTGCGATATTGTGAATGCAAGAAACAATAAAAGAGAAGTGTGGTGGGTCATAACACTGTGTGCCACAGCAGCAAAATTGCCTCCTGTGAGGGTCGAACTCACGACCTCCGGATATCTCTCTTACGCTCAGCATTTACTGGGGTAGGTGTGTTATGAGACCGACGCTCTAGCCAACTGAGCCAAGGGGGCTGTGCTCAAGATGTCAACAAGCCAAAATTAGCTGTTGTTACCATTATCATGATCACATGCAGATCTCATATGGAGGATACAACAGCCACTTTGACTACACACCTGGTAATCAGCGCTTGCCTACATCATGTCAAGGCAAGCAGATGCTCAGGGCAAACACATGAGCAGTGACACAGCTTAGCAAGGAGACCTTGATGACGCCAGCAGCAGTGATGGCCACAACTGCTCCCAGTGCTGCCAGCTTGACAACACGTGCCAACCAGGCTCTGGGCTTAGCAGGGGGCTGGTGGTGGGGGGAGGGTGCAGGTTGCAGGGGCCCTAGGCGGCGTATTGCAATGGGCGTGCGTGCCTGCTGTCCTGACCAGGTTGTGGTGGGTAGGCTGCATGTGTCATCATCACCACGTACGCTACCACCATGCCCTGACCTGTATGTACTCCAACAGTGTCTAGACACTTCAAACCATCATTCAAGCTGTTCATATTTACTACTCACAACAAGCTTGCTGTCTGAAAAGCATGATGCTGTTGAACACATGAGGCTGAAAGGAGTGGCATGGATCAGCTCTTGTTAGGCAGCCTCACGAACTCGTCTGCAGGACGGCTGCACATGCTCTCACACTGCTCGTCACCAGACAAGAATACAATGTTAGCATGCAGGATTGCTGTAGAGGCCTGGTGGGCAACATACCTGGACCTGTCATCAGCAAACAGGGCCCTGGGTCTTGATGCATCTGGCGCAGCGCGAGACATCATGGTGTCTGGCCTCAGGGGAGCAGGCTGGTGAGCTGTGGGCATGCTCACCTTGCCACCATAGTCTGGGTCAAAGTTGTACCTACTGCCGCCATTGGTGGTGCTGTACAGCGCCTCATCCCTATATCAACAGCAGACGGGTCAGCAACATGCATGCACAGCAGCTAGGCAGAGCTCGGGTGAAGCTTCTGATGTGGTCCAGCCAGAACACAGCCATGACTGTGATCACTACAAGTGTCTTTGTCTTGTGCTTATGCCCAGCAGGCTTTTCAGATTGATTGCAGCGCAATCACGCCAAATCAGACATGACTTCACCTCAAGTGTGACTGCAGCTCTGACGTCTGCTCAACGCCAGCTGCATGAGGGTGAAGAGATGTATTGCATTGCATGGCTGTGATGCATGTCAAGAGATGCTCGACGCTTTAGGCAGAGTCCGGTCCATTGGTGCTTTCAAACTGCAGCACACGACTGTGTCTGACCTGACTTGACCCGGTGACAGCATGGGGGAATTGGACTTCTTGCTGGACTTGTCATGGCGCTTGTGCCCTGAGAATATGATGCTGTCAGCAGCATCCAGAGTGCGCTGAGCAGCATCTGCAGCCATGCGCTTGCCAACCAGGCTCTGCCTAGGAGCTTGACTAGGCCCAGGCATGTCCTCATTCCTCTGCGGTCAACACAAGCTCTGTCTGTGTTCCTACCCTGTGGCCGCCTCAAATTCACATGTAAGAAGGTCATGGCAGACAGCATAGTCTAAGGCACCTGCTATTCTAAATGCTGCAAAGCAAGGTTGAGCTGACTTCATATGTTGCAGGCGATATGCCAACGTCCACGTATGTTGGTATGCTGAGGTATGGTTGTGCATTGGTTGTGCATTGGTTGTGCCTGGTTGAGGTATGCTGACCTCCAGGCGAGAGAAGTCCAGGCTCTGGCTGACGCGTCGATCTCTTGGAGGAACAGGTGAAGAACCTGGCAAGCGCGATGCCTCATTGTAGCTGCTGCGCATTGGATTCTGCAGCTTCCTCAGCTTTGGGCTTGGTGATGCAGCTGGTGACCTGTAATGCAGGTGCAGATTGTGCCTTGAGACCACAGACAAACCTAATTAGGGAGGTGCAGCTGCTTACAGTCAATGCGGCAACACCTCAAGTCAAGCAGACACAAATGCATCATGGCTGTTTCAGCAGCATGCTCATGTTCAGACACAAAGTGGAGCCACACGAGGGGTGTTACCCCACATGTATCGTGCTAGGCCCATGCTTGACATGTGCTCTGAGAACACAAGAGGCAAACAAAACAGGAACAGCAGACAAGAAGCTTACATGAGTGGTGAGTATGTGCCATCCAGCGAACGCTGCAAGGGGCTCAGTGGCGGTCTGTGATCCTGTCTGGCTGTAGACTGGTCAGGGGTGCTGCTGCCTGAGTTGACCTCTGCAAATGTGAGCACCTCCCTGACCACGTCCTGCAACACAGAGAGCAACATGCAAGCTGTTATAACTGCATGAGAGGGACTGCGTGTAGGCAACTTGGCAGGTACTGCAGAGCTTGCAAGGCAGCAGACTCCCAAAGCAGAGCTTTGCGCACCTTGGTGAACACCAAAAACTCAAGCCTGTCTCTGGCACAGGCAATCAGCTCCCTTCTGAGACTATCAAGCTGGCTGAGTGCTACAGTCTGCGTCAGCAATAGTAAGTCTGCTGCCAGTCAAGGATGTTGGGCTCCATAGTCAGCTGTATGTGCTGAGTTGGGAGTTGCTGATGAACATTGCAGATACAATACCTTGTCATCAAACTGGTTGTCTCGAAGACACCTGAAGTCTCTGAGCTTATCTTCCAGCAATTCAAGCTGTTCTCTGCAACAATAGTAACACTCTTTTGTCTGACAGGGGTATCAGCAAGCAAATCACAGCTTGTTTGGCAGGGATGGACCACTGATGTAAGTCTGACCTGATGGCCAGCAAAGCCTCACGCTCTCTATCTGCAGCTGCTGGATCGCTTTCAAAGCTACTGCTGAGGAGATGTGTATGCTGTATAGCCTGCCTGAGTTTGGCTTCTAGGGCACAGATTCGGCCCAAAGCAGTTGCAACACCCACGTCGCCTGCCGAGCTGTCGTCCATTCTCTATGACCGAAAACAACGAACTGTCAGCCAAAACGCCTGATGCAAACGGCTGAACTGTCCACCGTCCGGGCAGAAAAGACGACTTCGCGTGGGTCAACTAGATACTTGCAAGAGATCACTGTGATCCTGGTTGTCTATTTGCCTTCAACATTTTGCAGGTGGTACGCAAATATGAAGCAGATGCAGGGGCATAGATGCAACTGTGTCTTCGTCCCGACGAAGCGGACAGGCGAGGTGGACCTGCATCATGTATCATATCACAATTGGCCAGTCTGCAGAGAGACTCGGCGCCAATTCAAATTCCAGTGATCCTGGATGATTCGCCAACGGCCAGCCTCCCCAGGTTACACATTGTCAAGTGCTCAGTTCCATCGCGTCAGTAAGTAGAGCCTTTACAGCGGTCTAGCAGACAGGGGTACAGTATAGACAGCAACTATGCTGACACACACCACAGCTAGAAACGCAAATTTACTCGCAACCTGCGTGTTACCGGTAACTTGTGTAAGAAAATGGAAGTTTCCATACATGGCAGTTTCCATATACCATGTGGGTATAGCAGTAGGTAACAAATGGCGCAGTAAAGGCTGCGTCAGCTCAAACCAGACACCATAACGACCACTACACACCACTGTTGACTTGAATGACTCATGACTCAACTACACAAGACAAGCTTGCTAATTAGCTTATAAGGGCATCATATGCCATGTCTCAGAAAGGAAATTGTCTTCTCTAGCCTACAATCTTGAACTCCACTGTTGACCTCTCGGCAGCTTCTGGGAAATAATCTTGGAGTGGGACCTGGTGCAAGGGCCCCTTCTGCATGCCTGCTAGGGCAGATGTAGTGGCTTTTGCGCCTGCCACAGTTGTGATGATGGGCACCTTGTACGCTAGTGCCAGTCGTCGTAGATTCTTGCCATCTATCACATCCACCTCTTTGCCTGCAACAACACATCTGGCCATCTCATGACATGCCCAGGCTGGGAAGTATATGTTTTGGTTATTAGCACCTAGAAAGCACAAGTCTCATGTGCGACTGGATATGCACATCTCTGTGGCTGAAACACACTCATGAAGCCATTGGGTGACAATGCTCATATTCAGCAGCTTCTAAAGCCATCATGAGTGGCACAAGTAACCTGCCAGGCCTGATTGAACTATACCTGTAGAGGTGATGAGCATCATTGCAATGTCACCATTCTTGACAAGATCACCAATGTTGGGTCGGCCCTCCTGGATCTTGAGCACCACCTCACAGTCCACTCCGTTGGCTTTCAGGTGCTTGCCTGTGCCTCCTGTGCTCAGAATGCTGTATCCCAGCTCCTGCAGCATACCACTGGGCAGTCATGCATCATCAATTGCATCAACAGTTGTCTTGAAACACAGGTGCTCATGAAAAGCATTCACCGTGTCAAACATGCTTTGTGCTTTGATCACCAATTTTGATAGGCTGACACATGTCAAAGCACAAACATGCAGACCGGCACATGCAGATGCTGTAGCTCTAACATGCTATAGCGGTGTTTGACAGCATTGAACAGAACTCTGCGTGTTAGGCCAGATGAGATATTGGCTTGATTTTGGTTGCAAAGCTGCTGCAACACACACACACACACACCCGAAGCACAAGGGAAACGTGAAATCCACCTTGAGCTCTTTGGCAATGGGGACAATGGCCTCCTTGTACTTGTCAGTCATGGAGACAAAGACATTGCCAGAGGCAGGCAGCTTCTGGCCAGCTGCAAGGGCCGCCTTGGCATAGGCCTTGCTGAAGTCTGAGTCAATGCCCATCACCTCGCCGGTAGACCTCATTTCAGGACCCAACAATGTGTCAGCACCTGCAACATGCATGATTCAGACGACAGACTTGTAGCAAGGCAGTGCATCTTTAAACAGCGCGAGAATGATGCCCTGAACATGATGCAGACAGCGCAAAAACCAAGATGCTGTTAGGCTTTGATGTCCTGCAAAGCTTGTAGGTGTAGCGTATGTGTATGTGTCATGCAACCAGCCTCTGCAGCCAATAACACCTGTGCCAGGCATAGAATCAGTAAGGCCGATGACTAGACATCACCTAAATCCCCTCGAACAGCATGAGATCCAGCAAATTGGCCAAAGAATCCCTCAAAGTCTCCCTAAAACCTGTCAATGGATGCATGTAGATGGCAGACAGACACCTGGGAACTTGTCAAAGGGAAGCACAGCTTCCTTGACAGCAACATGGTTCAGCTTGGGCTCTTCTGTGAACTCCAGCTCAGCCAGTGTCTTGCCACTCATCAGCAGACTGGCATACTTGGCAATGGGGTGCCCAATGGCTTTGGCCACAAAGGGTACTGTTCTGGATGCCCTAGGATTTGCTTCAATGATGTACACCTGCACAATACAAGCATCATGCTCGGATGATTAATGGCTCAAATGATGAACTACAACCTCTACAGCATTGTAAAAGGTCAAACCGCGTCTCCTGAAACACAACGGAGTGCATGGCTGGATAAGTGTGAAGATATTATTCAAGTGTCTGGGAAACGCAGCAGCTTGAATGCATTTGAAAAGGCTTGGCCTGTCAACATGTATTTTGGTGTCATGACAGAGATGATAGCATAGGACAGTTACCTGGTTGTCCTGTATACAATACTGAATATTGATGAGGCCAACAACCTTGAGCTCTTTTGCCAGCTTGGTGGTCCAGTCCCTGATCACCTCCAAGCACTCTGCTGGGATGGTCTGTGGTGGTATGCTGCATGCAGAGTCCCCTGCAGTTGCAGCCCCACATGAATTCAGCATACTCAAGCCCTTGGATTGAGGATCAGTACAACAGTTGCATACACCAGCAGAAGAGTGGTCATTATGGCCTTGCCATCTGTGCTCTGATACACATAATGTGATGCAAGCAAACCCAGCAGGCAAGTAAGCAGCTGCTATCAATGGACAAGTGGTGCCACTGCTTTAATCTCTGCCGTCAACATCCTACCCACAAATACTCTTTAAATCTTGCACAATGTCTAAGCTGTGGTTGACGCCCAATAAAGCCGGAAGCTACTCCACAATTGGAGTCATACAAAGCAAGCAGTGCCGACGTGAACCTTTCAACATGAAGTCATGACATGCTCTTCTGTAACCTGCATCTTTGCAATAGTACACATGTAACACAGGCAGAGATGATAGCACAACAGAATAGTGCTTGAGGGAGGGTGCATACCTGAGTGTACACCAGCCTGCTCAATGTGTTGCATGATACCACAGATGGTGACATTGCCGTCCTTGTCACACAGGGCGTCAACATCAAGCTCATCAGCTCGGTCCATGTACTTGTCAACCAAGACAGGTCTCTCTGGATCTACTTCCACTGCATTCTGTATGTACCTCTTCAGATCTGTCTCACTGCATATCAAAGCCATCACATTGTATCACAGCATGCAGAGTATCACAGCATGCAACAAGTCAGGCACACACCACAGGGGGGAAAGGTGCGTTTGCAGCAGCCGGCAAAACTGTATTTGCCCAACAAACAAAGGACCTGTCCTGTTGCTGTTGGCATGAACATTGCAGATATACTCTGTATTGTGATTGTCCTGTGACAGATACTGCACTACCAGCATGCCCATGATAGTGCCAGGGCAAATAGCTACCACCACTTGCGCACATCTTGTACACACCATGGCCTCACATTACACGTCACTTCTTCAGCCATGTCTACCACAACTACAGATGTGTATTCATAACATCTGTGTGAATAGCTTCTCAACAAGGTCTAGACTCCATAACTCGCTGACCATGTATGTTGCTACGGCCCCTGCTGTATCCACCACACCTGAGTCTCACCATCTATATGGGCAGGCCCCTGCCAATATCTACCACCTCAGGCAACAATCACCTGATCACGTGTGTAGCTCAGGCCTGGTGTGTCTAAGCATCGATATGAACAGCCCTCTGACACTGTCTACCACTTCAGGCCTGGTGTGTCTACCATACCTGTAGACGATCTCCATGGCTCGGCCTCCAAGCACAAAGGAGGGGCGGACCATGACAGGGAAGCCCAGCTTCTTGGACTGGTTCAGGGCACTGGCCTCGTCTGTGCACATGCCACCTGGGGGCTGCTTGATGTCTAGCTTGGTCAGGATCTCGTACCACTTGTCCCTGTCCTCAGCATCATCTATGCTTTTGGGCTGTGTGCCCCAGATCTTCACATTGCCCTTGCCTGTCACCAACAGTTGGCAGGTCAGGACACCATCGACAGCATATGCACAAACCCCAAGGGGAAGGGCTGTCCTTTAACTGTGTCACCCGCAGGTCAGGACACCACCGATAGCATACACACAAACCCCAAGGGGGAGGGCTGCCCTTTGACTGTATACCATGCATGATATATCTGCCTTACCTTGCCTCTGCAGGCTGCAAAGCTGCTCAGAACAGCAGCTACACTGTGTTTGCAGAGGCAGGGGCTGCTGCAAATGTCCAGTCAAAAGTACTGTTGCATACTGTTGCATACTGTTGCATACTGTTGCATTCTGTTGCGCAGTAGCACAGCATCAGATTAGATTGGCCTGTGCAAGGCAGACTCAGGACTTGCTGCAACAAAAACTTTGGGTGTCTCACTGCACAGTCTATCATCTATCCTGGGGCCCATTACAAAATTCATGCACAAGCACATGCTACAGATACATAGGTTCAGCCTGGCAAAGGTAGGTGGTAGCATACCGCTGGCAGCAGGCAGTGGATTATCCTCCAGAGATTTCTGGATGGCATTGGCCAGCTTGAGGGGCGTCTGCCCTCCAAACTGGATGATGATGCCCTCTGGACGCTCCTTCTCAATCACGTTCAGCACATCCTCAATGGTCAGAGGCTCAAAGTACAGCCTGCTGCTGGTGTCATAGTCTGTAGAGACAGTCTCGGGGTTGCTGTTCATCATGATGGTCTCATACCCATCAGCTCTGCAGCAATGATAACAATAATTAGAACGCTTTCCAGCTCATGATGAGCTAGGCGCGTGCAGGACAAGTCTTGTGTCTCCGCTGTCTGCAGCAATGGTGTCCAGGAGTTGGTCAAGCCAATGCAGTAGGTGTCTACACATGCAATAGTCCACAGAAAGGACACAGAGTGCCCCATTGTTGTACATCAAACCAGTATGGGTTGATCAAGGCTTCTTGTGTGCCATCAGCATGGCGAAGACCTATTGGAGCACACACTTGCAGCACCTGATGCTGCTTCACTATCAAGACTACACCAGTGATTCTCAGGTCTCCATCTAAGCAAAGGCCCCCAGGACAGTCAAGTCATCAAAGGCCACTGAAGAGTACACAACTCAGGGACACGCCAAGTGAGCATCACAACTGGCCGAGGTCCAAAGCAGCATGCAGGCAACAAGCAGCACTGCATGTGCAGCGTACAAGTGAAGCAGCCAGCAGTCACTCACCTGAGAGCAAAGGATGCATGACAGCAGCAGTAGTCAAACTCAATGCCCTGCCCAATCCGGTTGGGGCCACCCCCCAAAATCAGCACCTTGGGCTTGTCTGTGGGCATGGACTCGCACTCCCCATCATAGGAGCTGTACATGTAGGGTGTTGCAGCCTCAAACTCTGCTGCACAAGTGTCCACTCGCTTGAAGGAGGGCTCCACCTTCAGCTCCTGTCGCTTGGCCCTGACTGCTTCCTGTTTCACTCCTGCAGGGCCATCAAGACTGACTGCTGATGCCCTGTGGGAGCAGGCAGGCAGGCAGGCTGTGAAGCAGCATGAGCCAGGGGACAGCCTAGCAGTCAGACAATACACAATAGTGCAGAAGACTGCCATACAGCATGACCATATGTTACAGCCTTGTAAACTTGCAACTGCTTGCAGTGGACACTGGTGGCAAAGTTGTCGACATGCATTCACACAAACCAACCCTGTGGTCTTGCATTTACTTCTGTGCCAATGCAACGCACTTTGGATAGCTATGTTTACAAGTATGTATGATAAAGAAAAGGGTGAGCAAGAGACAATGCATGCAGCTCTGGCAAGTTGTACATGACCAGTAGAGTATGTGGAACAGCTAAGTAAAGACAGGCGAGTCAGCAAAGAGACGCACCCATGCATCGTGCAATCTGGACATCGCTGAAGCCTCGCTGTTTGGTGGCCAGCAAGTCGTCGTAGCTGATGCTGTCCAGGCTCTGAGTCTTGAGCCACTGCTCAGCCTGATGCAGCTCGCCCAGTTGAGACAGGAACCAGGGGTCAATTTTGGTGTACTCAAAGATGGTCTCCTGGGACATGCCGTCCACCATGGCCTATGAACATAAACAACAATAATAATAATAAATTGGCTTTCCAGCTCATAATGGGCTAGGTACATGTGGGGCAAGTCCTATAAACACTCCCACTTTGCTGTCAGCAGCTGGTAGCATTATTGTCAATGTTGCTGGCTGCATCAGAATTCATTCATACAGCAATATCGCGACTTGATGTAATTAGCTAAACAGGTGTAATGCTGCTGTGAACGATCACTTTTGGGCTGCAGCTGATTCTTCTGCTGTGAGGTGGCTTGCTGCTGCCACGTTGACCATGATGATCTGCATGTGTGGGATGGATTATGTGTCCTGATTCTACACGTTAAGGCATGACAGGGTGGACATCATGGGCTTTCAAAGCAGCATCTGATGGCAGGCTCAACACATATGCTGCCTGCGACTCTCTCGAGCATACCGCAATCGGAAACAGACTGTCAGAGGTCTAATGCAACAAAATGTGCACATGAATTGGTACTGCAACCAACCTGCTTCATCACCATCATACGGTCTGGGTTTGGCACCCTCAGTCCATAGATGAGCTGCTGGTCAGTCATGCGCTTCCAGTTCTTGGGCAGGGAGAAGCCATCTAGGCCAGTCTCAAGGGAGCGCAGGGCCTTTTGGAAGGACTCCTGGAAGGTGCGTCCCATTGCCATGGCCTCTCCCACTGACTTCATCTGCGTGCTCAGCTCCGCCTTGGATCCTGGGAACTTCTCAAACGCGAAGCGGGGAATCTGCAGCAGAAGTCAGATCATGAATGCAGCAGAAATGGCAGAAAAATACTGCTGACAAACAAATCAAAGCAGTGTTGATCAAAGAATGAAATCCTACAGTCTGACATATGTTGAAAAGCTGCGAACGGTTCAAAGATTTGTCAACGTCCCTTGGTCTCACGCATCACGCTGTCCTGGACCGAAAAGTTGAACATGGCATAGGTAACCTGGACATCAGTGCTTGTGCCTGCTGAGTGGAGTGTGGAGCTCACAAGGTGATATTCCAGCTGCAGCATTCATGACGTTACCTTGGTGACAATGTAGTCAATTGAAGGCTCGAAGGAGGCCGGTGTCTTCAGTGTGATGTCATTGGGGATTTGGTCCAGGGTGAGGCCCACTGCCAGCTTGGCAGCAATCTTGGCGATGGGGAACCCAGTAGCTTTAGATGCCAGAGCAGATGATCTGCTGACACGTGGGTTCATCTCAATAATCATCATCTCGCCGTCTTCAGGGTCAATGCCCATCTGGACATTGGAACCACCTGTGGTCACAAAGGACCCCCCTCAAAGGCTGTGACTTGCAAGCAGTTGTGTTTAAGTAGGCAAGTAGAGGTGGAGTAGGCTGCAGCTGCCTAATAATTGCCTGTGAGGCAAGATGCCATTCATGAAATAGCAGGGCATGTGGTGTAGCTTGATGCACATCACGGCATGCAGGACAGCACTCCTGCCTTTCAAAGGAGCTGGCTTGTGGCCCGTGTAAAGGCTCTGTTGTAGACCTGTCGGCCTTTGCAATGCCAAGACAGTTGGCAACACTGTTACTGCTGCTAGTGAACAAACCCTGACCAGCAGTCTGCACAGCTGATGCTGCTGCAAGGAGGTTAGAAAGCAAGGATGCAGGCATTAGTTGGGTGTGTGGTCAGTGACAGACCTGTCTCAACGCCCATCTCCCGAATAATGGCCACTGCAGCATCACGTAGCCGCTGGTACTCCTTATCTGTCAGGGTCTGAGCTGGAGCAATGGTGATGGAGTCCCCAGTGTGCACCCCCATAGGATCTACATTCTCAATGGAGCAAATGATGACCACATTGTCCTTCATGTCACGCATCACCTCCAGCTCAAACTCTTTCCAGCCCAGCAACGATTGCTCTACCAGCACCTGCAGCCACATTGCACTATGTTCAGATACTGAATAGCAGCCTGAAGGTGCAACATTTGCATTTGCATGGCCTTGTGCACTGACACTATGCGCAAGCTTGACTAAGGCAAGAAACATGAGCAGTCTAGTCTTGGCTATAGAGCTTGTATGCGAAAATGTGTGAATGGCACATTGAGTGCACTTGAGCAGCTGTGCTGCAAGCCAGGCGCAGCATTCCTGGGTCCAGCAGCAGCTCAGCAGAATAGTGAGATGATAATTATGAACAGCTTGACATACCTGATTGGTCACAGAAGCATTGAGACCAGCATTGATAATCTCCTGGTACTCGTCCATGTTGTAGGCAATGCCTCCACCTGTGCCTCCAAGGGTGAAGGCAGGCCTGATGATCAGAGGGAACTTGCCAATCATGTCCAGCACTTCGAGGGCCTCACTCCAGTTACTGATGGTGCCAGAAGGGGGAGTCTTCAGGCCAATCTTGACCATGGCTTGCTTGAACAGCTCACGGTCCTCTGCCTTGTTGATTGACGGCAGCTTTGCACCAATCAGCTCAACTCCGTACTTGTCCAGAATGCCTGACTGTAGACAGAAAGGCAAGACGCATCTTAACAGTTTGGCCATGTCGCAAGGAGATGTTTGACAAAGTCAGTGTGCTGCATTGTCTGCAGATATACAGGCTGCAGTGAGCTGACACAACAGGAAGGGGCATGCAAGCTGGACACAGCTGATGCTCACATGCATTGCATTTTAGCCTCAATGCACCAGTACAGGGTATACAGTGGGGATTGCCAAGCATGTTCACCTCTGACAAAGCCTTGGCAAGATTCAAGGAGGTTTGACCGCCCATGGTGGGTAGGACAGCATCTGGACGCTCCTGCAGAAGAGCTCATTCAGGTCGGCATGGAGTGAAACAGTCATGTGTTTGTGGCGATACTTATGTGAGCTGTGTCAGGCACACCTTGTCAAGGATCTCCTCAACAAGCTCTGCACTCATTGGCCCGATGTATGTGCGGTCTGCAGTACCTGGGTCTGTCATGATTGTTGCCTGCACTTGCACGTGTGTAAGAGACTATTTGGCAAGCTTGCTGCTGCATTGTCAGAGTTTGGCTGATCAGTAGTCCCAAACAAGAAGCAGGCACAGTGCAGGCAGTTGACTAACCGGGTTAGAATTCAGCAGAATCACTCGATAGCCTTCAGCCCTGCAGATGAAGATAGGGCTTAGTGAAACACTACATGAGTGTGGTGATCAACGCCACCGTTTGCAGAAATGCGAAGCTCACTTGAGTGCTTTGCATGCCTGGGTTCCAGAGTAGTCGAACTCGCAAGCCTGCGCTGGTAACAGTGAATTAGTTCCCAAACGATGCAGAATCGGGATGCAAAGCATGTTTTTGTGGTCAACATACCTGTCCAATGACGATAGGACCAGCGCCCAGAATCATGATACTCTTAATGTCTTCTCGCTTCTTAATCGCAGCTCCGGTCGTCCACGCCTGGAAAGGTGGCACGCTGCCGGTGTCCACCTTTTCTGGTGCTGAGACTACAGCATTTATGCGATGCTGTGACCGCCCGCGAGGCACGCAGGCATGCCTGCCGGGGTGCAGAGGCAAGCACAACGGCCGTGAAACGTGATGTACGGAGCGCAAACAGCGTCCGGGTAGAACCGCCGCATTGGATCTGACCATGCTAGCCGTTTGTAAACTTGACATTGCGTGAAACTGACTGCCTGCGCCCATCGCTGCAATCGCAGTCAGCGCATGGACTCGAGCACAACGGTTTTGGTCTCCAAATTTGGTCTCGGTGAATAAGGCTAGGTACGGCTAGGTCTGGTCCGTAACGCTAGCCCTAACTATGAAATTTGTATGGGCACTGACGCCGTAAATGAGCACAAGCCATTACGGCGGCTCTGGCCAGTCTTAAGCCCTTTGCGCAGTGCAGCGCGGTGGACGGAGGTTGCAGCAATGGCACCAAAAGGTAATTGTGTTGCAATTGACTTGATGTGTTGCTTCTGGCGCGTCGTCACCGTGTGACCTTCGCAGCATACGACTGTTGTACCGATGCGGACATCGGAACAAGTTTCAGGTTCGGTCTTGTGTATGCATCAGGTATCAAGAAAGACGGCAAGTCCAAGGCTCAGGCTTTGAAGGCCTTGAAGTCGGTCAAGAGGAGCACATGGAGGCAGTCACGCAAGCCTAGATACAGCACTGTCTTCCACAGGCCCAAGACTTTTGAGGCACCCAGGAAGCCTAAGTACCCCAGACTAAGGTACAAATGGGGCCAGGGCAGATGTTACACTGCAGGCAGTAACTATTGAGGTCAAATGCGCATGCTGAATACAAGCATGGCGGGCAGCTTGAAAGGTCCAGCGCAGCAGAGCAGCCTGCAGTTAGCCAGCCTGGCTACTCAGACTGATCATGCATGTGGTCAGGCACTTTTGCATCACAACAAGCTTTGTATCAAGGTTTTGCCATTGTCACAGCTCAACCAAGCAGCTTCCAAAAGCAGCTCAGCAATACTCTTGCCAGCGTAACAGCAGCCTCAGCAATTATGCAAGCCAACCTGAGCCTTTCAGAATGTCAGCAGCAGCCAGCTGTATTTTTCTGCTGTGGTTCTGGCTTGGTATCAGTGAAGTGTTTACTTGTGAAGCATTTTGCCTGCCTGTATTTCAGGAAGTCACTAGGCATTTCTGCATGGCCTCTCTGTCTGTGACTGATGTGGGCAGATGGACTTGACTTTTGCTTGTCTCTTGCAGTGCTCCTTCCCCTCAAAAGTTGGACCATTTCCAGATCATCAAGTTCCCCTTGACAACTGAGTCTGCTATGAAGAAGATTGAGGACAACAACACCCTGGTAAGTCAGACTCACAGCAGCCTGCATGCTGGGCGCACCCATTCACAGCGTCCCGTGTCTTCCTTCTACATCCATTGCTTGCAAGCCCAGCATGTCAATATGCACAAGCTATTTTTGCCTGCCGACGTTGTACTCTTGAAAGGCCTTTGGGTTCGAGTTCTTGTGTATTCACAATAGTTTCTTGTTGAACATGCTGTCGTTGCTCACCAAGTCAATGCTGTTTGTATGGCTACTGGTGTTCTTATGCGGCAATAGTCACATCAAAAAAGACATATCTGGTTTCAAAGTCAACGCATCTGGGTGCAGGTCTTCATCGTTGACGTCAGAGCCAACAAGAGACAGATCAAGGAGGCTGTAGGCCGCCTATATGACATCCAGACACAAAAGATCAACACCCTGATCAGGTGCGCAGCAGTGAAGGGACAGTATAAAGCATATCTTCACATGCAGTTGATGGAGGCCACATGTGTACAGTACTCTGCTGGGGCGCTTACTTGTGCAGTGCAAGGAGATGCAATGAATGTGTGATGCATTGGCAGTGATTCCTGCTCCTGTTGCAAGGCGTTTTGGCAATGTTGAGCATTTGTCTTTGTTTGCAGGCCGGATGGTGCAAAGAAGGCGTATGTTAGGCTAACAACCGACTACGATGCGTTGGATGTAGCAAACAAGATTGGCATTATCTAGATGTTTCTTGTAACTCTGATGCATTCTCCGTCTTGTTAGCTGTTGAGCCACAAACTCTGGTCGCAGTGCTGCCCTCATGCAGAATCATTGATGCATGTTGCAAGCATAAGCAGTTGATGCTACATAGTTGATGACCAAGACCTGGATGGTGAGAACTCTGGAAGCATCTGGAAGCAGATGTAAACGTTTCAGGTCATACACATAATGTACAAGGCTAACATCGATGTGAAACTCAAACTAAACGGTGTGCGGTAGCAGTGACCTAATCAGTCATAGCTAAGCAGGCACACTGTTGCTACTACAAATGTAATATTAACAACAACAACGGCAACAACGACCACAATATTATTCAGTAGTGCATACTTTAAAGCTGCCTCCGTTCGAGCCTCCCTCAACACTCAACTTCATCAGCTCCAATTTTCACAACTACGGCAGCCCAGCTGGTTTGCTTTGAAGCTACTCGCGCTCTGGCACACTTCAGTAAGGTATTTTCAACAGCGAGATCTGCCTCAACGGAGGAACAGGTGTGGATGCAGCTGTTCTTCATAACTTTTATTTCTTTTGCCGTTTTTAATGAATGCACTTACCCGCCAAATGAAGCTGCCTGCATGATACAGGCATGTTATTCGGCTCTGCAGTGCATCCTTGAGAACGTGTATCTGAGATCCACTCTATCAAGGAAATGAAGCTGCCTCCGTTCAGGTGCGGAAAGGGCCTAAGAACCAATGGAAGGCCAACGGACAAATACATGCGCCACATGATTGCGTTTTACATTGAGATTTCGCCCACCGTAAGCTTGGCCCAGCTGCAGGAACTCATTCCCCTATCGTTACAGGAGAGCACCCGAGGACGTCGATGCAGCAGGCGTAAATAGTGATAGCGACTTCGATCCTGCTCCCTGTCTGTTGGGAAGGTACGACGGTGTCGGAACCCCGATTTTTACTGTGGGAAGTGTGCTGCTAACTTCAAGAGAAAGCTTTGACGTCGGAGCTAAGCCACGCTTCCATCGCAGGACCCCATGGCTGGGATGGCTTTGGCAAACGTGAACAACTCGGTGTCACCAGGCGCTGTGGATGCGAAGGCCATCCTGAACGGCCCCTTTATGCAGAATGAACTTGGGGTCGAGTTTCGGCGTATCGATGCTTCGCCTCAATTCATCTTCACTCTCAAAATACTGGATGGCCTCACCTTCCCCAGCTTCCCAGCCAATTGGACTGCCATCCCCAAATTCGCTAGAGAGCCTGGTTTCTGGGTGCATGTGTTTCTCTTCCTCACCTGCGAGTATGCGGTCTCCCTATTCGTGAATGACGGCAAACCATGGTGGCTTGAGAAAGTGCTGGTGTCCTTAGCCTGGGGAGCAGTGTTGGCTTGTCTTCCCAGCGCTGCAGCATTCACAATCAGAAGGATCTGGGCAACTTGACTGTCCATATATCGACCAGTCGCAGCTGTGCAGCCAACAACAGCCAACTCTTTGTCCTGGGTAGGTCAGCTTGGCATAGGCTGCGCAGAAGCAGCACCAGATGGCTGGCTGCTATGCAACGGACAGGCAGTCAAACGTGAAAAGTATAGTCAGCTTTTTGGGGTCATCAAGTCAGTGTACGGGGATGGTGATGGTCAGACCACCTTCAATGTGCCAAATTTGCAAGGCAGGGTTGCAGTTGGCCAGGGCAGCGAAGGTTCAGGCTTTGAGAAAGTAGGCAGCACTGGTGGCGAGGCTACACACAAGCTGAAGGAGGATGAGATGCCAGCCCACACACATGATGTGCATGACCCTCGTCACCACCATCATGTTCGTTACTGTGGGAGAAATTACACAGCTCAGGGAGGCAAGGATTCTGCTTTTGGAGCAAATGCACTGGGACGTGATGGAGAAGGCTCTGGTGTTGGAGATACCAATCCTGAGCTCAGCCACATTAAGTTGCACCAAGCAGGCGGTGGCGTACCTCATAACAATATGCCTCCTTATATTGTCATGTGTTACTTCATCAAGTGGTAATGCTGTTACAGTCTGTGCGTGTTTGAGCTGCAAGGCTTGTTACACAGGGCAAAACATGCTGGTTTTCAGTGCACGGTTGAGGCTGCCATGTGTTGTTTGTTATCAATCACACAGCACATGTATGCTTAGGTGCATTACTCCTGCAGGTATCCTTTTGCAACATTCGAGTGCTTGCTTGTGACCATCTTCATTGCTGAAACAGTCAATGGTGTCACTGGCAGCCCGTATGTGCTGAATGTGGTCCAAATGTATTGTGTTGTCTATAGACAAATTTTGAGTAGCCTCTGGATTGCAAAAGTTGTGCGCAACCAGCGAAACTATAAGATGTTGGTGCAATGCGGTGAGGCACATCTCTGCAGACAAAAGCAACTGCAATTGTCAACTGGGCTATAAACACAGAATAGTTCGAAGTGCATCTGAAAGATCTTGCACAGTACTCTGCAACTGATCTGCTGCATCAGGCAGCAACACCTCTGAGTCTGCTCGGCACTTGTAGTATGCCAGCGTCCTCAGCAGATTGAGGATGACGGGACTGCGCTTGACTTGAGCCAGGACTGTAGCAGGAATTTCAGAACTCTGCATGTTGCGGCTGCTAGCTAATGAGCCTTCCAGGCACAAGGCCCCAAGAGTCTCTGCCCAGTCATCAGGCTGAGGAGCTGCAACAGCAGCAGAGCCCTGCACCACCAAACACCAACCCCATGTGCATGATTCCATAGCAATGCATCAACCTGTAAGATGGCATTTTGAGCAGTGTGCACCATTGTCATGATTTGATGTTCATGGAGCCATGCTTCAAGACCTTCAGCCATCCTACAGCCTACAGCCTGCAGCTAGCCCGGCAGACAAGCACTTGCAATGCTGACCTCCCCCCCCCGCAAGAGAGCAGGGACACAGCCTGTGCTAGCCCAGTGGCGTCGCATGGTAGGGAGGTGATCCAGGAGGATGGGTGGTGTGGCAGGAGGCGGGTCCACCAGCTGGGCTGGCTTACCAGCAGGGCATGTGCATGCGAGGGGTGCACATAGGGCGCCCTCATGTCATCCAGAATGGCAGGAGGCACTGCATGGGCGGCGCGCAGGAAGGGAACAGGAATGACACTGCCACCTTCACACACTCCTCGCAGCCGCTCCAGCAGCCTCTCGCGCTCCCGGGCCGGCGCCTGCGCCGCCTTCTGCACGGACTGCACCGCTGACTCAGGCCCGCCCTTCCCGCCACCTGACTCCCGAGCTGCCTCTGCGGCTGCTGCATGCACTGCTGCCATGTACCTGCCCAGCACGGTGCCCCACATTTCAGTACAGGATCATAGATAATGCACAGGTGTCAGCATAGCACGACATAGGCTGATAGTACTGATTGACAAAGGACAACATCGTCACACCACCATCTTGTGACAAAAGTCATACGATGTGAGTAAGAGCAGCTAGTACATCTGACCGATGTGCTGATCATGTGACAGCTTCTAGTGCAGCTTTGTCATCTTGACACAACATGCTGCTGCAGGCAGAGCAACATGTCTGACTCAAGACCTACCCATCAGCGCCTTGACTGGCAGCTTGGACAGCAGCCTGGTAGTCTGACCCCCCTTGGGGCCCTTCCTCAGCCCCAGCTGTAACAAAGGTGCCAGCCGGGCCTAGGGTGCCAGCCCTGCTGCTAGCATCAGCATTGATGACCATGGTCCCCCCTGGTATGGGGCCTGTGCCATACGCCACCATAGTGCCACTGTCCTGCCCTGCCTGCATGTCAACAAATTGTGTTTTCACAAGTGTTTTACGAGACACACGTGACACTTAGTAGCTTCATGCGCTTGCTAAAGAGCAAATACAACATGCTGCTGAAACTGCAGCAAACTATGTAGCAAAAGATCTATGCATTTTGCCATCTAAGCAAGAGGCTTGCCGACAGCAGTCGCAGTTTCTATAGTTTACGCTTGGCAACTTTTGTTAAAAAGCAGCTCAGTCGCAGCTCTACAGCCCTTGTTTGCATGAGACTGTCAGTCTGTGGAATTGTGCAGCAGAAATAAGGGTGCATACCTGGGATTGACCAGGCTGAGCAGGGGCCCCAAAAGAGAGGCCAGCAAGGCGGGCCCTGACCATGCCAGTGTTGGCCCAGGGCCCTCTGGCGGGTCCCCCAGTGGTGGAGGGGGCACTGCCATGCTGGGCCAACACAGTGCCTGAAGGGCCGGCCCTCCAGGAGAACTGCCCTGTGTGCCCGGCTGCTGCTTCTCTGCAGACATCACGCACAGGAAAATTGTGAGTTGCACATGGCTGCAATCTCTGCAAAAGACAATTTGTGAGGTGAGGAGCAGCTGGCACCACAAGAGCGAAATGATCCTTGGCTCTTGAACTCCTGAAGCATATCCTGACCCTTGCCCTAACCCCCAGTGCTTGAAATGGCGCAAAATTTATAGCATAACTGGACGAAAACAGCATCATCAACAGCTGGTGACTTCTGCCACAATTTTCAGTCTGCTGACCTGGAGGAGGGAGGGGCAACAGGGGGGTCTGAGGCGGCCGCCATGGCCTGCAAGGCATCCCTGGAGCGGGCGATGAGGGGTAGCAGGGCCGCTGCAGCCAGGGCGGGCCGAGGCGCCACCACAAACTTGTGTTGCAACAAATACTTGGCACTGGGCCGAACCTTGGGCTCCTACATAGCATGTGCCTTTGGTCATTCAACTGCTGCTGTCCACGCTGAGCGGCCAGCAGCTTTGCATCTGTATTGCCAATGTACTGCACAGGTGTTTTGCTGTTTGTGGACAGTGGGATACAAGATCACAACTGTTGAATTGCAGTACTGCTTGAAAGCCTTGCAAGACACACAGCAAGATTTTGGTGACACTCATCATGTATTGCAGGACCTGAGCTGCAGCCACATCTGTCTAACAGTTCCAATCTCGACAAGTTGTGTTTGGTTTCTATGGCCTGTGCAAAGTTGATAGTCACCAAGCTGGTCAAGAATGCAACTGTATGCCATCACAAGGCAGTCAAATCTGAGAGAACACCTTCTGCAGGCACTGCGCCACAAAGTCATGGAAGGTGAGGGACCATCTGTCACGGTCAGCCAGGCGGGGTGGGGGGTCCCTAGAGATCATGAAGATGACCCTCATGGGGTGCACTGACCATCTGGGTGGGGTCACCTCTGCCATCTCAACTGCGCTGATGCCTAGCGCCCATACATCCACCTGTCAATCAATCAGCCTTTCTTTATAGGTCATCAAGCCAGCCAGGCGGTGTACCAGTGTATTGCCAAAGATGCTTGTGCAGCGATCAGGCTGTGCAGCGGCATTGAATGCTCATCCCAGGCCTTCAGGGTGCACACAGCAAGTCTGGCGCTTGCAGACACTGTCGATAGTTGGTGCAGCTGCATTGGTTGCTGTTGCTGACTGGTGGACATAAGCCGAGCTGAGACTGCTTTGCTTGGTTTGCATTTTGACCACATTACAGATTGCTGGTCCAGCAGCCATTATAGCTGAAGACTGTCAATGCCTCTGTGCTTGAAAATGCCAAAGTGTCTGTGCCTCACTTTGATGTCTCTGCCATCAGCCATTTCTGCCACAAAAATTCAGCTATCAGCTAAAGCGAGCACAATAATTCAGGTGCGTGAGATGCTATACAGAACATGCTGCATGATGGCCCTGCATGCGTCCAGCACTTTGTGTACACTACAAGTGACTCCAGAGGCTGGCATTGAAGTGGACTGGCAGGGGCTGAGCGGCTGACCTTGCCATCATATCTGCTCTCCTGAATGACCTCCGGTGCCATCCAGTGTGGGGTGCCAATGAAGGTGTTACGCTTGCTCATTGTATTGCTCAACTGTGCTGCCACACCAAAGTCAGCTACCTTCACCTCTCCAGCCTCTGTCAACAGGATGTTGCCACACTTGATGTCGCGATGCACCTGAGACGCAGGACACAAATGGTCACGTTGCTCCTTGTTCAGAGTCCATGATATGATAATTGCTTTCCTGGGCAGCTCAATTACGCAATGCACACCACACAAAATGGCAGGTTCACCTGCAAGTGTATGTTCCAGTGCATTGCGCACAGACAAGACTGATAGCTTTTGCTTGGGCATGTCCCAAGGCACAATTGTGATTTGCAGGCTTACGACAGAATCTGCACAGATAGCCAAAATCACTGGCAATGATCAAGAGGTACGCAGGCCGTCTGATGCAAGGTGCTGTAGCAAGGGGCAGCAGAAGCTTGGTGTACCTTGCCAATGGAATGCAGGTAGGCAAGACCAGCCAGAGTCTCAGCACAGATGTAGGAGATCATGTCCTGGTCCAGGGGTACATCAGAGGCATGCATCAGATCTGCAACACTGCCACCCCCACAGTACTCCATCACGATCCACAAGGCTTCACTACCACGCCAGCTGCCCTGCCAGTGGCACACTTGTAAAACAGAGCTGCTTGCTGATTGAAGGTTACAACTGCTGCTGATGCACTCATAAGGTGCCAGTAGCAAGAACAGAAAGCCAGAAGCAACGCAAACTTGAAGCACTTCAGACCATTTGACCGTGATGCCAGCTGCAATTGAAAGTTTTGGGGACTGACTTCAGGGAAGCACCAACGAATGCATAGGCTCCTACAGTAAATTACCAGGTATCTCACAACATTTGCATGATTGCACTCCTTGAGCATCTCAATCTCTTTCTGAATCTCCAGCACTTCATCTTTGTCACCCAGAGGTATGACTTTCACTGCGACTACCTCTTGCGTGCCCCTGACCTGTGCCTTGTACACAGACCCATATGAGCCGCGCCCTGCATGCTAGAACGACCTTGACTGAGCAGACGCAATGCCTGTTCCATGATGCTGTCAGATAGCTGTGTAGGGAGCTGCATAGTGGGTCCACACAGGATCGATCAACACACAGAGCAAGTTGCAATGCTGCATGCCTACCTAGCTGAATGAGCAACTCAAACTTTGTTGCTGGGTCTTCATCCTCTTCTGAAATGCAAAGCAGCATGTGGTCATAAGGTCAACCAGGCCATCCTGCAAATTTAGCAGCAGCCTGCCAGCGTACCAGCGGTGGTCAGCGTTGGCCAGTGCCATTCACCAGTTCGAGGTCCTGGAGACACAGGGCTAGATGCCTCCTGTTGCGGCCCACGCGCAAAGTTGCTGGCCTTGACAGTGAAGTCGTTCTGGCTTAGCGAAGGCGGCCTTGGGACTTTCGGAGGCAAGCTGGATTTGACCGTACCACCATAGGCCATCAATGCCGTGATCTTTCGTGCATTGCAAGTCTTAATTCCCAAATGTGAAGCGGATCAGCATGTCAACACTGCATAAGGCCCTTTTTGAAGAACAAAACTCCACGTTCCGAACAAATACAGCTGTTCAATGTGAAACAGTTGTCGTCTACGCAGGTACAAGTGTGGCAGTGGGCTGCTTTGACAGTATGAAGTGCTTGATGTCTGCTTAAGCTTGGTCTTGGGGCTTTGCATGCAATTGCTCTGTCCCGGAAAATTTGAATTGGAACGTTGACCTGCCAACGACAGTATTGAATGTGCTGCTCTCTCGCCACTCTGGCTCCCAAGCGAGGAGTGCAGGTTGCGTGCACTGTTGCAGCCCACGCACACACGGGTACGCGCTAAATTGCAGCGGCAAGTGCACAGCCAGCAGGTTCTGAGTGATCTGGCCCCAGATCTGTTTTGCTGGGCAGCTTTGTTCGTGCGTGGACTTGCGGGCAAGATACGGTCATACAACTGACGTTGAAGAGACAGCGCCACCCAAGGAAGACGCCATGACACAGCCCTCTCAGACGTCCACAACCATGATTGCATTCCACGGTGTACAGCTAGCTTTCCCAGCTACCCTTCCCTTCTCACACCAGGACGGCTGTCTTGTGCTCGATGTCAGTCTTGGCTACTCCGGAAAGCTGGTCATCAAGCCAGGTGCGATCTAAGTATGGATCCAATGTCCTCTGCTGTCATCACTCACCTGTAAGTGCTGCTGCAGTTTCAGGCTCCCTTGCAGCTGCCTCACCAACCTTGCATGTAGCCCAGACCAACCAGCAGCCACAGCATCAAGGTCTGGCCACATGCCACCCGTCTTTCAGCGGTCATTTGAGCCAGCACAATGACTTGTCACAAGGTAGCTACCCCCCATGGATGCTGCAAAGCTCTATTCCCGCCCTCTGCATTCCGGACTCAGTGGGAACGCAGTCTCCCTTTCAGAGGGACAGACAGACACACCTCAGCCAGGATCAACCTGCAGCGGTCCTCTTGCAGCAACAGGAAGCACACAAGCGAAACGCAGCTGCCCTCCAGGAGCTCATGACCCAGGCAGATGCTTCTGAGCCAGAAGCAGATGACTTTGTTGCTGACACTGCTGCTGATGCTGACGCAGAAGCTGCTGACAAAGCAGCTGCCGGCACACCTTCCAGACGTGGTGTTCCTCAGACAAATGACACTGGAGCTGCAACTGCCCCTGCAGACCACACAAGCAGTCTTGCTGATGCAGCACAACCAGCTCAAGTTGAGCAAGCTGCTGTGCCTGCTGGGCCCGCTGTGCATCAGGATAAGGCAGAGACAGGCAGAGGGGCAGGCACACCTGCAGGACCTCAAGAAGAGTTCTATTCCCCCCAGGAGCATTTCCACAGTGAGCCAGCTGAGCAGCCGGACACTATCCTGTCAGATGTCAGCATTCCCAGGATGAAGGACGCCACAGACAATGCACAGCAAGCAGCAGATCCACTCAACGCACAGCAAGCAGCAGAAGCAGGCATCACTCAGAATCACCCTGATATAGCTGAAGAAGATGAGCGTCCTCCTAAGGAAGCTGTGACCGCTGCTAAGAGGAGGCAGCTGAAGCAGAAAGCTGAGGGCAAGACGCCGCTGCAGACCAAGACACCCGCAAACCCAAAGCGTCGTAAGGGTAACAAAAGGTGAGATGGCTGACTGCCTTAGGTATGTGAATCACACTTGTGTTGCTATTTCAAGCCTGTGTACCACCTTCCCTGTTTCCTCAAACATGATCAATGCTTTGCAGTGTCCCACCCTCAAGCAAGAGGCGCAAGGCCACACCTGTAGCTCTAGGAGGTCAGTCGCACTTGCTGCCTGCCGGTTCTGTACATGGTGAATAACGATGAGCCACCATGTTGAACCAAGCACACAAACATGTCTTGACCATAGTCACTCCTGATCGCCCATTGTAAGCTGTGTCCGTTCACAGCCTGCAGCACAGAATCAAATTTGAACCTGCATACAGTGCCATGACAGCATACACTGTGCTGCTGTGTTGTACACTCTGACAGCAGTCTAGCACACTAAGGCCACTGTCCATGATAACGTTCTGATTGCAGCCATCTCTAGCAAGCAAGCAACTCTGTTGCATAGTGAGTTTTTGGCATGCTGCTCTTGGCATGCTACCTGTGACTGTGGCTGGCTGTGTTGACAGATGCATCCTTTTCATGGCGCGCTTTGGACAGTGACTGGAGCAAGGGGGAGGCCGGGCCTGGGGAGCGCTGGGGCTCATCCCTCACCTGCTTGCCCCACAACAAGGTGCCCTGCTTCCCACCAACATAAACGCAAAAAAACAAGCACCTGATCTTTTTCTTTACATAGCTACACACCCTGTTGTGACTGATGCCGATGAGGTTCTTGAACATGAGACAATGCAGGTTGCAACCTGGAAGCCAATGTCATGTGGTCATCAATGTTGCTGCCGCTCTGGCGCTGCATACCGCACAGCCTGTATGCAAGCATATGCCTGTTGTCAAGCATGTCACATCTGAACACATGACAGTCTGCCAGCTAGCTAGAAGAGTCAACCCTGTAAGCAATCTGCATGACCCACAAAAGAGGGTGCCCCTCAGTAGAGCACCCTGTGTGGACAGATGTGTTTGCTGGGAGGCGCCGACAGTGATGGCCACCTGTCAGATGCCTGGATTCTGGATGTGGGGCAGGCTGGCTGGAGCAGGCTGCCTAGTGCTGACCTGCCTTCTACAACAGCCTGGCACTCTGCCTACATGCTGCAATGTGATGAGGTACTCGTTGGACTGCATCCATGTCACAGTCAGCTTTGGGCTGAAGCATTCTGCAATGCACACCACAGTCTTCTCTCTCCTACCTGCATCCTCCTACTTCCAATCCATCATGTCTTGATCTTTCAGACACTTGCACAGTCTTGCCTTTGCTGCAAAGAACATTGTCAAGCATCTCACACCAGCACACCTCACTCCCTGCTGGTTTGCATCAGACAGCTTGTGCTGCCTGTTCCATCATTGTTGTTGCAAGATGTTGATGCCTCTTTGCCAGCTGGACACAGTGATGCAAGTGCTTGTGTCACACATCAGACTGCATGTGCTGCCTGTTGCATCATTGATGTTGCAAGGTGTTCATGCCTCTTTGCCAGCTAGACATAGTGATGCCTGTGTTACACTCTTGCGTACTTTGTGTGTAGGGTGAGCAGCTGGTGGTGTATGGTGGGGAGTCTCCGCATGAGGCAGATGAGAATGAAGCAGGCAATGCAGCTGATGCTGGCAACAAGGTGTACAACGACTTGATCATTCTGGAGCCAGACATGCGCCTGTGGATTGGTCTTTCGATCACAGGTATTATTTTTGAGAACTTGTCCAATCCCTGCACTCAAACCCCAAAGCGCCTGCTGCTTTGCTTGAGGACCACCTACTGCGGGTGGTTTCATGAACAGTGTCAGAGCCTCTTTAGAAATCTTCAGAACAGCTTCAGATACTTTCCAGAATGGGGTCAGTCCACTTGGTGGTTGCTTCAAGATTCAGGGCAGCCATGGAGGTTGCGTCAACAAGTGTCCACAAATGCTGAGGATCTCCTGTACTGCTGTTCAGTACAAAGACCATAGTGTCAGCACGTGTCAGTTCCAACACAATGCCGGTGTCTAGGGTTCTGGTGAAAGATGACTGTTGCAGCAAATCATGCACACAGCCCCTCAAGCTACTCATGGTCTGCTAGCTGCCAAAATAGGACCTTGAGCATGAGCTACTCAGGGCAGCACATACCTGACCGCTGGGGAAGACAGATCAGCATCTTTTGAATTAATGAAAGCAAGGGCACTAGTACTATGTGGTGCCATGCAGGGGAGGCAGGCAAACCACTGCCAGCACGCACTGGCCACAGCTGCACTGTGCTGCCTGAGGGCCGCCTGCTCATCTTTGGAGGGATGGATAATGCCGGCAAGTTCAAGAATGACATGTTTGTGATTGATGTCAAACGTTTGGTCTGGTTTGGGATGAAGGCAAAGGGGGCGCCGCCCAAGGGCAGGGCCTATCACTCGTGAGTCATCTGCCCCACTTGCTGCGCCTGTTGGTCTCATGTATCTGCCTCTTGTGATGAACGCTGGTATGCAGTCTGTGAACCACTTTGTGAGGAGCTTGAGCAGCTGGCATAGTACAGTGTAACATGTTGTAGTACATTGTGGTACTGCTTGAGCCTGAGTGATGTTTTGTGATTGTACATCCCACTACTCCTGCAATTGTGCTGCTGCAAGTTTTGTGGCGGGCAGACCAGCAAATTTTGACAGTGTAAATGGAGTGTTCTGCAAGCTGACTGTGCAAGCATGAACAGCATTTGCGTATAATTCCATGCAGCGTGTCGTTTTGCCAGTGTTGGCTTGCTGTTATGTTTGGTCTCAGCTTGCTGTCAGAGCAGCTGTCAGAAAGACTGTCTGATATGACAGCTGATGTCATGTCAAGCTCACATGCAGTGTTGAGCCTGCAGCCTTGGGCAACACAGAGTAGGTCATCAGATTGCAGCACTGTACATGCGGCTGAACTGCAAGTAAATTATGAAGCGCAATCGGGAGGGATTGTGTAAGAACAGAGGCTCGAGGATCTGAGTATACAATGCAGTTTGCATCTGGCCGAGCTGTAGCTGAAAGCTGACGAGTAAATGTCGACTGAGAACAAAGGCAATGGGTTATTGCAGGGCCACAGCAGTAGGCGGCAGGGTGGTCATCATGGGGGGCCAGGGCACAGGAGACAAGGCCTGGTCACTGAAAGAGGTAAAACCCCTGCTGCATGCATCACTTCCATAGTTGTCGACACAGGACAAGGTTGCTCTGGTGCTCTGATGCAATTCACTGAAGCTTGCTGCAAGCCATGTTGTAGCCGCAACTCGGCATCTCCTGCTGCTGGTGTCGGTGGATGCAACAAGAACATGGTTGCCGTGAGAGATACTCATGTTGTCCTGGCGTTTGTTGCAGAATGTCTTTTGTGCGGTCAGGGTACACGTGATTGATTGATTGATTGATTGATTGACACATGAGCACACATGCTACATCATCTCAGCCATGTGTGTGTGTGATCTTGAACACAGGTGTATACCTTGAACACAGGTCTACATCTTGAACACAGGTGTATACCTTGAGAACACAGATGTATATCTTGCATACAGATATATATCTTGAACACAGATGTATATTTTGAACGCAGGTGTATACCTTGAACACAGATGCATGGAAGTGGACAGAGCACACATCAGAGGTGGAGGGGGAGGCCCCCAGCCCGCGCTACGGCCACACCACCCTGGCCCTGCCAGATGACCGCCACCTGGCAACCTTCGGCGGCTGTGACAGCAGGCAGGACATGTTCTTCAGCAACGTTGCTTTGTTGGACACCCTCACATGGCGTTGGAGCACCCCCAAGATCCAGGTCAGCTTTGCTTGCCCTTGCAGTGATTTGATTTAGTCCTGATAGGCCTAGCTTGTCTGTGCAGTGGTTTGATTTAGTCCTGATAGCCCTAGTGTACAAGGCATACCCCAATGGCTGCCAGCATAGATTTCAAATCCTGCTGAGGCTAAGGCCCTACCCCGTGAGGGGGCATCGGCTCTTGTTTGTACATGCAGTGCGCTGCTGCTGTGTCCATTCACTCTGCAGATGAGGTCGTTGGCTAGTGATGTGCAGGTCATGATGTTGCCCTGGGTTCTGTGGATTCACAGCTTTCATTCCTGTTGTGACTGCTAGGTGCCACCATGGACGCATGTACATGTACTCAATGTTTGGTCACTATTGCCATGATCACTAAAACTCTGACAGGCATATCATATGTCAGCTAGGCCTGCTGCAGTGTTTTTGGGTATGCGAAGCCATATGGATGTTCCTACAGGGGATGGCAAGACCTTCTGGCAGAAGTGGGCATAGCATGGGGCTCACAAGCCTGCCGGACAACAAAGCTGGCCTGGTTGTCTTTGGTGGCGCGAGCAAGAATGATCTTCTACACAATGACACATGGCTGTTGGAGTTGCCAAGCCTTCCATGATGTAGATTTGGATGCTCAATGTCACTGCGTGACCCATGCAAGGGGCGCCGCACTTGCTGCTTTGCTGCATTCACTTTCTCTGACACCCTCGTTCAGTACCCATGCTGTGTTGTAGCCAAGCCTTGCATGCCGATGTTTTATATATGGTTTCGTTCTCACTGACTTCTTTGAACTTCCATGCTTTCGCTCTCTACCATTGTTTGTTGCAAGAAGGAGTCTGACATCAATTCTGCCAGAACAGCATACAACCTGAACCGTGACACTCACCAATTGTGACTTACATGCAAACATGTTTCATACAACAAACAAGCAAGAGCACAACACACTGCATCAGCAAATACTACCAGGTATAGCAGCTTGCTGTACAAGCAGCAAACAACATCCCAGCTAAAGTCCACTCATACTGTGGCAGATATGGACAGTCGAGGTTGACAGTGTTAGAACTCAATTGGCAGGGGCTATTCTGCAAGTCAAACCTGGTAAGTGCATGTAAACAAGCCACACTGATTATCAGTACCATTCATGACCAATGCTCATTGATGTATGAACACATTAGAGACGTTTTTCACCAGCTGAACATGACTTTGATGGCGCCTGTCGTGGCAGAATTCGAAGCTATCTGAAACCCTTTGAGGACCTCTGCTTCTGAAAAGCCCAGTCTGTGTGTGATCAAAGGCTCGGTCTGAATCTTGCCCTCTTCCAACAGGCTGATACACAGTGGAAACTGCAGACAAAACGGACATAGATTGCGATCTTCCCAACAGGTCAACAACAGTCAGAAGACAATGTGCCAAGCAACACAATGCAGGCACAGATGCAATGTGCTCTGACAACATGCAAGCACAATTACATAGTGGGCAAAGACATGATACAGCTGGTTGCCACTGCCTGGCACACACACATGCACTGCAACCTGGATAGACACTGACTGTCACTGATGGTCAAGCAGATTCAATCAAATTGCATGAGACAAGCTACTGCTATGTGAAGCCGACTGCTGACCGTGTTGGTGTACAGCCAGCTGCCAGTGAAGTTGATTTCCTTGAACACTGTCTGCATGGTTGGGGCACAGCATGTGTCCTGACCCAAGCCCACTTGCACCACTGTTCCGCCAGAAGCAACGGCCTGTAGTGCTGTCTGCAACGTCCATGACACCACTGTGACAATCTTGTCTTCAGCATTGCAATGCTGGTCTGATAGCACTTTGCACACCACTGTGCATGCCACTGGTAGTGTGTGCGGAAACTCATGATGCAAACGTTTGGAGCTGCTGCCAGCGATGATATTGTGGCAACCCGTAATTGCACAAGGCGAGAGGGCGTGTGCACAACAATCGTGTGCATTGCAGACTACACATGTACTCCTGCCTGACAAATATGTGCAGTTTCGCATGCTGGCACTCATTTTGTCATCACCACTGGTCACCCTAGATGCAGGCTGGCCTGATTCAGATGCCCAGTTTGAACAGTGCCAACGATTCGTGGGCAATGCCCATCTTGTAACATCCTGTACCAGTCTGTAACAGTCTGTGACATCATGTAGTACGTCTTGCGCAGCTCACTGTGACGGTACTACTGAAGCCAACGCAGTCAATGACGATATCTGGACCCTCAGGAAACACCGCTCTGATAGCTTCCACATTCTCAGCTGTGCTTTCCGCCTTTGATTGGTCCAGGGCGTATTTGGCACCCAGGGTTTGAGCCACCGGCAGGTTGCCTGGCCTGATATCAGTGATGGCTACACTGCTAGCTGAAAAGGCTTTGGCTGCTGCTAGCATCATCAATCCTGCAAAGCAGCTTCACTAAGGTGTTTCCAAACATCAGCTGTCTGTAGATAATCTTGACTTGCCAGTGCTCTGCAGCATCTTCTTGTGTCTGTGCTGAAGAAACGGGACAGAAAGATGTTTCAAATATGTCTGCGAAGGTTGGCAGGCACATCCTGTTTGTTCCTCAGAATTCCAAAGTCCCAGCGTTTGACACACTGGACCTGACCATGCAAACAAAGAGATCCTGAAAAGGACACCTCACCATTCTATGTACTAAGAAGATCAGCAATACTTGAATGTCAAATCTGGCACAACGCCAATGCTCAGATCCCACAATCAAAACACAGGTTCAAAAAGTAAATTGTCAGCGGCTAGACAGATGGCCAACTGACAGCACAGGTTAATTTTTGGTCTGCAAATTTGCAGGCAAAGTTGCTGGCAGAACTTGCCCCCCCCCCCCCCCTCCCCCTCCCCACCATCTTCCCCCCTCCCCATTTGCTTGGCCCTGTATCCAATGCAGGGATGCCACATGCTGCAAAAAGTATAATTGCATATGTCACAGACACGGGCCCTCGTGTCTTGCCTCACCTGTCATTCAGTGGGCTAAAAAGGAAAAATGGACAGCAGTTACCTATTGGCCCTGCTCCCAATATGGCAACTTTCTTACCAGGTCCTACGCCTGCCCTTCTGCATGCATGCACTGCAAAAAGCAAAATTTGTGTGAGAGAGCTGCATCACATGCTTTGCAGGTTGTGCATTTGTACTTAACATCTGGGACACGTTCAAATTGACTTTGCCAGCATCACATGCTGCAGCTGCTTTCAAGCCCTCAATGATCACAAGGATGCAATTGAGGGCGTGCTGCAGGAACATGCAAGCATTGTGGCTGCATCCAAAGACAAGCATACAACTAGTAGAACTGCCCAACGTCAATGCAGGCAGTCTGTTTGACCTGCAATGCTAAGAGGCTCCACCATTGCTCCCTGTTCAAATGTCAAGCAATCTGGCAGCTTGAAGCAGAAATCAGCTGGATGATCCACATACTTGCGCAGGGCGCCATGCACTGGTGGTAACGAGAAAAACTTGATGTTGGGGTCCAGGTTGTACCGACCTTCCCTACAAACTTGATGTTCAGCTGTGTTAGTGTAATGCTATATGTGCATTAGGCAGCACAGTACATCACCATGGCACTCTAGTATGCAGTGCGTCAAGCTTCATGAACGCCAACTGACTATGTTGAACAGCACATCACGCCAACAACAGATGCCCAACGCCACATACATGCGTCAGTAGGGAAAGCCCATCATTGAAGTAGATCATGCACTGCTGCATGTCAACACATGCATGACTGTCATGGGGTGACAAACAGGCTAATGTCTGGACAGCAGTTTCTGCATCAGCAGTGCTGATTGTATGGCAAAGTTGAGTTTGGACATGTACAGTTGGATTGTGCGCCTCACGCCAGTATAGTGCCGAGCATCACCCATTCAGACAAGCATGCTAATAGCTGCGTGAACATGAGTCATGATGTGGTTTGGTCAAGCTGCAGGAATCTGCATCATGCTTTTGATGTCGCCACTAGCGGCATCTTGCCTTGACATCTTATGGCTCCAGCATGGGATTCCAGGTTCTAAGGCTACTCTGTCGCCCTCCTTCAAACTGGTCACAGCAGAACCTGCTTGAACCACCTGTCTGTGACACACAAAGCCACAGTGACTGTTGGATGCTTTCAATTTCGGCTGCATGTTCCTGTAGGGTCACGATTGCGAGCGAAAAGCTTGGAAACGCACCCTGCAGACTCATGACCGACAACCAAAGGCTCTGTTATTTCAAACGAACCCATTCGGCCCTGTGCAGAGCATCGCAATATTGATAGTTAATGACTACTACAACGCTGGTTTGATGGGCAAACGAACCACAACACATGGGCAGTCGCACGTTCTTGAGAAAATGGACATCTGATCCGCAGATACCGACGGCCCTCATCTGCACCCGTACGTGGTTCGGCGCCACCTCGTCGGCCATCGGCAAATCTGCGAATCGCAGATCTCCTGCCCCGTGCAGCATAGCAGCGGGGTTGCACAAAGAGGTGATGATATCTGGAGCTGTACTGGCCAGGCATCGCTGGCCCACCAAAAGGAGCCAAGGCGACGTCAGCCTGGACCTCGACAGCATCGCGATGCCGATCGGTATCACGGCAGTGATAAGTCACTCTAGGTTGTGACCAGGATGTCGCACAAACCACCCGCTTATCTGGCCCTTCACGAGCGTCGTTTTCACCCGTGGTACTGTATACAGGAGTACGATCCGATTTTTCTGGCGTCGCTGCAGCTTCGATTGGAACTTCGGGCACTTTCACGGCATGGGACTGGCCAATTCAAAATTGCCGAGATGACAGATCTGAGGCAATTTTGTGTTGACTGATCATCAAGCTCCAGATCAGGCACACAAAGCGATAGTCTGCTTGAGAGAGGCCACCGCCGAGATGATGGAGCGCTGATCATGGCCGCACACACAACCCTCTGCATTCATTTGGCAAGATATGGACTGGTGTTCCGGAAGTAGAAGATGGCTTCATCTCAGCCATCAAGAACCCTTCCACCAAGGCAGGAGGGCTTGCAAAGGCGGTGCCCTTCAAAGCAGTTGACTTTAACTTCACAGGAGACATATTCACGACCGTGGACGAGAAAGGGGTAGTCGTGCTCCTGTATATATCAAAGTAAGTCAGCAGCCCCTGCGCTGATCAACCATCTGTCTATGATGGCCAGTGGCAAACGCTTACTCTGCAGGAATCGGTATGCACGATTGGCTGGGCAACAGGCTGGAGGATCAGCAGTCAAGTTGGGCGTTTCTGCCAAAAGGCAAGCATATATTGCCCTTCAGGTGAACCTCCCATAGCTTTGGTGAATCTTTCACCAGCGCTGTTGACCTCAGTCATCAGATGCACGTCACCCCGGATGAGTGTACGTTTGGCCGCATATATCTGTAGTGCAGAACTTAGCATACCTGGCAGTCAGGCTAGCTTGAACAGTATCTGTGCTGCCTCACAGGATGGATCAGTGCAAGTGTACGACACACACCAGATGTCCAGGCTGGCAACACTCAAAGGACACAGAAGGTAACAGCTTTGCGGCCCTACAATCAGCCCAACAATCACATCACACTCCCTGTGCCCATGATCACAAACTCACCACAGCTTATGTTATGCAGTCCAGTGCGTCACATGTCTTTGAGGAGTTCAGGTGATGAGCTCGTTACTGTGTCCTCAGACTGCGTCCTGCTGTGGGACTTGAAGGTTTGTACATGTAGATCATGTGCTGAACGCTGCAGCAATATACCTCTGTACTGAAATCATCTTTCTGCCGCCTGCCAAGCATCTTCACGAGTCACCAGTTACAGATTGGTCTGTTCATCTGACATGTCAGTCTTCATACGCATGCTGCGCAACATGCTGATGGATTTGCTGGCTGCTCAATGCCATGGTGGGCGTGCAGAACCTGACTAGGAAGAAGGCCCTTGGCACTGGTCCCAACTCTGCTGTACAGGCTGAGTATGCTCTGGATGGCAATGTGCTCATCACTGTGCTCAAGGTATGGGCATTAGCTTTGTACTGCACATGTGTCTATGTGTGTGGAACGCATGTTTCATGGAAGGACGTTTGAATGTTTGGTCAACCAAATCTGTGAGCATGCATCAGTCATTTGCAAGTTGCTTGCAAATAATGTCACTGGGTCAATGCGTGAGCTCAATGATGCTGCACGACCTGAGAAACAATGCCAAGCTGAGAACACTTGTACCTGCCCTCAGTCAGCCCTCAGTCAGCCCTCAGTCAGCCCTCAATCAGCCCTCAGTCAGCCCCCAGTCAGCCCCCAGTCAGCCCTCAGGTCACTAGCTAGCTCATCCAGCTGTATATGCTGTAGGATGACAGCTTCTGGCTATGGGATGCAACAAGCCTCACTCTGTTGAAGAAGCTGGAGCCTGCTATACCAGGCAGCAGCCAGCCAGCCTGCCGCACCTTCTGCGTCAGCCCTGACGGTGCCTGGATGGTTGCTGGGGGCACCCCGCCCTTGCTCTTCATCTGGGACCTTGCTGCTGCTGAGCTGCTGTATGCCCTGCACCTGCCCATACCGCACAGCGTGTATGGCACAGCTCAGCTGCACTTCATGCCAGATTCACAAACAGTAGCAGGTATGCTTTGGAGAGGTTGCCCTGACACACAGTGCAAGCCAGTTTATTTTGTCTGTTTATGACTCCTAACTGAGGGGTGGACCTCAAGACATTGCTTGTGCCTCACATATGCTGCTGTTCAAGTGCAGCCTGCTCAACACCTTTCAGCCTCTTGCCTGTTGAACTCTGAGGCAGTGGCGCACAGATCCACTGTGAGAGGCTGTGTGCATCACACCTGGCTACACTAGCTTCTGCCTTTGTGTCGGGCAGTGGCAATGCCCACCATTATAGCCATTGTAGCCATCCTGTATCAATGTGCTGTTGTTGGTTGCTGGCTGCCATATGGACATCACAAGATCTCTTGTTGCATACATAACACACAACAGACCTACAGTGAGCAGACCAAAGGCTCATTTCTGCAGATCTCAACACTGAATGACCAGATCTATGTCCAGCAGTGGTGCATTGATTGACATGTCTTGCAGTGTGCTGTGCTTGTCCTGACATGTTGCATGATACCCTGAAGCTGATTGATTGCATCCACTGTATGTACTTTGTGCCTGGCTGCAGCTGTGGGAACTGATGGTGTTGTGCGATTTGTGGATGTGGTGGAGGGCAAGGTGTGCTGCTGCATTGAGCCTGCAACACAGAAACAAGCCTGTGTGAAGATGGCCCTGGACCGCAGAGGCAACTATGCAGCACTCATCACGCAAGAGGGGGAGGTGGGTCAGCAGATGGGCACTGCCAGTCTCCTGCAACCATTGCTGTGAATTGCTTGGGTAGCAACCTGTGCAAAGCGTCCAGCATGTTCAAGCATCCTTTTTGGCATGATGCCGAGTCAATCATAATCCAGCATTGCAAGACCTGCGTTCATGTCGTCATGCAGGACCTCAGGAACAGCAATAGGCTGATGCTGTATGACTAACATGCATGCACTTACCTGAAGCAGAGCAACAACACATGACATGCATGCTTGCTGTCTTGCTGCCCTATGACTGCAGCTGATTTATGTTGTGCAGCAGACTTAAACAGCACCGGCATGTGCCAAGAAAAGCCAGCCAATAGCAGCTGATGTTCATGCATTTGCATGGTCTGCTCATCTGCCCCTGCTGTTAGTGGCTTTTAAAGAAGCTCTCTTACACCAAATCCTACTGCTGCAGCTGCATCTGTATGATCTAGTGGCGGTGCGCAAGCAGCATGTGGGAACAGCACAGCCTCTGAGGCGCACCTCGCGAACCTCCCTTCAGCAAGCAGGGCCTTGTTTGCCTTCCCCACCATCCAGCCCTGCCAAGCTGATTGGGACCTCAACAGGCAAAGAGAACGCATTTGCTGCTAATGGGCTCGAGTTGGACTCAAAGCTGGTGCTGCCATTTCAGACCAAGGGGGCACGCTCAAAGCAGCCAGCCGGGCATAGCCCCAAAAGGCATGACAGCAGAAGAGCAGGTGACATGCAACACTGGATGAGCATAGCCTTCTTTGACATCACAGCAAGATTGCAACAGGGATTGGCGTGCAGCATAGCCAAATGTTACTGATTGGCTAAGCAGCATTCCTTGCAAGCATATGCTATTCCAAAGGAACGCAGATGCTGCCATCTGCATGGTCACATTTTTGGTTGAGGACATGCATTTGCTGCGAGTTACAGCACAAGTACATTGGGGAACAAACAGAAGGCTGGTCATTCACCTGTGATCCAGGCTGCAGTTGGACACAGTCTGATTGTGTCAGACATCTGATGCTGCGCCACTGTCAGTCACAATGATGTTGAACAGAGCATCAGCTACACCGACATGCCTAGATTGTCACACCAGCCAACACAACCAAGAGCATCACCTAGCTTCTGTGACCATGCAGCAGATACAGACACAAATGCTGGCAGAAAAGATGACCAGGAAGGAAGCCTAGTGCCCAACAACCAGCAGTGCAGGGTGGCCCGCCTGGACCCCCAAGGGGTGCAGCTCAACCAGCACCGCCTGCAGGTGGGCTCCTGCCCTTGTTCTCATCAGCAGCCAACTGCATGCTACTGACAAGCCCATCAACAGCTTCAGTGTTGACATGTGTCAGCTGGGAAGAGGTGCCTACTGAGTTGGGATGTTGCTGTGTCTAGGCAGATTGCCTTCCTGTGCGACAATGCTCTACAGCCCTGTCAGGGATTTCACAGTTGTTGGGGGACGACATTGCAGTGTGTCATCAGAGAAAGAAAAAGGCAAAGAAGGACAGACAAACATAATCATCATCAGAAATTGTCAGATAATATGTTGGCCCTGCAACTGTTACTCTTCACTGCTGTTACAGCAGTCTGGTACTAGTTGTGTATGTGACAATTGCCCTTGCAAGCCTAGGAAACACCGTTGATCTCAATATATGCTCAGGCATCAAGCAAACAGCAGCCTAGCTGAGCAAAGGGTTGGTGGATTGCAACCCAGCTTATGCCCGTTGCAGGAGCAAAGCTCCAGGCTGCTGCCTTTGCAGGCTCCCATTATAATCGCTGTATAACCGTAAACTTTTCTTTCTTTTTTCCCTTTGCAGGAGCTGCTGCTGGCATATGGAGAGTATCCAGCCAAGTATCGCCTGCTTGTGTGGGACTTTCTGCTGCGCCTGCCACACAAGTCTGAGGCCTTCCAGGTGCACACCCACTCTTGAGGAAGTGTTGCAGCTTTTGCATGGCATAGTCCTGTCCTAGTTCTATGCATGACTGCATCCTGCATCATGCATGTAGGGCCTCATTCCAGATGCACAGTCCGCACACTGAGAACACAAAGTTTTCCTCGCTGAATGACAGAACACTGTTCACACCTTTCTGTAGTGACTAGGACTAGATACGCTTTGTGGAGTAGCTGCCATATGTGCTGAAAGCATTCATTCATTCATTCGTTTGTGCATTCATTTGTGCATTCATTTGTGCATGAATGCATGCACATCATTCATTCATTCATTCATTCATTCATTCATTCATTCATTCATTCATTCATTCATTCATTCATTCATGAGTTTGAGTCCATACTATTCTGAGTAGCTCCCTGTATGATGCATTGTGCTCACTGCAGGGCCTATCCAACATGGGCATGCACCCAGCATATGCCCACCTGGAGAAGGACTATCCAGTAGGGGACAGGTCCTTGCTCAGGCGATTGGCACGCACACTGTCAGCCCTGACCCACTGGGCTCCTGTGCTGGGGGAGGTTGCCTTTCTACCTGCGCTAGCCTTCCCCTTTGTCAGGCTCTTCAAGGCAGACCTGGAGAGCTGCTTTGAGGTGCTGAACAGTGATGCAGGCCCTCAGTGCACAAGCAACCTGTAGCTTGCCCACAAACATGATTGCTGTCCTGTTTACTTACACTTATCCTGACCTGCTTTGCAGTTCCTGATCCACTCCAGCCCTGCCTCTTGCCATCCAGCTGTGTCTTGTGACTGCTGATTTTGTTGCGCCATCATCGCCCATTTGTGTGCCTCCTAAGTTGATGTTAAAATCAGGTTAGGTTTTCTTGTCCTAAGCATGCCCTACTGCAGGTGATAGCAAGTCTGCTGAGCAACTGGGGCCAGCACTGGTTCACCCACTTTCCCCATCCACCCCTGCCTGTGCTGGGACAGCTGGGGGAACTGCTGGCCTTCCATGACCCTGATCTCTTCCAAGCCATGTCATCAGGTCAGTCCATATTAGTTCCCCTGGCCTTAATCACCTCACTGATACATTCTTATGGTCTGCATTATGCTCCAGGCCTGCCTTCAGTCCAACCATGGAAAATTCTACTATGTTGGTAGACCAAATGGTAGACACTGAGGCAACCAATCTGCAGGTCCGCATGCGTGCATCACAATAGGGCTGCCATGACATGAGAACGTGTGTCAGACAGTCATGTCTACTAACCATGTCTACTAACCTGAACTGCTGCCAGTCTGGACATTTGCACAGTAACATGTCCAGCTTGTGGCCAACTGCAGGGCCTGGGGGCATTGAGGTGCATGCATGGGGGCTGCTGTCCACAGCCCTGACAGAGGTGCTCTCCAAGTCAGACTGGCTGAAGCTGTGGGACCACGTCTTCAGCAATAGCCCACCCTTCCTCATGTTCCTGCTTCTGTCATACCTGATGTACTTCAGAGCACAGATCATGTCTGCTGAGAGCATGCAGCAGATGGAAGGCATCACTTGCCGCTGCAACCCCCTGGACCTTAACAAGGTGACACAACACCTGTGTGACATGAACACCTGTATGACATTGACGATTGGGGCTGTATGACATGAAAAATTGAGGCTGTATGACATGAACACATGTGTCTGCAAGCAAAGGTTTTCATATTGCTCTGACTGGACTCCTCCTCATACTGCTGCCTCAGACCTCAGCACAGTGAGCATGTCCAGCTCCAGCCGGTGACATAATAGCTTTTGAGTATGTAAGCCAATATTCAGCGTAACAGCTGATGACTACGTAAGCCGGTGCATTTCCAACTGATTGAAAGCGAACAGAAGTGCCCGGTCAGCTGTGATATTGCACATTCTCACACACAGCTCTGTGAATCAGTTATCGCTCTTTGTGGTATTACTCCTTTGAGATGCTGTCCACTGCAGCACATGCAGCCAGTATGGTGTCTGTGGTGTGATTGATTGCTGTATGCATAACCCTATGACTGTCAGTCCAGATGCATCTGTCTGGTATGTATGCTGGCAAATGTTCACGCCTTGCTTCTGCCAACTGGAAGCTCTAGCTACAGAGCTTTGTATGTCACTTGCCTATTGGCCAGCCTGCGCCGGGAGATGTACTGGCCTCTATGCAGAGACCATGTCGCAGTCCTGCTGATATCCAATTCACATGGCGACTGAATGAACACACTGCATGAACAACTCAGTGACTGCACACCTGTTCCACTGCCAAGCCCATGTGCTGCAATTTGTGGTTGCATGCAGATGATAAGGCATGCGTACCAGCTGCGAGATGCTACCCCAGAGGATGTAGGCCCCCCTGCTCAGGCCCTGCACCCCCTGGCCTGTGGGGATCATAACTATCCCCTCTTCAAGCACTTTCCCCCATCCGCTGTCAAGCTGCAGGTCAACTGCTCATTCACTCTTTGCAATGCTGCATGTGTGCCTCAAGGATCAGCTCTGTAGCAAGCCTGCTTTCCTTAGTTGTCTGACCCACCAGCTGACTGGCAGTGCATTTGGCTACACATTTGCTTGCTTGTTTGCTTGCTTGCTGGCTTGCTTGCTGGCTTGCTTGTTTGCTTGCTTGCTTTGTTTCAGGCCATGCATCACTGCACCATCATATAATTTTGTGCTCGCATGACTGTCTTCCTTGCCTCCATGCTATCTCATGCAAAAATGTCTGTATGTGTATCCCCATGCCACATTTCACTTGTCTCACATGCGTTCTGACATCTGTTGGTACATGCTCAAAATTAATAAGCGCCGCAACCAACTCGTCAGCATATAGTGCGCAGCTTTTGCAGCAGTTGAAACAGCATCTTCCAGCCTGTCTCTCAAGAAAGGAAAACAGTTGCCATTGGCAGCGCAGCACTGTTCAATGCCACTAGCCATATCACAGTTGCTGCAATCTTCTGCACACACCAAGAAAAAGCAAAAAGCGTCACAGAAGTGTTGCAGATTGGGGAGAGGGAGCGTATCCAGGCAGCAGAGGATGCGCTAGCCCGCCGCAGGAAGGTGGTGGCCAAGCTGGAAGCCCAGGCCAACTGCCAAGCCCAGCAGCAGCGAGCCTTTGCCAGAGTGAGTATCCACACTCTGCCCAGCTTGCACATTTGTATCCTTGCTGAAAGCTACTCTGAAGCTACTGACCTACTCTGAGGCTGCCGAGCTGAGTTCGGACCTGCTTGTTTTGAGCCTGGAGCCAGTGAACTGTTGTGGCAATATGGCTGTGCTCTCTGCAAGTTGGGTGATGTCAAAGGCTGGACCAGATGCGCAGCAGACGCATGCAAGCAACCCAATGATGTTGCTTAAGTGAAGCAGAGGCAGCAGGGGCTTTTTCTGCCACTTCAGGTTGTGTACTCACCAGTACTCACCAAAGGCTGGCGGCAGAGGGTCAGAGACTCTTAGGCAGAATCAATATGTTGCAGTGTTGAGCATGCATGAGAGGTGTCAGGATTTGTTCTCTCAGGGCAAGCAGCAGATGAGCCTTGCTCAACACTGAGCACTAGGCTGATTGGCAGCTACTGACAGCAAAGCATGGTTCAGCCGCAACGGTTGCTGCATGTGCTGTTGCTTTGTAGATGAGGCAGCACTTGAGCATGCTGGATTCACAGCAGCCTTGCAGCAGCAAGATGGTGCATAAGCAGCAGAGGTCCACAGGGCCGTGTCATCATTCTACACCTTACAGTCTGGGGTGTGCAGCCAGTTGTGAGTCATCAGACATCCTGGCTTGAAAGCACAGGTGTCTGTTGCAGCATCACGAGTGAACACAGGACTGCTGATGTGTGCCCTGTAGGAAAGGCAGCAGCTGAGCCTGCTTGAGACTGAGCGGCGAGCAGCCTTGAGGCAGCATGAGGATGAGGTGGCAGCTGAGGCTCAGAGGCTGGATGATGTTGCCAAGGAGCAGCGGCTGAGGCAAGTGGAGAGCATGGAGCGGGCCTACCAGACTCAGCTCCAGGCAAGCCACGCATGAGAATTTTGAACGTGACATCTTGAGCTGATTCCATGTCCAAGACGATAATTGCAACAGTGTATGCTATCCTGCCGCACTGCCTCACTGCCTCACTCCAGCTTTCACAACTCAGGTCGCACCTGAAAAGCAGTTGCAGTTCAATAACTGGCACACACATAGGACGTCTGCCAGATCAGTGCACAGCACCAGCTGGCATTGTCATTCACAGGCTGGTCATGAACCTGGGCAGGACAGACAGCAATGGGTGTGCAACTTCATGGCTGAAGTAACACTTATTCGTCATCAGCTGTGCAAATGCTGCAGTACAGTCTAGACCACATGCAAAATGCCAGCAGCCCACTGATGCTACTCCCTGGTTTTGTCGCACACCACATACACCTGTGCTTTTAAGCCAGGATGTCTGATGAGTCATAACTGGCTCCACACCACAGACTGTAAGGTATAAACCTGGAAAAAATGAAATGGTGTGGCAGGCGCTGAAGCAGCAGTGCGCAGTGGAGGTGGAGTCAGTGAAGCAGGAAGTGCAGCACAAGCAGCGCCAGGCTGCTCGCCTCCTCAAAGCCAAGGCAGAAGAAGAAGCCATCAAGGTCAGTCCTGTCACTCATATCCTGGCATAGTCCTGGCAGCACAAACTGGACATAACCTTTAGTTTAGCTTGGAGTGCGTCAGTCATATGCTTCGCCCACCTCCTGCGCCCGGTCAGCACAATGAGTCAGGACAAGATGCCAGCAGTCATTGAGTGTACCCTCTTGTGCGTGCTAGATTGGTCTGCAGTGCAGTCACATACTGCACCGTGTCTCATTTGTGTATGGCTCCGGGCTACTGCCTTAGTAGGCTCCCGTCATGATCGCTGAAAAGCGCGAACTTGTGTTTTCTTTCCTTTTCCCCTGATTGGTGTGTGATGGCATCACCACTTGGTGATGCAGCAGGGTTCAGCACATGCAGCACCTGAGACAAGCTGCTCCATGCAACAGCTCATCCGTTGCTGCAGCTGCATTGAGACATGGATCGCAAACTTGTGACAGGACGGCATGCTGCCGCCCCAGGCAACGGGGTTGGCAGCAAACCAGCACAAGCGGTTACTACAGGATGCCTTCCTTTCAGCAGCTGCAATCAAGAAACTGCAAGCCACATTTCATGTGGTACAGAAGTTGCAGTTGCAAGCCTACCTTGAGCATGCTGTGGCTACAGGCGCTGGAATTCGAGGCGGGGCAGCGTAACTGGCTGCTGCAGCAAGATGCATTGCATGCAGCAGCTGAGATGCGGCTGAGGCAGGAGGTGGCTGCCAGCCAGGCTGCATTTGAGGCCCACCGCACCTGTCAGCTGGCTGACTGGGCTGCACAAGAGCAGGAAGACACCCTCAGATTGCACCAGGTCACTCCTGCCTGCTGAATGTTGCAAAGCTCGTTGCTGCTGACATACAATGCCCACACTGCACAAAGCTGGTAATTCTGGATACTGGCCACATGCAAGCTTACTTCCTTGCGTGTGTGGCCAGTGTTCAGAATTGTGAGCTTTGTGCAGCGTGCGCATTGCATGTCAGCAGGTAGTTGCGCTTGTGCTCTCACATGTGCAAGCTGGACGCTGCCATGCTTTGCACTTGGAGCGCCAATCTGAAGGATCCTCGGGGCAATTGCTGCTCAGCCATGACACTGTAGCAAACAGGATGTGCAGGCTCTGCAGGTGGCAGATGGTCATCAAGCTAAACAACCAAGCCTTGAGCTTAAGCATGGTGTGTGTGTGTGCTTGTGTGTGTGCTTGTGTGTGTGTGTGTGTGTGTGTGTGTGTGTGTGTGTGTGTGTGTGTGTACCCCTTTGGGCTATGGCCTATGTTCATAGCTCCGGGCTGCCGCCTGAGGAGGCTCCCGTTACGATCGCTGAAAACCGTAAACTTTTCTTTCTGGTGTGTGTGCAGGCTGAAAGGCGGCGGGCTGCAGAGGCAGCTGCAGAGATAGAGGCTGCTGCAAGAGCTGAGGCTGCTCGCCTGGTCCTAGAGAAGCAGCTCCAACAAGAAGCAGACTTACAGCAGGTCGCTTGCTGTCCTATTTCTATTAGTTGTTTTTCCTTGTTTAGCATCAGTCAAGATGCTTTAGTGTTGTGTGGGACTCTGCTTTATGGGACAGATGCCCCAGTTGTCTGCAGCTAGAGGGTTTCAAGGTGTTTAGCTGCAGGCAGCAAGACTGAAAAGCTTGACAGCGAACATAGCAATGCATATGTGCTGCATGACTTGACCACACACAAAATGGACAAGCTTGAGATGTCTGTATAGTCTCTGACAGGACCTGAGCAGCAGTGCACATGTTACAGGTAGCAAGGGAAAGGCGGCTGCGCAAAGCAAGTGAGCAGGCAGCTCAGGCAGCAGCCGACAGTGTGGATGCCGAAAGGCAGCGTCAAGCAGCCAGAGCTGCACAAGAAGCCACCTTTCTTCATCTCAAGGTGCTGCACAAACTGCTGTTGGCAATGCTCCTGGTCCAACTGCAGCTGTGTGCCACCATACAATCCAAGCTTACTGACATGCTCTCGAATGATGCCAGTGATGATGGTGTGACAATGCCGATGCTGCCTCATGTATGTTATGTTCTGGCTGAAGAGCCACTGCATCCATTGGCGAGTCCATGCCTGGCCTAAATGAGTCTGAAGTTGGCTCTCCCACAGATCTCTGTGGTCCACACAGCCAAGCATGAGGCACATGCAGGTTGCCAGTACCTGGGCAGCCCGGTATAATCCTTGGCTTCTCATCAAATTGGTGCCAAACAGCGTAGTCTTTTCTTTCCTTTTCCTTTCTTTTCAGATTGGCAGCACATGTTGCAGGAGGGTGAGATTGGCAGCTAAAGCATGCTGGTTTCCTGTGTGAATACATGCATGCATGTCAGCCCAGTGTCTGTGGCTTGCAGGCTGACTCAGACAGGGCATGGTATGAAGGGGAGGCAGGGCGGCGGCAGGCGGCCCAGGCAGCTGCTGAATCGCAGCGCCAGACAGAGCAAGCCCAGCGTAAGGTGCTGTACCAGGATATGCAGTCTGCTGCTGTGCTGCGCCAGAAAGAAGGGCAACTGCTGGAACACCGGTATATATCGTGTTACATGCTCCTATCGGCTTCTGCTGCTTTGAATGTTTTCCCCTGAGTGATAGGCTGAGTCAAAATGACCCACGGGTAAATTGCAGAGATGCCAGCCAGCACAGCAGGGTCAGAAGTGAAGAGTTTGGCTTTCAGTGTTTCTAAGTTGAACAGCATGTCAGAGTTTAGATTGCCATGCACCTGCTGCACATCATCTTGTCTGTCTTGTCAGCCTTCTCATGTTAGAAACTTCAGCCTGTGCTGACAGTGTCCACATCGTTGCGCTGCCAATTGCAATTGTTTGAATGGTAAATACTGTATAGGCGGCAGCTGGAGAGGGCTAATGCAGAAGAGGAGCAGATTGCCGGTGAGGCATTGCAGCAAGTACAGGCTGAGCGGCAGAGGGACCAGGACACCAACTTCCAACTGCTACTGCAAGCAGATGAGATCAAGGTGACACCAACCATGATCTTGTTTCTTGATCCAGTGGTGAGTTACACCTCTCAACACAAGCTGCAGACAGTCTATGCGTTCACTGTCAAGAGTGTCATGGGCTCAGAGCACAATCAGAGACGGAGATTGCAGTTGGAAAGGCTTTGCTCAACACATCAAGACAGTTCCCACAGGAGACATGCCTGGATTAATAGGTCAGTAACACAGTGGTAAGGCCCCGCTGGGGGGGCGGTGGTGGGGAGGAGAGAGGGATCAGCATAGAACACGCCATCTGCATGATTCATGCTGAAGTCTGCTGCATGTGCTCAGGCGCGGCTGGATCATGCCACAGCTGTGGGCGAGCGGCAGAGAGTGGTCGAGGAAGAGGAGCGGGCCAAGATGGCAGCTTTGGCCGAGCAGATGAGTAACGAGAGCTCACAGCGTGAAGGGGAAGTACGGCGCCGGCATGAGGCTGCTATGGCCAAGCTGGCACTCAACAGAGAGCAGCAGGTCACAAACCCCTTTGCTGCCCCTCAACCTCCCACCCGCCCAGCCACTATAACCTGCATTCCATTCCATCATCTACCCATCCAGTCACTTGATGCCAAACATATCTGCTCATAGACTTGACCAGCAAAAGGAAAGACTACGCCATTTATACATTGGCATTGTACATGGGGGACAAGCATCTGGAGAACTGCCCCCTTCGGCCCTGAGTGCCCTTTGCTGACAGAGTCAGCCATTTGGGTTTGTGATGCTATCAGCCAAGGCCACAAGGGGGTTTGCCACCCAATGACTGTCGATCACCCAGTGACTGTTTACCACTGTGTGACAGATGACATGCGCAATGACTGCCAACCACCCAATGACTGTCCACCATCGTGTGACTGATGACATGCACAATGACTGTTGACCACCAAATGACTGTCCACCATTGTGTGACTGATGACCCGCACAGTGACTGTCTACCATTGTGTGACTGTCTACCATTGTGTGACTGATGACATGCACAATGAGTGTTGTTGTCGTGCAGATTCTGGATCTGGACACAGCATGGCGGCAGCGCATGCAGAAGGAGCAGGTTGCCCACCTTGCCCATGCCGCCTCTTCTTCCCAGGCCCGCCACCAAACCACTGAGCAGCAGCTGCTGCAGAAGGAGCGGTCTGCTGCCAAACAGGTCTGCCTTGCCTCTGTAAATGTGCTGTCTGCACGCTGAGTATTCCAATGGCATTGCCCTTGTGAAAGTGATGCCCTACGCTGTGTCGTGCAAGATTGCACCATAAGAATCCTTGAAAGCTTAGTTGCCAATGCTCGATGATCAGCAAAATGTGCAGAACATCAGAATAGCCAGGGTGGTAAATGCAAAGCTGGTCCTGGCAGACGTGGATTTTGGCAGAACAGCTGTCAAAGTTATGCATTCCAGGGCGCACACATGCCATTGAACCACAATTTACACAGGCGGGCTCACTCACAAAGCAGGAAGCATGCTTGGCTTGCTTTACTCCCCTTGCAGCGGGTCCACTGCGCGTACCTGATAGGAGTCATGTGCAGGTGGCCCGTCTGGCTGATCAAGCACGCCGTCTGCAAGGGCAATTGCAGGACTTCCTGCCCTCCCAGATCCCTATCCAGCAGCAGCAAACCACAGGGCATCCCCAAGCAGCCCCAGCTGAGGACAGCATGCAAGCCCAGCTTCATCCCAACAGCCTTGCTATGTAAGCCTTCTGCCTCATGCCATGGCAACTCCAACACTGCTGAGATGCAAGCTCAGATTCCGAGCAAGTGCTCAGCTCTGCACAGACTGTTACTCTTTTTGTGCTCATCTGACGCGTATGACAATCAAACTAAACAAGTCAATCAATCATATTAACCAATATCAGCAGTTGCTTTGCAGCAAAAAAGCATTGTTAGTATTATTATTATTATTATTATTATTATTATTATTATTACTATTATTATTATCATTAGAAAAGCAAAGACTTTCCACACAGGATGGGCAAAAGCCAGGGTGACCAGAAAAGCCGGAGGGACGAGAGTGCATCCTCCCAGCAGTCCTGGTCATCTGGCAGCACCTCCAGCACAGCCTCCTCGGAGTTGTCAGACCCGGATGCCACCTTGCACTTCCTGCATCATTCCTATGGCGCAGCTCAGCCTGTTTTTACAGGTAAGGCCAAGCACCCAGGTGCAAGTGGGACGTGATAGTCTTGCAAGTAGAAATTTCCAGATGTTGTGTATTCTGATGATGCAAAGCGTCTTGCCTGTTCCATTGCCAGCTTCTGAGGGCTGTGGAGTCATGGTGATCATCACATGATGCACACAGCAGCAAGTGAGCAGCATATTCACAACCTTGATCTTGCGCAGTTCGATGATATGAGAGGGTGCACAAGACGCTGTTCCTTGCGTGGCATGTAGCTAGACACATGCAACGCAAGTCACAGCTCATGTTGACATGGCTTCATGACAGCCTATCACGGGAGACTGAACATTTGTATGTGAATGCAGGCGAGGCAAGAGCAGCTTCTGCAGCATTGCCACTGTCAGATGGCACTGGTGGCAAATCAGGTTCACAAGCAGTGAGCAATGACTTCCAAAGCAGGCTGCCCAGCATGACAACTGACACTGAGCCATGGAGCACAGATGGGGCACTTCTGCATGCTGGTGAGGACAGGGCAGTTGCAAATGAGATGCCAAGCGGGAAAGCAGACATAAGTTTGCCAGCTCCTGCAAGTCCTGACTTCAGCTTGAGTCATCAAGAGGTGGCAGCTGAGCCTACATTCAGCCTCAGCAGCACAGATGTCAGCCCTGACAAGTCCATCACTAGCACTATTTGAAAGCCATTCTGTCATTTTACATCACTTAGGTAGTTCCCACTGCTCTTTTGTTCAGTGCAAATGTGTAGGGACATACTAAGATTCTGAGATGAACGTGTCACTTGAGCTGGCAAACCTTGTGGCTTCGAGGCCAGGTAGGACTTTGTACATATGTGATCTGTGCAAGGCTGACATAATGTTTGTGGCTTCGAGGCCGCAGGGCCAGTATGACATAGCGCAATCATGTGGAAGTTTGTTACATTGACGTTGCATTCATCAAAACTGTTACAGCCTTGAAAAGGATTTAATCTTCATCGTCGCTTTTTCTGCGGTTCTGAACAAAAACGAAATATTTTTACTGACAAAGCTCAACAGACAAGCAGTATCAAACGGACCATACAAGTACCAGACAGATCCTTGAGAGTATGCATCATCAACAAAAAAAACTCGCACACAATCATGACGCAGAACAAAACTCTGTGCGAATTCATATTCTTGACAAGATGACTTCACAATGCAACCAGATTGGGGCCTGGAAAGGGGAAGGGAAGGTGCTGGCAGCACGATAAATGTATGTGCGCTCAGAAAAAACACCTGTTGGCTCTCACTCATAAATGCATTCATTGTTTGCCACTCAAAAGCGCATGACGCCCAAAAGCATGGTGTAAGTCTGACATTACGGATCATACGCTCGTTCCAGATACACTCCTCATATCTTCTGCTAATGATGTTTCAAGCTACACCAGATGGACTGCATGGTTTACTGAGTTGAAGGACGTCTTCCTGCTCAAGGCATTGATGGACTGCTGCACAGTGGCTACCACACCTGCTGGCGGTGTACCCCCACGTGGAGCCATCACAGTCGTGTTGAGGCTCTCACTGACTTTCCTCCTGCTGCCCTCATCAAGTGACACACGGCCCTTACGACTGCCATCATCAAGTGACACACAGCCCTTACGACTGCCCTCATCAAGTGACACTCGAGCAGTTGCACCATGATGTCGAGCAGGCCATGCATTGGCGGTGCTATGACGCTGCAAGTACCCATGACCAGGACCCCCCAGGTGATGGCGGATTACAGGGGGCGGCAGGTCTTGTGGAAGAGAGGGTGTTCTGCTGTCTAAAGTCTGCCCATCAAAGCTGACATCTTCTGACTTGCGTGGTTGCCATTTGCTGAGCATGCTGGCTGTATGACGCCAAGGGGGCAAAGTAGCACCTGCTTGCTGGAACGCTCGACTGATCTCTTTTGACATGATCTCTACTACAGCTGCTACCTGTTCCTCAGTGCCAACAAAGTTGGCAGGAACCTCTGACAGTACACAGTTATAACGGGGAGTTACATGAGCAATTTCAAACTGCTCTCTGAAAGAAGGATCTACAATGTAATTCACATGCCCTTGGGTGCCTGCATAGACACAGACACATCTTCAATTACAGCAGCACATTGGGTTAGCCTGACTGACTTGATGAATGAAGCTGATCAATGCCTTGCTGGATGTGTCCAAATGTACTTGCACAACTGCACAAAACAAAGCTACATATACAAAGCTGTAAGGGTGGCTGCTTCAACTGGCACGGGCCAGAGATCTTTACCTTGCATGCGGCATGTCAAAAATCTGTGCCTAAGCTTTCGGAGACACTCATTGCCGCCGCCCCCTCCCAGCGCGCTACGAATTGTGACAGCATGTCCTAGCCTTCGCAGTCCCTCTGCAACCTCAAAGACGTCAAGCCCTTGACGCTCGCCACTCTCAACAAGCAATCTTTGCACAAGCTGCATATGAGACGCCAGCTGCAGAAGCATATTGTTTGTTAGATTCAAGGAGTATCAGAAACACTACAAAAAGAGACACACGTGCACAGCTTGAACTACAAATACATATACATGTCTGTTCACCTGGCACTCTTCTTGAGAGCGCGGCTCAGTAAGGGATTTTATATGAGCAGCAATTGTAGGAGCACCAGCATCTTCTTGGTTCTCTGCAAATGCTGTACTGCCATCCTCCAGCTGCAGCAAGTTCCAGAATTTGCAGTGCAACAAGTGATCAAACGCCATAGCTACTTCCAACAGAGTCAAATTTCCACAAGGCGTCGTGCTGTTACCTCCAGATCAAACAGCAGACTGGGAACCTTGGGTATGAAACCTGAGGCAGGTTCCTCAGGTTTGGGGCCAGATCCTTGATAACAACCCCCGGCCAAAGAAGATCGAATGAAACTGAAAGCCTTCATGCGATGTACCTGAAGGTGCATGGACACAGTATTTAATCAAGACAAGACTCATAAAGCAGGTCACAGGCAGTGGCGGAGTTGCCGTACACAAGATACCATCCGAGAGCGGCAGCGTGCTATGCTGTTGACGCAAATCGATACCTTCGCACACAGCGGCCGCAGACTCTCGTGACAACGGTGAACTACAAGGCCAAGCCTTCTTACCTTCATATACTGCCCGTTCCGCCTAAGTTTGGTGCTCTTGTTGGCGGATGCCTTGTCAGCACTTTTCAGTGCCTTGTGTTACTCCTCCGCAAGCATACTGTCGCACATAAACGGCTAAGCAGTTTCCCAAGTACGTACGCGTGTGTCCAGTGGTGTTATGAGTCTGACTGCAGCGAGTGATCTCTGTGCCCTCGGACAGTGCATCCTGCGTGCGAATCCAGTCAGATTTGATGAAATTGGGGCAAGAAATCGTCCCCTTTTATGCACGTGGGCTGAGGCTGCACGTGTTGCAGGCTAGTCAGCTTTTGTCTAGTGGGCACCCCTGCTGTGAAGACTACCAGTATCTACATGAAGACCATGACAACCATATTTGAACCTGCTGATGACTTTTTGGCGATGCCAACAGCAGCACTCACATCTAAAACATCCTCAATGTGCAAGTCAACAAATTTACCCTGGAGCCAACTGTGATCTTTATGGCTCCAGAAAAGGTGTGCCTGATCATGCATGCCCTCGACAAACGTTAAGGCACATTTGATGAGACATTCATCATCAGACATGTTGTTGATGCGATTGTGACATCGCAGAATGTGTTGCCACCGATGCAAACACAAATGGAAACGGCCTAATTCAGCTAGTACGATGACATTTGCAGTACTGTCCTGCGCCTACAGTACTGCAAATGTACTGCAAATGTACAGCCGCACTGTCATGAGCATACAAAGACTTGAAGCAGACGAGGATTGGTCCATGTATTCATATGTGCTCCAACACCTGCCACAGCAAGCCATGAGGAGCGGCATCAAATGCCTTCTTGAAGTCAACAAAACAGCAATACAGTGTTCCAGATGCTTTCCCCTGCCATGTCTGTTTCTGCTTGTCAAGCGAGGACTTTGACACAAAGATGTTGTCTGTTGTGCGGAAACTTCTCCCGAAATCTGCTTGTCCTTTAGTTTTGATGCCTTCATCTTCAGCACAAACTGTACTTCTGTGATCTAGTATCATTGCAAACAGCTTAGCAATCACAGAGCCTACTGTGATGCCTCAATAGTTGCTCATGTCACTCTTATCAACTGAATTGAAGACAGCAGTGATCAAGCCAATAGACAACTGCTTGGGAAAGTGACTCACAAGCATCACATTGACAATGACTAAAAGACAGCTGTGCAGAACTTCACCGCCATCCTTGACCATTTCAGACAGTTTACCATCAATACCAGCAGACTTGTTACGCTTCAGTTGCTTGATGCAGTCATGCAGCTCATCTAATGTGACAGATGCATTCACGCAAGATGCATCAGCAGCCCATACAGAGGTACCTGACAGCTCTGCCTGAGCAGGCTGGGCCTCATTAGGGCTCTGAAAGCTTCAAGCTGGGCTGCCATTTCCACTGGGCAGACATTGTGCTTCCGAGTCTTCGATGCCCTCCAAACCCCATTGGGGTCCTTGCTGGCCATCTCACACACCTCAGCTGCATGCTCCTTCCAGCCATGCCTTCTTGACCCTGTCCATCACAACATGAAAGCATTGCACAGCTATCTGCTTTTCTTGATCTGCTGCGTTACCGTAATACACTCTGTTCTTCACTTTTTTAGCAGCTTTGCACCCTGCATCAAACCAGTTCCTTGGTAAAGTGTTCTGCACAGCTTGCTTCTGCTTACATGGTGAGATTTGCTGTGCAGCTTCTGTCATGCAAGTGGCCAAAATGGCATCCACATTGTCAACACCTATTGTGCCAGTCAACAATGGCACAAGATGCATTAGCAACTCTGCTGTCAGACACTGCTGGTATGCATCGGTTTGTGACTCAACGTACTTGAACTGGGCAGGTGTTGGGCTGTGATGGCGAGCTGCATTCATTGTTGCTGCTTGTGCACGTGCTGATGGTACATAAAAAGTCAAGCTGAAGTGTGATGTGACCTGATTTGTGGCCATCATGTGGCACATCACATGACAGGTTGCAAAACTGTGCATCACGCATCACTTCCTTGGCAGAAACAAATGAAGAAGAAGCACATCCAGCTTTTGCCTCGAACAAATCTTTCCGCCTGATCAAAGGCAATGAATGCAAGCGTTCAACAAGGCAGCGATACGCTCTTGCAGCTTTTGCCGATCTCGGCTGGTTGACAAGCACCGTCTGCTTGCATTGGGTCGGCGGCATAGCGGGGCCCGCAGGAATCAGAAGGCGTTTCCGAGGCTGATCGGTTCAGCAAACGCGGCAATCGTACTCGGCGCGACGCAAGCGCACTCATGGGCAAGGCAACACAAGGTAATCAAATCAACACGTGATCACTCACTTTGTTTTATGTCTCCTGGGGACGTAAAACGTGTCTCGGTGCAACGGATGCACCTAGCTGACAAAGCAACCTGACTTTGTCGACCAGGCAGAAAGAAGGAAACAAACGAGGACAAACGCAAAAGAAAGGCGGCGAACAAAGAGATTCATGACATGTTGAAATGGGTAGGCAACAACTGTTGTGAAAGCATGTTACCTGGTCAAGTGCAAGTCTGGCTGCATATCTTTCTGCTAATACAGTGCTAATTACTGACATACTTTTCTGCTGTGGCCAGGTTTTACCCATTACTGCTACGGTGTTTTTGTCTTGCTTTGCGCTGATATACTTCTATGCGTCTAGACCTATCCCATCACTTCCAGACAGCCTAGTGGAGGGTGTCAGCAAGCTCGACTAGATGACAGGCTGCTGAATTGCTGAAGCTAGTCTGACATTATATCATGTTGAAATGCACTTTCATACGTTGTGAACGCATGTCTGACTTGAATAAGCGGTACCCAAGGTCATGCGTGGAAGTCAAGGATTCAGCCAGCGCCTTCCTGTAGCCTGACACATCAAGAATGACAGACGTAAATCGTGTGTGAATGCAACAGCCTCTGTCACAGCAATATGTAAGACTCAGAGATGCATCCAGATATCTGGCCATGCCTGGGTTGAACTTGCAACACCCAGATTTTGGCATGCAGCATACAACTCTGGTGCATAATAACTGCAGCAATGGGCCGGGCTTTGCAATGCCTGCTGGTAAAGTCAATGCTGATACAAGCTGGCTATGAACACCTTTGGTGCAAACTGTAGAATTCACAACCAGCGCCAGAAGCTGTTTATAGTGACGTCGAAGGGGCAAAATATATCACAAGCTAAAGCTATGAACGTACGAGTCAAACATGTTGAGTCGACACACACCAAAAACACAACAAAGTCCCGCAAAACTGCAATAAAATGGAGCTGTGTAATGCCCGTCAGGCCAAAAACCATGTGGAAAACAACAGTGTGTAACAAAGCTCACAACAGAGAGGATTGTCTCTAAACCAGTGCTCCTGCTCACAACAGCAAAAATTGAGGTCCTGCAATGGCTCAACATCAGTTCCAGGGTCAGTCATCTCAGAAGACATTCCGGGCTCCTTGCCGTCTTTGTGGAGCACAAGGGATGGTGGCTGTTACAACTCGCACAGTAGTCTCCCCATGAACTTCATAGATTTCAAGGACCTGCAGACAGTTCACCTGCCTTGCATTTTGCACTGCACTTGCAAACCCATGACCTCTAGACAACACACAGTACAGCACTCACCAAGCTGCAAAGCTTTTGTGCAGCAAAGCAAGGACCTGACATGAAATGCACTTGGCGCAATCTGCAACAAACAGTGAAAGTGGTACCTGGGGGAGCGCATTCAGAACACCTCCTGACATGCCCACATCCATCCGCCACACATGGCCATTGCATTCACAATTGGCTCCAGTCGTCTGCATTGCATTTCAACGATTTCGCGCCAAAAGCTTGATCAGTCCATGTAACTACACATAGATAGGCAGCAAAGAACACTGCCATGTCCACCAGAAGTGCTTCAGCATACGGTTTTGTCCAAATTGAGGGAATACGCAGCATGTCTTGGCCTGTCCTGACCAACAATATGTGTAGGCCCACTATGTATGTTACTCCAATATGTCTGGTACCTGTGGCGTATGGCCTATGATCATATGCCGGGCGCCTGTAGCCTCCAAAGTTGCTTTGAGCTGACGGCAAACGCAAAAGCGGTCATATGGCGTGAATGCTTCTTTGCTGTACATCCTGTTCCACATGACACTGCTTGCGTCCCTGCGAATGCAAACAGAAAGGTCATCCCAGACATCACAAAACAGCAAACTGTGCACCCTATGATGTAAGACATGATATTGGCAGGCTGCGAACCCTTGGCCAGCTACTACATCCTGCACGGTACCAGCATGTGAACATCAAGCTGTATATACACATTGATTGCATGTCTGTACGAGCAAGTGACAGCTACTGATTTGCACTTAGCCCAGTTAGACGATTCAGCTTGTAAGCTTTGTCTTGACCATCAAAAGACCATGCAAGGCGACACAAGTAGATGCAGCTGGAACAGAGGCATGCAGCAGGGTGTGTGCAAAGCCAGGCTATGCTACTGTGAGTACTTGCATTGTACTCAACGCAAAAGTGATGATTGGCAGGTGTGGCAATTCTGCCAAAGCCTCACCCAAGGCAACACAAGTGGATGCAGCCAGAACAGAGGCAAGGCAGCAGGTGGTGTGCAAAGCCAGGCCATGCTACTGTGAGCATTTGCATTTTGCTCAACACAAAACTGATGATCGGCAGATGTGGCAATTCTGGCGCCAAAGCCTCACCCAGTGGCAAAGAAAGGGGGTGTGGGCCGGCTGCCATCAGCATTATGCAGACCCCGCATCCAAAGAGAAACCTCCTGATTCATCTTCTCCAGCCCATATTGCACTGCAGTACACATTGCCAGCTGCCTTCACTCTCAGGGTGTTACCGTTGGGACGACACATGCCCATGCAGCATAGTATGCAGCGCCTCACATCCTTCAAGGGAGGGCCACAAACAAAATGCAGACGCATGATGACTACACATCAGCAGATGGTGAAGGATATTCACATCTGTCCATGACATCCATGTCCATCCATGTCCATGGATATGGTCATGGATATATGGTCATCCATGTCATCCATGTCCATGAGGTCCACGTCCATGTCCATCACATCTGTCCCTTCAGCCAAAGTGCTTACCATGGCGTTTCAAGACACCTCCATGTGCAAACAGTGTGTCATTGACAATCAGTACGGTTGGGTTTTTGGCCAGCTCACGGGCCATGGGCCCTCCTGGTGTGTACATGCGCTGCCGAGCTTGTTTCTGCTTCTCAATGTTCTGGAGGTCTTCACCTCGCAGACCTGCTGCAAGCGCTGACTCCCTGAAGCCTCCAGGGGTTGCATATCTGCATGACCATTGGCATGTTGCATGCATGCCAGACATCAAATGGTCAACTTAGTTGTTTGTCAAATCACAGCTACACACAGCTTGTGGATCACCACATGAGGTGCCAGTGTTGCTGTGAGTAGATCTGGTTGGAGCATATACATACATAGCACTAGCTGTTAAAACAGCTCAACTGCCGAGTCCAATTCATGTGCAAATGCAGTCTAGGCATGTGACAATGCCCACCTGAAGTTGCCAGAGACATTCAAGCTCTCATGATTGCCATTGAGCATGTACACAGCTCCGCCCTCAAGCTGAGCCTGCTTGTGCAGTTCCCTCAAAAGCATGACAACACCTGCATGCACTTTACAGTTATTACAGCACATAGGCTTCTATGCATACAGTCACGCTGCATCAGGCTAAAGCAAGACATGGCAGTACTGCACCAATGGGCTCTGAGTATATCTGACCTATTTCACTATCTCCCCTATCAAGGACATCACCGAGCTGGACAACAACGGTGTCGCCGCCCGCCCACCTAACCTGTCCCCCAACCTCTTGAAGCACCCTTGCAGCCTCCAAAGATGATATGGCCTTCCGCAAGTCTCCATGGATGTCACCAACTACAGTGTGTGGGTGTCTGTCAGCGTTTACGGCCCAAGCGTGACCTTGGGAGATGTGTGAAAGGCTTTGGAGCAGCTTTGCAGCTTGAGGCAAATTTGTGTGTTACTGTGCCAGCTGCAAACTTACTGGCAACTATGCGCCCTGTTGCTCGCACATATGTAGGAACCTTGTACGGGCTTGGATTGACGGCAGTTGCTGCTCTGCGTTCGCTCTGAACTGTATGTACTTGACAGCGACACCCTCTGTTCAAGGGGTTTGGTGACCGCCGGCTGGCCTTGAGGTTTTGGACGCCAATGCTACTGCTGAGACTGCCAAAATAACGTGCTGGAAAGTTGCTTTGCAAGCACAGAGGTGCTAGAGCCTTCAAGGTACCGCTACTAAGCTGACCTGTATGCATGCTATGTGTACGCAAGGCCGCTTGTGATACTTATGTCGCCAGCAACGCATAGTTGCCACATTAAATGTTATTTCAGAGGCTATCGATACGCACCAGAGTCGTCCTCGCCCAGCAGAACACAGCGAAGTCGCCTGGTGTTATCGAGTGCGCGTGCATGTCTGAAGCCAACGAAGAAGATGTACCCAAGTTATGTGTCACCATATCCTACCAAGCTCTGCAAATTAGTGTATCCTTTGGAGCATGTATGCGTATCTGAGATCCAACCTATCAAGGAACAGCATGGATGCTGTCTCTGATGCTGGCTCGACATCCATGAAGTCGTGCACACGCATTTGGATGTGCTTTTGATTACAGCTTTGTTTTGCAGCCACCACACGCGAGTTTGTGCCACAAATGCAGAGGGAGCTGTAGTTACATCAGTCAGGCAAATATTTACCACCTGGCCAATGGATTTGTGTACACCTCTGCCTGATTTGCTATCCTTATGATGATCATCGCAGTTTCAATGATAAGTAAGCGTTGACCAAGGCACACAGCATTGGAGTGTGAGCCCGGTCAGCGCGTATACGGAGCATTATGAGTGCGGATCATGTAACATTTGCATCAACACTGGAAAAGCAGCATAAATGCACACTGGCAACTTGAGACATATGCTTTGACTGATCATGATGCTGCGCCCCTCCTGCTAATCAACAAATGTTCATCATGTCTGCCCAAAAGCTTCATGCTGAGTGTTGGGCTCATTACACAGAGACCCTACAGTCAAGTGAAAGCAGTACCAATGAAATTTTGGTTGGACACACGGACACTACTCAACAACACACGAGAACACATAGGAGTATTGATCAACTGGCTCCATTGCAGGCCTTGGGTTCTAGCATGTGCTTGAGTTCCTCAATTTCTTGCTCGAGCTGCTTGACTTCAGCCTCTGTTCTTGACATCAACTCTGGGTCATTCTACAGCAGCATGTACCACGAGTCACATCATTTTCATCACCATCAGCGTTGACATGGTATATGAAATGTGTTGTCCTTGAGATATGACTATTGCTTGAAGGTAGGCTAGCCGCTGCTTGCACAGCTCTAGACTGATGCAGACGACAGACACTGTGACATATATGAATGAGATTGCCAGCACAAAACAATTTCAGCATAAGAGCTTGACCATAGAACCAAAGAGCTTACAATTAAGACATGAACGGTGATCAGTGTTCATAAAGCAAAACCAACCTCAATCTTCTTCAAGCCGTCCCTTGCCTTTTTCTCTTTATCCACCACCTTTTTTGCCTTGGCAGCAGCCTGCACATGCAATGCTATTCATTCACATACTGCTGTACATACATTGTGGACCCAGAACAGGACAGGAGTCATTCACTGCATCTCAACAATGAATGTTTGCCAGAGTCCCAAGTTGGGTCCACGACCAAAGAGCAAGTCATACAAATTAAAAGTGCTGTGGCTGATGTTTCACAACAGCACCTTTGTATCTAGCTGGTTGCCTTCATGGTCGTGGGTGGGGTTCAGGTCTGCGTCAAACTTGCTGAACTTGTCCTTTACAGCTTCTTGAATAGATGGCAGCTGTACCAGCTTCTGCAACCGAGCAAGCTCCTGCAGGACACAATACATGCCTTCAGCACAGATTGGCCGCATGTAGGCTGGCTGAATTTTTTCTGTTGTCCCCAGTTGCAAGCCTTGATGCGCAGAGCGTGGACCCGCGGCCGAGCTGTGAAGCCTGTCTGTGCCGTGCTGAGTCTGTGTACAATGTCAGCTGATTGGGTCAGCAGGTTGGCTGGATCTTGCAGCAATAGAATTGTACACATACAGAGCACAAGATGGTTTGTGAAACCACACAAAAAAACAGTAGTAGCATATCTAGCAGATACATGCAGCCTCACATGTGCCCTCGCCTGACTGGCTATGTGGGTGATGCACTTGTTCAAAGTCATGTTGAAGATGCACAAGCACTACCATGGCGTGGAACATGCTTAAGTGTTCTAGGCTAAGTGATGACCTAGGTCACCCGGACACTGCTTGAGACACATTGCTTGCCTCCGTGTACCTTGGGCAATTACTGGCCTACTTTCGTCATTGATAGTGATCACATTGCCAACACTGCAAGTCATGAAGACTTACAGCTTGCTTCTTGCTGTGCGCTGAGAGAAGCTTCTTGAGCTTCTGCTCAGCAGCATCTTGCTGCTTGGCTTGCTGCTCCCGCCGCAGAACAGCTGGGTCCTCCAGCTTCCATACTGACTCATCCCCTCGGTCCTCCAGCCGCACTCCCAGCTCCAGCATTGTTTCGTCACGTATTCTGCATTGATCCACCAGATAATTCAGGGCTGTACATGCCTGAGCCTCATGAAACCACATGTTTGATGCAGAAATGCTGGGCTAATTGCTGGAGAGCATTGCCCAGACCAGCTGACGTCAGGACTTTTATATTAAGACGCATTGTGGGCAAAGGCAAGTGATGGGCGTCTTCAAATGGTGCTGGACCACGCAAAACAGGAAAGGTCAAAAGCACACTTAGAAGCAGGCTGAGTGCTAATCTGCCACAGGACATTTAACGCAACTTGTTTGATGCAGCTTGCTTGTTAGGCAGGATGTGTTGCTGGACGTCTCACCTGTCACAAGCCGCCAACATCTGCCCAGGTGATTTGTTGCCTTTGGCCATGCTCCTGAACGTATCCCTGAACAGTGCAAAGGCATCCAGATACTTGGCTGCCCCTTCGCTCGCTGAAGCTGTTGCAGCGGCTTCCCCACCAAAGCCCAGCTGGTCCGGGGCAGCTGCTGAGATGCCAAAGATACTCAAAATACGCGTCACATACGCTGCAGCCTTCCTTACCAAGAAAGGTTGGGCTGGTGGACCTGCAGAGTGTGACCAAGCATACTGGACCAGTGTTTCATAGGCGTTAAAACTTGTAAATGCTCTGGAAGGGACATGCAAAAATGGCTTCTGAATGAGTTGATTACAGCTGCGTAATTTTGCAGCAGAATTCAGGAAATGACCAAGCCTGTTCAAATGACAAGCGATGCGTTCATTGGGCGCCTGCTGGCACACAGATGCACAAAAGCTGCACTGGTTGATGTACTGACCCTGTGTGTTGCCTTGGCGGTCTGCCAGGTACTTGTTGGTGTCCTTGACCAGATCCAGAAGGGCGTCCAGAGCTGCTTTGCTGTTAAGGTTGTCTAGAAGCGCCTCATGTACTCGCTGCTGCGCCTGCTGAATGTTCTTTGCCAGTCCTCTCTCCTTTCCATCCCCTTCCTGCAGCATTGCCATTGCATGAGACTCCTGGCCGTTGCACTTGAGTACCAAATTATGAGTCCTTGCAAACCCATTGCTTTGTACAAGGTATGCCGAGTTGTATGTGTCCACCTGCCTGAAGACAATACATTTTGAATCCTGCAAGGTCACCAGGTTTAATGGGTCACAGTACAAAGCACGCTGACATTCAAACGCATGTGATGTTGTTGAGGCTCTTGGCAGGCCCAAATTGAGCTGACGCCAGCAAATCAACAGGCATCTGGCGTCATGCAATAATCGTCTTGGAACATCAGGGCGAGCACAGAGATACCCAGTCACAAGACTTACATCCCACTTGGATCTGTGCTTGACTGTGTTATGTTGGCGCATGACAACCTCCACATTCTGGAAGAAGTTTCTAAAGAGGGTCTCCTTAGCCTTCATCTCGTCTGCTGCTTGCTGGCCATACTGCATGGGCCTGTCCCATGGTGACAGTGCAAACATGAGCCGCAGCTGTCGCCCAGTGAAGTCTGAGGCCAGTGCTTCCCTGCAGACAGGACAACACCTCAGTCATGTGGCTCACAGTCTTTACTCGCATGTTTGCAGAGTCATGACTGATGCCACAGCAGGCAGGCATGTCACATTCATTTCAGTGGCTGTGATGTACAGCTGAAGTAGCAGATAAAGTAGCTTCAATGGCAGTGCAGATTGACCAACATATGAGGACTTGCAGCTGATGATGCTACAAACCTCCATATGAACTCATATTTTTATGCAATGCATACATTTTCTGCCTGACTTTGCCGGTTCACACTTGCATGACTCGCAACATGTCACTGCACAACAGCAATTGCTGCAGCCTTGGGTCACACTGACAGGCACTCCATGGTGGGAGCCCCAGCAGAAGATGCATGGCTTGCCTGATGGTGATGAAGTTCTTCAGAGACTTGGACATCTTGAGGCCTTCTATGGAGAGGTGGCCAGTGTGTAGGAAGTAGTTAACCCACTGCTGACAGCCACAGGTGTGATAATGGGCCTCTGCCTGAGCCAGCTCATTGTCATGGTGGGGAAAGCGCAGATCTTCACCCCCGCTGTGGATGTCTAGTTGCTGCCCAATGATCCGGCTAGCCATGGCTGAACACTCTATGTGCCACCCTGTCAGGTTGGCAGCAGTGAGCCAGAGGGTGGTGGGTGTCTGTGAAGCAGTGGAGCAATGCACAGCAATGCAGCTGCTCATGGCTGATGGGAAGGCTTTGCGCTACAACATGAGGATGAACATAATGATGATGCTTGGCTGTCAATAGATGTTACAAATCATTGAATTGCGGGCTGAGATCAGATGCCTATGCATGCTGTGGATGGAAAAGGTGGAAGTTATGATGTACAGTAAGCGCTCATGCACGAGAAATGTCTGTGTTGCATGTCAACAGGTCAGGCAACCTATCAGAATTATTTGTGACAAATAGGACCCCATTTCCTTGCAAAGGCAGATTGTGAGATGGAAGCATTGAGTGCTGTGTACACTGGACTCACACCATGACAAAATGCAATGCATGCCAGCAGCTTACCAGGGCGGCCTTGGCCCCAAGGAGAGTCCCAGGAGGGCTCTCCAGGCTTAGCTGCCTTCCACAAGGCAAAGTCTGTTGGGTGGCGCTTCTCACCATTGCCTTGCCGTGTGTCTGGATCATCTGCAGCCAGTGCTGCTGAGCCCACAGCCCAAGGATTTAGCTTGCCGTATACATGACCAGCATCCCTGCAGCACACCAAAATGTGTCTGTAATGTCCTCTCAATGCTGATACAACCCAGACAGTTAACTGCACAAGCATGCACCATGCTGCCACTGGCAGAAAGTGAGCCAAGCATGCAGAACATAAGCCAGGCATCCAGAATGGCACCTAGCAACATGCAGACTTTTTGGTTGCCTTGAAGAGCCATGAGCCTGATGGCTTTGCACAGAAAATATACAGTACATTGCGTGGGCTTGTATTTTAAGCTGCACATGGCGTCAGGTGGGGGCAGATCCCCAAGATGCATGTACCTGAACGCCTGCGTGTCAAAATGCACACTGCCATTGCTTTCATAGGCCATGTTGTTGCTCATGATGGTCTGAATGTACTCCACAATCTCTGTCATGTATTCACTGACTCTGGTCATGACATCTGGCCGCCGGCAGCCAAGAGCATCCATGTCTTCCAGAAACTCCGACTCGTACCGAGCAGCATGTTGCCTGTGCAGCAACCAGAGTCTACTGAATAAAGGCCAAATGATACATGTTGCAATGAGGGTAATGCAGGCAGGGGATTGGACTAGCCATGTGAAGAAAGTCAAGTGGTGTTGCATACATCTGATCAGGCGATGCAGTCATACTGCCATTGTTATTGATCAAGATACAGGTGATCATGACCCATGCGTGTTTACTCAGCATGGCCATGCATGCCAGCACAGGCAGTCTATGAGGTAGTATGCACACAGGGATAAGCTGCTGGGTAAGAGAATGCTTCTCACAGCAGTGCATGCAACACACTGAAGGCACACAAGTTGATGGCGATTGCTGATGTACCTGTAGATATCCTTGTCTGTGACTGTGTGTCCCTGCTGCTTGTCCAGCAGGTCTCCCATGACATCACCAGCTATTGCCAATATGTCAGGCACACTAGCTTGGGACCCTGCAATCAGGAAATAAATCAAGGAAGTGACCTGCAAGCGCGAGCACGAGCCTGTCTGTGCATGGAGGCAGCAGGAAGAAGTACCTTTTTGTTGCAGCTGTTTCTGTGCTGACTGCAGCTGCTTTAGCTTCAAGTCCTCCTGGAGTACTGCAGTTTCCAACTCTTTTGCCAGCTTCTCTTTCTTTGAGGCGTCCTTCAGATGCTGCATACAAGCATGAAGCATTAAGGCTCTGGTGCTGTGAAGACTGCCTGAAATCAGTCAAGTTGTGGCATCAATGAATACCTGCGATCTGGCTGCCTTGGCTTCATCTCTGGCGCTTTCAGCTTCTGACTGAGCTGTAGACAGTTTGCTGCTTTGTGCAGCAACGCTATTTGCTAGTGTAGTATGTGCCTCTGCCAGTACCTGCAGATCAGACAGTACTGGTAACTTGCAGGTACTGGGCAGATTGATTCAGCATCTCTTTTCAGCACGAACCTGAGCACCGTCAGTATGCTGTTTCTCATATTGCTGTAGAAGATAGTTTCTCTTGGCACGTCTGATGATCTTATCATCAACATCAGTGACATTCATGACATACAGTATACTGTAGCCAAAATAGTCCTCCAAGATCCGTCTGACGATGTCAAATGTGACATAGTTTCTGGCATGCCCCATATGAGCACTATCGTATACTGTCGGCCCGCACTCATACCAGGTCAATTGCCTGCTGCATGGACCTCCAACAGGGACAAGGGTTTGCTTGCTGTCCTTGAGACTGTTGTAGATCTGTGGCAATGGGACAGCTGATTCTACAGCTGCTTTGAAGCCTGTGGGAGTGTTCCAGTGCCGTTCTATGTCAGCCATGCTGACTTGCTCAGCCTAATCCCGGCAGCTGCAAGCCCGATGGGTAAGCCCTGACGGATTCGACAAATGCGCTGATCGATATTGCCGTGCAGCTTGCTCGCAGGCTGTGCTGCCGTCAGTGATCAGTTTGAGCCCGTGGTATGAGCCCGCAGGTTGAGCCCGTGCGGGACAAATTTGAATGGCAAAGGAAGATCAGAAGCACTCCTTCGTGGTATGTCAACTCGTTCCCACATGCGGACCGCCAGAGCAAAAATGAAACGGTCCGGCCCGAACCGTCCGGCATGGAGAGCTGAAACCAGAATTGCTGGCAGAAATGCTCTATCATTCGGACCCGTAGACAGCCGTTTGAGCTCCTCGGCTCGGACTTGACTTCAACCTCGGGTTTCATCACGCAACCACTGTATGATGTAGTCACCGTTGGGTGGCGTTTGCATGGGCCATGACAGCCTCTGCAAGCAAACTGGTCAAGACACTGAAGCTCAGGGGCGCTGGCAAGATCGACAACAAGGCTCTTGCAGCCGGAGCGCTTACTGCTCGCACTAATCTTTCCACCGAAAGTGCCGAAAATGAATTGAATTTAGAGGTCAGGGTGGACGTTGCAGGCAACTAAAGCGTCTGCAAGCTTGTAGTGGTCTGCTGACTTCGAACTGATCGCTATGCAGAGATTGCTCAAAGCAAAAGAAGTATTTGCCAAAGCAGACGACGACAAAGGGGGTAGTCTAGATGTCAATGAGTTTGTGACGGCATTCAAAGGAGTACTGAAAACCGATGAGGGGGACGGCCCAGACGCTCTTCGCAGGCTCTTTGCTAGGATTGATGCTAACGCTGATGGCACTGTGGACTGGAGGGAGTTCTCTACTTACACTTTGCTCGAGAACGACAGCGCAGCTAGGTAATACAGCAACATCATTGCGCCTATGAAAGCTGGAAGCGTTTGCAAATACTGCAGCATTTCCAAATGCTGCAGCTTGCGTGGGGAAGAGGAGTCAACGTCATATGGTGCTCCTGTGGAACCTGAGGATCTCTCAGGTCACAGGAGACATGGTCATATGATCACCGACATCATTAATTTGCCAGCTAAGGGTCACTTGAAGGAGCGGTATGTGACTACAGGCAAAGATGGGACTTTTCGCTTCTGGCAAGCCAAGGTATGGCTGCAAAACTTGATAATCTGTTCAGCATACCCGTCAGTAGCTGTAGCACATGGGATATTGCTGCTTATGCAGTACCAGCAGAGATCAGTCACATGTTCAATTGTTGCCAATATCTATCAGCACAGGCCACATGCCATTGCTCAATGCAGTGTTGTGTTATGCTAGTTTGTGGTTGCTTGCGATCCAATGCATTTATAGACCAAGGATATCTAGATACCACTCCCATCACCACAAAATCAAGCAGGAAGCGTGCACACAGCTACTCCTTGTCAATACTTTCCTGCGGGACCTTGCAGGACTTGGAACATTGTGGGACTGTCAGAACAGGCAGCGCATGGCTTACAGCGGCAACAGCCACGCCTGTCAGCTACAATTTGTGCACAGCCTCATATGCAAGAACGATCAATATCTACGAGCTTCAGGTGAACAATCTCTGCAGCACATGATTGTGCAGGCATACTGCGTGACGCATTTCAGGCTTGACATTTGTACAATGCAATTACCTTTGTGAATGCTATCGTTCACTGCTGACTTGCCCAATCAGCTTGTCTCACTCTAGCAGTTCAGAGAAGCCGTGTCTGTTGTATCTGTGCAGTAAGAATGCAGCATACAATAGCCTGCAAGGCAATCAGGCAGTTTGCAGCGAATGTTGAGTTTGCCTGGCAGGGAATGGAGATATGTGGCAGCATTCCAGAGCTGGCTCACACTCCTGTCTGCATGGATTGCTGGCGCCGCCCCTCCTCAGCAACAGAGGAGGTGCTTGCTGTCGGTGACATTGGTGGATACGTCACCCTGTTCAATCTAGCAGAGAATGCATCTGAGCCTAAAAGAAGTGAAAACAGGTCCGCTGATCAGTCAGCGAGGAAATGTTGTGAGCGCATGACAGTCCGCTGATCAGTCAGCGAGGAAATGTTGTGAGCGCATGACAGTACACCTTACATAGCAGCGTAGTGTAACCTGCTGGCAATGCATAGCTGTTGTCGTGGTACCTTGGTCTACTGATGCACATCTGCTCATGCACAAGCCCCGATGCTGCGACATTGACAAGCAGACAGCTTGTAGATTCCCATGAATCATGGCATGTCTGTCTCCTGTGTATGACACTCTTCCCTCTACATGCCTGAACAAGCTCCGGGCTGCCGCCCTAGGAGGCTCCAATTATGATCGCTGAAAAGCGTAAACTTTTCTTTTTCTGCTGTGCCTGAACAAGCTGGTACACAAATGCAGGTGGGGCTTAAGGCAGGTGTGGCGGCAGCTGCTGCACACAGACTGGATTTGTCAGCTGCAGTATGTAAGTGAGCTAAACAGTATCCTGTCGTGCTCTCTGGACAAGAGGCTGTGCCTGGCAGATGTAGAGGCCAGAGTGACAGTGAAGTACCTTGAGGGGCACACGCAAGGAGTGAGGACTGTGGACTGGAGCAGGGCATACAGCTTCATTGCCAGTGGAGGTCTGGATCGGAATATCATGCTGTGGAACCCATTCCAGCTGCACTCCATGGCAACTCTAACGGTGAGTCAACCCTGAAGCACCCATGTGCATCTGTGCTGACACACTTGTTGTGGACGATGCAAAATTTGTTGCTTGGTCGTTCTTGGTGTATACTGCCACAGCTGATGCTGCTGGCTCGCATCACTTCAAGCTCTGAACAGCGGGTCCTTCTGGCTACGTTGTGGGCAGTGGTTACAGACTGCAGAGACATCCTTTTAGCAAACAGCAGCTCTTGCAATTGTGCTGATGTGCTAAGGAAGTGCGTCTTCTGTGGGGGCTATGCTTTTAATGTATCACTCTCTATGTGCCAGGGCTAAAGTGACACAGGACAGTCAGGATGGTGCGTTGCAGGGTCATGCGGCTGCTGTGACTCATATCACCATCAATGAGCGGAGCAGTCAGATCATCTCACTCAGTGCGGACAAGGTCATCAAGGTGCTGCTCATCTTTGTGCCGACTTTCTGCAGACTAGCTAGCAGTTACACCAAAAACACCCTTCATGAGTTGTACTTCCCGCATGAGCAATGCAAGAGCTTGTGCATTCAGCACCTGTACAGGACGCTCCACCCATGTTTTGCTAACTGGACTTTAGTTCATGCATCAGAGTGGGTTTTTGGGTGCTTTGCCAAACTGCCCTGGGACACTTATGCCAAGCTGGGCTTTGGACTCACAGCGTCCCAGGCAATGCATACATCATTACACACTGGAAGCTTGTTAGGCAGTCAGGTGTCCAGGACTATGTGTGCAGGTATGGGACATCCGCAACAACAGATGCCTGCAAACTCTGACAGACAAGCAGAAGCATCGACCAGAAGATGCTCTGACCTGCCTCATGTACGATTCTCAGCAGAAGCAGCTGCTGTCTGGGTCTGTCCTACCAAAGGTAGCACAACATGCTTGTCTTCAGGTTCAGCTTACAAGATACACACCTCATCAGAGCGTATACGTGTTGCGCAAGCTGACTGCAGCCTGTGTCATGTCAAGCCTGCATCAAACAGCTCATTATGCTACAGCCTGTGGTCACTGCAGCATGTGTACATGTTGAGATTTTGTATTGGGGTGGCCCCTGAACGCGGCATTGCTTGCCCAATAGTCGATCATCAATGACTGCAGACATGCCAGTTGCAGTATTGCAACTTGCCCATGGTCTGTTTATGTGTAGGCCTGGAGAGCTATGCATTTGAAGCCTGACAGCAGCTTGCGGCGGCATGCGCATCCAGTTTGCCAGCTAGCCTACAACTCTGTCTACCAGGAGGCAATCAGTGCTGATGAATCTGGCCTGATCTGTGTGTGGAAGGTACAGCCTGGTTCAAGGTCCTCATGTGTGCATCATCGCATGATGCTTCCAGCCGGCGGCCTGTCCCTGTTCATATCATGACAAGCGGCGTCACACACCCTCTGAGAATGTGCAGCCAACTGAGCATTGCACTGATGGTCATAAAGAACCATGATATGCGTGGCACAGGTTTTGTACAGATTACCAGTTCATGTGGGCGTTTGCTGCCATGACCCTGCCAGCCCTAAATGTTGCATCTGTTGAAAGCAGGGCACAGGGTTTACACAGACCACAGGTTTGTTTCAGCAATTTTGGGGGTTGGCTGCCATGAGGTCAATATTGCATCAGGTGAAAGCAAGTCGAGACAGTATTGTAGGTGTCAACAGGGGCTCTGAGGGTGCGCTGGGCCCGGGCTCATGATGACGCCCGCATCACATCCATGGCTTTTGACCTCAACTTCCGCCGCCTCATAACAGGCTGTGAGAATGGTGGTGTCAAGGTAACTCTTGTGACTCTTTACTGCTATGCCAGCAACAACACACATCAACTATAGTTGCAGCAAGCAATTGATCATCAGGATCTTTCGTCAACCATCAGATTTGGTTTTTGCATTTGCTGTGCTGGTGCTCGATGCAAACTGTGCTTAGACTGGGGCAAAATGCGTATCAGGAAAGCCTGTGCTGGTCATCTGTTTGGTCCCTTTGTGCCATACAATTGTAATGTCTACAGCGCTGGATATGCAGATTTGGAACTTCTCCAGTGGGGAGTGCTTGAAGGAGCTGCAGGCCATCAGCAATCAGGAGATCACCGGCATCATCTGCCTCTCTGTGAGCCACACTCCTTGACTGCCTGTATGTTTCTGTGTGTCTTGAATCTATGTCAGTGCCTGTCTGTTTGACATGTTTGCATTTGTATTGGGCAGACGCTCTGCAAGAGCGTTCAGGAAAGGCACAAAGCCAATGCTGGTTGCTGTCTGTGTTTCATGTGGGACAAACGCCTTCAGAGCATTTGACTGGTGTCATGCAACTTGTCTGCAAACTGGATTCATTCATTATTCATGCAACACATGTCTTCCTCATGAGCTGGAAAGAGGTTTAATTATTAGCAAGATTCTTATTACATGCCTTCCTCTAGAATCAGTTACATACAGTCCTGAGTACCTCTGTGTGCGAGGTCCTGTCCTGCCAGTCAGCATACCAGCAATACCCTGAGTTGATTCAATACAGACTAGACAAGTACACACTAGTCAGTGCAGCCATGGCCAGGAAGTCTATCGCCCTCATCCTAACAGAGCAGCAGCAGTCAACCAGCAAAGTCACATCAATCCCTGACAACATTTCTGATTGGTGCATGGTGTGTGCAGACCATGCTGAAGAGGCAGTACATAGTGACTGTAGGCTGGGAGCGCTGCTTGGTGTTCTATGAAGATGCCAAGTCTGACAAGCGACCTGTAGCCCCTTGCCGCATAGTGCCAGACAAGCGGCTTGCGCAGCAGCAGGCTGCCATACATCAGGGCCACTCCTCAGACATCCTCACTGCTGCCATGCAGGCACGCAAATGCATCACTGCTGTCTCAACACCATGCCAACCCTCATGTAGCCTGCTGAACCTTTGCTTGCAGCAGACATCAGCATGTGTTATCGTCTCGTGCAACACTATGAGATGTGTATATGGGCATGCTTGTTTCTACAATCCACAGCTACATGCTGCAGGCAATCACTGTGAGTCATCATTCCTCATGCAACTGCAGTGTGCTCATTGCACATTATGCCTCTTGGTACCATCCGAGGCCACCACCTCTGTCTAACCCCACCAAGCACACCCAATTCTTCAGCCACATCTGTCTTGGCAGCATCAGTGAATATTACAACCGGGCACATGTAGCCTAAAACCCAGGAGCTGAAACACTGCAGGGCAACCATACCCTGGTGACAGGTGGCTATGATGGTCTGATTGTGGTGTGGAACACGGACAGCGGTGCTGTTGCTGCCCACCTGGCCCCGCCCGGCCTCAGCCATGCCGGCCTGCAGGAACGCAGCATAGAGCAGGTACCCTTGCCACGTTTCCTGCCCCATGTCTGTTCCCATGGTGCCACCCAAACACTGCATTGCATACACATGCTACAGGCTACCAGAGTGAAGGATGGCAGCATATTGCTGCAGGCATGATGTGCACATGACAAAACATCATCATTTGCAAGTGCAGACAGGCAGTTCAGGTGGCTGTTACATGGTTCTAGATTCAGGCCACCTCAGACTTGAATGCTGCTGATATGGGAGATGAAACATCCTGTTCAATCCTGATAGGTTGTTCGGTGAGCATCTGGACATGAGATTCATGTGATGCAGCGCAAATTCCTCTGCTATGCTGCAGCACAAGTCCAGAGAGCTTTTTGCATGCATGACCATTGAAGATTTGTGCCTTGCCTGCAGGTCATCTTCATTGGTAAGAGGCTGCCGTATGTTCTGGCAGCAGTGAGTGCAGATGGCTTTCTGCGGTTGTGGAATGTGAAGCAAGCGCAGCTGGTGATGGAGGTGCAGGTCACCCAAGACCACGGCCTCATGGCAGTGTGTGTGGACCCTGCTCAGACTCTCTTGGTTGTCTCAGACTCAGCAGGTTTCATGTACACTTACAACATTGCTGCCTGGAAGGGTGGCAAGGGCAAGTATCAGGTATGCGTCGTTTGCTGCAGCTCAGGCTTGATGCAGCCATGCACTTCGGTAGTGAGCAAGTTTTGCTCCAGCTGCTTGATGTGGGCATACACAGTTCCTGCGATGCGTGATGCCATAGAGCCTGCATTTCACACTGCTGTTGAAGGTGCAGAGCAAGCAGTGTTCATATGCAAATATGCACTCCCAGCATGTTTCAGTATAATTACATGGCGAAATTGTGTGCAACTGTTCAAAAGCCAAGTTGATGATTGTTGATTAAATTTTGCATGATCCCAGCATTGGTGTAGTCAGGCTCAGGCTGGTGTGTTTTTCCTGCGCCGAAGAGGAGTGCATGTCCTTGCATAGGTAAAATGGTCAATCTTTGTGCGAGTACAGCATGGGCTGTTGTGCAGGGCGTTCAGCGTATAGCACAATGGGAGGCTCATCAGGGCAGCATTTCTGCCTTGCAGTGGATGCAGCATGGGCCGCCGCCAGGCAAGGGCTTCATCACTTCGGCCTCCAGTGACAAGGGCCTTACTCTGTGGAGCCCTACTGGTGCTCACGTGGGAGACTTTGGCCAGAACCAGCAGTGGGATTTCGATGACACTGCAACATGGAGAAGCTCTGTTGCCAGTCCTGTTGCAGCTTTGCAATCTTCTCAGCCTGGCATGCAGAAAGCGGCTGAGCAACGCTCACAGGATGTCGTGCAGCAGGCTGATCTGCTTGATGCTGCAATGGGATCTCTGCTTTGCGAGGCATCCAGGCACTCTGATGTCAGCAGTGTGTACAGCTCTGGTGACGAAATGCTACCTGAGTGCTTCGTGGAGCCTGATACAGACAGCTGATTGTATGTTTGTTGCCATGTCTTTGGCTTGTTTTTGCTTCAGCGTACGTATAGCATATCCTACGCACAACCTGAGCACATTATATGAATCGACTGCTGTCCTTTCAAGGCCTGCGACTTAGCAATGACTACCAGTCCAAGCATGCTATGTAACATACAGTCATAGTTTTAAAGAGTACGCTCTTGCCGTTCCTGTTCAATGGGTTGTGATGCAAAACAAAAGCATACAGTTTAGTGCTGAAGGCTGGCGGCATTGTTGAGATTCAATTCAGTTTGAACGACTGCACAGCTTGTCGTAGAGCAGGTGCTGATGCCTGCCATTGTGCATTTGGTGCAGTTCCCCCTGCCACATACACTTGGCCTTTGGATGCAGCAGCTGCCATGACAGCATGCGTACCGCTTCCAGTAACAAACTCGTACCTGAAACAAGGCAGCCATGTAAGCACTACGCAAAGCATCTTGTACTGTATGTTGCATGTAGCTGACATGCCAACATTGCCATGGGCTTACAATACTGCCTAAACGGACATGAAGAACAGGCACACAGGGCAAACCAGAGCATATTGACAAGACAATGCAGCACTCTTTTTTTCCCATTCACTTTGCAGTCAATGTCAAACAGATGCCTTCTGTACCTGTAGATTGTTGATGGAGGCACCTTTACCACTCCTGCGAGGGTGCCTGTATTTCTGGGCGGCTGTGGCACCTTGAAAGTGCTCTTGTCCACCACTTTGCAACCAGGCGGTACCAGCACTGACTGGGCAGCTGCAATGTCCCCATATTGGCTGATATCAGTCACCTGCCAAGTTGCGCACAAACACTGTCAGTTGCTGTCGATGGCCGCAGGACACTCTGGACAAGTGTCATGTACTCTGTTCAGGAGTTCTGTACACTGGACAGGAGTCATGTACACTGAGGATCAACAGTGCATAAGGTGTACACAGGCCTATGGCAGAGTCAGTCATGATGTGGTCGTCTGAGTTGTATGTGTGGCTGTTAGTGTGTGAGTGCAGTGTCCCACCTGCAGGAAGGTTGGCTTGATTTCAGCTGCCGGCCTCACTACCACGCTCAGCTGAGCTCCACTGTCTGATACAAATCTAGCTTTAACTGGAGACACAGGTGCTGCACCAACTTGCCTTTCTGCAGCAGTCAAAATAGTGTAGAGCCAACTTGCCTATGCATACAGGATCAAATTCTGAAGCTGAGTGGTGTCACAGTTGATGTTTGCAGAAAGGCCTAGCTTTGTCAGACCACAGCACACCAGGCACAGGGATGAAGTGATAGGTGAACTGCCAGGTGAACAGGGTGAAAAGGGCTGTAACCAAGGAAGATGAGAAAAAGACTCATACCGAAACTTCCAAACCCAGGTCTGGCAGCTGCAGGCTTTGGAGGCAGCACAGCTGTTTCTTTGAACCCTGGGGGCAGAGCAAGGCTGAATTCCACAGCTACAAAAATGTCTTCATCAGGCCCTAGAGCATTTGCTTCTGTCCCAAGGCTCGATGGAGGTTGCTCAGTGGCTGTCTCAGCTCTTGCGTCAAGTCCTCTGCGACATGAGCATGTGCAGTAATACTCACTGTCAACAGATCAGTGCAAGCTCCGAAACCACATAGCCAGCAAGTCGCTAATGGAGTGTTTTGCATTCGGACTTGAAGCTGAGCATTCGCTCGTCACAAGATGGAAGTCCCGACATGTCATGGTGAGTTTACCTGATCATTGATAGTCCGACAGTGGCCGACAAGGACAAGACATGCCGTCGCGACAGTGAGGTTGCAGGTGTTGTGTTTCGGCAAGGCTGATCTGGAGCTGACTGTACCGCCGAAGGCCTTGCATGACGTCTTTGCAGCCGTGCACAGGCTGCGCAGCTGTCAGTCACTGAAGGCGGTCGCCGCTGTGTCTGCTGTGCCATGCCCGGAGGGTACACGAAACGTCCTGGCCTCTGACACTTGGTTGTCTCCAATCCCGTGAGAACAGGCAACTGGACCTGCGTGTCAAGCGACGAAATGCCGGGAAATGGTGGTTGCGACAAGCAAATAGACATTGTGACAGGCTTTTCTGAATGCTAGATGGGAATTGGATCCCCAGCAGCTTTGGGACCACAACTTACTATGGAGTAACCAGAGGGCTAGGTGTCAAAAAGTTGACTTCAACCTTTGCCGGTAAAAGCAGGGTCGTATACAAGTCTCTGGATCAACACACCACCCGTCAAGCCAAGTGCAGTTGCCTCAACATGCATACCTTAATCAGTCGCAGGAAAGTATCATGGGCAAATGCACAGTACATGCTGATACATCTGCCAACATTCAGCAGCAAAACGTCTGTGAAGCGTCAGCGTCTGCAGCACAACACTGTGCTTGTGACAGTCACATGCATGCAAGCTATATGATGGTCTCACTCAAGGAGCAGATTCTGTTCATCCTGTGTGTCAGCAGCACCAAAACCCAAACAGAGCAGACAATCAGAGAAAATAGTTACAGCTTTGCAGCATATTCACAGCTGCCAAATGCATCCAGACAACAGCTCTGTACTAGCTGCATCCCAAGGGGAGTGCCTTGACTTTCACGCACAAGGCTTACACAGAGGGCTTGTCATCCTTCTTGGCATGCCCATTTTTGCAGACGTGAGTTTGTATGGCAACAGTGCCATTCAGGCTTTGAGCAGAAAGCTGCACTCAGCGCTCAAGACCAGCAATGTCAGCTACTTCAAAACTTCCACAGTCTCTCAAAGGCTGCTGCAAATGCTATTTTGAAGTGATATCAAACTTGAAGTCGGCCTTGCGTAATCTATCTACCAAGAGCATGCCCATGGCAGAAGCAGGGGTCAGCACTCCGCTCTGCTGCAGCCCCATCAGCTTGCCTTCCTCCTTCTGTTGTGACAAGCAAAGTGCAGCCTCCAGCAACATTCTGGAAGTAGACCAATGACCTGGATCCCGCCCTGGATCCTGTGCAAAATGACAACAAGCTCTTCAGCAACCACAAGCAAAGAGCCAAAACGGGCAACGTACAGCGCAGCATGCTGTGTCTTGACATGGAACACAATACCACAGAGCAGCACAGCACGGTATGGCATACCACTTAGTCAGTCAGGGCAAGCTACTGCACCGCATTGCGTCGAACAACACAGCGCAGCACAGCGCGCACAGCACAGCGCAGCGCAGCACAGCACAGCACAGCACAGCACAGCACAGCACAGCACAGCACAGCACAGCACAGCACAGCACAGCACAGCACAGCACAGCACAGCACAGCACAGCACAGCACTGCACAGCACAGCACAGCACAGCACAGCACAGCACAGCACAGCACAGCACAGCACAGCACAGCACAGCACAGCACAGCACAGCACAGCACAGCACAGCACAGCACAGCACAGCACAGCACAGGCCGGATCGGTTGAATGTGGGCAGAACCAGGTGTGACTTACTGCAATGTAGGCTTTGACAATGGTAGGTTGCTGTCCCGCTGGGGCAAGGCTGCGTGCTGATACAGTGGCACTCCAGAAGCCCTTTTCTTGCACCTCCTTGGAAGGCCCTACACACACCCATGGCATGAGTGTCAGGGCAAGTAGCTGTCCCAATACAAGTCAGACAAACGTGGAGATGACAAGTCAAATTGCCACGGCATCATTATTGGTGTATTTGGGAATGCATTACACACAATGCCGGAAGCTCGAATGTGCGGCAACAAGCTTCTTGATGTCGCATGAGCAGTTGTGGCCCTTTCTGGACTCATGCTGTGAAGAATTTGTTGTGTGAGCATGCTCTTTTGACTTGTCAAGGTGGCAAGGCAATGCAGATGAGATAGAGCAAGGTCAGTGTAGAATAAGCTAAGCATCACACTAACAGGACTGCCATACACTAGTTCTGTGAAAGACACAGCACTTGCAAATCAACATTTGTGAACTGTTGCTGAAGGCTGGGGGTATGACTTTGCGATAGGGCAAGTGTACGTCTGACAGATATGCTTGAACCCACTGTTCCCTTGAAAACCCACTGTTATGAGGTCAGCTTGTCTGCAACTCAAATGGCACATGATGGGCAGCCAAGATCAGCCTTATGCAGCTCATGGTTGAACAACCTGATCCAGGCTTTGGCACAACCTTGCGAAGCAGAAAGCGCAGAGGTGGAACGACTAAAGCTGCTCCGCCCAAAATTGTAGCGACGCTCACTGCCACAGCACTGAAAAGGCCGCCAGGTTTCAAGGCTTCATTGTAGGTGAAATCCTCTCCTGCAATACTCACACAGGCGTATGTCAAAAAGAGTTTGCACTGTGAAACATACTGCACACCAAATATGTTGTCGGTCGGCTGTGTAAATCAGCACAGCAATGATCATTTCCTCTAAGAAGCTTCTTGGTACAAGCGGCACCAGGCAGCTTGTCACGCATCCAAGGTGGACACCACAAAGATATGTTATGTGACAAATTGCATACTGTGTTGACTTTGGCAGCACCCTAGAGTCAAGTGCACTCAGCACGAGAGCCTGATGCAAACGCAATTTACCGTAAGCAGATTTTTGCAGTGCAGCACTTATTCTCACGATTCTTGTGTTGACTGATGACATGATGAAGGGGGCAGTCCAGCAGCCCTGATCCTTGTTATATCTTGGTAGTAGCTGATCTCCAGACTTGCCTGCATGCCTGCAACAAACGTCTTGCCTGTCAGGTCTTTCCGCTGAACAAACTTGCAGAATGTAGCACCACACCCTCTCAGGTGGAGATCTGAAGAGCTGTCCAGACAACAGGAACTCTACTTATGCCATGCATACCTGACAGCTAGACAACAGCCTGTTCACAAATGCTGATGCTGCTTGTATGGCAGGTGCAGTCAACATGCTATTTGTGTGCAAACAGAAACTAAAGTAAGCCATCTCCACTACCAAGCAAGGCAAAGGTCTTGGTCTGCTTTGCCAGCAAGCAAGTCTTCGCGACCACAATTGAGAGTACCAGCGCGCGGAGAGAGGGGCACAGAGGGGGCAACTTTACCAATCCAGATGGCCAGATGAGAGGCATGTGAAATGCAACCTGTACACGACACTGCAGCACGTGACAAAGCAGATTGGTGTGAGGACCTGGCGGAGGGTGGATTGAGGCAGTAGGGGTCAGCAGCTGCTCTCTGATCTCTGAAGGGCTCTGTGGCCACCTGATTCAGAATGGTCTCAATGGTGCCGCCACCGGCAGCTCCAGATAGCTTACCAAACAACACGCTCACTGCTGCTGCCTTCCTGCCATGCCAGCAGAATGCAGGCAGTCAGTCTCAAGCAGGCCTTGGTAATTGCCAGACCCACAAGCATGCAGCATGCTGGGTAAATATCAACAAGAGTACAAGAGCAATGTGTATGTGACAACATGTAGTCAGGCGCCGTGAGCAATCAATGTGGGAGGGCGTGCCAGAGACATGGCCTGTGCTTGGCTGATTGTCAAAAGGCAAGGTGCTTTGGGCAATCACTGCCAGCAACATGACAGGCAACTGCTAGCAGTGGTACCTGCTTGTCTGATGTCCATCACTGTGACTGTAGACTTGAGCAGACTGCTTTTGATGATGAACAGGAAAGGCAATGGTGCACCATTGCCATAGGAGCAGGCCACAGCGGGCTCATGCTGTCATGTAACAGGTGTGTCATGCTACCTCCTGATTTCACACTCCTTGGGAGCAATGCATGCTGCAAGGAGCAGTGCCTGAAGACGGGTACAATGGTATGGCAATCAAGTACTAAATGCACGCAAGCACAAAAGCGCGTGTACGCTAAACATACTTGCCAAGGCTGTTCAGATGGTCCACAACAAGGCAGGTTCCCAAGTCCGAAGGTATGCTGTCAAATCCACAGCAGTGGACTATCCTCACATTCTTCTCTTTTGCAGCTTCATGGTATTTGTCCAAGATGCGGCGCATCCAAATGACCTCACCTGAACAGGCAGATGACGGTGCAGGCCAGCAAAATGTCAACATAACAGCATGTCAAGGCAATGATTGAGCACCAATGTCACAACCATTTGCCCTTTGGGCGACAATATTGACACCAGTGTCAAGAAACGACCTGCTAAACCCAATTCTAGCAAATCGATATTCTATTTGGGGTCCAGCTTGGCCATTATCAGTGGCTTTGATTAAGTCCTGACCATGAGCTTTTTGCTGGCTGTGTGTGCAGTGAAAGCAGATCGCACCTGTGACATCACAATAGTCAGCTCCAGACCTGACACATGCGTCTACAATAGGGGTGCCGTAGCGAGCAAAGGGTCCAGCTGTAGCTATGACAACCTTGCTCTGAGCAGCCAATTTGTCTAAAGAGGATTGATCCTGAGCATCGCCCAGGATGATGGGCAGATCCTGAACACCCAGGCAGGGTCAGATTGCATAGCCAATAAGTACTCACAATTGGCAGCTGAGAGTGTGCGGGTCTGCGCTCTGGTAACCAACGTTACGTGGGGAGCACTTTCTGTTGAGGACATGAGCAGTAACAGACCTTGCATGCAGGGTTGAGTTCCGCCACGTGTTTGCGCACAGACTCCAGTTTAGCCTGGTTGCGACCCGCGATAGCCCATTTCACGCGACCCTGCAAGTCACGTCCCGGAATCGGTATACTTGCAGAGGAGATGGCGGTGTCGACACGATGTGAACCACATCGGTGGGGGCAACGTTGCGTAAGGCCTTCCCGTGACACAGGTGAAGCAGGATCTTGACATGTCGGTGATCATCCCCACCTGATAGTTTTGGGCGACATGCTCACAGACAAGCTTGCCGACTGATCCGGTTGCACCCCATACAACAATCTCGTATGGCCTCGCAGAAGTCATGCGGACGTGTAGCGATTGTAATGTGCGGATAATCATAACGCCGTGCAGAGAAGAGGAGTAGAAGAGGAACGCACCGGAGACCGCAGCAAGCGCAGCATGCGCATGGCAATCGTTCGAAACGGCTAATGGTTGCCTTCTCGATCGCGAGCTGTACTGTCCATTTGGAGTCGTGCTGCTTGTACATGCTGACTGCGTTGTTCCGAAGTTCCAGTCGGCGACTAGCGAGTCGGAGTTTTCTGAAAAGAGAATTCGCGACAACACCCGGCTCGAGGGCGAAGGAAGAGCTAGACGACCTCTTTCTGCCTCTGGTGCGTGCCTCAGCATTGCACGTGCTCACACTGCGTTTCACATATTGACAGGCAGATCGGCACGGAACGCGTGCTGCAGGTTGCTGTGGTGGGGCGACCTAACGTCGGCAAATCTGCCCTGTTCAACAGGTTGGTGGGCAAAAGAGAAGCATTGGTAAAGCACCTTCCTTCGTTACATTGCATGTGCGTTCCATGTTTGCTCCTGTACACCTCATATTCTCGTCGCAGGTGCACAACACACCTGAAGGACATGTCACTCGTGACTACAAGGAAGGCCTAGCGCGCCTTAGTGATCTGCGTTTCAAGGTCGTTGATACCTCAGGTGAGCATAGAATGGTCAGCTCAGCCTGTCGAGATTGTTGAGCTGGTGCTCTGCAGTGCCAGCACCATGTTGCATATGTGGGTGCACAGTTGCAAAATTGCAACCTGTAATCCTACACTGATGTGATGCACAGGCCTTGAACCATCTGCAGCAGCTGGGACCATTCAAGCCAGGGCCACTGCACTCACAAGCGGTGTGCTCAATCAAAGCACACTTGCATTGTTCTTAGTAGATGCCAGGTAAGCCTTGCTGACTTTACTTTGCATGCATGCTGGCCTTGCTTCCCATTCTAATGGAAGTCATGTTGCATCAGATGCTCCACCAATGCCTCGTGAGATCAATGTTCCCTGGTCCACATTCACACCGCCAAGTCTGCTTTGCTTGTGCAGTGCATGCATTTTTGCATGCTATCAATGTAGCACGCTAGACAGGTGGCACATGTGCAGGGAAGGAGTGCTAGGACAAGATGCAGACTTGGCCAAATGGTTGCGCAAGAACTGTTCCTCACCTGTGTTGTTGGCTGCCAATAAGGCGGAGCGTAGAGGTGCCTCAGGAAGCTCAGGCATGTGTTAGTCCACCCAAGCTGTTTTCATCTAATCTCTTGTTTTCACCATCAACGCAAGCTGAGCCAACTGCACAGGTGTACAGAGATGACCATGTGTTGCCTTCAGCTGTCCTGACTGTATAGCGACTTCATTCCAGCACCCTGCAGCTATCAGCAACACTGTCTGCTGCATGAGCAGATTACAGTATAGTTGTGCATGGCTTCATAGAACCAGCGTGAGGTCTGCACTGTGTGAGGCAGACTTGCCATGTTGGACTCGACAAATGAGGTCCCGTGTTAGAAGAGCAGTTGCTGACATTGTGAAGCAATGATGCATGCGATGTCAGCATCTGCTTTTCTCTGACACAGGAGCCCATTTGACGAGTCCAACATGGCAAGTCTGCCTCACACAGCAGTGAAGGTCTATACAGTTTAGCATTCCTAAGCCCGTGTGACAAAGCTTTTTTCCCCAAGACTTTGTCTGAATCCCAACCTCCAGCATGTGAGCCCGTGAAGCCAGCATGCAGCGCTTTAAATTTACATCACCTCAGCTTTGGTTGGGCCTGACCCCACCTGATCCCATCTGACCCCACCTGGCACCCCACCTGGTCCCAACTGACCCCATCTGGTCCCATCTGACCCCACCTGGTCCCATCTGACCCCACTTGCATGCGCTCATTCAATCCGTCGTGCCACAAATCACATCAAAGTCATTACTGTGGACCCCAGTTTCCTGAGCTTCACACCCCACTTGAGCCTTCACCACCACAGCAGAGATCCACTACTTCAGCCACAGTTCACTGCCAGTCTGAATCCCAAATTGAATGCCAGAGCAAGGGGATGTGGTGCAGGGGTGGAGGCAGCTTTGACAGATGCAACACGCTTGGGCTTTGGTGACCCCATCGCCATCTCAGCTGAGACAGGTACCTTTTTTTGTGCATTTGCCTCACTCCAGCATGGCCTGTCCTCATCATTGTCTTTGCACTTAGACAGGTACCTTCATCACTTCTGCCCGTGTGCTGCTCAACTATCGGCAAGCACAAAGGCTGTGCTTTTGTGTGTTGTGTCTCTCTTGGTGGTGTGCACTACACATGTTGCCAGGACATAGACTTCTTTTGGGGGAAAGGCAACTCATCTGTTGGATGTTGCTGCTACTTCTTGAAAATACGGATGCCTTGTGCTTTGGCATATCAGCAAAAGCGCAGAATCCAGCTGCTGTAGATTGATCACTGCGTATCGATGTTTATGGCACATATCTGGTTCCTTTTCCACAAACATAAGAAGCAAACTTGCCAGACCATGAGTACACGTGCAGAAATTGTGATGTTGGCTTGCAGGAGAGGGCATGACTGAGCTTTACGCAGCCTTGCAGCCGGTCTTGGATGAGCATGAGAGCTTCCACCAGCAGCAGGCCCAAGAGGATGAAGAAGGCAAGGAGCGAGCTGTGCAGCTGGCCATCATGGGCCTCCCCAATGTGGTAACCTTCCTCTTCCTCACACTTGCCTTTTTGTTCCTCTGCCACTTGCTACATCCATCTTCATGCAACTTTTCAGCCCTGATGGGTTGGTAAAGCCCACTGAGCATGTGATCAACATGCCATGCCTGATAAAGCATCAATGGGGTCAGGCATGAGAACTCTAATCAATGCTGTTTAAATAAATGTGTTCAATGTGTTCTACAAGCTATGCCCATACATATGCTCACGGTGTCAGCAAGCTGGGTTTCTTGTTACAGCACATAGACATGCTTTGCAGGAGCTTCCCATCATGAGCAGCAATGCATCAGCTGCAGCCACCGCATTCAGTACTATCCTGGCACTTGTACGCCTGTATTGAGCAGTTCGTTTGTATTGAGCAATCCAGTCTTGGCCATGTGAAAATTTCTCTTTCGCCCATACTGAATTGCTCAATACAAAGTCACATTGTGCATATGGCAAAGCAAGGATAAATCAGCTAGTCACTTGCCATCAGGAGTGTGTGTGTGGCAGGGCAAATCTACTCTGGCCAATTATTTGCTAGGCAGGGAGCGCAGCATGACAGGGCCTGAGCCCGGCCTCACCAGAGATGCAGTGCATGGGCGGCTGGCATGGGAGGGGCGTGACATTGACCTGGTTGACACTGCGGGCTGGATGCGCCGCAACCGGCTGCACAACTATGATGAAAGCGGGTGGGCTTTCGTGCCCTGATTGTGCTCTGTTTCCCGAGTCATGGAAGTGTTGCTATCTAAAACATCTCCACAATGTAGAAATGCATTTTTTACTGTCCCCACACGTTTCGGAGATTAGACTTCCAGTGTAGGGATGACGTTTTTGAAATTGAAATCGACGTTTGGGGATTGAAAAGGGCTATTCAGATGTGAGACATTGCTGCAATGTGTCTGCCTGCATGTGGATTCAAGTTGCCCTACAGCCCTCGAGAGGCAAGTCAGTGGCAGTAAAAGGTGATTGATGCAGTTGATTGATTGCAGCTGCCCAGTTGTGCGTGGCTTGTACAAGCTGTGATTAGCATGCTTGGCAAGCAGTTGTGCTGTGCTCATATTCCAGTCTGTCCTGCACCTGTTATGGTCTGCCTCTGCAGGCAATAACATGAATCTTGGTCTAGCACACAGTTGCTTGGCAACTATCACAGCTTTAGCCGCTCTCAATAAGAACAATTTTGGCCATCTGAGCTGTCTGTCAAGAGCGCTCTTTAACCTCAGTATGGTCTACGCACTATGGCCTACACGCTATGGCCTACACACTATGGCCTACATGCTCACCACGTGGTTTGAATTCTGTCATTGTGTGCTCAGGGGTGCAGTGGCTGAGCAGACGCTGCAGCAGGGGCAGCGCAGCATGCACATGGCAGCTGTGGTCGTGCTGCTGGTGAATGCAGAGGATGTGAGGGACAGAGGTGCTGGCGTCTCCAAGCGTGAGCTGGCCTTGGCTAGTGACGTCATCAAGGAGGGCCGAGCATTACTCATTGTGGCCAACAAGCTGGATGCCTGCTCTGAGGATGAGCGCTCTGCAGTGAGTCATCGGCTAAGCTGCTGTGCATAGGCTGTATGTGGCAGGGCAATGCACAGCAAGAGGGGAAGGCATTCTTAGCAGTGCAGAAGAGACGAAGTGGTGGACACAGCACAAGCTGATGTGTAGCTGTGGCTGCTGCAAGCTGAGTGCTCAATGTTAACTGCTTCCAAGCTAGACTTTGTTCTTTCCATGCTCCAGTGGTGACATGCATGGGCGCCTGCTTTGATGCAGCGTACTGTCATTGTAACACTGCTTACTTTGTGAATGTATGACAGGTGATGGAGCGCATCCACAGTCAGTTTCAAGCAAGCACATCTGAGGTGGCAGCTTTGCCATTGCATGGACTGTCAGCCAAAACAGGTGAAGGAGCCCAAAATCTGCTTCCAGCAGCAATGCAACTGTACGACACCTGGAACAAACGCCTGACTACATCTAGGCTGAACAACTGGCGAGAAAAGGTGACGTTCTGAGCTTGGTAACAAAGAAGTTTGCTGTCATGTAAACATGTGTATGTCATCTTCTGTTGATCCTGCTGTGTGCTGCAATTGCCGTCAAACTTAACTACAGTCAGCATAGTGACAAGACAAGCAGACTTGGTTGTCAGATCTGCGGCACGGATGGGGCCACAGTCATTGTTTCATGCTCTCATTGTGGCCTATCGAGGAACAATATTGCGCTTGATGATAATGATATGTGTGTGCAGCTGGTGATGCGTCACCAAGGTGATGGAGCAACAGGGAGTGCATTAGCCAGGATACGCTACATCACCCAGGTCAAGAGCAGACCACCAACATTTGCAGTATTTGTGTCTGGTGGACTTGATTTTCCAGAGAATGCAAGGCGCTTCCTTATAAAAGCTTTGCAGAAAGACTTTGAATTCGAAGGAGTCCCAATCCGGGCTGAAATTCGCTATAGAAAGAGGAAACAAAATGCAGGACAACCAAGGCGCTCGCCAATGGCAGCAAATCAGCAACCACCAGTAGTTCAGAAAAGAGCTGCACGTCAAGCAGCATAAATCATTGGTGATTCTCAATAACACTGCTTAGACACGCTGACGTCTGTGCACCCCAACAGTATACCAGTGAATCATGAAATGAATGAATAGGAACTCTTGTGCTGAAAGCCTTGACTAGCTCCACTACCAAATTCACAATGTAGCATGGCAGCAACAGGCCTTGGTGTTAGCTACTTGATATTGTTGCATGGAGCGCATTGCACCAGGGACCTAGTTGCACCAACAGAGTCACAAATACTTTCTTGCCAGTCTGATCCGGTATGCTTTCACTCAAGGCCTAATTTGCCAGAGGAGGCACAAAGAACTCCTTGCCAGTCTGATCTGACAGCATGATCCGCTCATCCACTCCCATCTTCTGGCACTCCTCCCTTATGCTGGTGAACAGTACTGATGACAGGTACCGCTCGCCAAAGCTGCACAGGATGACAACAATGAGCTTGCCAGCCATCTCTGGTCGGGTGGCGACCCTGAGGGCAGCAACAACTGCAGCTCCTGATGAGATGCCACAGAAGATGCCTTCCTCCTTGGCCAAACGCTTTGCCATCTCTATTGAGTCCTCGCTGCTCACCTGCACACTCCCCACTCAAGCTCAGCAACAGATCAAGCAACAGGTCAAGCAACAGATTAAGCAGCAGTCTCACTTGAACGCAACCTCACCTGTTGTTACATAAATCATGACAGAGGCAGCAATTTTACTTGCGAAAATTGCTGAATACAGACAGAGTTAATGAGCGACAGAATGTCCAGGGAAAAGACATCTGACTTACAGGCAACAAGCAAGACAGCAAGTGCAGGCAGGCAGAAAGCATTGCAAGCCCACAAAATGTCACAAGAAGCATGGACTGGAACAAAGCGTGCTTTGCAAGCGTACAACATGGTATGCCACAATAGTGACATGACACAGTGCATTCTCTGCACCTGCAAAACTTCATCATAGACTTTGGTGTTGAGGACACCAGGCACAAAGCCTGCTCCAATGCCCTGAATCTTGTGAGGCCCTGGAGCCCCTCCTGATAGTACCGGGCTCTCGGTTGGCTCAATGCCAATCACTCGGATGTCTGACTTCTGTGACTTGAGGTACTCACCAGCGCCTGTGATCGTGCCCCCAGTGCCGATTGCACTCATGAAGACATCAACCTGTGCAGCCAAGAGATAGTGTTATAGCTGCACAGCTAAAATGGCGCTTTGTCTGCCTGCGTGTGTTGTGGAGGCATCTGAAGTGACTGGTACTGCAACATGCACAGCAATGGCTGCTTGCAATCGACAGGCTTGAGATCAGCAAGACAAGGCACAGTTGCATCTGAGCTGACCATTGCAGGTTGTGTGCCGCTGAGCGCCAAGACTATGAGTGCTGAGTACCATGATATGCACTCAACCCCCTGTTTGACATTGACTATGGAATTGATTCACTTTGCCTGGGCCAGGAATAGGAACAACAGGCATGCTATCATTGCCACGCAAAAAAAATGATGCTGCACATTGATAACAACTGACCTGTCCAGCTGTGTCCCGCCAGATTTCTGGCCCTGTTGTGCGACGGTGAATGTCAGCATTGGCAGGGTTCTCAAACTGCTGTAGGATGTATGAATTGTCTGTCTTAGCAGCTATCTCCTGTGCCTTATTCACAGCTCCTCGCATCGCCTGCAGAAACAAGTTGGTCACTACTGCTGCAATGATCCCTTCAGGCAAGGCCTCAGTCCATAAAACTCAATCCACAGCAGTGTTGGCTCCAATCTGATTTCAATTTCAGCATGCAGCATGCATGCATCACATATTGTATGTACAAAGGCTGCAGAACAAAAGCCTGGCATGTGATGAAGAGCACAGTATTGCTTTGATCATGTGCGATTTGTTGAGGCAGAAGGCCATGTAGAGGCTGAATGATAGGGCCTGCATCAGTTGTTGCAACTCATGTAGGAAAGAGCAGCACCTTTGATGGATCAGTGAGAACAAGCTCTGCTCCAAAGGCCTGCAATAGGACCCTCCTTTCAAGAGACATAGACGCTGGCATGGTAAGTATTAGCTTGTATCCCTTGGCAGCAGCTACAAAGGCAAGACCAATGCCAGTGTTACCAGACGTCGGCTCAACAAGGGTTGTCACTCCTGCAGGCATACAAGTGCTTCAGCTTTTGATGACCTCAATCTGACTGCTTCTTTCGGATGTATGCAGTGACACTGTCGTTGCTATGATCCATAGGGATTGAACTGTGACCTGGTTTGATCAGGCCCTTTTTCTCAGCATCCTCAATCATATTCTTGCCAATTCTGTCCTTGACACTGCGGCAGGGCTCCTGAATCTCAAGCTTGCAGGCAATGCGGGCGCCGGCTCCCTTGCTTACCTGATTGAGGAACACCATTGGTGTGTTGCCTATCAGATCTGTCACGCTTGCTGCAATCCTCGATCCAGGAGCTGCTGTTGATCTGGCAGGAGGTGCTTCTGTTGCAGCTGCATTTACTTGTGCATCTGCTCTACATATTGAGGCAGTGCGGTTGCTACGCGCAGCTGCCTGTTTACGCTGCCTCAGAGGAGTAGCAACCAGTGAGTTCCGCAATGTATTGCCCTGCACACAATTGATCTACATCAATCACTTCCTGGCGCACAAAGGTCTACACTTGCTTGTTGGTTTTCGGTCAGTTCGGTCAACCTATACAGAATGCATGAGAACGTGCCTTTGTGTGACCTGGACTGCTCAGACCAAGGGATGTCGCCATGACCGATCCTGCCGACATGCTTGGGTTTGCCTGTTACCACAAGCAAGTGCTCAGCCTGCACGATTGGATGTTTGTGGTAGCGCTGACAAACAATGTAAGATCTTACCTACGTTGACGGAGCCCAGAATGACAACACCGTTTCTGAGGCGGACTTTGAAGCTGCGGACTTTCCTGTACGTTGTGGTAATCACACAAACATGGGATTGCTGAGCTACTGAAGTGTCAGCGCAAACTGTACACATATGCTGAGGCTACAATGTCATAATGGGACTAGAGTTCAGAATCCAAAGCATTGCAACCTGAAGTTTGACTTCTGCCAGCGGAGATACATCACACACTAAAGTTGGACACACTGTTCCTGTGAAGACCACAATAGACTTGGTCTCGCGCAGGAGCTACTTGATGTGGGCAAAAGCGTGGACACCCATGGCCGCCACAGCATTGCCACGCTGGAAGTGCTGATCAGTCATGGCATAGCAGGCAGCTCAAGCTTAAGACGTTGACCACTTGCAAATGCCACCCAAACGGGAGATTTGCACATACGGCGTGATCGGCTATACCTGCCAAATTCAGCAATGGAACTTACTAAGCTTATGAAGTTATGCCGTGCTCTTCGCATTCATGTGCATGAATATGGATTGTCAATCCATACGTCCAAATGTAGAGTCTGCAGGGTCTGACCTGGTACATACAGGCCGTTCATTGGTGAAGACGAAGCTTGCAGTCACCTGAAATTTCAGAACCTGATGAGAGTCCAATACTGCTGCAGCATGATGCCAGGTCCAAGTGCTTGAAAACACCAGCTGCATGTAATCGTAATTAACAAGCAAAATTAAAGTTCACCCCAATTTTGATAATAGTGCTACTTGAAATATCCGCCGGTATAAAAAACCATTGGGTACAACAATGAGGCCATGGCTATGTCCGTGAGAAGCTTTGTGCCAAACTGAGAATCGTCTCGATCTTTTCTGCATTGAATAGCCTGATGGAGTCGGCTCTTTTCCCCCCCCTTCAAGAATGAAAACATGCAAGCCGAGTGCCAATGCCAATACAGCCTAGGGGTGCTCAACAAAGTGCTATGCATACATGGTCTCCATGTAGCTCAGCTCAACCCCACCAGGCTGTGGAGAGGCACTATGGGTGATTATCTCTATCATCTGGAGCATGTTGTCCTACTCAACTGTACAATGGTTGCATCTTACACAAGAGGTGTACAAGCACAGCGTCCTGATTTTCTCAGCTCATCTTTCCCGCAATTGTTTCAGCTCTGCATCTTTCCTCTGGATTTCCATTTGGGCAGTCTTGAATAGGCATGAAATGTTTCTCACCAACGTCTCCCGCTCTTTGGACAGCCTTGCAGTCTGCATTTTGCATGTATGTTGATGCCTGCAGTACCTGTACAGAACCGGGCAGCATGACGTGCGTAGCAGGTCAGTTGCACACCTCAGCCAACGCCTTATTAAGCTCAGCTTGCAACTGCTGCATGTCTTCTTCTTTGGCTTGCAGTTTGCTTCTCAGCTGCGCAAAACACGACGGTCAAGCAGCTGAATGAGCGTCGCATAAAGCCAACTGAGGTACCTCTTCCGCCTCTGCCCTAAAGTGTCCTTGTCCCTCTTCTGCATGGCCGGTGATCAGATCTCCATACAAGTCGGTCTCATCATTGACCTCCATATGGGAACAACCCTCAAAAGCTCACAACGCTACGAATCAACAGACGGCCTCTGCTGGTTAAGCAGCGTTTCGGACGGTGCAGGGCTTGTTGCCATGTCCTGATCAGCTTCCTAAGAGAACAATTCAACAAGCGATAAGCTATTTTCAACGCATAAGAGCTATTCACGAGTCTGAATGACAGCTTTCACTCCAGCATTTCGGCAAAATGTCACGCTAAATCTTGCAAGCCATGCATATGCCGGTGACTGTGACTAATAGCTTTAGGAATGCAACAACCGCAAGCAACATGCAGTTCCAATCTTGACTTATCGGGCGATTTTTTAGTCGTTTCCAATCTTGACTTCAGTTGTAGCACGATTTTGCTGCTGTGTGAGGCGAGCAAAACAGAAGACTGTTACTGCAACATCGGATCGAAATCAGCTCCAACCGCACAGCTGTTTCAATACATCAACAGGCAGGCATTAGAAGGAGTCAACAGAAGGAGCAGCAGCTAGAAACCACAAAACCACACAGCTTATAGAACAGGTCGGAAAAGGGCTTGACTGGATGACCATTGGTGTCAACAACAGCTTTTTTTTGCAGTATCTCACTGGACAATTCTTAAGTTGATTGGTCATCGCTTGGTTGAATGCTGAAAACAAGGCAAATTGTTGTGGTTCTGTTACATTTCTCCTCCAAATCAGGACAGAATTCCAAGTCCGACGCCAGCTCGTCCAGGTGCATACTATCCACCCTGGTACAGTCATGTAACCCTCAAGCTGGCCTCCAATTCAATGAGCTACAACAGCTTTGCCTTTGGTTTCCCCAACACCTTCTTCCTTTGACTCAGCATGTGTAAGTACAGCATAGGGAATCCTGCACAAGGAAACTCATATCACATTTGATGGTGTGCAATGCTTGTAGTACCAAAGCATGCTTTGTATTGGACGACGTTGAGGCTTACGCTTGAAAACAAAATGCGTGTGCCGCCGACCACAAGGTCTGCTGCATGCATACGTAGTGCAAATTGACAACTGATGTCAATAACTATGCACATCACAACCAGACACCTACCTGGGATGTATATAGCGACCGCCAGCAGACAGAAGAGAAAGTAATCAAATGCAAAGTTGAAGGCATTAGGCATGCGTATGCTCCACATCTGAGACTTTCTGAAGTGTGGAAGCGCCAAGGCAACCATGGTCATTTCGCTGGCCACACCCAAGGGATACAGTGGGATGAACGTTGTATAACGCAGCCATAACAGAGGGTAGGGTGACATGCCCAGCTCCTGCAATAACCAGTGAGCTTCATTGTCACTGTGAGCTGTGATGTGGGACAAAGCATGTCTGAGCATGAGTTTGGACATGCAACATGCAACTGACATAGTATGCTTTATGGATACGACACAACCTCTTGTGTAGACAAGGCAGCTTGGCATGCCATATGCATGGTGACAGTGCCAGCAGGCCACAAGGGTCCACCGAGCAGACAGGTATGCATTAGCAGTAGGAGTGTGAAATGCTACAGAGCAGTTGGGGCTGTCTTGGTGTGCATGATCCATGGCTGCTGCAGGTTGCTGTTGGCAACCTTTACCTTGAAAGCAAAGAAGCTGTACCGGACTATCTCTGTGATGCTCCATGCAAGCAAGAGCGACATCAGGTTCAGCTCAATAGAATGCTTTCCAAGGGGAACAATTGTTACTCCTCTGCTTGCAATCTGTGCTGGAGCGGCCACCATTATGCCCCAGACCACCCACACCCTTGATGTCACCTGAAGAACTGCAGCAGAACCATGTCAACAGCAGTCTACAACCTGTTATTGATCATGCAGCAAATGTTAGAATGTTGCAGAGGGTCTTAACGAGATCGTGTCTCAAATGCAGGGCTGCAAAGCCTGTAACATCTGCAGCGCTGCACCTGTTGTCATGACAGGAGCTCTGACAACCCCTAGAACACTGTGCACCACCTGCAAGAGTAGCATGCGAATTGGCAAGGTTGACATGAGCATACGGCCACTTGATGATTACGTTTACCTCCAGCAATGCAGCAGTTTGAGTCAGCTTCAATGGCGTCTCAATGGCCTGCAGAGCAACAGTGGAAGGCACAGCTCAGTGCTGCTGATGGCATCACTCACCATTGCCTGGATGGCAAGGAGGATTACCTTCCAAACTCGCCAGAGGTCACCACCATTATACCTCTCAATGAGACAAAGGAACAAAACATAAGCCCTGCTGGCATGTAAGTGTCAGATATCAGACAGTTTTTGCTATTGATGTACTGTGTTGACGGGGACTTACCAGCCACAGACGACCGTGACGTTGAAGATCAGTAAATAGGTCGACTTGACCTATGACAAAAAATGTTTTGAGTAGTGTTCGGGGTCCAAACAGCAACAACTGAGTACGGTCGACTCGGGGGCATCGACTTGCTCACCATTACAAGCTGCAGTTTGATCAAGCTGGCCCTAGCAGCGCGCAGATCAGCAGGGGTGGAGATCTGCACTCATGGGCGGAGCTAAACAAACGGTTCTGAGGCAGCTGACTGGCGATTTAGTACGAACGCTCCAGCACCAGCAATCGCAGCTTATGGCTCAATGTGGTACAGCAAGCGCTAAGTCTCTGCAGCAGTCAGTCAGTCAGTCAATGGGACATCACAATTAGGTCATCGATGTCATGACTATGCCCATGGGAAATTCTGACTTGCTTTCAAAACATCTCTTCCATTCACATGAGCGCTGTGCTGCTGATGCCTGATTATGTGAGGTGTCAGTGTGTCCCCTGGTGCCCCGCTTCTCGATTTGCTTTTGGCATGTATCTTTAACCTCATTCAAAGCACTATGTGCTTGTTGTTACTTGTTACAAACTGCTTGCAAGCATGTTCTGTGTCATATGCTGCAGCAGTCTTGCTGCGACCCTTGCACATGCACCTGATGTATCACGTGTGCCATTGCTGGACATCTGATTTCAAACTTTTATTTTTGACCTGCTGCTTCCATGAAGCAACTATAGCGGTATATGTGCAAGAGTCACAGTATGGCAAGTGAAGGAACCAACGGCAATCGGGCACCAACAAAAAAAGATCACAATGCTAGGCACAATAAGTCTGATCCTGGGAAAACGAGATCTGTGTCGTTTACTAAGAACACGAAAGAAGCACTCACAATACCTGCAAACACCTCATAGGACAGCTACCTGAAGAGTGCGTTTGGTGGCTATGCAAGGAACACTCAGTCTGACAACGTGGCTACCGACAAGGACAGTCTACGGCTATCGAGGTATGCCTGTCCATGCGCCCGTGCACACATGCAGAAAGTGCATGCAAAGAGTCCAGTTGGTGTGATCTATACTCACAGTCTGTGTGTGCCGAAGGACCTGTAATTGGTTTGGCCTCTCAGCTAGCAAAGCATGCGTCGTACTCGTCGATTCGAGAACCTCACGCCCCTTTTAGGTAAGCAGGCCTCAACAAGATCTGTCTAGAGGCATCTCCTACTATGGGGATGCAGCTGACATTTGGTCCTGAGCAGGGGTCTGGAGCGCAAGCAGCAGGAAGAAACATTCCTATATGATACACATACTCCAATGAATCTGCTGCAGAAAGGCGCAATTGCTGTTCTGTCAACTGCAGCAGCTTTCAGAAAGCAAGTGGTGGAGCCTCTGCGCTCATCTGCATGCGCGCTGGCATACTTCAGCCTGTTGCATATACTCACAATCATTGGATGCTACCTGCAGTCCTGCAAGAGCTGACATGGTTGCAGCTCTTGGAGAGACAACAGGTGACTCAATAATGCTTTCTTGGCAACCTGCATTTGCCAAGCTATGCATCTCAACCCTTCTGCGCTGCACAGGAGTTGCAGCACTGCAGGGCATGCTGCGTAGAATGCAGGACAGCGAGACAGGCCAGCAGATACTGCGTGACAAGCCAAGAGTCACTGTGAGTGAGCTTTACAATCTGTAGCTTTGCATAGTTCATGCTATGTTGGTAAGCAGCAGATTGCTATGTCCAAAGGGCGACAAACTGTGTTGACTGTAGCCCTGCTGCAGAATGAAGCTGTTGCACATGCATGGGACCTGCCAGAGGGAACCTTTGGCCATGCCTATGCAAAGTTCATGGGTGACAGGAACTTCACAGCAGGCGACCGACCTCCAGTCAGGTTTATAGATGATATAGAGCTAGCTTATGTTGCAGCCAGAGCTCGAGAAGTCCATGACTTTTGGCATGTGTTGTTTGGCTGTCACACAAATGTTTTTGGAGAGCTAGCACTCAAGGCTGTTGAGCTTGTTCAGGTACCAGGTTCACAACCACAACTTTGCTGTCTGTATTGCCTGGCCCAGTCTGCTGCCCTGCTTCAAGCTGTTCCCATTCCCAGAACAGCTGATATGACACAGTGACCTATTGCAGGCATTCTGATGCTGCAGCTGCATGAAGCTGCTGCATGTGACCTGTTACAACATGCATGGTTGCTCATCTTCATGACGCTGTCCTCCTGATGAATCTGTCTACCTGCCGTGGAAGCTTGGCTTTGGCTCCACAGCAAGCCTTCTGCTTGGCAGTGAATTTGCTGAGCTGCTTTGTGGCTGGCTTGCAGACGGGGATGCCAATGACAGCCTTATCAGTCTTGGGTGGCCAGTTTCGTCTCAAGGCTCAAACTCGTGCTGAGCTGTATCAAGACTTCTTGCCATGGGCACTCAGGGCCGGCTTCAGAAGCGCTGACCTCATGTGTCTATACTATGAAACGCATCTTGAGGTGAGTCATCTAGCACATTGCTAGCATGAGCCTCTGTATGCGACGCAGCCTCCCAAGGCATCTGGTCTGCAAATTGTCCAGCGTTGTTTGTGGTGGCGGCTGTTTCCACACAATGTGTGCATGAGTATGTGAGTGAGTGAGTGAGCAACAAAGCAAATGAGTGAGCTATTCACTCATGTGCGATGCATCCATGTGCCAGGATGACCTAGAAGACTTGCGAAGGCAATGGCGAATTGAAATAGCTCCAATTCAAGCCAGGAAGTCTAAAATACAACTGCAGTAGATTAGGTACAAAGGAAAGCATGTTGTCACAGCAACGTGCGGGCTTGCTGCTTCCTTCGCTGGATGCGAGCAGAAACCAACCTGATCATTCAATTTTGCTAGTTCAGTGCACGGTAAAGGGCTTACTGCATGGCCAAGCTTGGTTTCTTGTGTGCAGACATGTAATTTTTGCTTTGTCAGTATATATGCAATACACACATTATGAAGATAGCACTGGGTGTTCCAGTTACATGTGGATCACATATGTTTGACAACATGAGCATTGTAAGATATGTCTGGACTGTGTAAAATGACATTCATTTAACCTCCAAAGCATTTTATGTTCATGCCTGCTTGTCTCAAGTTGCTGACCAAAGTGGCTATGACTTCAGCCATTGAAGTGCATAAAAAGCAAACTGATTTGTGCTTTACTCCAAGGACTACTGACCCATGTATAAATCTAGAAGCGTATGTGTCTGCAAGCAGCATACAAACTTGCAAGCCTCAATCAACACCCAGCATTGATCAAGGGTGCATCAGCCTTGCAGACTGCATTCTCAGCTGTGTCAGGGATCTCTTCCTGCCAGAGACTTGGTGTTGCTTGCGAGGCTACAAGCTTTGCGTTTCTGTGGAGTCACAAGTCCCTGAGTCTTGCCCCTATAACAAATTCACGTTTGGTATGGGACATTGCCTTGCGGTGCGTAGGACCACAGTCTACCCTCGCCCTCTACCAGGTGCTGCTCCGGCCTTTGCTTTGGCTCGAGCTGCCACTGCTCTGCCCCTGCCACCAACTCCCATGGGCACATTTTTCATCTGCAGACCAGAGGTTAATTAGTAAGGCAAAGCAAGCCAATACCAGTCCATGCCACTGCGCCACACAAGCATTCTGTCTGGTATTTTCAATGTGACTGTACTGCACAGCATACCTTCATCTTGGGATCAATACGCTTGAACATGGGAGCATTCTTCAACATGTCTGGTATGATGACGAACCTGTAGCAGAATGACATGACTATCTGAGAGAAAGCTTTGTACATTGTCATTGGGATGGGCATGCACTGCACTATGTCAGCACATGACTTCTGCATGTGTCAGCAACCTCCTGAGCATCTGCATGCAAGCACAGTAGGTGACTTCCTCACAAATTTTGCAGAGTTTGAGAATATACCTAATTCGGCTTCCTCTGATAAAGATGTGCTCTAGATGCGATATTCTACCATCCTGCATGTGAAGCGCATAGGTGAGCTGCAATCCATAATGACTGGCTTCACAACAAGCACAAAGTGACGGCAAGACCGGCAGTAGGTCTGCTGCACCTTTGCTGTAGCTGTAATGTTTTTCAGCTGGCAGTTCCAGTTGTCTTCAGCCTCGTGCAGCTCCCCACGGTATGCTTCTCCAGATTTGAGTTCAACCTATGCACAACGTGGCGGTTGACAACACAGCTAAGCGGTGATCTGCAGAGCTTAACTAACAGGATCTCTGCTGACCGTAAGAGTATGACCCTCTGCTTCGTGCAATAGCTTGACTGGGATGCCCACTCCTTTGGACGAGGACATCCTAAGTTTGCCGAGGGCCTGGTCTCAGCTGGGCTTAAAAAGGCTAGCACGTGCAGAGCTAGCTGAAGCGTTTGCCGAGCTTCCTCTCAAGGACTGACGGACGCAACGATGCAGATATATATAAGCACCTGTTATGATATGATGCCTTTGCAACCGGATGTTGAGGAGATCACGAAGCGCATAGCCGGCCCTTCAGAGAATTGCCCGAACTGTTTCCTGGGGAGGGTTTGCAATGCTCAAACCTACCGACAGGCCGAAACGCCAGCATCAATCACAAGCACAATTCACCCGAAACTGATTCGATAGTAGCCGTGATACCTGGTTGTTATCATTCTTGCACATCGATTCAGCTGTGCCTGTTCTTGATTTGCGGACTATTTCAGTGCCTCCTACACACTTTTGCCTGTCACCAAGCATGGTACAGTGCGGTAGCCATCCACTGCTGCAGACTCGTGCCCCTTGTGTATTGACTGGCACTCGCTCAGCATTCACCTCCACAAGTTTGCCACACAGAAGACAGCGACTGTCGTTAGTCAAGATACTAGCTCAAGATAAAGGTAGGACCTGCAGCAATTCTACTATTTGTGCTCTGACAACCTGTGTGTGTTTGCAACGCCGACAACTCATGCCGACCTGCAGACAGAGGACCGTTTGATGAAGGAGCTGCCCAGGTCAAAAAGCTGCTGACAAGGGACAAGCGAGAACTTATGGGTGTTGAGCAAATAGGACAAAGGGCCAGAACAGAATTTGATGAGGATGATAGTGCACCGTCAACATCTGACTCTGATAATGGGTCCAGCAGCAAACCAAGCACCAGATTGTTTGGCGAAGGTCAGTACAGCAGGTAGCAAATATGTCAGAGTGATGCACATCACTCTTTGATGAGGAACATGGTGCACTTTGTTTTCTCAGCTGCATGAATGCCAAGCTCTTGTCAAGCCACACACAAGGTTGAGCTGACCCTGTGATGGCATCATTTTGCAAAGCTACATCCTGCAAGACTGTGGAAGATTGTGTGGTTGCTAATTTCACATGAGGCCATGCCTCTGCAGCTCGAGACAGGAGCAAATCCAGTACCTCACCCTTTGGTGACTCCAGTCCCAAACCTGCAAAGAAGGTGGCCAATCCTTTTGGTCCAGATAGCAGATCAAAACCGTTTTCAGAGCCAGCAGACTTGTCACCCACCATGAAAGCTATTCCCATAGATGATACTCCATGGTACAAGCAAATCACCGTTGCACAAGTGGTAAGCACCACAGTGCTGAGCATTGTCACAGCGTTTTGCATGTTGCCATGCCTGGCAGCACATGCAATCTGCTATACAATAGTCATGGGCCTGGCAGGATTCAGTGGCAGGCCAGACCTGCCAGGCTCAAAGCTAGGTATCTGCATGATGTTCACACTTGTTGGTGCAGCAGTACTGCTCATTCTAGCTGCACATACCCAGCAGAGTTGTGGCACGTGGTGCGCAGACTGTGCTGGTCACCAAGAGTCTTACGTGTGCTCGTGCATGCAACTGTCCATACTCAGGATGCATTTGCATCTGCCTGTTGATAGTTTGCAGCAAAGCAGCTCCAACAATTGCTGTTCTGCTGTTGTGCAGGTGATTGTCATCAGCTTCACACTCATCATCAGTCTGATGCTGGGCACTTTTGCTTTTGTGCTGAAAGTTGGGGCAATTCGGATCAATGACTGATGTAGCTCAAAACGTTCAGCAGCCTGTTGTTGTGCAGCTGTGTGATGACTTATGATACATAAGCAGCTCAAAACACTCCCTTGGATTGTTCCTCCCAGCCATGCATGCAGGCATATGCAACTCTCAAGCACTGATCAGTCATGACCATTTCATTTGCACAAATTAATCGAGGTTTGGATAATGACAAGCGTTTCGTTCAGTGATGCTCAGTACTAGAATTTCATGAGTTCACATTAGACTTGGTGAAGCTTTCTGTCGCTCAACAATTTTGAATTACAAAGTTGACATACAATGTTCCCGCAATCATCTTGCAACAAATTGGCACTCCCTCAAGCTTACAATGCTGTGCATAGTTGCAGAAAATGCACTTGACTGTCTACACTGCATCATAAATCCTATACAGGCTATGCCTCGTGTACAAGTTAAGTGTGTACCGGCGCTGCAAAGGCTCTTCATCGGATTTATACCACTAAGAAACAGGCTCTTTGCAGCCTAATTTGAGGCTATAAACCCTGAGAAGGGCGAATTTCAACAGGTTTGGCGGTTTGCTCGTGCAGCCTAGCAAGCGTTGATGTTAAGGGGAGGGACTAGGGGCGCCTGCGCTGTTGTCCGGCACCCTTTGTTCTGCAGAAGCTCACCTTTCGAATTCTTCAATCGGCAGCGTCGAGGTCTGAGTTTTTCCCCTGACAAGCATGTCAAGATCTGACACACTGACGTGAACGACTCTCTAGCCCATCCTGCTCAGCTTGCATCATTGTGGTTGCCGCAAAGTTTCTGCTTGCTTGCTTATGAGCTTGGCAGCGCAGACGCAGCAGACAGCAGCAGTCCATGTCCAACTCAGACTTGTTTCAAGAAGACCTGGCTTCAGAAACAGACAGTGGCACTTCTGAAGATAACAGCGGCTCTGAAGAGGAAGTTGCTTCATGGATATCATGGTTCTGCAGCTTGCGAGGCAATGAGTTCTTCTGCGAAGTTGAGGAGGACTACATACAGGATGACTTCAACTTGAGTGGCCTCAGTACTCAAGTGCCATACTACGACTATGCTCTGGATTTGATCTTAGATGCTGAGCCACAGCCAAACGAGATTCTGACTGAAGAGCAGCATGAGCTTGTGGAGACTGCTGCAGAGGCATTGTATGGTCTCATACACGTGAGATACATACTGACCAGTAGAGGGCTGAATGCAGTGGCAGACAAGTTCAGAAATGTTGGTTTTGGGAGATGCCCCAGGGTTCTGTGTGAAGGGCAGGCATGCCTTCCCGTTGGCACGGCAGATCTGCCAAGGCAAAGCACAGTCAAGCTGTTCTGCCCAAGGTGTCAGGACATATTTTGCCCACGCAGCAAATACCAAGGCAATGTAGATGGTGCCTATTTTGGTACAACAATGCCACATCTGCTATTGATGACCATGCCTTCCCTGCGTCCAGCAGATGCTTTGGTGCCCTACACCCCTCGCGTTTTTGGGTTCAAGTTGCACTCCAGTGCAAACCAGTCTGCTAGTGCAACCTCTGCAGCTGCCCCTGCTGCCAACCCCCGCAGTGATGCCCTTCAGCAGAAAGTAGAGGATGGTGATCATGACATGCTGCCTGTGTCCTGACCAAACTTGCCGTTGCATTGACATTTGTCTCTTTGTTGCAGTGTTTTTCAATGCCAGTGTATGCTGAACTTGATGCCAGCAACAGACATGAAGCTTTCTCTTCAAGCAGACATTTACATGGTTGCAGCAATGTTGCATCAATTGAACTGTGCCAATTTGCAATTAGTGCTGCTGTGCCATCTCCTTTCCCAGTCTTGCATTGGCCGCGTCCTTGATGTGCGTGAATAGTTTCACATAATTTTGACCATTAGATGTACAGACCCCTGAACACTAGGTTGATGAACATTAACTTGGCAGTTGTGCTTCCCTTTATGTTTCGGATCTCAGATATAAGTACACAGGCAGTTCTGCATTACAGGCGCAATGGGTTCATCACAACAGCTCAGTGTGCATGCATGAGCAATATGCAGTACAGCACACACAATGAGCCTCATGATATCACCGATCAGCTTGCATGAAGTTTTGGGCATGCAGATTGTAGAGTGGCACGTAACGCATTCATACTGTTAATCGTGGAGTCTAGCTGAATCATGATCACCGAGACCGTTTGTCCCAAGAAGTGTAAATTCGACTTCTTGGCGAGTTTGTCCTGTCACCGGCAGTACTACAGGGTTAGAATGCATTGCTGAGCATTGGATTGCACTGACAGTTTCTTAAATCTAACTCAGGATAACACCTGAACTGGTTGAAGATGTGCAAGGTTTGAAAGGTTTAATTGATGCAGCAATGACTGAAGGTCGAGTTGAACTACACTGCAAGTTGCCCCTGATAAGACTTGCACTGTACATTGGTCCTTAGCACAACAAATCACAGTCTAAAGGCTAATGATGAAGCCCTACAGTTGAAAATCAAAGCACACATTATCTATCCTACATCAGTACAAGGCTCATTCATTTCATATACACATCACAAACAGCAACAAAGCATAAACAGCAAGAAAAGTTTTCAAGCTGCGGCTGCGTGAACACCAGCTGACATCTCAAAACCCTTGTTACCAGAGCTGCGCTTCTTCTTGCTAGATTTGACAGGCTTCTTGCGCTTTGCCTGAGCAACAGGTACTGGCGCTACAGCGATTGGAGCACGTTGCTGTAGCAGAGCAGGGGAATGCGTGGGAATGCCCTGAAGCCATCTTCGTGTTGCTTCGCCAACTAAGTTATTACACAACCTGACAGCACTGCTGCAGCCAAGGTACATCCAAAGGACATTGCAATGGTCGAACATGCCTCTGTCTATGCCGCTGACTGCCTGATACCTCAAGTTAGCTGACAGGGCCATGTACATACCCATGCCAGCTGTGCTCTTGGCCAGGTCTGGGATGGGGACTGAGGGAGTGAAGCTGGGATCACGCTGCTGCCGAAGGTTGACTGCTAGCTGTGAGAGACCTGACATGGCAGCACCAGCAATTGAGCCAACTGCGCATAGCTCTGCTGACTTGACCACAAGACTGGCTGCTCTGTTGCCCATAGAGAACTGCCTGTAAGGGGTGGAGGCATCAAACAGGTTGTTGGGCATGCTCTGCAGCATGTTCTGCCAGGGAAATTTGTGCACTGCCCCATACGATCTGTTGGGGGCTATGAGCCAGACGAGAGCTCCTGTGGCCGCTGCTACGGACAAGGTGTTGATGGCAACCAGGTCAGGCTCCTTGGTGAAGTTCTCACCACGCTGTCTGGCTTCCCATGCTAAGCTGCTGGAAACAGAGATGACCTGTTCCACCAGCATCTTCTGGACAAAGGCGGGGTCTGCCATGAGTCTGCCAACCACACCTCGTGATACCTGCAAAGGTGCCACGACACTCTGAGACACTGCACCAGCATGCTTTTGAACACATTGTCAACCTGGACCTGTGCAGACAATACATGCAGACAGGACGTAAGCAAACAGAAGCAAAGCCCTTAGCACAAGCACACAGATTCAGGAAGGCAGCCTGACAAAAATCTGCACAGATCAAAACACAAAACAGGCAGAATCTATGTGCCAGGTCAGGCGCTGTGGCTTTGACAGAACGTGGAAGCCTTAGCACTCACCGCAGGAGGCATTGTGCGTGTCACAGCACGTGTGACGTTGGGCCTGACGTCCATAGACAAGAAGCGCACTAGCTGTGCTGAGCTGAACAGGCCCATCTGAACAGATTGCCGTATGATGGCTGGTAGATCAGTGACTGTTCTGAACCACTCTTGCAAGACAGCATCAATGGCCTCCTTGGTGTAGAGCTGCTGCACAACTGTTCTGAAGAAGTCGTCACCGTCGCCATCGCCGTCTCCGTCACCGAATTCATCGAAATAATCATCATCGTCACCGTCATCGCCATCACCACCACCTCCGTTAAAGATGTTCTTGCCATTGTTGCCACCTCCGCCGCTGTTGTCCACTCTGGGCTCCTGTGTCTTGACTTCCTGTTTGGTATCTAGCTTTGAGCGTTCCAAAGTAGCACCACCGAATGACCCAAGGCCCTTCGCCATACCAGTGGTGGGGATGCTGACATTGCTGCTGAAGCTGTCATGACTGCCCTGTCCTGCTCGTTCCTGTAAGCATACAGAGAGCAGCTCAACAACACCATTGCCAACACATACGAGGCCAAAAAATGCTTCACAAGCCAAAGTCCACACAAGCTGAGGCACCCACACACACAGAACAGCTGTAAGTCTATACAGATAAAACTAACACTCGCAAGAGAGTGCGTGCTAACCTCTTCAGGGTGAGCTGTTCCAGCACCACATACTGTTGTCTGTCGACACCCACAGACAGAAAAAGAGGGACAAGAGCAGTCCTTCTTGTGCTGCTTCAGTTGTCTACGGCAGCTACGAGCGGACCTGGCAAACTGTTGAGGTGCCGGTGACTGTGTGCGGGCGTTCAAGGATAACCTGCTGGAAGGGGATCTTCTAGAACAAGTAAGGCGGCCAGGTACCCTTGTTTGCTGGTGTGAAGCACAACCCTTTCTGATCGAAGAGCCCTGCGATAGGCCTTGTGCCACGGGCATGGTGAGGTTTGTTGCGCGGCTTTGCTGGACAGCAGCTCAAGCAATTGACAAGCCTTCGCAAGCGCCTCGATAAGGTTCTTCGAGAGACCTAAAGTACTATCGCCCACGTGAGGCACGCATGATTCAGGTCGCCGTCTCAGCACGCACGCCGCGTACAGTTCAGGATGCGTGGCACATTTTCATGCACTTACCGTCCTTGACGTCTTCCGTAACTTCACGCGGATTGCTTCGGATTGCTGAACCTTGATGTTCCCAACGATATACTGATTTGCAGAGCCTGGTGAAATGCCTGGATCATAGCCATTGTGGTAGATACAGTATGCAGTCATGCAAGGTTGTGTTGGGCTGCGCCAAGCATTGAAATGCATTAATGCATCAATGTTGAAATGCATCTCGGAGACTATTGTTACAGTCAAGTAGAACCGTTGGCATCAACAGCTGCCAAAAACCCATCGTAGCGTCTGATGCTGACTATGACTGTGGTATACCACCAACGCCAAGCGCATCTGTATGACATCTGTGTATATACATGCCATGACATCTGTATATGCATACGGTCGAGCGCTCGCACAGTAGTAAGACTACGACGTGCTTCTTGCAACACAATTACTCTGTATTTCAGCATCACAGCATGCATATGGCATGGCCAACTGGCCAGTGTGCTACACATGCGTTGTACATGCCGCAGGCCGCAACTCCATAAGTCATGCTTGGTGACTTTTTTGTTTTGCAATAGAAGAAGGTGATTGCAGACATGAAGCTTTGGAGTGTCATTCGCTTTCGTAGGTGGATGGATCAAGGTTGACACATGTACAGTTCACGATGTTAAACATTTCATAGAGTCTGGCCATGCAGGGAGATGAAACGGGTTTTTGACCAGCGATACTCTGAACGCCGCTGTGAGTCAGCGGCACAGGTGCGCATCAGCCCTGGGTACACAGAAAAACTTTGACAATGGCTCGGAAAAAGATTCGTGAGTATAACAGTAAGCAGTTGCTGAAAGCACATTTGGCCAGATTGCTTGGCATCGAGCTTTCATTGCAAGTCGCTCAAGTGACGCAGAGTACGAATTTTACCGAGCTTATAGATCAAAATCGCTGGTTGACCACATCAAAATTAGTAGTTAAGCCTGACATGCTGTTTGGGAAGCGCGGCAAGCACGACTTAGTAGGCCTAAACCTTTCAATCGCTGAGGTGGAAGCGTTTATCAAGGCCAGGATGGGCAAGCACGTCGAGATTGACGGATGCGCGGGAGCTGTAACAACGTTCATTGTCGAGCCATTTGTTCCCCATGATCAGGAATACTATCTGTCTATCACAAGCCAAAGGATGAACAATCAAATATCATTCTCAGAGCACGGTATGGTCTCGTCGTGATACTTGGGTTTTGACTTGTCAAACCCTGAGCAAGCTCACTGCATCGTTTTGGACTTGCAGGCGGAGTTGAAATTGAGGAAAACTGGTAATTTTGACTGCATGACATGCACAGACAGCATTTGTACAGGGGCTCAACATAGCCTGAGGATGCAGGGATTATCATGCAGGGACAAAGTTCAGCACATTGCTTTACCAACGCAAGATGGTGTCTCTGGTGACAGTTTGGCACCTTTAACATCCTTTTTGCCGGTAGAACTTAGAAAGAAGATGGAGAAGTTTATCTCAGCTTGCTATCAGGCAAGTCTGCCATTCAACTGAACACAGTAGGCATCTAAGACAGTAGTATGCTGGATGTCATGTAGCTTCTTCCGCGTGCCCACGCTTAGGCTCATGTGCTGTCTGGCAAGCAGGTGTTTCTAGATCTGGACTTTACACTCATGGAGATGAATCCATTTACTCTAGACCCCAAAGGCATGCCATTTCCTCTGGACATGCGAGGCGAGCTTGATGACACAGCAGCTTTCAAGAGTGGCAAAAAGTGGGGAGACCTTGAGTTCCCTTTGCCTTTTGGAAGGACCATGACATCTGCTGAAGAGCATGTGCATGATCTTGACAGCAATACAGGTGACATCTGGTGCTCACTGGCTGCTTGTGCCTGCACTGCGCTATGCGCCAACAACAGTATTGACCACAAGCTCTACCTGAGCAGGCTGTTGAGGCCTTAGTCCATGTAGCAATCTGTTTGGATGCAAGTGCCATGCATCATGTGTAGCATGCCCTTTTCAATCACTGCTATGGTTTCCGACACTATTGGCTTGCGTGTCTGTCACAGCCATCTCTTTGTCACACTGCGCAACCGTGACCAACCTGCTGCCACGACATTAAGGCATGCATGCAAGATGATGGCAACGCTGTGTTGCCATGTCTGATTGGTCACCAAGACAGGTGTCATCTCACAGAGCTCTGGACAATTGTCAGGTTTTGTGTTCTTCAGGAGCATCTTTGAAGCTGTCCATCCTGAACCCCAAAGGCAGAATCTGGACCATGGTTGCTGGTGGAGGTGAGTCTCTGCCCAGCACTGGTACACTATAAAGGCATTGCATTACATTGCATTGGGCAAAGCTTGTGCACTACTCACAATTGTTGCATAACTGTTGCACAGCTGCTGCTGGCACTTGCAACCTGCGCATTTCTGCATGCTGCTTGACAATCTTGCTCAGGCTCTTTTCCGCTCATCCAGTCATAAACATAACGGAGGAAGTATTGCTGTGTTGCGCTGACCAGTGATCTACTAGGATTGCTTGTTACAGTTCTCCTTTATGCTCTGCAGGTGCCTCTGTCATCTATGCAGACACAGTGGCAGACCTGGGATATGCAGGAGAGCTTGGCAATTATGCAGAGTATAGCGGAGCTCCAAACCAGCAGGTAATCTGACAGAGTATGCTATGCAAAAGAAAGCCTCAGACAAGCTCATTTTGCGTGTTCCCTGCCTGCTTGTATATATTGTAGTTGCAATCTACTCTTGTCATGATGCAATACTGTAGATGCATTACTGAAGCTGGTGATTGTGGCCAATAGCTTTTTCCAAATGACTGTCCTCAGTCTGTGGCTGTTCTGAGCTGCAAGTTGATCCTGCAGGAGACCTATTTGTACGCCAAGACATTGCTAGGTTCCGCCACCTCAAGCGCTGATGGACAGGGGAGAGCTCTCCTGGTAGGAGGCGGCATTGCCAACTTCACTGATGTGGCAGCAACCTTCAAGGGTATTATCAGAGCCATCAAAGAATATGTGGAGCAGATCAAGGCAGCCAAGCTAAGAATATACGTCAGGAGAGGAGGACCCAATTATGAAGCAGGGCTGGACCTGATGAGAAGTCTGGGTGTAGACACAGGATTGCATATCGAAGTGTTTGGGCCAGCAACCAGCATGACTGGTATATGTGAGCTAGCAATCGACTGGGTCACCAGCTCAGGCAATTAGAATGGCTAGCAAGCATCTTTGCACTGTGCTGCAAGTGCAACTACTGTCCTGAGCAAGTACATCATGGGATTGAATGGATACTTGGCCATTCTCAATAAGCAATCACGGTCACTGAGTTGTACACAATTGGCAGCAATACACCTGAATGCTTCCCAGCTGCTGCAATAAACCTCAAGCTAAGTGTATATGCAGCATGTGCTGACAAGTTTGACAGCGATATGGCTGTCAGCAAATACAGTAGACCCCTTAAGTGCCTTCTGTCAGCTGCTTTAGCTGTCTCTCAGCTTGTATAACAGTAGTGTGTGCCTTTCGTGCAATATCTTGCCTTCTTTCCAGTACCTGCAGAATAAACCAGACATTGTCAGGTACTTGGCAGCAATTTGCTTGAGATTACCTGGCATGCTGGCGGTCATTGCGTCAAGGGACTCGTGACATTGATCACATATTCAGCATTGCAACAAGACTCTTTAGTCAACCAAGATGCAACAAGACCCATCTTGTATATATTGTATGTTGCCAAATGTTCAGAGGATCAAGGTCGCAAGTTTTCAAAGCTGCTGCTCACATCAAGTTTATTTACTACATTATAAGAGACCAGAGTGGGCAAGTCTATGTGACCCTACTAGTTCAATTTCACAATGGTGCAAAACACTTGAGCACTTTGCATAAAAACCAAACCCACCTGCGCTACAGCTGCAACAGCTGCATCAGCAGCTGCTGCCTCCCTTCTGGCCATGAGCAACTCATGCCGCACAGCTGCACAACGGCGGGTAGGCTCAAGCATGAAGGCTTGCGGAGACTCTCTCTCTTCCTCTGTCTCCACCGCCGTACTGGATGGCCCTATATCTGATACATACGCATCTGTACACTGCTGCTGGATTGCCTGCAGAAAGGGACCAGAAAAGTAGTGCCTGCATGCTGACATGCATACAGGGCAAGACTGTCTGACCTTCTTATATTGCATCAGAATTAGACGCTCAAGGCCACAGGATGCAAGATGACTGCATAAGATCCCCACTCACAGACCCAGGCTTGATTGGTCCACCAGATCGCAACTTTAGAAGACAGGCAGTATTCACCTGAGCATGTGTAGGCATAGTCTGATGCTGTGGCGCTGTGCTGGCATAATGCTGCAAGCTGCCTTGCGGTCGAGTCATCGACAGCAAGTTCACTGCTGCTGCACATTCTGTACCCATCTGTGCCAGGTCCTGCTGCTGGTCGCATGCTGCAGCCTGAGAGGCTGCCCATACTTCATCTGCTGACTCTGAGCTAGGTTGGGAACAGTCCTACAGCATCAGGGAAGCCTGGGTGAGTTCACAGCGTCCAATAGCTCTAGACAAGGGCTGTGTATTGCAAGCCAGCTCAACAAAAGCTGTCCTATTGTCTGTTGTGTGTCACGACAAGTTCAGAATCTAGGCATGCAACAATATCATGAGCAGCACTTCCCAATCAGGTCAGTGTTGTACAGAAGTTTCTGATAAGCACCTGCAACAATTGCAGCATGGAACGTTGCACTTACATCTGTGTTGTTCCGCCACAGATGGCTCAAGTGAGTTTTGCTCTTGCTCGCACTGCTGACTTTGTGCAGCTGGTGCTTGAAGCTTGCCTCCTGAGGCTTGCTCATGCGGGGCACTGCTCCCTAAACAGACAGATACACAGCTGAGTGGGTGGTCCCCTTTTGTGACGGCAGAAAAGAGCATGCAATGTACGTTGCAATGTACGTTGCAATGTATATTGCAACGTATGTTGCAATGTATCTTGCAATGTATCTTGCAATGTATCTTGCAATGTATCTTGCAATGTATCTTGCAATGTATCTTGCAATCAAAATCACAAGCTGAGAATCCATGCTGGTGGTGCATGCTTGCTGGCAGACATAACACCTTTTTGTCTGCAATGTACTACATTTTGATAACGCTGTGCAGTAATCACCTTCTTGGGTTGTTTTTGAGCAGCTAGGTTTGAGATTGGCCGTTGATGACCTCTCACATGCCGCAGATGCTTCACACCACATGCGTTGCACAGTGTCCTTGGCCCTGTGCACAAAGTAGCATGATCCGTCTGTCGTCAAGACAGTGGTCAACAGAACGACTGTCCTCAAAAGTTATTCTCACCACAGGGACCCTCTCTCCATTGGGGGGTGCTGACAGTCCCACAGCTTGTGCAGGCTTTCTTGCTGCTTATGTTGGCACCACCCGGAAACTGTTGTTCTCTCTGGAGCAGCATGTGACCAAGTGTGAGGCAACGGTGCTGCAGTATGCGCATTCTTTATTGACCGAAATCACCTTCAGTTTGCTGCTGTTGAACAGGAGGCTGTCGTGCGCCATACAGCTGAACACAACTCAGTGAAGGATCTGCCTGCAGGCCGTCGAGGAGAGTTGCAACTCCACAGCTCAGATACATCAAAACAGAAGGGCCCAAAGTAGTTCCAGCATTGCTTGCGAATGTTGTAAGCAAGGTGTATTGTGAGTCTGAGCTTTGCAACAAAAGGACCAGGCAACCCTGCAACACACCTATGTTCTACGAGCCACGTTGTCGTACCTTGCACCACTATGTAGCGTCACAAAATGGCTGCTGCGGCGGTCAGCAACACTTTACAACACTCACGTCGGCCAGTGCATTTTTTGCATGAAACTTTAGCCTAAGCCCCATAGGTGCACCACTGTTGTAGGGCAGGCCGACGGGCGACTTACGCTCTGAGCTTGACAAGCGCTTTTCGAGATCCTTTGCTGCCTTAGTGTGTCGTGAAGGCGGACAAAGACAGCGTTGACTGATCAGATCTGATCTAAGTGTTCAAGCAGGTATTGCTGGACTGAAAGCGCCGGCAGCCGTTTCGATGGGTGAGATGTGGCTGCGCAGCAACTTGGCGAGCGTGACACTGCAATTTTGACAACGGCCTCCCGCGGCGCTTTGCAGAGCTGTCCGCAGGCGCGTAGACCGAGCAACTTTGACCATATATGAGGACCCTTCTCGGTATCTATTACATTCTCGCCCCTGTTGTTAGTCACACGGTTGACCAGCTGCAAAATTGGATCGCCAGAATCGATCGCCAGAAATGGTGCTTGCGCTCGGATAACAGTCTCGATCCATTCAACCAGACAACATCTGGATACAAATGACGCGTTCCCCGCACGCCAGCGATACATCATTTTGATAAGGCACTTCCCCGATTCACTGTGCATGCCGTTCAATCGATCGAGCTTATACGATGTGTAAGTTGAATGCCTTGCGCGATTCTCGTCTACTCACGATATAGCCCAAAGCACTGCAAGCGATGGGAATATGCGGCAGTACGCCAGCTGTGAAGCACGCTGCCAAGCCTGCGCCTACTCAAAACGGTCACGTACACGCGAACCCGCAAGTTAATGAGCCTCGTCACCAAGAGACTACACCCCATGTTGTTACGACTGAGCCTCAGGTTGTTCACGAAGCCCCTGCAACCTCGCAGCATGTCGAACCAGACACGGTAAGAAATCAGCAGGTCTTCAAGTCTAGAACCTGAAATGGGCTTTGAAGGCAAAGCCTTGGCATCTTTTGTGTTGATGAAGATGCAGGACATGCCTCAGGGGCAGGCTCTTTCTACTGAGCCTATCCTAGCCAATGAGCATATTCGGGTTGCTTCCCCACAAGCCGGAGGTGACTTTGGCAGAACTGCTGTACTGCCAGTTCCGCGTCTAGTCTCAGAGGTGATTTCTGCATGTGACAACGGTTGCTGCCCCACAGTTGCCTGCATTAGTGTACAACTGTTCTTTAACAGTCCTCATCAGATATTTGAGAGGTCCCATGTGAATTCCCAGCAGATGCACATTCTTCGTCTGTTGCACTGTGAAGTACAGGATGTGCTGCCCTCTTGTCCATATTGCCTTGGAAGACTCCATCTTGATGTTGGCTACAGTACCCATATTGCGCAGCAAGTGCACGCATATACCAGGACTGACAGTACAGCCTTCACCACAGACCTTGCAAGCCACACCGTTATTTGATTGCAGTGCAACCCAGCAACTCCATCAATTTGGCATTCCATGTTACCTGGTTTGCTACAGGCACCTCCTGGAGTCCTGTCACAGATTCCATCAGAAATGCCATATGCTGCACCCTTCATACCCCCCCCTAGCCTGCCTCCTCCTGAAGCCTCACACCAGGACACAGCGCCAGCATGGCAGGCCCATCGCAAGAAGGCTGTGCTGATTGGCTGCAATTACTTGAGCATACCACAGGCAGCACTGAAAGGTTGTGTGAGAGATGCCAGATGCTTGTACCAGCTACTGACAGTCCACTATGGGTGAGGGCCGGAGTGCACATACCAAAGCAACAGTTTGACCACCCTACTGTGTATCTTGCATGCCAGAGTCTGGGCAGAAGCACCTGTGCAGTAGTGGCACAAGAATGAATTTTTGATTGTGCACAATCTCAGCACTATGGAGGCTTTTGTGGATGCAGCACAAGGGTTGCGAGTGCCTCATGTCTCAGTTTAATGGTCTGTATTTTGGGCTTGGACAAGCATTTGCACAAAAGCCTTCATATCAACAGCTGCCAGCTTCTGGTGAAGACAATGTCTGCATGCAGGTTCCAGGCAGACAGTATCATCTTTCTGCATGATGAGCAGCCACATGTTGAGTATCTTCCCACCAAGGTACCTACCCTCCCCCCGACCCCCTCCCTCCTCTGCTGCACAATCTCAACCCCCTGCAACTTCTCCAACTCATCAGTTCTGTGCACGACCACACCATTGACAAGTACAGCAGGCCTGGTGAGCAGCATGCTGACAATAGTGACAATGAGTCTAATCGGAGTGCAATGAAGGCAGCGGAGGAATTGACAGCAGGTGTACGTCTGCGTGTGCAGGCCAACATCCTGGCAGCAGTAGCATGGCTGGTGACTGACTGCCAGCCCTCAGATTCCCTCTTCTTCAGCTTCTCAGGCCATGGCTGCCAGCCCCCCCACCCCACTGGGGGCAGCTGGGATGAAGGCATCCTTCCCTCTGACTTCCAGCAGGTCAGCTGGTTTCCTCTTGTGCTGGCATTGACAGCAGCTTGTCAGACACTACTTCAAACATGTGTGAGGGCAGAGACCCCTCTCTCTCAGTATTGTGCTTGATGAATGTGGTACCGTTACCTGTCATATTGCCAGAGACACACTGTCCAACACAGTGATGCCACCTCAGCATTATGGGAGGGCTGGCTGCATGCACTGTATGACTACAGCAGATGGCTTGCATCCCATAATCTTAGAAGTCTGCAAACCACATTACCCATGCTGGACCCCACTCTTTTCTGTGCTTCGCTTTGCTGTCACTTAGTTTTATCAGATCCAGAATTGCCCATACTACACAGCTTCATGCGTAGTTGAAAACAGCATGCGAACAGCTCTTTTTGTGGGGTCTCAAAGATGAGCACTTGCATGCAGGCGGGCCCACTGACGGATGATGAGCTACACACAGCGATGGTGAAGCCACTGCGCCATGGTGTGTGCTTGCATGCAGTCATTGATGCCTGTCAGAGCTGTCCCTCCTTGAACCTGCGCTGCACAGCCAGAGCGCGCCGAGATGGCTGGTCAGAGTGGCAGGTAAACTTTGCATGCACTCCATAATGCTGCGACCGGCGGCTGCTGCTGCTGCTGCTGCTGCTGCTTGAGCTGCAGAAGGCAGCATTGTGTCTCTGTAGGTGATGAAGCCTTTGCAGAGTCACGTGTTACGCAAGCGACGCTCAAAGCGTTTTGCTACGACCCTGTAGTGTGATATTGAGTGCTTGACTACTGTGCTTTGCTACACTGTGGGCTTAGCACTCATCTTTGGTGGTTACAGCACAAAGGTTCAGCTGTGTGTACTTGGACGGCAGGGTTGAGGCTCCAGCACTCAACATCCCAAGGCAGCCTGTTCTGTCACATAGGCAACACACAACATGTTGCCAACTGCCCATTCAACTGGCATGTATGATAGCCATGGTACTGCAGGATGGTGCACATGGGCACCAGAGACAGCGGCAGGTGCAGCTGCCCCCTGACATCTTGCAGCAGGGCGGTGTGGCACCTGACCTGGCTGAGCCTGAGTCTGCCTCCTTTGCATCTGGCTCAGGGGATGCCATACTGCTGACTAGCACTGGTGATGATGATCTCATTGATGCACAAGCCACCATGCACCTGCCCTCAACAGGTACTCACTCACTCCCTGTCTTTACTTGGCATTACTTTTTTGTGGATTTGGTGATGTTCTTTGGGCAACTCTGGGTGTGAATGCTTCATGTGTCTGTTGGGTGCTGTATCAAAGGGAGTACTCAGAGCGATGTCCAAGGTTGTATTCTGCCCATCTTGAAGCATGCGTCCTGTGTCATTTCATTTGGGATCTTGCAGTCTATCACCAAGACCATATCTCTGAGTTGCCCTTTTAGCATACTCTTTCAAATACCCATCAACCGTAATGCTTTTGAAAATTAACCTCATCCTTCAACGCAACCAGCAAAGTGTGTGTTGTAATGGCTTAGTGAGCCCTTGCTGCCATGTCCACTTCATTGTGCATCGCTGCAGGGCCAATGGCTTTTTGTCTTGTCCAAGCTGTGGAGCAAGGGCAGGCATCCACTTACAATGTACTCCTCAGGGCAATCAGATATGCACTCAAGAATGGTCCCCAGCATTTTGTCCATATGCCGCAGCTGTACAGCTCCCGGCGCTTGGACTTTAATGAAGCTGTTCTGCTTTAACAAAGTGATGAAAGGCCAGCGCAACATGATTATCATACGCACATGTCTTACACTCGATTTGATTTCATTACTAGGCCTTGTTTAGCGTACTGACAGCACTTGAACAGTATAGTACAAGTAGCTTTGTAGAAATGCTACAACAATAGACACATGAATGTAAGCTAAGGATAGACAATTCGATACCAGCCGGAAGATCTAAGCTTTGCTGGCCTCAACACACAGCTTTGCAGTGCTTGCTGAAGACTGGGGGTTCTGACCTGCAGTTGTGCACAATCAGCTTTTGGCCCCAGAAAATTGATTAAAATTGGATGTGGTAGCAACGTTTCTCAAGGCAGCAAGGGTATATTGAGTTGCACTGAAGCATGGGGAGGCAAAGTGATGTGCTTGCAGCAGTAGAACTACTAGCAAAGTAGTTGAACCACATGTCAGTCTGACCGGCGCTCATACATCTCATGTGCCCATGTTGCCTTGTCATCAGACATACATACAATTGTGAGGTGTCTTGCTTACCAGTAACTAGTTTCCCATCCCTCAGAGAGAAGTCGTTCCAGTCACCCTTCTTCTCATACTTGCCACCAAGTGCCTTCATGCGGTCCTCTAGCAAGAAGGGCACCTTTTCAGTCTTGCCCACGGCCTCTTCCTCTGTGTTACAAAAGCCTGTGCACTTCTTGCCGCTGATGATGGACTTGCCATCTGGACCAGTTGCTTCAAGAATGCCTGCTGGGCCATGACACACCGCACCAACTACCTTGCCTGCACAACAATCAGAGGTAGCATCAGTTCTGACATCTTCAATGCAGTGCGCCAAAAGCCCTGCAGCTTGCACTATCTGTTGGCTCTTTCACGATATTTTATGATGCTTTTACATCTGATGACAAAGTGGAGCTTATGAGGTGGCTTGCTTCTGAACGTGCAAGCACAATACAATGAAGTGTAGCCCATGCAATATATGCGCTCTTCAGCCTTGCAGCTCAACCAACAGATGTGGGACACAATAGCAATACCTGAACTGTAGGCTTCGGTTAGCACGCTTGCAAGCTTCTTGTTCCCAGGACCATCAAACGATATGCCGTGTCCTCCAGGAACAAAGACAATCTGCCGACACATCACTTGTATCAGATGCATGCACCTTAGACAAGGCAAGTACAAACTACAGAGCTGCATTTCATACTCACATCATATTCCTTCCCAGAAATGGAGGAGAGTGCCACTGACTCCTTCAAAAGCTGCATTTTGCTGTCTGCAATAGCTCATTCAGTGTCAAGCTCACATTGTTTTCAGACAAATGTTGGCCTTATAGAGCCTTCAAGTCAGTCTTACAACTGATTGCTTGACTCACCATCACCCCAGAACTTGCTCACGTCAGCAGTTTTAAAGTCCCCTGCATTCCAGCCCAATAGGTTCTGATACTGAGCAAATATCTGAGGTTTGCTCTAGCTCATGGGTTTGCTTCAGCTACTGTGGGTTTTCACCTTGCAGACTGGCGTCGTCAACGGGGATCTGCCCTCCTTTAATAGACGCGACGGTCACATCAAATCCAGCGTTCTTGAATACATAGTAAGGTGCCACGAGCTCCTCTGCCCTGCAAGTGTCAGCGCACGAGAAATTGCGAGGTGCATGTAAATCCAGCGAAGTCCGGCGTGCCGGTGCACAAGTATCGTCGCCTAGGCTAACAAGACGAGGCTTGCAGAAATACACATGTATGCTTCAGGGATGATGGTCAGCAGTCTCACCAGACGCCAGTCTTGTCGTTGGAGTTGGGGTACGTTGCCTGGCTTGTTGAAATGATCACAGCCTTCTTGGTAGACATCGTATATGAAAGAGTAGCAACCTGCTTCACTCAAAATGGCTAGGAACGTCTGCGATGCGAATTGGTCAGACAGGTTTTGCGCTGCTACTACTTATGCGATTGCTGCTACTGCTTACGCGATCGCTGCGTATGCCAACGTATCTAGCATCACTCACATGACCGGTTAGTAAGCTGAAGTTGACAGAGATTGCAGATCTTGCTACTCGTCTGTGTTAAACATAAACTCGTCTGTGTTATGCATCCGAGGACGACTCCACGGGACCGCCTGCTAGAACAATGCATTCAGTGTGAGTGGCCATGATGCAACATATGTATACATGCAATTGTAAAACATATATATGTGTATATAAAGAAGATATCGAATGGAATCACTGTGAGTGACCGTGGACCACATACTCGGCAACATAAGATGCGACTCAGCTTGTAGGCATCAATTGCACTGCCATGTACCTTGAAGATATCTGGTCTGGTTGGCCGAGTCCTGTGTTTACCGTCAGCTATTGAGCCTGAGTCCAAATGATAATTGATGGAAGCACATTGGCAGCCTGCAACGTGGAATGCATTGCATTTGTCTGCTGAAGCCTGGCATCTTTATGCCTGACAGTCTTGTGCAGTCTGTCATTGCAATTCCAGACATTGACGCAATAGGCGTCAAACAGCACAGAGACATAGAACGGTAAAACCACTGACCAGCAAGTAGTCACTACAGACTGTAAGGCAGGTTACAAGGACACATCTACTTAGCTACCTATTGCATGCCTACCTGCTATTGCAAAACTGCTGTGGCGTGATGAATGCATTTCCTATACTCAGGTCTTCATGGCAAGCTGCCAATGACAACTCCAGCTTTCTTGGCAGTTCAATCAAAACTCAAGCCACTGCTGGAAATAGACACAAGTCGCTGGTGATATAGGACCATCAGGCGTGCATTCATTGAACACCTGGAACAGGCACACAAAACAGATTCAATCCAGAAAATTGCAAATGCGCTTGGCAGCGCTTCAATCCAGCCACAAATCTGCCTTTTGCCAGACAAGAAGGAGTTGTGAGGCAAAGCCTGGACACAAGCAAGGTGCTGGTTTGATGCATCAGCTGCAACTCAGCAACAGCTACAAATTCAGTAACTGCTGATTTGCAGCTGAAAAGAATACCCAGAGTGGAAGGCTTTGCATAGAAACTCACTGGACATACACCACAGGGAATTGAGGTGAAGGCTGATGTCTCAGGGATAGCCAACAAGGCTTGTCTGAAGCGATCTTCGCCGTCTGGTGAATCAATCTTCTCTATTTGCCCATCATATTCTAAGGTGTTTAGAATCATCATCACATCCTCATCACGAAGCTGAACACGCGAGATGCCCTGCAGTCAGGATGATTGCAACATCACATGCCAACGCAGATAACTGTTGAAGCCAATTGCCTTGAGGCAGGCCATGACACAGACCTTGTCGTGAATGAAAGTTGACACATCCTCCAGTGTTGGATCACCTTCCTGTTTGATGAACTTGAAGCATTGTGTTTGCAAGACCTGTATGAACTCTGAGTCATAGTCCTGGTCAGTGTACCTGTGTATGCACAACCTCCTCTCAGAAACTCAGATGTTTGTGTATTGGTAAACAGCAAACAAAGATCTGTGTACAACATGTCCACCTGAGGTTGTACTGCATGTTGATGGCACATCTGCATGCAGGTAGGTATGACATCATGACACTTTGCTGCTTACCAGGCTCCTCCAGTTATCTCGCGCGCAGGCTCAAGATCGTACAGCATGTAAAACTTCTTACTGGGCTGGTTCACAGGCTTGATGGCTTTGACCAAAGTTCGAGTTTCCAGTTCTTTCAGTATCTTTGTGATCTGTGGTTGCTGCAAATTCGTTTTGAATTTCATGTCTTTGGTCCATACACCTAAGACAGCATGTTGTATTGGTTTGAATCTTCAGTGCACAGCACACGGGGCAAAGTGCAGGCCTGCCAGCAGAATTGATGACACAGACATCGTACCAGTGTTCCCCGCAGCCTCAATACACTGGTAGACCAAGAGAAAGTCTGGCGCCAGGCCCTTGAGCCTACACATCAGTTGAAGCATCAGATGCGTAGTCTGCTGCTCATTCACAAAAGCTGGAGTGCAGCACAAGTCTACCTTGCTGACTTGCCTGCCTCAACCTCCTTGTATACAAACGTGTTGCTATCATTTGCACTCATCTGCAGCTGTATCTTCTTGTCTTTGAGCAGTCTGTTAACTGCATCGCGCTGTACACTTGCAGGTGTACCTGCCAGCTCTGCCGGTACGACATGCTGCGGAATGCCCTGTGAGAAAAATGTCTCAGCCGGCATAGACGAGCAACTGAGGCTTTACGTACGCAACGTGAGACAATGTACCTCTGGCATCCGTTTGAAAAGATCCAAGATCGCGGTCATGGCGGCCTCCATTGCGCCGGATCTTGTGATCCACTGGTGGTTCGCTGCTCAAGGGCCAAGAAAACGCTGATGCGGATGTACGTACATGACGTCGCGCGTGTTGCGCATTAGATGTGCGTTGAGAACAGGGCCATTGCCTTGTCCAGCTCGACTTCAAAACAGGTTGGCGCAAGGCTTGTCACAGCAAAGGAAAGTTCTACGGCGCTCTCAAACACAACTGCGGAGCGCCCAGTGAAGAGGTGTCCTGTGGATACATCAGCAGGGCCTTGGCGATCGAACACAAGTTCCAGTTTGTCGACAGAGACAGCGAAGAAGGGAAGAAGCTACAAAAAGAGACTGGCTGGAGTAGAACAGACTTTGTATGGGTTCCAGAAGACACAACGATCAGGCCGATCAGAAGCGACGTCGGCACTAAACGAGGTCGTGAACATGTGTCTGGCATCAACACAGACCAAGAGACAGAGCACGTGTCAAAGAAGCAGGTGCTTCCCTGCCTAGCGAGCTTTTGTCAGTCACAGCTTGCATGCCATGCTTCCAGGTTGTCTTGCAAACAGTCACTGCGGAATACAGGCGATTGGCAGGGATACGCACACAGAGAATGATGAGCTGTGGGCAGATCAGCTGCGCTCAGCGGCCTGCTGCCTGCTTGGAGCCTATGACGGATTGGAGGCCCAGAGCATCCTGAACCAGCTTGTTCATGAGCCTGACGCAGTGCTGGCCAATTCAGACCTAAACACTTGCTTCTGTTCACTGTGCAGAACCTCTTTATCAATGATGGCATACAAGGTAAGCAGGTGGCAGACAGGAAACACAAGTCAGCAGTCTGCAGGACGGCATCACCAGTGTGTTTGCTGGTTGAGCAAATGCTGCACCTCACCCCAGTGATAATGTGTTCTGGCTTATGTCATAGGTTCAAGGAGCAACTGTGAGCCCTGACACCCTGTGCTGTTCCCATTGTCGCTCTAAAGGCATGACTGTGGTACGCCTCGCAAGTAAACATCAGTTGAAATGTTGGCTGAAGATCTTGGGCAGCAAGCCAACCTGCAAGGCGCCAGAAAATGTTGAGGTATGCTACAGGAAGATTGCCCAGTCGCTGATGTACTGCATGTACTGCTGTGAGGATGGTCACCAATGTGCATGATTGAGCTGCATGGCTGAGCAGCATGTTCAATGTGCACATGCAGCAGGCATTGGTGTATGCTGTGCAGGTAGTATGGCCAAACATCATTCATGGCTTTTGTGCAAGCCAGAGAGTGGACCCAGCCACACTTTTGAGGGGTCTCACTCCTGAGGCGCTGAAAGAGTAGGTCTCTGCCTGCAAGATGCATGTCATTGCTAGCAGATGTCTTGCACCCCCTACATGCCATTTGATCTTCTGACCAATGCTTGTGCCTGCAAGTGGGTTCACTCGCCCTGCGGTTGAAGCAGAAGCCAACGAAGCCCTGGCAGAGAGAGAACCTGTTGCAGCAGCTGTGGATCTCTTTGACCGAGGGTTGTACTTTCAGTGCAACTTTGAGCCAAACACTGAGGTGGAATCATTTCCATGTCAGACCTTGATGAGTGTGAAAGCTGCTCGTCCAGGCAGTCACATTTGTGAGGCAGCTCGTGGCCTCACAGACACCAGCCGGACAGGGCTTCTGATGCTGGGCAAGGCTGGTCTTGGCACAAAGTTTCATGTGGACAGGACCCAGGCTGAGAATGTGGCGTTCTCTGTCATTCACAAGCCCAAGGTACAATATGATCCATACATTCTGATGTCTGGCGCATGTACATGCCAAAGTGGATGCTTTGGCAATGCACAGGGCTTTCAATTTAGCTGATTGCACTTTTGCGCCTTGCATCTTGCCTCTTTTGCATCATGATCACATCGCAAGATGCAGTGGGTCAATGCTCAGCATGCCAATGATGTGTGTACAGGGGAAGTCAAAGGCAAAAACAGATGGGAGCCAGGCTCAGTTTGTGCTTGCAAGATGGTGGTTTGTGCACCCACATGTGGCGCCAAGGTTTGCTGAGTTTGTCAGAGATAGCCTCCATCATGCAGATGGCGTGCAAGAGTTCATGCCCAAACCAGAGCACTGGGATCTCATGCTTGCCTTTGGGAGTCAGAATGCCATAGATGGACGAGATGTTGTGGTTGTCCTCAACCAGGGGCCAGGAGACATAGTGCTGGTGCCTCCTGGTTGGCCACATGCAGTCATCAATGTAATGCCATGTGGCAAGCTGGCCTGGGACCACTATGACCCTAGACACCTCGCTACCTATGCTGCTGTACACAGAGATGTTGCTAGCCCGTTATTCAGAGGGGACACCGTTGGAGACGATTACATGGCTATTGGACCAACTGTGAGTCAAGGCATTGAACAAGCCTGCTGACACTTGCGCTGCACATGACCTTCATGTGGTGGGGTGATAGACCTTCATCTGGTGGACTATGGGGCCCGAGCTTGAGTGCATGTCAATCTTTCTATGGCTCACAATGGCTAAACAGTTGCCCCTCCACACTGTCCAAGGTGGCACTTCATTACTAACAGCTGTATTTGAGATGTGGAGTTTATCACGGTTCAGTATAGGAATTTACGGCAAGTTGATGTCCAGTGTCTATATTATTCTTGCCAGCTTGCTCACACGCAAATCACATAAGCAACGATCAAGGCAAAGGTTGAATTTATCCTAGGGCGACAGCTGTAAAACTTTTGACTATCTTCAAGCATATGTACCCATGGCAGATGTCATCATCAGGCTGGCAAGCATAGAACCCATTGTAAGAATTTGCTGGCCTGAGCTGAGCATAGACGCATCACTGTACATGAGCAGCATTCTGAGCAGATGAGGTTGTATTAGAGGTTTTGGTGAGGTGACCAGGGGATGCGCGACAGCAGTGGGACTTGGCGGCATTTGTTGTCAAGCTAGCATCACCCGCAAACATGCACTGTGACAAGGCGGGTGTTGAATGAGACACTATTTTCATATCACATCATCAGTTCATCCAAGTATCTGCTCAGTCATGATTTGTCAGCTTGGCGTGCAGTCTGTCAGCTCAGCTGCAATATGTCAGCTCAATACAGCTGCAGTATGTCGGCTCAGCTGCAATCTGTCGGCTCAGCTGCAATGTGGCAGCTCAGCTGCCACTTGTCAAAGCAGCTGTCAGCTCAGTTGCAAGTTGTTAGCTGAGCTGTGATCGTGTCTCCTCGTTTGTACTCTGTATGCTCGGCTTGCAGTCTGTCAGTTCAACTGTCTGTTGGCTGCGATTTGTAACTTCAACTGCAATCTGTCAGCTTGGCCTTGGTATGTCAGCTCAGCTGTCATATCTTAGCTCAGGTGCAATCAGTCAGCTCAGCTGCCACTTGTCCACTTTGCTGTCAGCTCAGTTCAAGCTGTCAGCCTGACTATTAGCTCAGCTGCACCCTGTAGCTCAGATATAATCTGTCATCTCAGCTCGAATTCGTCATCTCCTTTCAATTTGTCATCTCAGCTGCAGTTTGTCAGCTCAACTGCATCCTGTAGTTCTGATATAATTTGTCATATCAGCTGCAACCCGTTTGCTCATCTGCCAGGAAGGACGATGAAATGGTGTGTAAAGAGGTACTTTGAGCTGCCTTGGGGCGCATTGGCCTGTGATTAAACACCTCACAGCGTCGTCACGCCTAAAGAAATGCATAAGAGGCTATGTGTTTTGATCCATGACCAAACTGTTGGCTGATTGCCAGTGTCATCACCACATGTGAAGACATGTACACATGACATGCAATCAGCGTCACATGTGGTCACGTAGTCATACACAGTATGTTGCCAAGCCTTTTGATCACGACACTTCTGGCTGTTCTGAGCTGCATTACCCTATAATGTGGGTATGTGGTCACCCAAACACATAGCCTCGCATGCACATGTCAAGGCATGAACACCTTTTGAGCTGATGGGTTGTACAGCCTGATGATAAGACATGTCACAGGGTTTTCATGGCTTGGGACGCGCATTTGAGGCTATTTGTAGCTTTCCGCACTCTTATTATAGGGCAAAGATGTGCTCATGAATTGGGACATGCATTAAAGGCTTTGTCTTGGTGACTGCAGTCTTGGCTGAGTTGGGCTGTATTGCAGTGTGGTCATGCCCTGAGGACTTGCACTACAGGCTAAAGTCTAGGTGATTGCCACAATGCTTCAAATCAGATGTCATATGGCGATGCAGCCTGCCTGCCAAACAAGACAGACAGACAGAGAGTGCGATGATAGCACAGCAGGACTCGACTCTATTCTGTCATTGCTTTTGCAGCCATCAGACCAGCAAGTGTATTGCTGCAAAATCAATACAAAGTGACAAGAGAATCAAGACTTCCTCATCACACTGTATGAGTCAAGCATGAATGCAGAAGAAGAAGATGCTTACAGCAGAATGAAACACTTCTGCACTGCAGTCAGACCAGACTGTGATTACTCCAGCTGGAGAGTACAGACATGCAAGAAGAAGCGATGCATAGAATACCTGCACCAGCCGACTGGCTTGACTCTCCAGTCTCCAGGAGCTGCACATCTGGCTGTCTTGGCTCTGCCAACCCAGAAGCAACCCAGCAACTGCACCATGAACGACAGCAAAGCAGTGTCAGTAGCAAGTGGTTCCAGTGATCCTGAAGCTGGTGATGTTTGTCTGATCATCACCAGCTTGGACAAACTTGTTGTGCAGCTACAACGGCACGTAAGTGAGATGCAAAGATGTCACAGTGATGCTGCTCACGGCAATGCAGTCCCAGCAACTACAGCAATACAACCCAGGATTGCGCAAGTGCAGGATGTGTGCAGCTACATTCAGATCAAAGCAGACCAATTAGTCACGCAGCAGGAAGACAGTCTGGTGACAAGAGCTACAAAACTGCGGTGCCAGCTGCTCCTAGCCACTTGTGCTGTGTTTGCACAAAAGATGCTGCACAGGGGGTCATACACAAGTGGCTACAGGCAACACTGTTTTCACACCCTCATCACAGAGCTGCTGCGAACAGGTCCCAACTCTGCAGCTCTACCTTTTCTGGTTGAACCGCTGCTACCCCGTAGTTGGAAGCACGAGCTAGATCAAAGTAAACTGCTCAAGGGGGACATGGAGACAGACCTGTACTCCACAGCTATTGCACAAGAGGATATCATGCAGGGAGAGGAGGAAGAGGGCTTAGCACCATCAGATGGCTTCCTAGTTGCAGACGCTGATCCACATATGACGCCTGGAAAGATGGAACAAGTCGTGGATGCTCTGGACCTGATCCCCCTGTATATCAGACAACAGGTTGAACTGAAAGTGTCGAATGCTCTCGCTGAGGGCTTACCTGCAGTGAAGTCATGTGGTGAGCAGCTGGCAGCCAGATTTGCTGACAAAGCTACACATAAGGCTTGGTTGTCAAGTTTGCAGCAAGTTGTCCTAGGTGTCCAGGATAGATGAAACTCAAAACCAAAGTGACACTCAGACAAGTTTGATGTACATAAAGCAAGAATCATTGGTTGTCCTGTCAAAATTTCAAGACAAGCTGACATACAGAATTGCATTTGCATCCAAACCAATACAACCGATCAAAAGGTGACTGACAAATGCTGGACAATTGAACTGGACAACTTTACACACAGACCTTGTGACTGATGTGCACTGCAAACACAGCACATGTGCCCAGCACAGCGCTCAAACGTGCAGAACACCAGTGGCACGCACATCTGAGTGCTTTGATGACTTGACACAACCCGTATGTGCTGACTGAGACGTTATGCTCAGAAAACATCATCAATCGATGATGAAACATGCTGCAGAACCAAGTTCGTCAATCACGACAGATCTTGTGACTGATCTTCACGGGAACCACAACATATGTGCCCATCTCCAGTGTGGCACTCAGATGTGCGAAACACCAATGCATGCACAGCTGACTGATGCGTCACACCCAACTGTTTATCCGCGCGAACTCTAGGGAAATCAATCGGAAACGAGATTGCAACGATATTTTGAGCGTTCGGGACGACTTTGTCACCACGTGCCAAATGAATTTTGGGACCACATTCTCTCAATTCAAAATATTTTGCAAGACGAACGAGCACAGCACGACTTCCCTTGTCATGCTATGATGCTTTGAGCTGGCTCAACTCTTCCTCGGTTGCTTTATGCTCTGTGAGCAGCTTGTGATTGAGATCAACCAGCTCGTCGACCGACAGATCGTAAAGCTTTCGAGGATCCGTCGGAGAAGTGATCAGAGACTGCAGACAAGCGTCACTCAACTTGACGACCCCTGAGGGTGCCTGCTTCTCTGCCATAACTACAGTACAACCTACTCGCCTTTGTATACAGAACGGGTGGAGAAAGCACCGACTGTTTAGTGGGAAGGGATGTGACGAAGCAATATCAATCAATCAATCAATGTATTTAATGTCCTGGGGGGCAACTGGGACCCAACAGACAAGAAGTTCAGTTCGGTGAATTCATACAGACAAGATTTGCTTCCTACATGCAAAGCATTCCCTAAGGAAACCACCACATGCATTTGGTTCACACAAAGTCATAAAGTCTGCAATGGTACAACAGTGCTGCAGGAGACCTGAATGCTGTGACCTGATATGGCTGTATGCTGGGCAATCAAACACAAAGTGCTGCTCGTCCTCCACACAATCCAATGACTTGCACACTAGACACAGCCTATCTGTCCTATCTAGGTGAACACCGTCTGCCCAGCGGGTGTAATGACAGCATCCACGTGGATGATCAGTCAATGGGCACCTGGCCCCGATCAGAACAAGGAAGTGCAATGCCAATCTCGTCACGACGCCGGTGACACTATGCAGACCAGTCTGTGCTCTGCTAAATTTTGTACGGGACAGGTTGAGCCCCCTGGGTGCGAGAATTCTTATCAGGCGGTTATTTGAGGACTGGGCGTCGCTATCTGGGCGCACAGCAGATCTTCGCTGTAGCGCAGCCATCCCATGTGCTTTTTGCCTTGCTGTGTGGGCGCTGCAGCCGGTGCTCCCATTGCCTATTATTCCGCGAAGTGAGTGTGTACACATGTGTACGTGAGCCTGCAGGTTTTGCCCTAGGAGCTCCTGTTGTGGCTGACCATAGTTGACCCTTCACTGCACGTGCAGGAAGTCCATCAGTCAAGCCATCAGCGATCAAGACGACTCCAACTGGATTAAACCTGAAGTGGATCCTGTAAAAGAGGAGGAAGACCGCCTGAGAAGTATTGAAAGAACTAAGGCAGGATTTAAGCGCAGGGGAGCAGCACAATCAGTGCAAGAGAAATACCGACAGGGTCAGGTTAAGTCCCTGAAGTGAATATGGCTGATCTGGTGGTTGCCAGACATGCAATTTCAGTTATGACAATGAAACTTGGACTACACATCCCTCATCAGCAGTAGGGTCTTAGGGGACTGTTGTAGTGACTGCATGCTGGACTTCATGTTTGTGTCTTGTGTGCAAATGTCAGAGCAGTCACTGGTGTTATTGTGATGTATAACCAATAAGTTACAGCAGACCAGACCACCACACATGAATAACAATTTAGCTGTTTCAAGGGTTTAGGACTTCTCCTTTCCCTTTGCACTACAGGGTATGGTCATAGCTCCGGTCTGCTGCCTTAGAGGGCTCCCGTTATGATGGCTGAGGAGCATAACTTTTTGTTTTTCTTTTCTAGTTGTATCAAGTAGGTAGGGTCAGCCAATGAAGGGGTTGACATTCAAGACATCACAAGTGTATTCACATATCAGTGACTGAATCAGGTCATGCCAACAAGGTCGTAGGACTTGGATGTTGAGCTATTGGTGAATGGATTGTTTGTAGCCGAACATCACATGGTTCATTTGACACTGCTGTCTACCTAATCTCTTGACTTGAGTGCACATCAACAGTCAAACTTTGGACAGCTACATTTGCCCACCACCTGCTAGTAAAAACAAAGCTGAACAACACTGAGCAACATACACTGGACTAATCCAGCAACCTGCCTACTCATGTTGCATCTTTTGAACTCAACTGAACAGCTCTGTAGGCTAGCATATGAGCTAGTAAGCAGATTTTAATTTGAACCATTGGTTCCACCAGGCACAGAAGCGCCCAATGTAAATCATCAAAGAGATTGAGCTGGACTGATGCACAGACAAGTGTTGTTCAGCTGAGGCACCCGCTGTCCTCGCTCTAATGTCCATGGGCCAACTCAATGTCTGCAAACTGATACAGTTTAGTGTCTGGATATTTTCTGGGAGACAGGGCACCTGCTGACGCTGCTGCTAAACCCTCTTGGCCTGCAACACCCTGCTGTGTGTTGCTTGCACCATTTGCCTCGACCCCCTGGAACTCATCACGTTCATTGCCATTCATCTGATCAGAGGCCAAAAACGCGGATTGGCCTTGGTCACATGACTGATTATTGTGCTTGCCAGCGTGGCAACACGGAAGTGGGTCACACTGTACTGACAAGTTCTGCGCCTCACCACCTGCATGCAGTAGCATGCTGGTCAAAGACCACAGTACATACTGTGACTTGCTGGCACAATGCTGACACACGCCTAACGTGTTGCGTGCTTGTAACAGTCCAGCTCACACTGCAGAGCAGAAACAGAACAGTATAACCGACCAAGAAGTCAAAATGTGGAAATAAAGAGGAGGCAGTGCCAACCACAGACTCGGGTGACTCACTGGTATTTTGGTACATGCTCTAGCCTTGCATAGCGCGTCTAGATTTCTGCGAGGAGGAACGCAGGCGGGAAGCATTGCTGCCTGTGGGAGAGACAGGTTGAATGGTGCCATTGATGACATCTGGGCCCATGCAACATGCAATGTATGAGGTCCATGACCGCCTAGGACTGCCTGCATGCACCCGAAAAGAGCTCAGCAGACAGCCACAGACAGCCACAAGACCTACTTGCTGTTGCAAAGAATAGATCAGAATTTAATGTCTGAGCGGTGTCCCTCACATGAGCACATGACTTAAATGAGATTGGGCTGTGGTGGGCTGTGATCCAAACGTTCTGCCCCCCAGGCTGTGTAAGTACACATCCCCCAGCCAAAAGTGAGCATTCTGAGGCTGTAAAGCCAAGAATGCTTAAAATGCATGCTGCATTCAGCATGTCATAGCGCAGCATTAGCTTTGGTACCAGCAGGCAGTAGCAGGACTAGCAGGCCTGCCCACATGTTGTCAGACGTTTCAGATGCCTAAGAGCATACTCATACTCAACTGGCTTGCCTGGCTACACCACGGAAATGACAGCGCACATTGACACATCTGCTTGCCAGGCCCTAGACACACAGAAAGCCTTTTGGCTTAGTATTGAACAGCCTGGTTTTTAATGTTGGGAAATCTGTTTTCTCAGTGGTAACAAGCCTCCCTTCCATAGCGTGTTAGAAAGCCTGTGTCTGCACTGACCTAAGCAGGAGCAGCTGGGGTGAACTACGACAAAATAGCAGCCTTGTACAGATCAAGCTATAAGCTTGCTACACAATGCAACACAGCAGCATGTACAGCAGGATCTGTAGTTACAGCATCATACTTAGCGCGCTTGTCAAGGACTTGGCTCGGGCAAGGAGAGGACTGCGTTCATGCTGCTCACTGGAGCCCCTGCTTTCCAACTGGTGCTCATCTTCAGCCAGGCTGCCTAGCCCCTGAAGCTGCCTGCCTGCTAGGTCCCCTTGAGAGGCTGCCCTCTGCCTTGCATGCAGGAAGCCTGCAGCAGCGACAGCAGGGATGAAGATGCTACCATGTCCTGCTGAGGATGCAGGTGGGTTCATGCAGATGTGCTGCCAATTGATGTTTGCAATTTTGGGGTGTTTGTTGGCCTGGACAGCCCCTGCAACAGGCGAAGGGCTTGTTCTGTCACAAGCCCTTCAATAGTCAAGCTTTTGCAGTTGGAAAACACACAAAATGTAGGTCTCCCAAACATGCTGCCATATGTAACAGCATGACAGGCAGCGTCTTGAATACTTGGAGTAGCGTGCCAACATGTGCATCACATGCACATTAATCTCAAAACTTGACAAGAGCCGATGCCCCCTCACAGGGAAGGGCCTTAGCCTTGGCAGTGATGTGGATTTATGCCGACAACCAATGGGGTATGGCATGTACAATAGGCTAATCACAACTGCATTGAATTAGTCGCAAAACGAATTGGTCTGCATCGACACAGAGCAGAAGTACTGCCAGATGCCAACAAAATATGCTCATGGTGCAATGCCTTGCTGGTACTACACATGGACCAACTCAGGCTGTATGCACTTGACTCTAGGGGAACACATGAGTCTGGTGAATGAACATATGAATGCACAAATGGATGAAGGAATGGATGAAAAGACGAAGGCATGGATGAAAACACAAAGGAAAGAACAAATGAACAAGTACCATCAGCTGGAGTGCTTGCAGCAGACACCAGGGGCTCTGCCTCCCCACACTCAGCTTGCATCAATGCACTGCTGGACCAGGAGGGCCGCATCTGGATGCCCTTCGCCTGCTCCAGCCCCTGCTGGGAACTGCCCTGACTCTGGCCTTTGCTGAGCGCTGTGCCCTGCAGTGCTGCTGCCATGCCTCCAAACTGATACGCTGCAGCATCAAACCCAGAGCTTACCCCAAGTCCGTGTGGCAGGCCCTGCTGCTGATGATCATGCCCTGCCTGCTGCTGCTGCTGCTGCTGCCCATACTGCTGCTGCTGCTGTTGCTGCTGCTGGCTGTGCTGATGATGCTGCTGCTGCTGCGGCTGACCACCATACTGCTGCTGCCTTTGTCCCTGCAGCTGTTGTTGGTCTTGCAGAGAGCCTGCAGCCTGCTGTGTGACACTTGAAGAAGGCACAGGGACAAGCAGACTGTCCTGCTGCTGGTCCTTCAGTGTGCCTGCTGCATGGGGTTGTTGGTGTGGGGAGGATGCAGAGGCTGACTGCATGCTGGTGTCAGGCTCGCCTGCCTCTACGAGGGAGGCTCTGATAGCTGCCGCTAGCATGGCTTCCTCTGCATCCCTGAACCCACACAGGCAATTATAATAAGAACAGTAGTAGTAGTGGTAATAATAATAATAATAATAATAATAGAAAACATTAATAAACTTGCTTTCCAGAGCTAGGTACATGCAGAACAAAGCCTGTCAGTGAAAAACGTTTGACTAAGACGTCTTTGGTACAGTTGACAAGGTTTCAAGATTAGTGATTGCACAGTCAGGAAAAAAGCTTATCAGATATTTGTATGATGAGAGGCATTGCCTGGCACACCAGTTGTCCGTAGCTGCTTGTATTGTTTCCCTTGCCATATCAACTGCACAAATATACATCGCTCCACAATAGGGTGAGTGCATAGGCTGCTGAGCGGCACAAGGTTCAAAGGAGGCCTGTGTGGCTTGCTCTTTTGCATTGCATTGAATTTTGGGGCAAGTCAATCCAGCATGGCATGTGAAATCAAGCCTACAGCTGGCTACATGCTAGCAGCCACACTGTAGCAATTTGATGTTGGGTACCATGTACCTTCTGTGCTGAAGGATGTTGTATTCACAATCATAACGTCCTAGCATTCCATCTAAAGCATACAAACATGCTCATCACTACATTGGAGAAACCAAGTATGGGGCATGCACAGCTTCAACAGAAAAGACTCACTCTGGAGCCATGCTCTGCATATCCTGTGGTACGGTGTCTTGCAAGGCTGTGCTGGCTGCAGCAGCAGGCTCAGCAGCACCCACTCCTGGCACATGCCCATGCTCCTGGTGCTGCACTTCCATCAAGGACAGATGCAGTGCCCTTACTAAAGCAGCTTCCTCTGTCAAAACTTGAGATGGCTGCCCTTCTTGCCGCAGCTCTGACCTGTAGTCAAAAAGCATTGCATCAACTTGACCACTACCAGGAGCACTGTCTTGGTTTTGTTGTACCTTAGTATCGTAGACATGATCTGCAGCTGTGACTCATGCTGGCTTGGAGATGCTGGCAGATGCTTGCTGGAACAGAACAGGCCATGGGCTTGATGCTGCACGCTCTCTCAACACCCAGACTTGCTTTAAGACCAATTGCGAAATACAAGGCAGGCAGACAAATGAATTTCACATCCTACTGTGGGAACCTCAGTTGTGGTGTATACAGTATGGGAAGACACATGAGTGTAGCTGATGCTTTGCTGCAACAGCAACAGCCACCAGGCGACAAGAGCGATCTTCCACACACTCTCTGTATGACCAGTGTGATATGTATGGCAGTGAGTAGGGGCTCACATGTCTGGGACAGTGCCCAGTTCATCTAGATTGTCAGTGGCGTGCTGCTGTGAAGGCAACTCTGCATGACCATGTGGGCCCCTCCTTGCCATCTGACTGCATTCCACACAACACATGTTACTACCAAATGCCACGCTCACTCAGATCACGAGCCTGAAATCAACTACAATGAGGAACATGTGTGTGTGCGTCTGATGAGGAGTCCTGAGAGCCATGTATGCAGACCTCAGCAGGCAGACAGGTGCACATGCCTGTTGACAAAACAACCCCAACGTTGCAAGAGGCATAGCAGAAAAGTGGAGAACATGCAATGAAGCTGCACATCTTGGTGCTACAAGTGCAGCTGCTTGCCTACGACTACTCCTCGTCACCTACACACTCAGGCTTGTACCATAGTCTTCAGACTGCTTGCCAATTCTTGTGTAGCGCTTTACCCCCAACCCCTGAGTAATGACTCCTTTGACAATCCATCTCCATTCAGGCTCCAGTGGGGCTGAAAGGAGATGGGTTGTCAAAGCAGTCGTACTCAGGGGTTGGGGGTGATGCGCTGCGCAAGAATTGGTAAGCAGGCTGAAGGCCAGGGTACAAGCCTGAGTGTGTAGGTGACGAGGAGTAGTCGTGGGCCTCTGAGTGATAGAGTGCATAGATAGGCCAGCATAATCTAATTGGCCAGGTAGGTGAAATGGCATTGTGCGCCTGTCTCTCTGCATGAGTGTGCGCACCTAGTGAGCTCATCAGCAAGGTCCTCCTGCATCTGTTGAGCATTGCTGGGGTCAGACATCAGCTCTGAGAAGTTGGGGCTGGTTGTGCGAGCCAATGCAGGCGGCTCCATGTCTTCAGCCGCCCTGTGATACAACCCGTAGATGTTCTTAGGGCACAACACAAACAAACAACATCATGAAACATTATTGAAGTCCTAGAAAATATGTCGATCATTTTTCTAACAAAAGCCTTTTGACCGTTCATTCAGCTTGTGAAATAGACAGTTGCGCGTACATTTGTGTTCTTGGTACAACTCAGCAGCTGTGGCTGTCAAAGTGCGGAAGTTGGATGGATACGAACTTGCACACACAGGGTGTGCACAACACGGCAATGTGGGAGTGACCCATAAGACTATCGAATAGCTGCAGGAGCTGGGTCGTCAATATGTGGTAGACTGCTCTGACAGCTTGCATGTTTATGTACAGCTTGAGCGATGCAGGCGCAAGAGTGAGAAGGTGAATTTCAATGGCAGTTGATGTCAAGAAGGACAAGCCAGGCAATGTAAGCACATGCTACCTAGGTCATCATGAGCTGCAGAGCCTTATCATTATTGTTATTTCTATTCTTATTATCATCATTTGTTTATATCGTCATCATCATCATCATCACCATCATCATCGTCATCATTAGTATTATTAGTATTATTGGTACTAGTACTAGTATTATTAAGATTATTTATTACTATTACTATTGTTATTATTACTATTGTTACTATTATTATTATTACTATTATTATCGTTGTTGTTATTATTACTATTATTATCGTTGTTGTTATTATTGTTATTATTATTGTTATTATTATTATTATTGCTATTATTGTGATTATTGTTATTATCATCAATCTTATTATGCTAGGCGTTCTGTGGCAACAAGCAGCAGGCAACACACCTGGCTGCCTCTGCCTCCATGGCAATCTCATACGACCCACTGTTGTGCTCGTCTGGTATGAGCGCGCCCTGACACTGCAAGGCCTGATGGAAGAACATCAAGACCTTGCCGTAGAACTTTGTGGGCCGGACACTGTTGTGGTCCCCATCAAAGAGCATGAGCTCCTTGTCAGGGCTGCCATACTTGGCAATCAGCTTTTCTGAGTGCTCCTTGGTCACAAATGTGTCCTCTCTAGCATGGCCTACACAGCAAATAAGTGTGCTGAGGGCTAGTGCTTCTTACAATAAATATAATCATATGTATGTTTTTGCGGTGCACATTCAACAGCACAATAGCACAACACGCAAGATAGCAAATGGGTATAGCCAGAGACTGCTCGGTTGCTTGTGACATCAGCAACTTGGTCTCATGGCCAACCATTGAAGTCTGCTCAGAAAGCTTGCAGCAAAACCTTGGGCTTCCAGACTACGACCTGGCCATGCACTAGCACACAAGTGTGCTGCTCAAAACAAGGTCAACAGAGAGACTGGTGAGGACAAGTAGAGCATAGCTCTTCAGCACAGCGGCTGAGAACTGTCATAGCGCCATGTTGCAGGGCAGGAGCTAAGACCAGTAGGCAACTGATGCAAACACGCTGCTTACTAAACAGAACAGTGACAGAGCAAATGTGGATCTAGCTTTAACAACCACTGACCAGCTGCACGATGGATGCAAGCATGCTGCTGACCAAACAGGACAGTGACAAAGCAAGTGTTGATCTGGTTTAACAACCGCTGATCAGCTGCCACACAGCTACAACAGATGCAAACATGTTGCTCACCAAACAGGACAGGAATGAAGCTTGTGTGAATTTTGTCAATGGGTGCAACTTCATCAATGCTGAATCCGGCACGCTTCTTGACAGACCGCCTCATCATGCTGAGGGCAACTCGCATCAGAGAGCGAGGTATGGGAATCTTTTGCTCTTCCACAAGCTCTAGCATGAGCTCTGTAAGCTTGGAGAAAGGACTGTCCACTACCTGTAGTAGATGCAAAGTCAAGCCGATCCCATGGCAAGACCCAGATTTCCAAGGCCTGGCATGCAACAGCATCGATTCCTAGCAACAGTTGACACGCGTGGGATGTTCCAATAGCGTCTCTTGTTGTGGCACAACATCATTATATTCTGAAACAACAGTTGGCGATTAGTGCAGCAACACAACTACTTTAAATCATGAGGGCTGCAAACAGCAAGGCCATGACATCGCAATGCCAAACCCACAGGTCTAAGATGCTGTTTCGCTGGCTTGGTCGGCGGACTTGCAACACAGGTCCTGCTCTCACGCAGACAGTGTCTGATGTAAAATCACGCACAAATTCCTTGGTATGAGCATGACAATGCAGCAGCTGCACCAACAGCTATCTGAGAGCAAGCATAAGCAGCTGGAACACTCCATGAAGAATTGCGATTCCTGTTGCTGCTAAATTTTGATGATTGTACTGACACTGTGTGCAGTGCTGAAACAGCGTGAACATGTACATTGACCTGACTCACCACGCCAGCAATCGAAGGGTCTTTCTGACTGTACAGTAGTGCTGTGACAGCTCCCATAGATCTGCCCCACAATCCAATAGTAGAGACTGTGCCAAGATCCCTAAGGTGCTGGATTGCCAGCGCAAGATCATCCTGCTCTCGCCAGCCAAGGGTCACATACTTGCCATCAGACTGCCCAGAGCCCTACAGTGACGTTTCAGCTGTTCACCAATGCAGCGATGCACTGCACGCATGACTAAAATGCATCATCTTCTAAATGCATTGGCATTGGCATGACACACTGTTGCATGCATGCGTGCCATTGTGGCAAGGTATGTTTGGAATATCGACAGCTGAACCGAGAACACAATGCATGTGCATGACGATACATCAATCCGTGCTGTTCGCGTTAAATCTTCTGCATACACAAGCTTACCACAAAGTCCAGGGAAAAGACGGTCACATTCTGTGGCAGCAGCAAATGCAAAGCCTCTTCAGAGTCTCTTCTGCTGCCACTGTTACAATGGCAGTAAACTACACACGGCAACTTTCCGTCAGGAGTTTCAGGTGGATACTTTGGAATTAGATGGCTACACTCGATATGCTGTTTCTGACTGTTCTCCTGCAGGATACAATCGGTCGCATAAACGGGCAAGCTCTGCCACAATGTGGCATGCGCAGCCGACCGCTCACCAGCTGAATATCTTTGCGCAGGTACTCTTTGCCTTTGAGCTTGAAGGTGCCGGCAACACCGCCAGGCAGGTCAGCTGTAGTGTACCGGTCCCTGCCAGATCATGCGTAATGTGTCAGCTAATGACAGCAACATCACACAGCGACATCACACAGCGACTGAGCGTACCTGGGGGGTCTGCAGATACAGTCGACAAGCTGGTCCCACAGACCAGTGATGTTCATAGCCGGCAGGCACGGCAGAAAGCTGTGAACCGTGCAGCAGGAAGCCTGCAGCGACGATCAGGCAACAGCACTAACGAAGCTTGCTCTCAAGTACACTGTCCAACGCAGCGCTATGCGTACGGTGAATCATGATGTAAGAACAGTGTAAGAGGTTGGTCAATACGTCTTGACGAGGGCAACTACAAAGCGCCCTGAAAGGGCGAACGTGATTGCCTGTCGCTTCTACCGGTATTAATATCGCCAGTCAGATCGCCAGTGGTGTAAAGTGCGATGCACGTCCGTTGCATTCACCATATTAATGTGCATATATAGCTTGAGCCTGATTCAATTGCATTGAAACGGAGGCACGCTGCCGATAAGTCGGCGATCATGCTGAATGTTACGATCTCTTGGCAAGCCCGGTTGCAGGGCTGCAGCTGGCATCAAAAGCCATCCTGCTGTCCAAGGCTTCACATCAGGCATTCTCGGGAGTCACACCGACATGCCATGCCGGTCAGCATGGCGACAATTTCCGGCTATTTAGTCAAAGGTCGTAGAACGTAATGCCGTATTGTACACCGTGCAGCAGCACAACTCGGATCCGCAAAAGCCTTCACAGCTTCATTTGGACGAGAATGGAAGTTCTGAGGGACTTGGAAAGGCCTCACCTGACGTGCTCAGGCTTTTTAGTGAGACACAACGGAATCTGCTGGAGTTGAATAGGTCCAGATTGTCTGCCTTGGACGAATTGAGAGTTGCCAACCACAAAATTTCTGATCTAGGTAACCGCTGAGGAGTATTCACGCACCAAAGTGGCCTCATGACTGAAGACTGGATTGTTGCACTTGCTTACAGAGGGAAAGCTTGAAAAGGTTTCTAATAAGACTGTGTCGATGTCCCCATTAACCCACTCAGACAGTCAGCATCAGGTGAGATACTGCACTCAACATCAAAGCATGCCACAATAAAAATGCTGGCATTGCTGCAAATCAACATTGCTGAGTCATAGTTTTCCAGGAATCCACTCCAGAAGAGCAGGCTGGTACACAGAACATCATCACCATTGCCTATGAAACTGGCTGGAGGCGAGTCATGATGCACTACTCTGCAGATGGACAAGGTATTGATCCCACCTACAGTGTTCTGAACCTTTGTGTCACCTGAGTGCTCCAAGCAGCATGATTTGTGTATGGTCTGTCACATAGTTGTATGTGTTGCAGCTTGGACAAATTTGCCAGGTGTGGAGATGCAGTTTGGATCAGAAGATCTTGCAGGATGCAAGGTGCTGCAAGTACGGGGGCATTCAATCGAGTTTGTCCTGAATGATGGAGCAGGGCAATGGGACACTCCAGATCCATATGGAAGCAGCCAAAACAAAAACTATACAGTAGATTCCCCTGGAAAGTACCGACTGCAGGGTGGCAGGTTGAACAAGCTGAGTTAAATACAACCAAAGCAAGTCATGCTGGCAGAGTCTGTGTGACCATTTGACACATACCTGTCCGACCTTCTACTCCTAAATAGCTGTTTAAAAGTGTGATGAAGCTTGGCAAAAGCTTAGCAAAGCTTCTGCACACTCTCTGGTCCAAAAGAGTGCATTCCTATATAGTGCTTGTGTGTACAGTGTTGAAACACACAGAGACTCAAAATGATGTGCACAGTAATGATCACAAGCCTGCAGCAGTGATCTCCGTCATTGTTAAATTGTTGGGAGCACTGTCAGGGTACCACAGATGGAGTCTATAGGCCCGTGAATATGATTGCCCGGACATGTCATATATGTTGGAAATGTTGGAAGACAGAAGGTGCAATGGTTGCGCTGCATGTTTTGCTGTTTTGTTCTAAATACCTGTGGTGATTGTAATTTTGCACACTAATGCCTGAGCATGCCGACCCAAAGGCAGGCGTGGCAGGTATGACCGTGTGATTGTTTGCATCAGTGTGTCAACTAGCAGCAACAGACTGGCAATGGCGCAACCATTCACCCCAAGAAGCAGTGCGAGGCCCGACAGCGAGCTGGTCAAAGGGTGGAAGCAACTTGAAGCTGATGCAAACTTGGCTGAAACAGTCCTGGTGTCTGGGAACTTCGTGTTGGCTGCCAGCGACGCAGAATCACTTCTGCGCAGAACGCTGTACGTGCCTGATAGCGGTTCTGTGCAAATTCGTGCAGCGTTTGTCCTTCTACAGGCTCTGTACGAGCTGGACAGGTGATCACAAATGTGTGTCGTGTTTTGTACCAACACAAATCACAAGTCCTTCTGAACCTTTTCTGAGTACAGACTCCCAGAGGCCAAGGACTTACTTGTTCAACATTACACAAGAATCGAGGCATTGGACCCTACAGTGGTGTGCCTCTGGTAAGTCAGCCCGGGCACCAGTCAACAGTCCACCAAATTTTGGACCAAATGTCAGGGCCTGCATGCACATACCACCAGTAATGTTCACACTGAAGGTGCGTAATGCAGGGTGTCCTTGGCGATAGATACTCATGAAAAGATTGAGGCCGGTCAAGCCTTGAAAGCATACCTGCACAGTGCTACCAGCGCAGATACCTTGTCTCGCAGGCATGCACCGCGCACTCCCAGCAAAGGACAGCCAAACAAGGTCTCACTGACCAGTGACCAGTATGCAGCAGCAGCGCAATTGTATGCTGTTGAGGTATACCTACACGATGCTCCTGTTTCACAGCTTTCATGTCAGTGCTGAGCATGTCAGTGCTCAATCTATGGCTGAAAGCACCATGCCAGCCACTGCTGCACATCTGAAAGCTGATGACTTTGTTTGATTGCTGGCCTCTGGGGACTTTTTGCATGGCGTGACATCCATGTTGCAACAGGTCCTTGGCAAAAGCTGCAATCAGTTGACAGAAGCTGAGCGGTGGGTTAAGCAGGATGCTCACATGCTTCAAGAAACACAACAGCAGGTATGTGCTAGTTGCATGTGATACATCCCCCATGACCTGCTCGTGATTAGTCTCTCACTTCATGCAAAAAGCTGCCCTTTCATCGATACGCACATTGTACAGCATTTCATACTTTGTAATTAATTGCTCACTTTCGTGATTAATCCAAAATTCTTTAAAAACTGTTGTTTCACTCTGTTGCACATGTGAATCGCATACCAGGTTTGTGACAGAGTCTAATCAATATGTACTTCACACGGTGCAGCTGGTAATCTCCCAGTCTCTCCAGCCAATTTGCTTGTCAAGCCTCATGTCGTGCTGCACAGCTTTAGCTCTTGCTATTCTGCATTGTAAGACATGCACCTGACCTGGTGTGCAGGACTTGCTGCATATGCTTGCAGATCTGAAGCCAAAAAGCTCGCCAATCAAGCCCTCCAAAAGGCCTGGTATAGACACAGCAGCAAACACCAGCTATTCAGCAAGCGCAGTGCCTGGTCAAGAAGAGGCTCAGAGACCGCTTCAGCAGCCCATGCAATCACGTTCCCACTCCAGCTCAACTGCTTGTGAAATTCAGCCTGCTGAGGATCAACCTGATAGCATTGTCGGTCACAACATTCCTATATCTCAAGCCGATGATGCAGCCAATCAGTGGAATCAAGGCCACACAGAGGCTGGCCAAGCAAGCTGGTTTCAGAGTGGCCATGACTGGGTTGCAGCCACCTCCAGCCAGCTTGCTAGCAAAGTAAATGCACTGTGGAATGATGAGGTGGGATGCAAAACTCTGCGTGTTTTGCATCTCAAACTTGCCATGCTTCTGCATGTAACTCATGCTTTCATATGTTGAAGTTGCTTGAGATGTTCTTGCCTCAGAACAGGTTGAGTATGCCTTCACTGCATTGCACAATTTACATGTCTAAAATCTCAGCTTTTGGCTCATGGGTGCCAAGGCAGTTGAAGTTGGGGGCTTTGAAATGACATCAACACAGCTGGTGGGAGTAACAGCAGTGGCAGCACTGTTGTCAATAGCAGCTGTGGCTGAGAGGAAGGCACTGAAAAGGTACAGTAGGTAGCTCCTTGCGGTACTTGCAATACCTGCTTACAGCAAATAGCAAATTGGCCTTCATCGCGCAAATGTAAGTTTTGTTACATTTGAGCAGTGCCGGAAATGCAGTGACTTAGCACAGGACTCTGGGCTACCAAATTGAGTGTCATTATTTCAGGCTATATTTGTCCAAGCTATCTGATGTAACACAGGGCCACAGCGCACAACTTTTTCTCGCTGCAGGCTTGCAGGTAGATCAATGAACTGGCTTCAGCGAAGCATTGTGGATGCCAGTATGGCAGCTTTCAGCTTGACACCAAACCCGATGACAACTAGAGGCATTTCTCAGCATAGATGACAGGCCTCAGATAGCTGTTAGACTGACATGATTACCACTGGCAGATTTCTGAAGTTCACCCTGTCCCAATTGTCTAGTTAGGTTAGTATACAATTATTGAAATATTATACTGAAGTATCATACTTCACTTGCTGCCAGCCAGCTCACCAATGCTTCCTGTCTCGCCCCCTGTCAGTTCTGAAACGCCTCCCGTTTTCCCTCCTGTCAGGCCAGAGATACCAGTCTCCTTGCCGCTGCCAGTGATACCGCTGAAAAGTCCACCTTTGTTGTCACCGTCTGTCATATTCTTGTCACCATCTTTGCTGCCTGTCAGGTCTGAGAAGCTGCTCGTCTCTCCTCCGGTCAAGTCCTTGATGCCTCCGGTCTTGCCTCCTGTTAGTTCTGAAGCCCCATGTGTCTTTGCCGGTCCCGGGTTGTGGTTGCCCGCTGAGGCAGCGAATCAGCTGATCAGACTCTGCTTCGATAAGAAACGACGTTCGTTCTTAAACGACGTCAAGCGAAGACAAAGTACATACCGCCAGTATCACCAGCCAAACCCTTGCCGGCAGAAGTACCCTTCTCTCCTGCGTTGCTTGACTGGGCCGTGGCACTTTCGGGACCACCGACCGAAGAGTTGATTTTGGTGTTGGGATCAGCCATATGTATGCCGGTGCGCGAAAAAGCTGCGTGTCGCAATGCTCCTCCGATTGATTGCGATAATTGCCCGGCAGGTCCTTGTACGATTTTCCGTCACTGTTCTGAACAAAGGTGGTTCCGTTGCAACCGCAAGCAGTGAGGCACGTGTTTCTGGTTTCGGAGCGTGCCCTTGATCATGTTTGCTTTTTGCGTCAGCTCTCCGTTGTCGCACCGGAGTCTAATTGTCACCTTGACGTCAGCACAAAGCTGTGCATTTGCGACAGGGTCGTACGGTTGACGAAAGCTGACAGTCAGATGTTGCTTGTCCTTTGGTTCTACAGTGACAGCTGACGTGGCCAAGCTGAGCAAAACCACGTTTCTGCCGTGATGCGGGGCCGTACCACTGAGTCATGACACATGCATGTGCCGGTGATGTATCTGGGCTGTTCAGCAAATCTGCAGCGTCTTACGCAAAGTATCGGCCAGATTACCCACAGGAACTGTACGAAGCCATCTTGAAGAGGGGAAAGCCACCAGCACGGGAGTTGGCAGTAGATGCAGCCACAGGTTCAGGGCAAGCTGCAAAGGGCTTAAGTCCATACTTTGCCAAGGTCATTGCTTTGGACCACGACTCAGAGCAACTGAAGCATGCTCCATGTTTGCCAAACGTGACCTTCCAGCTAGGCGCAGCTGAGGACACTGGCCTTGAAAACAACACTGCTGATGTGATAGCCGTAGCTGCAGGCTTACACTGGTACGGTACAGTCAGAACACACATCTAGCCTCTTCTATGCAGAAGCTGCATTAGCGTTTGATAGCATGGTCAATGTCACCAGGTTTGACCATGACAGATTTTACCCCGAAGCGCATCGCATTCTCAAGCCTGGTGGTTGTTTAGCAGCCTGGGGATATGACCTCATGACTTTTCCAGAGAACAAAAGAGCACAGGAAGAGCTGCATAAGCTGTTCAACTTCACTTTGGGGCCTTACTGGCATCCAAGAGTGGATCATGTTTGGCAGCATTACAAGGGTATGTAAGCAGCAGATTTGAAGGTGCATGCAGCATGCACTGCCGCCAGCAAGGCCAGCTAATTTTCAGTCTTTTTGTGTTTTGTATATATTGAGCCACCGCAAGCTCTGTTCAGCAGCCAGCATGTACAGCTTGAGGTGGACACGACAATGACCCTATCTGCGCTGGTAAGGCAGATCCAGTCGGCTACAATGCTTCACCTCTGCCCAGTGTTGTCATTGACATACCTGTATGCACCTGTCTTGTCATGGTGAAGGCTACCTTGTGGAATCAACAGCAACAAGAACGGACAGCAGTTATTGGCACACCTGTATGCAACTGTCTTGTTCTGTTGGAGGCTACCTTGTGGAGGCAACAGCAACAAGAAAGAACAGCTTGATGTGGCATGTAGGTCGGCTCAGTGTCCACCTGGTCTGCATACAACTTATATCGTGGAGACCGACCAAGCAAGCCAGATCCACTTAGAGGTTTTCAGGACAGATTTCTGCAGGCAGCCCGATTGTCGTCGCCTGATGAGAAGTTCAGAGCCAGCTATCCGTTGTTTCTCATGTTGTGCAGCTCACACTCCTGAGAGTTGCCTGTTTTAACTATGAATCAGAAGCAATGAGTCAGACCATGACATAATTGTTGCGCAATATGTGCCCAGTGCCAGACATGATGGCTCGTCAAGAGCTGCTGTTTTTACAGCCAGGAATCCAATCACCTTCATCAGCAGCCCAGAACTGAATCACAAATGAGTTTGTTGTTAGGCACAGTCTTATGCTGCAGTAGACAGTCTGCAGTCAAAGCAATCTTTGCTTCCTATGTAGCTATGCTGTGGCTTTGCTTCTGCAACGGTAGCTTTGATTTATATCAGGGAAATATCAATCATTGCTTGACTGGCAATTAATTTGTCAGAAACAGATCTATGTGACAAGGATGTAATTGAAACCATCAAGTGATGCTGACAGTAGATGAACAGTGATTGTCCAAGCAGTATGGCACTCTTGGGCAGCAAGTAGATGTTGACATACTTGTGAAGCATATGCGTACACCTAACATGAACATTGAGGATGCAGACACACTGTCATTGTGGCCTGAACACACCCCTTCATTGTTTGGCATGTCAGAAGTGATATTTTGCAGGGAGACCAAGGCATCGTTCACGCATACTTGAGGCCTTCTTTGCCACATTGTTTCTGCAATCAATAGCATCGCAGACACATTCATGTGGGCTGTTGAAGAAGCGTGATGCCAGATCAACAGCAAATTATCCTGCAGGCTGTTCACTCTTCTCAACAGCAGCCGGGGCTTGTGGTTGAACACCAAACTGTACAAAGCCAGCAGGTGCAGTCCGTTGATTCTGCTGAGGCCGAGAGCTTGCATTTGACACAGTAGATCTCTGGAACTTCGGACGGGCTTGGGGATCAGTTTGGCTGTTTTGCACAGGAGACCATTTGTTGGACGGCCTTTTTGCTGCTGGTGATATTGCCTGTGTCATGTCAATGCTGGTACTAGGCTGGAAGCCCAGTGGCTTAGTCTCATCTGACTGTGATGCTGCTGCTTGTGATGCATCAGGTGGCGGTTTCCTGAAGCTGAAGGGCTGGTCAGTGGGTGTAGAATCCAGATTTGCCGGGAGGCCATAGATGTCTCGCCTTTGCCTTAGAGCGTCTTGCAGGAGAGTTTCCTCATGCCTCTGTGCTGCAGCTAGAGCTGTTTGGCCAGGCCCTTGTTTGGATCTGCAGACAAACTCAGTTGTTCATGATTACGGGGTTGCAGCAATGCTTGCTAAGTGCATACTGGGTTCGCCACCATGCACTTTCACTAAACTGCAACACTTGCATGTGATTAGACCGGTGAGCCAAATAACATCTGTAAAGGCATGTCAAGAGCACAGAGTGATGCAGTCTTGTAAATGTATATACTATGCCAGCAGGGCTGTGTATTTTTTTGTTTTGGCAATGCTCATTTGTTGAGCAAGAGATGAAGCTGCTCACCCTGTCATTGCTTTGCTGAACTCCTCTTCCACAATCTTGTAGGCCTGTTTTTGGGTGTGCCCTTTCTCAATCAAGGCAGCTTGAGCCAACACAAACAACTTGATAGCTGAAGGATTGTCCGAATTCAGGTCCACTACCTGTTGACGGAACTGCAGAGCAGAACACCACTCTAAGCTGCATTTCAGCAATCCATCAAGATGTGCGTACATGCATGGGGCATTGTAAATACCTGTGGGTGTCTATGTATGTATGCTTGGAATAAGCTATCCTCCGGAAGAGGTATATGCTTGGGGGATTTGCCTTTCTGAGCCTCGTGCAACCCGAACCTGCACAGCAGCAAGCATTGGTTGTCAGCAAGCAGCTACTCCTCTCCTCTCCTCTCAGAAGCTCTCAGCTGCCTGATCATACGTACCTTTCGATTAAGCTCAGCCATGGCGGAGGCGCGCTGCCGACTTGATCTATCATCGCACGAGCCTTGGCTGCATTCAGCCATTTCTTTGTAGCAGCCATATTTCTGTGGTGTCGTGGTGAAGGCAGTAGATGAATGTGCTGGGATCCGGCTACAAAGCATTGAGGAAATGTTCAAACCCTAATCAGGAATTGTAGTGTTTGCCCCCGGACAGCTGTGCGTACCAGAGAACATTCGGCGCCTTCGGACCTCTTCATGGAATGCAGTCAATTTACCATGGGTGCTTTGCATTTTGTTGCTGCACAGAATTTCACCGTAACGCGGCGAAACAGTCGGTTGAGATGCAGTTCAAAGACGACCCCTAAGTTTTTTTGCGCTTCTGATCTGTTCCCCACTCGTCAGGCGACGCACAGTTTGCAGATTCAGCACATTGCACGTAGCACTCATTTGCCGAGACACCGTTGCCATTCCCGTCAGGCTGATGATCACAACACCACACCTGAGCCAAGTACTTCAGGCAGACCCTTACCGTCAGTCTCCAGACAGCAAATTTTCCAAAATTGTTGTGCAGTGTCCGCAGCAATCGCAGCCACTGGCGCAGGCATACGTGCTGTTGCTCCAGTAGTCAGTGCTGGGTTGTTCAAGACTGATGCTGCAGCTGTGCAGGCATTCTTGCAAAGTGGGTACACATATTACAACAATCGAATCGAACACGATCTGTATCCAAAGCAACACATTCTGCTATTGATGCACGGTTAAACGACATGTGTGCCATTGCCTTTAGTTGGCTCCGAAGACTATACACATCATTTACTAGTCACGCTTGCAACAGCCAGCATAGTCACAGGAGCTCGCCTGGCCCTCTTAGCAGTATGGTCAGATTTTGCTGAAGCCTCAGACACGTCAAATCAACAGGTACACGTCATCAAATTGGGATTTCATCAAGTCCCAATTTGACATGTTGTTCACTCCCTTTCAACAACAGTCTGCAAGGCACTGTGAGGCACACCATATTCTACAAAACATACTCATCAGAACATGTCATGTCGTCACCAGCAGCTGAGAAGGCTCTTGCGCAGGTGTAGGTACTGACGCCCCTCACAAGAGCTGATTTGATCTGGCTTAGCTGTCTGCCTGGCATTTCAGAGGAACTGTTGTTTCGAGGCGCTCTCATCCCAGCAACTTTTGCAGACTGGTACGTCATGCCCAAACTCCCATGAGAGCTCCCTCAGTTATGGCTCAATTTATAATGCACCTCTGCAGCATGCCATTCATGAGTACAATGGCAAGCTTGCATCTGCTGTCATTTGACATTACCTGCTCTAGCCCAACTGCAGATGTATTGGTGGCATGTTGTTCCTGCATGTGAAATATTGAAACAATTGCAAGACTGCTATCAAGTCTGTCATAATCTGCTCTTGCCATTTGGAGGCTGCCAATCTGCAGGCGAGGGGCAGCAATTTCTGCAATCATCTTTGGTGTGCTGCACAACAATGGTGGCAGAAACTGGGCATTTGCAGCTTGGGCAGGCGCTGTGGGCTTGCTTTATGGCACAGCTTTCCTCAGTACACAAGATCTGCTTGTCCCAGCAGGAGCTCATTGCATCGCCAACTATGCGTCTGCAACCTTGTGGTTGAGGAAACGCTCTCACGCTAGTCAAGTTTAGGTTACAGCATGCCAGCTGAGCATTTGTGGGCAACTGAGTTTGTGTCTATCTCGCACTTCTAGCCCGCAGCATTAGCTGAGCATGCTGACTGTGTGCTTAGTGCAAGTTGTTGCTGTATATCAAAGCGTCGTATGCACAGGCAGATGCCAGGTGCCAAGCTCTTGTAGGTTCGTAGAATCAGCTTCCTGCCAAGACAGGTGTGCTTGATTGTGTGATATGTGTATTCTGCACTGATGACCTGGCACAATCATTCAGTATTGATGCAATTTTTATTTTATGTCTACTCTATGTCAAGGTACTTGTATCCGACTTAGCAAGTATTCAAACATGCTCAACTATCCTGCAATACTGCAGTGAAATGCTAGTTGTGTTCACAACTGATGGCCACAACACATTTATACACACAGAAGGACACAGACATCTGCATGCTGTAAACACAGGCTGCATATACAATGAGGACTGTATTCTACAGTCAGTTGCTGCCATTATGAAGACATACAAAGCAGGAACTGCATTCAGTCTATAGCAACACTCCATTCATGTGGCACATTTGCAAAATGTATATCTGTCAAGGCTCGCGTCAGCCTTTGCGTCAGTGTATCCATTCTGGTCAGGTCAAAGGGAACGGTGTACTCTTCGCCATTGGCACGTATAAGTGTTGTTACAGGCTGGATGATGCAGGCTGTGCCACACCCAAACATCTCTAGCAGACGGCCATCGTTTGCAGCCTATAGCAGACACTAACGTAAATGATGACATTCTCCGTTGACGTTGACATGATGCAATTTCCAACTGTGCATCATGCTTGAGCAAACGCACGACAAAGACCTAGGCTGGAGAGCTACAGTGTGCAATATGCATTCAATGCATTGCATTGCCTCTTTGATTGTGACTGGACCATACAGACTTTACGCTTGAGAGTTGCAGCATACAAGAGGCTAGGGATGGACATGCCTCATGCGAGCTTCATCAACGGTACCTGCTTGATTTCCTTGATGCTCAGCTGGCGCTCTGAAACCTCAAATTCGCCCCAGCCCCTGGTGAGCTGCAGCACACTGTCCCTGGTCACCCCTGGCAAGATGGTACCGTCCAAGGGGGGGGTGACCAGCTCTCGTGTGTTGCCATCCGCCTACAGCAGCATGCATCAGTGTCACTCAGCAGCAGAATGCTGTGAGGAACCCAAGCCTATCATCTGGAAACATTATGATGTACTCATCTATGATAGCTCTGTCTTCATATTGAAAACAGTGCATAGAGGTACGCTGTCAACAAGGCAACCGTCTGATGTGTTCAGATGCATGGACACACAAAGTTGGGTGACCTAGAGGCAGGGTCTTGAGTCCAGACCAGGACAAAATCCTAAGGCGTGTACCTTCTGCAGGAAGAACATCAAGTTCATGGCGCCACACTCCGAAACCAATGCATCATCTGGCTGACTGCCCTGTGGGAAGCTATACAGCACTTGGGAGGTGCCATACGTGTCTGCTGCATCTGATTGTGGCCCTATGGTGGGTGCATAGTTGGTGCCCACTTTGTTGTTTCCTACGCCCCCTGGCCAGGCCCTCACGTTGTGCTCATCTATAAAGAGGCTGATGGGTTTCAAGCCTGTGGGGAAGTATGGGCCAACTGGAGACATGACAATGGCAATTGTGCTTCTGCAGCACACATCAGGGCACATCAGGCTTGCTTCCGCCTGCATGGGGCATGTGTTTGGTACAATAAGGCATGCTGTTGCTCGCCAAGCAGAGTCCTATGCCATGCATAGAATGCGGGTAGTCTTGTGAGCAAGCTGCTGGTGTGATACTAGATAGAACTTGGGATGTTGCCAACTTGACCACTTCCAACTCAATCTTCAGTGCACAGTTTGGCAAGCTTGAAGTTTAAGACAGTGTTGCAGTGTTATTCCCTGACAATGCAGTGATACTCCCTGACAATGTCATACAGTCTCTAAAAGCAACTGAAACAAGGATCTTGCACTGCAACCCTTCAACTGCATATGTCAACAAGCATGTTGTTGGGTTCAATGTATCTTATTCCAAATCTTTAGTCAGAACACAAAATGTTGCACCTGCTGGGCTTGGATATGCCAAGTGTATGTGCGCTGGAGAACGCAAATGGCCTGATGTACATTGAGTAGCCTTCCTGATGAGGCAACCAGTCCTTATCTATCCTCAGCAGCTCTTTCAGACATTCCAGCAATTCCTGCAGTTATGATCAGGCTTGACTGGCTTTTAAGCAAAAGAGCATCAGTTGTTTCATCTTCTGAATGTGCCTCATGACCAATCACGTTTTTGACATAATATGCAGAACATGATTGCAAAGATGACTTACATCAGCATCATAGTCTGCTAGTCTCAGTCGTGTCGTAGACCTTTTCATTCGTGCCATGTTCATGTCAGGCCTGCATGCACAGCACTTGTCAGCCAAAGACTTGCAAATCAACACGTGGCTGTGTGCTTAAACATTAATTATAATTTAGGGTTTAGGGTTTAGGCAAGCAAGCATGCTTACATCTGCCACATCAGCATTGGTTGCTTTACTACCAGCTATGGCCAGCAATGTGAATCACCTAAACAATCTGGCTTTGCCATCTTTGCCCAAGTACCCTTTCATTCCCTCAAAGCAGCACACACCGTAATGCAAAGCCTGTGCAGCTGGGTGCATAGAAATGTTTCCAAAGGGCTTGATCACAGGCTGGCCCCAGCCCTGCCCCTCAACATGTTCCACTAGGAACATGTGATCTGTGAAAGATTGTCCAAACACCAGGTCCTGTGTTGCAGGGACAAAGCTACACAGTTTGTGTACAAAGTTAGATTTTAACAGAGGAGAGGCCCAGCTGAAGTTGTAGCAGGCAGAAAGTCATACCTTGGTGTCCTGACGGGCTTTTGGCTGCTCTATGCGCTGTATAACCAGATCCGATGCTTTAAAACAGCCTTCAGCGGCCTGCACAGTGTCATAATAATCGCAGCTTTCACGATGAGTGACTTAAAGGAGTCATCAGGCAGCTTCGATGACAGCTGCACCTCACCGATGAGAACTGCCGGCAGCACTGGATCGAAATTGGTGAGCTCGCATTTTGTACGGCCGTAGTCGTGCATTGGAACCAGCCTGTTGCACCCATTGACAGCGCTTTGATCTGCCGTAACGCCTTCCCATGAGGCATATTCACCAACAAAAAATGGGTCTCAGGTCAGATAGGCGGCAAGTTAATTTCGTCAGTAGGACGTGATGACAGCAGTAACATGGTTGCTCTGTCCAGCCGTCGCCTGACGCTGCTGGGTCGTAGTGACATGTATGTGCTTCGCGCCTCGCCGGTTCATATTCGAAGAGGCGCACAGATTCTGTAGAGCTTGATGCATGTCCTGCAAACTTTTACGGACAAGCAGAGCTTTTGGGCATGCCGCACAGGTTGCCCGCCCGTCATGTACCTGAGTAGTGCTGCTGCGTAGATTGCTCAGCAAGCTTCCCCTTTGATGCAGGGCTTGCGTTTTTTTCTTCGATCTCGACGACATACTTCCCGTTGCAGTCCACCACTCGTTGTCTGCAATGTCTGGAAGACGCCCAGTGATGCGCTATCTTCGACGCAGTTTGTAGTCGAATCGGCTTCGCAAAAGTTTTGCACGGCTGCAAGGCACAGCTCCTATGATCAGCTAAAAGTCCAGAGCGCCGCTGACTGGCCATCAAGGTTTGCTGCCTCTGCATCATGTCAAGGGAGGTGCAGTAATCCAGTAGGCATATCAGGCGAGTTTGTGAGGGTCTACTGAAGCAAACCTTCACATCCGTGCTTCAACAGCTTTCAGCCCATGGCTTGCAGGCGCTTCTGCACGGCTCAGGCAATTCAGCAGTACTCCTGCGCACGAAGATGCACGCTCGCAGAAGCAAAAGGCCACACCTCAACAAACAAAGCAAGTAAGCGTCTGAAACAAAATCTGCTAAAGCAGCGTACAACAAGCAACAGCAGCACGCCAGCAACTGCAGGCTGCTTGTGCGAAACCAGATAGCCTGGTAAAGTTTGAACATTGCTTGCAGACACTGAGTGAGGCAGGGTGGACTCATCAGGCTGTTTACAACATCCCAAATGCGCTGTCAATGGCCCGTCTGGTGTCTGGTCCTGTCATTGCCTGGCTCATCTTGGATGAGCAGTGGGGTGTAGCCCTAGTCAGTCTTGCCATATCCGGTGCCTCTGACTGGGCGGACGGGTGAGAATTACCTTCTGACCTGCAAGATGATCCAAATCCCTGATGATGCAAATCCCTGCATGATCCAAATCCCTGCGTGTTCCAAATCCCTGCATGGTGCAAATCCCTGCATGATTGGGCTCAGGCATGTGCATGGTTCAGCTGTCTGACTGCGTCAATTACCTTGTAAGTAATATGCACAAGGTAGGCCATGCATTGTGTGTGATTTTCACTGCAATGCTGGGCCTATGTTGTTTGGCATCAACCACTGTGCTGCCATGCAACTGGTTTTAGCTTGAAGCCCAACTATGACTCAATAGCCTACAACCTGAGCATGACATCAAAGGACTACAATGTCCCCTGTGCATCAGCATGCAGCTGCCCAGAAACCAAGAATGAAACACTACTTGCATCTGCAATGCTCAACTGGATGGTTGCAGTGATCACATGAGGCGCCCACAAGCTAATACCACCAGATCAGTAAACAAAGCTGGTACCACCAGATCAACAACAGTAATAATAAGAAATAGTAGTATCCACGTTCACGCTTTCTGGCTCATGCTAAGCTAGGTACGTACAGGGCAGGTCTTGTCTAACAGATCAGTCCAACGGAGGACTGTGTATGGCAGGTATGTGGCCAAGCGCTTTGGCCAGAGTTCTGTGTTGGGAAGCTACCTGGATCCCTTGGCTGACAAGGTCCTTATTGGCTCTGTGGTGGCTGCCCTGGGCTATCAGGTGGGGTCACCCCTCACCCTGGCATGCCACCAGCCAACCTCATTCAAGACAAAATTGACCCTTCATCATAGACAGTATTGCTGTGAATCAATAGTTTGCGGACAATAGCCAGGCAACAAACACCAGTCAGCTGGAACATTCAAGCACATTTTGTGTAGATAGCCATTGGTCTATGTGACAGCCTGTCAAATCTGCTCATTAGTCCTCACAGCAATAAGCTTATCTGGGTATTTGATGTGCAGGGTTCTCTGCCTCTGTGGCTTGTGAGTATGATCATTGGGCGTGATGTGGTGTTGCTGTCTGGGGCGTTTGTTCACCGCTTCAAAACGGTGGGCTGGCGGTGGCCAGGAGCTGCCGAGTTCTTCCGTGTTGCTTCTTCCTCACCTTCAGCACAACCATCCACTGCTTCTAACACAACAGGACACATGCAGAGTGACTCTGTCAATACCGGCGAAGGCAGCACTGAGATCAATAGCAACTACGCTGAAACCCATGAGGTTACAGGCCGTGGCAAAGCTTATGACAACAGCAAAGGCTCACATGGCATTGAAGATAGCATCTCAAGCATCAGCTCTGTTGGCTCCTTGCAGCATGACACAAGCAATGAACAACTCAAAGCCAGCGTTCCTGATGCTGGCAGGGCATCAACTTCTGGAAAGGCACCGCCTGCAGTGTTTGTTCAGCCTCTGTATATTAGCAAAGTGAACACATGTTTTCAGTTGCTGTTGGTGGGTGGCTGCTTGACTAGCTCATGGTACGCATGGCCCCCTCAGGAGGCCCTGGCGGTCTTGGGGGTGGCTACTGGGGGAACGACCCTTGCGTCTTGCGGTGCTTATGCAAGAGCATATTTGAGCGGAACAATCAGGTGAAAGGTCACCATTTGAAGCTGATGCATGTAGGGTTGCTGACCTACGTGGGATATTTATTTTTCAAAATTGCATGATGTTTTGTTACATCTGGGACAAATGTGTGATGTTAATCGTCTAGATAGCTTGTCAAAAATTATTCAAAGCGCCACCTACAGGGCAGATGGCCCACCCATCACCAGTGAGTCGCAACTGATACAGTCATGCACCAAATCATGGTGCATGTCATAGCCCCTGAAGACGAGCAGCGTCTTGGAGACCAGCTGTTGAAAACTGCTGTACAAAGAGCCTTTGAATGGCCATGCTAGCAGGAGTCCTCAGGATCACACTTGTTCGGTCCAGGCCTTTCAGCCAGCTTCAGACAAGTGCGGAAGCCTTCGAAACACCTCTGAACGCATGGACCTGGCCCCGGCCCTTGTTTAGTGGTGGTAAACAAGAAACGGGGCCAGGCAAAGGGCAGGCAGACAGTGGGCAGAGGGAATGGGCAATGATAAGCGATGGGCGGGCAGAGGGGTTTAGTGAGGATAAGCGATGGGCAGGCAGACTGTGGGCAGAGGGGTTCAGTGATTGTAGGCGATGGGCAGGCAGACTGTGGGCAGAGGGGTTTAGTGATTATAGGCAATGGGCAGGGCAAGGATGATTAAAACAATTGACGTATATAAACTGCCTACACGCACTTGTGACTTGTCCAGGTATGGGACGCGGGAAAGGCACTTTTACCCTAGCGACAGACCAGGGGTCAGCTTGAGCGCGATACGGACCGAAACCTGCGCATCTCTATAAATTGAAGGATTTCTACAGCTCGTGTCAACTCGAGAAGCGTCTAAGACTGCTTTGGCGGTGTACAGAGGCATGTGATCATCAAGTTGATCTTGCAACAAAACATCGTCGTGCACCGCTCAAGAGTCCAGGGATTTCCTGATTCAAACGCTTTTTAGTCTTCTCAGACTGTGTAGAAGCCGCGCAGCCATTCTGGGAGGATGTGCCGAAATTTCCACGTTCGTTACAGCTTCTAAATGGTCTTAAACTCCTATCAAGGAGAGTGAATGAATGCATGACGTCTGCAACAAGTCACACATGAGCATCAGTACTTTGTGTGCTGATGCATCTAGCCGGCAAGGTAGACGTGCACCCTTTTCGTGCAACACAGTGTGTCAAATAGCTCAGCAGCTCGTGTGGCACGCCAATATACATATGTTGGAGGTTGTTGCCATCCGGGGAGATGTAAAACAGGTACATCCCATGGGCCGCTGCTTGTATAATGCAATGTAATAGCACACTTGGATAACATTGGCTGATTGGACCAATACAACAACAATAAACAAGCCGACGATGCTTTTCTCTGTCACACATGGGCCAGTTCAGGAGTGGGCAGCTGTCTGGCTGCTTCTCACATTTACAATTTACCATTTACAAAGTAGGAACCTGTCGCATTATAAGGCAGCTAGATTACAGCATCAGATACAGAGCAGCTACATTTGTTCACACTGAGTGCATGCGCCTACAAGAGCCCCAATATGCCAAAACTAAAGAAAGTTGGCGTCTTTCCGCAACCATAATGGAAGCCGCCTGAGGCGGCAGCCCGGAGCTCCCCAGCGTGCCAACCAGCATTTGCTATAAATATGTACATATACATGTCGAAGTATAGTCACAGCCAACTCACAAGTCTGTAGTAGTGGCTGCTGGGCAAGGACAGTCAGCAAGGCTAGGAGCTAGGTCCATAGTAAGTTGGTGAGAAGAAGCCATGTAGGCCATGAGGCACATGATGCTTCAACCATAGCTTGGCCACTGGGCCTTTGTTGAAGTCAGCAGCATCCAGAACCTGCAGCAGCCAGATCTCTCTTTCACAATGTGCTAGTGCAACTATGAACAATGAATTGTGGACTAAACTTGTATAAGGGCAGAAACTCAGGAATGGGTGCAACCACAGGCAGAAGATATGTATCATCTCACAGCAGGCTTAAGAATGTAACATCACAGCTTACTTTTATGCTATCAAGGCATAATCTTAGGATGTATGAAGTGGTAAAATAACAATGGAATGAAAATAAATTACAACCTGACTTCACAAACAGAAACAATTCTAGCTGCCATACACAAGCCAAGTGGTCCGTGTGGCAAACAGCCTTTGCTGTGAGCATGTAATGCACCCTATGCCAACATCAGCCTGATGTGGTTTGGTTACTGCTGTACTTTTTATTGCCAAAAAAGGCGTCCAGACAACTTTTGTTATGGACATTCTACCATGTTGTTCACGGCAGCGACACACACTAACAAGGAACATCCACGCTAAATCATCAGCTGCCCAGGTGAGTGTTGGAATACAGTGTTGGTCTGTGCACAAGGAACCCTTGTGCAATGCAGCGTAATGCACTTCAGACCTTGCATGCAGCTGCAGAGCAAAGGAAGGTCTTTGCAAGCTGCTGCAGCAAGAGCCGTGCTCTAGACACAGCCCCCTCATGCAAGTCATCTACCCCCCCCCACCTTCCCCCAACCCAGCCAAGTCCCCAAGCTATAAGACAATGCACAGACTATCCCTGTCAGGCCCAGGAAGCTGCAGGAAGCTGCAGCAAGGACAATAGAAGAAAAGACTACACCTTTTGGCGTCAATTCAGTGTGAAGCCAAGTCTCATACCAGGCTGCCCAGGTGCAGCAAGGAAGCTCTTGTAATAACACATCACGCCAATAAACCATGCCCAGCAGCAGGCAGGAACATGATTGTATGTCACAAACTCCCACGTGTACACCGTGACAAGGTCCACCAGATGTTCACATGTGGCGGAGAAACTTACAGCCAGGAAGCTCTTATGCCGAGCAGCGTCGTAGACCATGCCCAGCAGGAAGCCATCGGTCTCCTCTGTAGCTGCCTTGGGCCCTGGCACAAACACCAGCTCCTCACAGAAACAGCGTATGCCCGGGAACCAGGTCTGCGTCTCACCTGTCTGTACATCCACCCGGGTGAATGCCTGCATTCATTGCAGGATTGGTGGTCAGTGATGCTGTTGGGTAAAAAGCTGTAGCAAAGTAGGAAGGGATTGTCTTGAAACACCTGTTACACATGCTGATGCATCAAGTGTGTCATGCACCTGATTGTGAGTACATATGTGTGATCATCATGCATGCAGATAGACATGAATGGCCTGTGTCTTGATGTAGCTGCTTCTCAAGCATCTTCACAATCAAGTTGTGACTGTAACGCAAGTGTGTATAGTTTTTGCATGCGGCCTCTCATGGTCACATACGTTTTTGGGCCCACATCCAGGTGCACATCATGGCAAGCAAGAAACAATATGCAGCAGGGCTGAGTTTAGGTGGGGGGTGGGGGGAAAGGTTTTTGGCAACACAATGCAAAAGAGGAAAATTGCAGAAGCACTTGTGCGCCTTTCAGACGCATAAGTAAGGCTCCCAAGACAGCAGCTCAGACATGGCTAAGTGGAACAGACCTGTGGTGGATTGGCCACATTCCCATCTTCAGGCATGCACGCATTGACATAAACATATCTGGTAGGTTTGCTGTAAAAGCTGGAGTTCACTCTTGGGTGGTCATTCCTCTGATCCCCAAAGATGCATTCCCTTTTCACCTTGCCAGTCTTGACATTGATCCTGCAGCAAAATGCACATTCCTTGTCAAGTCATGGGCATGCAGGATGACTCATGGCTGAGATGCTTTAGTCACAGGATGACACCAGGAGATTCCCGATGACAACCTAGGCGAGCCCCAAAAAGTGTTTGAGATTACAGCATATAAGATAGCCCCCCCCTTCCCCACCCCCAATTCAGACCACACGGTGTCCGCCAGATGGGGACTGTCCTGCTTGCTGTATATTTATGTCTTCTGTCAACTGGGGTTTTCTGGGGTTCATAGTTGGGAAACCCCAAATTTCATGGCGGCCAAACCTTGCTGAAGCAGGTCACATGCGGCATTTGAGCACACCTTACAAAAAGGGCTCAACACACAAACATCACAATAGCAACAGCAAAAACAGGGCAAGACACCAAAGAATACAGCAGTGGAAGGCAGCAGAGTCAAAAGTGCACCAGTTTATGCTGACTTGTCACTGCGCTGTTGCTGATGCAGTAACTGTCAGAACTGGTCCACATACAGGCAGCTACTCAAACACCGTATGTAGCTCATACTAGGGACAGACAGTGCTGCAGTGAGCAAGTGGGTGGGCAGGTGAATGAGTAGGTGCATGAGTCAGCAGATGGTTGACTGGACAAGTGGGTGAAGGACAAATGCACAAGTGTGTAGGTAAATGAATGGATGGATGGGTGGGTGGTTGAATGGGTGTTGTGTGGGTGGGTGGGTGAGTGAGATTACTAAACCAAAGCAATCAACAGCTCACAAAAGGAGAATGCAAGCATGAAGTGCTGACCTGTGTGACCACAAGCTAGTGACAGGCACCTTGTTGTAGTCACCCTTACTAAAGGTGCCAAACACGCCTGAGCCCTGCATGGCGGCCAGGTCACGCACAATCTCAGGACCCCAACCAATCGCCTGTACCACTACTTCGCCTTCTTCCTCATAGGCGTTTGCAAAATGGATCAAAAAACAGGGCTCCACATTGTCAATCACCTACACCATTATTATGCCGATATCAGGTCTCATGCAATACTGTGAGCTTCTTCTTGATCAGGGTACAGGCCTTCACACCATCTATCACCTGTACTATGGTGACACATACAGTTCAGGTTTTGTTTGGGTGAACATGAATCTGTACCATCGATGAGCAAAAGCACCATCAAGCAGTGCAAATCACTTCATCACCAAATTTAGACAGGCCCCAATTTTGGGATTCGAGTTCAGCTTCAGCACGCAGCAAGACAGCGACAGCTGTCACAGAAGGCAGCACTGATATGATGACTCCTGCAAGACACAAGCAATACAGCATCCTGTCAAGAGCACACAGGGCTGCAACAACAGGCATGTCATCTTGACTTTGCAGCGATCCTTGCAATACAGCAATGAAAGTTTGTCCTCTGCATGAAACGCAGAAGAGCAAGATGCTCACGATGGGTTTGTCTCCATTAATACAGCAATGCAAGTTTGTCCTCTGCACAGAAGGTAGAAGAGCAAGATGCTCACAATGGGTTTGTCCCCATTGCGGGGTACCAGATAGATCTTCATGGGGCCGTCAGTCATGTTGAGACACTGTGCTGGCCCCTGGCGCCCCAGCAGGAACTGCACCTGCACTTCACAAAAAACGTCGTTTTAGGGGTTTATGAGGATTTCTATTTTTCTGTCACTGGTAATGCTGTAAGTCAATGGCAATGTGCTGCTTCACAGAAAAGCAACTCAAGATGTTATGAGGGTCTCCGGCTCTGTCGCTCGTGATACATATACTGTACATCAATGGCAATGTGCTGTATTGGGGATGTATGCAGGGACATGTCCTTGTTGTGTAGCCAGGCGCACACGCTGTCAACGCCAACACTGGAATGACAGAATATGACAATGAATGCATGAAAGACAACAAGGACATGCACAAAAGGCACAGAATACAATTATCAAATCGTAACTGCATTGAGACACTAAGCTAGTATTGGCACTAAATTTTGTATCAGCACTCTGAAGACAATGGCGACACTGAAGGGCAGCATCATCAAGCAGCAAAAGGCAACAAGGGGTGACCACAAAAGGCAGTGGTCAAGGATGAAGAGCAACTTGATGGGAACATTTGCTGTAGTTGAACATGCAAGCCCATGCGACAGCTGTGCACTGGAGAGGAAACAAGAAGGTCTATGGCAATAGGCAGACGAACATGAAGCCTATGATAGTCAGTGCAAAGTCAGCGGCTGTGGCAGCACAAATAAAGCATGCATTGCATGTATGACAGCTGACTAGTTGATACACATGCAGCCCAGAACGCCATCTGCCAGAACGCCATCTGTTTTGCTTCCACAGCTGTTTCCTCATAGCATGGTGAGTGACTCACCAGTTCAAATGTGGTGTCGCTGTAGAAGAAGATGTAGTAGCTCTTGCTGACAGCAAAGTCATGCGGGACGAATAGGGTGTTTTGCATGCTGAACTGCTGGCCTGCCACCCTTTGCCACTGCTCATCAAATTCGCCAACATCAATAACCACCTCGAGACCTCCTAGCTTTGCCTGACTGCAAACACACATGCACACATAGTTATAGTTTAGTCATGATTGGCCTATTGTACATGGCATACCCAAACGGTTGCCAGCATGAATTGCCAGCATAAGCTAACATTCCTGCTGAGGCTAAGGCCCTACCCTGTGAGGGGGCATCGTGAGACTCAGCTCGCGAGGCTCAGCCCACTTGTACCTAAGTACACAGTGTCACTGCCGCACTCAGATAAGGTAATGCAGTTGCATGAGGCAACCACTCAGAAGTGCACCATCACTAATACAAGCTGCATACTCTACAGCAGTCATGCTGGGGCACAACCTGTCCATTCACCTTAGCAGCATGACAGATGATGCACTGCAAGACTACAATCTTGTAAGGAGGGCTACAAATTCATCTTGCAGGATACATGTCTTGTATCAAAGTGACAGCTGGCCACAGGCAAGTACATGGAAGCGCAAAGCAACTTGGTCAGGACACAATTTGAATGGCATCTTTGACAAAGCAGGTGCAAGGGAAGATGACTCACACATTGGACGAGTAAACAGCAAGTCTGTCGGACATGCCTTCCCCATGGACAACATGAGGGTGGGCGGTGCAAGCCTTGCCAGGCTGTGCTGGCTTGCCCTTGCTTTGCCTATCAATCCTGCCTTTCCCCATTGGCGTGCCCTCTGCAGTAGGCGGGCCCTGCCCATCAGCCTTCCCATTGCCAAAAGCCTGGTGCCACAGCTTGGCTAGAGGGTTAGTGGGTGCGCTGTCAGCAGCCAGGAAGGCTCCAAGGGTCTCCGGCCCAGGGTGGGTCTTCAGGGTGTAGGGGTCCATCTGCCAAGGCTGTCCTGCCTGCATGCCCAAAAAACATGAAATCTTCACACAATGAATCCTTAAAGTACAATAGTAATAATAGTAATAAAAAGGCTTCCAGCTCATGACAATTTAAAGTTTGATATGTGCAGGGTATAAGCCCAACAAAGGCATGCTGTATACTGGGACACTGATCCCCTCTTAATGAAGCACCAACATGTCATCTCCAGCAATGTTCAGCAATGTTGTCACCGGACTACTTCATGCATATGTAGGGGAAGTGGCCTGGCGAGAACTTTGATGAACAATGCTGGAGATGACGTGTTGGTGCTTCATTAACAGTCCAGGTCATGTCGGATGCCAATCAGCAATGTGGTCCCAGTCATGTTGACATTGTTTTTCCAGAGAAGAAGGAACTCGAGGGTGCAACAGACACTTCAGACCCACAATTTTGCATGAGCATTGTGACAGAACTGAAGCGCAGCCAGACATGAGGGGGGTTATGCAGGAACAGCCAGACAAACACGCAGGGGGGTAATGCAGGCAGACAGGGGGTGTATGCAGGCAGGCAGACATGCAGCCAGACAGGCAAGGTTGCTGAATGTGCACAGCTCATGCTGCTCAGTGCCCCAGGCAGGCAGGCAGGCAGGCAGGCAGGCAGGCAGGCAGGCAGGCAGGCAGGCAGGCAGGCAGGCAGGCAGGCAGGCAGGCAGGCAGGCAGGCAGGCA
>JAABUP010000097.1_pt1 | contig 197339 bp, 138 predicted proteins | sample 5559201 | NCBI WGS metagenome assembly JAABUP01 (sample SAMN10711887, study PRJNA513373) | rock metagenome | isolation source: Antarctica rocks | place: Antarctica
ATAACATGAAGGATTGGATACAGGATAATTACCCTGAAAAACTCAGCTATGACGGCCTCCGCAGCGCTGTTGCTGCAGCATGGGAACAGATATCAAGCGAATTCCTTAGCGATTTACTGGATTCTATACAGGCACGCTGCGAAGCAGTTATTCGAGCTAATGGTATGCATACGGAGTACTAGTAGTATTAAACATGTAATTTAACTAGCGTCTGCCAAGACGCTTACATTTAACTACCCTGCGACATAGTATATACATATTATAGTATCCCCGACCCAGGCCATCACGTGACCTTTAGCTGACTAAGGTGCCGCCGCTTTACTCCCTCGCTAACGCCCGTTTCGTCGATATACTCTTCCTCTACTCCCCTATACTCCCTCGCTACTCTCCTCTACTCCCTTATTACTCCCTCGTACTCCCTCTCTACTCCCCCGTACTCCCCCTTAGCTACTTCCTTCTCTTTAGCTGGTATATTAGGCCTTAGGGCGCCGTCTAACCGACGTCGCCTAAACGGAATAAAAGACGTAGTATTACTAGGAGTCAATCTATCCGATTACTCTAGGCTAGAAACTAATCTCTAGAGAACTAGAAAACCTAGGGGGGTGAGAGTAGACATACTTCCGCTAAGCTAATACTATACTAGGAACGGAATAATATAGAGCTGACGGTAAGCCGTCTATTAGGAACTAGACTAGGAGGCTAGTTCCTAAGGGCTAGAATAGATAGTATAAACTACTAGTAAGTAGGTAGTATTATAATAGTAGACTTAATACTCTAGTAACTTTATAATTATAAAAGAACTAATCTCTACCTTCTAAAGAAGTAGAGGGAGGACTATTTAAATACCCTTTAAGGTAGCTACCTAGCCTCTTAGATATCTAGATAAAAGGATATCCGTTAGGATAATAAGAAGCCGAACTAATACTATTAGGATATTACTAGTAAGCCGCTTTATACTAGCTAAATATATTAAGATATCCTAATACTATTATTCATATCTATTCTAATTATAGATATTAGGTAATAGTTAGGAGTTATTAAGCCTAATAATAATACTCTAAAATATATTAAGAATAGTATATAAATGTATAAGATATCGCCTAATTTCTATAAGGCGGTAGTACGCGTATACCCTATCCTAGTCCGCGTATACCCCGTCCTAGTACGCGTATACCTTAGTCCTAGTACCTATATACCTTATCCTAGTACGCGTATACCTATCTAGTTTAGGTATAATAGACTACTAACTAAGTAAACTACTAACGCGTATTACTAGTTATAATATTCTAATATTTTCTCTATTAAGTTAATAACTACCTTACTATTATTATAATCTTAAACCCCTACCTATTAACCTCTTAGCCTACTTAGTAGACTCCCTTCTTAAGAAGCTATAGTAGTATATAGAGCTATAAGGCTATACTATAATATTTAGCTAAACTAAAGTAAATTAGAAGACTAGAGAATATTATTATATATAGATTTATTATAACTATAGTAGTAAATATAAAAAGAATAATAAAAGTATAAATAAGAGGATAATTAATAGTAGGCTAACTACCTATCTATTAAGATTATTACCTTTAATAATAATAATAGCTTATAAACTCTAGATATTAGGGATACTAGTTATAATTATTACTATAAGCATTTACTTATTATCGCTATTATTAAATAGCGCTATTTACCTAGCGCGCCTTCCTTATAAAAGGCTTCTATACTCTACGCACTTAGGTAGGTTTCCTATATATAGAGAATACATCTTCTTTCTATATTATAAATTAGTTATAATATATAGTAGTAATACTATAAATCTTATTTAAAATATTACTAAGTACTATAACTGTACTAATAAGAACTACTAGCTCTAGTAGTACTAGCCTTATAGTACTAGTCCTTAATAGCCTTCCACTCCCTACCTTCTTATCCCCGCTATTAGATAAACGGCTACTACGGCTACTAGTCTATTAGCGATTAAAGTAAAATCTATTAGCTATTAGTCTAACGAGGTATTAAGGCCCTCGTTACTAGAAATACTATATCTAGGTATATTTACTTAATCCCCTACCTTTATAGTCCCCTACTATTACCTTTACTACTACTTCTTTAAAGTAAAAGGTAATGTCTACTACTTACTTCTACCTTACTAGTAGTATATAATTAATAAGCTAGCTCCTAATCTAGTACTCCTTAATTAAGTAATCTATCGGTTATATAAGATTAATTTATTTCTTAAGAGTAGTAACCCTACTACTAATAAGCTTACGGTAAAGTCTTAGAGAGTACTTAAGTTCTTTACTATATATTACCTACGGCTAGAAGACTTACCTTCTAACCCTAAAGATAATAATACCCTAGAATTATCTATTATATCTACTACCTTATAATATACTAGGTAAGTATTATTACCTACTATTATAGTACGCTTCCTACCTAAGTAGGTAGTTAATAAACATAGGTTTAATATTAATATATAAGTCTAGTATATTAAGTTTAAGAGGATAAATATTATTCTAGTAAGCTTTAAACCTATCTTAATACCCCTACTATCTAAGATATTAACGCTAGCCCTAAATATAACTACTACTACCTTCTTAGAGGCCTAGTAAACTAAAATAGCTAGTATTATTACCTAGGCTATATATATATTTAATTAGATATAACTAGGTAATCTATAGCCTACTATAGTAGGTCCTTAATAAGGACCTTATTTATCTACTTCTACCTTTAAGCCTCGTAATATAGGATACTTTAATCCCGACCTATAGGTAATACCTATTAAAGTAAAAGATAATTATAATATCTATTATAATATCTTTAGCTTTACTAACTACCTCTAAGTTAAGGTAGCTAATATAGATCCTGCCGTCTTAAGGTAGAATATAAATTCCTATTTACTTAGTACTACTAATAAGTAGTATATTAACTAACTTAATAAACTTAGCTACTCTAGCTTACGTAATAATCCTAATAGTATTAATTAATAGTATAAGAGTCTTAATATAAGATTCTATAACTCCCTAAGTAAGTTACTAGCTTTACTTAAATCTATCTAATATATAATTAAAGATATAAGGAATTATTATAATCCGGCTAATTACGTTAATACTATTATTCTTAATAATAAAAATACTAGCTTTACTTCTATAGAAGAGGTATAGGTTAGGTTAGTATATAAATATATAGATAGAGAATTATAATAGACCTTACCTTATCTAACTAAGAAGTCTACTATTAGTAGCCTTCTTATAAAGCTTTATTATAAAAAAGACATCTAGTTTAATATATATAGGAAGCCTTTTATAGACGTAATAAGGTCCTCGTTATAAGTAAATAAGTAATAGTTATAAGGTAGTAAATAAGGTTAGTAGAATTCTAATTTTAATTATCCTCCTTTTAACTTAAATCTATATTAGTAAAATAGCTAATATAGTAATAATTTTAGACCTTATAATAACCTATTAAATCCTTATAGAAATAGGCTATTTAGTAATCCTTTTTATAACTTATAGAATTATAATAATAATAATTAATAATAGCTATAAAACGTCTAAGTAAGGATTTTACCTAGAGGTCGCTAATAGTTATAAATTACTAGCGGAAATATACATATAATAGCTAGGATATAATAGAATAATATTAATAATAAGAATCCCTATTATAAGCTACCTTTTTAGAGTAAGCCCTTCTAAGTAAATACTATACGTCCGTATAATAACTAGGCCTACTAAGTAAGCGCGGAAGATAAAGAGGAGGATAATAATAATAAGGTCCTTAATAATTAGGTATAATATAATACTTACGCGGAAGGGTACTATTAAGGTATTAACTAGTCTTAGGTAGATTAATAGGTAGAATAAGACTAGTCTCTACTAGAGCCTTTAAGCTCTACTACTATTAATAAATTAAGTATTAACGATATAATAGAGAACTACTTTATAAATCTAAAATTACCTAAACTAATATACTATTTATATACCTTTATATTTAAATTAAATAATGCCTTATATAGATATATCCATTCTAGCTATATCTTATTAAAGCCGAAGCCTTTTATAATATCTACCTCCTTAGGTAAATTAAGTAAACCGTTAGTTAAATCCTCTATTATTCGCTCTAACTTTAAGGATATTACTATTAAAGGCTATAGCTTCTAGGGATATTACTATATTATAGTCCCTATTATATTTACTACGGGTAGTAATAAATACTATAACTATATAGATACTAGCGCTTAAGTAAGTCTAATTAATCGAGACTTCTTACTTATAGTATTCCTAGTTATATCTATAGAAAAGATACCTATACTTATAACGGTAAGAGGTATTAGTAATAAGAAATATAACGCTAGTAAATTTATTAAAATCCCTATATTTTTTAAGAGCCTTAACGGAATAGTTATATTAATAGAACGTGAATTTTATATTATAGATAATTTATCTACTAAAGTACTTATTACTATAGATATCTTAAAGCCCGAGTAAATAGTTATTAACTTCAGGGATAACTAAATAAAGATTAGATCCTACTAAAATATAAGGATACCTATTATAGTTATTAATTAAGGTCCTCGTATTACTACCTTAGTTTTTACTAAGAAACGAATAATAATACTACCTTATAGTAACTTCGCTATACTAATAGCTAGTTCCTAATATTAGTTATTAAACTTGCCTTAGGACTATAATTTTATTTTTAAGCCTAACGCTTTAAATAAGCTATCCTTATATACCTATATTATTAATGCCGTAATATCTTATATTTTCGTTTATAATAATACTAATAGGCCTATTATACTTACGCGTAACTAGGTCCTTAGTAAAGTTACTAAGTATAAGTTAGCTGGCTATTTTCCGGTAACCCTAATAATAAAGCTCTTATAAATAAACCTCCTACTAAGATAACTAGATAGGTAAGGTTTAGTATACGCGGTTTACTTACTACTATAGTAGCCTTTATAGCTATAATAAGCTCTTAATAAGTAACTATAATAAACCCTTAGGTAGTAATATAAGTAAATAAGGCCCTTAATACCTTACCCCTAGTTAAAGTATATTATCCTACTAGAGTTATAATTTATAGTATTATACCCTAGGTAGCTACCTTAATTACTACTATAGTTAATAAATTTCTTAACTTATAGAAAGATACTAGTAATATTATTAGTATTCCTAAATTATAATATATAGAGATCCCTTTACTTAATAATTAGGAAGATCTATATAAGCTAGGTTAATTACGAGTATACCCTCTTAATTAGAGGGATAAAGAAGTAATTAATATAGAATTGAATAAGCTTTATTCTTAGGGAAGGTTAGAATAGATAAATATATCTATGCTATTTTCCTTCCCTTACTTTATTATTTAGAAAAATACGCCTAATAGCCTAAAAGGCTATATTATTATTAATATTAGAGTATTAAATAAGATTATAATACCTAATACCTACCCCGTTCCTCTCTAATTAGAGATACTTACCTTACTATAAAATACTCTATATATTTTAATAGTTAATACGGTAAGCTTCTTCTACTAATAGTAGATAAAGTAGGATTATAGGTATTATCTTATAATAGCCTCTTATAGAGGCTAGGAGATATTTAATATCCCTATTATAGGTTTTAAGAACTCTCTAATATATATCTAGTAAATAATTAATACTATACTTTAAGAGTTTTAGTATTTTTACCGTATATATATAGATAATATAGTAATTTTCTCTACCTCTTTAAATAAGTATCTTAGGTACCTTTATAAAGTCTTTAATAAACTAAATAGATATAATATTTATCTATCCCTAAAGAAGTTATTTCTTAGATACTCCTCTATCTATTTACTTAGATAGAGAGTTAATACCTTTAGTCTCTTAATAGCGGCTAAGAAACTTACCGCTATTACTATACTAGTATTCCTAGATACACTAGGATAGCTTAAGAAATACCTTAGTATAATAGGATATAATAGGTAATATATAGTATTCTACGCTACTATTATAAAGCCTTTACTATAATATAAGACTTTACTTATAAAGTTAATTAGTATTAAAGGTAATATATATAAAAAGATAGCTAATAGATTAAAGGTCCTAGTCCTAAATCCTAAGGAATTAAATACCTTTTACTATTTATAAAAGCTTTTTACCTCCCTAAGTATCCTTTACTACTTTAATAAGTAGTATTAACTATTTATTAACCTAGATATAAGTAAGAAATTCGGGTTTAGAGCTATAATCTATTATATTATTAAGGATACTTATAAATAAGGCCCTTCTTCTACTACTATAATAATAGGGTTAGTAATTATACTACCTAAATTCCCTAAGTAAAAATCTTAGTAACCTATTTTATTTCTTAGTTATTTACTTACTAACGCTAAGACTAGGTATTAGCCTATTAAACTTAAAGTTATAGGATTAATATAAGTTATTAAGAAGGTCTATTATATAATTAAAGTAACGCGAAAGCCTATTATAATTATCTATATAGATTACTTAGCTATAATATTAATAATAAGGTAGATAAGTCTAAATATAATATTAACTAAAAAACTTAATCTCTACCTTATTAGAGTATTAGGATATCTCTAATAGTTTTACTTAGATATTTATTATAAACTAGGTAAAGTAAATATAGTACTTAATACCTTATTAAGGCTAGTAAGTTAAAAATATTATCTATAATAAGATATAAAAGGCGAGTTAAATACCTTATTTATAAAATACTTCCTAATTAACTTAGTAGAAATAAGCGAACCCTTTTATAATTAACTTATTACCGGCTATTATAAGCCTTAATAGGTAAGGGTTATTTAAATAGTTAAATAAAATAAGGACCTTAGTAATAATACTATAACCCTACTATATAAGCTTATTAATTAGATTTTATATTTTGAAGATAATAAGTAGGGGCTATATCTATATATCCCTTCTATTATAAAAGTAGAAGTATTTAAGCTAGTATATAATAAATTAGGATACCTAGGCTACGCCCGTATATATAAAAGGCTAATAGAGGGTTTATATATTTATAACTTATCTAAGAAGCTTTATAAATTTATCTACTATTACCCTTAATATTAATATAACTAAATATTATAATATAAGCTATATAAGTTATTATAACCTATCCTAACGCCTACTTAGCTATTCTATACTATTACTATTAACTTTATCCTAGTATTTCTATTAACTATAAAAGGCTTTAATAGTATCTTAACTATTATATATAAATTTTCTAAAGTAATTATATTTATTCTAAGTAAGATAACTTAGATAGTAAAGGATTAGGTAGTAAAGTTACTTAATAGATTAGCTAATATTAATTAGGATTTACCTTAAGTAATAATCTTAGATTAAGATTAGAAATTTATAGTATAATTATAATAGAGTATCTTTTATTACTTAAGGGTTAATTTACTTTACTTAGCTACTTAGTACCCTTAAATAAATAGTTAATTAAAATAATTTAATTAAATTATTAAAAAAGCCCTATAGTATTATATTACTACTATTAAATATAATTTTATATAACTATCTATTCTTCTAAGAATAATAGCTACGCTTAATAATTCTACTAAATATATATTTATAAATAAAACTCCTATTAAAGTACTCTATAACTTTTAAACTAGGGAGGTACTAGACCTATTAAAGCTTAAAGTAGACTATATATAACTAGAAGTAATAACTACCTTATTAATAAAGCCCTTATTACTAAAAGTAATACTATTAACTACTAAAGTACCCTAAGTACCTATTACTATAATAGAATATTAACCTTCCTATATTAATATAAAAGATACTATTACTTTTACCTTACTTAAGATAAAAGACTATTATAATTTTAAATATATAGCTAAGTTCTTTAATATTAATAATCTTATTAACCTCTACCTTTATAAAGGCTATAAGATCCCTAATATTATATTAAAGAAGCTTAGGTAATAATATATTAGCCCCTTTAAGGTCCTTAATTAGGTAGGCTATCTTATTTATAAGTTAGAGTTACTAGATATAATATATATTTATAATATTATCTTAATAGCCTATCTTAAACCTACTATTAATATAGTAGATAACCTATATTAATACTACTACCTACTTATACCTCCTATTATTATTAATAGAGACGTTAAATATAAAATTAAATAACTCTTATAAAAATATTATATTTATTATAACCGTAGCTAGTTAACTTAGTACCTTATTAAATAGCTTAGATATAGTCTAGAGGATGACTAATAAATACTAGACTATTAACTATTAAATATACTAGACCTTATCTAAGTATATAAGGAGGAAAATAGGCCTAATATAAGAGCTAGTAGATAAGTTAGTAATAATAGTAGTAGTATATAAGTAAAATTTCTTACCTTATAAGGTTATCCTTTTTTACTTTAAGCGCGTCTAATTAAGGTATATCTTCTACTACCTAATATATATACTATTAGGATAATAGCTTTATTTATTATAGGTATTTACTATAAGTATTTACTTATTATTGCTATTATTAAATAGTACTATTTACCTAGCGCGCCTTCCTTATAAAAGGCTTCCGTACTTTATATACTTAGGTAGGTTTCCTATATATAAAGAATATATCTTTTTTCTATATTATAAATTAGTTATAATAATTATCCTCTAATACTACCTAGGGTATATCCCTTATATTAAGTTAGATACTAAATAAGAGATATTAAGATATTAATTATTAATTAGACTAAGGCTAGATTAAAGCTATTAATAATTCTTATAAGCCTTCTTCTTAATATAGATAAAGAGAATCTATTTATTATTATATAAGATATCTATAATATAAAAAAGACTACTAAGGCTATAAAACTTAAATTATTAATACTAAAGTAGGCCTTAATAATAGACCTTTATAAGCGTAATAATTAGTTTATCTAAGTATAAAAGAATAGGATTAGTAATAGACTTAAAAATATATTCTTTATATAGAAGTCCTTATAAGAGATCCTTAAATATAATTATAAAGTCTTAATCCTTAATTATACCTATAAAATAAATAAGTATAAGCTTCTACTTATAATAATTACTAGGGTAATAGGCCTAAATATATTATTTTATATAGCCTTTACCTTTATAAAAAGTAAATATACTAAGGACTATTAGTTTATCTTACAATTATTATAAGAACTTTATAAGGAGCTTAAAATCCTATATCTAGATATTTTTCTAATTAATTATAAGGTAGCCTTAATTAGGATATTTAGTAGGGTCTTTCCTAATACTAAGTATATTATCTATATTTAGTATATTAATAATAATATATTAAAGAAATATAACCTATAATTTAATAGTAAGGATAAATAGGACGCTTTTTTACTAACTAGTATTATATTATATACGCGAAAACTAAACAGGAATTTAAAGAAGAATAGATTAAATTAAAGGATAATTATAGTAATAATTACCTTAATACTATTAATTATCTTTAGGATTATATTATACTACTTAAGAAGAGGTTTATCTTATACTAGATAAGTTAGCTACTTACCTTTAAAAATCGCGCTACCTTATATAGTAAAGGTAGTAATAGGTAGATTAAGAGATAGATAAATTATATCTTAACTAGTAAATATATTAATATCTTTATAAGATACTTTACTAATAGCTTTATAAGTAATCTTAAGTATATTATTATTATAACTAATTTATAATATAGAAAGAAGATATATTCTCTATATATAGGAAACCTGCCTAAGTACGTAGAGTATAGAAGCCTTTTATAAGGAAGGCGCGCTAGGTAAATAGCGCTATTTAATAATAGTAATAATAAGTAAATACTTATAATAAATACCTATAATAAATAAAGCTATTATCCTAATAATATATATATTAGGTAGTAGAAGATATACCTTAATTAACGCGCTTAAAGTAAAAAAGAGTAACCTTATAAGGTAAGAAATTTTACTTATATACTACTATTATTATTATTAACTTATCTACTAGCTTTTATACTAGCCCTATTTTCCTCTTTATATACCTAGATAAGGTCTAGTATATTTATTAGTTAATAGTCTAGTATCTATTAGTTATCCTCTAGATTATATCTAAGCTATCTAGTAAGGTACTAAGTTAACTAGTTATAATTATAATAAATACGGCGTTTCTATAAAAGTTACTTAATTTTATATTTTATATCTCTATTAATAATAATAGGAGGGGTAGGTAGGTAGTAGTATTAATATAAGTTATCTACTAGATTAATAGTAGGTTTAAGATAGGCTATTAAGATAATATTATAAATATATATTATATCTAGTAACTCTAACTTATAAATAAAATAGCCTACCTAATTAAGGACCTTTAAGGGGCTAATATACTATTACTTAAGCTTCTTTAATATAATACTAGGGACCTTATAACCTCTATAAAGGCGGAGGTTAATAAGATTATTAATATTAAAGAATTTAGTTATATATTTAAAATTATAGTAATCTTTTATTCTAAGTAAGGTAAAAGTAATAGTATCTTTTATATTAATATAAGAAGGTTAATATTCTATTATAATAATAGGTACTTAGGGTACTTTTATAATTAATAGTATTACTTTAAGTAATAAGGGCCTTATTAGTAAGGTAGTTATTACTTCTAGTTATATATAATCTACTTTAGGCTTTAATAGGTCTAGTACCTCCCTAATATAGAAGCTATAAAGTACTTTAGTAGGAGTTTTATTTATAAATATATATTTAATAGAATTATTAAGCGTAGCTATTATTCTTAAATAAATAAATAGTTATATAGAATTATATTTAATAGTAGTAATATAATATTATAAGGCTATTTTAGTAGTTTAATTAGATTATTCTAATTAACTATCTATATAAGGGTACTAAGTAGCTAAGTAGAGTAAATTAATACTTAAATAATAAAAGATACTTTATTATAACTATACTATAAATTTCTAATCTTAATCTAAGATTATTACTTAAGGTAAACCCTAGTTAATATTAACTAATCTATTAAGTAACTTTACTACTTAATCCTTTACTATCTAGGTTATCTTACTTAAAATAAATATAATTACTTTAAAAAATTTATATATAACTATTAAGATACTATTAAAGCCTTCTATAATTAATAGAAGTACTAGGATAAAGTTAATAGTAATAGTATAAAATAGATAAGTAGGCGTTAGTATAGGTTATAAGGACCTATATAGCTAGTATTATAATATCTAGTTATACTAGTATTAAGGGTAATACTAGATAAATTTATAAAGTTTCTTAGATAGATTATAAATATAAAGGCCTTTTATAAGCTTCTTATATATATATATATAGCCTAGGTATCCTATTTTATTATATATAAGCTTAAAGACTTCTACTTCTATAGTAGAAGGTATATAAAGACGGAGTCCTTATTTATTATCTTTAAAATATAGGACCTAGCTAATAAGCTTATATATAAGGGCGGCCGCGTTATTACTAAGGTCCTTATTTTATTAGACTATTTAGATAACTCTTACTTATTAAGGCTCTTAATAGTTATTAATAAGTCGCTTATAAAAGGGTTTACTTATTTCTACTAAGCTAATAGGGAAGTATCTTATATATAAGGTATTTAATTTACCTTCTATATCTTATTATAAATAATATTTATAACTTACTAGCCTTAATAAGATATTAGGTACTATATTTACTTTACTTAATTTATAATAAATGTTTAAGTAAAACTATTAGAGATATTCTAATACCTTAATAAGGTAGAGATTAAGTTTTTTAGTTAATATTATATTTAAACTTATCTACCTTACTATTAATACTATAGCTAAGTAATTTATATAAATAATTATAATAGGCTTTTATATTACTTTAATAATATAAAAGACCTTTTTAATAACTTATACTAACCCTATAACTTTAAGTTTAGTAGGCTAATACTTAGTCTTAGTATTAGTAAGTAAATAACTAAGAAATAAGATAGGTTACTAAGATTTTTACTTAGAGAACTTAGGTAACCCTACTATTATAGTTATAAAAGAAGGGCCTTATTTATAAGCGTCCTTAATAGTATAGTAGATAATAGCTCTAAAACTAAATTTCTTACTTATATCTAGATTAATAAATAGTTAATACTACTTATTAAAGTAGTAGAGGATACTTAGGGAAGTGAAAGCTTTTATAAATAGTAAAAGGTATTTAATTCTTTAGGCGTAGGTATTAAAACCCTTAGTCTACCGGCTATTTTCTTATATATATTACCCCTAATAATAATTATCTTTATAAGTAAAGTCTTACGTCGTAGTAGAGGCTTTATAATAGTAGTATAGAATACTATATATTACCTATTATAGCCTATTATACTAAGGTATTTCTTAAGCTAACCTAGGGTATCTAGGAATATAAGTATAATAATAGTTATAAGTTTCTTATCTACTATTAATAGACTATGCGTATTAACCCTTTACCTAAGTAAATAGATAGAGGAGTACCTAAGAAATAACTTTTTAGGAGATAAGTATATATTATACTTATTAAGTTTACTAAAGACTTTATAAAGGTACTTAAGATATTTATTTAATAAGGTAGAGAAAATTATTATATTATCTATATATATATAATAAAAGTAATAAAACTCCTAAAGTATAATATTAATTATATATTAAATATATACTAGAGAGTTCCTAAAACCTATAATAGGGATATTAAATATTTCCTAGCCTTTATAAGAGGCTATTATAAGATAATATTTATAGTCTTACTTTACCTATTATTAGTAGAAGAAGCTTACTATATTAATAGTTAAAATATATAAAGTATTTTAAAGTAAGATAAGAATTTCTAACTAGAGAGGAATAGGGTAGGTATTAGGTATTATAATCTTATTTAATACTCTAATATTAATAATAATACGGCCTTTTAAGCTATTAGGCGTATTTTTCTAAATAATAAAGTAAGGGAAGGAGAATAGCATAGATATATTTATCTATTTTAACCTTCTCTAAGAATAAAGCTTATTAAATTCTATATTAATTACTTCCTTATCCCTCTAACTAAGAGGGTATACTTATACTTAACCTAGCTTATATAGATCTTCCTAATTATTAAGTAAAGGGATCTCTATATATTATAATTTAGGAATACTAATAATATTACTAGTATCTTTCTATAAGTTAAGAAATTTATTAACTATAGTAGTAATTAAGGTAGCTACCTAGGGTATAGTACTATAAATTATAACTCCGGTTAGATAATATACTTTGACTAGGGGTAATATATTAAGGGCTTTATTTACTTACCCTAATATAGGAGAGCTTATTATAGCTATAAAGACTACTATAGTAGCTAGTAAACTATATATACTAAACCTTACCTATCTAGTTATCTTAGTAGGAGGTTTACTTACAAGGGCCTTATTATTAGGTTTTATAGGAAAATAACTAGCTAATTTATATTTAGTAACTCTACTAAGGACCTAGTTATATATAAGTATAATAGGGTTATTAATATTATTATAAATAAAAATATAAGATATTATTACATTAATAATATACGTATATAGTAATAAATTATTTAAAGTATTAGGCTTAAATATAAAGTTATAGTCTTAAGGTAAGTTTAATAATTAATATTAGGAACCTATTACTAGTATAGTAAAGTTACTATAAGGTAGTATTATTATTTATACTTTAGTAAAAATAGAGGTAGTAATACGTAGCCCCTAACTAATAACTATAATAGGTATCCTTATATTCTAATAGGATCTAATTTTTATTAAGTTATCCCTAAAGTTAATAACTATTTACTTAGGCTTTAAGATATTTATAGTAATAAGTACTTTAGCTAATAAGTTATCTATAATATAAAACTTATATTCTATTAAAGTAATCTTCCTATTAAGGCTTTTAAAGAATATAGGGATCTTAGTAAATTTACTAGCGTTATATTTCTTATTACTAATACCCCTTACTATTATAAGTATAGGTATTTTTTCTATTAAGGCTTATAGAAACCTAGTAAGTAAGAAGCTCCGATTAATTAGACTTACTTAAGTACTAGTATTAGTACAGATATAATATTTAACGCCGCTAGAGGAGAAGGTAATAGGTACCGTGATATAATAATACCCCTAAAAGCTATATCCTTTAATAATAATATTATTAGAATTAGAGTAAATAAAAGAAGATTTAACTAATAGTTTACTTAATTTACTTAAGGAGGTAGATAGTATAGAAAGCTTCGGCTTTAATAAGATATAGCTGGAATAGATATATCTATATAAGGTATTATTTAATTTAAATATAGAGGTATATAAATAGTATGTTAGTTTAAGTAATTTTAGATTTATAAAGTAGTTCTCTACTATATTATTAATACCTAATTTATTAATAGTAGTAGAGCTTAAAGGCTCTAGTAGAGACTAGTCTTAGTCTGCCTATTAATCTACCTAAGACTAGTTAATACCTTAATAGTACCCCTCCTTATAAGTATCGTATTATACTTAATTATTAAGGACCTTATTATTATTATTATTATCCTCCTCTTTATCTTTAATACTTACTTAGTAGGCCTAGTTATTATAAGGACGTAGAGTATTTACTTAGAAAGGCTTATTCTAAAAAGGTAGCTTATAGTAGAGATTCTTATTATTAATATTATTTTATTATATCCTAGCTATTATATTTATATTTCCGCTAGTAATTTATAACTATTAGCGACTTCTAAGTAAAATCCTTACTTAGATATTTTATAATTACTATTAATTATTATTACTATAGTTCTATAAGTTATAAAAAGGATTATTAAATAGCCTACTTCTATAAGGATTTAATAGGTTATTATAAGGTCTAAAATTATTATTATACTAGCTGTTTCACTAACATAGATTTAAATTAAAAGGAGGATAATTAAAATTAGAATTCTACTAACCTTATTTACTACCTTATAGCTATTACTTATTTACTTATAACGAGGACCTTATTATATCTACAGAAGGCTTCCTATATGTATTAAACTAGATATGTTTCTTATAATAAAGCTTTATAAGAAGGCTACTAATAGTAGACTTCTTAATTAGATAAGGCAAAGTCTATTATAATTCTCTATCTATATATTTATATACTAACCTAACCTATATATCCTTTATAGAGGTAAAGCTAGTATTTTTATTATTAAGAATAATTATATTAATATAGTTAACTAGGTTATAATAATTTCTTATATCTTTAATTATATATTAGACTAATTTAAGTAAAGTTAGTAACTTACCTAGAGAGTTATAGAATCTTACTTTAAGACTCTTATACTATTAATTAATACTATCAAGATTATTATATAAGCTAGAGCGGCTAAGTTTATTAAGCTAATTAATATACTATTTATTAGTAGTCCTAAGTAAATAGGAATCTATATTCTACTTTAAGATAGTAGGGTCTATATTAGCTACCTTAATATAAAGGTAGTTAGTAAAATTAAAGATATTATAATAGATATTATAATTATCTTTTACTTTAATAGGTATTACTTACAGGTTAGGATTAAAGTATCCTATATTATAAGGCCTAAAGGTAGAAGTAGATAAATAAGGTCCTTATTAAAGACCTATTATAATAGGTTATAGATTACCTAGTTATATCTAATTAAATATATACTAGAAAATGCCTGTAAAAATTCTAGATTTTTACTTAGTAAAAGTATACTTAAAAGTATAGTTCTTTTATTTATTAGTAAGTAATAATAGTTATAAGGTAAATTTAAGTCTAAATATAATAGATATTCGTACGAACTTTTATAGATACTAAGACCCCCCTTAAGTATTATAGGAGATATAGGGTAAATATTACTAAAAATATTAATTTTAGATATAAGGGATTATTCACGATAGTTACCTAGTACTAGAGTATTAATAAATAGTTATTAGGTCTACCTATATTATAACTCTACTATAATATTACTATTTAGTACTAATAGGGTATAACTAAGTATACTATTATCGGACGACTTATTATATTAGTTATTGTTAGGAAAAGATGTTATTATTATTAAGATAGAAGTATTAAAAGACTAATACTATCTATTAAATACCTAACTAACTATAAGATATCTAGTATAGTAATATTCTATTCTACTAATAACTTCTACGCTACTAGACTATTTAATATAATTCTTAAATTATTATACCCCTTATATTATAATATATCTTTTATACTCTTATAATAACTATTAATAGTTATACTAGATTTATTATATTAATATAGAGGAATCTATTAGACGTAGAAGTTTATATAGCCTAGTATTTATCCGGCCCTCTAAAGTTTAACCGGCGGTATTTAATAAACTAAATAGTAGAATAGCTTATTTTTATTATTAGAAAGTCTAATATTATAGTCTAATATAAAGATATAACTATATAACTAAGTATAGTATTAGGCCGTTTTTATACTTCTAATATTATAATTAGTATTCTTATAGGCTACTAAGTAGCTATTAATAGGATCTAAGCGTTAATAATAAGTTACGGCTAATATATTAGGGGTAGTCTACCTATTATCTAATAGTACCTACTTATATATAAATTTTCTTATTATTTAGCTAGATATATATTTAGGAGTTTTAGGCTTAATAATATAGAGGTTCCCCTATCTTATTACTTATAATAGAGCTATATATAACTAATTATAATTAAAAGTAGGCCTAGTTTATAAGTTAATACCTATATACTTTATTAATTAGCCTTATAATTTATTAATAGTTATAGTAAATACCGGTTAGATAGGGTACTACTTATAGATAAAGGGGGTAGGAATCCGCCTATTATTTTCTTTAGACTATAACTGCGTCTTAAATAGTATTACCTTCTCGCTATTATAGGTACCGCTTATAATCTCCCCCTTAAAGATATACTTATTATATCTTATTACCTATAATTAGGTCCTATTATATAGATATAGTAGATTAAGGTTCCTTAATAGTATAACTAGTACGCCTAGCTTAATATATAGCTTATAAGACGGTAGGGAGGGTTTATAGAACCTATAAAAGTACTTAGGGGGGAAGAGTTTATTATCTTCTTCTAATATAGTATAATTAATACTCTAGTATATTATTATATTACTAGGGATACGCGATATTATCTTAGTATTAATACTAGTAATATCTTTATTAGTAATAGTAAGAATAGCCTATTTTAATAAATAAACCCTCTAAGAGATATTTATCTTAATATTAGTATAGATATTCTTAACTAAATTATTAATAGCGTTTCTAGGGGTATAACTATATTTCTAATATAATATATCTTTATTAGTAGTAGGGCTTTTCCGGATATTAATACTATTATTAATAGTAAGGAGTTTACTTATAAATAGTCCTATTTTATAATATATAATATTTATTAGGTTAGGATTATTAAGTTACTTATTAATAGTAAGATTTAAATATATAACCTTATTCTAGAAATAGGCCTTCTAAAGATACGCCTTAATAACCTAGCTACTAGATCCTCTTAGAATAACTAGGAGTATTTATTAGAAGTTACTATAAAAGTATACTACCTTACCCCTAAAATAAGCCTAGTTATTATTATAAATAATTTAAAGGCTATAAATAATAGCTTTTATATTATATTAACTCTATATAGGAGACTTATCTTAAAAGATAATATAAGCTTATTTAATTAGCTTAGCGAGATTAGTCCCCTTTTTAATCCTATATAAGGAGGTAGTATTAGAGTCTAGGGGTATCTTAAACTATAAGTAAGTAGTCTAACCTCCCTATAGTAGTATTAATATAATACTAGAAGATACTACTACTAAAGTAACCTTTTACTAGGAATATAGCCTTTTTATAACAGTATTTTATACTATTATCTTACTAGTCCCCCTAGTACTATTAAGGAAGAATAGTATACTTAGAGTACTAAATTTATTATTAATATTAGCGTTAATAGTAGCGATAATCTAATTAGTAGCGTAGCGTTAGTTAATATTTAACCTATTTTATAAGACCTTAGCCTTATTAGGGGTAATTTAGTAAGATATTTCTTCCTATAAAAGTCTATTTAGAATATCATTAAAATTATTAAATAGGATAGTTAGAATAGGTAGGCTATATTAGGCTAGATCCTTAGTATATTTAGGGGTTAATTAATATTCTAATTAGCTATTAATTAGGTAAAGGGCGTACTATTTAATAAATAACTGTTACTTATAGTAATTATCTAGGATCTAAAGTATTAAAAAATCCTATTATAAAAGGTATAAGTAGTTATTTAAGATATACTCCTTATACTTATTCTATAAAGTAAGGGCGTTAGTAGGTTAGAGTTTAACTAATACTAATATAAAAAGACTTCTTAGCTTATAACCTCCCTAAAAATCCTTTCCCTTATTAAGGATCTTATTAGTATATCTATTATTTTTAGTTAACTTAAGCTCTATATAGGCCTCCTTCTATCCTATTAGCTAGCTATCTACTATCTAGAGGTTATTAAATAATATAGCCCCCTTAATATAATAGAGGAGTAGTTAGTAATAGTAGAGATCCTTTATTTTTAGACTAATAAAATTAATACGCCTAAGAGTCTCCCCCTTTTTATAGATTTTTTATTTTTTATTTCTTTTATTCTATATAAAGAACTTAGGAAAATCCGCGTATAAATAGTTAAGTAGATCCCTTATAATAGCTAAATATTTCCTATTCTATTTTATAAAAGGTAATAGCTAACTATTATTATAAGCTTCCTTAGTAAGATAGTTTATATTAAAAAACTCTATTAATATAGTCTTATAAAGCTTATTACTATTTATCAGCTTTTATTTAATAGCCTTATTAGTAGCTTAGTTATTAGCCGGCTTAAAAAGGGTATACTATTAGTCTAGGAGGTAGATCTATAGACGCTCTATATAAGGCTTTATAATACCTATACTAAATAAGAGTATCTTCTAAATAGCCTTAATAGACCTAATTTAGTAAGTAGACTAGAACTCTATAATCTTATCTACTAACTCCCCTTACTATTATAACTAGCTATTAGGAGTAGGGTTATTATTATTACGCGTATAATTCCTAGTAAGGGAGATATTAGCCTAATTAAGTCCCTTATAAATATATTTATATAGATAGAAAATAGACTTAATAGAGCCGTAGATCTTAATATTAATATAAGTACTATATTTCTTTAATAGGTACGGGTTATAAGGGATAACCCACCTATTATTAATAGAGGAATTAGGTTTAGGGGGGCCGACTAGATACTTATAGAGAGGATAACTCCTATTAGATATAAAAGATATCTCTTAATAAAAATCCTTTAAAAAAGCCTTACTATAATAATTCTTCTCCTAACTAAAATATCTATTACTAAGAACGCTAGTATAGTAATTATAAACTATATATTATAAGACTAACTCCTATAATATATTATTATCCTATTAAGGGGGGATAAATACTTAAATAATACTATTAATATTACTAACTATCTAGATCTAATCCTCTTCCTATATAATAAGGAGAATATAAGTATATAAGAGACCTCGCTTTTAAAACTTAATAATATAATAGTAGCCTATATAAATACTAAGGATATATTACTTAAGGAGGTCCCCTATTAGCTCCTAGAGCTTCTTATTAAAGATATAGGTAATTAGATTATAATAGTACTCTAATATCTAACTAGGTTCTAGTAAGCTCTAAATATTAGGCTACTTAGGATTATATATAAAGGTAATAAAAAATTTAGGTTTACCCCTTTTTTAGACTATTATTATAGCGTCTTATATTCTCGCTTTTATAACACGTAGGCTTCCTAGTATTATTAATAGGAGGATAGTTACCTTACTACTAATATCTTTAAGCGAGATATCTAGATTAGTACTAAGCCTATCTATTAGGCCGTAGTAATAGTCCGCTTGAATAGTCTATTAATTCTAATAATACTAATTTAGGTTATTAAGCTCCATTAATATCTAGATATTAGTAGCCTAGTAGCTAAATAAATATCTACTATTAATAGTATAATTAAAGAAATAGGGCTAGATCTAGATATTAATTAGCTAATTATTTAAATTATATTAACTACCCCCTAGCTATTATCTAAATAATTTAGAACTATTTATAACTAAGCGGATTTAGGTCTAGAAAATAACTAGGGAAATATATTAAATAGTCTTACCTATATCTATTTTATATAAAATTATTATCTTATTACTTACTAAGACCTACTACGACCCTAAGGTATATACTCGCCGGTAACGTGCTAGTCTAGCTCCTACTTAGGGTTACTACTATCTTCCTACTCTAATTTATTATCACTACTAATTAGGGTATATTAGGTAAGTATACTAGCGATATAATTCCATTGTAATATATATAGTAGATAGTCGCCTAGAAGCTAATAGCCGGCTAATAGGAGGCGGTTATACTATAACTATTTACTAAATAGAAATAGGAGTAGATATTAGAGGGCTATATAAGAAGGATACTAATTAGGAATTAATATAAAGCCCCCCTTAATAGTTTTAATATAGATATCCTACTTAATCTAGCCTCTTATAATATTATTAGGAGTTATTATAATATAAGCGACTTCTATAAAGGTAGGCTAATTGTAAGTACCCTTATCCTATTATTTAGGATTCAGCTATTAGATATAGATACTTATAATATTAATAGGATATTATAGTTTATCCTCCTTAAAGTAGTTATAGTAGGATTTAAACCCCTAGATATATAGGTTAATAGACCGGAGGGTATATTAAGTAGAAGTAAGGGTATCTTAATTTAAATTATTAAAATATTAATAGCGAATATCTAGTTACTCTTATATACTATCTAGTATATAGATCTAGGCGAATCTTAGCCTAAGGCTATTATTAGTAATAAGAGGACCTATTAGATAATAAATAGACCCCTAGATCTAGAAGGTAGTTTAACTAATATAGGTATTAATATTAGTTATACCCTTACTAGTAAAGGAGAGATAATTATTATAGCTAATAATATTATCTAAAAATTCTTTACTATATATAGTCCTCCTTTATATAGACTATCTATTAATAGTAATATTATCTATATTATTAAGTAATTAGTTAATAAATTATACCCTAAGCTTAGCCTCCTTTTAAGGCCCCTTAGGTAATAAGTTAATATCGGCTAGCTTATATAACTAGTTAGGGGATAGCTAATTATTCTTCCTACTATTATAATATAGCTATTAACCGCCCCCTATACTAATATATTTATTTTTCTATGATAGTATATTATAGTATAGATATCTATTTATAGGGGTATTAAATAATCTATTTACTAGGTAGGGTACTATATCTCCTACTTTCTAGGGACCCCTATATACTTAATATCCCTAGCCTAGTATCTACCCCTAATATATATTATTCTAATACTAGTATAGGCCTTATTAAATAGGGGGTTAGTACTTAGTATTATTATCTTTATTAGCCTATTAATAAGTATACTAGCGACGCGTTTCTAGATAATATTTAGGAGCTAGTAGAGGAGCGATTTCTTAGGGGATCTCTTTAAAGATAGGGGGAGTAGGTTATTAAGGGTTCCTAGGCGGAATAATTACTTAAATAGTTATATTAATAAGGGCTATACGCTAGTAGGGAGTAATACCCTTATTAAGGTAGTTATAAGGGCGAGTACCTAATAGTATTTCTCTAGGGCGAGGTTCTATTAATATAATATCTCTAGGGTTTACTAGTAAGTTACTAGACCTAACCTAGGTACCTAAATTAGTCTTCTTTAGGCGTCTAGTACGCCTTATACTATTAGTCTTATAAGATCTAACCCTCTTATTAATAGTATTAGGGTCTAGGTTAGAAAGAGCTAGGCGCTTAGAAGGTATTAGTAGGGAGCTAGAGGAGCTATATTTAATATAGGAAGGGTAATACTATATTATTTAAAGGCGGCTAGTATAATTTATACGTTATAGATTATAAGGGGAGGTATTAATATCTATATAATAGTATTAAGAATAGGGAAGAGGTAGGAAGAAAAATTTATTAATACGGTAGGGAGGCGCTAAGATATAAGATAATTAGACTAGAATAGTAGGGAAATCTATTTATTTAGATATATCTTTCAAAGTAATAGACTGATTTTAATAATTTTTAAAGTATTAAGTACCTTAAAGTAAGTTAAGTAATATTACCTATATAGAAAATATTATAGAGTATTAGTATAGATAAAGGTAGAATAGGAAGAAATATTAGAGTTTTAATATTCGCGCTAGTCCTAGAGGGGTAATTAGGGTACTTATTAACCAACTAATAAGCTATAATAAGCTTAGGGTCTGAAATTAGGTATTTTCTATTATAGTAAGAAGATATAGCCTAGGTAATAATACTAGCTATTTTAGTTTACTAGGCCTCTAAGAAGGTAGTAGTAGTTATATTTAGGGCTAGCGTTAATATCTTAGATAGTAGGGGTATTAAGATAGGTTTAAAGCTTACTAGAATAATATTTATCCTCTTAAACTTAATATACTAGACTTATATATTAATATTAAACCTATGTTTATTAACTACCTACTTAGGTAGGAAGCGTACTATAATAGTAGGTAATAATACTTACCTAGTATATTATAAGGTAGTAGATATAATAGATAATTCTAGGGTATTATTATCCTTAATATTAAGAGGTAAGTCTTCTAGTTATAAGTAATATATAATAAAGAACTTAAGTACTCTCTAAGACTTTACTATAAGCTTATTAGTAGTAGGGCTACTACTCTTAAGAAATAAATTAATCTTATATAACTAACGGATTACTTAATTAAGGAGTACTAGATTAGGAGCTAGCTTATTAGTTATATACTACTATTAAGGTAGAAATAATAGTAAGTAGTAGATATTACCTTTTACTTTAGAGAAGAAGTAGTAAAGGTAATAGTAAGGGACTAAGTAAAATATACCTAGATATAGTATTTCTCGAGGTAATAAGGGCCTTAATATCTAATACCTTATTATTTTAGTAGCTAATAAATTTACTTTAATAGCTAATAGACTAGTAGCTATAGTAGCTATTTATCTAATAGCGGGGATAAGAAGGTAGGGAGTAGAAGGCTATTAAGAACTAGTATTATAAGGCTAGTACTACTAGAGCTAGTAGTTCTTATTAATATAGTTATAGTACTTAGTAATATTAAAATAAGATCTATAATATTACTACTATATATTATAACTAATTTATAATATAGAAAGAAGATATATTCTTTATATATAAGAAACCTATCTAAGTACGTAGAGTATAGAAGCCTTCTATAAGGAAGGTGCGCTAGGTAAATAGTACTATTTAATGATAGTAATAATAAGTAAATACTTATAGTAATTATTAACTAAATTATTATACTCCTTATACTCTAATATATAAATTATAATATTAGGATAGGATAGGTAAAATTAAGACTTAATAAAGATATTAGACTTATAATCTTTTAAGACCTCTTTATAAAGGTAATACTATTTACCCTCTAGTAAATACTCTTTAAATACTAGAAGGTAATCTATTATATAATAAAGCTATATATAAGGCTATTTATAAAGGGAATAAGGCTTCTATACTCCTATAAAATTAAGGTATAAATAAGTAGTCCTAATAGGATTTTATATATTAATAATATCTACCCTTACTAGTAATTTGAAAAGCTTACGCTCCCTAGCTACCCTTATATTAGTAGTAATAGTAATTATAAAGGTAATAGTAATAGTAGTAGTAATAGTAATAAGCCCCTATTAGATACTCCTAATAATAATACTAATAAGCTTCTTAAGATATATAAACCTACTATTATTAAATTAAAAGGATATTTACTAGGAGCTCCTAACAAAAAATATAATACTAAAAAGCGTATATAAGAGTAAGCCTTTAATAAGTCTACTACTTATAAACCCTTATATTTTAAGTACGCTATTACCTTATAAGATTAATATAAGGCTAACTAAGTAGCTATTATATTAAGCTAAGTTAATAGTTAACTAGTTATTATAACTAGTTAAGTAGAAGAGTATATACTTAATAAAGAGTTAGAGGTATACTTTAATCCTAAGGGTAAGGGAGGTATAATACTATTATTAACGCCGCTATTAATACCGCTATTAATATTAAGGGGTAGAGTAAGAGCTAGATCTATATTAAGGGGCGGAGCTAATATATAAGGTAGATATACTATATCTATACTAAGAAGTAGTAGTATATTAGTATAGGCCTAGTCCTTACTAACTTACTTATAAGGTAACCTATTAGTAACGCGTCTTCTAGCTTAACTAGTATATTAGTAATAATAAGGGACTATATTAATAATAGTAAGAGGTAGGCTAGCTATTATAAGTAGGGTATATAAGCTATTAGAATAGCTAGCTAGGTTTAGTAATAGGACGTATATAAGGGTTTTTAATATTATAACCTAATTAGATAACCTATTAAGTAACCTAGCTAGCTAAATATTAGTTAATTAGAATATTTATAATATAAATATATCTATTTATAAAGATAATAGTAAATATATAATTTAAGTGTTTTAAAAACCTTACATAATTTTTCTAGCTTAATAGTCTAATTTAGTAGTTTACTTAATTAGTAGTCCGCTATACTTAAACTAGATAGGTATACGCGTACCGGGATAAGGTGTACGCGTACCGGGACTAAGGTGTACGCGCACTAGAATAGGGTATACGCGGGCTAGGATGGGGTATACGCGTACTGCCGCCCTTTCTATACTCCTCCCGCCAAAACCCTGTATCTTGGCAGCCCTTCCCCCTGTTTATTTATTCTACAAGAATTTTGACCACTAATATCTTAATCTTTTCGATATGTACGTGTAAAATGCATTATATTCATATCAATTGGCGAGTATTTAATAGGAGAATTCTCTAGAATGTCAACTATCGACATCAAGTGCAATCAGTATGTACAAAGAAGCAAGTTGCATATTTCCTCAATCGGATCCTCATAATTTTGCATGCCAGGAGATCTACGTACATCTGTTGCAACGACTACGAGCTCAATGAAGCAAAGGTAGCGGAACGGTTCCCGACGAAGCGGACGGAAGCATAGGGGCAATCACAAGGCCCAGAATGCCTAGAGTATCCTTGACGGTTGACTAATCGCCTTCAAAGATCAAAGGTATATTTTCCATTCCGTACGTCCTCATTCCAGTCCAGATTCGAATCCAACCCGCCAAGGTATAAAGTACTCTCCTCCGCCTTTTTCAATATGCACCAAGCTACTTCTCTCTCGACCTTCAGATCGTTGAGTCTACAAACGGCAATCTTGCCAGACTTTTCAGCCTGCTTGTCCAGAACCCCAAAGAATGTGTCGTCCACGTCTACACTTTGCGGTTTGCCCCTCAGCCATTGTGCCACATCCTCCAGACTCTTTCCAGCGAAGGGCGATGAGAAGGAAGGATCAATGGGCGTTGGGGTCCCTACTTGGCCAGTACCGTCCGGATTCCGTTGCGGTGCTGCGCTGTAGTCGAGGGTCGCCAAATACCACCACCAGGTATCCACGCTAGGATCATCATGGGCTTCTTGCAACACGGAATTCAGCGTCTATGTGAAGTGCCGTCAGTCATGCATGGTCCATCAAAAGCTCAATTTGTTTCAACCTACCTTGGTAGATAGATCTGTGAGCGCGAAGAGCGCGAAGGGGGGTCGAGTCAGCATCATTGTGAGGGGATGGTGAGCCTGAAAGCTGCAAAGAGTCAAAAGCGAAAGACTTGGATGTTTCGAGACGGACAGAAGCGTAGGATCACAAAGCCGGTGATAAGTTAATGCTGAGGTTGGGGGACGGATGGAGGCAGTCGCCACGGCAGTGAAAAGCCAAAGTTCCTTCGATGCGTGTAGACACGCCCGAAGGAATGCTCTGGCCTTCATATTCCGGAGATCGACAGGATCACTACTTAGGCGATATTACAGCGTAACAAGTGGTGCAAGTAGTACATGGCTATCTCTCTCCATTCATATACTCTTGACAGCGCGGTCGGACATTTCCAACGTTGCCTTATAAGAGATGTTCAACAACAACAAGCGACAGTCGCTTACAGTCTGTGTTGGCGCATGGACCTGCTTTCTGCCGACTTGCTTCATGTCTGCGCACCGACGTTACTGCATACGCAAGCAACGAGCCTTTCTAGCTCTTTCATGACAGGTGAGAGAATCCCAGCACTTGCGGGGAAGTGGTGTCAAGCCTGCTGTCCCCAACCCCCACGCTTGACCATTCCCTTCGGAGAATTCGGCGATTTACAAATCTCACCACCTCATCCCGCAAAGGATTCCTACCGTATTCCTTTGATCCACTCTCATGGGCTGACCATCGATCTTAGCCTCGAAGCCGACTTCCCTCCAACTGGACTGAGGTCGTCATTGGGAAAGATCAGCTACCTCATGCCACCTCATCCTGAGCGCTGGTTGTGCGGACAAATCATGACCTCTTTCCGCTAACAACTTGGGGCTGCGGCTACAAAAAATTAGACAAGCCGATGAGATCGAGCACAATGGCTTCTGCAGTCATCCACGGATTTCTATCTGGGCAGTCCGTCACCGAGAACGAAGGATTTCGATCTGGGGCCACAAGATGGTAAGTAAGTCTACGTGTCATCAAGCTCGAAGTAGGTGGAAGCCAATTCTCCCGTCCCTGCTGATGATGCTAGCCTGGTTTAGGTTTAATCTTGCTGAGTCGCAGTCGGACTTGGCCGTTGTAGCCGTCGTCGGCCTTTGTGTGATCATTCTATCGATCCCATGTCAGATCAACCAACGGATCAATCAATGTGTCCCCTTTCGTTGATCATATGGCTCTTGTATGAATGTTTCCGTTCCCTATTTCCAAAGAACCATAACGACGGCTACCCACATGTCAGGAGTTGTGGCCGCTATCTCTCTATGAAAGTACAGTCGTCGAACAGGCTCACATGAGTTAACGCCACCATTGCACTGCTACCCCACAATTGATTCCAATTGAGCAACTCGCATGACCTCGTACCTTCCTCCAGGATCGTCATCCCGGTTTTCCTGCTCAATGGGAGTAGCTATCGAAGCACAGGCATTCCATGGCTGCCGCCATGGATCCTCAACTGGGCATTATAGCCAAATGCCGCACACTCCCTATTCGCCGAGGATCCTTCTTGAGATGCGTAGAGAGCTCGGAGGAAGGACTGAAGTCTCTTAGCCCACTTTCCATCACCTGAACGGCGCCAGCATCGTGGGATGCGTTGTCTCGGCCAGTCTTGTGGCATCTCAAGCTGCAGAACTGGCCTCCACTCTCATCCTGTTATACGTCAATAAAATTACTCCATACGGTCACCTCGATGCCCTAGCCCGCCGTGTGGCCGTGAAAGTCTTCTCGTGGCCTGATATAAAAGGACAAGTCGAGATACACAAGAGACATGAGTGCAGCATCGCCAACCTCAAGCTCATACTCCATATTCGAGCAATCCTAGGATACAATACAACACCCTTTGCACTTCTTGCCCACTTTTGACAAGACTCTCGGTACACTTTCTCCAATCATGAAGCTTCCAGTTGCTGCTATCATTCTCCTCCAGTCGATGGCCATAGGCTCTTCGATTTCTGAAGGTGCAGTCCTCGCTGAGCGCGTACACTCCAGGGATGTTGTCAAAAGAGCGGGCCGCGACTGTGGTACTTTCACCATGGCCTGCGATCTTGCAGGGAATGCCTGTAATAATGCCTGCTATCATATCAACTGCCAGCCCGGTGGAGGAGCGACTAAGACCATGGTGTAAGTTAACCCCATCAGGAGAAGCCCTTCCACACAAAGAATGGATCCTCATCGCTATAGGTACGACGATACCAATAACAATGATCGAAACCGTTTACAATCCGGTTGTCAGGCATCCAATTCAAGGAGCGTGTGCAACAGCCTGCCATTCAGTCAATCGTTTCACGATCCGCAGAACAATACCCCTGGCGACACAAGCATCAATTGCGACGAGTGGCCAATGGCAACCGTCAAACAAAGTGACTTCGTACAAGGACAAGTTAGGAACTCTCTTCGATGCATAGACCAGGGCGAAAATAGCAGTAAGCTTACAATTTGCTTCTCAACCTCGAGCCTTCCCAGCCACGCCTAATTCCTGCTCTAGGTGGTGGATCTCAGCTTCAAAAATTCATCCAAGGCGTCACCCCTACTCGGGGGCAACCCAGGACATGCCCGGGTGCAATCCAAGACGGCGACACTTGGCAAGTCGTCTTTGACTTGACAGGCGCCAACCCGAGGTATGCCAGTATGATATCTTGTTGATCATGGGGTCTCGGCACTGACGAAGGATTTCCAACAGCAAAACCCAATATTGCGCCAAACCCGGAGTGTGTGGCAACGACGACTTCCAATTCCACATGACGGTCAAAAATGGGCCTCTCGATTCCCCCTACAACCCTGGCACCATGAATCACTACACGCAAGAGGGTACCGGGGGAAAAGATTTGCTCCAATGCAGCGTCACCGTGCACCGGCAGGCAGATACGTTTTTCAACGTCGCCGTCTTCGACAACACCGGGACCCAGCAGGGCTCCGGGGCTCTGAGCGCGTTTGCTAACGGGGGCACCATCACTGTCACCGGGTTGCCGGCGAGCCTCAAATTCACACGGACCGGACCCTTTGCGGCCTCCGGCGCCGGGATGTCGTTCACTTACAATTCAGTCTTCCCCTTTTCCTGGTTCGGCGACACTACGGGTTCGAGTACGTATGGTCTGGCGAGCGGCAATTATTGCTCCGTGACCAACTCCGGGACCGGTTCCAGTCCGGTGCAGGATCTCCAGTGCTATTTCCCTTGTCCTGCTGCTTGAGCAAGGATGCAGAAAATCCCTTTCCCGCTGCAATGGTCTGCTTCACCGGCCTTCTGGAAAAAGAAAGCTTCTGACAGGGCTGTTGCGTGGGAACCATTAAGAGGGGTGGTGTTTAGTAAGCATCGACACCGCGGAAAATTCTCGCTCTTTGACCAGTATCGCGCGGATATATCTAGATCGAATTGAAGTCTGGTAGTTTGAGCTAAGCGAAGGGAACAAGTTTCTGTCATCTCTTGTATCACGAGGGAACGGTAAACCCACGTGGCTCATCTCGCAGAGGGAACTCAAGAATTTTGGATTCCATTTCGATCTCAGCGACATAACCAAGACCATACCCGACACCAGACCAGGTGCAGCCAAAGGCGCCACCAGGAAGGCAAATGTTTTCAAATGGCAAGCTGCAAGCGAGGCGGAACGGAAGTCTATCAAAGACTGGATCAGGACACACGGCTCTCATGCTGAAGCTGCCGTTTTGATAATTCCCGAGGATGCGTCTTATGAGGAATTCACCGAAATTTTGAATGGTGCTGCCGGCAAAATTTAGACGCTCGATAAAACCTTAGCTGCGTTGCGTCGACATTCTCTCTTCTCACCTTGCTCTGTCATTGTATAGATTGCACTTTGGAGATTCAGGCTTATCTTGTGATCGCAATGGGAGCAAGTTCGAAGTCCCTGGGCCAGACAGCTGTAGTCTCACGATAGACTCTCTACATAGCTGAAACCTATCTATCCCGATGAGTGCAACGCATGGTCAGTAATACCAAAATAACACATCGTATGTTATAGCGCTTCTTACAGCATCACGAAGAATACTCCATATGGCTTCCGACTTCCGCATCTGATGTTCATTCAAGAAGATCCTTTGCTTTCGTTTTAGTGCTAGACAAATTTTTGGCTTCAACTTGCGTGTTTCCGTCATCTCATATCAAAACGCCACATTTTCTTCCCTTCCTCTTCGCCCATTGATTGACTTAGGCAGCAGGAGGCTGAGCCAGGCAGCAGTGCTGACGAACGTCATAAATAATGCGAGCAGCTATAGCCGGGTACAGGGCAGCCAATTCAGGCTCCCACCTGCTGCGCCTCTGCACTGCCCCACAGTGCTCCCCCTTGCTCCCTCGCTGCTCCCTCAGTGCTCCCTCAGTGCTCCCCCCTGCTCCCTCGCTGCTCCCTCTAAAGCGGCCCTGCTCCCTTTCCCGTCCCGGAAGGGCAATTACCAATCCTAAGTTCGGGGTGTATATAATACATATATATAGATAGGTTGGTTTTTGATTATAGGGTAGTAGGGGAGGGGAGGGGCGGGGGGGGGATGAACCGTGCGCTGGCTGAATTCATGAGAAGAGATGGTGTATGATGTGGGGGGTTTGTTGAGGGAGGTGATGGGGATGGGGATAGGAGGTGATGGGTTTGGGGATAGGAGGTGATGGGTTTGGGGATAGGGTTGGATCTGTAAAACTCGAAAGGTTCATCAGGGCCCTGTTTTTAGCAAGGAATGCTTGCTGAATAGTGCAATGTTCTATTGAGGTAAGATTAGGAAGTGAGAAAAAGAAAGCTTTGCGGGAGATGCTGGATATTGAGGGCGAGTGCGAGTGCGGAGGATCTTCGGAGAGATTGTGATGTGGAGTTGAGCCGACAGGGTGGGTAATGGCGTTTGAAATGTTGGAAGAAAGATGAAACCGAACAGTTTTGCAATTTGTAAGCTCAGCAGGCCTTGTTGTAGCAACGAATGCTTTGAGATTAGGATCTGGGTAAACAAATCGAAGCTCGATGCTGAGTGCTGAGTGCACAGTCCTGAGGATCTTCGGAGAGATTGTGATGGGTTGTGAGGGATTACAGTGCACGCGATGGCGGTTGGATTGTCGCGAAGAGATGGGACCGAACGGAACCCCTCTAAATGCTGCAGGATTTTCTGATATCGTGACCTCACCTCTAACGGCCTATCGTGAGATTTCCGTAACCCCCTACCCCCACGCCCCTCCACCACCACCCCCCTAACGCGTCTTCCCAGACGCCTTATTCGGCACACCTTTACTCCCCATCTTACTCTGGATCCTCCCCGGCTGCCCCCTCGCCCCCGCCGCCGCACTCTTCGCCTTCTCCGCCTTCTTCTTCGACTCCGACGTCGCCTTCTTCTCCTTGCCCTTCGCGATGGCCTCCTTGCGGGCCGCCTCGCGGGCTTCGGGGCGCTGCGAGCGACGCTCTTTGATCACGTCGAGGGAGGCGCCGACGATGCCGCGCTGTTGCTTGACGGTGCGGCGGGTGCGCTTTTTGGCTTGCTCCTGGGGGGGAGGGGGGTGTTAGTGTCGGTGTAGGGGTGGAGTTGGGGAGAGTGAGTGTAGATTGTGGAGAGGTGGAAGATAGTGGGTACGCAGGGTAAGTGTTGGGGGACATGGCTCCGCGAGGAGTTGTGCGTGTAATATGATGTAGATTGATTGCAGATAGCTTTGTATTGTCATATGACGATCACCCACGTACCTCTGTTATGCCCTTCTTATGCTGCCGTCGGTAGAGAGTCGTCCATGCGATTCGACGTGGGTTCTTGCGCTGGAGGAAGAGGGATTCGGTTTTGCCGTTTTGGAAGCGGAAGATCTTGCTGTCGCCACGGACGTAGAGCTTTCCCTGTGAGGTTCCAGACCGATTAGCTGCATGCCCATATCCTCTTTCCTTCTCCGACAACGGTCGTTGCGGTTCAATTCGACGGGGAATGAGTCGGAGCACTCGAAAGAGAATGGTGGAGCCGGAACAACGTACCTTGCCGGGATAGATCTTTTCACCGCTGAAGGTGTCTTCGTAGGTACGCATGACGGCGGTGTCTGATGCGTAGTCTATTTGATCGTTAAGATCGTAGTGGTTGTCGGTTTGTCGTGGCCTCGGATTTACTTCGGGTAATTGAGATGATGGAATAATGATGTGGGTCACGTGATTCTAACAAGCGAAAACAGATCAAGGTTACTCTATGAATGCAACAACATTAGGCCTCAAGCATTGTTTTGTCGAAGCATCGGAATACTATAGCTACAAGCAACAAAATGGACACAGATTTAACCGCACCTGGTGACGATGCTGAAAATCTTGACTCGCATTTACGATAGCATCGAAACGAACCATACAGCAGCAAGCCATGAAGGGCATATATCCGTACGCCTAGATCGGAATGCTCCCTTAGAATCTGTCTTCGCGGACTAAACACAAGGAAGTCTAAGGCGATAGTGATCATCTAAGGTCTGACCAGTGTTGCCTGTTAGAGTCTCCAGCATTAATTTCGGAAGGCACATTGATGGTATGCTCAATATCATCCTGTAGTAGGCTCCTCTAGACCCCGCACATGATACCCTGTCCACATCTGCTTCGCACCCTCGTTGAGGTCTAGGATCCTACGAGCACAAACTGAGATACCAGGACCGTGTACACTCTCTTCCTCGCCTGCGTCTTCTCGTTGAGCGCTACAGGCACAAAGTAACGTAGCCTTGACCATGTGTATGTAAGCGCAAGCTTTTTTCCCTCGAACTAGGGAGATGGACGCACGTGAGGATGATGAGAAGACTCTGGTGAACCTATATTGGGCGTATTGGCTGATGCTACTACGTGTAGGCCGCAAAAGGGTGAATGAGGTATTGTTTAGTAGATGGTATACGAAACTATTAAATCCTGCTCGAAATATGCATGACAGCTTGACGTGATCGTGTCAAATGACCGTATTAGTATGAGAAGGATCCCATTGAGATGTTTTAAAGTGAATATATGTCGAAAGGAGTCCGAATTCGATCAGTATATCTGAGCACCTGCGAGGAAGGATTGGGGTGGAGTCAAATGCATGTTGCGTAGATTCTCAAGATAATTATGTGTCAACAAGTGACGAAGGAACAGGTAATTCGAATACGATGTCGATCGTAGATTGACTATGAAACTATCCAGCGAGTCACACAAGTAGTGATCTGACGTACACCTTAGATCTCCGCACAAGCCGGCTAGATAAGACTGATCATCACCGAGCACATAACACCCATCCAGTATCTGTGTGACAGAGGGAAAGTGTTGGAAGGAGTTGCCAGCGTCCGAAGCGCTGAATCCCGGGATTGGATCGAAGTAACTGAATGGATGAGCCGAGGCAAGCGAAGGTCATCTCTGATAAAGGATAAGTCTTTCCAACAAGGCAAGCTTGGACGGGCATACATATAACGAAAAGAAAGACAGTCACTTAAGGAAGTGGGTATCGCACGTCCGCCATACACGAGCGTCGCACGCCTTACACGTTGTCTCCAAACACACGGAACACACGCCAGCACAAGCTGGACACACTCTCTTCCCACAAGAGCTGCAATCAATGAACGTCGACTCCTCGCCAGTCTTGAACCACATCTTGACTTCACATAACATCTTCCTAGCACGTATCTTCTCCTCTGGCAGGCTGAGAATGTCTTTGACCGTCTGTTCGGCGCCGTCATGGATGCAGCAGGGGGCGTAGCATACGGCGCAGTTGCCTTTGTGTACGTTGCAGCGGAGGTTGTGAGATCCCCATACGCGGTCGTGGTTTGGATGCTTCATGAAGTCGATCTCAGGGTCGTACATGTTGTGATATACGACTCTTGTATTAGTGGATTCGCGGAGTTGCTTGAGCTGGTAATAAAGTAAGCCAGGTCAGCGATGGTGAGGACTTGACTTATGGTGGATGGCTTACCTTTTGTTCGGCGTAGAACGTTTTCGCATTGGGATCTAGCCGTTTGAAGAACAACATCGAATCCCGCTGCAGTTCTGGAAAGGCCAAATTGCAGGCCATTTCACTCGATTCAGGATCTGCGACGAAGGTCGTTGAAGGTTGATGACGTGCCAAGCGTCGAGGATTTCGCGGTGGGATTGGTGGATTCTCACTCATTGGGGTAGCCGGTGCGGAACGCAGAGGCGGCGGCATATGATGGATATGGGTCATGTCCCTCATCTGAAGAGGCGACCGCAGCGATCCGGGTGAAGTATATGTTGTTTGGGTCAACGGTGGCCTACGGAAAGACGATGGTCCAAGGGGAAAGGACTCGCTTGGCTTCGGTCCAATAACGGTACATGGGCTGCTGAGAACTTCCCCTGGCAGAGATCCTTTGCGGCCCCATGGTGTAGTGAATCTAGCCTTCTTCCTCGTCGGTGTTGTCTTTGGAGTCGTTGGTGTACTAGAGGACTTTGAAGGAAGTGGTTCTTGGAAGGTCACGACCGACAGGCTAGGTTTCTGCGCAAGCGTCTTGTGCAAAGGTGCAGTCTGAGGTTGCGAGTCAAAAGCAGACGGAAAAGTACCATTGTATTCAGGTGAAACTTTTAGATCCTGGTATGGTGTGGTTTTCACTCCATAGCCAAGCTCATAAGACTGATCTGTCCCACGTCTTACCCCGAGTGTAGTCTGAGTATTGGGGCGAGCTGTTCTCTGTAGGTAGTGGTTGATCTCCCTATCGGTAGGCGTTGGTGGGCGAGTATTTGGCTGGTCCACATGAGGAGATCGAAGAACAGGTGGAATATCAGCTGTATTCACTCTCAATGGCTCAACAGTTTTATGAACTCCCTTCCGAGGACATGCTCGAAGGGTGTCACACGGGCGAGCGTACAATGGTGATTCGCCCCAAGGCGCAGATGTCGCGATCTCGTCATATGTAGCGATTCTATCATCGTCTCTAGCTGCTGCAAAATCGGGGGTGGCTGTTCGGAACGGCTCGTTGAACTGTTGACCTTCCTTTCGTGGAAATGCTCGAAGGGTGTCAAACGAGTGGGCGCACGGTGGTGGTTTATCCCTACACGTAGCTGTGGCGACCTCACTATTTGTAGCGCTTCTATTGTCGTCTGTGGCTCCTACGAACTGCTGCGTGGCTTTGGCAGCACTGACTGCGGCGATAGTATCAGGCGAAGGCTCAACGTTGGTGGAGATTCGAGGTGAGGCCCGATCGTTGCTAGGACACAACGGTGAGCATAGAAAGGCATCCGAGAATTCGTGATTATCAGCTCCATCGTCCATCATATCATTCAGTTCGCTCCCATCTTCATCATCAAGTCCAGCGGCAAACCATTTGTCGAGATCATCATGCAACTTTTTTCTGTATTCCATTCCCATAGCGTTGGTGTACCAAAAGTCTGCACTACCATCTTGAACTGTAGGCTGTGATGGGGACGAATCCCTATCATGCTTGCTAGATAATAAAGGCTGTTGGTCAAGATCTGTACAATAATGCGATCGTGGTGTCGAAGACTTAGACGTTCCATTGCCAAGATAGCCTTCGTGTTCGATTGTCAAAGGTGGGGAGCGCAATGGTGCCACTGTTGGTGCTTCATCGGAGAAGAAACGCTCCTCACTACAGCTGAGACTGCCAGAGTACCAAGTGATGCGGTTCCTATTGCCGCCTAAGGTTGGCGAATCCTGGATTGCAGAGCGAGGTGTTGAAGTGCGAATTGCTCTACTACCATCATCCTCCTTCTCGCTCGTAGCCAATGCTGGCAGTTCACGAGTGATCTGTGGAGAAGTGTTTTGGATGTTGCTGCTATCTCCTTCGAAATTGGTGCGGAAGGCAGGATGCTCTGTGTGATCAATCTCGCTTGTTAGTGACTTGACATAACGCCTTAGGCTACATATTAGATTTGTTTCAATGTCCGTATCAAGATGGGATCTCGCATCATTTGAGAAATAAGACCCATCGTTCGTGAGAACGCTGTCAGCGTCTGACTCTAGCACTGGCACGAAGGATCCGGGACAGTGGCTGGAAGATCCTCTTGTTGCATGGTCGGAACCGTCCTCTGAAAGAGAATCCTCAATCTCCTGAATTCGTGGTTCGGAGTGCTCTATAGCGGGTGAGAACCCGGTCAAATTTGTGATTGATCTATGGACAGCTCTCAACTCAGTCCACGAGTTACCGAAGTTATAACTCAGCTGAAGGAGAAAACGCGTGTCAACGATCCAGACCTCTGTGTATGCTGAAGCCTGATCTGAAACAATATTGCTAACGGCACCGAATTCATTGCCGGTCGACGTTTCAAGATCATGACCGGAGCCAATTGGAGAATGTGGGGTAAGCAATGAGCCAACCTGGTCGCTCGGCTCAATTTTGGAGGATTCGTTGTCGTCGAGTCCTGTGTGAATGGTAGGACCGCTCTTGTTGAGTTTTCTGATTGCTTTCGTTGGATTGGCCGACTGTCCTTCGAGTTCTTTGCGACTACTGGACAATATGAGGTCGAACAAGCTGTCATTATCCGATAGATCGCGTGAGTCGCTCTCCTCTGTGGGATAGGTGTGAACTGAGAGTCCCGTATTGTTTCGACGTCTAGCACACTGATTTGAAGGTCAGCCATGAGAGTGCGCTAAAGGAGACATCGAGAAGTGGTGAAGAGAGAGGGATGTCCCACCCATTTCAGTCCAGTGCGTTGTATGCCTGCGTCCTTTGCTTCAAATCGCGACCGGAGTGATTTCACCTTCCCAAATCCTGCAGCAATCGATGGTCTACCATGCTTCAATGGCATTTCAATTCCTGTTGTACGTAGTTACAGTAGTGATGTAGTATAGCGATATTGGTGTTGCAGCTTGACTGAGGGTGATAAAATCACAACACTTGAAATCGAAAGCTTCACCCACAAATCATCACTAACTTAGCCTTATCGGCCAACGGAAGTGCTCAGCACGGGGCTGGGATGTCAGGGTCCACCCCGTTGGATCATAGCTTTAGATAAAATGTCACTTCCCTTTGAACACCGGAGGATTTTCAGCAGGCCATCGTTTTCTGTCACATGCTCAGCCAGATTCAACTTAGATCCTTCAAGGACTGACCGATTGAAGTCTCCAAATCATTCGCGTGTCAATTCAATTGGTCAGAAGGTGAATGCCAGTACTGCGAAATCCTCTACCGCCGCAGTACAGGCAGATGCTGCCCGCGCCACAAGCCATGAAGCAATACGTACTGACATATACTCGCTTTCATGCAACGGAAACTATCATTCAATCCAATGAACCGGATTGTAACATACGTGATGAAAGCAAAAGGTATCTACCTAAAATACCTTACGCCGTTACCGCATAAATACCATCGTGAGTACTGGCTAAGGACAGTAAGCCATGTATGGCGTCATTTACTCATTTGGAGTCGAGCAAAGATAGAGCTTGACCCAATGTATTTTGCTGGGACGTGCACGAAGAAAGTGAAGGTGTCATCCTGACAAACCTCATGGCATTGCTTCATGAACATCGTTACACAATATCTGCATACCGAACCACTCCCTTCGCATGTAATTGAGTGTTAAGCCTTTGCATACTGGCGGGTCCAGTCCCTTGCATTTTGGATAGCTGCTTGCTCGTCCTCCTTCCATCGCTGCGCGACATCGTTTGCTAGAGGATCATCCGGGTTTGGCGCTCCCAGTAATGCTTGTATCGAAAGTAGAATGGTACGGATCTGTAGCGCTGGAGACCAGTTGCCTATCAGTATTAGTCTTTCTCTTAGATATGGCAGATGGCCCATGTACTCTTCAAAACATCGAGACAGATGCGGCCAAGCTTATCAATATTCGGATGGTAGATCTTGGTGAGGAACCGGATCTTTGGAGGGGTCATAGGGTAATCGTCGGGTAGAAACAGTTCAAGCTTGAAAACGCCTCCTAGATCCCACTTCAATTGGTATCCCGCTCATGCTGAGTTCATGAACACTAACCCTCGTAAGGCGATTGTGAGGGACCGTGGATTTTGACATCGAAGTATCGCAGATTATCCTCATGTGGAACAGCACTTATACCCGGTACTCTAAGTCGCCATGGGTCAGCGACAGTTCTGATACTTGGGGCATCTGCTGAAGAGTGTAACACATACGGCTCTGCCATAAGACGCTCCGTCTCTTTTATGATCCTCTTAGGTAATGCAGCCATACTGCTCGGAGCTCCCAACCCGCCAGCCAAAGTATTCCTTTTCGCCCTGAAGATGTTCAATTGCCAAAAAGAGGCTTCGTCTCTAAGATTAGTTGAAGAGTGAGAACAAAGGGCGATGGTAGAAGATAGTGGTGGAGCATGGGCTGGGACGGAAAGCTTACTCCGCGGTAAGATGTCGGAACAGTACTATTGCTCTGTCCAGTCTCGATATCTGCAACACTACTTAAGCCGTGCAGCAGTGTTCGTCATTCAGCCCCATTCGTCGTCTGCAGCGCTTAGGCGCGGACCTCGGCCTGTTTTGACAAGGCTCCCCGAGAAGACTTCCGTTGTTCATGATGTTTCCATGTAACAACGAAGACCACATTCCCATGCGAGTGTGAATCACGCCGCAAAGCTGTATCGTCTAATGTGTTATCTCATCGCCTACCTCAACTTGCCATCACGCTGCCTTTAGGAACTTGGGAGCAGCGAATTTATTCTACAAGACGTAGACCGCCCTACATTCGTTTCCAAATTCAATACGTTCGATGGCCAGTTCGAGGATAAAGTTGAAGCTGTAATGCATCCAACGTGCTGGCGTTCTGGTGGCTGGTGGTCTCCCATGAGATCGAACAAGCCCGTCTACCCAGAATGCTGATACACTTGGAGCTCCAGATATCTAATCCTACTCTTTGATGCTTTCAACCAAAGACCATCCGAGCTTGCACAAATACAATGGTGGGCATCGTAGAGCCTGGAGGCCCAGCCTCGGCCTCTGAAAGTCCAACTTTTGGCCAAGATGTCTCATTCCATGTGCAAAAGCCGGTCGGCTCAGCATCTATCTCTCCTTGCGGTAGGGACGTAGTTCTAGCGTCGTGAGCCGACCCATACCTGTCACTTCCTACCCTATTACTACACAGGCGCTAATGTGGAGACAGACGCCAGGGACTCCATATAATAGACCTCGACTCACCCTATTCCCCTCCTCGGCATCTGACTCATTACACACCATGGGAAGTCGCTGACGTTCAGTGGTCACCCTTCGCCGCACGGGACTACTGGGTCGTCAGTACATCAAATCAGAAAGCTCTCGTGTGGAATTTGGGAATGATCAATCCCAAGTCCTCTGTTGAGCACGTCCTCCATGCGCACAGCCGTGCAATCACTGACATCAATTTCTCAGCTCACAATCCTGACATCCTTTCTACATGTGCTGTTGATAGCTTTGTGCATTGCTGGGATCTTCGACAACCTTCCAGGCCGGTGATGACGTTCTGTGACTGGTTTGCTGGGGCGACTCAAGTAAAGTGGAACCGTCAGGATTCTCATGTTCTAGCATCGTCGCATGACAAGTTCCTCCGAATCTGGGATGATCGAAAGGGAGCGTATCCACTGAGATCGATTGAGGCTCACGCTACGAAGATTTATGGAGTTGATTGGAGCCGAACGGAAAGCACAAATCTTGCGACTTGTTCACTAGACAGGACTATCAAGTTCTGGGACTACACAAGGGAGACAGATGAGCCTGACCATATCATAAGAACACCTTTTCCTGTTTGGAGAGCCCGCCACACACCGTTTGGGTATGGCCTATTGGCAATGCCACAGCGAGGAGATCATGATCTACATCTCTATGATAGGAGACTTGATGAAGATCCAGAGCAAGTTGCTATTGCAATTCACAAATATGATGGACATAATGATCAAGTGAAAGAGTTCTTGTGGAGATCCCGAGGTAGCATTACGGAAAGTAACGACAACCGAGAATTCCAACTCGTATCATGGGGTACTGATCGAATGTTACGCCTACATAAGGTGAGCGAAGCTGTGCTCGCTGATGTCGGCTACGAAAAAGGCATGGAAATTAAGAGGCGTGTGAACTTCACCCGAAGAAACGCTGTGTACAAGACTTTCCGCGTAGGTCCATCAAAGGGACTACAAGATGATCAAGGGCATGCTTTTGACATCCTGGGTACTTCAGGAAATATACCCAATGTTGGAATGCGACTTACACCCAATACTGGTATGAGTAGAGCTTCTGTTCCCTTTATCGGTGGTTACAGAAGTGAAGGTTTCGTCACTTCTGTAGCCACTCGAAGATCTGCTACCACGGATGACGTAGATCCAATATCTTGGATGAGAGGGGTCAAGATTGGGAAACGTAGCATTTCTCCGTCGGGCATGCATCAAAGTGTATCGTCTATAATGTCCCCAAACCTCAAAGCGTATCCAACCTGGGACATCTTCGAGTCTCTAGGGGAGGAGATAACTCATGTAGGAGAGAAATTTGCCAAGGTCGCCTTCGATGAGGTATGACTCTGCACTTGTGCATTTTAATACATAGATTTCATAGAGTCCATTTCTCTATTTGTGTCTTACTTACGTGCTTCAGGTTGACATGCAGCGTCGTAAGATTGCTGTCTCCTTGTCCGGACCATGGGGTCCCGAGAAGACTTCCACCTATATTAAGGCTCGCATCGAGTTCCCACCAACCTATTCCGAAACTGCAGTACCTACCTTATCACTCGAGAAGACTGCATCTCTCAACGACGATGTAGTTAATCAAGTCAATTCAGCAGTATCCTCTATCACGGCTAGCTTCTTATCGCGGCAACGAAGTTCTCTGGAAGCGATATTACGCTATGTCTTGGGCGAGCAGACACTCGAGGAAAGTCTTCTGTGGTTGAAAAAAAGGCATGAGAGTATTGATCTTGACTCCACTTTGGAACTTGAAGTCAGCTCAAGCGATGAAGACGATGAGAGATTTGTAGGCGTACAAAGTAATGATACAGAGAATAGTGACTTGATGACAGCGAAAATTCAAGCACAGAATAATACTCCCGTGCCTAACGCGTGTGGGGCATTGTGGGCCAATAATGGCTGTCTCGTATGCTTCTTCCCTCCGAAGCCAGAAAAGGAGCCTTCGTTCCTCGACCTGACACTTAGGGTCAACGATCGGTCGTCTAAAAGTCGAAAATCAATCTTCGAGGGCTTCGGTCGTTTCCACAATGCATCAGGACGAAAAAATCAAGCAACATCCACATTACAGACCATCGAGAGTGGAGACTCTGATACCAATGAATCATCCTCCTCATCATCCGGATCGTCATCGAATTCGGATGAGAGCCTCCCTCGCCATCACTTCCTGCCGGGTATGGCTTGGCGGGGCGACGCCTCTGAAGCGATTCCTGCGGTCTCTTTGGACGAATCGCAAAAATCAAGTAGCGGCATGGGAAAGTCAAGATCCACTGTGCCAAAGAGCAAAAACTTCGTCTCGATCCATGATTACAGCGATCTCCTTCCTGCAAGGCTTTTTCTGGCTAAGAACTATATTGTTGGCCATGGTTCGTATGGCTGTGCCCACAATGCACGGATTGCCAGAGAGGTTGGAGATCTAGATCTTGCTGATGTGTGGGTTTTGGTTGATCTATTGTTGCAAGACAAGGTACCACTGGAAGTGATGAGCGAGAGGCGAGCTGGCAGTACCCAAGATCCTGGTAAAGCATACGTTGAGCCTATACTAATGATTGCTCGGCGCGCCGCTACTAGACTTAAGTCAAAAGATAGTGCTATCGACATGTCATACGATAGGGACGAAGAGAACCTTGAATTGGATGTACAAGCGCCTGCCAAGTGGGGAGACCATCCTTTTGGAAGGCCGTATCTGATCGACAAACTGTAAGCTAGCTGTTCTACCCTTCTCTAGGAACCGTCTGCTAATACTTCTAAGGGTATGTCATTACGAAGGTTCGGCAGATGTACAGATGTTAGCGATGCTATCATGTGCATTTGGCGAATCTCGTGGCACATCTGATCCACTCACACATAGGCTTCAACAGTCTATCCTTCCCGCACCTAACAGTGCCCTATATCGTCAGTGGAATGGCATGTACCAATATTACCCCACGGAAGAGGTTGCAAAAGCTCGTCAACGCACTTTCTTTTCGGAAACGACATTCCAAGTAGATGATCAAAATATACACAGCGGAACGCGATCTGCGAACTGTTCGACCGGAGCACAATTGAGTGACCTTTCCGCAAGCGATACACCTCCAGCAAATTACGGACCTCTTCGCGCACGCTTTGAGCGCAGAGATTTTCAAGCAACTAGCCTATCAACTTCGTTCGAGCCGCTTCGCCATACACATCGCTCCAATTCAAATCTAAGCGCACTCGACGCCCCTCATCCTCGTCCCTTTTCTTCTGGCAACTCCGTAGCATCATCGCCGCCGAACGCTATTCCCCAAAAACGGTTGAGCCCGGCAGGGAGCTACTTTGGTACCTCAACTTCCGCCACTACGTGGAGCCCTTCACATCTCTTCGGTCGATCGTCTACCATAACGGAAGATCTCAAATCCAGCTTCACACCATCGATATCAGACACTAAAGAGGATACTCCACGAGGACCGGACAAGTCCGCTTTCCCAACAATATTAAAACATCAAGATCAATTCCGAAACGACGGATACGCCCATGTCCCTTTTCTGGATCCACGCCAGCAAAAGTACCGTCACTATCAAAAAGCTTACGCTCACCTGCTTCATATCTGGGGCCTATCCATTGCAAGAGCGGAAATGTTGAAGGACTATCATGCCTCCACTGCGGAATTAGGAGCATCAACCGTGCAGTCAGTACCTCCATGGTCTATCGGTAATACCGGTTTGGTCCACACGCAGTGGTCTATTGATGATCAACAGCCGGGTCCGAGGGACCACTGCACATCTTGCGCTGTCATACTGCCACTCAGATCAACCACGCGCCGGTGTCAGAATTGTTCAGCCTCACAAGCGCCTATGATCTGTCTGCTATGCAACACCATCATCCTAGGTCTTTCATCCCCATGCTTCAACTGCGGCCACGTTTTGCACACTGCATGTAGAGAGCTACTCTTAACGCAAGAAGCTGAAGATATTCGATTAGAATGCATCTCCGGCTGCGGCTGCATCTGCGAAGATCACATCATTATAGCAATGGAGACCCCACCGACAGTAGTAGATGGAACTTCCAAATTCGCGCAGGAGGAGGTGAGCCCCGCTCTGACAGTCATTGGAGACGCCACCGCAGCCACCAATGAGCAGGAGCAGTTGAATCGGCGTGACAGTAGTGAGTGGGAAGACATGGCGGCATACGATAGTCTCATGCGCAATCTTCAGCCCAAAAACGGAGTAAAAGTGAAGAGTAGTCAGGTATGGAGGCGAAGGAATGGGACTAATGTCACGAGTTGAGTAGCGTTAAAGGCTCAGAAGACTGCAATCCGCAGCTGTCAACGGTCAGCCTGGACCTCTAAGCTGAAGTACTGGTTTAATGTTATGTGAGCAACATTGCACCTGGACCTAGGTCTCCGACAAAGGAGCGGCAAGGAATAATCGACTCCCGGCACCTGCCACTCCATTAGCGAACCATTTGGCATCTGCTTAGTTCTGTATAAGTGGTATCCTGCGGATGTATGGGATTACACCCTAGCACGGGCACGCTGTTTTGACACAAGGAACTCCCATATCGTGCGCATCTGACAGCGCAGCATTGGAAATGAAGCTCAGCGCTTCCGAAGATACCACAAATTATATTCTCGACATATCATGGTACATAGCACCATTGCGAGAATGGAGGTCACCACTAGATTGGTTACGAGTAGCTGGGATCCTGGCCCGTCGCAAAGTCTTTACCTTGGAATCCCTACTAGGCAACCAGGGGCGGTACCTAGGGGTCATGTACGAATGGGGTCTCATGATACAAATTCGAGCGCCACCTGCTACGTTCATCCGAAGCTGAGGCTGATGGATGAATAGGCAGCATCAGCAGAGTACCGTGGGAACAAGTAGCAGCCTTCTCGGGTCCACCACAACCATGCTTCGAGACCGCAGTCCCTCCAGGTAATAGCGAGGCCCAACACTTCCCGCTGGCGGATGGCTAACTGGTTGTGCGAGACGCAATTAATGCTATGGAGGTGCAGTCTTCTCGTAAGGGGTGAAGAGCTAGCTTCCCGACCCACAATTCGCTGAATCATTGCCATCCCGATGGTGACTGATATTGAAAGATGTCCGTGAATGCGCCTCAAGGAATTCGTGGTACCGAATGAAGGGACCCGAGACAACAGGGGCGGAGAGGGTTGCCTGTTACTCAGCCCCACCGTAGAACTCATGGCAAAGCAATGCTGGCATGAAGAATGAACAATAATGGTGAAACAGTGCGAGGAAGCGGCGCATCGATGATGACCCGCATCAGTCTATCAGGGTTTGGGGATCCGGTGCTAAACGGACTGTGGGTGTGTGGGTGTGTGTGTGCTGGGCTTTGAGTCATCGCCGACGACCCTCTTCGGCGGGACTAAAAATACATTCGGCCAATTGGCGATTAGTTAGCCGAGAGCGCCAGCGAGCTACTTATCTGCATTATCGATGATCTTTGCGCTGGGTTGCATACACATGCATCAGTCCAAGAGACCCAGAGCCTTGTCGAAAGGCTCTGGGGACTGAGAGGCACTGCTGGATTGCTGGAACAAATCCCTAAGTCACCTTAGAAAGAGGTGTGTCCAACCAGTAACGTTTTTCTTCTTTCCAACTTGCGCGTTGTGTAATGAGTAAGTAATTTAAGACTAGAGCGCCGTGTATTATATTATCTGTTGCGTTAGTAATTGGGTGGAAGGTTCCGTGAAAGGCTGGGATTATCCAAACGTGAAAAATAACGAGGAAACAGTTTACGACACTAAGGTAGCGCGGTCCATATAATACCTTACCGTACCCTCATGCTGCCTAGACCCTCTCCCCCTGCACAAAGATCCTTTTACCACGGACGGGAGAACATTGGAGAACATTCACAACAGGACAAACGTATTTCCTGGATAAGCGCATGTAGCCATCGACCATGATAGACACGTAAAATGAGCGATTTCGCATGTAGATCATCCATAGGCGTCCTCGAGAGTCGAGAATGGCAAAGGAAATTTGGTTGGAATTATTGGCGCCGATAGGGATGACAGGGTGGCCAAAGATGCTCCCCTCTCTGAGTCAAGGCCCACGGCCGCCTTCCAAGCAAAACCGACTGCTGCCCACCACCCTTTTCTTCCCCAACACCGCGACAATGAATTGGCAACGTCAAAACTGATAGTACTTGGCTGCTACTGTCTGATAGAAGACCGCCATAGTTGCAAATCCATTCCCTTTACCATCACCCACTCCACTCTACTGTACTATTACCAATTTCCTTACGGAGTTTGTCCAACCGCGCGACCGCACCCAAACGATACCCACCTTGTGAGTAACAATGGAACGCCCACCACTAAACCAGGCTTCATGCCGCGAACGTCACACGAGAAGGACTCATAGCTGACCCAGGCTGCTATTGATCGTAACAGTCAATAGCAAGGTCTTCCCGGAAATCGCCACCTATTCGCCTTCGCTCGTCCCTCATTCCCGCCACCCAGCCACCCAGACATTTCAAGAGCTTCACTAGCCTGCAATATTTACTTGAATCCCGAATAATCGTTTGATCGGATAGTGGCCTCCTCCTCTATACCTTCGACACCTACAACTACACCTCCTCGCGCCTACAGCTTGGACAAACCCGACGCTTCCTGCCTCGTGTTGTGTTCAGCTTTGCGAAGTCAGAATGTATCTGTTGTCGAGTCCCATGCTCCAGGCCACCGCTATTACAAAGTCCACACGAACCGTCCCAGAACCAGATCGAGGTGATTGCGGAAACTGCTGAATCAGTAGTCTCTACACCATCGCGCTCTTCTCCTCACGAACAGCTCTGTCCGCGAGGCTTCGACAATCGACTGCTAGACTTTATTGTCATAGTAGTCCCACGGTTCACTACGATTGGATTTGTATACCCGGTAGCTTGGAGCATTGGACATTGGGAACTTGGGTTCCTATCAATCTTCTCGCCACACACATTTGCCTGGGTTGGGATTTAGGCAAGGTGTCCTGGAGCCTGGTCTTTACCCGACAGTCGTTGGTCTGACTCAATCCGGTCATTTGTCTGATATTCCTTTGTCTTTGTCTACATATTCGACGCGGTAATTGCAACCTGCAGGTGTAGTCACATTGCACAGCTGCCATCGGATCAAGATTGGACGACTCGGAAGATTTGGACAGACTCCTACGCCTCTGACCAAGATTGCCTTTTGACTCATTGACTCGTCACCTAAGACTACACAATCGGCCCTTACCCAGCTCTCATCCTTCCTTACTCTCACCCGATACTCAGCCCTTTCTTCCTATGGCTAGCGATCCAGATCTTGATGCGCCTACGCACTGGTCGAACAGCTTCATTTTGAATAAAGTCACCACACATGTCGAATCATCAACACAGTATTCATACAGCCCTTCGACCGCCTCAACCGCTTCTTCGACCTCCGACTCGGCATTCTCAATCGATGCGCCATCCTCTCAGAGCTCTGACGCGTCGTCGGAGGCCTGGTCGAGCTCCTCAAATCGCTCATCGTGGATTGAGAACTCTTACGTCTCAAGCCGCTTTACCGCACAACAACCCGAAGAAGTTGTTATTACGACGTATAATCCATACTCTACACTCGGGGCCAAGCAGAATACTGGGGTCGTTGCACACGAATCTCGACAGCACCCTCGGCGCACCCAACGTCTCAGCTCATATCGGTCCGAAGATGGACAGACCACAGCTGCATGCCCTAGGCCACCACCATCATTGGTGCGACAAAGTGAACGAAAAGATAACTTCGTCGATAGTCTTGTTGGTAAGCTAACTCACTGAATGCTTAGGGAAGAGAACTCTGCTGATGACTTTGCGCACCCGAAGACACCACGACCCAAATGATCGAGACCATATGGCCCCTGTCAGTCATATCTTGCAGTCGAGACGCTACGTCTTGCGGCAAGCAACAAAATCTGATTGGACTCCGTACTTTTGTGCAAGAAGTTCTGCGGAGGTCAAAGACAAGCTACTCTACATTGCAGGTCGCGCTGTACTACTTAATTCTTGTACAGTCTTGCATACCCAAACATGATTTCACCATGGAGCAATCCGAGGACTCTTCGGCTTGCCGGGCTATGCAGTGTGGTCGACGAATGTTCCTTGCGGCACTGATCCTTGCCTCGAAGTATCTCCAGGATCGAAATTACTCAATAAGGGCATGGAGCAAGATCTCCGGACTCCGGATCTGCGAAATCAACACCAATGAGTTAGCCTTCCTATCCGCGGTGAAATGGAAACTGCATATCCCGGAGCCCGTGTTTCATCGCTGGACTGATATAGTGTTGAAGTATTCTCCATCGGCTCAGGTTAACGTCTCTCCAAGAGCCTCCTCAGCTGCGCCCCATACATGGAAGACGATCGTGCCCATCCTCACCCCCGAGCTCGATACGGTACCTTATGGACTAGGCGAAATATCGGACGACTCAGGGTACAACTCACCTGGATCCGAGCTTTCCGATATGAGCCCCCCACCATTACCCGTCCGTGAGGAGCTATCGCCACCGTCACCACCATCGACTTCCAACGAGCCCATCTCTTCAGACTCATATAACATCATTCGGACACTAGAACCATCACCGCGTGATGCCAAAGCTGATGAGTATACCCTGCCAACTCTACCCCACCTAGGACCTTTGCCTACGCCCCAATTGACCCCGCAGACTGGCACCTTTTGCACTCCTGCTGTGAGTGCTTCTGGATTCTGCTCTGGCAGGTCAATGGGACATGCGATGGCCCAAATACAAAAGTCTTGTCTGTCGAGGTCTACGCTGGACAATCTTCACCAATGGAAGAGTAACGCGCCTGCAGTAGTTCCTACTACTTGTCAACGCTCTTCGTTAGCCTGCTCTGTTTCATCTGTCTCCTCTCCCGAGTCGATGATTTCCGATGTTGGTTCTCGATCCACTAGGTCGTCCTCAATTTCATCTGTAGCATCATCGAATTGTGCGCTCCCACCGCCAAAATTGGCATTACAAGCGACACGTCGATGCGCGAATATGCAGGTGTATGGCACTATGGAGGAGAACCAAAAACCGCAACCAACCAACGAAGAAGCTTTCCAGGAATTCGTCGCCCACGCAAGATCCATGAACGGATTGTATCCAGTACCTCAGCAACACGATGCTGTCTCATATGCTCCTCACCACTTCGACGCTCAAGACAGCGAAGACGCACGGGAAGCAGCTGTTGCTCTTCGTGACCTGCATTTAGACCTCCAACCCCAACCTCTCCAGCCGCAGGCCATTCCTCGCCCGCAGAAGGGTCGCAAACGCGCTCGTCCCACTTCAATGGACCTTTCTGTTCAATCTTGTGTCCGCGACGAAGTAGCTCCACGCTGTTTGGGTGATATTACGAACACAAAGCCTTTCAATTGTAACAGGGGGAAGGATAGCAAAGTCCTGCCTGACCCAAAGGTTGCTGAAACTTACCTGGTATCGAAGTGTGCGCATCCCCGTCCAATTTCGTCGTCATCAAACACCAAGCCTGCGCTATCGGGAGAGTGCTTACCAAACAAGAGAACTTGTGCGGGAAGCGACAGGGGCCGAAGGGGAGAGGCGAGGTTGATCATGCAGAATCTTAAGATCCAGGGACCGGGGATGTGGGAGGGGATACTCGATTGATCGATCAATCGATCGGTCGAGACTCCGCTATATGCAATGCTATTTGAAGTTGTCCATATGTGGACATATTTACCGGCGGTCGAAGACTGCGAGCGAACGATCTGTGAATATTTTGGGGGGGATATAGTGTATCATTTACTTTGCTTGTTAGTCTGCGAGGGGCGTAGATGGGGGGATGCATGGCTTCGAACGACTCGAGGTACTGGACGGGGACGATATTCATCAATTAATCATATCGATTGCTTCAAAATCTGAAACTCGAAGGCACGTGATTGGTTGTGTGACTTTGTTGCTGACTATATATTGGATATTCACCACTTCCTTCAACTAACCAAATGTGACACAGACTTCACCACTAAAATCATGTGCGATATGCACGCACTCGCTTCACGCAGCGAGTAAACACCACTTACTCTGACAATCCCCACTTGTCCCCCCAACTTCTGACCGGCAAGTCCAGGCGCGAGATGTTGCCATACGTCGCCATCTCATCGATATCTCTACAAGACGTGGCAACAGTTTCTTACACCACGCACGCTACGATCTATGCCATTGATACTCCTCCCAAGTTTACTTCGTGGCTTGTAATGCAGATGGGTATGTTTTCTACGTCGTTATGCATCGGGAATTTCTACAAGACGTGGCGAGCTTTGCTATGGCATGCACGCTACGATCGATGCCGTTATTGATGGTATTGTGGGGGTTTGGTGGCATATATTACAGGCTTTCGTTCCGTCGTTGATGCAACGAACCGGGCCTTGTATGTATCAGTCAGTTGTGTATGGATGGCAGATGGTGTCGGCGTTTCGTTTTAGGGCGTTTTGAGGGGTTTATTTTTGGGGGGAAAGGGATAGGGGGAAGGGGGAGGATAGTACTTGGTCGTCTGAGCCTAATGTATATCGATCGTCTGGTAACGTCAACGTCAAATGGGGATTGTTGTGGAGAGGGAATGTGGAAAGGAATGGTGGGGGGTGAGATGGAGCTGATCGGTCTTGGGAGTGGATGAGATGTTGAGGCTTGGGATGGGATAGTGAATGGGCTTGATTGAGGGATTTATGGGACATGTGATGGCGTGTTGGTTGGAGCGATAAAGGCTATGTGAGTTTTCTATTTGTGGATATTATATTCGTTGCATCGTGTGAAATACCAAAGGAACACCCCTGATTGAAAGATTACTTATTACTCTTCGTAGGGAGCTTCTAGTCAATTTCGCTTTCGTGAAGAGTCGGTGACCAGCACTCTTCCTTCGTCATCTGAGAACCTCCGTCGGCGTAGTCTTCGTGACCTGCACTTTTTTGAATTGGCGATGGTCTTTGCTAGTATCTGGACACCCAAGGAGTCTGGACCGAGCGAGGCTATGTCCTGGACGTATTGGCGATAGAGTACCGTTGCGTTGAGAGATCATCTAGGCGGTGCTTGGCCTGCCAGGGGGGGTTGGGGAGCCGTCCCGGCTGGCCATTGTTTTGGCGGTAGTTGCATGGCTTCAATGTTCCTCGGTACCCTCTGCCCGGCTCCCTTCCTCCAGTCCTGAGACTTCTTATTGTTGTTGCCGACATCGACACTCCAGATCCTATTGATTTTGTTATTCTGCGTCAACTGCGGGAATTCGTCTTTCTGCCACACGTTGTCCTTGATGTCCTGCGGGGGTTTGTTTGCTCGCTCCCAAGGACCTTGGTAAATCCCGACACCACCGCCCATACCGTTGTAATGCAAGACCATGAGGTAGGCTTGATCGGAGCAGACACTGGCAAAAGCTTGAGCGAGCTTTCGGATAAAGATTTCGCGGCGGTTCAGATTCTCAGAATTGACCAAACGTAGTGCAAAGTATTCGTTCTGTGCAATGTCGCCAAATATTGGGTGATGTATGACCGTTGACATGTACTTGTCGTCCAGCGCGTTCTTGAACGTAATGCCTTTGCCGCCCAGCTCATTGTCGGCGAAAGCCCGTGCTTGATGCCCTTCGGCACCGAAGCTATAGAAGACACATGAGTTCTGCTTGACTTTTCCGCAGGTAAGTATATCCCTTTCCAAGCAGGCGACGGTAGGGAAGGTGAGGGCAGGATCCTGACAGGCCCAACGCTGCCCGATACCTGGCTGATTCACACATGCATCTGGGGTTGCTTCATTTGAAAGAGCATTCCCTGCCAGTATAGTAGGGATGCTAGCATAGAAGATGAACAGCGACTGAAGAAGGTTTCGAGGCATCTTGAGGACTAGGTTCGAGGTTTCAACTTTGGGTGGAAGGGGTTTGTCTGGCCCAGCAATGGCTTGCGTTTACCTTGAGAGAAGAGAAAGGGGGCCAGAATAATGGAGAATTAGGTACGAGCTTGTTAACCTTCGGTACATAGTCAATTTTGAGAGCAGGTGCTCTTATACCTTTTGTGCTCGATTCAATAGCTGTGATGGTGGCCTGAAGTGCCTCAAATGGATCCCAATAGCCAGGCTGTGCAGGGTTTCATTTTCTATTTCATCGAGTGATTGGGCTCAAGTTATCATGCCATCTGCCAGATGCTGAAAGCTTGCGTGTTGTGCTGCTCTTGTGTGGCAGATGATACGATTGTTTCATCCACGGTCGTGAGACAGCGCCTTGTTGATGTTGGAGTCGACGGCTGGGGACTTGCGTAGTACCATGTTTATCGAACAGCTTCGCCACAGCCTTTGAATACATTGCCATTGCAAGACAACTTTTGTACAAGTTCGGTTCCAATTAGTTACATGTGTGTGGAGACATACGGCGTTGAGCGTTTGTTGTGCTGCGCCAGGAGCAATGCAGGCTAGCGCGGCGTAGAATATCCTAGCACGTGTTAGGTTAGACCAGGAGACCCCGTAATTCAGTTGAAATCAAACTAAAGTAAAGTACTTACCTACTCCGTACATCAAACATCAAGCCGCCAGGATGCACCCACACATTGGATATCATATGCTGCGCCATATCGACTGTTACCAACGCACGCCGCAAATCCTTCTTGTCTACAGGGTTTCAAGGAATACCCGACTAAGAGCCTCCTGGCTTTCTTTGCAAATGTAATTCTGCCCTGGTTCCACCTTCCTTTGCATAAAATTGATCACTGGTACTATTACTATGACATTTGTTTTCCCCCGAAGAGCGCCTTGTGACAGTAAGACGCCCACGCATCAGCTGGAGATGGTGAAGGCCTGCGAAATGGGCGACCTTGGGACGTTGGAGAATTTGTTCAGTTCTGTGAAGGTATCAGTATCTGATACCCCAACAGAACGCGGTATCGACCCGATACCTCGTTCAGGTCCTGCAGCCACGTCCGACTTACTGCACAGTGCTATAACCCATAATCATACTGAAATCGTCAAATTTCTGCTGAGAACCTACCCAAGCGTCTCCATAGCATCCGATGTTCTCCTTGGTTCTAGGTACGCCAATCCAGATCTGTTGACTCTGAAGGTCCTTCATTCGCATGATCCATCCATCGTCAATTATGCCATGCAACAGTCGGACGGCTTGGACTACCTCTTGTTGGACTACTGCCGTGACGGCGATCCACGGCTTGCAGGCTATCTCCTAGACAATGGAGCAGATCCAAATGTAGAAGGCTTCCCGCTGCCGAACTTTTGTCCCCTTCAGATCGCCATCAATTCGGGTCAACCTCCTTGGCTTACCGATAAACTGATTGGATACGGAGCGAAAGTCGGTCTGATGGAAGTGACTTTTGCTATACAGAAGCAACGGATGGACATATTGGAATTGCTACTTAGTCATTGTCAATGGAGAACATACGGGCGAAGCCCGAGGAAGAACATGAACATTGCTCTGCGGAAAGCGCATGAGACGGGCTCTGAGGAGCTTATAGCGCTGGTTAAGAAACGCATCAAAAAGACGAAGAAAAACATGAGCTGCTGGCAAATCTGGACTTGAATTATCTATGGGGACGCTTTCCGTCATTACCGAATGCAGCATGTAGTGCGGAGTCCGAGAAGCGATTTGGGCCAATCCACATATTGGCTAGCGCCTCCATCCCAAGAGATATTGCTCTATGTCTTGGTGATATCACTTCATAGATTGGTGAACACCATGTTGAAGGTGCGTGGTCTACCAAACCACAACTCATCAGCTTTAGCAATATCTTTCCCTCCTTGACGATGTTCGTATTAGCTGGAATATTTAATATGTCTTACACTTGTTGCGGTTCGCAGCACAGTGGTATAAGAGAACCACTCTTCGGGAGACTATGAGATGACAACGATGGAAAATGAGAGTATCACTTGGAAGTTACGGCCAAGGGATATCTTGCGTCTTAGAATTCTTGGCTATGCTTTCATTGATTGAGTACTGTCGTTATCTGGAACCAGAGCCCCTGGAAATCATTTATGAAATCCTATGTTTTGAAGTCTGCTGCGCATACGCCATAACACCAACTGCTGCTGCTCATCTCCTTAGGACTGCAAAGGCGTTTCAAACCTCAATCCAAAACAGATTCCAACGAGTGATTGAGGCTATGATATCTGTCCTTGCTCATCATATTATACTGTGAGAATTCGAAAGCGACCCACCTCCAATGTACCCAAAGATGTTGGTGTTTCATACCAATGGATCACAAGGCGCATTGATAGCATCTGAGACAGATATTGTATGACGAAGTCAGAAGGACAGCTGGCCTACCAAGGATCGAATGATCTTTAATGTCTTATATGATCAATATGAGCCTTGATATTCTCTCCAAGTACTTCGCTCATTGCAATTTCAGTCTCCCCTTCAAGATGGGTTTTCGATATCATTGCTATCTGTCTATTTTCAGCTTTCCTTATGTCTTTGCTCTTCCACCGCTGCAGCACTTGCCTCGGTCCGCAATCAGCTTCTCTCTCACTGAGTCCAGCGATCGTCAATTGAGGGTTGGACCGGGGTTTCATCCAGCAATCAGAGCTTTACCCAACCCTGCTGCCGCCGTCAGCCCGACTGGGGCTGTCAATGCTCAGGGAACTACTACGATAGGGCCTTACCCATATTCCACAGGTTCCATGGTTTTTTCTACTGGTGCGGCTGTAAGCAGTCCCGCTGCCAGTGATTTATCTTCCAGCGATGGGCATGATCTCGACTTCCCTGCTTCATACCTATATGATACGATGTTACCCTCTTCAGCCACGCTTGCTCCCCTCACAGGATCAGACTTGTCCATCTATCAAAGCCTTGTCGCTGCCTTTGGTGACGGTTCCGGAGCAACTGGATCGGGAGGCAACGATGGCTCAACGGCAACAGATCCAACCACAACTACCATCTCCGGTGAATCTATCAAACCGCCAGTCTCGTCGGCACCAGGTACATCTACGACATCCGCAATCCCGACTCCTACCCTTATCGTCAATCTCTCCAATGACACTGTTACCCTCGGAAACGAAGACGGCAAGAACAACGGAGCTGATTTGCGCAGCGCCATGTATAGCCAGCTTCAAGCACAATGTGCGTTCACTGGCCCCCAAAGTCAGTGCAACTCGAAAAGAGGGGCTGCAAACATCGATCACATAGGGTCGCTTAGTCCCTCAGACCAACCCGACTATGGTAATCTGAATTTCACAATCTCGGATAGCAGTTACAACAGCCAGAGAGAAAGAGATCAGATGCTCGCTGCGGCGGTGGCGGCCTGGGAACGAGCCGCCGCTAAGACTTGTAAGAGTATCGAGTACACTGGGCAACCATACCCTGCAGGACCGAACATTTGTAGTAATGGACCAGTGAAGAGGGATTCGCCGATGACTGCCAGGGTACTAGATACGCGCGAGCCCATACGCACCAACCCTTGCACTTTGTAAGTACTCGTCTTTTCCTACCGCAATGCGTAAGGACCAGTTCCACATCCTTGGGTCTTTCTCCGGATGAAGATAGAACAACGTGCTGAACCGCCCTCTTAGTCACGCAGACCTCTGTGCCGGACCCGATCATATTAGTAGGTTTTAAATACCCTTTCAAAACTTCGTCGCAGCTAACCCTGGTTGCTCCGTCAGATGTCGAACTTGGGAACACCACAGACCCATATGCAAATCACCTGGATGTCTCCATTGCCTGGGTCCTTGAGGTTCCGGCAGTCAACAAGTTCAACATCTTCATCTGCAAGGCCGTCGTTGACAGCCTAATTGCGGGAGTAACAGCGCTTGCGCCAGAATTGGCTGAAGTCGACATCTTCGAAGGGATCCAATTGGAATCGAGATGCAATGATGCTCATTGAGGTACGCCGGACTGACGATTACTAGCTGTTGAATCGGTCATGTTCTTGTTGTTGGTGTATTGGAAATATTCGTATAGTGAACCAATCTCGTCTGTTAAAGGGATCGTTTAGCGTCCGTTAGAGGTGGTATAGCAGGCTTTGAGTGACTGCTCGAGCCCTTTTGTTCGCTGGATTCTGTGCAAAATCGTAATAGGCGGAATGTTTGTCAAGTCGAATAAGTCACAAATGGTCCCGATGAAGTAGAAGACAGACCTAGTACGATCGGTGGGAAACCCGGACAACATATCTAATTCAACGACAGACATGGGCCCACCGACCGAAGTAAGAATATTACTCCTACTTTCCCTTCCATAAAGACATCATGTTTGTGCCAACTGTCATGTAGCGGGCACCGTACAGGTATCACTGTCGCATATCAACGAACAGTAATATGCCTGGGATCTCGAACGCGTTATTATCTGCGCTCCAAGAGGACCAAATAGAACGTTTCTAGAACCTGTAACTTGTCAATTTGCAACAATGTTCCTGTCAATTGGACCTTGGAGACACCTGGCTTTTCTCAACAATCATGGCTAAACGCGTCTTATCAAGGGACTCCTATCATTGTAAATCCACACCCCGCTCCCCATGAGCGTGGAACGAATCGCCAGCATGGCTATCCGGGGGGTTGTAACGGAAGATAAAAACCCAAAACTGTGCCTTCTTCAAGTTGCAGGCCCGCTCTCGGCACGAAAACTCCGTGCACCTGAGGCGCACAGTTTCAATCACCACATCAAGCTCTTCGAGACGACCATTTACAGTACGGCACTAGGCACTGGCAAGTGGCCATATATGAGAGTCAAATGAAGGGCTAATTGATAGCATTTATTTCCTAGCGGTTAGCAATATTAATGACAGTGGGCCGAAGGGAACCAAACCGCTTTTCTTATGTACTTGGATTGATGGTTAAACGATACCTCACCACAGCGCGGAGGCTGATCTCGTCACGATTGAATCCGAGAGCGATCGAGAGATTTTACTGCGATGTGGATGCTGAATCGTTGGAAAGATATCGCGAAGGGGGATACCATCCAACACACTTAGGAGATACTTTCAAAGACGGGAGGTACAAGATCTTACAAAAGTTGGGCTTCGGAGGTTACGCTACTGTCTGGCTTGCAGAGGATTTATTGTGAGCATTTACTGATATCACTCGCTTGTGGAAAGTAAATGAAAATTCACAAGCTGAAGTTGAACAAGGCTCCGTCGTCATACCGCTATCAAGATATCGATTTCTAATTTATCAGCGGATAATCACGAGGCTCGGATCTTCGATCGTTTATCACAGGGCCCGGCCAGCCATGCCGGGAAGAAGCATATCGCTCAGCTGTTGGACCAATTCGAACACGTAGGCCCAAATGGTACTCACCCATGCTTCGTCCTTGAGCTGCTAGGGCCAAGCGTCCAGTCCAAAGCCGAATCCTATTCGAGTCATAGATTACCGGGAGATATTGCTTGGGAAGCGTCGAGGCAGACTGTGCGAGCACTTTCGTATATACATGCCCTCGGTCTTGCGCACGGAGGTCAGTCAGAACTTTGATCTGCTTTGTGGGATGCTAATCCGCGCCTACCTGAAGACCTGCATCCTGGTAACATTGTCTTCGCGAACACGGAGACATCTCATCAATCCGATACAGACCTTATGATGTACCTTGGGAAGCCAAGATGTGGAGATGTACTGGCATCACCTGGGTGTTCCTTGACTTCACGAATTCCAAAATACCTCGTTACTCCAACGTCATTACCATCCTCCGCAAGGGACGCCGGGAGCTGTTTGGTTAAAATTATCGACTTTGGGGAAGCATCATCGCACGGATAACAACGCCAAATCCATTGTCCATTGGTTTTTCGAGCCCCTGAAGCTGTCTTGACAGGTCAATGGGATTCACAAGCAGACATCTGGAGTTTAGGTTGCACTGTATGCGGTTCTTGTCATCACATTTCCCGATTACTAACAGGTGGCAAAGATATTCGAGTTGATCGTTGGATACCCTCCTTTCAGTAATCTGATGCCGAATAAACAAGACCTGATAATCGACTGGGAGTTGATACTGGGAGATCTACCTGAGGAGTGGCAGAAGTATATTCCTCATGGCAAGGGTACACAATTTTGAAATCCTCATCTACGGCTTTCTCGCAGTCAGCTCACTATGCAGCTCTTTGACATGAGCTCAACTTCCTTTCGAAACAGTAAGTGGTAACTGACTTCCATGTTCTAGAGAATCTCCCCTGTGACCGAGTAACGCTAGCCGACTGGTTGCAGGAGACATACTTTGATGATGAGAAGAAAACATACTTCTCAAAAGCAGACATCGAAATTGCTGGGGAATTGTTACAATCAATGCTACAATATCGCCCTTCGAACCGTCCACAAGCGTCTCAATTACTCCAACATCGTTGGTTCCAGAAGAACCCTTTCCAAGGACATGGGTCTTAGGCCTCAGAGTCTTTGAAATCCCACATCCACTCACACCTACACGGCTTGGATTAATGTTCGTTGGTGGTGACTTGATGTGTCGATTGGGACATTTACAGAGTCCGGAGAGGCCATTGCGAGATGGCTCGAGGGGAGAGAGGGGTCATGGTTGCGACAACATTGTAAGATGATAATGTCTCATGTAAGACCAAGAACATATATGTTTGTTCTCTTTCCAATGAGTTGGTAACCAGAAGCAAAGAAAGTGGGAACGAGGTCGGATTAGGGGACACGGGGAAAACATTACGGAGATTGGTCGTGTCCGTAGCAACGCTGGTGCCGTTCCCGCCCGGGGGGCCGAAAGGTCCCTCACGCTAGACTCGATGGGGGTGAGCTTTGGGCACATCTTATTTGGCTCGAAGGTGTGCAGTGCATTGGGAGTTCCCAACTTTCTGACAATTGGAAGCTGTAGGGGCGAGAGGAGCTGCGAAGAACGGAATGCGATAGCTCAAAGCCCCAGACATCTCTTGCGGTGCTTCCTCATTGCCAATGGCCTCAGCCCGGATGATGTCGCTATGCTCCCGCTCTTTGGAACACGCGTCTAGACTTTCGTCACGGGGACCGTTAAAACGGCATACTCTTCCATCATCTTTTCTTGTTAGCCAGTTCTTGATACAGCGCTCGAACATGGTACGTGGATGGCTTGCGTTATTCCCCCTTCCCCACGTGGTTGCCATTCAGACGTATGGCTAAAGTAGATCTCGAGCACAGTCCACTCGAACCGAAACAGATGCCTTCGGTGAAGTTCATGTTGCCTCGGATAGGTACTGGGGCGCGCAAACGGAGCGCTCGTTGGAGAACTTCAAGATCAATCAGCCACAAGATCGGATGCCACCACCCGTTATACGAGCCTTCGGAATACTGAAGGGTGCAGCAGCGACGGTAAATATGGGCTTTGGACTCGGTAAATCTACCTCCGCGATGTTGGATGTTCGAGAGAGGACATAGCTGAGTGCATGTGCAAGATAAGGAAGTAGGAAAGGCTATACAACAAGCTGCTGCGGAGGTCGCGGACTTGAAGCTCATCGACCACTTTCCACTTGTGGTGTGGCAGACAGGGTCTGGGACGCAGTCGAACATGAACGCTAATGAGGTTATCTCGAACCGTGCCATTGAAATACTGGGAGGAGAGATGGGATCAAAGAAGCCGGTGCACCCCAATGACCATGTCAACATGTCGGCTTCGTCGAATGACAGCTTCCCAACGGTCATGCATATTGCCGCCGTACTGGAGATTGAAGAGTCGCTGATACCGTCTATGAGGAGTCTACGATCTGCGTTGCAAGCGAAAAGTGAAGAATTTGATCACATCATCAAGATTGGGCGGACACATCTGCAGGATGCTACACCCCTTACGCTGGGTCAAGAATTCTCTGGCTACGTTGCACAATTAGATCGAGGGATCGAGCGCGTTCAAGCAACGTTACCGCATCTCAAGCTACTCGCCCAAGGAGGTACTGCGGTTGGTACAGGCATCAATACGTTTAAAGGCTTTGCCGAAGCTATCGCCGAAGAAATCAGCAGAATGACCTCAGCAGACTTCAAGACTGCTCCCAACAAGTTTGAGGCTCTCGCTACGCACGATGCCATCGTGGAAGCCTCCGGCGCCCTAAACACTGTTTCGACGTCTCTTTTCAAGATCGCACAGGACATTCGATACCTTGGCTCCGGACCTCGATGTGGATTGGGAGAATTGAAGCTTCCTGAAAACGAGCCAGGGTCTTCCATTATGCCTGGAAAAGTCAATCCAACACAGTGCGAGGCCTTAACAATGGTCTGCGCACAAGTGATTGGAAATCACACCGCTGTAACCATCGGCGGAATGAATGGTCAATTCGAGCTTAATGTCTTTAAGCCTCTCCTGATCAGGAATCTTCTGCACAGCCTCAGGATACTCAGTGATGGGATGAGAAGCTTTGAGAAGCACCTGGTCGTTGGATTGGAGGCCGACGAGAAAAGGATCAACTTGCTCCTGCACGAAAGGTGAGTTGGATGTTACATCTATGAAGAGGTCTTATTGCTGACCACGTCAGTCTCATGCTCGTTACCTGCTTGAACCCGGTAATTGGCTACGATATGGCTTCAAAGGTTGCAAAGAACGCCCACAAGAAGGGTACAACTCTGAAGGAGAGCGCTATGGAGCTGAAAGCTCTGAGTGAGGAGGACTTTGATAAGTATGTCCGTCCGGAGTTGATGTTGAGCCCGAAGGAGAAGTAGTGATATTGTTGTTGAGGCCTTCAGGATCTGGATAAACACTCTTAATGGTATCAATAGGAGCGATTTTGAATTCCAAGGGTATTTTATATAGCAATCACGATTGTAGAACAGGGTGCACAATGAGACAACTTTCACTAGCATCCTGACTTCTCCACAGCGGGAATGGCGCTAGCATTATTAGCGTGAGTGGTCGCGTTCACATGCGCGTAGTATGTGTGCAGGTGAATTACTGCTTACGGTAAAGCGTGCTATATTCGGCTAGCTTTCAACTCTTGGATGCTTTTCTCTATTGGTGTGAATGCACCTTTGTTTTCTTGACTTCCTTGTAGTCTTTCAATGTTTCTATATTTACCGGACTTCGACCAGGCTCCCACGCAGCGGGGCGGTGCTATGTTCCACAATGGCACCTGGCAGAGTCTATCTTAGGAATTTGATGAGGACTTAATTGATACACCGCGAGAGAAAGACAATGTTGATGACTTGGCTACCTGCTCAGCATGCGAAATTTCCGGACTTGTATTGACATGATGTTCTGGTCGACAGGCTCAAAGTTATGGAATCTCCTTCGACAAATATTGCAGAAATGATCCTTCACAATGTAGAGGTGATCTTGAATTGTGTACTCAGGCTGCTTATCGAAGCACTTATACTGATGACACCGGGTGCACTTCATTGCAACCTGTACTCTGTCCCCTTGTGACGCGTCGGCGGGCCTCGATAAGTACGAATATTGAGAATCCCTCCTGTATGCGTCAAAGCGTTTATCAGACCATTTAGACATTGGCCCATAATTACCATCAGCGACGGCGACAAGATGTCTCTTGCGGATGGTTTCCTCGAGATGTTTTCTCCAAGTGTCAGGGTCCATTTTTCTGGCCTGTCGTGCTAATTCCAAACGAAGCCTGCAAATTTCTGGATTGTTGATCAACGAGGGATAGCCGTCAAGTGCTTGTGCTCTCCGTCCATTATCTTGCATAATTTCCAATATCGCCTGAATTAAGGTGAGCCCATTCGCTGTTAGCGTCTGCGTCGACGATTTATCATTGTAGCCTCGACTACGGAGATAGCTTTTCAAAGTTTCCTGGAGTTCTTCATAATTCTTTGGTGTATTACCTTTAATCTCGAGGACGCGCTCCAATATGACAGTCGTGAGCGGATTTCGATTAGCATGCTTCTGGTAGTATTCCTCGATCAGGGGGTCCTGAGAATCTTTCAGGTATCCCAAGCTTTCCTCGATATACCTTCGAGCAGCGGTACCGCTCCGGTCCTGGAACAATGGCGATACAACATTGAGATGCACGTTCGGAAAAATAATGTTGATATCATTTGGCAAATACCGTTCTAACGTCGCTGCAGGAAGGGTCTGGAGGATAAGAGAGCCAAATTTCTCAAGGATATTGAGAAGTATATATAGCATTTCGGGATCTGCTTCGAGGAGCGCCGTTGGAAATTGGCCGTAACAAATGGTCCGGAGTGGCCGATTGCAAGCATCCATGATGCCATGTTGCAGTGATGGATGGCGCTTACGATAATTAGGATCGCCGTGTTGCTCCAAGCGTGCCCTCATATCAAGAGCCTGTCCAATGTAGAGTCGGAAGAATTCGGGATCGTCACCGTCACCAGCACCAATGATATTGATATATCCGGCTGGACCCTGGTACATCAAGTCGGATTCCAGGTTCAAAAGCCTGGTCAAAACCCCAGAAATTGGTGACAAATGCGTTGATGGCTGCGCGGCTAACTTACGTGATAATATTATAAGGACTTGGTCCTTCGCAAAATTTGTTGAATGATGGAATCAGAGCATTTAAGACCAGTGATTCAACATGGCTCATGCCGTCTCCTATTAGAAAAGGTGCGTACTGGGGGAAGGAAGTATCCTGTATTAATTCTGAGAGTAGGTGCCGAAGAACTACTTTAGGATTTGGCAAAGCAATAGTGGGAGAAACCACAACAGGTTTGATGGCAGCATGAGATCCGCCCCACAGGTACTTGGTGTTTGTCTTCTTATCTGCCATAGACTCATCACCCAGGTTTACATTCGTGGGCAAGTTGCCAACTTTGGGCCCTGGGGAGAGAACCTCAGGCCTGGGACTTCCCCTAACGAACTAGTACTAATTCTGACTGCTGGTGGGATACTGCTTTGGCGATTGGAGCACCTGTAAGTATCTAATAGGTTGTAATCTCTGTAAAGTATGGAGATTACCATATGAAAGATTACAGTTGTGATTGGTTTGAGATCGTAACTTAGTCGGTCGAGCCAGTGGCAATATTCGATAGCTTTGTCCATCCACTTAAACATGATTTCGTCGAGCCGTGAATCTTGGCTCTTGGAATCATCGCTGGCCTGCGTATGTAGATGGAGATCGGAAATCTCTTGTATTGTCGCGCAGAGAGTCGAAGGCATTTCGAACCAGTGAATTTAGAAATTCGGGACTTGCTCTTGATATAAGGTTCAGTGTGGGATGTGTAGCAAAATCGTCGATGTGGGGATATCGCGATAGCGTGTGAGAGCCCATACCAACAACAATAGGTCTTTACAATTATCAGAGTGTGATTATAGTATATTGCAGATTAATTAGCGAGCGCGCCAAGACGACTATATATATATTAGATTTAGTAGAAGCTACTACTAAAATCTAATATTAAAACTATATAATTGATTTCGCGAAATTTCGAATCCTAAAAATTATCCGTAGCTCTTAGCTAATTGCTATCGACTTTTAGAAACAGCAGATCTCCTATTTAGATTAGATTAAGCTTCAAGCGAGTTTAAGCGAGGTTAACTTTTATAATATAACTACCTACTAACGATATTATATAATATTAATATACTAATAAAACTTTATAATTAAAGCTCTTTTAAAGATATAGAATCAAAAATTATTAAAATCTAATATTATATATAAAAGTTATATTAGTAGTAAAGTTTTAATACTAATAGGTATACGCCTAGAAGAGTAGCTATATAACTTTAGGTACTAAGGCTAATATATATATTATCTTCTTACTATAATAGAATATCTAGTAATTAGGACCTTAAGCTTATTATAGCCTATTAGTTAATTAATAAGTACCCTAGATCTCTTTCTAAGACTAGCGCGAATATTAAAAGTCTAATAATTCTTTATATTCTACTTATATATATACTTATCCTTTATAATATTTTCTACTTAAATGAAGTTATATAACTTACTTATAACTATTTAATACTTTAGAATCTTAGAAATTAATATAGTAGTTTAAAAGATATATTAGAATAAATAGATTTACCTATTAATATTAATCTAACTATCTAATATCTTAGTATAGCTTTACTACTAAACTAATTTTTTCTTTCTACCTTATTTTTATTATTTAATACTTTATTATAAATATTATCCCTCCCTTATATAATCTACGCCTTATAAGTTATACTAAATATCTTTATAATATATATTATTACCCTTTTTATACTAAATATAGCTCCTCTAACTCTCTACTAATACCTTTTAAGCGCGTAGCTCTTTCTAAGCTATATCCTAATACTATTAATAGGAGGATTAGATCTTATAAGACTAATAGTATAAGGCGTATTAGATACTTAAAAAAGACTAATTTAAGACTTAAGGTTAGGTATAAGAACCTACTAATAAACCCTAGAGATATTATATTAATAGAACCTTACCTTAGAGAAATACTATTAAGTACTTACCCTAATAACTACCTTAATAATAGTATTACTTCCTACTAGTATATAGCCCTTATTAATATAACTATTTAAGTAGTTATTCCGCCTAGGAACCCTTAGTAACTTACTCTCCTAGTCTTTAAAGAATTACCTTAAGAATTTACTCCCTAGCCTCCCTCCTAATATAATTAGTATATCTATTACTAGTATACTAGACGGGAGGCTAATATCTCTTTACTATAATAGAAAATATGTAATTTAAGACCCTAAGCTTATTACACCTTATTAATTAGTCTAAAGTCCCCTAAATTACCTCCTTAGGACTAGCGCTAACTAGCGTAAATATTAAAAGTCTAATATTTCTTCGTATTCTACCTACCTATATACTAATACTTTATAATATTTTCTATTTAAATTAAGTTATATAGCTTACTTTCAGCTATCTAATACTTTAAAAATAATGAAAATTAATATAATAGATTAAAAGATATATTAGAATAAGTAGATTTACCTACTAAATTCTATATACTAATAGCTAGAATATAAATTATAAATAATAAAAATCCTAATATTATTTATATATTACCTATTCTATAATAATACCTACTAATATATCTACTATTAGTCTAAATAGGGGGAAATATCTATCTTATTACTAGGTAGGTAATACTATTAGTATAATCTAAATTAGTATGTTACTATATTAGCTAATACTATCGCATTTATAAGTAAAAAACCCTACTATTTATATTACCTACTAATATATCTAATATCTACCTACTAATATATCTAATATTAGTCTAAATAGGGGGTAATATCTATCTTATTACTAGGTAAGTAATACTATTAGAATAATCTATATTAGTCTATTAGTATATATATATAATTTAGCTAATACTATTATATTTATAAGCTACCTACCTACTAAAACGTCTAATATAATCCTTACTATTTACCTTACTATCTTATTACTAGGTAGGTAATACTATTAGTATAATCTAAATTAGTATATTACTATATTAGCTAATACTTTTATAAGTAAAAAACCCTACTATTTATATTACCTACTAATATATCTAATATTAGTCTAAATAGGGGGTAATATCTATCTTATAACTAGGTAAGTAATACTATTAGAATAATCTATATTAGTCTATTAGTATATATATATAATTTAGCTAATACTATTATATTTATAAGCTACCTACCTACTAAAACATCTAATATAATCCCTACTATTTACCTTACCTACTAATATATCTAATATTAGTCTAAATAGAGGGTAATATCTATCTTATTACTAGGTATTTAACGCTATTAGAATAATTTATATTAGTCTATTAGTATATTAGCTAATACTATCGCATTTATAAGCTACCTATCTATGTATCTAATATACTTCCTACTATTTACCTTACCTACTAACGTGTCTAATATTAGTCTAAATAGGGGGTAATATCTATCTTATTACTAGGTATATAACGCTATTAGAATAATCTAAATCGGTCTATTAGTATATTAGCTAATACTATCGCATTTATAAGCTACCTACCTACTAAAACATCGAATATAATTCCTACTATTTACCTTACCTATTAACGTATCTAATATTAGTCTAAATAGGGGGTAATATCTATCTTATTACTAGTTATCTAATACTATTAGAATAATCTAAATTAGTGTATTAGTATATATAATATAGCTATTACTATTATATCTATAAGCTAAAATATCTAATATACTCCCTACTATTTACCTTCCCTACTAAACGCTAGGTAGTAGGAGTGATTTTCTAATATAAAAATCTTGAATTTTTACAGGTATTTTCTAGTACTGTAATAGTAGGAAGAATAACTAGCTAGCCCCTAAATAGTTATATAAGCTAGCTAATATTAACTTATTACTTAAAGGCCTAGGAAAGGAGGCTAAGGTTAAGGTATAATTTATTAATAACTTACTTAATAATATAGATAATATTATTATTAATAAATAGTTTATAAATAAAAGGACTATATATAGTAAAGAATTTTTAAATAATATTATTAATTATAATAATTATCTCTCCTTTATTAGTAAGGGTATAACTAATATTAATACCTATATTAATTAAACTACCTTTTAGATCTAGGGGTCTATTTATTATCTAATAGGTCCTCTTATTACTAATAATAGCCTTAGGCTAAAATTCGCTGAGATCTATATAATAGAAAGTATATAAAAGTAACTAGATACTTACTATTAATATTTTAATAATTTAAATTAAGATACCTTTACTTTTACTTAGTATATCCTCTAGTCTATTAGCCTATATATCTAGGGATTTTAAGGCGGTTATAATAGTAACTACTTTAAGAAGGATAAATTATAATATCCTATTAATATAATAAGGGTCTATATTTAATAGTTAAATCTTAAATAATAGGATAAGGGTACTTATAATTACCCTACCTTTATAGAAGTAGCTTATATTATAATAACTCCTAATAATACTATAAAAGACTAGATTAAGTAGGATATCTATATTAAAACTATTGAGGGGGCCCTTATATTAATTCCTAATTAGTATCCTTTTTATATAGCCTTCTAATATCTGCTTCTATTTTTATTTAGTAAATAGTTATAATATAACTACCTCTTATTACCTAGCTATTAGCTTCTATATAACTATCTATTATATATATTATAATAGAATTATATTACTAGTATACTCGCCTAGTATACCTTAATTAATAGTAATAATAAACTGGAGTAGAAAGAGGGTAGTAACCCTAAGTAGGAACTAGACTAGCACGTTACTAGTAAGTATATACCTTAGAGTTATAATAGGTCTTAGCGAGTAATCTTCTTACTATAATAGAATATAGGAATATTAGGACTCTAAGCTTATTATACCTTATCTATTAGTTATAAGTACCCTAATTACCCCTCTAGGACTAGCGTAAATATTAAAAGTCTAATAATTCTCTATATTCTACGTACTTCTATATTAATACTCTATAATATTTTCTGTATAAATAATATTCTTTAACCTATTCCTACCTACTTAATACTTTAAAAATAATTTAAATTAGTATAATAGTTTAAGAGATTTATTATAATAAATAGATTTACCTACTAGATTTAATCTAACTATCTTATATCTTAGTACCTCCCTACTACATTAATAGTTTTTTCTCCCTACCTCTTCTTTACCTTTTATAGTATAATATAGATATTAATACCCCTCCCTATAATCTATAATATATAAATCGTGCTAGCCGTCTTTAAATAATATAGTATTAGCCTTCTTATACTAGATTTAGCTCCTCTACCTCCCTATTAATACCTTCTAAGCGCCTAGCTCTTTCTAAGCTATACCCTAATACTATTAATAAGAGGGTTAGATCCTATAAGACTAATAATATAGGGCGTACTAGATATCTAAGAAATACTACTTTATATACCTAGGCCTTATTTATAATTATACTAGTAAACCCTAGAGATATTATATTAATAGAACTTCACCTTAAAGAAATACTATTATATACTTACCCTTATAACGACCCTAATAAGGGTATTACCCCCTAATAGTATATAGCCTTTACTAATATAACTATTTAAGTAGTTATTCCCTCTAGGAACTCTAAATAACCTACTCCCCTAATATTTTCAGACGCCTCTTAAGAAATCGCTTCTTAGCTAGCTTTAAAATACTATCCCCTTACGCGTCGTTAGCACGTATATTAATAGGCTAATAAAGATAGTAATATTAACTACTAACCCCCTATTTAATAAGGCTTATACTAGTATTAAAATAATATATATTAGGGGTAAATACTAGGTTAGAGATATTAAGTATATAGGGATCTCTAGATAGTAGGAGATATAGTACTCTACCTAGTTAATAATTTATTTAATACCCCTATAAATAGATATTTATACTATAATATACTATTATAAAAAAATAAATATAATAACTTAGGGGATAGTTAATAGCTATATTATAATAGTAGGAAGAATAATTAGCTATCCCCTAACTAGTTATATAAGCTAGCCGATATTAACTTATTACCTAAGGGGTCTTAAAAGGAGGTAGAGCTTAGGGTATAATTTATTAATAAATTACTTAGTAATATAGATAATATTATTATTAATAGATAGTCTATATAAAGGAGGATTATATATAGTAAAGAGTTTTTAGATAATATTATTAGCTATAATAATTATCTCTCCTTTATTAGTAAGGGTATAACTAATATTAATACCTATATTAGTTAAACTACCTTCTAGATCTAAGGGTCTATTTATTATCTAATAGGTCCTCTTATTATTAATAACGGCCTTAGGCTAAAATTCGCCTAAATTTATATACTAGATATTATATAGGAGTAACTAGACGTTTACTATTAATATTTTAATAATTTAAATTAAGATACCCTTACTTCTACTTAGTATACCCTCTAGTCTATTAACTTATATATCTAGGGGTTTAAATCCTACTATAACCGCCTTAAGGAGGATAAATTATAATATCCTATTAATATTATAAGCGTCTATATCTAATAGCTAAATCCTAAATAATAGGATAAGGGTATCTATAATTAGCCTACTTTTATAGAAGTCGCTTATATTATAATAACTCCTAATAATATTATAAGAGGTCGGATTAAGCGGGATATCTATATTAAAACTATTAAGGGGGGCCTTATATTAATCCCTAATTAGTATCCTCCTTATATAGGCCTTTAATATCTACTCCTATTTTTATTTAATAAATAGTTATAGTATAACCGCCTCCTATTAGCTAGCTATTAGCTTCTAGGTAATTATCTACTATATATATTATAATAGAACTATATTACTAGTATACTTACCTAGTATACCCTAATTAGTAGTAATAATAAACTAGAGTAAGAAGATAGTAGTAACCCTAAGTAGGAGCTAGACTAGTATATTACTAGCGAGTATATACCTTAGGGTTATAGTAGGTCTTAGTAAGTAATAAGATAATAATTTTATATAAAATATATATAAGTAAGACTATTTAATATATTTCCCTAGTTATTTTCTAGACCTAAATCCGCTTAGCTATAAATAGTTCTAAATTATTTAGATAATAGCTAGGGGGTAGTTAATATAATTTAAATAATTGGCTAATTAATATCTAGATCTAGCCTAATTTCTTTAATTATACTATTAATAGTAGATATCTATTTAGCTACTAGGCTACTAATATCTAGATATTAATAGAGCTTAATAACCTAAATTAGTATTATTAGAATTAATAGACTATTTAGGTAGACTACTACTCTAGCTTAATAGATAGGCTTAGTACTAATCTAGATATCTTACTTAAAGATATTAGTAGTAAGGTAACTATCCTCCTATTAATAATAATAGGAAGCCTACGTACTATAAAAGCGAGAATATAAGATATTATAATAATAGTCTAAAAAAGGGGTAAACTTAATTTTTTTATTACCTTTATATATAATCTTAAGTAGCCTAATATCTAAAGCTTACTAGAACCTAGTTAGATATTAGAGTACTATTATAATCTAATTACCTATATCTTTAATTAGAAGCTCTAGGAGTTAATAAAGGACCTCCTTAAGTAATATATCCTTAATATTTATATAAGCTACTATTATATTATTAAGTTTTAAAAGTAAGGTCTCTTATATACTTATATTCTCCTTATTATATAGGAGGAGGATTAGATCTAGATAATTAGTAATATTAATAGTATTATTTAAGTATTTATCCCCCCTTAATAGGATAATAATATATTATATAAGTTAGTCTTATAATATATAGTTTATAATTACTATACTAGGGTCCCTAGTAATAGATATTTTAGTTAGAAGAAGAATTATTATAGTAAGGCTTTTTTAAAGGATTTTTACTAAGAGGTATCTTTTATATCTAATAGGAGCTATCCTTTCTATAAATATCTAGTTAGCCCCCTTAAACCTAATTCCTTTATTAATAATAGGTAGGTTATCTCTTATAACCCGTACCTACTAAAGAAATATAATACTTATATTAATATTAAGATCTATAGCTCTATTAAGTCTATTTTCTATCTATATAAATATATTTATAAGGGACTTAATTAAGCTAATATCTTCCTTACTAGGAATTATACGCGTAATAATAATAATCCCACTCCTAATAGCTAGTTATAATAGTAAGGGGAGTTAATAGATAAGATTATAGAGTTCTAGTCTACTTACTAAATTATATCTATTAAGACTATCTAGAAGATACTCTTATTTAATATAAGTATTATAAAGCCTTATATAAAGTATTTATAAATCTACCTCCTAAATTAATTATATACCCTTTTTAAGCCGGCTAATAACTAAGCTACTAATAAGGCTATTAAATAAAAGCTAATAGATAGTAATAAGCTTTATAAGATTATATTAATAAAGTTTTTTAATATAAACTATCTTACTAAGGAAGCTTATAATAATAGTTAGCTATTACCTTTTATAAAATAGAATAGAAAATATCCTACTATTATAAGGGATCTACTTAACTATTTATACGCGGACTTTCCTAAGGTCTTTATATAAAATAAAATAAATAAACGTTAGAAAATATATAAAAGGGGGGAGACTCTTAGGTATATTAATTTTATTAGTCTTAAAATTAAGGATCTCTACTATTACTAACTACTCCTCTATTATATTAAAGGGCCTATATTATTTAATAACCTCTAGATAGTAGATAGCTAGCTAATAGGATAGAAGGAGGCTTATATAAAGCTTAAATTAACTAAGAATAATAGATATACTAATAAGATCCTTAATAAAGGAAAGGATTTTTAAAGAGGTTATAAGTTATATAATCTTTTTATATTAATATTAATTAAACTCTAACCTACTAATACCCTTATATTATAAAATAAATATAAGGAGTATATTTTAATTAACTATTTATACCTCTTATAATAAGATCTTTTAACGCTTTAAATACTAGATAATTATTATAAGTAATAGTTATTTATAGAATAGTACGCCCTTTACTTAATTAATAGCTAGTTAGAATATTAATTAACCCCTAAATATATTAAAGATCTAACCTAATATAGCCTATCTATTCTAACTATTCTATTTAATAATTTTAATAATATTCTAAATAGACTCTTATAAGAAGAAATATCTTACTAAATTACCCCTAATAAGGCTAAGGTCTTATAAAATAAGTTAAATACTTATTAATACTATACTACTAATTAGATTATTACTACTATTAATACTAATACTAATAATAAATTTAATACTCTAAGTATACTATTCTTCCTTAATAGTACTAGGGGGACGAGTAAGATAATAGTATAAAATATTATTATAAAAAGGCTACGTTCTTAGTAAAAGGTTACTCTAGTAATAGTATCTTCTAATATTATATTAATACTATTATAGGGAGGTTAAACTACTTACTTATAATTTAAAATACCCCTAGACTCTAATACTACCTCTTTATATAAGATTAAAAAGAGGACTAATCTTACTAAGCTAATTAAGTAAGCTTATATTATCTTTTAAGATAAGTCTCTTATATAGAGTTAATATAATATAAAAGCTATTAGTTATAGCCTTTAAGATATCTATAATAATAACTAGGCTTATTTTAAGAGTAAGGTAGTCTACTTTTATAAAGACTTCTAATAAATACTCCTAGTTATTCTAGGAGGATCTAGTAGCTAGGTTATTAAGGTATATCTTTAAAAGGCCTATTTCTAGAATAAGGTTATATATTTAAATCTTACTATCAATAAATAACTTAATAATCCTAACTTAATAGATACTATATATATTATAAAATAGGACTATTTATAAGTAATCTCCTTACTATTAGTAATAGTATTAATATCTATAAGAGCCCTACTACTAATAAAGAGGTATTATATTAGAAATATAGTTATACCTCTAAAAACGCTATTAATAATTTAATTAAGAATATCTATACTAATATTAGAATAAATATCTCTTAAAGGGATTATCTATTAAAATAGGCTATTCTCGCTATTACTAATAAAGATATTACTAGTATTAATACTAAAATAATATTATATATCCCTAGTAATATAATAATATACTAAAGTATTAATTATATTATATTAGAAGAAGATAATAAACTCTTCCCTAGACTAACCGTTAAGTCGGGATTTAGTACTAAGAAGTAGTACCGACCGAATACTTAGTACTAGCTCCGGGTACCGACCCGAATACTTAGTACCTACTTCTAGTACCGACTCGCGAAGGCCTTAATACCTTAGCGAATTAGGTTAACCCGACTCGAATCGCCAAGGTATCACTAAGACGCCAAGCCCCTAATAAAATAGTAAGGGACACTAATTTTCTCCTAGAATTACCTCTATACTAAAAATAGATTTTTTTTTAAATTAGAATTTTAATACCCCCCTTAGTTCCCTAGGGATATATATTACCTTTTTATATTACCTTAAAGAATCACCTAGGTTAGGCTAGGTAATAATAATAATAATACGTAGTAATATAATAGTAATCTATAGATATTAAAGTAAATACTACTATAATTAGAATATATTTATAATATTATAGTTATAATTTCTATAGGAATAGTTATTACTTTTCTAATTATCTTATCTACTATTAAGAATTACTTAGGTAATAATAATAGTAATAATACTTAGTAATATAGTAATAAATCTTTAATATAATAGTAAATATTACTATAAAAAGAAAATATTACTAATATTATAGTTATTATTTTCCTAGGGATATATATTACCTTTTTATATTACCTTATTTACTTTTAAGAATTCCCTAGGTAATAATAATAATAATAATTAGAAAAAGAATTAGAAAATATAGTAAGAAATACTACTAAAAATAGAAAATATTACTATAGAAAATATCTTAGCGATTTAAGTTAATACTTTAGTACTAATACTTAGTACCTACTAAGGTACTAACTTAAATACTTAGTACTAACTACTAGTACTAACTTAAATACTTAGTACTAGATTTTAGTATTAAATCGCTAAGACTCGAGTCGGGTACCCGACTCGAGTTCGAAGTACTAACTCGATGCGGTTAGTCTACTCTTCCCCTCTAAGTACTTTTATAAGTTTTATAAACCCTCTCTACTATCCTATAAGCTATATATTAAGCTAGGCGTACTAGTTATACTACTAAGAAACCTTAACCCGCTATGTTTATATAATAGGACCTAACTATAAGTAATAAGATATAGTAAGTATATCTTTAAGAGGGAGATTATAAGTAGTACTTATAATAGTAAGAAGGTAATACTATTTAAGATACTATTATAATCTAAGGAAAATAATAGGCGGATTCCTAACCCCTTTATTTATAAGTAGTACCCTATCTAGCTAGTATTTACTATAACTATTAATAAATTATAAGGCTAATTAATAAAGTATATAGGTATTAATTTATAAACTAGGCTTACTTTTAATTATTATTAGCTATACGTAGCTCTATTATAGGTAATAAAATAGGGAAACCTCTATATTATTAGGCCTAAAACTCCTAAATATATATCTAGCTAAATAATAAAGAATATTATATATAAGTAGGTACTATTAGATAATAGGTAGACTAGGAATATAACTCCTAATATATTAATTATAATTAATTATTAACGCCTAGATTCTATTAATATCTACTTAGTAACCTATTAGAATATTAATTATAATATTAGAAGTACAAAAACAGCTTAATACTATACTTAGTTATATAATTATATCTTTATATTAGACTATAATATTAAACTTTTTAATAATAAAAATAAGCTATTCTATTATTTAATTTATTAAATACCGCTAATTAAACTTTAAAGGGCTAGATAAATACTAGGCCGTATTAACTCTTATATCTAATAGATTCCTTTATATTAATATAATAAATCTAGTAGGACTATTAATAGCTATTTTAAGAGTATAAAAGATATATTATAATATAAGGGATATAAGGAATTAAGAATTACGTTAAATAGTCTAGTAGTATAGAAGTTATTAGTAGAATAGAATATTACTATACTAGATATCTTATAATTAGTTAGATTACTAGTAGATAGTATTAGTCTTTTAATACTTCTATCTTAATAATAATAATATCTTTTCCTAAAAATAACTAATATAATAAGCTATCTAATAATAGTATACTTAGTTATATTCTATTAGTTCTAAATAGTAATATTATTATAGAGTTATAATATAAGTAGGCCTAATAACTATTTATTAGTACTCTAGTACTAAGTAACTATTATAAATAATTCCTTTAGTTTAAAATTAATATTTTTAGTAATATTTACCTTATAACCCTTATACTACTTAAGGATAGTCTTAGTATCTATAATAGATTATATATATATCTATTATATTTAGACTTAAAGTTAACTTATTACTACTATTACTTACTAAGTAATAAAAGAAGTATAGTTTTAAATATACTTTCCTTATATAAAAATCTTAAATTTTTATAAGTATTTTCTAGTTATATATATAACTTTATAAGTATACTAACTACTAATAATATTATATAATATTAATATATAAATAGAAGTTTATAATTTAAGCTCTTTTAAGTATATAAAATTAAGAATTATTAAAATCTAATATTATATATAATAGTTATATTACAGGTAAAGTTTTAACCTTAATTATTATACGCTTTAAAGGTACTAAGCTTACTAAGACCTCTAAATAGCTTTTTAAGCTAGCTATATTACTATATTAATATTCTTCTATTTTTAATATCTTAGGGCTATAGCCTCCTAACCCTCCTACTACTTAAAGGATATCTCTAATACTAGTATATAACTGCTATACGAATTAGTTATAAGTAGGTACCTTAAGGTATAGAGCTCCCCGCCCGTAATAGCCCTAGTAATAGTATATACTCTAGGCTAGTAACGTTTCTAGTACTCCTATACCTCTACTATACTAATTAGGCGTATAACTAGTATCCTAAGTAGAGAGGTTACTACTATAAGGCTGTATTAGCTACTATAGCTATAATATTATAATATATAGCATTCTATTAGTAATACTAATATTATAGTAGGATTACAGCTCTTTTATATATAGTATAGTAGTAGAGTATATATTTTTATAATATATACTCTATTATAAAGCTCTCTCTACTACTAGAGCCATTCTCCTATTAAATTTATATAAGAGAGACGTATTTAATATAAAGAAAGGTAAGAAATTTAATTTCTTATAAGTATACTCTTATATATAATATTAATAAAAAAAGAAAAAATACTAGATCTATTATATAATAAGTCTTATTAATTCTTATTTACTATTATAAACTTATATATAATATACTAGATTTTATATATTAAGTAATAGATTTTAGTAATAAGTCTTATTAATTTTAATATATATAAAGCTATCTTAGTATACTTACTAAATTAATCTATAATATACTATAGATATAAATACTTTCTATATTAAAGAACTTAATTTTCTGGATTAAAACCGATACCTGCTATCTACTCCGCAAAATGTTTCAAAAATGAGAAGGGTGGGATTCGAACCCACGCGGATTGCTCCAGATGTTTGCAACAGCCCACTAGCTAGACTGAAGTTTTTGAAACTTGAGACACCCGCCATAACCACTCGGCCACCTTCCCTGACTAATTTTTGCACAACACATATGTATTATTAACAAAACGGCCAGATTCACGCTGCCCTGCCCCACGTAGATCCGGGATGCTCTGAAAGGTGGATCTAATTCTTGGCATTTAGGCAGCAGTCTAGCGGTCTAGGCAGCTACGGAGTATCCCATATCCTGGCGAATTTGGCACTCATGATTTCTCGGCAGCAACCACGAAGACTTTTGAAGACGGAAGTACCTTAATGTGATCCTTTAAAAATCGCACTCTTTGATGTAGATACTTAGGGGAGTCAGCCTGCATCATCTACTGTATACTTCGAGGTATGATATCGGCTATAATAGTAGAATGTGAATGATGAAGACGTCTGTAATTTGGTGTCGCGATGCCCGGGTGAACCTCGGCACGAGTGCCTTGCCCGGACATGGGATACTTCGTGAAGCGGCATTGAGACCATTTCAAATCGGACGCCTTTTCACCTGCACACAAAGTATCCGCGTCTCCAAATCGCATTCGAATTTCCATTTCGCTCCACCTTGCTCAACATCAGCACACCATGCCTATAGCGGTGACGCCCCGTAGGCGGTCGCGCGATGAAATTGAGTCGGATGGGGAACCAGGGAGTGCGTCGCCGGACATGATTCCATCTTCACAGCCCAACGTCTCAAGCATCGAACGAGCCCGCCTCTCAAACGGCTACGCGTCATCCTCACAGACTGGCACTTCTCTTCCTAATGGATATCAACATGAACCCAACAGGCTGCCAGAGGAGACTTTGCGGTCGAGGCGCACGCGTCGGAAACATCAGCCGGGATCCATTGTCCGAGTAAAACTCACAAACTTCGTCACTTATACCGAGGTTGAATTCCATCCTGGCCCAAGTCTGAACATGGTCATTGGACCCAATGGGACGGGGAAGAGCACACTTGTTTGTGCAATCTGTTTAGGTCTGGGATGGGGCCCGCAGGTGAATCATACACTGACTTCGGATGTGTTATATATGGGCGCTAACAGGAAATGTAGCATCTTGGCCGTGCCAAAGAGGTTTCCGAGTTTGTCAAGCATGGCTGTCAAGAGGCAATAATCGAGATTGAGCTAGCGAAGGACGAAAAAAGGTTTCAGACGAATATCGTTATACAATGTACGATTAGGCGCGAGGGTAACAAAACGACTTTTTCGGTCAACGATAAGCCTCAGGGAAAGAAGGCTGTCGTTGAGTTGTGCAAGTCTCTTTCCATCCAGATCGACAACCTTTGCCAGTTTCTGCCACAGGATAAAGTCGTCGAGTTCGCGGCGATGACACCAGTGGAGTTGCTACGGTCGACGCAGCGGGCCGTTGCTAGCCAGGAGATGATTGAAACGCATGAACAGTTAAAGGAGTACAGGAGGAAACAGAAGGATGTTCAGGCTAGTTGTGCTGTGGACCAAGATACTCTGTCCAACCTCGAAACGCGACACAGAATGCAGGAAGCAGATGTGGAGCGCATGCGCGAGCGCGAACAAATCGTAAAACGGGTATCGATGCTGGAAGCCACAAGACCGTTCCCAGCTTACAGAGAGATCAAGAACGCATTCACCGAAGCGAAAGACAAAAGAAAGGAAGCAGAAAGCGAGCTCGCTGGTTTGAAGAAAGATGTGGATCCTTCTATGCGGGATCTGAATGCCAAAGAGCACTACAAAGAGCAGATCCAGGCAGTAATAGGCGAGCGCAAGCATGCCATCTCCAAAGGCGAGAGGCACGCGGATGGAATTGACAGGAAGTTCAGGGACCTAGTGGACAAGCACAACGAGCTTGTAGGTGGATATAATGCCGAAGTGAACAGTGGTAAGGGCATCAAGAAGGACATTCCAAGATTGGAGCTCGCCATCAATAATTTGAAGAGACAGCTGGAGGAAGCGCCCCCAGAGATTGATGTAGCAGCCTACAATGAGCGCATGCGTGACAGACGACGAGCGTACGATACTTGCACCCGACATATCAAAGAGCTGCAGAATCAGCAGCGCGGGTCGACGCGAACGGGCAAGGAAAAGGAAAGTCTGATTCAGCGAGCGCAAGCAGAAATGCAGAATCTCGACTCCCAAGTTGGGAAGCAGAATATTAAGCTACAAAATGCCTCAAGGGATACTGCTAAGATGTGGGAGTGGATACAGCAGCACCAAGATGCATTCGAAAAGCCTGTATTCGGACCTCCGATAGTCGAATGCTCAATTAAAGATCCCAAACTTGTGGATCAGATTGAGAGTCTTTTTCAGAGGGGAGTCGCGCTTTCTTTCACCGTGCAGACCAAGAACGACTTTAAAAAGTTTTCGGACTCTGTTGCAAGCTTGCGACTTACGGATATCTACTTCGAAACCATGATGGGAGGACTTGATAATTTCAGGTCTCCAATCGGCGGGGACGAGATGCAAAGGTACGGGTTTGAGGGTATGGCTCTTGATTACATGAACGGCCCCGAGCCAGTACTAGCTATGCTGTCCTACAAATTGAATCTTCACCGGACGGGGGTGTCTTCGCGGGACACATCAGCGCAGCAGTACAAGATGTTGGAGAATAGTCCCATCCAAACATGGGTCACAAGCAAATCAACTTATAAGATCCAGCGCCGCCGTGAGTATGGGCCTGGTGCTGTGTCTACGCAGGTACAAGCCATTAAGCGAGGATCGATATGGACAGATCAGCCCGTGGACCTCACAGCCAAACGTGAGTTGCAAGAAAATATTCAAGGCTGGGGCGAAGAGATCGATGCATTGAAGGCTTCAGTTGCCGAAGCGCAGAAGACCATCGAAGAGTATCGAGACACAATGAACAAAGCGTCCGAGGAAGAGAAAGACATCGCTGCAGAGAAAGCGGCCAAGCAGAAAGCCATGGGTGAATTCAAAGCGCTACCTACAAAGCTTGCCGCACAGGAGGAGAAGATGGCTGCTGCTCAAGAAACGATAAATGGCATGAAAGTCCGACTGAGGTCTATCTCGCAAAAACAGGATGAATGTGCGTTGCAAAGAGCACAGATTGCACTCGACTATGCAGAAGCAGCAGAATCACTACGAAACAGCCACTATAGCCTTCATGAGGCGGAAGTCATGTTTATTGAAGCCTCCTCCGACTGCGAGATCCAGAAAGAACGTAACCGTTCCGTCACCGAGCTCATTCAAATGATCGAACGACGAATTGCGGAGCTGAATGCAGAAACTGACAGGATCCGCACAGAAGCCCAACAGCTCCTGAAGACCGTTCACGAGGTGATAGCTACCAAACCGGAGGTCAAAGCCTTTGCGGAGAATCTGCCACAGCAGCAGTCCGTAGCTGAGCACGAAGCGGAGATCGAAAGTGAAAAGGCCAGACTGGAACTCATGCATGAGGGCAATGGAAGTGTGATTAGGGAGTTTGAGACGAGACAGAAAAAGATCGATGCCTTGACCGCCAGGCTCCAAGATACCAATCATGCATTGACGGAGCTTGAAGATAAGATCAAGGAGCTGAGAGACCAATGGGAGCCCGCACTCGACGGCCTAGTGAACGAAATCAGCGACTCCTTCTCCACAAACATGGAGCAGATCAGCTGTGCGGGCGAAGTCGGTGTTTTCAAAGACGAAGATTTCGACCAGTGGGCCATCCAGATCCGCGTCAAGTTCCGGTAAGCTTGTCCCTCTTATACCCTTTCCCCCCCTTAATAAACATATCCTTATCAACATCTAATCCTCTCCACCCCCCAGCGAAAACGAACCCCTCACAACCCTAGACTCGCACCGCCAATCCGGCGGCGAACGCGCCGTCTCCACAATCTTCTACCTCATGTCCCTCCAATCCCTGACCAAATCCCCCTTCCGCGTCGTCGACGAAATCAACCAGGGTATGGATCCCCGCAACGAACGACTGGTGCACAAACGTATGGTTGGTATTGCGTGCGGGAAGGATGATCGCTCCCGTCCTCCTCATCCTCCTAATCCTCCTAGTCATCATATTCTCGATGAGGAAAATGGAGATGAGGAAGGTGATGACGATGAAGGCAGGGGCGGCAGTCAATACTTCCTCATCACGCCGAAGCTGCTGCACAACCTCACCTACGAGCGGGGGATGCGCGTGCTGTGCATTGCCAGTGGGGAGTTCATGCCGGAGGATAGGGGCAGGTGTGATTTCTGGGGGGCGCTGGATACGATGAGGGGGCTGAGGGCGGTCGCTGCTGCGTAGAATAGAGGGTTTTGTGTTTTATATTTTACTGTATGAGAGAGGTGGGGAATGTGGTGGGGTGGGTTTTGGAAAGAGGGTTGGGTGTAGGAGGTGTTGGTGGTGATGTGATGTGATGGGATGCCACGCTGACCTGTGGAGGTGTTGGTGTGTACATATAGACCAAAACGTCGATGGCGGTATGCTGTTGTAGTAAGCAAGCTCACGTTCCAGATGGGGTTAACTACGTACGCTGTATCCAACACCTACCGATCAGCCTTTTCTCAACTCCCAAACCCAAATCTCTGCTTTTCCTCCGCCCAAGGGTCGTACAATATATTCACATATGGGAATCGGACATTATCTATCAGTGCTTCCTCTTCTTAAAATGATACTAGGTAGTGTTTGGGCTTCTTATACATACAAGCTGTTTGTTATCCACTATAGCGAGATGATAGTAGTAATGCGGATATACAACATATCTTGCATGTAGCGATATCCTCATGTTTCTTGAGGAGTGCAGAATCCACCCTTCACTCATAAGCAGCTCCGTGGGAAGTATTGGGTATACCAGTACATAATGTAAGTTGGGGAAGAGAGATGAGTAGATATGGTACTGATTGACTAGATTCACAGCCTGGTATCTTGCGGTACCTGCGTCCTCGGTTCCTTGGTTGGATGAAAAATGAGCCTACCTAGCGGTTCCAACATCTACGTACCCCTGTTCCTCCATCTCACTCATCTGACACACCAACCAACCGACTAATCCCCTTCAGTTTCCTCACTTCAGGAAATGCCGCGCTGCGTTCTTCTCAAGGCTTAAGTCCAAGCTGATACTCATCAGGCTTCCATGAGGTATATTCTATACATGACTGGTAAAGGACATCACACCCACCTCGATCTCTGTAAAGCTTCACTCAAACCCTCCCCCTCCTACCATAGCCCTACCTAAAGATTCAGCACCGGCAAATTCCTCTCCCTCACCCCACCCCACCTCGGCCTCGTCCGCCCCCACTTCCCCGTCTCCCGCCCCAAATCCTCAATCGCACTCGCCCACCTCACCAATTCCGGCTCCGACCACGCCGTTCCCATCAGCGCTAGCCCGTACGGCATGCTGGTTTTGCTGGTGGTGGAGGTGGGGATGGTGATCATCGGATACCCGGCCTGCGCGGCTATTTGGTATGTTTGACCTACGTCTGGTGGGACGAGGAGGGCGGTGATGTTGTGGGAGAGGGCGTGGTCGATGCCGTTTTCTCGGGTGGATTTTTGGCAGAAGGAGAGGGCGGAGTAGTATGTGCTGTCCATGATGCCTGGTTTTTTGCTGTTAGTGAGGGGGTTGTTGTGGGTAGGTGAGGGATGAGGCTTGTGGTACCCTTTGTTGCGAGGGAGGCTAGGAAGCTGTCTTGACCGGATCCGAATGCGGGTTGGATGCCTGGGAGGCCGCCTTCCGTACCTACGTTGTCGATGTTGTATCTAGACGGGGGCTGATTAGAGACAAGATCTGAGAATTTCTGGAGTTTGGATAGCCATGTGGAAGAGGCCATGGATCGTAGCTTACTGTACGATGTCTTCGAGCGATCTGATGTTTGTGTTGTTGAGTTCAGCGAGGTAGGCTTTGATATTGTTATAGAAATCAACCTTGAATTATAAAGCATCAGGTTAGCGAAAGAAATTACCAAAGAAATATAACGGTACAGTACCTTAACAACAGTAAATTCAGACTCATTGGAATAGCCTCTGGTGCTTCCATAGTCCCTATCCGGCGAGTCAGTGATCGTCTCAGGATCATAGTACACGGATCGTGCCCTACCAATCCCATCCTTTAGGACTAACAATTCTCTCCCAGTCCATCAGCTCCGTCCCGTTCACAATTGTAGCACCTGCAGCCTCAATTTCCTTGATGATCTCCACCAAAGCAGCCCGCTGCTCCTCATCAGCAAGAACCCAGAAACTCTGCCACGGTAGTCCGAACGTAGCATTTTTCAATGCACTCTTGTCTGTCAAAAACTGTGAGTAACCGCCTGCTGGTGTCTTGCCTTCTTGAGCAAGTGTGTAATCATCGCGCGGGTCGACACCATAGATGGCGTCGAAGGCGTAGGCAGCATCGCGGACTGTCCTAGCGAATGTTCCTACGCTATCTTGATGCTGGCTTTCTGGCACGACTCCAGCCCGGGATGTGAGGCCGACGGTAGGCTTGATACCCACTAAAGCATTTCTTTCGGCAGGATTGATTACGCTCCCATCGGTCTCCGTTCCCAAAGCGAACATGCACAGATTACCTGCCACAGCCGCCGCACTTCCTGAGCTACTTCCGCCCGGATTCACGGTTAGATTGTACGGACTCCTCGCTTGCCCGCCTCTCGCGGAATATCCTTCTGAGTAGTTACTGCTGCGCATATCGGCCCATTCACTCAGCGTAGCCTTGCCGAGAAGCAACGCACCCTGTTGCCGAAGTTTAGCAACGACGTGAGCGTCTCGGGGAACTATGGAACCGAGAAGAGCCCAGCTGCCGGCCGTGGTTTCCATTTTGTCTTTGGAAGCGATGTTGTCCTTGATGAGAAAAGGGATGCCGTGGAGTCGGCTGCGAAGGTGACCAGCTGCACGTTCGGCATCGAGGGTGGAGGCGATCTGGAGAAAGTCGGGATTGAGTTGTATGATTGCGCTGTTGGTAGTTAGAAGATGGTTGGGAAAAGTCACCAAATCAAGTCACAAGGAGCCTTGACTGTAATGCTGCGTACTTGATGTATTCATCTGTCTGATAGATTCTTTGCAGATAGCACATCGCCATCGTCACACTTGTCAGCTGTCCTCGTCTCATTGCATCCTGCATTTCATCTATGGTGGCTTCTTCCAGGACCACCCCATTACAATTAGGCATAGGGAACCAGTCTATCGAGTTCTGTGCAAAATCCGGAAAAGCATATGGGAAAGGATTTTGCAACGTTTCCGAGATGATGGAGTCTGTTGCACCAGACACTCCGAAAGGGGTCGAATTTGAGGAGCCTGCTATAACCGTTGCAGAGCTGGATGTCACGACTGAACAAAGCCAGCCAAGTGCCGTAATTTGGGGCATGCTCCACTTCTTCCGACCCAAAGCATAACTGCTTGGGGGTTGCAAGGCATAACATCTCATTCTTGCTGATGTTGAATCGGCCTTGTCGTCAGGCGTGGAATCTTATCAAACCTTTGGTAAGGACTGAGGTATGTAAAGTCATGATCGATCGTACTATAAGATCAGTGGATGAATGGTAGCCAAGGCCTTCATATGCTGTGAATCGACCAATAAGCGCTAGTCTGCCGTCTCTGTTCCAGGCCCTTGACCGCTGAAAGCCACATTCTCTCATCGAGGCCTTATATATCTTGCGACCCTCTCACAAAGCGTACGTTATCCCCTAACTTTGACGCATTTAGATCACCAATCCCGCTCAATTTCGCGGGAAGTAAGTTCATAATGCGCAATACAATTTTCTCGATACTGTACTGCGATTAGCCATGATCTGATTGCGTTGCATTATGCGCTGAATCGTGAAGCTTGGACAGCAATACCTAATTTATACTAGAAGTCCTTAGCAATGCGCCTCCATTGAGGACCGCTCAATTGCCTGAGTTGTTGGCAAGTAGCTAAGGCTTATACCATCGAAGAGAATCGTCATACCACAAGTTGTTGGGAACTTCAAGAGTTGTGTTGAAAGCTCGATGGATGAGTCGTCCTGCCCTCATGGAACGACCTAGTCAACATTCTTAGACCAGAAACAGTTTCATTTGTTGCTAGTGGAATCTTTGTGCAGACAAACTAAGAACAGAGCGATGCCCAATCTCAGAGAGGAGCAAGTCGACTTTGTTTATGAAGCACTATCAAGGCCCGTGGACGTAGGCAATGGAAAACCTTCCGTATCGACCAGCCACACATGGAGAGTCCAGCAACATTCGTTACACGCCAGAATCTACCCTCAAACTGGCTCGGCAGGCCTGTGAAAGACGTCGTGAATCAAGAAGATTTGGATATGATAGGATGAGAAGGCTGGATGCAAGGGCAGCCAGATCCCACACTTCAGAATCAAAGGATCTCATGAGCTCACAGGCTCTAGTCACTGGGTCATGAGCCATGGAGACATGAATGTAGTACCCAACGCAATGAATCTCGAGTATCCGTAATTGGAACAACAGATTCTATGAGAATAGAAGGCAAGGAGACTCGACGAGTCCAGGGTAGTTGGTATAAGGTCAAAGCGAGTAGGCAAAAGTTGAGTAGTAGGATGTCGCGGAACACGCTATCACTTGTTCTGGACTAGGGTTAATGACTAAGATGATGTTGCCCGGGGTGACACTACCCGGCTGTTTACCTGGAACCTTGCACACAGCCTCCAGCAAAAGCCGGTATCGTGAACGAAGCCCACATACGGCTCTGCAGTACATATTCTGGGGCCTTCCAGGGCCGCTCATGGAAAGCCGGCCAGTGCGTAAGGGCATAGTCCTATCTCATCCTAAGCATGAAAGTGATTGACATGCAATTTACAAAGCTGGGTGTAAGAGCTACTGCATTACGCATCCTCGCTATGCCATGGCCGGAAGTACGAGGAACAAACGCATACGGCTATAGTTTTCTCCGAAGCAGAACACTGATTGCGTGAGACTGTTGGTCGAGATTACATTGTTGTTGTCTTGTTGAGCAGCAAAGCAGCACCTGGAGCATGCCACTTGCTATATCGGTCCTCGTTTTACGATTAGGTGCCAGAACAGATACGGAGCGGACATCTGAAGCCCAAATCTCAAGCCAACAGCTTTGATGTTCTACAGCAGTTTGCAAAGCCATTGATTTGACGCTAGTGGCCCGCAAATCGTCGAACGTCCCCCATTAAAATTAGGTAGTAAAGCCTTAATAATATACGGTCGCGTTTATAGGCTATATAACTCTTATTTAATATCTAAATAAGTTATATAAAGCCGTAGGCTATCTTATATATCTAATCCTTAATATTTTAATCCTAACTTATAGTCCTACTATTACTATCCTTACTATTATTATAGTTCTATCTATTATACTAACTATTAAGGAGTATATTAGATATAAGTTTAAGCTTAGCTATAATAATAATTAGATTACTATTATATATAAGGTTAATATTAATACCCTAAATTATATAAGATATACTTAGAAGGACTAGGATATAATCTACCTCCTATTCCTAGTACCTTAGCTAGGACATAATTATCTTATTAGTAACCTATTATAAGAGGAGCTCCTTATATACCTAGACTAGCGCCTAATAGCTTATTTAAATAAGATAGCCTAGTTCCTTTATAATAAGTTAATAATCTAGTAGTATCTATAATAGTTAGGCTAGTTAAGGAAGAATATAAGGAAGATAGCTTAATAGTATAATTAAGACCTTAGGAATTTATAGTTTATATAGCTAGCTAGCTAGTAAGCTAATTAACTTATCTTCCTTAATATTACGCCCTTAGTACGCGAGCCTTAGCAGATATTATAGGCGCTTATCAAGTCGAATATACCTTAGTATAACGAGTCGAGCGATTACTTACCCAGTCGCTCTAGTTAATATAAGATGATTATAGCGAGCTAGGCGATCGCGCGACCAGTTACTCTAGTTAGTAAAGAGCGAGTACTAGCGATTAGTACGAGTAAGGACTTTCTTATATCTATATAAATAGCGTTACTTTCTATCTAGATAGGAGCTTTATATTTAACTTATATTATCTATTAGAATAATCTCCTAGATACTAAATATAATACTATACTTATACTAGACTAGTTTAGTATAAAGCCTATTTATCCTATCCTTAATACTCCTCTTTATAAGATCTATTATAGACCCTATCTACCTCTAAGAAATATAGCTTATAATACTCTAAGTACCCTTAAGATAAGTACCTTAGGATAAAGGAACCCTACCCTAAGTAAATAAGGTTTATAATAATTAGTAATAGTAGAAAATAAAGAAGGTATTAAGATAGCTAGACCTAACTTATATTATAATAATTAAGATAAACTTAAAGAATAGTTAATATAGATATAACTATACTATTCTTTTAATAAAGATGCTATTAAGATAATTAAGTAACTACTATTTACTATAACTTATATAAGAGGACGGGCCTAGAAGTAGTCCGCCCCCTTTCTTAAATAATACTTAGAAAATCTAAATGATAGTAATAATACTAATATTAAGATATAAATAGAAAGCTTTATATGCTTCTATATTAAAGTTTAATATATATTTAAACTATTTAATAAAGCTAGTATAGTAATATAAGTTATCTAGTACTTAGTTTAGAAGAAATTAGTTATAAAGTATTTAACTTAATTCTAATAATACTTAATAAGAACTAACTAGGATAATAATATATTAATAGTAATATATTAATAAGGACTAAAGGATAATATTAAGAAAGAACTTAGGCGAGATAGAGTAGCTTATAATAACCTAGATTTACTTATTTAAGTAGTAATTAGAATTAATAATAAGCTCTATAAACTTATAATAGAGTTACGTTATAATAATAGTATATTAGAACTTAATTAATTAGGATTCTATTCTAGAGGAAGTAATAATAAGAAATATGTTTAATATAATCCTTATAAACCTATATTAATAGAGTTAGACTTTACTTAAAAGAAAGGAAAATTTAGGGGTAAGAAGTAGTAAGGGGGTAAGAAAGTAATAACTTACTATAATTATAGTAAACCGGGCTATATTATTAAAGATTATAGGTTAAAAAATATAGTAAAACGACCTTAGTTAAATATATTAGAAAGAATACTAATTAAGAAGACGGGACTTTTAAAGGATTAACTAGAAGCGGAATATAGTAATAAAGAATTAGAGGTAATTATAAATAATTTACTAGTATTCGTCGACTAACTAATAGAAAAGAATATTAAAGAACTTAAAGCTAGGTAGTAGGAATTATATAAAGAAATTATAAAAAGATAAAGAAATATTAAATAAATTAAAAGTAAACTTACGTATATTTATAAGTAGTTAAAGGAGCTAGGTTCTAATAATAATAGTAATAGTAGTTAGGCTTAGAAGAAATATCCTAAGTAAGACTAAGAAAATAAAGACTCTAACTAGGAAGACCTTAGTTAGGAACCTAAGAAGGGTAAGGAGAAAAGCCTTAAAGAATCTTGTATCTCTACGTTAAAAGATCTATAATAGATAAAACTCAAGGAAAGAACGGAGTTCTATTAAGAAAAGGTATTAGGAGGACTTCTTTAAAAGGAGTTTAGAAATAACTTAGTATATCTATAGTATAGAGTAATATATTAGTTAGCTTATACTAATAAAATATATATAATCTACTATTAAGTAAAGATAAACTTAGGAAAAATAATTAGAATATATATATATAGAAAAGTTTAGTTAAGTTACTATAATATAAGTTATTACTAGTACTTAGTAATTAAGAGATTAAAAAAGTAGTTTCTAAACTATAATTAAAGGTAGTATAATAGTCTCTACGGATACCTTAAGTATAATAAGTATATATTAGAGTACTACTTAATAGATTAGTATACTTATTTCTATAATAATTATAGAAAACATATATATATAAAGAGAACTACCGGATTCCTACCCTTTTTAGGAAAAGAGTAATCCCTTATATTAAGGGGAAGTATAAGGAGATTAATATCCTAACCCCTAAAATATATTAGTTATACTTAATAGAGTATATAATACACGTAAATATACCGGTTAGAATAGATAGTTAGAGAACTATAATAATAATAGATTCTAGAGCCTCTAGAAACTTTATCTCTAAAGTATTAGTATAGTTAGTAGGCCTACTAATATAAAGGAAGAAGTTACCTTATAACTTATAGATAGCTAACGGGTTAAAACTATTAATAGGAAGCGTAGATAAGGAAATAACCTCGCTACTATTTATAATTTAATGATATTATAAGGAGATATCCTTTAATATTATTAGGATAGCTACTTATTATATTATACTAGGTATACCTTAGTTAGAGAAGTATAACCTAGTAATTAACTAGAAAAGAAAAGTACTTAAGTTTAAGTAAACTAGTAATATTACTAGATTCTACCCTATATACTAATAGCAAATAATAGTAGATAAGAAATTAAATTAAGAGGTTAAAGTATATATTACCTTAATTTTAAATAAGGATAGCCTTAAATAATAAGGATCCGGCTTAATAGATACTAGTAACGGTCCGCTAGGTTAATAAGTTAGAGTTCTTAGAGTAACTAATAGTACTCCTAATATCTTATAAGAGTATTAAGGATAGAAACGCCTCTTTATAAAAGAGATAATAGTAAAAGCTCTACCTAAATACTAACCTTAGGATTATAAAATTAAACTTAAACTAGGGAAGGTACTAATATTTAGACCTATTTATATATTATCTAAAAAGGAACTCTTAGTACTACGTAGGTACTTAGACGAGAACCTAAAAAAGGGATTTATTTAAGAATCTAAATTACTAGCAGGGTATCTAATACTCTTTATAAAAAAGAAAGATAGATTACTATAACTATATATAGACTATTAAAAGTTAAATAATATAATAATTAAAAATTATTACCCGCTATCTAATATTAGTAAGTTATAAGATCGGCTAGCTAAAGTAAAGATCTTTATAAAGTTAGATCTTAGAGGAGTATATAACTTAATTTAAATAAAAAAAGGTGATAAATAAAAAATAGTATTTAGGACTTAATATAGATATTATAAGTACCTAGTTATACTATTTAATCTTACTAATATACTAGTAACCTACTAAGTACTAGTTAATAATATTATATAAGTATATTTAGATCGGGAAGCGATTATATACCTTAATAATATATTAATCTACTCTAAAACTCTTAAGGAATATATTTAGTATATCTAGAGTATATTAATATATCTATTACAAGCTAGACTCCTCTTAAAACTAGAGAAGTACGAGTTTTATAAGACCTTAGTTAAGTTCTTAGGGTTTATAATAATAACTAAAGGAGTTTATATAAGCCCTAAAAAGATTTAGGCTATATAAGACTAGCTTATACTATATAATATTAAATTAATATAAGGGTTCTTAGGATTTACTAACTTTAATAGACGTTTTATAGAAGGCTATTTTAAGAAGGCCTTACTACTTATAGAAATTACTAAGAAGGAAATAGGATTTTAATAGGATACTAACTAGAAGAAAGTATTTACTAAGCTTAAATAAGCTTATATAGATCTACTTATACTTTATATATTCTATAATAGAGAACCGGTATATATTAAGATAGATGCTTTAGACCTTATAATAAGGGCTTACTTATATTAGTAAAAGAATAGTAAATAGTACTTAGTAGTATACTACTTATAAAAAATGATAGTAGTAGAATAGAATTATAATATATATAATAAAGAACTTCTAGTAGTTATCTATTCTCTATAATATTAGAGAGTTTATATTAAAAGTTATTCTAAACTTACTATCTTTACTAATTATAAAAACCTAGTTAGTTTTATAATAACTAAAGAGTTAAATTAATAATAAGTTTAATAGTCTAAGCTTCTTAGATAATATAAATTTAAAATTTAGTATATCCTAGGAAAAGATAATAGATAAGTAGATATTTTAAGTAGATAATCTTACTATATATAAATAAAAGATATTATAAATTAACCTATTTTAAAATAAGAGCAAGACGGATTATTAGTATTAATAAGAAGTCTAATAATAACTATATATATTATAATATATATAATTCTAAACCTAAAGGAAGTATATATTAATAATACTCTAGCTAGTAAGCTTAGGAAATAATAGCCTAACTAAGACCTATTATTATATAAGTAAAAGTTATATTTACTATTAAAGGCGGTTAAAGGAGTAATTAGAGATTATTATAATAATCCTTTATTAGGATACCTAGGAGTATCTAAAACTTTAAAACTTATTTAAAGAATATATATTATACTAAACTTATAAGTATTAGTTAAATAATATATTAAGGAATATATATATTACTAGTAGAATAAGTCTATAAGATATACTAGGTATAGATAAATTTAGTTTATTAAAGTTCTAGATATACTATAAAAAGATATTATAATAGACTTTATTATTAAATTACTACTATTAATTAACCTAGTAACTAATAATAAGTATAACTTAATAATAGTTATTATAAATAAACTTACTAAGTATATAATTATAATACTATATAAAGAAACCTATAACGCTAGTTAACTTAGTTTTATCTTATTAGATAGACTTATTAGAGATTATAATATACTAGAGTTAATTACTTTAAATAGAGATAAGCTCTTTACTTTAAACTATTAAAAGACCTTAATTATATTAATTAAAACTAAATATACTAACTAGATAATAGAAGTATACCTTAGATACTATATTAATAAAAGATAAAATAATTAGATTATACTACTCCTAATAGTATAATTAATATATAATAATAAGAGATTAGATATTATAAAGCTATTACCGTTCTTTATAAACTATAAATAATATATAAATTTATTCTTAAATCCTAGGTAGGGACTAGATATTAAGAAAGCCTTAATATTAATATCTAATATAGAAACTCTATATAAAGATATATAATAAAAGATTAGCGAGGTTAATACTTTTATAAAGAAGTTAGTTAATAAGAAAAGAAAAAATAGACCTTAACTAAAGAAGGGGGATAAAGTATACCTCCTTATAAAAAATCTAAAAGGTATAAGACTAAGTAAAAAACTAGATTATATTAAAGTTAGACTATTTCTAGTTATCTAAGAAAAAGGACTAGTTAACTTTAAGTTATAACTTCTACCTAATACTAAAGTATACCTAGTATTTTATATCTTAATATTAGAACTAGTAGACCCTAATATACCTTTATAAGAAACCTTTTACTTCTAGATAGAAGAAGAGAATAAATTTAAAGTTAAAAAGATTCTATTATAAAAAGGTTAGAGCTACCTAATAAAATAGAAAGGATATAAGGACTTAGAAAATACCTAGGAACTAGTTATAAATCTTATAAACTATTAAGAGCTCCTCTAATAGTATTATTAAACCCGGATATACCCTAAGTAATCCACTTGAGAGCTCTAGGCGAGAGAGTCCTAGAACCCTTAAACTCTAAAAAAGTAGGATAAGTAATAAGCGCTTTCTTAACCTCGCTAGCCTTTTTAAGCTCCTCTAGATATTCTAGTTCCTTAATATTATTAAGACCCTTATTAAATATCTATTATTTATACTCTTTTAAGAAATACTTCTATTAATAAAGATATTTTAATTTTATTTATTTCTAATAAGTAATTTTACTACTCTAGTAAGTAGCTTTATTAGTAGCCTCCTACGCTACCTCTATCTCTATCTCTTTACGCTTAAGCTTCTTTATAACCTTATTAATACTAGAGAAGTAGACAACTAGTATAACGGGCTTATACTACTTCCCTAGCTAAATATATTCTATATACCTTTAAGAAAGGGAAGATACCTAATACTCCTTTTAAGACCTAGTATATTATAGATATAATACTATTATAATTACTCCCTTATAAGCTACTTAATCTAATAGTTTAATATAATATTATTATTATATTAATAATATAAATACTTATTAACCTTTAAGATAAAGGTTTAAGGAAGGAGGGGTAATATTACGCCCTTAGTACGCGAGCCTTAGTAGATATTATAAGTGCTTACTAAGTTAAATATACCTTAATATAATAAGTCGAGTAACCGCTTACCTAGTTATTCTAATTAATATAGGATAATTATAATAAGCTAGGCGATCGCGTAACTAGTTACTCTAATTAATAAAGAGCGAGTACTAGTAATTAGTACGAGTAAGGACTTTCCTATATTTATATAAATAGCATTACTTTCTATTTAAATAGGAGCTTTATACTTAACTTATATTATCTATTAGAATAATCTCCTAGATACTAAATATAATATTATACTTATACTAGACTAGTTTAGTATAAAGCCTGCTTATCCTATCCTTAATACTCCTCTCTACGAGATCTACTATAGACCCTATCTACCTCTAAGAGATACGGGTTATAACACTTAATAAGAGTACTATATATAAGTATATTAGTAAGGTTATTAGCTCCTTCTATACTTATATATTAAGGGTAAGATCCTAGGTAATAGATATTATAAATAGGTACCTCTTAGTAGAATACTATATTAGATATAAAGCTTAAAATAATTAAAGAGGTAGAGTATCCTACCTATATTTATAATTAATAGCTACCTCTTATACCTTATCTACTAAGGCTCTATTAAAGCTCCTATATTTAATAACTTTATTTACTCCTAGGTTCTCCCTTATTATAGCTATATTATTAATAGTAATCTACTATTAGTAATTATAGTTAATAATATAAGTATTTATTAGAACCTAGAGCTAGTTAATATAGTAGATAAGGCTAGAGTTAAGTTAGCTTATTTACCCTTATATTTATTAGATTTAAATCCTATTAAGATATTATTTACTATTCTAAAGGGCTAGATTAAGAAATATTAGGATATTACTATTATATATAAGGAAGATAGATAATATAAGTACTTTTTAGAGCTTATAATTAAGGCCTAGGTAGGGTAGGTAAACCCTAGTAACCTATTCTAAAAGTTAGGTATTATATAAAAAGGGATAGTATATAAAAGGTAGAGATTATAGGCTAATCTAGTACTATATACTCTATAAATATTATATAAAGGCTCGCTACTATTATAATAGTTAAGTATTTAAATAGTCTAATCTATTAGACTTAGTAGGACTAAGTAGTTAGTTATTATATATATTATTATAGTTATTAAACCTCTTACTATCTACGCCCTTATCCTACTTAATATTTATTAGGATATAGCTATATTAACGTCCTAATCTAGGTAGTAGAGTAACTTTACTAGGCGAGGAGGTCTAGTTAAATACTTATAGTAACGAGGTAAGGGCCTATTAGGAAGCCTAGCTATAGACTAATTATATAGTATAGTCCTATCTCTCTTATAACCCTATTAGACTTCTACTCTTATATTAGATTTATAGTAAGGCCTTTATTTATAAGCTTATTATATATATTATCTAGGTTAACTATCTTATTTATAGGTCTACTCCTTTTTATCTACTTAATAAACTTAGTAAGATTACCCTTAATAGGGCTACTCTAGATATCTATTAGAGGTACTAGTATAATAAAAGGTCTTAAAGTATAAGAGGCTCTTATTAGCGCTATTATAAACTATAATTAAAGGCTAAATAGCTCTTATACTTACTCCTTAAGCTCCTTTTATAACTCTAAGGTTTATATATTTTATAAGGTAGGTAGGAAGGTAGGTAGTAGGGTTAGTAGGAGCTAAATTAGTAGGGTGAAAGCTCTATTATAAGGAAGATATAATATAGGAGTAGGTTATTAGAATACTCCTCTAAAAGTATTATACTAATTATATAAGGGAGCTACCTAGGGGTAACTTTTAAATAGGAAAGGTAACCCTATCTATTACTCCTTTAATTACTCCTTCTCTTTTAATTTTATCTACTTTTTTATATATACCCTTATATCTCCTATAAGTATAACTAGAGTGGTCTACGTTATAATCCTTCTAGTATTATCTTATAATATAATACTAGCCTAGAGTATTACCTATTTTATTATAAAGAAGATATAATTTAAGTTATTATTAATCTAGTAGAATACTTTAAGTATAATATTATTTAAATACCTTTTATTAGTATATTTTTATATCAATAATATCTTTTTATATAACTTCTTAGTAGGGCTTTTATTCCTAATTTTATACTCTTATAAAAGAGCTTTTATAGGATTACTAGGATTAGGAGTTATAATATAACTATTAAGGCGAATAAGCTATTATTAAGTTATTAAAATTATTATAAAAATATTATTTATAAGCTAAGTATAAAATCTAAATATAATATTAATATTAAGGCTATTAAAACCTTTATTATAAAAGTCTTAGATCTCTTACTTTATACTTTACTACTAGTAAGGATCTAGGATATTAATTATATATTAATATATCTTAGATAACTTACTATAACTCATAATTACTTTAATTAATACTAGATAAACTTTAATAAGATAACTAAGTAAGAGTATCTATATAAGATATTCTTATTTAAACCTTTATACTTTAAAAGAAGGTTAATTATAACTTAGGTCTTATATATAAGATTACTCCCTAGTTATATTTTTTAGAGTATCTTTTTTAAAGATTAATTTTAAGTATATCTTAAACCTTACTAGCTTAGGCTCCTTAATTTCTATAACTTATAAGGGTAATAAGGAATTATTTATAATAGTAACTTATAAGGGATATATAGAATTATCTATAATAGTAACTTAAGAGAGAGAAATAGCCCTAGCTTTTTTAGTTATAATAGTAGTATAAATAGTAGTAATATAATTTCTAATCTTAATTAGATTATACTTAAAATTAAGGTTTTTACCCTTATTAAGTCTAAGACCTAATATATTATTAATTATAAAAATAATAGTATTATTTAAAGCTAGAGTCTATAAGTTACCTACTCTTATAAAAAGATTACTAGCCTTATTCTTAAACTTATATTACTAAGTAGCCTAGTTAGGATACTAGGAGTTAAATAGATAATCTTATATAGATTCTACCTTATTTCTCCTCCTATCCTCTAGTAAATAATAGCTAAGTAATTATAACTAGATAAAGGGCGTAGAGTATCTAGAGGGTAACTTAAAGGATATTAGTAGTATTTATCTTAGAGTATTTATAACTTATTACTTTAGGTTTAATACCTATTCTAGGGTTAGCTAGAAGTTCTAACTTAAAGGTAGAAGAGAAGGATGAGGAGGTAGAGGTATACTTAATTATAGTATATTAAGAGGTAGAGGTAGACTTAATAGGAGCAAGTTAAGAAGAAGGGATATATTATAAGACCTTATTAATAATTTAAGCCTATTAAGTTATAGATAATATATTTATAATTAAGCTTAGGGCTTTATAAGAAGTCTAAGTAATAGTAATCTTACTTTAGAAGTACCTTTTAGAGTACCTCTACTAGTATATATTAGGTATAATATTAGGCCTTAGAATAATACTCTTAGTCTTAGTTATAATATCCTTAAGCTTATTACTAGAGGTATGCTTCTAGGTACCTCTCCCCTAAAGTTAAGGCTTACTTATTAACTATAATTTAGGCTATAAACTAGGCTTATAATAGGCTTCTATCTACTTAGATTTAAGTAGCTACTTACTACGCTAGGGAGTTATAGTAAGTATATTAGAAGTAGTAGTAGTAGTAAACTCTATAAGGATAAGATACGGGGTAGTAGAAGACTATATAAGTAGTAACTAGGCCGGTTAATTATATTATTATAAAGCTATTATATAGATAGTATATTACCGCGTGTTATTAGGACTTAGTTACCTAGTAGGAATAATAATAGTATAGTAGTAGTAATAGTAGGATAGTAGGACTATAAGCTAGGATTAAAATACTAAGGATTAGATATATAAGATAATTTATAGCTTTATTTAGATGTTAAATAAGAGTTATATAGCCTATAAACGCGACCGCATGTCGTTAAGGCTTTGCCACCTAATTTTAGTAGGGGACGTTCGACGATTTACGGGCCACTAGCGTCAAATCAATGGCTTTACAAACTGCTGTAAAGCTACCGCTTCGAAATTCCATCGTTCCCCCGCTATCACACGCCGCCACCTGTCTCGGCGATGTTTCCTTTTTGGTACTGTTGTTGTCTACCCCGCAAACACCAAATCCGTGAAATCTTTAGAAGATAGCGTGACGGGGCATCCTCGGTAGAGTACGGTTACCCCGCTTTTCGGGCGATCTGTCGGATTCACTCCCGCACCTTCCGTCTTGGGAGATATGGAACGTCAAGCTCACTTATTACTGAGCTACACCACGTCGGATGATATGCTGAGCCTCCAATACCAGTGCGGTACATCAAAACATCGTACACTGGCTAGCATCCAATTCTGCTAGCGATGAGCTAAGCGCAAAGTATTGAAGATCGATTCGACCGGGCTCTAGAGCTAAGCCCATCGAGGACAAGAGACCGCTTCTCCCATGGAAGGGACAACTTTGACCACCGACACATCGCTCTCCTGCCAGCAGTAACTACCGACGAAATGACCGCAGCCCTTGTGTCTCCTCCGGCTCAGCCAAACTACGCTCTGCCCTCGATATCATCCTCTTTCTCACCTCGGTCCACTGACGATGGACCTATATTGCATTGCACCCATTTTAAAAAATACTTAGCTGGTTGTACCCTTTCCTAGGTCTCTTCAATTCCTCTGCTTAGATTCTAATCGAGTGGTGTCGGCTGGAGTGATTGGGCGCCGACGGTCTCTGACTCTTGATAACCACCTTTCCACTCGAAGACTTCATTACACCAATTGAAAAGGGCCCATCAACAGCAACATGGTCTCCTCTGATATGTCAACACCACCTGAGGTGGACGAGAAGGCCATTGGTACAAGCAGTCATATTCACAATGTCCAAACCAAAGAGCGGATCCCTGGCCATCCGGGCTACTACGAGGAGGGTGGGCTGCGCACTTACGGTGATGATATGGATCATGACCACGAGCCTCCGGTACAGTACCGACTCCCGTCCACATGCAGTGCCTGGAGCTGATATAGAAGCAGATGACTTTCAGGCGCATCATGTCTCTCATCGCTATGGCTTTCCTCTGGACCGGCTCCCAAATCCCGCTGTACCTATTCGGGGGCATTCCACCCTTGATATACCGAGAAATTGGTGGTACAGATAGGTGGACATGGTTCGTGCTCGGTAACTTGCTCGCGCTTGCCGCTGTCTGCCCATTCGTTGGTTCCATGTCGGATCTCATGGGCCGTCGCTACGTGGCTATCCTTGGGGCTTCCTTGATTATCTTGGGGATGATTGTGGCCTCGACTGCGCACAGCATGAACATCTTCATTGGTGAGCGGAGACAATCTTCCTGGGTCAGAGAATCTCTGCTAAACATTGTTCGCAGCTGGTATGGCCATTGCAGGAGCAGGCGCTGGCATCAATGAACTGACTGCCCTTGCTGTCACTTCGGAGCTTGCCCCGACGAGAAAGCGAGGCCAGTATGTGGCTATCTTGGTCTTCACTATCATACCATTCTGCCCTTCCGTCCTCTGGGCCCAACTGATTGCTGCCCATGGCGGCTGGAGATATTGCGGTTTACTCTGTGGAATCTGGGCTGCTGTGGGGTTGATATTGACGATCGTCTTCTACTTTCCACCACCCAGAGTAAATTCGAAGGGCTTGACAAAGATGGAGGTCTTCAAACAGATAGACTTCGTTGGTGGCTTCCTCAGCATCTCGGGAATGCTGATCTTCATGGCTGGGCTGCAATGGGGTGGATATCAGGTACGTTAAGGTCCTCAAGCAGGGTGGTTTGGTATTGAGATCCATCACAGTACAGCTGGAGGACTGCTCACGTCCTGGCACCCCTCTTCATCGGCTTCTTCCTGCTTGTCGCCTTCGCCATTTGGGAAGCCAAGTTCGCCAAATACCCGATGTTCCCAGCTCGCCTCAAGCAGTCACCCCGCATCCTCGCCTTGACTCTCGTCATCACCTTCATCTCCGGAGCCAACTTTTTCTCCGTGCTGCTCTTCTGGCCCACGCAAGCATTCAACGTGTATGGTCAAGACCCAGTTGGTGTGGGCATCCGAGGATTACCAATTGGCTTCAGCATCTTGGGAGGTGCAGTGATAGTGCTTTGGCTTCTCAGTCTTCTACGAGGTCATAATCGGGAGCTGATGATTGTAAGCTCGATCGTAATGACTGCTGGTACGTAGCTCTCCCGCTCACCTACAATCTTCCGTCCACCGACTCATGATCAACAGGAGTCGGCGCTCTCGCCTCGTTGAAAGTAGATACGCTTTACCGCGCCTGGGGACTGCTCGTCCTCGGTGGCCTCGGCATTGGAGGCATCGTTGTCCCCGCCTCCATCATCACCACAATCATCTGTCCCGACGACCTCATAGCCACCGTCAGCGCGCTCACGCTCGCAATTCGTGTGATTGGTGGCTCTATCGGCTACACAACCTACTACAACGTATTCGTCAACAAATTCGTGCCCAACGCGATCCACTACATAGGTGGCGCTATGGTGCTCGAACTCGGCATCAAATCTCCCGTCGCCATCAAAGAAGCGATTGCCCTCACTGGTGCGTCTCTACTGGAGGAACTCAAGATGATCCCTGGTATCGCGGGCAATGAGACGGCTCACGCGATCGTGGTTAAGGCGGGACAGATCGCGTTTGCTGAGAGCTATCGCTGGGTGTATTTGGTCAGTATTGCCTTTGGAGGCGTGTCGATCATCGCGGCGTGCTTTTTGGGGAATATCGACAAGTACATGGACGATCATGTTGCCGTCGTTATGTAGGTATTGTTCTGTATATACTCCGCATGGTATCCATAATCAGAGAGCCCTGAAAAGCTTCGACGAAGAACGTACTGTCGGTCAGCTAAAACATGAGTTCGTGTGGTGATGTTGGGATGTTTTGATTGAAGGTGGACTTTTGACCGACCACATCCACCTCCCAAGCCGGTGGTTGGGTTTTGGAATTTGTTGTTGACTATGGGTTACGGATTGTGGACTGTGAACCGCGGACTAGTCCATTTTCCTTTCGGAGATTGTTGGAATTATTCGGCACATCGATAGGACGGAAAATAAAGATATCGGCCCTCCAAACAGCTTATATCCACGATCTGGAAAGACGTGAGAGATCTTAGACGTTGGAAACCTGCAGCTCTGCGGCTGTACAACATAGCTGCCATCGTATGTCCTGGTCACCTACCACGTTGATACAAACTTTCGACACGATTTTTGCGGATAGTCTAAAGTCTCTTCTATGTATAGTAGATTTAGCTTCGAGCGTCGAGCGTCTTGCGGCGAGCGTCTTGCGGCGAGCGTATATAGTATAAAGTGGCTGTGGTATTAATGCTAAAGAGTAGGCGGACTTAAGATCAAGGCAAGACTCCTATTTACCTGTCACCTTTCCTAAGATCTTGTGTACTGGATTTATGGAATGGATCTGTGCGGTATGTATGTAAGCGTCTCTCTCGAGTACTTTAGGATAGGCACCGACGGTGTAGAGGTGTTGTGGTTGATGCTTAGAATAGCGTGGGCGAGTCAAAGCACTGTACACTGTTGCAGCGACTTGGTAGAGCGTCCACGGTATACAAAGACTTTTGCCGGCTATGTGCTAAGAAGAAGCCTAAACACGGATAATACATATTATATAATAATCCGAGTCGAGATTTACGCTTAGTTAAAGCTATAGACTGTTACAATCTGTAGTGGTTATACCGCGCAAAGATTCTTGCTTTGCTTGATAAGTACCTTAGGGTTAATAGTAAGTACTTGAGGCCTCCATTCTAAAAAGGGGTTGGAGTTGTGTAGAATAGTGCGTAGGATATAAGGAGGTGAATTTATTCAACTGGTTTGTTGTAGGGTAGAGAGGGGTTAAGAGATAGGTATAGAGATGGGGATTAAGGTATTGAGTTCTCATGGGGAAAGAATGTGAATGTGAATATTATGTCAAACTCCAAGCCCTTCCTTTCCTTTTTTTTCCTTTTTTTTCCCTTTCCGTACACTCATCCTCATCCTCAACCTCAACCTCAACCCATCAGCACTCCACTTCACTCATCCCAACCACCTCATTACCTCATACCACAGCCAAGCCAACAACAAGAAAATCAACATACCACCATCTCCTCTCTTCTTCGTCTCCGTCAAAACATCATGCCACCACTCTCCCACACTCTCCAGCTCCAATGTCATTCTCACACACCTTTCGCCCCTTGTAGCCGTTCACGCCGCTCCTACTAGTGTTAATGTTAAGTTTTTAGCATGAAAGCTGTCGCAAAGCTCGAGAGAACGGGGGTACGGCATGAATTGCACGTTTGTAGCGCTCATGAAGGGGTGTGGATAGGTGCTTGGTGCTTGGTGTAATTGGTTTTCGGTAATGGGACCGTCACGTTGATGCTATCAGGAGTGCTCGTGCTACCACCAGGGCGGCCCATGGCGCGGCTGTGACGTTGCGAGAGGCGCTGCGGCGGGAGCTCCTGTAGGGGGTCCTCCTATGGACGGCGCACCCATTCCAACCACGTCAGCTGCGGTTCCACCGACGCCGCCCGCTTGAGCTGCGGATTGGTCACTTCTTGTGGCGAGTCGGAGGGCAGCGCGAAGTGAGAAACAGGCGGATGGGCATGACATGTGGATTTTGTCAGATGGGGGAGGCCTTTGAGATGTAAATTGAACTCTTGTCATTTGTGTTTATTGTATGGGAATAACCCTGAACTCATTTCGGCCTCCACGTGCATGTAAGTTTCCAACTGGGTTGTGAAAGATCGATGAGACTCTCTGAAACTGTTGGTGCTGCGTCTTCTCTGTGGATGTCGCCCCAGACGCATTAACTTCGTGGACGAGGTATTCGGAACGTAATCGGAAAAGGGGACACTTCATATCCTATTCAGCCTCTAGGAAATGCTCATCGTACCCCTGAGCCACGATATTATCGTTGACAGGCCTACCCTCCTCTCCGGTGTCCCAAGACCTCCACCACTGCTCCCACACTTCCCTACTGCGAGCTTCCCACTCCGCACTCTCAGCCATGATTCGTTCAAGCACAGCCCGACGCTCTTCCGCAGCCGCGGCTGTTTCGCCACGCTGCCCCTCCCGGAACCAGAAACCGATGTTGGGCGAAGTGACCGGACCGCTGGGTGCGAAAGATGAGGATGAGCCTGAACTGGCACCAGAACCCTGCCGCATCTCCTCGAGCTCTTCCAAGCTTTTTTCAGCTTGGAATTGGCGTTGGTATGGCAGAAATTCCTCGATAATGTCATTGTTGAGACGGGAGCGGCAGAATGGGCAGCGACAGCCGTTGTACGCATCGAGGGAGATTTCGTGCTTGACGTGCGCTGTCCAGCATTTACGACAGATCACGGTCCTATGGTTAGGGCATTTGGTGTCATAGCTGTGGGATTCGGAGCAGATTCTGCAATTTTCTTGTGGAGACTGGCCTTCATTGGTAGCAGAAGTATCGTTGTCTTGAGCCTGAGCACTTGTCCCCTTGCCAGATTCGTCGTCATCTAGGTTCTGAATTTCCGTCGTTTCAATTCGAGGGCTCGCTCGCACGACCAAATCCTGGGCCTTACCGCAGCATTTCTTGTACTTGTGCTTACTACCACACGGGCAAGGTTTGTTCCTGGGAATAGGCTTGCCGTCTGCCGTAACCAAATAGGGTATAACTTCAGATGATTCCACGGCAGCTTCCTGGTCGTCTCGCGGAGGACGTTTGCTTTCGTCGAAGGATGACATGACTGATATTTCGCGTTGAAGACGAATGACGATACTGAAACAGGATTGACGGCTTCGAATGACTGTTGAAATTCTTACAAAGGTGTGGAGAAAGTAATGGCCATCCATATTGCGTGAAAATGTGCATATATAATACAGAGTAACAAAGAACGAGAAATAGAATGGTAGAGACATAGGCGGTATTGCGCAGTGGACAAACGAACTGAGCAACAATCAACAGATACTTGCATGGAAGCAGGCGATCAAACATTGACTCTCGTTCATAGCCTTTGATGCGTCCCAAGCTCTTCTGCGTTTCTCTTCACAAGCGATCAGGCAAGCAAACAAGCTTTCAGGAGCAGAGCTAGAAAAGGGCTTCAGTTTTTCATCTGCAATTGAAAAATGCATCTTCTTTGATAGATGGTGCTAGGTAGAAGACCGTAATATCGACTCAAGATATGGTAAGTGTTCGAGGAAAGAGGAGCTTTTTACTTCGTGTTCTCTATAGCATCCACCATAAAAGCGCCGCCCAACCTGCAACACTGTCAGCTGAACCTTTGTCTGCTTGGCAAGGCAACATACAGAATTGCTGGCTCGTGAAGGCTTCGGTGTTCGTAGCTATGGCACATCTCAGCAAATGTTGCCCAAGTAGCGAATGAACTCTACCTTAAAGTCCCTACACCACCAGCTTCCGAATATCAGCATGAGATACTAGCCTGATTAGGGAGTATAGCGTACCTTCCAGCAGTAGGGCTACACCATCTGTCAGTTCTCGCCCAATCCACCGCATTGAAAAAGCTCGCAATATGTGACCGTGAGCGACTAGGACCACGTCACTAATGGGCGCCTCGTCTTTTGGCTTTCCAATGGCACTGTTGTGAAATCGTGTCCGGATATCCATGATGAGCCTATCGAGTCTTTTCGTGACGTCCATAGGCGACCTGGGTCCCAATGTGAGCATCCACAGCTTCCCAGCAATAGTGGCAGCGTCAGTGACTCACTCCCCGCCAGGGCATCCATGTCTCCAGATATCCCATTTCTCCAACCCCTGCTCTTTCCGCTTCTTCGTTATCTCTTCAGTTGTGATCCCCTCATACTCTCCATAGTCCCACTCCCGAATGTCCTCCGCGATCTGTACTTTTGCATCTGTCCGTATGTCCAGAGCTTGGTTGCGAGAATCCTGCCACGGAAGCTTATCGCGGCAGCCGATGTCGAGGAGTTCGAGGGTGTGCTGGGCTCTATGACGTGGTGATACATAACTGGGGCAAGGCCCAAATATCAATACAACTGTCCTGAATTGAATGCAACCTAGATCAGGGAATCATTGGTCTCGGTAAGGAAGGAGCGTACATATGTGCGACTTTGGACGGCACGATTAGCCTGTCACCACCAACAAGAGCTTTTCCAGTTGCTCGAATGCGTTTCTCGCCATTGGCAGTCAACGGTATGTCGGAAGTGCCTGTATGCCGCCCATTGAGCGACCATTCAGTCTCTCCGTGGCGGATGATGAAAGCTCGTGGGGTGGTCATTGCTGGTAACAATGGGATGTGGACAGGAGTCGAGGGATAGATGGCACCCTGTATACTCAATGCGTTGAGGAAGTACACAGCCTGGCCATTTATCGCTCAACGCAGGGGAATCTCGGTCATGGTTGCGCAAGATGTGAAGATGGGCTAAGAGTAAACGTTATCATCCATCACGTTTACTACGGCTGGATAGCAGACGTGATAAGCGCGAGGCTATCTCATTTTTCTGTAAACCCTTCGTGTGGTCACGTACGTAGCCGTATCGAATGTGAAGATAATTAGTATCAGTAATCGATAGTGAAGTGCTTCAGCCAAGCAGTGCTGAGATCTACGCATACGTAATGTAGAGTACCGTCTGATAGTTCTACGAGCTAAGCCCTGATTGGTCTTAGCGTAACAGTGGAGTTTGATGTCGTCTTTTACTACAACATATATTATATAGTGTGAAGAGTATTGCGACCGAGAAAAGTGATCACAAAGATAATGACAGCCACTGATCATCAGTCAAACTCCATTACATCGAAGAAAGGCATAGTGATAGCGTTGAAATATCTCCGAGCATGTCACGTATCCAACGTTACGATAATGCGTGTGTGACCGACGCGATAAATCCGTCAACACACGGACATCATCATGGCCCTATCTTGAATCCCAATCCAGGTTGGGAGCCAGCTCGTCAAGCTGCAGCGCGCGCAGCGAATGAAAAACTACCCGCCATCCTTGTCACTGATGTGTCCGGCAAGAACTCTCCTCCAGTACCCGGCGCTCCGCTCTCCACCATCAACTCCGGCGTCTGTGACATTGTTGTTGACAGTACCAACATTATGTGCGGCTCCGTCTTCCAGGTAGGCAATCAGCAGCAGGTCTCCCTCCGTCGTCACTGTCGTCAGCAGCATCCCGGTGCACTCATCAACCCCACCACGGGCAATGTCACAATACCGGCAAAAATCGCTGGCACAAACGCGCTCAGGCTGTGGGTCCGCTCCGGCGGATGGCGAGATGCTCATTATGTTCATGAGCCTGGAGTGGGGCCCGTAGGTGGATGGATCGACACGTTTGCAACTGAGATGGAGACCCTTGCTGCCAATGATGCCACTTTTGCGTATCTGTATGGCACTCATTTTCATCGTGAGGTCAGCCGTGATCCACGCAAGCGTCATAGAACCGCCGGAGAGGTCGAAGATATTTGTCGTGCATCACGGCCTAAAGATTGGGACTTCCTGTAACGGCGGCATGTCCAAAAAAGCTTCTTGCATGGTCAGCATAACCATTTCTCTTGAGTCAAACCTACTTTAAGTGATAATCATAGCGAGCGATAACATCGTCGCTTACGCTACGCTATCGATCTCTCTATGGCCCTGTTATCGGCGTCAAATAGAGCAGATTGAAGTTGTCGGCACATTCCCTACAAGATCGAAATCTTAGCAGCCTTGTGGCTCGACTCCACTTGTCCTCGACCTGAGTTATTCCAGCACTTGTGGAAAGCTCAACCACCCACGGTCTTGGAATCAAAAGTCTGCAAATCCAGAGCTTGGGCACGAGTGGTCCAGAAAACCTGCCGAGTACGTATTCCTCGGAGACGGTACTCTCACAGAACTTGTTCTAGAGGTGTTTGCCGATGACTGACCTCTGGTCTAGGAAACATTTACTACGGACACAAGACATGAAGGTTCCTCTAATGACTTCAATGAGTATGCCACGCGGGGGAAATTTCCACAAATGCTTCTGATAATTCGAATCTGGGATCCTGAGCTCTTGAATTAGGTTAAGGCTGGGGGTTCAAACTTTTGTCGGAGAAGTAGATCGATCAGTCTTCAGGAGCGTTGCTCCGTAGGCAGAACAACAACCACTACCAAGAAACGAAATCAATCTATTCATCCTAGCTTCCCTGGATCAAGTCTTCCATGAATGGAGATACCCATACTAGCCTTACAAGCCCTGTAACGAAAACGTAAATCCCGCAATTATACAGCCCAAAAACATCATAAATCACCTGGTCATAATCAGACCAACAAAGAGGGGTTTCCCAACCTCAGGGGACAGCTCACATTTCTCCCAAGTGTACCCACCAAGCAAGACCATCCCACTCACTCCCAAAACGTCCTAGAAGGCCAAATCATATGGAAGCGTCAACGTATGTATTACCACATACCGTGCCATACACGTAAAGGATCTCCCAGATCCGTGAACCCCCAAACACTTCGCTCCGTGCGCAGACCTTGAGACGTAGAATTAAATTCGGAAGATATAACATGAGGGAAAGATGAGTTACGGCAAGATTTATCATATCCTCCCTCTATTCCATCTCATCCAGCCTTCCACTTCCACGAGACGGGAGTATCGGAGCGTTATAGGGTCAAGGTCATCTAACTATCTCATCTACCTACTACGATCTTGGTCCAGCGCTACGGCGCGAAGGTGACGTAGGTTTAAGATCTGTCAGAGAAGAATATAACTATCTCTTATAATCCCAATAATAAATGCCTCAGCGACGATTAATCTGCGGTCGTCGTACATACCCAATTTGTGTCTGAAATGCCATAGATACTGAACCTATATGTTGTGCAGCGTGTTTCATCTCTACTTTTGATCTTTCGTGACTGGTGCGATAGAATTGATTGACCGAGATGATTATATTGTTGGAAAGATTCAATACGACGAGACTTTGAATGGTATAGCATGTTTGGGTCTAGGACGAAGCGGGCTCGAATCTGTGTTAGGTTGTTGGCGCTATGTGAAGGGTTTCGCGAGAATGAAAGGGGTGGCGTAATCTAATTTTGTGATTTTGTAAGGCTGGTGGATGGGGATGGGGCCTTTGGGGTTGAATCTTTGATAGAGGATTGGGGGTTGACTTGAGGCAGTGCTTGGTATGATGTTACTTGATGCGTGTTCTTCAATTAAAGCAGTAGAGAAACGAATTCATGGCGAGATATGTTGGGAAAGTGTACTAGAAGCTTAATCATAAGGAGGGGGCATCTCCTTTGGAGCTGAATGATAGATTGAGTAGAGATTTGATACTGTTTGACGAATGTGATGATATATGGTTGATGATTGCTATCCGTCCCGGTCCTCGAATCCCTAGGAGTTCCCAAATGGTCACATGGAGTCAGCTAGTATAGCTACTTGAGTACCTTATGAGGTCCGAGCGATAAGCGCGTATTCGCAATAGACCATACCGACTGACGCATCAGCAGATCTAACGTACAGTTCCTTGATGACTGTGATATACGCAGTCTTCTCGTAGCTGTAATGTTAAGTACCAAGACCTATGTTTTGGTGGCTAGGAGCTAAGAACTAACAACTCTGAATCTCCTCAGTCTTCGCTACATTGTTTTCGGTGATCATCACCCCACCTAAAGCGAAACGGAGATCCGTATTACCTCATCCAAACTCATGCTCTTCGGGTCTCTAGTCACTCTTGTAGTCTGTTAAGATCCGGCTTATGGTGGTGGCGCAGGTCTTCAACCTGCATTGGATTGATAGCGCTTGGTGGGATATTTCGTCCTGTACCTTTCAAGCAAGAGAAATTGTGTTTCAAAAAATGTATGATGTGCTGACTTTGCACGATGGCGTCCGGTAAACATCTAGCACTGCCTATACGCTCCGAACTCGTCTAGAAAACCTCGTTCGTATGACCAGGCTTCGAAAGGAGCTTAAGGTCTACTTCGGTATTACTTGCCCATCGCCTCCTGCGGGTGATAAGACGACAGTAAAGTAGAAGCAGTTGGTGAAGAAAGTACCCCCTTGTTTCCTATCAAACATTTGAGTCTTCTCTTGAGTAGAATAGGGTGACTTTCGCTTACCAACTTGTATCGGTCGATGATCTCAACCTATCCGTATCGCAGTAATCGATAGTCTATTCACAAATAAGCAAACATTACACTGAGGCATATGAGAATTGGACGTACCTGGCCTAGAAATTGTCGGCATTGGGCATGCACAGAGCTTTCAGTTTCTGAAGCTGATGTCAAATTTGGAATCAGATACCCGTTCATTTCGGACTTACTCGCGGCGAAATTATACAGATCGAGTTCCCCCGGACATTTCATAGCTCCATTCTTGTTGTCGACATCTGCTTGCATCCGTATCATGATTTTCCCACTGCCACCCTTAGGACTATAAGTCCGCACAACGAGCGGGACGGCAGTGAGAGAGCGGTCATCCTTCGGGTGAATCCCTGCGGCACCCACAACTCTCTTTTTTTTGATCTGCTCGTCGCAAAACTGACCGATCGCATCTAAGCCGTCAACTCTGCTAAAGGAGTCTCCAAATTGATAGAAGCCGCCATTGTAATAGGGGTTGTCGGTGTAGGGACCGCAGCTCATGAAAGCCGTTGGGTGAGCTGGATCCGCGTTGTTGATGGGCATAACCGGCAGAGGAGCCGTGCTTGTACTTGGGGATTTCTTGGTGTTGGGGTTGCGCAGGGGGACGAACGTCGGCGGTGGTTGGATCACGGAAGGGGTGGCTAGCTTTGCAGCTTGGATAGAAGCGGCCGTGCAGGATGCGATTGCGGAAAATGGATCAGAAGAGGATACTTTGCTACTACTTGGGAGACTGATCGATAGAGAGGGTGGTGTTTGCGTTTTTGGGTTCTTCTCCTTGTCATCTTTCTTGGTTGGTTTGCCGTCGTCCCCAATCGATAGAGTTGGCAGGCCTTCAGGCGGAGGTAAAGGCGCACCTACGAGGAATGGTATCGGTACGAGAGGGACAAGGAAAAGGGCGTTGAAACCTGAGCTGCAAGCTGGAGGACTGGAGGTTATCCCAGAAGGCATAGACTGCGTGCTAGTTGGACAAGATTTGCAGGCCTTAGCTGTTTCCGAAGGACCACAGAACCAAACAGGGACTGCCGTAGCTGCACCATTAACAGTCTGGGTCACAACGCTGTTTGCTGTCAAACCTGAGAAAGAGGAGTAAACGGTTTTCAGTGATGCATCCAGAGAGGCAGGCGACGTAATCGTTGAAACCTGGCTTGTAGGACCGGGATTCACCTTTGTCCCTTCGGCGGCCCTCACACCAAGACACGAAGCCAAAGGAAGAAAAAGCAGGCTGGACAAAAGATAAAGGATTGAAGCGCCGGAGTACCATATGGGAGACATTGTACTTGATTCCGTTCCTTCCACTTTTGAGAGGTATGATGGAAATGTTGTGTAGAGTTCTCAATGAAGGAATCATTGTATATAAATGTCTAGGAAGGCGTAGCAGTTCCTATACTCGGGGGCCTTGAATCTGAAACGTTTTTCCACCACGGTCGCTCCTTTGATACGTTGGTGATTCCCATCTCGCTCAATGACATGAGATGCCGTCATTCGCAGACAAATGGAGGATCCTGGTATAAGTGAGTGTAGGCTGAGTGCTTCGGAAGGCGTAGTATGGGAGAGATCAAGAATTCCTGATGCTGTGCTCCAATGTGAGAACATCAAGACACGTCATGAAACTGGGATAATTCTCAGGCCTCCAGGTTCAGTATCCGCCATGTAGATATGATGACTATGAGGATCGCAATGAGAATCCTTCGAGAACGCTGCGCTTGCTGGACCTTTGTCCAATACAAGGCCACCAACGACCCAGCCGCCGGCGTGCCGCAAGACTCAGCCCAGCTGGGCGTTTCACAAATGACACAATGCACTTAGCCGCCTCCTGTCCAACATTTCCAGACTAGGTGGTTCGTCAGCAGGAGCCCAGATGTCAGAATCATGATAGCATGGACCATGCGAAGCTCCTGTGCAGCTGCGGATAGCTTATGTTTCGTTCCGCGGCGCTGTTGTTTCGGAACGCCGCTTGGTTAATCGTCTGATGCATTCATTGGAGTGATGTATGTTACCTTTTCCTCGAAGGATCAAACTTCGACTCCAATCCCTATCAAAGGTATGAGCTATGCCTCGTCCTCGCCAGGCTTAGCAATGTTGGATTCAAGGAAGCGTGTATGTGATGTTTTGCGAGCAAGGCTCATACACTCGAGCTAGCACTTCAATTTTTTTCTGAACAGATGTTGCACGAGTCCAATGAAAACCCAGTGTCGAAAACACCTGTCCCTTTCAATTCAGGTCGAGTCATATCTGTTACTGCGGTTTGATCATTGTAGGATCGTAGGTTGTACGGCAAAATCTCAAACACTACAGGGGGAGAATGATTCTTCCATATAATGCCACAATTCCAGTACAATAGAAAAGATTCAAGTCTTGCGTGTATCATGAGCATGCATTTCATTATCTTCGTGTCCGTAATCGGTCTGCCACTGGTTGCTTCATTGCCATATGATGAGGTCTCTTTGCGTCCACGAGCCGCGGAATCTATTATAGATATATTATCAGTGGGTAAGCTGGGCGGCGGTTTTAGTCAATCTTTGAGCACATCCGCGACTCTCGAGGTCTCGCAAGCTATCAAGAGAGCGCCGTCGGGCTTGGATACCGAACCCCCACCAGGTACACAATTTCAGAACATCCGAGACAATCTATGGGATGAATATAAAAGGTGATCCTTCATACCTAGTTAGATTAAGTAGCCAGCGCTGATATAGGGAAACAGAGACAGAGTCATAAAAGCCTGGAAAGCAGCCAGAGAATTAGCAACTCACGCAAAGCAGTCATTAGCCGCCATCGCTCCCGGTAGTGAGGAGTACCAAAGAGCTACATAACTGATTCCGCAATGTTCGCCGACCAAAAAAGGAACAGCCGACTTCAACAACTGTCTACGCCACTTCATTGCGGGCAAGAATCTAGCATATACGCAGCTCTTTGGCGCGAACCCCGAAATGTTACCCACCAGTGAGTTCTCTCCCACCAGAAGGGGATGGAAGTTGCCTTCTTATGCTGCATAGTCATCCAGAATTTCCAGAAAATTCTCGATAACGTCGAAGACTTAAATGCACCGAATCGCCAAGGACATGATCTCTACCTGACGGCGAGCTCGAAAATGATCAACAGTGCCACCAAAGAGGATGAATGTGCAGGTGGAGCCTATGGTACTTATCTATGTCAATTCCTTGTCCCTCGAACTTCGGCTTACACATTTGCTCTCAGCCTTTGTCATGGAAGCATCAGTAGTTCAGATTTTCAAAGATGTTGGAGGCGTTCGACCACCAGACAGGGCTTATGTACTGAACTTTTGTGATCCATTCTTTAATATGGAACGTATGGAAAATCAGCTTGAGACATTGCAGGCGTCGAGCAATCTTCCTCAAGATCGACGACATATATGCGACTTGGACCACCTCGACTCCACGGCCCGGGTCATGCTTCATGAGTGGACACAGAAAGTTATCTCGGGAAGCAGTCCTATAAATTAACGCTAACGATTCTCAGCTTTCCGTGGACGCTCGATACCAACCGCGTTCAAGGCACTAAGAGTGTGCCTCCTGATATAACTCATTTCGAATCAGTAAGTAGCCGTGCTACCCAAGGCCATCTTATAAACGGCAGGATCACAAATCAGCAAATGCACACTATCAGCTTCAGCTCCAAAAACGCAGACACATATGCCTGGATGGGGGTATGTTCTCACCTGACTATACTTAATTAAAGAATGATTCATATGTGCAGATTTACAATTACTTCAACAATCTCGATAAATGTCAAGGCATTCAATATACTGGTCCTTTCAAAGATCCAGCAGGCTGCACGGATGTATGGCCAAACCGCGTCGACAAGTGGGTGAACAACAGGTGGTCCAATTATCCGACTGGTAAGTGACAAAAGATGAAGATAAGGATAAAGCTGACGAGGACTTGATTATTCAGGTAATGATTAGATCAAGACCCACATCTCAAGTACCTATCTGTCTCTGTTGATGCGTGGCGAGAAGGAATGGTTGCCTTGGTATGACCGAATGGGGCTTGTTTGGTCAAAGCTGGCGTAGGCATATCAATCGGGGGCCGTGGCGTTCTTTTCACATATCATTAGCTACTGTAATAATTGGTGTTCGCTCTGCAGTAGAACGTTTTAGTCGCTTCCCGCTCCAAGGTAAGCAGCACCTTAGGTTCCAATGCCTGTCGCAATCGATGATGGGAGTCCGCTATTCTGCCAAGGTCATCTATTCTTGTAGCGTGTGCGCATCTGTCTTGTACACTACCACCAACCCCACGGATAACAACTTTGTTTAATGCTGGCCATGGACCATGGATCAACACGGGTGCGATAAATGTTATATATCTTTCGTCCATTGGCCGTATCATTTGAAGCGGCATCCGGCCCCTCCCTGTACCACAGCCACCTTGATTGTGTAGTTGAGGCGAGATCCCTTGCTCAAATTCGAATGTCCGTAGCGTGTCCCTCACAGAATTTATAAAAGCGGCCCATTGCTTGTATCTGATTTCATCCAGAGTGGCAGACCAAAAATAGTGTGACATGTAATCATCACCCAAGCTGCGTAACGCAAGATGTCTCAGAGACGTACATTTGCCTGTCAAATTACGCAGGTGGTCGCGCATCGGCCCGGGATGTCTAACTTTCGGGGTTTTGTTAGGGTACATCGTTTCCCTTAAAACTGACAGATCTTCGTTACCTGCAAGATTTTTACCCTTGCGCAGCTGACCAAGATCTTGCAAGTTGTTCAGTTCCAATGTTGTTATCAATGCAGGGTCTCTAGATTGTAGAATTGAAGTTGCCAAAGCGAATGACATTGGACCCCCGAGGCTAATTATTGTGGCCGAAAAGAACAACGGAGGGGGAGTGTGAAACTCGTGCCACATGGCGAGGGAGCAAAAGTCCAGTATCTCGATATTCCTCATAGCCTTGAAACACTTCCAGAGTGGCCCCTCTTTCACCTCCACACCGCCATTAGAGTTGTCCACTAAGTTGAAGAACGTCCAAGTCAAAGACTTGATCTGTGGAGCGTACTCTGGGTGTACTAAGATGGTATGCATGAAGCTTAGTTGTCGTCGAATGATCTGGACTACCCTCCCGTTTTTATCAGCCCGTATAGGGTTGTCAGGTTCGACATCTATCAGGCTCGATTTGATAATGCCTCTATCGCGGTGACAGCTCAAGTCGACGGAATGGTAAAGGATAGGTAAAGTGATGCTGCGCATCTCGCTCGACAGTCGAGCTGCCTTGTTATCAGCAATCGCCAGAAGAACACGCGTGGCAAGATTACCCAGTACAACAATGTCAGCGGGCTCGCACATCCGCACTACTGCAATCTTCAATTCCAAAGGAAGGCTCATGAAGTCCGGAGGTAGCGTCTTCTGCGGCTTTGATCCTTTGGACCATATCCTGCCCGCGATCGCTAACGCACCGCTCAGCATACCGATAATAGTGGCAACGTGCTATGGTATATTGCTATTCGTCGCTTGCTTTGTAGCTGCAATCAGCGTCAGTTCTCTAGTCTACCTTTGACATTGAAGATAAGGTAAATCAAGCTGGCCCAGTGATCAAATAGAATTGACCGGAAGACAAGATCTTGCGAAAACTCATCACATGAAGAGAGTCCAGGCACACGTAGAGTCGATCGTTCGGTAATGGACTTTATACCCCAGTCACAGCGGGGGCCTTGGGACAGCTCGTGATCGACTTTTCCAGTAAATCTAGTGCAAGTTCACATTCTAATCACCATGTTGAGTCAGCCGGCGATCTCTATGTAGTTCCTCAAGATTTGTAGTAGTTATAGCAGAAAGGCCGGTCTAATACGTGTTCACTGCCAAGCTTTCCCCCTGATCCTGCATGCGCTAAAGTGAATGCTCAGTGTTGTGGCTGAGCCTGAGGATGCCGCCGAGGCGCCAAGGGCGCCTATTCTAGTCGCTCTTCTAAGACAATAACCCACTCCTTCTGCTCTAACTCAATAGTGATGATTGGAGATGTATCTCTCATCCAAGACTTGGGGTATGGGAATGGCCGCTGCCACTGCCAGTATTGCCGTCGTTGGAGCCTGGTATGGCGCAGGCCTGAAGGAAAACCAGGAGAACAAACAGGTTCGAGGGCCTCCCCAACCTACACTTGCGGTTGACACAAGAATCAATCATTGCAGAGATTGAGTTCCATCAAGATGATGGGTTCTCTTTGCTGCGGCATGAACGATTCCAATGTCGCCTACATGCCGCTCTTCTTATCTTCCTTGTCCTCCTTTGAAACGAAATATATTCGCTAACAATGAGTTATCTACAGAAAGCAGAAGCTCGCAAACAAGCTAGCCCGGCGGAGAGGATCGCCCTCTTAGAGCAAACGAAGATAGGACTTGTGTCTAGAAGAACTACCCTGGAGGACAAGATCGCGCAGCTGGAGGCTCGGAGTTCGGGCAGGGAAGAGAGGCAGACTGCTCAAGGGAGACCTTTTCGAGAAAATGGACTCAAGTAGTGAAAAATTTCCGGCTCGAATGCTTCTCCATCGTACTCGGCGGCACTTTAAGGTTAGATTAGTCACCCCATCGATAACTCGCTTCAGCAAGTCTGGGTAAACCACGACGTTCCTTATGGTGTATGGGTCTTTCCAAATTCCGACCTTAACTCATACTTCGCGGCAGCGGCGAGCAGACATTGACCCTTGTCTCAGCGGAGCCCAGCCAGGGCTCATGTCCAGGTACATCCGTGCCCCGGAGCACTCCCGACTCCGTCAACGTCATGCCACACCTTAGAAGTCAATTCATGATGCCGGCAGCCTCCTCTCGGCCTATTATGGTGGGACCGCTGGCATGTGATACCCAAACACAGGTCGACCTGAAGGGAGGAATATGCTCAAGATCTCCTCTGCAACATCCACGATGAGCCAAGAGCCATTCCGAAGGACGAGGTTCACAGAACACTATACTTACCGAGGGAGAATCCACGCGGCGAGAATAATACAGGGAAATAGAGCGATATCACTCATCCCTCACTGCCTCTCTCGCAAGACTTGTTGGCGCCTTGAGTACAGAGTAGCGTCTTAGCGCATCGAATCATATTGCGTCTTGGTGATGCAACTAGGAATAGCATGAGTGGATACGTTCGGCTACTATGGGTCGTGCCAGGGATCCTAAGCTGTTGGAGATTGTCAAAGGATACGGCAAAACCTGGAATGCGGTACGCAATCGCCGCGCAGCAACAATCTCGTACGGAAATCTTCAGAGGCATATTGGCAATGAATGACTGCTTTTATCTGTGCATCTATTCATCCAAAAGCATGTTCTTCATCCCCCAATCTCCGCTCATCATCATTACCACCGTATGCCCCTCCATTCAAGATGATCGCTTCGTTGTCGTTATCATCATCTTGTACCCGCCGCCAAACGCTCTTCGTTGACCGGTTCTCCTTGTCCTCTTCTCCATCCCCAAGATCAGTACCACGCCCCTTGGCCTTCCAAACAGGGCGTATCAAACTTCCCAATAGCGGATTCTTGCTGAACGCACCGCCTTCCACCCCACCTCCTTCATCACTTGCACCATTCGCACCCGCGTCCTCACTATCGTCAATCTCCTCATGCTTTGGCCTCTCCACCTCTCCCATCCTCTTGACAACCTTGCCTCCGACCAGGTCTAGACTTACGACCACCCGCCTCTTATCATACTCAGGCTTCGCGTTCCACTCCTGCTCCCTTAGCACTTTCTGCTGCCTCTTCAGTTGTGCGGCTCGCTCCACGGGCGAAGACCACATCGATAACCCAGACGTTGGCGTCTCGAAATCAGCGGCTTCATCGATTATATGTGTACGGCGCGCGTTTTCGGCCTGGTAGGAGAGGAGCTTGTTGCGGTGTTGGAGCGCTTTATCAAGCGTCCCGTCGACGTTCGCTGTTGTGGAGGATGCTCCGCTTGTAGTGGGATTGGCGAAAGGTCTGGGAGCTGATGCTAAGTCTGCGCGACGCTGAGAGACATTGTTAAGGTTCATGCGCTCTTGGCCACGCTCTTGGCGGAGGGAGTCTATCATCGACGTGATCTGCTCTGAGGAGAGAAGAGGCGTGGAGCAGAAAGTACAGGGACCGAGACCTTCTTTCACGCAGATGATTTTGCCGCAGGATAGGCAGTTGGGCGCGACCGCGAGGAGGGGATGGCGCGTTGCGAGGCAGGTGCAGCGGCGAGAGGCGGGCGTGGCGGTGGAGAGAGACGGATTGGTTTGCAGTTCAAGTGTGCGGATGGCAGAATCCTGTAAGTGTCGTGTCAATAGATATTCTTTGCGGTATAGATGGAAGCCGTACAAGGTCTTGCAGTGTCGTAGATGCGCCATGCATAGAGGCTCCGCCCTGAACGTTGATCTTGGTCTTGGGGGCAGGGGAAGAGGTGCGAGATGAGGTACGTGAGCCTGAGCGGACATTGGGAAGGTCTGAGATCAGGTGTCCAGCGGCTGAGGGTGGAGGCTTGGAGGATGTAGCGGAGATGCTCTTGGGTAGTTGGAGTGCGTCTGGCTGGTCTGACAAGGCTAGTGTTTTCGCCAGCACTGGCTCCACCTGTGACTTTCCTTTTCCAGCCATGTAGACCATCTCTTCCTCTTTTCGATATGCGCCAGACGTACTTCCATAATCCTCTACCTGTCGCGGAGGAGGAAGTTTGTTCAGAGGCGGCTTCTTCTTGTGGGGTTTGCGGGTATGATTCGGTGGCCCTGAAGCCACTGTGGATGCGGCAGGGGCGTCTCGACGTGCGTTGTAAGAGCTTATGAATTCCAAGGCTTTGGGCGAGTCCCCTAGCAAGTCTTTGAGGTGTTCGGCGGCAGCATCCTTGGGGAGGGTGGAGGTATAGTCAAGTATCTGCTGGAGAGAGGCTTCATCGAGTTGTAGGAGCTGAGATAGCTTGTTAGTATCCCACGTAGTGGATGTCATGACTAGACAATCTGATTGTAAGGCGAAGGATACGGGTTGTCATTTTCGGTAAATGAACAATATCTCATTCCCAGCGGAACGAAACCGCTCCAGGGGTCACGTGGGGCTAGGTATTTTATCGCGGCAGGAAGTTCTTGTTTGGCGCGCCAGCCGCGAACGCGAGCTACTTATGCTAAAGTAGAAGGCACAGCCACGGTCATTCCTTGATTGCCTCATTTTCCATAGGACACATGCGTACGAGTATTCCCAGGCAGCAGTGATGTGAAACATCTCGAAGCACCGCAGCAGGCGCGCGCTATGACAGACCTTTCAATCTATGGCACTCTTCCGTGAACTGTTCTCATCTGGCAGCCTTCACCTTAATTCTGCTCGGCTTTGATTGAAATTTGTCACGTCATGATTTACACCTGAAAGTCCTGCTTTCATCACGTTGTATCCCTCTATACAGCTTTGCTATGGGGCTTATAACCGAGACACAGCGGGAGGCGAATATCAAAGAGGACCGGGCGTCAAGACGATTTGAATTAGACCCGACTCAGATATATCATCCCGTGTTCTGCTTAACTAAAGTTCCAGACGCAGTGAGTTCTGTGAACAGCGAGCCCAAGGCTCTTACTTTCAGCACTGTACACCTTGTCAAAGGCTAAATTTTGGTTAGTACTGGAAAAAGATCGGTTTTCAGGAACACGATCTTAGACTAGGCGGTGACAACTATCTCGAAATCTCGTCCATTGACGATACTTCCTTGGACGCCATACGAGAGAAGCGGAAAGAACAACTCGCTACCAATTTCGACGAGCCCCCCAACTATGACTTCGTCAACCAAACAATCGACCAAGTCTACGATTTCTACAAACGCCACTTACGACCCGCAGACCACAGCTCAAACATGCCCCATTTCTCCGCCTTCACCTTTGCAGTCGTCGACGAGGCGTGTCTCCGTTCCGACCCACAACAACTTCTCATCTGCAGCGACGCACCCGACTTCAACGAAACGGACGACATGATCGTGCTGAAGCAAACCCGTTTCAAAGCGACCATGGCGTGGGGTGAGAGCGTAAGGGTGGAAGAGCTGACCATGACGCCCACAGAAGCGGAGCTCCGAGCCAAGGAACCGAAGAACAGGAATTTCACCACGCTGAAGATGCAGCCGGTACCACCCAAACTCGTCCGTGCCGATGTGTCCTCCGGTGACGAGAGTGGGGATGAGGAGGGTGTATTGTATGTATTTGCGACGCCGGCGCAGGCAAGGGCGAAGAAGCGAGCTGGGATTAAGGCGGCGGAGACTAAGGGGTGGGTGCCTGGCAGGGGCTGGGCAGATGGAAAGGAAGGGCAGAGCGTAGACTTTTATACGTGAGATACTCTGTATTTGGGAGAAATGGTATTTTACTTGCCGGAAAGAGCTCACTGCGCTATGTACCTCGATATGTTGGTGCTCTCCCAAGCCGCAACTATGACGACGAAAGTATGACTCTAACTGTGAGTGTGGTACGTAGGATTGAAGACGAAATTACGACCAGCCTGAAGTGAAAGAAGCTTGAAGTACGACCAGGCCTTAATAACCAAAGCTCCTTTCAAAACCATCTGCCGTATATACGAGCGCTAGCAGCTCATTTCACGCTGGCGCTGCAACTCTACTCATCTACTCATAGCGAGAGGGCTAAACGACTAAATTCTGTTTTGGGCCTGCAGAAGCTGTTGCTTAGATAAGGGGTCATTTGCCGGCGTATGTGGAATTAAGTATTTTCATAGCAATGCAGCATTATTCAGACATTACATAGCATCCCATCCAACCCCATATAGGGAGGATTCTTCGAAAGGGCGCCAAGCTCCCATGTAGTATACCAGGCTCTCGGATGCAGTACCTCGGGCGAAGGAGCGCCCTTGAGCATCGCTTATGTTTCGCCAGCGCATACAATGTATACAGGCGCCTACCGGCCTCAACCATACGTCGCGTATCCTCTGGAGCCGCCATATGAACATTCACCCACTGCCCACTGCCTACTGCCCAATTGTCCTGGTGCTGCCTTGTAATTTAAGATATCTTGATTGCTATCTTAGCAACCAATCACCAAAATGCATCCCTACCTCGTTCTCACCTCATTACTGGCTTCCCTAACCACAGCTCTCACACTCAGCATCGCACAACCCCCACCCATCCTCCAACCCTCCAACCTCACCACCACCGCCAGCCCCGACAACTTTGCCAAACCAAGCGCAGACTGGGAATGCCGCAGCGGCGGCAGCCTCCACCGACCCAAATTCCAAGACTGCGGCTTCGCCGCGCTCAAATTGCCCAAAACGGCCACCAGTGGCACCTTCCACACCGGATCCGCTGCCGATGAATTCAAGCTTCCTTTCGTAGCGACGGATGGTACGTGCAGCGTACGGGTTGCCTTCGTTGAGGGCGGGAGATGGCAGGACACTGGGTCTTGGCATCAGGTCGCTACGGAAGCTGCGGCGTTGTGGCATGGGTGTAGGGCGGCTGTTGTTGAGTCGTGGTTTATTGGCGCGACGACGACGGCGGGGAGAGGGGGGAAGATTGGAATTACGTTTGTGTATCATGATGGGAATGTCGATGCGGCGTAGTAGACTTCATGCCGGATTCCGAGGGCCAAGGTTGTTTGTTGCTGGCTTGGGAATTCTGGTGGCGGTGCCGATGAGTTCAAGCTCGTTACCAGAGGCCGTGTTCGTTCTATTACCACCTGAGCTTGAGCTCTCATTCAGCCACGGGGTCGGGGCTGGGTACAAAGAGAAGTGCATCGTATGCGATCAGATCGCTGCCAAAAGTACACTCAGAGGGGGAAACGATGGCCCAGGAGTGTTCAGCAAAACGGTGGCCGAAAGTCATATGCCGTTATCATCTAGTGTGAAAAACCGTTCCATCGCTGACCGTGTAAGAATTCCCTCTGGACTTTGACATGTCCGACATCAGCGCGTGGTCCCACTTATCAACCTCACCCTCCTCCATCCACATTTCCCTCAGAGGTTTCGTGAACGTCTCCTCCTCGACCTCGATCTCAATCTCAATCCTTCTTTGAAGTGCCTTCATCATCCCTAGTATCGGTCTCGTTTCCTTCTCCAGGTCTTTGTACCCCTTCTGAGGTTCTTCTCCGTCTCTCAGCCCGTCCTTCTGTATCGTGAACGTAAGATACTGCTTGGAGCGTGCTTCCGTTGCCTGCGCATCTGCCAGAACCTGCAGTATCTTCCATATGGTTTCGCCAACCTGCGAGAAATAGTAGCCATCATCCAAAATCAACCAGATGACATCGCGTGCGCTGATCAAGTTGATATGGCGTAGGCGTCGAAAGCAGTGCGGGTAGATCATCCGAGCTCTCGAGGATCCAGGATGCTGTTCGGGATCCAAGACAATCTCATCTGTGTCTGTGCGGAACAAGCCTTCATAAACAGCCAGATAATGGGGGTAGTCGCTAACAGTGTCTCTCAGACCAAGAGGGGTTGCAAGGTAGATCCGGTATCTGTTGTTCTCATAAAGTATGGGAATGGCCTCGGAGTGGATCTGCCGATTGACTTGTAAGATCATGGGTTCGAAGCTGCGAATGGCCCTCAACAGGGCGGTATCTACCGGGGGGAATACTATTTTCCGCCAGTCCCTGCAGCGTCTTTCGGTGGATTTCTTTCCGGGAAAGGCGTCTCGCCTAAATCGGTCATGGTATAAGGTGTAAACATTTCTTGGCTCAGGGCTGAGGAGCTGTTCATAGATTATCAGGCGAAGCTCTAGAGGCAGGGCAAGTAGCGGGGATGGGGAAGTATCTTCGAATGCCATGTTAATCTCATGGAAAGGAGGTTCTGAAGGGATAGGTCGAGCATTTCCATGCACGTAGTCATGTAGGTAGTACAGTGAGGTAGTACATTGAGCAATTGAATGACGTTCAGACGCCCGAGGTTTTGCCGGTCGCCTATCAATGAAGAGTGAACTGGGGAGACGGCATCGGCTGGCAATCATTCGCTCCCCATCTTATACATATCTTATACCTTACAGGCTTCTATCTTGTCGTTGTTCGGAGTGTATCAAACCAAGATACATTAACCAATCGGCTCTAAAATCTACTCTATTGCTGAAGATGTAAAAGATACGCAGCCAGCACACCAGCCTACAAATCGACGCGCAGGTCCATGAATTCCTCTAAAAGCCTCGGCGATAATACGACTAATGAACTACCCTCGTAGTTCAAAGCTTGTAAAAAGCACAAACGTGGTTTCATAGCTTCTAGATATGTCATCAGTGGAACATATTGCGTGCAACAAACTCATCGGTACTGTACAGTTGCAACTAGACACCTCAACCATTGAAATGCCTCGCTGTATGGGACCATCATGAAGACCGACGCACACATCTTTCTTTGCACATCATCATCCGCAATTGTACCTCGATCTCCAGCCAATCTGTTATGGGTCACGCCTTGAGTGGCGTTCACGAGTACTCCGCTGTTACCTAAAGAAAAGTCTCAAAAGAATCCACGCAGCAGAACACTTGTAATTGGACAAGTCCACAATAAGTTTAAACTTTTGAGAGGTTGAAAGAAGGACTTTAGTACATTACTATGTTCAATGACAGCTTATGTCGTAGGAGCTACTATTGCAGGACTTCACATTGAATGGTGAAAGCTAATCGTGATGACAGCAGTAAATTCGAAAAAGGCACCTCATTCTATCTAACAAATATCGCCAGCGAAAGGTTGATTACGGATGCCCCGGAAGTCGAAGTTGGCAACTTTGGGAAGCCTCCACGTTCTTATCCCCGATGCGAATCTCATGGCCACCGGTTTTCTGATGTGCTTACAGATCCTAGTAGCTCCTGATATATTGGCGATCAGATTTTAGCACCTACCCCGGGATTCCGCTCATACATAGGTGTTGGCCCAGGTCCCTCATTGAACACCGAAACAATCTAGTCATCGACCTTTCATCGGTCCTGGCAGGGTGGCAGAGGCTGTATGTTATGAAACCTCATGACGAAGACCGCAGTGGGCTCAATGAGGTTTCACGCTGCAAAGATGTGATATGTCGCTTATGAAATTGTTCTTGCTTCCGGTGTATGTCTTCGGAAATCGCTGCTGGCGATTTGCGATGCGGGACGCATCGTGTCGCGTATCCTCTGTAGCCGTCAAATATATACAATCGCCATGGTCGCCTGAACGCCGCACATATTCGCATTCCAGTCAGCTCTTCCGTGCCTGCCAAAATTCGCATTCATGATATCCATCTTGACAGCACAACGTGGGCGTCTTCCCAACCAGCTCGTCCAGTAACACCTCAGGATATCAAATAGCCATGCTTTTCCCAAATCTCGTACTTTTTTTCTTTCTCCATATTAACGCCTGGCTATGCGCAGCGTATCCAAACCCAAGCCCACTTTTGCATCCCCTAGATCTAAATCTCGTCCAAAACCTCACCTTGGCCCTCCCCACAAGCAGTCGCACATTCTGCTACGAGGACGGCGCTCGCACCACCGTCGCCGGCTGCCGTCCAGTCTTAAATTACATGAAAGGATTCGCCAACTACAAACTCATCCAACCCTTCCAAGAAGGACGCTGTCCCACCATTCCGGGCGACCAAAAACCTCCTCTGCTGCTCTTCGCGAAGACAGCGACGTGCGCGATCGAGATTGCGAGTCAGCGGAAGGGCTTCGTGGACGCGTTCAGCTTTGAGGAGGTGAGGACGGTGGCGACGGAGGTGGTGGAGGAGTGTCAAAATTCTGGTGGGTTTGGGGGATCGGGGGCGCTTGGGAGGGGCATGGGGTGGCGTGTCAGAATTATCGGGGTTGATGCTGGCCATTCATCACAAGGAGCTTTGCAGGCCTGATGTATCACCATTGTGAGGTGATTGTCATTGATCATGGCCGCATCTATAATGAGATCTGATCACGGGAGAAAGGCTTGAAAAACCATTTGCAATATTATCAGTCGACAGGAAATACCAGGAGGCTCTCCAAGATCTTCTGACTTATCCTGAATTAACAGCGTAATGGTAGCATGTTTTGATCTGCATATGCGGTATATCCAAGTCTCAAAGCTGACTGACAGAATGCAAGATACGGCAAACGGTCCTCAGTGTGTCATAGCTTAGACGCTCAACCAGCTTCTGATCAAAGCGCTTGCTAGGGCGGCGGATATATTGAGGTCTGGTCATAGGTACAGTAGTTAAAGGGCATCCCAATCGGGCTTCGACACCTTGTTCACGACCCACTTTGGACTCTCATGTCGTCTTCGAAGTTCGAAGATGTGACATCGGGGCGCTTAAGATCTCAGCAAGCGCCTTGAGATATGCCGACATCATTCTCTGTCTGGGTCAATGATCAGACGTGCACTTACTGTCTGGCATCCACCGCATCTGGAATGCCTGGGACCCTGATACTTCATATGTGCTCCCAGATCGAGGAGATGTACAGCCCCGATTGACGCGCATATGCGGCAAGGTCGATGTTTCATATAATGCTACAATGTCATCACCATGACCCACAGCTGAGGATTTGTTACCATCTCTGCGAAGTTGAAGACGCAGTGGAATATTGGCTTCCATATTCCCCTATCTGCGCTAGCGCCAGCACCAACCGCCGACACTAAAATCAGACAGCGCGTAGCACTACTCTTCCATAATGTGATTCGCCGACGACCAGAGTCCTTACATATGCAACCAATGAAAGTTACTGGTAGCACAGCGAATCACCGCTTTCACATTCAAGCTCCCATGCAACGCCATCACGGCAAAGGCGGGCCTAGCATGGCCGCCGTATGCTTGATCCGTGCTTGCTGCCCTGATTCGACGTCCACCCCTCGCAGCGACACATCGAAGATCCACGTAGTACCAGGTACTGCCAAAAATTCGTATCCCACGAAGGGCCAATCGCCGCCACTGTGCTTCCGCCCATCACCGCTGGCCTCTCAGGTTTCAGCGACAGGGGAGGGTGATGTCCTTCGCTGCATCTGGAACAGCATCTGGGAGAGGCACTTGGCATAGCGTGCATACTATACTTTGGACCACGCCAAAGTTACCCGTCACAGTCTCCCAAGCGCCAATAGCATGGCGCCATGCACCGTCTCATGGCGGGCGCTTCTCCACCTCCTGCGAACACTACCGGCCATGCAAGGCACATAGCCACATATACTGATGGGGGCCCCAAAATAGCTCTCGAATCCTTCGTATCCCTCCACGACGACTTCAAGCGACCCGTCGACGACATCATTCATGCGCATTGCTATCGTCCTGACTGCGTTGAGGATCTGGAATTCTCCGCTAACCATATAGACTTCTCGTACTCCCCGATCAATCGTCCGGTTTCACTGTGGATACCAATACTGGTGGCGGAACAGTGAAACATATTGATACCCCTCCATCGTAAGAGCTGGCATACAGAACGAACGGCGCAGGATCGTCACCTGGGAGACTCACGACACTCGACAGTCCTTGGTATTCTAGGAGAGCCAACGCATACTTGAGATGAACTGGGAAGGGTTTTCACCTTGATTTCACCAGTACCGCAGCGACGAATGATAGCATACCCAGCACGGCGGAGAGACCAAAAGATTCCTGGTAACTTCTAATCGCAGCCGTCGCAATCCGAGATCATGCCCTTCCAGCCAAGAAGCCTCCTGGCCGAGAGCGCCTCCACCATACTCCAACGATCCCTCGAGAAACGAATACAGCCAAACATCACTAGTGACAGCCCACCTGAGCTCATCGCTGCCAGCAAAGAAGATCCGTGGTCGCAAGCTGGGAAATATTCGCTTGGATGGGTATACTTCTCGATCATACTACTGATCCTGACGTGCTCGATACATTGGTGGCATTATTGGACGGACAAGATAAGGAGGGCAACGCACAAGGAGGTGGTAGCCAAATCGTCAAAGACTTCATCGCCGGATACCGATTACGAACTAGCAAGTCTACCAACCAATTGCTCGTCAAGAAAATTCTTTCCCAGCGACAGCGATCTGCCAAAGCAGGAGACTACCGAAGACGAGATGCCAACATTCTCGTTCGGACCATTCAATACTGCCCTCGCCCTCGTACGTTTCGTGTTCTACAGACCGGTGCCAATCCTGCGATACAAGAAACGGACCTTGACCTTTCCCAGCCCAGGAACATTCTTCATCGTTTCAGTTGCAACGGTATTTGTGATCCTCTACTGCTTCCTACCACAGCCGCTTTACTACGCTAGCATCGGCTATGGCTCCCCACCCTTGGCCATTCGTGCTGGGATGATAGCAGTGGCAATGATGCCTTGGATCGTAGCACTCAGCACGAAAGCCAACTTCATCAGTATGATCACCGGAGTCGGCCATGAGCGGTTGAATGTTTTGCACAGATGGGCAGCCTACATCTGCCTGTTACTGAGCTTAATACATACAGTTCCCTTCTACATAACACCAGTATGGGATATAGGGGGCCTTAACACATTCAAGAACCTTTTCTCCGGCAATTACTACCCCTATGGATCTGGGTTGGCCGCTCTCGTACTGTTGCTGGTCCTTTGTCTGCATTCGCTGCCTTTTGTCCGAGCATGGGCGTACGAGTTGTTCGTCATTGCGCATATCCCGCTATCGGTGGTCTTTCTCGGCATGCTCTTTTGGCATTGCCATAATTATCTCACGTCATGGAATTATCTTTGGGCAACGACAGCTATCTGGCTTGCCTCTTACTGCGTCAGGCTTTTTTACCTCAACTGGACAAACCCCTGGCGGATGTCCTGGTTGATCGGCGAAGAAGCGGCAATTACGATCCTGCCGGAGAACGCCGTAAAAGTCACGATACCCACACAAGTGAAATGGACCCCTGGCCAATACGTTTATCTACGAATGCCGGGCATCTCAGTATTCGAGAATCACCCATTTACCGTCTCGTCCTTGTGCAGCAACGACTTCCCTTCGGAGTACGGCGAGGCATACCGGGACATGACCTTAGTCTTCCGCCCTTTTGGTGGTTTCACTCGCAAAGTCCTCGACACAGCCGTGAAGAATGGACCGGTGAAAACCTATCGCGCCTTTGTCGATGGACCTTATGGAGGAATGCGCCGTGATCTCGCGTCATTCGACACCGTGGTCCTCTTTGCAGGTGGCAGCGGCATCACAGCCATCGTATCGCAACTCCTCGATCTGATCAAGAAGATGCGCGATGGCAAAGCTGTCACGAAAAAGGTCCATCTTGTGTGGGCCTTGAAGCGCCCTGACACTATGGAATGGTTCAAAGAGGAAATCCGCATCTGCCGCGAGTTTGCTCCACTAGATACGGTGCACTGCCAATTCTTCATCACGGCCGCAAAACGCCAGTTACCCGGACAATCGCAATTCCCACCTTCACCCAATCGACCCCTTCACGACCTCCTCCACAAACAGATCGACAACACCTTCCAAGGCATCGCTTCAAAGCGGAACTCAGCCCTCATCACAGAAGCATCAGGTGGCGATCCCGAAAAGGAGCGGGAGATGCGCGCCGAGAACGAAGACGCCATCACCGGCCTCCCACACCCGACCTTCCTCCCTCCGCCAAAGAAAGCCCACACCCGCAGCAAACCCTCCCTCACCATCTCCTCCCAAAACCTCACCCCGCCCCAAGAAGACAAACCCAACCTCGACTTCGGCTTCCCCTCAACGCCAACCATGCTGCAAAAGAACCTCATGCGCTTCGCCTTCATGCCATCCCTCCACCCCAAGAAGTCCTCCTGGAGCACCGAGTACGGCCGCCCGGACATACCGTACATGCTCAAGGGCCTGGAGCGTGAGTTCGGCAACCGCACCTGCGTCTTCGTGTGCGGGCCGCCGAGTATGAGGGTTGACGTGCAGAGGGTCGTTGCTGGCATGCAGCGAGGTGTGTGGCAGAGCGAACGGGAGGAGGTGTTTTTGCATACGGAGAATTATGCCATTTAATACCCGGGGAAGGTGGGAGGCGTGTATATAGCGTGGGATCTGAATCACTTGCATATATGGGTTGTGATGGACAGTTTTGATTTGGCTTGGCGTTCTGAAGCTTTCTTTCATCGGTCTTACATACCCTAGCGGTCATGCACCGCCTGCGTCGTTTTGGCTACCGCAGCTCATGTCTCCTTCGCTGTCATTTACTTTTCGTCACACTTCCGATCACACGCTTTATACAGCAGTGGGCTGATAGATAGATATCTACAAACTCACCTACGCATCTAATCTCATCTACATCCCCTTTTTCTTCGTCGAAAGCATCCTAATCACCACAACATAGAGTGATATGTCTCTGCCTGTCGAAGAAATCACTATCATATTGGTAATTCACGCGAAAAAGCAGGTTCGATAGCACCGTAAGATACATTCTGGCCTAACATAGTCACGTGGATCTTACGCCTCTCACGGGAAGATTGTTTTACTTTGTAGACTTCGGTTCCACTTACATACCTTACTTTATTCAAGACTCTTATTAAACCTTAGCGCTAAACACAATCAACCCCCCCTCCTTCTTGGATGTAAATCCATACAACAGGTAATCGGGGCCCCCCTGAGTCGCAAGCTCCTATAGTTATTACTGTCTACCAGAGGTTTGAGATGTCTTGTCAGCGTGTCTTTTATTAGTCACGCATGTTGTTACTCATAAAGCTATTCTTTCAAATTCTGTCCTTAACCCTTGCTCCTACTCTATATTGTAGACCTTTCAGAAGTAGGCCCTCTTGTTAGCTTTCCAGATCTCATTGAAGCTCGTAAGCCAGGATCCTAGATCAGGCTACTTCTAGGCACCTACCTAGCTCATCACCACCCCATTACCTTTCCGCAAAAGTATCCCTCCTTCCCTCCATTCCTTCATTCCTTCCGCGCCCGAATTAATAGAGATCTCGTCTATAAATTCGGATCTAGCACATGAAGTGTCTTCTAAAGTCGGGTTAGAAATGTAGTATTGGCATGGAAATCTAGTCTTGATAGGGAAAATGATTCTTGGACATTGTAGATATTGCTAAATAAGCTCCAAACCCCAATAAGCCAACAGACCTGGCTCAGCGGGATTTTTCAAGAGGCTAATCGCCGATATTATGCTGACATTACTCGCATAGCATTCATCTGTCTTGGGTGCGCCGCTCTAATACACGCCCGCCCGCCGTCCTCTCTCGAGGACGACGCCCGACTACGAAACGCTACGCTACCAGATGATGTGAGTTTACCTTCCCGTCTTCCTAAACATGCCTCGAGATAGATCTCTTCTTTTTGGGTGAGATGGGATAGGATTGTTGGACTTAGTGGGAGTCGAAATGTGAAATGATATTTTGGTAAGTAAAACGAATGCTTAACAATTTCACTTTCGGACTGATCTCAATTGATTGACTCTCACTTCATCATCAATGACCTACCATACCTGCATCACGACCTTCTCACGATAACGGATCCATCAAGTGGTGCTCTGACTGATAACGTTGGCTGATATCGCTCGATAGACTTGTCGACTGCGCTTCGAAGGCACCATATACTACATGATGAATTCTCCTCACCTCGTCACATTTCCGGTCCGGCAGATTTTGTTCGGAGTGAAAAAACAAAAGCATGTACTCATGCAACCCCAGACGCGAAGGCCATTGTCTCGCTGTCTTATAAAATGAGTAAGTTGCATTCTCTGTACTTACACTCAATACTTACACTCAGCACCCTTCACGCCCGTCAATTTGTCAAGGCTTCGATGAGGTCGTGTATCAGCTGCAAAGGCTGGTAAATGGCAGTATGATTACGGTCCACGGTTGTTGCCTCGTGATAGAGTGGTGCTTGTACGGCGACAGACCTTATGCTCCTCGAGAACTGATTTGGGCTGGGCAGTTTTACCTTACACAACGAACTTGCGAAGAGCTGCTCGTTCGGCTGACTGACGCTGATCTTGAGTAGTAACCCGGCTGTGCCCTGGCCACAGCCCACTATAATTCGAAACAGAGGTACCCCGTCACATGGCGTTCTACTTCACAGCAGAGTGGTATTTCAATGCGGCGCATCAGAGTACAGATCTTGATCGGAATTTGGGCATTGTCTCTCCGATTCGAAAGTGCTTCCCGGCACCGATCATGTTATCGCCTACGGACGTGGTGCGATCCCTCAGGGATTGCCTGTCCTATAGTGAGTATCTAGCTTTACCCTTTCGATGAGCATTATGCAACCGATATCCTGTGCATCGTATCGCCAGATTTCCTGTAGCCCTTTGCCCAACAAGAATCATCGTGTTTACTCGCGCTGATCGAGAAACAGACCTACGGCCCCAGCCACCAGCATGCAGGCTCTCTCCAGAGGTGTATATTCGCGCGCTTGCTGCAGGAATTCACCGTTCAAAGGCATGAAGCTTCCATTGCCCATCATGGTCCCATATTCACAGCCATGGACCCAGACAGACTATCGAGCCCTACTCCCCTCGACATCACCTTTGCCCTTGGGCACCCTTGATCCAACACCGCTAAACACCTGACAAGCAATATCCGTCTGCGTCTATCACTGTAAGCATCGCATTTCTTTTGCTCACTTGTGCTCCAATTGCCATGTGCTTTCTTACCTTAAAACCTTTGATCGATAGTATGCAGATGTTCAAGACTCAACATACTGATTTGCGTTCTTTTTCGATCAGATTTCGACACTGACGGTTCACTGGTAGCCATTGAATTGGATCTCACCCTTATTAACCTCGCCATCCACCCTCCAACTCTTCCGAGAGATATCGTTGAACCACTGCTGGAATCAGCAGCAGGAATTTATAAAACCAAGACTGAAGCTGTAGCGGATCCCCGCTTGGCTGCCTTCAGCATATTGATTCGCTTAACGCACCAAAAATCAAAGAATGGTACGGACCGTATCATTCATGAGCTCTGCCAGCTCCTCTGGCTAGTTGCCAGTTGACGTAGGAAAGATCAGTGATGTGTTCGACGCCTCCTTACTCTCGGGCTCTCGCTTCAGGGCATTTTCATATGGGTGATCTGGTTGTTAGCGTGCATGCCAATCGACAAGCTGTGTGCCAGTCAAGAGACTCGTTAACCTGCTGTAAGTAGTCCGTTCCGTTTCTAAGCACCAGCAATACTTGATGAGATTCTCGCCTCCTTGGCCTGTACTGGTTTGTCATAAGGCACGAGATCGCAGCTATATCTGCCGTCAGAGATAAAGCCACCACAAGCAAAGAGGGGACACTACGGTCGATAAGTTCACACTCTCTCCTCCTTTCTCCCAAGCTTTCCATAGCGGACGAGATTTCTGGCGGCAAATTTATACAGCAAGCGTGCGACCGTGAGTACTAATGCAGTTTCTATGCTAACATCGGTTTCAGGAACAGCGTGAGCAGCGACGGCCAGTGTCGAACTGTTTCTTGAAGGGTCTAATAGCTTCCTCGTCCTGGACCTTCCTATTCCAAGCATATGGTGCTGTTCACGGACGATCATACTGGCAATCTCGAGCCTCGGCGAAGAAAAATCCATTGCATTAGGAGTACCATGCAAATTCGGAGCCGAACTACCCACGAGTGGAGCCAAACCAAACAGACAACATCCACACTGCAACCTTCACCTTCTCTATAGCAGGGCACGCAGTGTCTGTGTGAGGCCTTCGATTACAGCAGCTGGGGAGTGCAAATCTAACGCAAGAAAGCATGGTGGAATGATGGGCGAAGGCCGAATCTAAGTTGGCAGTATCAACAGGCGAGAGGACGCGGTAGCTGGGATGGGGCAGGCTACGGGAAGGGCCGATCAGTCTGATTGAAAGACTTAGATGGTACAGCTTCTTCTAAAGGAACGTTGGTGGCCTACCAACTGTGAAGCAGTTCGGTACAGTGTTTCTCGATAGGGTTGAACAATAACTGCAGCGTTTGCATTCATACAAACTGCTCCAGTTCCAGCAGAGACATAACATCAACGAAAATCAGATGCGAGTACCAGGCCAAGTGGAGGACACCATGTAAAGTGCAAGAAAGGAATGAAATGTACCTTCACAAAACGAACTGCTTCTTTCATGTAGGATCTAGAGCAGTAGATACAGGAAGGGGACTCGGTCTCCCACAGCCAATTGCTGGAGATCAATGAAGACCCAGAGCGACTGCATATTCGCTTTGAGAAGCGCGATATTTTCGTGGCTGTGGTTGTAATGGAAAGGAATTGATTACTACGAAGTTTTCTCCATTATATGCCAAGCGGAGTCAGCAGGAAGCTAAGCCCCTTGGGGCTAGAATAGTGCTTGCAGCCCCAGATCTTTTCTTGTGCGACTCACTGTAACGAAGAAACCAGCATGGAATCACTCTCTGAAACAGATTGGGATGTGATTCTGCCCGGTACAGGACTGCCGCAGTCGCTCTTAGCATTGTAAGACCTTCGTCCGAGATTGATAGAGGAGCGGCATGTCTGACTGACGCAGTTCATGAGGTAAAAGAGCCTTGTCAAGGTCTGGCAAGAAAGTGCTTCACATCGACAAGCACGACTACTATGGTGGCGCAGAAGCTGCCTTGAGCTTGCAGGAGGTCGAGTCGTGGGCCCAATCTAATGAAGAAGGTGAGTGAGAAAGTTAGTGCTGGAGATTAGTGCTTAAAAAGTCCTTGCAGGCACGGGTCCTTCACCATTCAGAAATGCTACGATTCGCAACCTCGAGCAAGAAGCGACGGCTCAGCTCGAAAGTGGAAGCCAGCCGAAGCTAGGATTCTCCCGGGCGTACAGCCTCTCGCTTTCACCGCAGCTGATCTACACCCGCTCGAATCTTCTACCTGCCCTTGTCTCATCTAAGGTCTACCGCCAACTTGAATTTCTTGCTGTGGGAAGCTGGTGGCTATACAGCAACGATGAGGAGGATAGGAAAGATGAAAATGATAGCGGGGCAGCACCTTCACTATCGAAAGGTAGTCTACAAAGAATCCACGGAGGTCGAGAAGATGTCTTTGCGGACAGGAGCATCGATCGAAGATCCTCGATGTCACTCATGAAGTTCCTCAAACTTGCCGCAGACCCCGAAACCCATACGTCCGTGCTCGAAGAGTGGGGCGAGAAGCCATTTCCCGACTTTCTGGAATCACATCTCAAGATCCCAACGCGACTGCAGGCCCCCTTAATCGCCTTGACACTCTCTCCAAATACTCCAGCCGAAACCCTTACCTCGTATGCTCTTCCGCGCATTCATCGACATCTCACCTCAATAGGCATGTTCGGCTCAGGCTTCGGTTCAGTCGTTCCGAAATGGGGCGGTCTTGCAGAGATAGCACAGGTAGCTTGTCGTGCGGGTGCCGTTGGTGGTGGGGTCTATGTGCTCAAAAGAGGATTCGAGACAGACGAAGACCCAGATCAGCAGCCGCTTGGCAGGCAAGGACTTCGCGTAGACGAAAATACGCGGATGGTCACCGTTCGCCTCGAGGGTGGTGAAGACGTCAAGACTCGATGGATCGTAGGTTCATCATGGGATTTGCCCCCACTGATACAGAAAAATTCGAGCGAGGATCCTCTTCCTCCATACCTGGCTCGAAGTATCACTATCGTCTCTGGATCTCTATCCCAGCTTTTCCCGCCCCCGGTTGAGGGTGCTCCTCCACCAGCTGGCGCCGTCGTCGTCTTTCCTATGGGGTGTATGTCAATCAAGTCCGGAAATTGCAAGACTGATTCACAGCCGGTCTATCTCCTGGTCCACTCCAGTGATACTGGGGAATGCCCAGCTGGTCAATGTAAGTGCCAATTTGTTGATCCTTCAATCTCTCTGGCATATTCATGATGACACAACATAACGAATACTTATCTACATTGTCTGCAATTTTATTGAAGATAACAAACCTCTGACAGTCTGATATTTGCTTTGACTACTACACGCTTCTTCAATGACCAATTAAAGTTTCTGTAGCTGACGGCAACAACTCAGGTATCATCTATGCCCAGGTTTCGAACCTCATCTATGCGGACGCCTACTCTCTTCTCGAGGAGACTGTTGCGCGGCTCCTCGCCTGTATCGATGAAAGTGCATCACCACATATTCTTTGGGACATTCGTTATGAGCAGATAGGCACCAGAAAGGTAAAGCCAGATGACTCGGAACTTGACATTCATTGCGATGAATCATTGAACCCTCGTGTACTGCGACTACCTGATCTCGCGCCTGGCTTTGTATTGGAAGACGATGTGTTAAAGTACGTACGGAGTGCCTACCAGAATATTATAGGCGATGAAGGGGCGCCGTTCATGGTTTTCGAAGATCGAGAAGGGCAAGGGGAGGGGGAGGACGGAGGCGATGAGGGGAATGACAGATGACTGCATATTTGGTGAAGTGAAGTAACATACACCATAGCTCTGCACCACATCCGAAAGTCCAATTTTACTCATGGCCTCATGGTCCCGTTCCCTTCACCGTCCCTTTCGATTCCTCGGATGAATTGAAAGTACGTGATATCGACTCTACGCCCTTTCAACCCTTGAACTCACAACTCAATACTTTATTTCCAGTCAGTCCACTGACCCCCGCCTCGCCTCATATTCAAATATTTCACAAGACACCCACCGGGTCTACAAAGATAGCCATCTCATGGAGCATTGCATATGCATATAAAATCCCTAACATTGTTGTATAGCCTATCAGTCTGGAAACGACGCGCAGCCGACTTTTGGGCGAGGGGCGAGCGCTCTGCCGTTTGAGGGTGGATAGCAGAATTCTGTTATATGTGTCTGGCGGATTACCATTCTATGCTAATAGCTAGATTGGGACTGGGTTTGGTGCTGGGAGATGTTTATGTCAAATAATGGGATGCTGTTGGTTGCGTTTGAAAGAGGGATGGATTGAAGCATGGATGCTACGTTCATGAGCCTTTGTTTGGACTTTGGTATTGGAGAAGCTTTGGACTCCGTGGCGGTTTCCTGTCTGCTGTTTTGCTCTGCGGTGATTTCTTGGTGCTTTGTTGGGGTGCGGGGCTGGTTTTTGGGCGTGGATGTGGTGGGTGGCGGATTTGGGGGTTTAGAGGGGGTGGGGGGGAGGTTTTTTATGTTGTTGTGTTGAGAGGAAGAATCCACGTTACTCATGGCCATCATTGATGGCTCGTGGTACGCATGGTGTGTATACTCGTTGGGAGAGAAGTGTACTGTGACATTCATGAATTACTGGCTATCAATCGTATAACAGCCAGGAACGCCTTGCCCAAGTACGCCTTACAGCCCAGTACTGAAAATGCAGAAAGGCCAAGAACAGATGTAAGACAGGCTTGCGATGGACTGCCCAGCAGTATCTCATTCCCGCTTCCAAGGCACGGCGAATAGGTAGACTGAAAGAAATCCCGACTGACAGCTCAATTGGTCACCAGGTCTGTTTTGCTGGCCTTGGCACAGTTTCCATCCTTGGGCTTCTTGAAAATGTCGGTAGGTCCAGGGACGTTAGAATAGTGACATTCGCAGGTATTAGCCAAGGAAGATGAGCTACCACCGATTGCGGAGGTATCACTGTAGTAGAGGAGAAGGTCAGCGCCAGTACTCGAGAGCGTTCCTATGGCGTTCGCATACTATGGGAGGGAGATACTCACAAATTCTTGCAGGTGAACGTGCCCGGGTCGGTTGAAGATTTCAGCGCCATAGGGTCCGGACTACCTGGTTTCCTCGCGGTCATTCTGTAGACGGCGCACACATCATGGAATTCGCCTCCCAATCTCTTGCCTGGGGGATGGTCGTGACAGCCAGAGAGGATTGCCTCGAAGCGATTGACGCAGTGCGCAACACTTTTCTTGTCGTCTTTGCCGACATCGAATTGAAACATGCCAATGCACCCATCCTCCGAGAAGGAGAGCCCGAGCCAGAGATTATCGGCGCCGCCGTTGACGGGGAAACTGTCTGAGAAGCCAAGGGCCTTGTGCCTTCCATCGCTGGTCAGACCTGTCCCGAAGGAGACTGCGGGCACAGCCACCTGGCCCCAGTATTTGCGGCTCGAGCAAAATGTCTTGATGGCGTTCGTGGCCTCTCTGTGCTTGAAATTGAGCGCAGGAGGTTTGGTGGTTGTACTGGGGCAAATGGGAGCTGGGAGTGGCTTTGATGTGCCAGCATTTAGGAGCGTTGAGCCCTCAACATATTCCTCATCCTTTGCGGTAGCTACAACACCCTCCTTTGGGTCCTTGAAAGTCTTGCTGCACTTTTCAGAAAAGTAGGCTTCCTATTCGATGAGCGTTAGCTGTTTTCAGTTCCGTGGGCATTCACCCCAAATTCGCTATAGCACACTTACTCCTGCGAGCCAAGCATAATTCTGGGCATTGTCCGATTTGGTATCGTCGTCAAGTATGAAACAATCATAAGCGCCGGATCCAAAGTCACCGATGCCCATAGAGCCACGCCTAGATTATTGTTGTTAGATAGTGAAGCATTGGTGCAAAGAGAAGGGGTTTGTACGCATCTGCGCCAATATCGCTGAAATGGCTACAATGCTATTCATCAGTCATTACGATCAACCATATCTGATGATCTTACTCACGTCATTTCATGCAATAGTGTCATGGACAAGCTTCTCATGTTGGTAGAGCAGGAATCTTTCAGATCGCCACATTGGATCTTCGATAGTTGTGGCAGATCCAGTCCATATTGGCAGACGTGGAAAACTCCAGTATCGGGTAAAGTGTATGCAGCTACCTTTCCCTTACAACGGTCGTCGAAATCTTTCCTGTCGCAGACCATATCTGCAACCGGCTTACTAGCACCACTACCGTCCCACATGTTGCCGAAAACGTTTTTTATATCTTCGGGCTCTTCCTGCTTTCCGAACCAACGTTTGAAGGTATCACCATCCTTTTTGGCGGCGGCGACTGCACCTTGCTTGACGAGATCTTTCCACTCTATGAACGCTTGATGGATTATTCGGCCGTCTCTTTTGTCTGCATCGTTTTTGGGGTCCCAATTGAGCCACTTGAATTCATTGGTTGCGGCATCACCGTATGGATAAGCTGAGGGTTTTGGGTCGTCTCTTGCGACCAGAGTGGTAGACCTGCAGTATCTTAAATATGAATGTTGGACAGGGATCAGAGTCTTACGTACTGTAGGAGAGGCTTTGCTAGAGCGACAACGGCAACAGATGAGGCAATGCTCAGATACGATGGACTGATATACATGACAAAAATTCGACAGGTTCGGATAGGAGATGTCCAGTGCACGATGAAGTATAAGAATCTTGGAATAGAGATACACATATGGAGACAATGTCTTCGTTATATATATACGATTACAGTAACTGCGGTGCCAAAAAGGACACTCAACCACTGCTGCTTCATTGCCAAATCCATCCATTCTCCAACAGTACTTGCCGTATAGCCTGAGCAAGAGGATGAAGGACACTGCCTCCTCGATCCATACTGTAAGACCATAGAGACCCCCTTGACTGTAGACAGTGATAATGACGGGTGTGTTTGGTACAATCCTATCTGGCACAGGGTGGCAGACATTGTTTCGAAGTCGCGCCTCATGGTAGGAACACCAAATAATATGATCCAACGATTTAGCAGGCGCGTTGCATGTAGTCACGCCTCTCACTCAAAATTGAGTCACTGAGTACTGGAGCCTAATGAGGAGGATGGTTTCAAGGGTGAGATTGGAGCAGTCTAGACGGCGTCAGATTTGCCGCTTCCATCGAGAGGCGCAGGCGATCACAACACCATTCCAGAGTCGGGCGGAGTCGCGCGGCGTCCTTGCCTAATAAGGTACACATCATTTCAAACGCCTTAGCCTCCTGTAGAGCCGGCTGTTATACTTAGTAATAAGGTCCTTAATATTATTAAGATATCTCTTATTATTAAACTACTTATTATACTTATAACTATTATCTTTCTTAGTTACTAGATATTAAGGCCTTTTATTAAACCTCTTTTTATTATATTATATATTACGCCCTTAGTACGCGAGCCTTTAAGTAGATACTATAAGCGCTTATTAAAGTTAAATATACCTTAGTATAATAAGTAAGGTAATTACTATAATTACTCTAGTTAATATTAGACTAACCGCGTCAGGTCGGTACTTTAAGCTTAAGTCAGGTACCTAACTCGACTCTTAGCAAGTTAATACTAAATTCCTAGCCTAAGTATTTAGGTTAGTACTAAGAGTTAGTATTAAGTATTTAAGTTAATACTATAAGATAATACTAAGTATTAGTACTAAAGTATTAACCTAACTTACTAAGACTTTTTCCCTAGTAATATTTTCTATTTTTAGTAGTATTTTTTACTAATTTTTTAGTTTTTTTCCCTATTATTATTATTATTATTACCTAGGTAATTCTTTAGAAGTAAATAAGGTAATATAAAAAGGTAATATATATCCCTATAAAAGATAAAGACTATAATATTAGTAATATTTTCTATTCATAGTAATATTTCTTACTATATATAGGATTTACTACTATATTATTAATTATTATTATTATTATTACCTAGGTAATTCTAAAAAGTAAATAAGGTAATATAAAATAGTAATATATATCTTTATAAAAGATAAAGACTATAATATTAGTAATATTTTCTATTTATAATAATATTTCTTACTATATATAGGATTTATTATTATATTATTAATTATTATTATTATTATTACCTAGGTAATTCTAAAAAGTAAATAAGGTAATGTAAAATAGTAATATATATCTCTATAAAAAATAAAGATTATAATATTAGTAATATTTTCTACTTATAGTAATATTTCTTACTATATATAGGATTTACTACTATATTATTAATTATTATTATTATTATTACCTAGGTAATTCTAGAAAGTAAATAAGGTAATATAAAATAGTAATATATATCCCTAGGGAATTAGGGGGGGTATTTAAATTCTAACTAAAAAAAATCTAATTTTAGAATAGGGGTAATTCTAGAAAAAAATTAGTGTCCCTTACTATTTTATTAGGGGCTTAGCGTCTTGGCGATACCTTGACGAGTCGGGTTAGTCTAACCCGACTCGCTAAGGTACCGAGGGCTTTTTAGGTTAGTACCGGAAGTAGGTACTAAGTATTCGGGTTAGTACCTAAACTAGTACTAAGTATTTAGGTTAGTACTAATTTATAGTACTAAAACCTAACTTAATAGTTAGTCTAGTTAATATAGGATAATTATAATAAGTTTAGTAATTACTTAATAAGTTACTCTAGTTAATATAAGTTAATTAGAAATAATTAGTATAAGTATAGACTTTCTTATATTTATATAAATAGTATTACTTTCCCTTTAAATAGAAGCTTTATATTTAACTTATATTATATTATAAATATATCTCCTAGATACTAAATATAATCCTTTACCTTTAGACTAGTTTAGAATAAAACCTACTTATCTACTCCTTAATACTCTACTCTACGAGATTAACCTAGACCTATTAACCCTAGGGACGGCTAGGTTATAACAAGTAGCTAGGGTAGTAGTAGACTAGTAGGAGGGTTAAGGGTACTTAGGTTACTTAAACTATATAGGGAAGGGTAAGAGGGTTATTAAGGGGGTATAAACCTTTTAAGAGATACTATTAAGAAATAGTATAAAGAAAGGGGCGAGGCGCTAGCTAGAGAGAAGAGTATATAGATATTAGGATCTAATACTAAGGTAGTATAAAATATAAGAGATAGGATAGTATATAGTATTTAAAGGCTAAGAAATATAATAGTAAATATAGTAGAAGGCGAGGTTTTCTTTTATAAAATACGGTTTCCTCTAATAAGTAAGATATAAACCGCTCTTATTAACTCTAAGTAGTTAGATAGTAGAGTATAGAATATAAATATAAATACAAGGAGTTTAAAGATATTAATAATACCTTATTAAAGATAAAGAATTAAAAGTAACTTTAGTAAGAGAAATAATAAGAGATCTATGTTACGACCCGTCGTCTTCTAACTAGAAGGCTCCGGAGTCTAGGTGGATCTCGTAGAGGGGAGTGTTAAGGACTAAGGTAAACAGGCTTCGTACTAAACTGGTCTAATACAGGTGGAGTATTATATTTAGTGTCTAGGAGATATCTAGGTTAATAATATGAGTTAAGCACGAAGCTCCTATCTAAGGGAAAGATCACGCTTTCTATATAGATATAGGAAAGTCTATGCTCGCGCTGGTCGCTAGTAATCGACCTATATCGACTAGAGCGATCAGGTCGAGCGATCGCTCGAGTCGCTATACCAAGGCATGTTCGACTTTAGTAAGCGCTTATAGCGTCCGCCAAGGCTCCACTTACCAAGGTCGTAATATTACCCCTTATCCCCTAAACCTTTATCCTAAAGGTTAGATAAAACATTCATATCGTCTCGTCCGTAGTAACGCCGTACTAAGCTATCGGATCGAGTGGCTTATAGGGGAGTAATTATAATGGTGTCGTGTCTACGATACGCAAGATCTTAAAAGGAGTATCGGGTATCTTCTCTCTCCCGAAGGTACGCGGAATATATTCGGCTCGGAAAATAATACAAACCGGCTATACCTGTTATCTACTTCTCTAGTATTAATAAAGCTATAAAGAAGCTCGAACGTGAAGAGATGGAGACAGAGGTAGCGTAGGAGGCTGCTAACGAAATCGCTTATTAAAAATAGACGAAGCTAAAACGCCTTCGTTAATAGAAGCGTTTCCTTAAAGAGAAGGAATAGCGGATATTTAATAAGAGTCTCGATAATATTAAAGAGTTAGAACGTCTAGAAGAGCTCGAGAAGGCCGGTGAAGTTAAACGGGTACTCGCAGAGTGTCCTACCTTTTTAGAGTTCGAGGGTTCCGGAACTCTCTCTCCTAGAGCTTTCAAGTGGATCGCTTAGGGTGCGCCTAGGTTTGGTAATACTACTAGAGGAGCTCTTGACAGTTCGTAAGATTTATAACTAGTTCCCAGGTATTTTCTAAGTCCTCGTATCCTTTCTATTTTACTAGGTAGCTCTGACCTCGTTATAATAGAATCTTTTCGGCTTCGAATTCATTCTCTTCTTCTATCTAGAAGTAGAAGGTTTCTTATAAAGGTGTGTTAGGGTCTACTGGTTCCAACATCGAGATATAGAATACTAGGTGGATTTTAGTATCAGGTGGAAGTTGTAATTTATAGTTGACAGGCCCTCTGTTTCTAATAACTAAAAATGGTCCGACTTTGATATAGTCCAGTTTCCTACTTAGTCTTATACCTTTTAAATTTTTTATAAGGAGATATACTTTATCCCCCTTCTTTAGCTAAGGACCTAATTTTCTTTTCTTATTCGCTGACTTTTCTATAGCAGCGTTAGCCTCGCTAATCTTGTGCTGCATGTCTTTATACAGGCTTTTCATGTCAGAAGTTAATACTAAGGCTTTCTCGGCATCTAGTCCTTGTCGAGGATCTAGAAATAAGTTTGCGTGTCGTCCGTAGTTTATAAAAAACGGTGACAGCTTTATCGTATCTAACCTTTTATCGTTATATGCTAACTGTGCTATTAGGAGTAACGTAACCTAATTGTTTTGTTTTTTATTAACGTAGTACCTAAGGTATACTTCTATTATCTGGTTAGTACGTTTAGTCTATCCATCCGTCTAAGGATAATAGGCTGTTAATATTCGTAGTTTGGTTCCTATTAACGCGATTAAAGTCTTCTAATAGTTTGATATAAAGAGTTTATCTCTATCTAAAGTTATTGATTCTAGTATGCTATGATCTCTAATCAGTCTATCTAATAAAATGAATCTAAGCTGACTAGCGTTATAGGATTCCTTATACGGGATTATAATAGCATACTTAGTAAGTTTGTCGACGATAACTATTATTAAATCGTATTTATTATTAGTTACCGGGTTAACTAACCGAGGTAGTTTTATAATAAAGTCTATCGTGACGTCTTTCTATAGTATATCTGGAACTTCGGTAAACTGAATTTGTCCGTACTTGGCATGTCTTGCAGATTTGTTCTGCTGGTAGCATATACATTCCCTGATATATTACTCGACTGTCGCTCGCAGGTTCGGTGCGGCGTACACTCTTTAAATGAGTTCTAATATTTTAGACACTCCTAGATGTCCTAGTAAAGGATTATTATAGTGATCCCTAATTACTTCTTCTATTACTTTCGGTGGTAAGTATAGCTTCTGTTTATATAGTAACAGGTCCCGGCTAGGCTGTTCTTTCCTAAGTTGTCCGGCTAGGTTATTATTCTTGTATGCTTCCTTTAAATCAGGAACTGCATGTGTCGTGACTCGTATAGTCGTGGCTAGATTCCTTACTAGTACTAACGATCTATCGTTTTCTTATTTTAAGATAGGTTAAGTAGTAATATCTTTTACTTCTATATAGTTAGATCATCTACTTAAAGCGTCTGCTCGTCTATTATCTTTTCCTAGGGTGTACTGAATTTTAAACTTATATTACCTAAGGAGTTCGGACCATTAAACTTGTCGTCGATTCAACTCTTTCGTGGTTATAAAGCCCACTAAGTTTTTGTGATCGGTGAAGATAGTAAGTTCCGAATAACTTTCGGCATATACTCTCTAATACTATAGAGAATAGACGACCGCTAAAAGCTCCTTGTCGTGTATATTATAGTTCTGTTCTGCTGGAGACATCTTACGTAAGTAGTATACTACTGGATACCACTTGCCGTCTTTCTACTGATAGAGGCATGCTCCGATTATAAGATCCGAAGCATCTGTCTCGATATATGCTAGTTCTCCGTTACGAAACGTGTAGAGTACCGGAGGATCTATATAAGCTTGCTTTAGTTCTTTAAATACTCTCTTCTAGTCAGTATCCTATCGAAATCCTGTGTCCTTTTTAGTGATTTCTGTTAGTGGCAAGGCCTTCTTAGAGTAGCCTTCTATGAAACGTCTATTAAAGTTAGCGAATCCTAAGAATCCTTATACTAATTTAATATCGTGTAGTATAGGCCATTCTTATATAGCCTGAATCTTCTCAGGGCTTATACGAACGCCTTTAGTTATTACTATAAACCCTAAGAACTTAACTAAGGTCTTATAAAACTCGCATTTCTCTAGCTTTAGGAGGAGTCCCGCTTGTAATAAGCATGTTAATATATCTTGTATATAAGGGATATATTCCTTAAGAGTTTTAGAGTAAATTAATATGTCGTCGAGATATACGATCGCTATAAGATCCAAATAAGCTCGTATAATATTATTAATTAATGCCTGGCAGGTTGCTAGTACGTTGGTGAGACTAAACGGCATAACCAGGTACTCGTAATATCTATATCGAGTCCTGAATACTGTTTTCTATTCGTTACCTTCTTTCATTCAAATCAAGTTATACGCTCCTCGAAGATCTAACTTTATAAAGATCTTTGCTTTAGCTAGCCGATCCTGTAGCTCGCTAATATTAGGTAGCGGGTAACGATTCTTAATCGTTACGTCGTTTAACTTTCGATAGTCTACGTACAGTCGTAGTGACCCGTCTTTCTTCTTTACGAAGAGTATCGGATATCCTGCTAGTAATTTAGATTCTCGAATAAATCCCTTTTTTAGGTTCTTATCAAGGTACCTGCGTAGTATTATAAGTTCCTTTTCGGATAACGCATAAATAGGTCTAAATGTTAGTTCCTTCCCTAGTTCGAGTTCGATCTTATAATCCCAAGGTTAGTATTTAGGTAGAGCTTTTACTATTATCTCTTCTATAAAGAGGCGTTTCTATCTTTAATACTCTTGTAGGATGTTAGGAGTACTGTCAGTTACTCCAAGAACTCTAACTTGTTAACCTGGCGGACCGCTACTAGTATCTGTTAAGTCGGATCCTTATGTCTTAAGGTCATCCTTATTCGAAATTAAGGTAATATATGCCTTAACCGTTCTTCGGTTCGATTTCTTATCCACCGTCGTCTACTATCGACGTGTAGGTTAGAATCTAGTAATATCGCCAGTTCGCTTAAACTTAAGTACTTTTCTTCTCCAGTTAATTACTAGGTTATGCTTTTCCAACTAAGGCATACCTAATATGATGTGATAGGTGGCTATCCCTATAACATCGAAGGACATTTCCTTATAGTGTCGTTGAATTATAAATAGTAGCGAGGTTGTCTCCTTATCTACGCTTCCTTTTAATAGCGTTGACCCGTCGGCCATCCGTAAGTCATATAGATCCTTCTTTCTCCGCGTTAGTAGGCCTACTAACCGTACTAATGCTTCAGAAATAAAGTTTCCAGATGCTCCAGAATCTATTATTACTATGGTCCGCTGACCATCTATTTTAACCGGTACGTTCACATGCATTGCGTAGTTCGTTAAATATAGCTGATATATTTTTGGGGTAAGGACATTGATCTCCTTATACTTCCCCTTAGCACAAGGGATTACTCTTTTCCCGAAAAGGATAGGAATCCGGTAGTTCTTTTTATATACATGTGCTTTCTGTAATTATCGTGGAAACAGGTATACTAATCATCTAAGTGGCACTCTAACGTATGCTCGTCATGCTTGAGGTGCTTATAAAGACTGCTATGCCATCTTTAGTCATGGTTTAGAAACCACTTCCTTGACCTCTTGGTTACTAAGTGCTAATGACAACTTATATTATTATAACTTGACCAAGTTTTTCCACACGTTCGGATCCTGATAGATTTTCCTAAGTTTTTCTTCGCTTAGTAGTGAACTATACATGTTTCGTCGGCGCAGGCTGACTAGTATATTACTCCGTGCTGTGGATATGCTGAGTCGTTCCTGAACTCCTTCTATAGAAGTCCTCCTGCTACTTTTTCTTGGTAGAACTCTACCCGTTCCTCGAGTTTTATCTGTGGATCTTTTGATGTGGAAGCTCGAGATACTGCTCTATCACCTTCTTTCTTAGAAGTCTGGCTGAGGTTTTCCTAGTCGGAATCATCCTCGCTTTCTCGGCTTTATTCGGGTTTTCCCTTCTGAATATAACCACCATTATATTCGTTATTAGAGTCTAATTCCTTAAGTTGTTCGTAAATATCTACTAGCCTTTATTTAATCTTTGCGATATTTCTCTGTTTCTTAGCTATTTCTTCGCGTAATTCTTCTTCTCTAGATTATAGTTCTCTATTAATAGGTGGATTGACGAGGGCTAGCAAATCATCTATAATTATATCTAGCTCGGTGTCGTCGTACTCCGTTTCTTGTTAATCCCTTGGAGGTTCAGTCTTCCTGACTGGAACTCTTTCTAATATATTTAACTGAGGTCGTTTCGCTATATTTTTCGACCTGTAGTCTTTGGCGATATAGCCCGGTTTGCCACAGCCATAGTAATTCATTACTTTCTTACCCCCTTACTATTTCTTACCTCTAAACGGTTTCTTTTTCTCGGTGAAGTCCAACTCCATTAGCACCGGACCGTAAGGATCGCGTGAGAATCGTTTCTTCCTATAACTTCCTCCGGAATAGAGTCCTGCGTGACCGAGTCTAGAAACTCCACTATTATAGCGTAGTTCTATTACTAACTTGTAGATCTGGTTATTAACTCGTGTTAAGGCTCTTATTAATAAGTCCAAGTTATTATAAACGGCTCCGTCTCGCATAAGTTCCTTCTTCACCTGAGGTTTTAATCCTCTCCGATATATTACTATCAGCGCGTTATTATCCTAGTCGGTTCTTATAAAGTACTGTTAAAACTGTGTCGTATACTCAGATACCGATTTCTTTTATATTAGGTGCTGGATGACTCTCGTTACTACGCTAGCTTTATTAGAAGGTCCGAATATCCGTCTTATCTCCTAGCGGAAGAGTATCAAGCTCTCTATCTATAACTTAATAGAGACATTATCGTCGTCGTCGGGATCCTCTATATATCGTTTGAGAAATGGAGCGGACCATCTCTAGGCCCGTCCTCTCATATAAGTTATTATAAATAGTAGTTATTTCTTTGGCCTAATAGCGTCTTTATTAAAAGAGAAGTATAGCTATATCTGTACTAACTACTCTTTAAGTTTATCTCGATCGCTATAATATAAATCTAGTTTAGTAACCTTAATACCTTCTTTAACTTCTGCTATTACTGACTATCGTGGACCGCGTTCACTTGGGGTGAGGTCCCTTTATCCTAAGGTACTTATCTTGAGGGTGCTTAAAGTGTTACGACCCGTCGTCTTCTAACTAGAAGGCTCCGGAGTCTAGGTGGATCTCGTAGAGGGGAGTGTTAAGGACTAAGGTAAACAGGCTTCGTACTAAACTGGTCTAATACAGGTAGAGTATTATATTTAGTGTCTAGGAGATATCTAGGTTAATAACATGAGTTGAGCACGAAGCTCCTATCTAAGGGAAAGATCACGCTTTCTATATAGATATAGGAAAGTCTATGCTCGCGCTAGTCGCCAGTAATCGACCTATATTAACTAGAGCGATCAGGTCGAGCGATCGCTCGAGTCGCTATACCAAGGCATGTTCGACTTTGGTAAGCGCCTATAGCGTCCGCTAAGGCTCCACTTACCAAGGTCGTAATAATCTATTTAATAATTATCTTAAAGAAAAGCTAGGCTTTTATATAAAAAGGCTTCCTCTTAAGTAATTTATATTAACTAGTACTAAGGTTTAAAGAAGGTAGAAAGCTTACTAGTAACTTAACTTTATAATAAGAAGAATAGATATAAGGTATTCTTACTTTAAATTAATATCCTAGAGATCTAAGACTTTAAATATAATTTGATAAAATAAGGTAGAAAGTATATCCTCCTTCTTTACTTAAGAATATAAGACTTAAGACTAAATTTAATTAAAGAGGCTAGAAATTATAACTTTAAAGAGATACTAACTAGCTTAAAAGATACTTATATAATAGCCTTCTAGCTAATAAAATCAAGCTACCTAGAATTATTCTAACTTATTAAGCTTTATTCTTAGTACTAAATCCTAACTTAATAGTTAGTCTAAGCTTTAACTAAAGTAGATTAAACGTCTTTAAGAGATAGTTCTACTACTAAAATTAATAGAGATATTAAAAAGAAAGGAGAAAGGAAAGAAGGTAATTAAAGAGCTATATAAATACTACTATTAGATTTAATTAATAATATAACTAGTAGAGAAGACTTAATAAGCTACCTAGAAAGTAAATTATAAGGAAGAGAGATAATAAATAGAAGTCTTAAATTATAAAAGGTTTCTCTCTCTTATATCCCTTTATAATAGGAAATAATAGCTCTACTACTATTCTTACTAGGAAGGGATATCTATATATAAAAGACTACCCTTATTAGTATAAATAATACTAGAATAAGTATATAAATAATTAAATAATATTTACTAATATACTTAGTACTAACTTAGTATAATATTAATCTAATTACTACTAGCTAGAAAGATATAAGATAGTATAAGATATTAGTCTTACTTACTATACTATACTATAGTATAGTATAGGATTAGCTATTTTAGTTCTATTCTATTCTAGGATAGTATAGGTTTTTATAGGATAATCCTATAGGATAGGATTTTTATAAGACTACTTTATAAAATAGGATATTTATAGGATATCCTATTATTAGTAAGTATATAACGTACTATTTTCTTAAAAAATATTCTAGAAATCTCTATTATATAAAAGGTTATAACTAGAAAGCTAATTAGAAAGATAGTATTTACCTTTCTAATTAGCTTTCTAGTTATAACTTTCTATATAATAGAGATTTCTAGAATATTTTATTAATTATAAGATATTCTAAAGATATTCTAGAAATCTCTATTATATAGAAAGCTATAACTAGAAAGCTAACTAGAAAGCTACTAATTAGAAAGGTAAATATTAGCTTTCTAGTTAGCTTTCTAGTTAGAACTTTTTATATAATAGAGATTTCTAGAATATTTTTTTAGAAAATAGTATATTATACTAGAAAATACCTGTAAAAATTCAAGATTTTTACGTCGGAAAATCACCCCTACTACCTGGCGTTTAGTAGGTGATGTAAATAGCAGGGAGTATATCAGATACATCGGTAGGTAACGGGAGTAGTAGGGAGTATATCAGATATATTAGCCTATTAATAAGACGGATATTTCCCCCTATTTAGACTAATATTAGACACGTTAGTAGGTAGGGTAAATAGTAGGGAGTATATTAGACATGTTAGTAGGTAGGTAGCTTATATATATAATAGTATTAGTTATATTATATATATATACCTATTTAGATAGCGTTCTATACCTAGTAATAAGACGGATATTACCCCCTATTTAGGCTGATATTAGACACGTTAGTAGGTGAGGTAAATAGTAGGGAGTATATTAGACGTTTTAGTAGGTAGGTAGCCTATAAATACGATAGTATTAGCTTATACACTAATAGACCGATATAGATTATTCTAATAGCGTTACCTACCTAGTAATAAGACGGATATTACCCCCTATTCAGGCTGATATTAGACACGTTAGTAGGTAGGTAGCTTATATATACGATAGTATTAGCTATATTATATACATGTACCTATTTAAATAGCGTTCTATACCTAGTAATAAGACGGATATTTCCCCCTATTCAGGCTGATATTAGACACGTTAGTAGGTAAGATGAATAGTAGGGAGTATATTAGACGTTTTAATAGGTAGGTAGCTTATATACTAATAGACCGATATAGATTATTCTAATAGTATTACCTACCTAGTAATAAGACGGATATTACCCCCTATTTAAGCTGATATTAGATACGTTAGTAGGTAAGGTGAATAGTAGGGAGTATATTAGACGTTTTAGTAGGTAGGTAGCCTATAAATATAATAGCATTAGCCTATATACTAATAGACTGATATAGATTAGTCTAATAGCGTTACCTACCTAGTAATAAGACGGATATCACCCCCTATTCAGGCTAATATTAGACACGTTAGTAGGTAACATAAATAGTAGGGTTTTTAGCCTGTAAATACGATAGCATTAGCTAATATACTAATAGACTAATATAGACTATTCTAATAGTATTACCTACCTAGTAATAAGACGGATATTTCCCCCTATTTAGACTAATATCAGATATATTAGTAGGCGTTATTATAGGATAGGTAAAATATAAATAATACTAGGATTTTTATTATTCGTAATCTATATTCTAGCCGTTAGCGTATTAAATTTAGTAGGTAAATCTATTTATAACGATATATCTTTCAAACTACTATACTAATTTTCCTAATTCTAATATAGCTAAGTAGTATAAGATAAGTTAAATAATATAGTTTATTTAGAAAATATTATAATACGTCGGTGTATACGTAGGTAGAATACGAAGAATATTATAACTTTAATATTCTTTATAAAAGGAAGCTAAACTAAAAGCGGTTAAATAGGGGTATAAAGCGATAAATCTATTAGATAAGAGGTCTAGGAGATCTTTAGGGTTCGAATATCCGGATATTCTATTATAGTAAGAAGATACTTACTAATAATAGGATATCCTATAAATATCTTATACTACTAGTAGGTCCTATAAAAATCCTATCCTACTAAAAAATCCTATCTTATCCCTATCTTATACCTTTATAAAGATATAGGATTAAGACCTAATTTACCTATCCTATCCTATAGTCCTATACTATCTTATATAGGATATCTTATAAGATATCTTATATCTTTCTAGCTAGTACTAATTACTAAGATCTTATTTACATAATTAAATCGAGTTTAAAGTTCTATTATAAAGCCTATATTAGTTTTCTAAAGGATATCTAGGACCCTTAGACGTCCTTATCTTTCGTGATTTTGAACTTAGTAGTTAGCGCCGTGAGACATCTACTAGCCTCGCCACGGTATGGGATTCCCCAACTCATTATGAGATGTATACAACTCACGTATCAGAATATCAATGGTGCTACATGCTGAGTTCCTCCGTGTTGCTGCCCGCCCTACTTAACAGCCTCCTCAGCTGTCTCATCGACGATTCCTTTGGAGGTGTTCTACCACGCCGTACAACATATTGCAAGCGGACTTGCAACGTGTCTTAATTCGGAAATTTTTCGTGGGAGGCCGTCAAACATATCTTTCTGGCTGAACGAAGACAGTCATGCAGCCTCAGGTTGATATCGAAATACTCGCAAGCCCCTTCTGTTTCCTCAACTGCGAACGAGAATTCCAAATACGGCTTAAAGTTAGCCTACATAACGAAGAACCAATTACGATAGTCACGACCGGTTCCATCTTCGACCCAGCCGCCACCTTCAACCAGAGCAGAATCGAAATCATCGATACCGAAACGGGCGAGGAATTACATTTCCCTGATATCTCATCTTTAGCGGATGAACAGAATCTCGTCCCAGCGGAAAAGCCTACTTTGACCCTGAAACCAAAGAGGGCAATTTATTTCTTCTGGAGCACCAACGCCCCTAGCGATCGATCGTGCGAGTATCCATTCGATATTTCCAAACTTGCTCCAAACAGGCAATACGCCATAAGATATCGCGACCACGGCATCACAGGTTACTTCTCCGGATCCGAACCAACGCAATCAGCAAAAAGCTCAGATAACCCTCTCCAAGCACCTCCTCTCACTGTAAATCTTCTCACGAGGGACCCCCTCATATTCAGCACCCGCCCCACGCTTCCTTCACCCCCTCCCATCACCGCTTCTTTAACAGCGTCGACACCCTTCTGCGCACTATCCGGGACCCCGCCCTTCACCATCTGTCTAGAATGGACATCGCGCAGCGACCGCGCCATCTACGCCCTCCAAACCCGCCCAACCGGCCACAACATCGGCCTCGAGATCCGCGATCCCGCACGGAAGGGACGACGTATCGGACCGCCGCCTGATCGTCTGGAGGGCGAAGGTGATGGCCACGATGGATACCCAGATGATGAGGAGAGGTTTATACGGTTGGAGAAGAGGGAGGATTGTGTGAGGGAGGTGTATACGCTTGGTGTTAGGCCTAAGAGGGGGAGGATTATTAGTGCTGATTTGTGGAATTTGGTAGGGGGACACGGGTATGCGCTTAGTCTGAGGAAGTGGAAGTGGAGGTGGGTGTATGGGGATGAGGTAGGAGTGGAGGTGGGGGCGGAGGAGGGGGTTCTGAGGGGATTGCTGAAGAGGGAACCCTGGGTGGAGTGGAGGCCTGGGGTTTGGTTTGAGTTTTGGACGGAGTGAGGGGGATGGGGGTTTGGGTGGTGTTGGTTTTGGTGTTTGGGTTTGGGTTGGGGTGGGTTGGGGGTGGATGGCATGGTCTGACGGGGTAGTATGTGGATAAGGGATTTACACATCAAATTCCGCTACAATGTTTTTTTCCCCACCATGGTCGCGTTTAGCAGGGATATATGCTATGAACGAGAGTATGATTGTAATATCAAAGGAAATAATATGGTTAAATGAAAGTAGTGCTGGTAATAGATACAAACGTAGTGATTTGATTCTTGTAAAAATGCTTCCCGACTATAGCGAGCTTATGTGAGTATATACATACATGTCTGTTATGATTAATCTGAATACCTAGATAATTTTATACAATAAGCTTGCCGGTTCTACTAAGTATTGTACCTATACTATTCGCCTTCTCTTAGCCTTTGCCTATACTCTTCCCCTTCTCTTAGCCTTTACAGCCCAGCGTCATCATAGGCCGTTGCGCATCATTTGCATACAGCTCCCTCACCCTATTCTATACTCCATTCCCTTACCCATTCCCATGTCCCATGTCCTACACCCCACATCCCATCCCCCACCCTCCCCACCATCCACCTCCAGCCCTTAATATTTCCCATCCGTCCTCACAAGCCCCTTCTTCACATTCTCAGCCTTCGACTGCCCCGCCCACTCCGGCGCCTCGTCTTTCCCGCTCTCTTCCTCTTTATCGCCCTCCTCTTTGGTCTTGTGCACGGTTTGGGGGTTGTGCTCGGCGGGTGAGTAGATTGTGTAGAGGATCTGTGTGCGTTGGGGGGAGAAAGTTAGCGTTGCTGCTGCTGCTGCGATAAGTTTTTGGGGCTGGGAGTGGGGTTGGAGGGAAGATGGGAGACGGGAGATAGAAGATGGATGATGGCTTGGGTGTGGATGTGAGGGGAGGAGGGGGGTGGGGAAGGGAACAGGGGAAGAGGGAACGGGGTTGCGTACCAGTGGTGTGGGACCCGTATTGACGAATTGATGCTGTGTACCTGCCGGCACAACCATCAGGTCACCGGCTTTGACATCCTGGTCTTTGCCGGCTATGGTGGCTTTCCCCTTGCCGGATGTGAAGGTTAGGGCTTGGTCGACTGTATGTACCTATACATTGATCTTCGTCAGTATTGCAATTTCTTTTCGACCTGACGAGAGCTTGAAGCAGTCGCAGCCAATTTGCATACCTCATCCCCAATGTCTCCACCCACAGGCACAGTCATCAGCACCACCTGCGAGTATAACCCCGTCCACAGCACCCGTCTGAACTCTGCAGATTCGGACGGTAGCGCCCCGGTCATGTTGGGGAAGTAGACCATCTCGTGCTTGGGGGGCTCGGTGGACATTTTGGGGTCTTTGGCTTGGTGGAGGGTGGATTGGGAGAAGAGTCTGCTTGTTCGGATACCGGGGATGGGTTTGGTGAGGGCGGTAGATGTGGGTTTGGGAAGGTTTCGGCGCAGGACGAGCTTGAACATTTGTGTTGGGATGAAAGGGAGTCGAAGCTGAGGGATCCCACTTCTGCCGGCGTTGCTGATGTTGTATGACGTCGAGATGAAGTCAATAGAGAGGATCGGAGCTCGTTAGTCAGCAATCGAGCTCAGATCACGTAAGTTTTCTTGGCATTAGATCGCTCTACCAAAAAAGTAGAATCTCTACGATATTGTTGCTATGATTCAACAATAGTTTCCCTCTATATGCACGCTCTGTAGAAGACCCCGTTTGCATGAATACGTTGCTCAACCACCACGTTTGAATACGAAGGTATAGTCGTCACCTAAACTCTGCCTGCATGTGGACTACGTGGAGTGCCTGATAATGAAGCTCCTCGCGCTTATTGTCTCTTTAGTGCTCCGATCCATAGGTAGTGTTATTTACTTTCTAATAAATCCTCCTTTCTTTCATCTTAGATATGAAAATGTACGGGATATGTGCTGATTTGGTTTATAAGCATTAAATACGGAATGTCCTTGTATTACTATCCCCTTCATCCCCTTTCGCTTCTCCCTTCTCCTTTCATCTATACACAGCTGCATCGTTATTACTTTGCTATATATAAAACTTGTACAGCCATTGATATTCGGGCCCCATAGGTTGTGTCTTCCTTTGTTAAAATTGGCGAACGGATATATATCTCCATCCCCCTTTGTGACCCAAGCACCACAACGTAAAGCACCTCCCATCTCTAGGACCCTAGGCTCCTATATTCCTTCTAGCCTTTCATCTTGCAAGCGAGTCTTTTGCATGCATCAATGCATTTACCATCCAACCAACAAACCCGCCAACGCCAGTTCAAAAACGCGTTATAATAAAATATATCAAGTAAATACTACACCACTTCTCCCTTCTATACCAAAATTCTCCCCCATCTATTCAAACAACTAAAACCTCACCATCCTCCCCTCTTCCAACCATTAAGCTCCACTCCCGAAGTCTCAGGCTTGAAACTCGTTGTGGTCGAGATGAACACACTCAACACCCCAAACAAATCACAGACGCGGACGCAGTAGAATGAAAGAGGCGTAGCACCAGTTTCTCAATTTCTCAAGTCTACAGATAGAATAGGGCCTCCCACTAAGTATCGCCACTTGCGGAGCAGGAGTGCGAAACGATTGCGAATCCACCCTTCAACCCATCTATATTCTATTGGAAATAAGCCCTTCTGCCAAGATAATAAGCGAGTGGCCACGTCTATAAAGTCTTATTATTATATTAGCTTATTCCTAGATACCTTTTTAGATATCTAGAATAGTTAATAATAGCTAAATTATATATTATACCCCTAAGACCATTTAATAGGTTATAAGCCTAGCTAGTACTACTTAATTACTATAAAGAATTATATCTATAAATAGCTATATTAGAGCTATTTAAAATATTAATAATAATATATCTTTCCTATATTATAATTCTAAAGGAGGATAATTTCCTAGACTAGATTATTAATATTAGGGTATATCTACGTAAAGAGAAGCTCTAGAAATATACTTAAGAGGTCTTAAAAGGGGAGGATAAGAAGTTATTATAAGAGGAGAAAGTATAGGAAGTAGCTAACTTTATAACTCCTACTATTAATCTTATAATTAAGTAAAAATTAATTAAGGAGGAATTTAATAATAGCTATCTAATAATTAATTAGTTAATATTACTACTTACCTTTAAAGGGGACGTATAATTTATAAGGCTAATAAGGGGATATTATACCCTCTTAGCTAATACTTTTAAGGATATCCTAGAGTTCCTAATATATATTAAGGTATTAGAGGAGTAAATTAATATTATAAAAGTTAAAATAATAGGTAATAAATATATACTCCTCTACCTATTAATAGCTCTACTAGAAGAATACTATCTACTAGTATAACTATAATTAATAATACTAGATATAATAGTAGAGAAGGTAAAAGATATACTACTAGAAGAATACTATTATACTATTAATATCTACCTTAAAGATAATAAGAGCTTAGTATATACAGGACGCTTTAATAAATAGACTAGATTAGATAGGCTAATAAAGTAGTATACTAGATATAAGAGACTAGGGTATATAGAGGATAGCTATTAGAAGGGAAATTATTATAACTAACTAAATAGGCTATATATCGCATGCGCTTAGTATATATTACACCCTTATATTAACCTGTAAGGGGAAATAATATATAAGGCTTACTAGTCTCTTTAAGGTGTTTATAGGATCCCTTATAGAATAATTCTTAGATTTCTTAAGAATTAATCTTATTATAAAAATAGATTAATTTTATATTATTATATAACTCTTATAATTAGTAATTATAATAATTCTAATTCTTCTACCTATTTAAGGGTAGTAATCTATTATTAGTTATAATAAATATAACTTACTTTAGTAATATTATAAGTAATATACTATTATAATAGAGTTGAGATAAAAATAGTTTATTAAATATTATTAATAATAATCTTAGCTAATAAGAAAGGGAATAGGAAAGTTATATAAGAGATATAAATAAACCTAATAATACTAAAAATACCTTTAAGGGAGATTTAGAAAATTATAAAGGAAGTATTCCCCTTATAATAGAATACCTTACGTAGGCGAGGCGTAAGTAAAAAGAGTTACTATAAATTTAGTAACTTAAAGAAGTTAAAGTAGATATTACTACCTTAGAATTAAGGGAATAGATTTCTCTTTATAATAATAGTATTATAGGGTAGAAGTATATATATAATAAGGCTAAGGAGTACTTAGGTCCCTTTTAAAGTATATTAAAGCTAACCCCTATTTCTAACTATTATAGTAAGAATATCTATAAATACTAAGACTAGATATAATAATATAATATATCTTTTTTATAGACTCTATTTAATTTTATTATATAGATATCACGTATTCTATTTATAATACTAGTACTTAAGAGTAATTTAGAGTAACTTTAAGCTACTTATTTATATTCTTATCTATTAGAAATATTAAGTTAGAAGGATTTGATAAACTTTTTAGTAAATTATATTAAGGATCTTATAAATAGGGAGTTAAATATATATTAATAGTATACTAATATATATTAACGCCTAATATAAGTAATTTATAAGTTTAAAATATACTTAATATCTTTAAAAGCCTAACTTCCTAATAAAATTAAAAGTAAGCGGGTAATGAATTTATATACTAAGCTTATTAAAGAGCTTTAAATTACCCTTATAAATTAGGGGTCTCTACCTAATATAAGGGATAAACTCCTATTATTAGTAGTACGCCTTAGTAAAAAAGGCTAGTAAAATATACTATATAAGGCCTTAGATCGCGATAAAAGTAAAAAATTATAGATAATTTAAGATAATATTATAAGAGGAAGAGGAATAGGTAGTTATAATAATAAGAGTAGTTATAATAAGCCTAAATTACGCGACTTATTAGATATTACTTATTAGAATTATAATAAGAAGGGCTACTATTCTACTAGTTATCCTAAGCTACTAAAATAAGGTAGATTTTAATAAAAAGGAAGACGCTTAAACTTTAATATTATAAGTAAATAGGGCTGATATATAAGTAAGAAGTAGGAAAAAGGCTAGACCCTATTAAGGACTTTAAATTATTAGGGGAGAGGTTATAAGGAGTAGAGGTTAAACCTCTAATATTATATTAATATAAATTTAAAGTAATATTAAAGTATAAGCCTCTTAAGTATAAAGGATATCTTAATTATAATTCTTAGCTAAATATTATCTTATAAGCTTATACTATTAAAGTAAGTCTAAAATATATTAAAGATACTAAGTATTAAGGTAGCTAATAGACCTATTCTAATTTTATATATATGTAATTAATTGATAGAGAAGGGAAGCTTCTCGCAGGTATAAAACCTGCCTGTAGAAGGCTTCCGGTCTCTAAGCTATCTAGCGACTAGCTACGTAATATATAATAATACTACTATAAAAGAAGATAAGCGACGATCCCGTTACTATATTAAAGCCCTTAAAGCCCTTAAAGCCCTTAACAAGAACCTTATTTACAACGTAGTCGTCTATAAGAATAACTATTATATTCCCTAATAAGGTCCTCCGTATTATAAAGCTTATTAGTATTATACTAAGTATTATACTTATAGCTGTAACTCCTCTACTTTACTAGATACTAAGTCTTCTTACTAGAGGTCCTTATACTAATAATTAACTCTATCTTATAATTATCTAACTTATTAGCGGGGCTATCTATTTTAAATACTAGGGGAGGCTAATAATTCTTAACCCTTATATAAGGGTTAGAAGTCTTTAGTAATAGCTTAAGTTAAGCTACTAATATAACTAGATAAATATATATAATTAGGCTGAGTTAGAGCTAATAGGCTAATTAACCTACCTTCTTAATAATTTTAAATAGGCTAACCCGTTATTAATAGATTTTTAAGTTTATAATACTAGGGATTTCGTAGCTATTACCTAGCCTAAGATAGGCTTTATTACTAGGAGATATTATTATAACCTTATACTTACTATTATAGCGGATTTCAGCGAAGATATTAGTAAAAGTAATAGACTCCTCTACTTAGTCCCGTTTAAGTTATTATAGGCGGGTAAAGTCTTTAGTAGGAAGCTCTTAACGCGATAGTATACTAAGGGTATTATAGATATTAAAGCTATATAAGACCTTATTAGGAGATATACTAGTAGATTAGCTTTTAGAATTATTAAGATAACCCTAAAGGTAGGGGAGAACTAATATCTAGTTAATAATATTAATATGCTAGGTAATATAATAATATAAGGCGATCTCTACTATCTAGTTTATCTATTCTAAGAGATTATCCGTCTAAGTATAATAGGCAGTTAATATTAGTAGTTTATAGCTAAGTTTCTAGAAGATCGATCTCTAGAAGGAAGATATAAACTTAGTATCCCTATTACTACTAATTCTAGAAGGAATCCCCTATCTATAGGTAGTTAGTATAGCTAATACTATATTAGCCTACTAGGCCGCTAACTAGATAGTCTATCTGGGAAGGAGAAGGACTCGCTTAGAGAACTTATCTATAATTATAAGGAGACTATTAAAGCTCTTAGTAGACTATATTAATAATAATATAATAATAAAGTCTATAGCTATTATATAAAAGGGGATAGCGGGGCGGTTTATAGGTACTATACTTCTATAAGGTTTATACCGTTTTATTTAATTTAGCTAATACTCCGGATAATACTCTATATAAGCGCGTAAGTACTATAGTAAGTAATAGATATATATAGACGCTACGATTCTTTTATATATCTAATAATACCCCCTGTAATATTATAGATTATAGGCTAGGTAAAATACCTCTTTCTCTAAGGAGTTAGGGATATATAACTATTCTTAGCCGTTATTAAAGTTTATATAGTATATTAGGTCGTCGCGGAGCTTAAAGCGTAGACTAAGGTAATAACTATTATTATCTATAATAAGGTCCTTATTTACTACCGTAAGTATTTATAATAGCTAGGACTATTAGCTATTATTATAATAGGCTTAAGAAATATATTACTTAAAATCCTAGGATATCTCTACTAAGGTAATATAATATACGGGAGCAGGGTTATTATTACCCCCTATAAAGTAGGCCTTACGGAAGGCTTTAGTATATAAGGCGTTAAGGGTACCTACGGCGTTAATTAATAATAAACCTATCGCTTATAGCCTTAATAGGGCGTTAGGAATAATATTAGACTTCCTAGACTTATACTTAATTAAGATATTAAACTAAGATAGATAAGAAGAGGCGCGGATAAGTTATAGGTTTAATTTATCTATTAATAAGGTAGTTAGACTAGTCTAGCGAGAAATAGGAACTATAATAGAGTAGTTAGTATATATAATTATTAGAGGCCTTTTATATAACTTAATAAAATACCTTATTCTTTTAACTACCTAGATAATTCCGGCGACCTCTAATTTAATAGGCTAATAGTTTTATTCGGCCTAGTTTAATATTTTACTTAGGAATATAATAGGTTAGATAGATATTCTAGGGAAGCCTTTAATAATATTACCTTCTATATAATATATTATTACTATAAAGTCCTACCTTTTAGAGGCGTTAAGATTAATAAAGAGGATTCTATTATAATTAAAATAAATTAGGAAGGTAGGACTATAAAAGGTAGCTTTTAAATTATTAAAAGCCTACTACTCTTCTATAATAGGCTTATATATTATCTATACTAATTAAGTCTTTTAGGTACTACCTTTAAAACCCTTTAATAGTATTCTTATAAGATTAGTCTTACGCCTCTAAAGCGGATTTATATATTATATATACCTTAGTATTAATAAATATAACTAGCTAGTAAGGCTAAGAAAAATCTCTAGGTCTTATAAGGAGATTAGGAAGATTAGTAAGCTAATAGCTACGAGCTTTTTATCTAAGGTTAATAGACCTAGGGAGTCGACCCTCTAACCTAGTAGGGTAATAGAAGGGTAATCTAAGAAGGTCTTTATTAGGTTAAGACTTATACGACGTTTTTAGTAGAGACTAAATAGCTTATATAAGTAGGATAGGTAATCTAGTAAGGTTTTTAAAAAGGTAATTATATTATCTATATATACTTTTATAAAGTACTTAAATAATTAAAGAAGCTTATTAGTCTACTATTAGATATAAGGTAGCGAACCTTTATACCCTATAAGCGCGATATTATACTATTACTAACTATAATATAAGATAACAGTTAGCTTATAATAGTCCCTTTTCTAAATATTAAATTAGTAAAACTACCTTATACTATCTATAATAGAGATATATAGATACCTTATAATAGCTAAGGTAAGTTTAGATTATAAAGGTAAAGGATAACTATCTAACTAGGTAATTTTATTTAACTCCCTAATATTAATAACTACCTAGCCTTTACGCCCGTCTATAGTATTATACTAAATAATAAAAATAGGGTAGCTAAACGGAGTAGGCTAGTCTAACTATATTATTTTTCCCTAGTTATATAATTTATTAAAGGTCTAATTAATTAGATCCCTATCTCTCTAACTAACTAGATATACCTGAGAAGGCTTAGCTATTACGTCAGGCTTTAATAGAATTAGTATCTATTCTTCCTCTAGAATATCTACTATAAGTCTATAGTCTATCTAGATATTAGGAAATTCATTTACTACTACAGTAAATTAAGATACTACGTCTAGAGTACTATATACTATATTTCTATTAGGTATAATATACTTTAAGGCAGGGTTAATAGTTATTAATAAGGCCCTTATTATAATAGGCCTAGGGACTACTATTATAGCAGCCGCTACGGCTAGCTATATAGAAGGCTTTATAATAGTAGAGTATGCTACTACTACGGCTATAAAGCCATTTATAAGATTAGCCTTCTAGGACCTTATATTACTAACAGCTAGTAGGGTATATATAAGGGTAATAAGGTACTCCGTCCTAATTATATTTAATAATTAAACTAAGACGAGCCTTATATAATAGACGTACTACCGTTAATATAGTATTATATACTTAGATAAATATTATTAACGAGTATATAATATACGTAAATATACCCCCTTTAGGGCTAAAGTCTTAAGTATAGTTTAGCTTAAATAGGTAGTCCCTATTAGGTAGGACCTCCCTATTATATACTACTAGCACCTATATAGTAGTGCGTAGGGGTATAATAAAGGCTGATTTAGTTTTAATAGTTCATTTAATATTAGGAGATATATAAGAATAAATATTAATTTTAGTTATAAGGTTCTAATAGGAACTAAGAGTTACCTTTTCCTCCTTAAAGTTAAGAACTATCCCTTAAGGCTTAAGGTTATTATTACCTACTAATAGGTTAGCTTTCAGGTTATTAATAAGGTAGACCTCTATAGTAATAGCTACTATTATAGGGTTCTCTATAATAGAGCCTCTAATATATATTTTTATTATAACGTACTTATCAGTCTTTATTACTTTATTACCTACTCCCCGTATTAGTATTAGTAAGGATATTTTCCTAATTTTTATATTAGGAAGTACTCGTTTTAAATAGGTATAATCTATTAGCGAGACTAAGTAGCTAGTATCTAGATATATATCTAACTTATTATTACTATCTAAATAGCCCTAAGATATATAAATAGTAGTATATTTCTATCCGCGGAATATATAGCCTAGCGGCTTAGTAGGATTAGGAGTAATAGTAGATTTAATTATTAATAGGACGTCTACTATTATTATATATACTATAGCTATAAGGGCTTTTATAAAAGGCTTTTATAAGGGCTTCTTTAGTTTCTAGTACTACTATCGTAGATAAAGAAATAACTTATTTCTAGAGGGAAGGCCTTCCCCGTAGATAGAATAGGCGTAATTAGTAGAATTAGTCTATATAAAGTTTATATTAGGTATTATAGGGTCCTACTTATTAAGGACCTTATTACCTAATAAGGGATACTTATTTATGTAAAATAACTAACTAAGGCCTTCTAGAGGATCCTTAGGGTTATAAGGCGGGGAACTAAACTAATAATATTATTATTATAATAGGTTATTATTAGGTATAAAGTCTTTTATAATATCTTCTATAGATACTTAGTAGGCTTATTAAGAGAATTATAGCTACTAATTATCCTACGGATAAGTACTAGGTTAATAATTACCCTAAGGGCGAGCTTATTATTATAGGTTAGGCTACTATTTAGAATCTAACCTGTTTAGAAGGCCTACTATAATTTAAAGTCTTTAGCTAGGTAGTAAGACTTAAGGGGCGTTTAGCTGAAACTACTATTATAATTAGTAAGCCTAATTATTATTCTAATAATTTAAAAAAGGAGGGTAAGTATTATTATAGAAGTTATTATAAGTATTTCTATATAGCTAGTTACTAGGCTAATATAGCTAATAGCCTACTCTATTAGGGAAACTATACTAATTATACTATCCCTACCTGTTTTTATAGGTAGGACGTTAAGATTACCTAATATTCTAAGTATTAGTAGTCTAATACCTACTAGTATAAGCCTACTATCTATACTTAGTATTATTAAGGTCGTTTATAAAGTTATTAATAGTCGTCTTATTATTTAGTTAGTAAATATTACGGCGAAGCTCCTAATTAATAGTATTATAAATAATATCTAATTAGACTCTTACTTTCTTTAAGCCTATATCTTTAGTATAGCGTAATATTTTTATACTAAATTCTATAAGCTTATAATAGTTAGTAGTATCCTTTATAATATATTTCTTATAAGTTATAATATAAATTATAATATTAATTAGCTAGTTAAACTTTCTTATTAGTAATTTAGCCTATTTATTAATACTATTACTAAATATTATAAGGTGTTAGTTATTATCTAATAATTATCTAGTCTACTACTCTAAGGCCTAGCTACGGAGACTTAGCTAGAGGTTATTACGTATAGTTACTAGATCCTTTAATAGGTATATTTACTTAGTATAGTTTAAGAAGAGATAAATATCACGGAAGTATATTTCCTTTCTAGCGTATTTAATAGTAGAGCTAGTAGTAAGAGACTTACTATTATATATAGGGTTAAAATAGCTAAGGTCTCCTAGATTTTATTAAGGTCCTTGATTTTCCCTAACTTCGGTATTAGTACTAGCCTATCCTAGCTAGCCTACCTAGCCTGCCTAGCCATATAGGCCTAATAGTCCGGGTAGTCTAGAAGGTCCTTATTAAGGTAGGTTTTTACGTATATACTATACTATCCTAGCGTTAATAGCTGCTTATATACTAGTATTAATAGCTACTTATATAGTAGCGTTAATAGTTATATTTACTATACTACTAGAAGGATTAGGTTCTAGGCTAATAGGTCTTTTATAAATAGCTTCTTTAGTAGATATCTACCTAGTAGTAGTAGTACTATTATAGGATAACGTAGTATTAGTCTATTATAGTAATATACCTAGTAAGGGTAGATTATTAAGTAGCTTATAAGAGGCTTCTATTCCCTTATTAAACCTAGATATAGCCTTTTATAGTATAGGCTTATTAATTACCTAGTCTTAAGGCTAAGAAGGCTTAGAGTTTCTAAGGGGACTAACTTCTAAAGATATAGATCTAGAATAAGTACCTCCTTATCTAGTAGAGGCTTCCTAAGTTAATCTAGTAGGCCTAAAGGTATCCTTTATAATTAAGGAGATAATATAACGAGCTACGTTATTAATAACTAATATAAAAGTATACCCTATTTATATAAATTTATCTAATTAAAAGGTAAGAATAGTAATCTCGTAGGTAATTTAGGGAGCTATAATAATAAAATATTAAGAAGGTAGGAAAAGAGCGGTAAATTAAGTAAGCCTTAGTAAGAATCCCTAATAATTTCTCTAACTAAGGACTTAGCAGACTTAGAGGTCCTAGTTATTAAAGCCTTTAATAGATATTATTATATTATAATAGCTTAGTAGGCTATTAAGGGCCTTATTAGATAATAGATTAGAGTACTATTATAGCTATAAACTTAATAGGTATAACGGAAGTCTTTAATAGGTCTTAGAGGAGATTAGATCTAGTATTATAAGGATAGCGTTAGTTTATATTAGATAATTATATAGTATCTAAAGAGATATTAGTTACCTAAGCGTAAAATAAAGGTATTACTATTATTATTAAGGTAGCTAATAGACCTATTCTAATTTTATATATATATAATTAATTAATAGAGAAGGGAAGCTTCTTATAAGTATAAAACCTACCTACGGAAGGCTTCTAGCCTCTAAGCTATCTAGCGACTAGCTACGTAATATATAATACTAAGTTATTATAACTAGGCTTTATAAATAGTAAGCCTATCTTCTATTATAATATATATAATATAATATATTAAACTACTAATAGTTAGAGTTCTTTTTATTAATATACCTATATCTTTTATATGATAGATAAGGTAGGACTACTACTAGTTATTAATAGACCTATATAGTATATAATAGGTATTAAAGTTAATATAAGTATAAGGAAGTAGTATTTTAGAATTAATAAGTTATTATTCTAACTAAATAATCTATAATAGTTTATAAAATTCTTATTTCTAATATTATTAATCTAGAACCTATATACTTAAGACTTAAAGTAGTAGGTATAAGTAATCTAGATAAGGAATATATAGTTAATTTATATATATTACCTCTAGAGTTTAGTAAGTTCTTAGATATATTCTTAGTTAAAGAAGCCGGATATCTACTATCCTATTAAGGAAGTAATTATACTATTAAGATAACTATTAACCCGCCTTATAAACCCTTATATAACCTATTAAATATAAAGTTAGTATAATTAAGACGCTATCTAGATAAAGCCTTAGTAAAAAGATAGATTAAGTACTTTAAGAGTCTTATAAGATTACCTATCCTATTTATCTTAAAGAAGGATAGAGGCCTATATGTATATATTAACTATTATAAGTTAAATAAGGTAACTATTAAGAATAGATATCCTTTACCCCTAATTAGTAAGATATTAGATTATTTAAATAGAGTAAAGGTCTTTATAAAACTTAATCTTAAAGATATATATTATTATATTTATATCTAAAAAGGAGATAAGTAGAAGATTATATTTTATATATAATATAATTATTTTAAATATTTAGTAATACTATTTAATCTTATAAATACTTTAATAACCTTTTAAGCTTATATTAATAAGTCCTTAATAGGGTTATTAAATAAATTCTATATTATTTATCTTAATAATATTCTTATCTATTTAGAATTATATATAAAGTATAGGGATTATATATATAAAGTACTTAAGCGGCTTTAGTAGTATAAATTATTTATTAGCTTAAAGAAATATTACTTCTTTATAATTAAAGTAGAGTTCTTAAGATTTATTATATTAACTAAAGGTATTATAATAGATTAGCGTAGGGTAGATATTATTTAATTATAATCTAGGCTAATAAACTTTTATAAAGTATAGATTTTCCTTAGATTTATAAATTTTTATTATTATTTTATTTATTAGTATTTATAAATTATATTACCCTTAATAGAGCTATTAAAGGGTAGTATAAAAGGTATTAAGATAGGTCCTTTTAATTAACTTAATAGAGTAGAGTATATATTTAATATACTTTATTAGGTATTTCTTAATATATTAATATTAAGATACTTTAGTCTTATATTACTTATATAAGTTAAGATTAATATATTAGATTTTAGACTAGCTAGTATTCTATTATAACCCTAGGAATTAGGTTAATAGTATCTTATAACCTTTTAAAGTAAGAAAATAAACTCTAGTAAAGAATATTATAAAACTTATAATAAGGAGTTACTTATAATAGTTATAATCTTTAAGTAGTAGAGATACTACCTAGAAGGTAGTTTCTATCTAGTTAAATTACTTACTAATTATAATAACTTAAGGGGTTTTATAAATATAAAGGCCTTAAATAGTTAATAAGTAAGATAGGTAATAAGACTCTTAACTTATAACTTTATTATTAAGTATAGACTAGGTAAGACTAACCTAGCTAATACGCTATTAAGGCGCCCTAATTATAAAAGTAAGGGTAGAGTAATAAATAAACTTATCTCTATATTATAATAAAAGCTATTAATAGTAGTAGGTTTATTAAACCTTATTTTTTATATTATAATAGAGGCCTATATATTTCTTATACTAAGATAGGGCTTATAACCCTCTAGTAATAAAGGTAAACTTACTATAATATATAGTATATATATAACGTAGTTATAGATACTAGTACTAGCTATAAGATTAGTAGTACTAGGAATTATTAATATAGCTATTAGAATAATAGTTCTAGATAGAGTATATCTATTAAAGTATAAGGACCTTTAACCTAAAATTATAAAGAGTATAAGTAAGACGCTACCTTAATCTTCTTTACTATAATAGAATATAGGAATATTAGGACCCTAAGCTTATTACACCTTATCTATTAGTTATAAGTGCCCTAATTACCCCTCTAGGACTAGCGCGAATATTAAAAGTCTAATATTTCTTCGTATTCTACCTACGTCTGTACCTACGCTCTATAATATTTTCTACTTAAATTAAGTTATATAGTCTATATCAGCCTATTTATCACTCTAAAAATAATTGAAATCGGTATAGTAGTTTAAAAGATATTTTAGAATAAATAGATTTACCTACTAAATTCCATACGCTAACGGCTAGAATATAGATTACGAATAATAAAAATCCTAGTATTATTTATATTTTACCTATTCTATAATAACGCCTACTAACGTATCTGCTATCGGCCTAAATAGGGGGAAATATCCGTCTTATTACTAGGTATAGAACGCTATTAGAATAGGTATATATATATGATATAGCTAATACTATTATATATACAGGCCGGCTACCTACTAACGTGTCTAATATACTCCCTACTATTCACCTCACCTACTAACGTGTCTGATATCGGTCTAAATAGGGGGTGATATCCGTCTTATTACTAGGTATATAACGCTGTTAGAATAATCTATATCGCTGTATAAGTGCATAGGCTAATGCTATCGTATGTATAGGCTAAAATCCCTACTATTTACGTTACCTACTAACGTGTCTAATATTAGTCTAAATAGGGGAAAATATCCGTCTTATTACTAGGTATATAATGCTATTAGAATAATCTATATTAGTCTATTAGTATATAGGTTAATGCTGTCGCATATATAGGCTACCTACTAACGTATCTAATATACTCCTTACTATTTACCTCCCCTACTAACGTGTCTAATATCGGTCTAAATAGGGGGAAACATCCGTCTTATTACTAGGTATAGAACGCTATTAGGATAGGTATATATATATAATAAGCTAATGCTATCGCATGTATAAGCTACCTACTAACGTGTCTAATATGCTCCCTACTATTTACCTCACCTACTAACGTGTCTGATATCAGTCTAAATAGGGGGAAATATCCGTCTTATTACTAGGTATGCAACGCTGTTAGAATAATATATATCGGTCTATTAGTATATAGGCTAATACTATCGTATATATAGGCTACCTACTAACGTGTCTAATATACTCCCTACTATTCACGTCACCTACTAAACGCCAGGTAGTAGGGGTGATTTTCCGACGTAAAAATCTTGAATTTTTACAGGCATTTTCTAGTATACTTATAATATAACTAAGAAATAGCTTAATCCTATTACTAGAGCTATTAATTATAAATAACTTATTCCGCGTTTTCTAGCTAGTATAATAGTAGAAAATAAAATAGTATATATTATAACTTTAAAGTCTATAATTAAATTAATTAAAGTACTTTAATAAGAAGATATTTTTATTAGCTAATAACGCGTAGGCGAAATAATAGATAGATAAGTTAGAAGAGCTAGTTAATAGATATTTAATAATTAAAGTTTACTTAAGTATAATAATAATTTATATATTCTTAAAGACTTATTAGTTTATAAAGAGCTATTAAAACGCTATTATAATAACCCCTTAATATAGTATTTTAGGCTTAATAAGACGCTTAGTCTCCTTTACTAAAAGTATACCTAGATAGGTATGAAGGTAGATATTAAAGAATATATTAACTCTTATAATATTTATTAAAGAGTTAAGGTAAAATAATATTAATTATATAGATTAATTATATAGTAATTTAATTATACTTCTTAAGCCTACTAGATTATAGAGGTTAATTATAATAGATTTTATTATAGATCTTCCCTTATATAAATAGTAGGGAGGGGTTTATAATACTATTCTTATAATTATTAATAGGTATATAAAGATACTTTACTACCTTTTTATATAAAAGGACTTTAAAGTAACTAATCTTATAAATATCTTATTTAAAGAAGCCTTCCTAAAGTATAATACTCCTAATAATATTATATTAGATTAAAGGAGTCTATTTATAAGTACTTATTAATCTAACTTATACTACTATTTAAAGTTAAATTATAAGCTAAGTATAACCTTCTATTTATAAACTAATAGTTAAATAGAATATTAAAATTAAATATTAGAATATTATTTAAGAACTTACTATAAAAATAAATAAGATAATTAGGTAGAGTTACTACCCTTAGCTAAATTTATATATTATAATATAAAGAATATAATAATAGGTTATAATCCTTTTAAGCTTTATTATAACTATTAACTTAAGATTCTTATATATTCTAGGAATAGAACTTATTAAGAGGAGGTATTAAATATAAGATAATATATCTAAAAACTCTATAAATTATATAATGACCTATTAAGTTAATAGTAAGATATATTAGAAATATAAGTAGAATTTTATAATAGGAAGTATAAGCTAATATCTTTTAATTAAAGAGACTTAGTTATACTAAATATAAAGAACTTAAAGTAAAAGTAATTAAATGAAAAGTTATCTTATAAGCTTATTAATCTATTCTATATCCTTAGACCTATTAATAAGTAGGCGTACTACCTAGTATTACTATTAATATATATAATCTACCCTATTTTCTATATTTCTCTCTTAGATCTATATACGCGTAGGTAAGATAATACCTTTATACTTAAGCTACTACCTCTAGAACTTATGAATAATAATAAGTAGTAGGAGTTAAAAGAGATTTTAGATAAAAAGATAAAGAAGGGTAAACTCTAGTATCTTATTAAGTAAAAGGGTTATCCTCCCTAATATAATTAATAAGTTTTAGAAGAAAATCTAGAAGATATATAAAATATATATAAAGACTTTAATAAAAAATAAAAGTACTATTATTATAAATAAGAGTTATAAATATTAAGATAAAATTAAGTAGATATAAAAAAGAATATTTAATTAGTTACTTAGAAGTAAGTATAAAGAGTATTAATCTCTTTTATCTTACCTATTAAGAGTAGGTAAAACGCCTTAAAGGCGCTAGCATATAAGGATAACTTAAGAAAGAAATAAAAAACTATTTAATTAAATTAAGAGAAGGGAACCTAATATTAAGTAGTTAAAGCTTACTTAGCTACCTATATAAGTATAGGTAATATAATATTAATATACTAGGTACTTACTCTTTATTATTTATTTCTATCTTATCCTCTAGGCTAGAGGCTAAGGGCTTAAGGCCTACTTAAGGATATATAAGTAGTAATTATAATAACTAATAAATATAATAGAAGTATAAGAAAGTATACTTTAACTTACTTAATATTATAAATACTTATAAGGGTTTTATTAATATACTCTATTATTTAAAGAACTATAATTTATACTTCTAATATACTTATTAATCTCTTTTTATTACCTAGATATCTTATAATATAGTTATAAGAGGCTAGCTTAAAGTAGATAGTAATTATAATATTTATAAGAGTAATACCTATTACTTAAAGCTTTAATTTATCCTCTAGAGTATCTAGATAGTTAGTATTATTAATTAATTAATAGAGCTTAATTACCTTACTATAAACTAGGATTATATTATTAGGAATCTAGAAGTTAAGTAATTAATATATATTATAACTATAAAAATAATCTAAGAAAATTAGGAAAACCTACTAGTTTATAATTATAATAGACTTTTAAATAATATTTATACTACTTAAATATAGCCTTCTTTCTATTAATAATTATAAGTATAATATTACTTATATTATTAGTATACGCGCTAAGTATAATATAATTATAAGTACTTATACTTAGACTAACCGCGTCGGTTCTATTTAGAACTGAATTTATAACTATTATGTAACGCTAAACCTATACAGGGTATAAGCTAGCTGTAAGTAGTTTAGCGAGTCGAGCTAATACTAAAATCTAGTACTAAGTACTAAAAAACCGGTTAGTCTACTTATACTTTATAAGTCCTTTATTAATATAATAAATATACCTCTTATATATATTTTATTTAAAACGGGGAATTCCCTAGGAATATATAACTAGGGATATAGGAGTAATAATAATATACTACTTTATATTAATTATATAGTCTAAATATACCTAAGTACTTACCTTTATAAAAGAGGGATAATAAGTAGGTATAACTAGATTATTATCTAGGCTAAATAGGTTATTAATACTCGCGGCGGAGCTAGGGTAAAAAGTAGGCTTAGGAATAAGCTTATATAATAGAGGAGTAAGCTTTTTAATAGGATTTTTAATAGGAACCTTTATAGGATTTATAATAGGAGTTTCTACTAGATCCTTATTTATTTAATTACCTAACTAGGTATTAGGATCTACTTTAACCTCTATTATAAGAGCTAGGCGTAATATATTTATTTTATATTAGATTAAGCTATATTATATTAGCTATATTTACGCGAAGAGCTAGTAAACTAACTTATAAATAATACCTAAGATATTAAGATATTAAATATTATATTATATAATTAACTATTATTATATATATCATATATATTATATATATATAAAAAGAGAGGGTATTAAGTACCTAAAAAAGATATTAATAATAGTTATAAAAGAGAAAGTATTAAGGAAAATTTTAGGTATTATAATAATAATACTAAGGCGCTAAGACTATATTAATATAACTATTATTATTATTTATAAAAAGTTATTATATATAATACGTATACTTTAAATTATAATATCTATATATAATAGATAGTTATATTATAATAGATAGTTATAAGTATTATATATTATAACTACTATATATATTATAGTCTTACTTTATTAAGTTCTTTTCCTTATATCTTATAATAGGTTTAAAGGTTTTTATTAAACTTAAATAAATAGCTCTTTTATACCTAACTTAAAGATAAGTTTCTTTAAGAGAGGAGGTAATTATTATAACTAACTAAATAGGCTATATATTATATATACTTAGTATATATTACACCCTTATATTAACTTATAAGGGGAAATAATATATAAGGCTTACTAGTCTCTTTAAGGGGTTTATAAGATCCCTTATAAAATAATTCTTAGATTTCTTAAGAATTAGTCTTACTATAAAAATGGACTAATTTTATATTACTATATAACTCCTATAATTAGTAATTATAATAGATATAAGGACTATACTCCTAATTAGTAGCTATAAAGATAAGTATACTATAATAATAATAGGGCAGAGGTATTAAGGTATAATAGTAATAGTTAGGCGTTCTAAGAGATTCTTAAAAAAGGGGAGTAATAGCTATAATAGCTATTACTACTAAATAAAAGGAATAAAATAAAAGGAATTATAGCTTATAATAGTTATAACTAGAAAATAAAAGGAATAATAAAAGGAAGTATAGCCTATAATAGTTATAGCTATAAAATAAAAGGAATAAAAAAAGGAATAAAAAAAGGAATAATAAAAGGATATAAGGTATTCTAGGGAATATCCCTAAGAAGGGGAGACCTAGGACCTATCGTAGGTAGGAAAACAGCTGACACGGCGGAGACTTCTCTAAAGGGGAGCTCCATGAAAAGCATGGGAAATAATGGGGAAACAGGCTGGATTTAGCCCATGACGGCTAGGAAATCTCTGTGGAATCTCCGCGTTAGACGCAATGGCAATGGAATGGCGACAGCGAGGCAGTGGCAGCAATGGCTTAAGGGGAGTGTTGGAAATAAGCCCTTCTGCCAAGATAATAAGCGAGTGGCCACGTCTACAAAGTCTTATTGTCATGTTGTCTTGTTCCTAGACACCTTTTCAGACATCTAGAATAGTCAATGATAGCCAAATCATACATCATACCCCTGAGACCGTTCAACATATTCTAGGTACGTTCGACATGAACGTTGTCTTGCAGAGCGTGGCAGGCTGTACAATTCAATTCTTGTGAGTCATGATGAAATCCAAGCTTACCTTCTAAACCATTCATGTGCAAAAACAAACGTCAAGCATGAGTAACTACCGAGGTAAGATAAGTAGCTACCTTGATACGCTACGCAACGAGCAGCATACCCGATCCGGAATAGCTCGAACTAGCACCCCAGAACCCGTTTCGCTTCATATTGCGGCGCATGCTGAACCTCGCTGTACTGCAAGGAACGTTGGGGGCTCAACGCGTCAGGCGCTCCCTGCCTCAGGCTATTTCAGCCCTAGTTGGAAGTCTGGGTTACGCGATTCATGATCTGTTTGTGGGAAGTGTTGCGCAGAGGCTGTGTGGGTTTTAAGCCGGGTGGTTGGAGGTAGGGGGCTGTGGGTGCAGATAGGTGGGTAGATAGATAGATAAGTATATATATGATAATCTGCCATTCTTTCGCGATTAATGATCTGCCATATCATCGAATTGGAGTCTTCAGGTGGTGTTTTCGCACGGAACCAGATCTACGTTTATCAGCAAGGAAAAGAGAGACGACTTTCCCCTTGGTAGAATAGTCAACTGCCACCACCATCATGCAACTCTACGAAAAACTGAGTATAGCCGAGCTGGTCATCTACCCCATCCTCCTCCTCGCCAACATCCTCGTCCTCCTCCGCCACGGCCTCAGTCGCCAGTCCGGATGGATCTTCCTCACGACCTTCTGCATTATTCGGATCGTGGGCGCCAGTTTCGGTGTCGCGTATGGTCAGACGGAGAAGATTAGTGATTTTGAGTGGTCGGTGATCTTGGGCAGTGTGGGGATCGGAGCGTTTTTGGCGTCGACGGCGGGGCTGTTAAAGAGGGTGTGAGTGTTTGCTGTTTCGTGCAGAGTTGGATGGTGGTGGCTGCTGACTGACTGGGTGCGATCAGGACTGATGGAACGTCGACGCGCGTGCCTAGAGATCCGAGAGAGAAGGCGCAATTTGACAACGTCATGCGTTCCATTCCTATTGTAGGATTACTGTAAGTGGATTCTCATCTGATCTTGTCGGTCGTTCTCGACAGGAGCCAACGCTGACCTCTGTCAGATACCGCATACTCTTCGCCTCAGCTGCAACTGCCACATCTCGCCGCAGTCGGTTGATCCAACTTACTCACCTCCCATCTACGATCGCCATGATCATATGCATCGTGGGCGGTACAAAGCTGACCTCCTCAAGTTCCTCTAACATGAGGGAGGGGAAGATCATGATTAAAGCCGGCATCATAATACTCGTTTGCATTTTCGTCACTCTAGTCCTACTGGGTGCACATACCGCCACCGAGTTCAGCAGAGTTCCCTTCGGCGAGAAGCGTCTCCTCACAGTGGTGCTCCTGGCCATGCCATTGATTGCGGTTCGTATCGCCTGGAGTGTTTTGGCATACTTCTCCCATCTTGAGATATTCAACACCGTCCATGGCAGTGTTGCGGTACGCGGCGTCATGTCGACGATGGAGGAATTTCTGGTGGTCATCGCCTATACAATCGCCGGTCTGATGGTACCACCTCAGTACGAGTCTCCTCAGGATACCGAGATGGCGGCTCAGGGTAAATACGAGGTTCGGGATACGGAATATCTGCCACTGCATGCCCCTGCGTCAAGGAGATGACCACCGCCATAGAAAAGAGAGTTATGTGATGGTGTATCCACGATTATACCCGTTTTGCGCTTGACCGTCACAGCAAGGCGTTCCTGGCGCTCAAAAGTCTCAAGATATTATATGGCGTTTATAAGCTTCGCTTGGAAAGAATTTGTAGCGTGTCTGTGTCGTTGTACCGGTGCAATTAGGGTCGATATAGCCTTGGGTGAGTCTCTCAAGACGGCTGACACTGCATTCCTATAATTGCTGAAGTAGTAGCTTGCAAGAGTACTGCGATGCCCCGGACTGCGTCCGCCCCGTGATATGTCCATGAGGCCGAGAAGGGAAGGCTTTCATAGCTACCCAACAGTGAATTTCCCTACCACTCACTCAACTCCTCGTCCACTCGGGTGCTCTCGAATCTATCCCACGCCGTAATCCCATGTTTGGTCCTCAAAACATTAGCCAACGACACTGCCTGCTGAATGCCCAGCTCGTGACCAAGCTTGTCGAGTCGTGTGATAACCCAGGCTCGCGTACTTGCCTGAACGCCATCCATGGTCGCAGCAAGGTACAGAGGCCAAACCAAGGCTATTCCCACATGTGCTCTAGGCAGAGACTCCCCGACCCCGAGCTCGCCTGATGCATAGGGAACACTAGCGCATATATCTGCATTCAATCTCGCAAGTACCGTCTCACACTGCCTACGATGAAGCTGGACGTTGTTCCACCCTGGATTGTGCGTATACCAGTTGAGGATTACTTCGTTGGTCAAGATTCGTGCCACACGATACAGGTTGTACGCCCCAGTGATCCATGTGTTTGGGTATACATGATAATAGTCAAAGAGTACGTTCTCGCTGAAACCACACTGCTTGATATGATAATGCAAGCAAGCTGGAATGGCATGCAAGTATTCCACCAGGTCAGTATCAATGTCTTTGGCCAACGTGAGAACAATAGGTTGATGGACCTCTCCATGAGGCACATAGACACTCTGCAAGGCACAGAGACGAGCGACGATCTGAAATAATTGGTTCTCACGTTTTGCAGCGGCCCCCCCGTCGTATTGTGCAGCGAGATCTGCCCATTCCAGAATTTCTGGAGGAAAAGCCCGCCGTCTCTGAAGGCAGCCAATCATCTGTACTGTTGTTAGGTGATACTGTCCTGTTCATTGATTCAGGCCATTGCAGTACTCACGATCTGATTACGCAAGAGGGCGAAGATATGGCGACCAGTCTCAGTCTCAATTTGCTTTGCACCACGAGTAAGAGCTATTGCTTTCGCTCCATTTATATGGTTGGCCCAAGATCTCAGAGACTGGGGGGCTGTGCAGGTGACCGTCTGGGTATAGTCAGCAGAAATACGGGAGAAATAGTCAGCTAAGCTAGAAGTGAAAATGACAGTCATCTGGCTACCCTGCGATACATGTTGAATATGTTCAAGGACGGTGCATTGATATAGACCGAATGATGCTGGCATGAAGTCAATACTGTCCTCTGAAGGACAGGACTGCCTTGGACAAAGGTGGTAGTGAATGGGTCATACTAAGATATTTGAGATTCCGGGTAGCACAGAATAGTAGGAGTAGCGTGCCTTAGGACTCTTACCTCAAAAAGTCCCAACAGCATGACCGCCATCAGCGTAGAATCCGACCTTGCAGTTTTGGGATTCTGCAAAGCTATGTTGAGGGCCCTTAAAACACTTATGTACTTCTGTCTTGCGGCAACCATCACAGTGACAGCGGGTGATTTATGCATGTTGGAGATGCCCGCCATGCCTATAGCTGTAATAACGCCAGGCAAAGGGATACGCGCCGAACCCAAATCCGATTTGGGGTTGTATATTAGTGGCAGGAAATCGGAGTAACTGCTTGGCGATGGACTGCTCTCGGAAACGAAGTGATGAAAGAAAAAAGAATTGCCTTGCTCCTCAATTGACATGAGCAATCCTCGAGGCGGAGAGTCGTTGTATACGGGAGGCAGGACGCTCGCAATGAGTGCATCGCTGTCTGTGGCAATCAAGTCATTAAATCCGAACTCGGTGACAAGGTCTTCAGAGGACTCTGTCAATGGTGAGGGGGCTTTGCTGGTAGCTCTTGTAGCCGGGGCTCTCGAAGTTTGTGCCTTACTGAGAACGTGTTTGGTCTACATGAGACAAACAGTCAGCATGAACATATGTCCACTTTAGAGTTTGTGACAATTTGGGTTTTGACAGTACGCGATGAAGGGGCGCCCTCGAAAGTCTTCACCATCATGACTTCAAATCCAAAAGCGTATGACATAATCAGTATTCCGTTCAATACAGTGTGCGCAATCGACAATCCGTAGGTCTGTAGAGGTTGACATGCCTACCACAGTCTTCCCCTTTCCTGAGTCGTTTGAGCAAGATCTCACGGCTTCTCTATGGCTAGGGCCCACAGTGAGAGGCAAGCAGTCTTAGGCAGTGCATCGATAAGGGCTCTCGCAATTTCACATGGTAGATATCTTTCAGAAAGCAATCTGTTTCGCCAACGTGGCGAAAAGAGCAGGAACGGATGTAGAAAGACGTACCTCGTTGCGAAATACCAGGTCTTGTATGTCCCGGTAGCCAGGACATTCTCTACGAGCTCTCCGGCATTGGCCACAGGATGGGATGGCTTGGTCACACTGAGGTTGTCAGTGTTGGTATATAAATGCCGTTCTTCCCTCGATCGATCGAACAGCCTGGACTGCTCACGCACCCTTGTTCGCTTCGCTCGACATGGACCACAGGCCTTACTTGGTGCACCGCAGTAGACCATAGCCTCGACGTGGGATGAGACAGATAGTAAAGCTTCCGCAACTGATGAGTAACCACAGATATGATCAGAAGGTTGCACAACGCTGGAGAGCTGACAGTAGGCTTGAGAGAGCTCGCGAGATGACAGCTCAAGTCAAAGGCAGAGTGAGCGTCTCGAAAGGATGCCTATTTGAAGCTATTACCTCAGATATTGAATGCCAAGCCGGGCAGGCCGGGAGCCGAGCCCCTCGAGGCTTGGCGGCTGACATGCCTGCCAATGGCGCAGCAAGTGCCAAGCTTTCACAACAGTGTAAGATCAGCCCTTATTTCACTACTTTACACTGTACTCGTACTGACCATGAGTTAGTGATGATTTCAGAGCGGATGTTCGACGGGACAGGCCAAAACCTGGTCAGTGGATTGGTGGCTTCTCCCGCCGCTACTAAGCGATCGGACTTTACTTGTCTCCAGTACGAGTACTGTGAAACATATATCTGACTAGAGTAGCGGGTATGTATCAACATCTGTGGCTAGATCCTTATCAACGGATTCCCACTAGAATATGGTTCCGCTAAGGAATCCTTCTTGGCGGGTGATAAGACAACATAATCGGACGACTTTTCTTACAACCATCATGAACAGTCAATATCTAGCACTGCTGTACGAAACTGCGGCAAAGTTACCGTCTTCCTTTTCGACTACAGATCTTTCGAAATTCTCATGATAAACGCGTCCTTGATAATTCTCTCATTCATCAACTAGAAAATGGCAGAACCGTGGCATGTCCTAGTGACGGGCTCCACCGGCTATATGTAAGCGCAAACACCATCAAAGAACTCTATATCAGTCGGTACTATTCTATCAAATATGCTAACGACCTACCTACGTCAAGCGGCGGCTCGGTGCTCTCCACCCTCATGAAATCGAACAACAAATACCTAGTCGAGGGCTCCGTCTCCGCCCTCGTCCGCGGAAAAGACAAAGAGATGATCCTCGAGAAAAAGGGCTACAGACCCTGGCTCTTCGACGGCCTCGATGCGACCGATCAATTGACCAGTATTGCAGCGCACTTTGACCGTACGCTAACAATATCTTTTCAAACTGCGTATTCCATAAAAACAATCGTTGTTGATATAAATCCAGTGATCGTAAACTGCGCCTCGGGATACCACACCGCCTCCGCCAAAGCACTAATAACAGGCTTGGGCATGCGCAGTCGCCGCCTCGAAAAAGAATGCCATTACATCCACGTAACAAACCCCCCCACCTCCTTCCCTCCCCACTCATCTCACAAGAAAATCCCCCCCACTAATCCCTGCCCCCCCCCAAAAAAGACAAACGGCGCCTCCAACCTCTGCGACCAGCCCATCACAAACGCCTACCACGAACCCCGCACCTTCTCCGACACCGACCCCGACCTCCACGCCTACGAACAATCCCGCAACGCCGCCCACCCCATCCCCCAACGCACCACCGACCTCACCGTCATCGAAACCGGGATCCAAACCGGCGTGAAAACCTACCTCCTCATGTCGCCCCCATCTACGGCCTCGGCACCGGCCACTTCAACCGCTTATCCTCGCAAGTCCCCACCATGATGCGCGCCGCGCTGCGAACGCAGACAGCGGATGTGATTGGCGATGGCATGGGGGAGTGGGACCATGTGCATATTGACGACTTGGTTGTGCTTTATGAACTTATGGTTGCGAAGATCGTGGCTGGGGTGGAGATTCCGAGCGGGTTTTATTTTTCGGCGAACGGAAGGTGTAGGTGGAGGGATGTGGCGGGGGGTGTGGCGGGTGCGTTGCAAGCTGCTGGGATTGGGGAGGGGGTGGTTGGGAGTGTTAGTCTTGAGGAGGGGGCGGAGAGGTGGACGGGTGGGGATGTGTTGCAGGCTGAGTTGGTGTATGCGAGCAAGTATGTCCTTCCTCCATTTACTGTCAGGATTGATGGGAAAGAATATACTGATAAGTTGGTGGGGTGTAGTGCGAGGACACAATCGGACCGTAGTCGGAGTCTGGGATGGGATCCGAAAAGGGGCGAGAGGGATTTTAGAGAGCATTTCTCGATTGAGCTGGAGGCGATTCGTGAGGAGCAGAGGTTGGGGGGGAGGAAGCTTCAAAGGGATAAACATTTGAATTTTGCTGGGGGGTAGGAGTTGATTGAGTGACGTTGGTACGAATATATGATGATGTCGGGTTATGGGCGGATCACGTGATGGCTTGTAGGAAATGTTATCACCGGTTACTAAGCATTCTGACTACTTAGGTTCACCTAGTATTGAGGAGATGGATATAAGTATACTGTTGTCAGGGATGATAAAATAAATATAATACTGATTGCCTTCGAATGGATTTTCCTAGCCTATTGCATATTCTATCCCATATCCCGGTACCTTAGGCACTCGAATAGTCACAAGGCTTTCGAGATAGACGACTACTTGCGTCGTGAGTATCTTTGCGTGTTGAGTGTCATTGCGATTCGAATATATCTATATAGAAACGTTCCATACCATTCGAATTCCATCCGTGTGGTCAACTGACGCGCCACTCATTTCTCAACCTGACATGTCCTCACCGTCAATCCCAACTTCCATGCCCTAAATCGGAATCTCAAGCACAGGCCCCACATAATGCTTCCGTCCATACGCCACCCAAAAGCCCAGACTGAAAAGCACCGAAGCCCCCCAAAGCAGCACAGCATAATTCATCTGCTCCGGCGTCGGCCGCACAAACGGCGGCCACATCGAAAAGAACCCCACCACGACCGAAAACAGGATCGCGAGCACGGTGACCGGAACGCCGGCGCGACCGAGGCGGAAGGGACCCCAGGGTAACTGGTCGGCGTGGGTGGTGAGGCGCTTGTGCAGCATGACGCCGGCGGCGAGGACGAAGGAGGAGTAATAGCCGACTACGATGAGGGAGATGAAGGCGGTGAAGCTGACGGCGGAGCCGATGTTTAGGAGGGCGAGGAGCATGCTTATGGCTGTAGTTGTGCCGATTGCCCAGAGGGGGAGGGAGGTGCGTTCGTCGACCTTGTGGGTGGCTATTAGTTGGAGTTGGGGTGGAGGGAGTGATGTGTAGGCCTCGTATGCTTCTGGGACGCGGACGGTCTTGAGATTAAGGGCTGCTTACTCGAGCAATAAGCTTGGAGAATGGGAGACCGCCTTCCCGGGCGAAGGCCCAGAGCATTCGTGAGGCTGTTGCGAGGATCCCGACGCAGGCGAATAATTGGGTAATGAGTATAATGCAGATCTGGGGATGGAGTCTGTCAGTCAATGAGTCCGATCATGGTCTGTTCCACTCAGATTGACATTGCATCTCTTCGCTGGTGGACTAAAATATTGATTGATTCTGCGTCTTCCATCAAATCAATTATACGACTCACCATTGCTGTTGCTCCGGAGTTCGACCCCACGGCATACGCGTATATGTTGATGAACGGGTAGTAGGTGTTCGAACCCAGGACACTGTTGATATCACTGGGCATACAGAAGAGAAGCGCGAGTAACATAGCAAAGCCAAGAATGCCATTTAGAAGGGTCGAGACGCCCATACTAAGAGGGATGACTGTAGGCGCATTGTGAATCTCCTCAGCTGCACGCTGATCAGATCCATCGTATAGCCATGACGGTGTTAATCGTGACTGCAAACTTACCGATATGATCAGCCGCGTCAAGACCTGCACAGTTTTATCAGCAAGGCTCAGGGATATGCCGAACGTCATTTTCACCTGTGAAAGAATTCGAACAAGTGATTAAGCCAACGAAGAACGATAATGCGGTAATACTCCAGCCACCGTCATTTTGGAAATTTGTGAAGACTACTTCGGCCGGCTGATGAGGCGCTAGATAGATGAGAGGGATTAGCAATCCGAGAAATCCTAAAATATGGAATAGCAGCATCAGTGATTCGATTTGAGGAAGGAATCGACCCAGGTACGTGTTGATAACCAAGGCGAAGGTGAGGGCAGCGTAGAATAGCAGTGTGCCGTGCCAACGCTGATATTGGTATGTTGGGTAGTTCAATATCAAGATTCCTTGCACCAACGTCCCAGCGACGTATGAACCTGCAGCGACCAAGGATTGCCATGTGATTACGGTCAACCATCCGGCCATGTAGCTGAGAAAGTTTCTGCACCATGGCGGAGCGAGAATGGAGACCCAATTGAAAGGCCCACCAGCGAGCGGGATCCTGACAACTTGTCAGCCATGTCGTTAGTGGAAGATGTGAAAGTAGTGTGGAGGCTTGAAAGCGTACACGGTCCTGCCGAAGATGTTGCAGCACCAGGCTACGTCTTAATGGGGTTTGTACCCATGGATTTGGATAATGAGTGACTGCCTCCAGACCCAATCTTGAAAGGAAAAAGGGAAGGGACTTGTGCCCGCCGATTTGGAAAACGTACATTGAGCCCATCTCGGCCATGACAAGCGCTTGGAGCGATGAGCCTACCCAAACGAATAGGTAGCCATATATTAAGCCTGCGGGACCTCCATTCTGCAGTCCATTCAGTAATGTCCTGTATTTTGCCTGGTTTTAGCTTCGCGGACGGTCAAGTGAAGTCAGAACGAGGGGTGCCAGACGATGTAATGGCCTCCCAAGTTATCATCAAGGTGCTAGTAAGGCCAATGGCTGAGATGAGGCCAAACCTCTCTAGCAATAGCTATCAGCGAGGGATCCTCAGATAAGAGTATAATCGAGGGAGCACTAACGTGCAACTGTTGTCGTTTCCCGAAGCGCGCAATGACAGATTCGTCCTTGATAGTCCTTTGCCGGTCGTAGAAACCAGGACTTTTGTCATTGTCAGGCGGCGACTGGCTTTCAGCAAGCTCCATGTCCATCCTGTGAGGGTTGCGATAGACTTGGAGAAAGAATAAGCTCAACGAAAGCAAGTAAGGCAATCCGAAGTGTTGGCGATAGAATCCGAGGTCTTCTGGAAAAGCTGTACGCGAATGTTTCATTCAACCCAAGTATCTGTGTCCCAGACATAGCTCATCCAATTGTGACTGCAGGGCCGCCCTGCAGGACCTGCAGTAGCAGCAACCAACCCCTCATTTGCAACGAACCCGACGGTACCAGCCTCTGACCGCCATTATAAGATCAAAGCCACCTGAGGGCGTCGTTATTTACATACAGGAAGCATGGCCCACTCATCGTTGGTGGTTGCATCCACGAAATGAATAGTGTTGCGAATAAGAAGAAGTTGCGGAGTACATCTTGAAAAATGATATTAAAGTGCCAAGATACTTGGCAGGCTTGGCATGCCAAGCGTCTTTTCTTTCAACATAACACCAGAAAAGCCTCTTGCATGGGCTACGCGCCCGCAAAAAGGATACACCGATAAAGTGTATATATCCCCCCACAACACCTGATGAGGAGGAAATTACTTGGCGTCCCCGTTATGGTTATGTACTTTAATAAGGTCTTGGCTAGTAGCATTGCCTGTCACAGTCTTTTAGATTATTCGTAGACACATATATACATGGACTTGGGACCTCATTAATGTCATTTATTGTTATTTCTAGGTGTACGAGGTTGCTTTTAGAACAGTGCATCCAGCATTAGTTGACTGATCCCCTTTTCTACACCTCAGTAAGTATAAAACAATTACCCTCGGATCTTCCACTCGAGTTGAATCTTGCTTGATGCATACAGTGATTTTCCCTATAGCTAAAGGCATGCGAGGCCGTACTCCGTCATAACGGCGTTATTAGTGGTTTACGAGTCATGAAGGAAGCATACTGCAAGCTCAATCCTACTCGTAGTGAGTCATTAACAACCTGTCGACATCCTTTCAGCTCGGCGGTCCGCTACTGCTTTGTATGGTACAATCCTTCTTCATCAAGACCAGATTGGCTGGATGAGACGGCTAACACGGTGATCACCCTGCGAGAGGAAGAGACTGCATTAAACGTAACGATGGGCGAATCCTTCCTATCAGAATATTCAATGTCAAATTCGGACAGCTGTTCACGGACTTTTTCTTCTAAATCGCTGATCGCACAACGATCATGGCTTCCTGAGTACTTACCATTTCTTCGACGACTTCGATTGAAACAGTACAGTGATCCACTTCCTAGACACGGAGGTGCAGTCGTGGTGTACTGCGAGAACTTTTCGAACTTTACGGTACGTAAGTAATCTGATTGGTGGGTGCTGGCTCTGTATCTCTCCTGCACGAATCCTCTTTGGGCTTGATCGACCATGTCGCTAGCGCTGGGTACATGTTAACCACACAGCCTGCAGAGAACTTCAACCAGAAATCCTGAAACCTCTAAAAGTTGTGGAACAAATGCTGAAGGATTCCTAACTAAGATGGTAAAGCTGTCAAGTGTCTGATGGCGGTCTAGATTACCCAATTTCCAGTGGGATTTGCGCTTGCCTACTTACTCTGCCACATCATTGTTAGGCTGCGAAATAGCGTGTTTTTGGTTATTAATCATGCCAAAGATAACACATACTAGGATACTAGATCCTGAGACCGCCCGCTAACGATTCCTAGCACAATTCCATGCGTCAATCTGCGTCTCATTGGTCTGCAACTACTCTAGCCACCTACCAAGGAAGTGGCTGCCTCTTGCAATGTCGAACCTGTCACAGCGATATCCACCAATAATCCCTCCACAGCATGCTGCACACCGTTCTTCAAGCCCGTGATGGGATTTCTACTTTGTCTGTCGGTTCCAGGAACAACGACATCCTCTCACCGCAGGATCAGCAGAACAACCTGGACGGCGCACGAGTACCATCTGGAGATTCAACTCGTTTGCCATCTTGAGCGGGCGGCAGGAAAACGTACCGAAAAGTAACTTGAAGGTGGATGAAATGTCCTACCGCTGTCTATCAGCCTAAATGTGACAGCTAGGAGAGACAACGATATCGACTTTTGCAATTTCAGACTACAAAGCTTGTCAGACTGGATTGTGATCGAACATTGTGCAAAGCTCGGATTTCATACCTCCGACATGATTATATCGGCATACGTCCACAAGCAACATTCAGATTTGGAAACAATCATGACTCCGGTGCAAGAAGAGCACATATGCACTCAATGCTTTAGGGACTCTCCCAAGTCCGTCTAACCTTCACTTCTGTACATTCTTACCCATAACAGGCTCATGATCGCGATCTGGAGTACAATAGTTGGAGCCGGGAAGCGATTCTGACGCGCTTCGAGTCACGTCATGTATTGCTCCAGGCACTGCTATATATTTGTAAGTACCTATCGTGAAGCGGTAGAACCTAGCTGAGTTTCAGATCCGCAGAAGAAAGAGACCGGTACATGTGATTACAGATGCCCACTTCTCTCTACTCCCGGCTGGGCATCACGCCATGTCCTGACGACTTCCATACACCTCTCAATTCCCCTCCATGCATCGGCCGTCACGTCTTCTCCTGATGGTTGCTTGCCTACATATTCACCTCATCACGCGCGCACCTCCTCATAATCAACTTGAGATCTCTCACCTTCAATCTTCGGCCTAGAAACTTCACTAATATCTGTTAGCTGGTACTGAAAGCTTTTAACAATCATCGGAATCTTCCCAATATTATGTAGTTAAGCGATACGCTTCAGATTTATGAACGTGGAAGCAGGTATAAGGACTCCACAGCGAGATATATTGGCAGCAGTCTAATGGCTTGCAAGACTACCAGAGAATAGTAAGGGGGATCCTCCTCTTTGCACATACTCTACTACTCGCTCACACGACATAATAGTTAATCCACGGAGGATGGATCATGCAGTACACACTGATGAGCTATCTCCGTGCCACGAAATTCGCAGCCCGTTCCCATCACACCGCCCGCCTCTCAGTAGCAACATCCGTCATATTCCCACTTCCATCTCGGATACCACCCATCGACTCAGCCTTCCCCAAACTAATAACAATCCTATCCTCATTCCCCGCACTAGTCTCCCCCCCCGTCGTCGCAGCATCCCTATACCCAATAGTACAAGCCGCCATAACCTTCCCCGCTGCAATATTGATCGCTGTCCAGGAACTGACATCGACTCTTCCAAACTTCAGATCGATCTTCACCTGGCACGACTTGTAGACTTCGGTGCGTGGAAGCGCGAACGGATCTGCGTTGCTGGGGTTGGGGCTTCTGTAAAAGGTACCGGCTTCGTGGTAGTTGGGGAGGAAGGCTATGGCGTGGGCGCAGTCGCCGAGTTTTCCACGGGTGGATCCGAAGATTTTGAGGGGGAGACATTGGTAGGGTGCGGAGAGAGGGGGGTTTGTTGATGGAGGGTTATTTGGGATAGGTGGTGCGGGCGAAGCGTAAGTGGAGGTGAGGAAGAATGTTGCGATGAAGATAGGGAAGTGCCGCATCGTGATGAATATTGATGCTATTCGCTTTGTTTTCTATCAATGGGCTCGATGTTGTTTGATCGATTACGTAGAAGATCACTGTTTGAATTCACACGCGAACGTTTTCCGGGTCGAATTTTCTTCTCTCCGACGGTCTATTATACCAAAAAGGAAATGAAAATCTTCTCGAAGGATATAGCATACGAGTAGGCGCATGGTGAGATGCGCATCGGGTGTCGCCTGAGCCTGTCGACGCCAGGACCTCAGACCAACAACTCCGAGACGATCCTCGACATTGTGATTTGCCAGACATTTGTGCGTGAGGCCTTCACGATACCGTATATTTATAGAGCTATAGCTACCTCTAGTAACCATTATGAACGTTACTGCGCTCCACATGGGCATGGCAAGCAGTCTTTTGGAAAGGAAAGCTGAATTACAAATGGAACATCGGACTGATGGGAGATCCATACGCGGTCTATATCAACATATATTCAAAGCTGAGGTACTTTCGGCTGTCGAGATGAACAGCAATAATGCAACATAAGAAAGATAAACTGGCCCTTACCGCACTGGAACTCGTGTGCTAGATCCATAGACTAGCAGGGATGATCGGAGAGCTCTTTCACAGGGACACTTAAATGAGCGCAAGCTGAAGGTAGAAAGGTTGAGCAAGATTTGTTGATCGGTGGAGAAGTGCTGCGATTGATGTCTCGCATGCGCCACGCTTGGAGATAAGGCTTGGCGCCAAGTCTCTCAGCCCGTGAGTAGCAAACGTGGCGTTTCACGTCTTCTTGGATCTCGTCTATCAAATACGATCCTGCAGCCTCCATGCCGTCGCTATCAGGTCCTCCGCCTCAGCCTCACTTCATGTAGGTATCAGAGCCATCTGCGGACCTCAAAACCACTCGTGGGACAAATCAATTTTCGATACTGTTCGGCCTAGTATTTTTCATAATGGACAAAACTGCAGATTTTCTTCAGGGCGTAGGCTATCATGCCGTCCAAATTCGGCCGCTACTCCCTATGAATCTCCATCTCATCCTCTCGGCTCTCTTTCCAATCTACGCCGGTGCTCACGCTTCTCTCTCTCGCCCATCGTCAGCAGCTAAGCCACCGAAGCGGCAGAAGAAAGACGATGACAGCGATGACGACGATGATGAAGACGGCAAGCAGAAGATGGAGGGTATGACTCCGCTAGATGCTGTCATGTTACCTGTACTCGCAGGATGTACGCTCGCAGGCCTTTACTTCATCATCAAATGGTTAGAAGATCCAGCGATTCTGAATAAAATCCTGAATTGGTATTTCTCAATCTTTGGAGTCCTGGCATTGGCTAGGTTGATCACTGATACAATGGGAACTATCTCTTCGATCTTGTTTCCCACCATGTACTCATCCAAAGGTGACGTGTGGAAAATAGACGGTCAAAAGGCGAGAGCCGAGTCGTCTCATGCACCACCTGCTCTGCGATATTCACCCTTACCTGGACGTCTGTCAACGATACCGCTTCCAAAGCAGGTCAAAACATTGCTTTGGACCCTGCGTGAATTGCCGTCACGGAGACTCCACATACGCTTCTATCTCCATAAAGTCGCACACGGTAGTTTCAAGATCGGTCCCCAAGGCATAATCGGCTTCACCATCGCCCTCGCCGCACAAATCTACTTCAACCTCGTCGACAAACCATGGTGGCTCACCAACGCCCTAGGCTTCAGTCTAGCCTACAACGCGCTGCAGCTGCTATCACCAACAACATCATGGACCGGTACACTTATCCTGAGCGCGCTCTTCATCTACGACATCTACTTCGTCTTCTTCACACCTCTCATGGTCACCGTAGCCACCAAGCTGGACATTCCAGCGAAGCTCATCTTTCCAAGACCGAGCGCACCAGGTGAAGATCCAGCCAAGCGAGCGTTCTCAATGCTGGGCTTAGGCGATATCGTCTTGCCCGGGATGATGATCGGATTCGCTCTCCGTTTCGACCTTTACCTCTTCTACCTCCGCAAGCAGACCCGACAAGATATCGACACCACCGTTGAAACCCCCGACTCCGCAAATCCCAACACTTCAACCAAGCAAACAGAAACCTTCATCATGGAAAGAGACAAATGGTATCCCGCCACCGGCGCCTGGGGCGAGCGCTTCTGGTCCTCCCGCCAAGCCATAGTAACATCCGACCGCTACCACGGCATCATCTTCCCAAAGACATACTTCCACGCCGCCCTCATCGGTTACGTAGTAGGCATGCTAGTCACCCTAGGCGTCATGCAGATCTTCCACCACGCCCAACCCGCGCTTCTGTACCTCGTCCCTGGCGTGCTGGGCGCTTTGTGGGGGACTGCGTTCGTCAAGGGTGATATATGGACGTTGTGGGCGTATACGGAGGCTGAAGAGGAAGAAGGAAAGAGAGATGAGGGAGAGAGTGAGAGTGAAGGGAAGCAAGGAGATGAGGGGTGGAGTTGGTCGGGGATGAAGAGTGTACTTTTGGGGACTGGACCTGCAGGTAACCCAAAGGAACCCCCCACTGACAGTAAATCCAAGTCCGAAGATTCGGCCGATGAATCGCAAGAATCAGAGGATCAAAACCCAACCACCAAGCCAAACCCCCACCATTCCCCCCACCGCGACCGCCGACGCGAACTCCTCTTCCTATCCGTCAATTTACCGCGCACAACTCCAACTCCCATAGAATCCGGTGAATCTGGGAAAGCGTAATCTCTTGCAGCCGAACGCACCTTTCGCAGTCGCTGATAGAGGAGAGAGATGGCGCCGTTGCAGAGGGTGAGAATGAGGTTGTAGAAGGGATTAGAGTCATTGAGATGGCTTTAATGGAGAGTAATTGGGTAGGGGTGGTGGGTAATGGGAGCTGTTGTGGTTGTAGGTGAAGGGGGAGGTGGGGGCGAAGGGTGAAAGGTACCTGGGGTTTTGGGATGCTGAGATGCTGGGGGCTGGGATGGGTTGGGATGGGATGGGTGTGCCGGTCAGAAGGGTAGGAACGGGGAGTTTGGTGGCTTTTATGGCTTCTATGTGGGTGGATTATGTGGGTGGGCTGTTCGTGAAGGGATACGTACCCTATACCTGGCGGTGTACGATGGATGGTCTCTATGTATGATTTGTCGTGGGAGTCGTGGAATGGTAGTAGGAGGTGGATCTATGTGGGGAGGTTGATGTAGGAGTGGAAATTGATGTATGAGAAGGGGAACAATAGTCGATATGATGGGTAGGGGAACTGGACTGAGGCAAGCGAGCATATTCAGTACTTGACGTGACCCTATCGCTAACATCAATCCACACGTCGTCGCGTATAGTAACGTAACGTCCGCTATGCATGGGTAAAACCCACGAACAACCGACCCCAACACCAGCACCAGCTCCAGCACCAGCACCACGCACCACCAGCAACCCTCATCCTTTCTCCAAAACCCCCACCCACTCTTCTCTCCTCCCCCTCGCCTTCTCCACCAATCCCCCCATCTCCTTCCCCCCCACAACCCCACCCCCACCCTTCTCAACCCTCACCACTCTCCCCCCCTCGCCCACAACCACAGTCCCCACCTCCTTACACAGCCCCTCTTCAAACCCGTCCATATCGACTAATATCCACGTCCTCCCCTTTCCCTCCCCCTTTGCCCCCCCCTCCCCCTCCCCGTGGAAAACACCAAAGCTTAGCGGAATAGGGATATCGTTGAGGTTTAGTTTTCTGGCGTCGGAGGTAAGGGGCGAGCAGAGGACTGAGGAGGTGTCGGTGTCGTAGTATGCCTTTGGTAAGCGGACGTTGTGGAGGGCGGCTAGGAGGGCGAGCCAGGCGGTGTCGAAGGCGGAGCCGGAGAGGGAGATGAAGAGGAGGTCGATGTAGAGGGTCCAGTAGGCCTTTATTTCTGGTTCTGCCATTTTTTCTAGTGGTTCTGTATCTTCTTGCGCTTCGTCCATGCCCGATTGAGGAGCGGGAGAGGAGGGAGGGGGAGGGAGGGACCATATTTGCAGGTCGTCCATGTTGAGGAGGTGGCTTGTGTGTAGGAGGGTGTGGATGCGGTGGGTGAGGGTTTGGGCTTGGAGGGAGGGAGGGCCGGTGGCGAGGTGGGCGGGGGAGCAGCCGGTTGCGAGGTCGATGTTTGGGACTAGGAGGTGGAGATTGGATATCTCTGCCGTATCTTGTTTCCGCCGCTGTCTTTTCTTTTCTTCTTCTGTGGTGGTATCATGAGGTTCGATTGTGCCTTCGCTATCTGTGGGTATGTTCTCTTGTTGTCGACGAATGGATTCCCAGTCGGCCACGTCCTCCACCTTGAGGATTTCGCCTCGGATCCCACATACCACGGCTGTGTCGCCGCATCGAACGACTGCGCTGCCGTGCGTATGTGTCAGGGAGCCGGTATGGACTGTGGGCGGTCTTGACTCGGAGGGTTTGCGACCTGAGGGGCGGAGGGGACCGTGGGGGGAGGTGAGGTGTGCGGTTAGGTAGGCGGAGGGGGAGAGTTTGGCGAATGTTTGGGCGGGGAATGTGAGAGCTTGGGGTGTGGAAGCTGTGTTAGGGTTGGTAGAGGGAGGTTTAATTGCCATTGGTAGTTTTTACTGAGGTTTCCTGGGAAGATGTGAGAAGACAATGGCTCGTCAAGATCGTGCAGGTTTGTTGATATTCAGCCGCAGCAGGAGAATTTGGTAGGGCTTATCGATAAGAAGTCCCTGTCGATGATAATAGCCCAAAGGAGATTACGGCCTTGGCACATTTATGGATCGTTGGAGATCGTACTGCTCAACCATAATGCTCTGAATATTCAACTGAGCTTTTTGAGAGGTTGGGAAGGGAAACCAAAGTAGGATGGCGACCAACGTCGTCCTTGATACTACCATGGTAAGCAAGGAATACTCCTCCAACGCAAACACTGCTAACACAACCAAGGGTTCAATAACGCTCGAGCTTTACAACGACCATGCGCCCAAGGTAGTCCTCCTTCCATCCTATCCACCCTCCGCCCCAACCTAACACCCAACCCCCAGACCTGCAAAAACTTCGCCACCCTCGCCCAACGCGGCTACTACAACAACACCCCCATCCACCGCATAATCCCGCACTTCATGCTCCAAACCGGCGACCCCACCGGCACCGGCCGCGGCGGCAGCTCCATCTACGGCGACAAGTTCGCCGACGAGATCCACCCGGCGCTGAAACATACGGGGGCGGGCGTCTTGAGCATGGCGAACAGCGGGCCGGACACGAACGGCAGTCAGTTCTTCATCACGCTGGCGCCGACGCCGTGGTTGGATGGGAAACATACGGTTTTTGGGAGGGTGAGGGGTGGGTTGAGGGTTGTGCAGCGGATGGGGTTGGTGAAGACGGGGGTGGAGGATCGGCCGGTGGATGAGGTTCGGATTCGGACGGCGAGGGTTGTGGGGGAGGGGGAGGAGGGGAAGGGGGTATGAAGGGGGTGATAAGGAGTATTGGGACTTGGGTGGGTTTTAAAGATCGAGCTGGGGTTGAGTGCTGCTGAAGACATGTTCTTCCGTCATCGGTGATGAAAAGTCTCAGTAAGGAGGGGTAGAACCAACTGGATGCATGAGGGTGCAGGGAGAGTTGCGATCTCGGTCCCAACTATGTTCTATCCTGATCCTTAATCACCGAAAGGTCACTCAAACCGGCCGACAGCTCCTCGATAGGCTCCCAGAGCATGGGGCGTAATGGTCAATCAATGGAGATTACAGTATACATCGATCATTGCATAGGCTCAGAGCTCTCTACTCTGAAGCTAATGTTCTAGGTTCGCGGCAGACCTGGAAAGATAGCCTACGTACGTCGGTGAAGCCGACTTGCAAAGCCAGATTACAGCTGAAGCCACGCTGCCTGTTTGTTGGAACCACTAGCGGCGTTTTGAATTCTTCCCATGTGATAGATGTGCGATGCATATTCTGAGGCTTTCCATGATGTCTTAGGCCAATTGCTACAAATTCTCAACGAGATTCGCGCAGATCTTTATACCGGCAGCGATGGTCCACGGAGATGCTTCTCTCTTGGTCAACTGCTCGGTCTTGCGACTTTGATAGGGGGTGTTGATCGTTGGTGGGTAGCCCACTCGACCATGAAAGCTTGATATATCCAATTGTATCGTCTTCCTTTCATATGTCTAGCCATTTTGACGCTTACTGACGTCTGACGTCTCATAGTATCTAGAACATTCGTACGTTATATTGGTCTTGATGTCCGCCTCGTTGAGACCATCCACTGGCCTAGCAGATTGTTGTTTCTCCTCTTCGGCTGTGGGACTCCATGGTTCGGGGCGATCGGTTTCGATATCCTGGGTGCGAAACCTTACCGACTTTAGCATTGTCCCAGTCTATTATTGATTTAGTGGTCATTGTGGCTACTCTTTGGTCGTAGTACACGTTTGTATCTCGAAGCAGGGATTCGAAATGCCTCTTAGTCAACAACGCGGTAAATGTTGTCCCGCTCAATTTTCTGGACTCGGTCGTGGATATGCGTATAGATCAATGATGCTTGCATGTGACATCGTCCTTCAATGGCCATATTTCTCTCTTGATTGAGGGGCGTCCCTGAGCATATAATTTGTGAGCCTCAGGCAAAGATAAACTGCCATCCCCACTGCTCTACCTCAGCAATGATTTCAGAAGCTTCCCCATCCTCACTGCTGATCGGATAGCACAATTCGTCAGCACACACTTCGAGCAAAACCTTGGCACTCCCTCGACTGCGATCTATGAGGCGCAATACACGAAGATCACTAGACCAGTAAGAATCTAGTGCGTATAAGTGGAGAGACTGTAGTCTTTCCATTTTTCTCATGGCGTCTAGGCTAAGACTGAATTGGTCCTCGTACAATGACACATTCTGCCCCAGCAGTGGAGGGAAGGTCAACTTCAACTTTCGGAGGTGGGTCAGAGCAGCGGGGCTAAGACGATCTGTGAAATCGACAAACGTATTGGAAGCGACTAACATGTGGTCGTACGAGAAGAAGAAGCAATTTCGGCTGTAGATGACGGGCATTGCCTCCTCGTAGAGCATCCTGCAGGTTAAAATGATACTATTACTGAAGCAGCATAGGGGCCATGCTGGTTCAGTACGGCCGACAAGCTCAATTTTCGGGGGAAGTTTAAACCGATCACAGTAGCCGATGGTGATGTTAGATGAGGCAGTGAGACATTCATCATACACCATTAGTCGGATATCGAACGGGAGCTTGGTGAATGGGAATTGCTGCTCCGGTCTTTCGTAGATAGGATCAGGATCCCGAGCCTGTTTATGTCGAAGCACGAGGGCTTTGAATCCATTTCTCAAACGAGTCAATGGCATCAGTAGGGATGCAGTGTTGTTGCCAGGTATATGTTGTCAGCGGTTGTTCGGTAGAGCAGACAGATCAAGCAACGACGGCTGCCGGACCGATCACATACTTTACTTAGCGCTAAGCTAAGAACCAGCGCTTAGCCTAGACCGGAAAAGCGTACTTTATCTTGAGGCAGCTTTGTATCCCCTATTCAGTCACCGTCACCAACATCGCCCACGCTACAGCTGCCTTACTGACCGCAATCAGTCTGGATCAGCATTCAAAAAAATGCTCTCAGTTGGCCTGCAAAGGATCCCATCTCGGAGGCCCCAAATGAAAGGATTCCGAGCCAATGTTGCTCTCCGTCTTGTTGTCGATAGTCACTGGCGAACTTCGGCTCAATGGTCTGCGACACATATCACGATGCTTCTGCCCTACACACCCATCGCTTTGGCGTGGACTACATTATGATGGTTAGCTCTCTATACACACATGAAACGTCTGGGATTGCTTTCTGCGCACTGCGTCACTGCGCGTGCATATCATTGATAGGATGCTGCTATTCCTTGACGCGCTCTATTTGCTGTCCTCCTATCACCAAGCAAATTTCTCTTCGATCAGATCCTCGGACAGCTTCCAAAGTCTTTCAGCCTCGTCGCTCGATACCGACCGTGCGCAGGCTTTGTCACTGATCTGACAGTCGATCAGGTACGTCCCATAATTCTCTTTACCATCCTTAGACTCCGGCTTCGACGTTCCTAGCTGCGGATCTGTCGCAGCCACCAAGGTTGTAGCCGCTCCTTGCCCTAAGGTCTTGATATGAACCGCTCCACCCTTTATCATGTCTTCAATGACCGACATTATGTCTGGCGCCGCATATCTCGCGAGCTCTGTTTCAATCAAACCTGGATGAATCGCCAGGCTTATTATCCCAAATATCTCGTACAAGCGTTTGTTCGCGGCGATGCTAAATAACAAATTCGCCACCTTGCTTTGATTGTATCCTTCCAGTGGTATATACGACTTTTTTTCGGGATCGACCGTTCGCCATCGTCTATGCACGTCGTAAGACGGCTGTTCAGCTTCCGGTAGATCTTGATTGATCTTGTCGAAATTGATATCGCTCCAACGCATGCCTGCTATAGTGGGAGATAGAGATGTGACGTTGATGACCCGTGTGGCGCCTTTCGGGCTACCCTCGGCTGCTTTGAGAAGCTTGGGCATGATCAGGCAGGTAAACAGGAAGTGCCCAATGTGATTGGTTGCGAGCTGTATCTCGATTCCGTCTTCGCTGAGCGTGCGTTCTGGAATGTGCATCACGGCGGCATTGTTGACTAGGATGTCGATGGTCGGAACATCGCTCCAGGAAAGTAATTCGGCAGCAGCTTCACGGACAGCTTTCTGGCTGGACAGATCGAGCTTGAGAGCACGGCAGTTCACCTTTGGGAATTGTGCTTTGAGTGCGTCAATGCTCTCTTGGATTCTGGATGCATTGCGACCTGCGATGATGAGGAGGGAGGGAGATTGGGAGGCCTGATTGACAATTCAGTTCGCGTTGAACATGGAAATACAAATCCTACATACGAAAGCCGCTGATGTTGTGAACCCAATTCCTTTGCGGTTCACACCTGTGACAAGAATCGTTTTTCCTCGAATCCTCTCGGCGAAATTTTCGGCGACTACTGAGCCCTCTGTATGTTGATCGAACTCGGGATGTGTGGTAACCGTCATTTTATCTGCGTCTGATGATGAATCTACACAATTGTGTGTTGGGTATTGACGAGTCTTGGAGTATTGAACGGCCAGCTTTTGGGGTCTGAGGTGAGTGACGACTTCAAGGGAATAGGACCAATATTGGTGCAAAAAGAGAGCGATATAATAGCTATGACCGATAGATCCGTGTAAAGTCCGCATTTATCCTGGTGCTGATTAAGCACGAGTCTTGGCGCTTACTCCTCCGCTCTTTCAAACAGATGATTGGTACGGAAGATATGTCCTAGTACTATAATAGTTAGTTCAGGCGGCCCATCGTCACAAGTCTAGTCGTCTAGCTGTTGCTAAGTGAGACTTCACACCAGCGTAAGGGATATGATTTTGATAGAACATAGATGGAGTTGGCAGTGGATTTGGACTAGCCGTATCTTGAGATCAAGGTTGCGTCTGGAGATCTGTTTGTAAGATACGAAGCGTAGTAACTGTGGGTTGAATTGTGAAGCACAGGGGACAGCTTGAATGCCACGATGCATGGCAGAGATCAGCACCTGAGTCAGAAAGGTTCCGAAACCGTGAGTTGCCTCCATCATCATAATAGAAGTCATCTGGAATGGCTAGCATACAAAATATGACAGACGAGGTACTCGTCGAAATCACCAACCATTTCGTTTACGACAAGGCCACTCTCCGCATTCTCGCTACCGTGAACATCAAGTTGAATAGAATAGCGACACAAATACTGGCGCAGATTATTGATGTCTATGTTCAAACACCCAGGTAAGTGACCCTTCGTACTCGGAGTCAATATCCTTGTGAGATGTCTGTCTATCAAAAAATACAATCCCACAATCGCAGTAGCTGACATCAACGATAGCATTGATTAGGCGATATGATTACTGATGTCGAGCCTGGATCAGAGATCAGATCTAGACTCTCATGTAAGGACAGTGACCATCAGGTACAGGGAAGACCGCGGGAGAAAGAAGAAGCGGACTAAGAATGCCAGTCTACGGGCAAATGATCTACTTAAGAGAATACCGAATATCAGGTTACTTTTTATAGACTGGGAATATCGAAAAAGTACATTCCTGCCTGACTACCTAAGTCACACAAACCACCCTCATCTCAGGGAAATCACATCCCTGGGCTGGAAGACTTCCTTGGGCGAGATTTGCGATTCCATGGGTACCACAAGCCTTTCATGGTCAAGGATGTCCTCTGATTGCTTAGAGCGCAGTCCTACAGGAAGAGATAGCCCAAAGCTATCACTAATGAACCTAGGACGGACACACTTGCCTCACCCACAGCTACACAAACTCCTCGAATTGGCGCCCAGTGTCGCTACGCTACAGTGCGCCACACCAGGTCTTGAGGAGACGACAGATTTGTTCCCATACAGGCGTATCTGACCCACGATGGATTCTATACTCTCCCTAGCCTTGGCAGCGCAGACTCTCTCAACAATACAGGCGTGCCTCGTCCAGCTCACGCTCAGTGATGAGTCTGCTACATTTTGGCCCGGCCATGATGGCGCGCAGCTGGATCTGAGCAAGTTCACATCTTTGAAAATGTTGAGTATAACGTCGAAACTGTTTTTCGAAGAATTACCAGAAGTTCATAGAAAGAGTGTGTGGGATCTTCTTCCTTTATCGTTGGAGGAAATGACAGTACGTTCATCCAGTTCACATGTATTACACTGTAGCTTCCATGCTGATCAATTCCCTTGCCAAATTTTACTCTTGGTTCCGCTTTGGCAGTCACTTCCTCTACAGCGACGATGAGCTGCTTCAGTGGTTTCCTGATGAGCAGTATAGCCACAGCCTCTAGTCCCAATCCTCAAGCCGATATGGATGGCTTTCGGAGCTGATTGAGGCCAGGTTTGTGGACAAGGAGTCTGTTCACCTCCGCAAGATCATGGTCGAGGAGAAAATCAAAGGTCCGAAGGGATTTAGCTACGGCCGGCATGTTTGGGAGCTACTACTACACCTGCTTGAAATCCGTGCTAGAGCTGAAGTTGATCTGGCGGTTAATGAGGTGACGTCAATGATGCGGATGGATACCACCTGGAACAAAATCCGAAAGACGCATACAATCTCACATCTCCTACACCATATGTATCTACGAATACTACTAGAGACGACTGAGAGGAAGATTACTGGGGTGGCATCGGACTCAAGAACACGTCAAATGTATGAAGTTGAACTTGATTATAGGTCCGTTTTCAAGAGTTGCTTGTTTTCTTCCTGTGCTAGTATCCTCGACCCAAAATAATGTCTCAGTCGTCTGTCAGAAGAATGGACCACGGGTATGAGTCCATATACCGGTTGCAGATAGCCACTCATTCCTCCTTTGTCTTTTCCGCACCTGCACTTTTCTTCATCTCGCATTCCAATTCGACGATTTGACGTGCAACATTCCCATGTGAAGCTTCAGGGGTAACAGAAGCCACCTCATCAGCTGGCCTCCATGGCTCATCTCGAGGTGTCTGATCGAGCCACGTTTTCATATTGTGGGATGTTCCCAATGACTCCAAATCTCTTTGACGGAGATCAGACTGAGAATCGTGGCTAGAGACTGTGCCACGGTGATTTGATTGGGATGGAGAGAACGACGAAGGTCCATGGGCCGAGACACGAGAACTGCCCTGAGACCCCTGGATTTCCTGCATCTGCTTGGAGACAGAGGTTTCGGTGGTGGATGAAGCCTAGAAGAGACATATGATCAGCAACGGGGAATCATAGGAGGGGAAAGAACCGGAAGCTCTAGTACTTTTGCGGTATGGCTCAACCCGGACATCTTGAACAAACGTCGCACTGCCGGGATACTGGACCCTCAAGGCTTCCAAAGGCGGATTAATTTTGCTGTTGAGGAGATGACTGGTTGTGGGTGAGTGCTACTGCTGATATATACAAGGTAGAGAAGGCCTGAAGTCTTCTATTTATGCCGTGGCCCCTCTTTTTGGCTTGTTGCTTTTGGCAATAGCTAGTCGAAAGGAGCGGCACCTTCGCTGACACATCGCTGCAAAGAACTTATGCACCGGCCTACAATTGGGTCCTTCATGGCAAATGGCTGGTCATGATCACAGGTATCCGTGGCCGAAAAGAGGGGCGCCTTCGCTGGAACATCGCTGCAACGAACTTATGCACCGGCCTACAATTGGGTCCTTCATGGCAAATGGCTGGCCATGATAGGGTTTTGGCTGGAACACACCTCAAAGTTGCATTGTGGATCCATGACCTTCAACATTCGAACCCCCATAGGTGTGAGCAAGCGTGGAACTTGTGTTAGAGGTGACGTCCTCGCTGACAACCATTTCCCTGTTGGTCCATACTTTACTTACATTTTCGGGCTTGGCATTTTTGAACCGGCGCTAAACTTCCGCCCTGCCATGCACAGAGCCTATGCATCCGCATTTCATTGGTTACCGGTGAAAGATTCCCGGCAGAACGTTCTCTACTTGACTACTTCTAACCTAGCGGTCGATCTTTTATGCGAAGAACCTGTGTCGAGGGCACTAGTTCAGACTTGATGCCTTCATTGGGCGCTTAGGGCTGTGGGGTGTTCCGTAACCCATTCCAATAAGGCAGACATATATTTCACCTACTCCAGCTATGATCCACTTTTCTCCTCTGTACAATTCATTCTGTTCTCATTTGCACCAACTCTCTTCTCTGACCCCATTGCTTTCTGTCTACCTTCGAATGATCTGAGACACAATTACAGACATGGCCGCATTCGCCGTTGTAGGATCGCAGCAACTCCTCCGACCGGGCAAGAATGAAGATTGGGAAACCCGCAAACCCATTATCACAGATTTGTACGACAAACATGATCTGAAAGAAGTCATGCATATCATGGAGACCGAACATCACTTCAAAGCGACGTAAGTGATACCCCTGCAAGTGCGGCTACCTTGAACCATCTGGCTGAACCGACGATAGCGAGAACCAATATAAGAAGAGACTGGCCTCATGGTATTTGAAACCGAAGCGCATATCAGGTAAAGTCTATCACGCAATTCTCCGCAAGAAACGAGAACGAGAAGAATTTGGGAAATCGTCTAGATTCCAGCTAGGCGAGGTCGACGTAGATGAGTCCAAAATCGAACGTTTCCAGAAACGACATAAAAGGACGCACGAGAACGAAGTATCTCGGGGTTGTAAGTAGAGTCCATTGCTTATGCTCCATTGTCAATGCTCCACCGTTGTCTACTACTGATAGCATTGCAGCCACACCGACCAATTTGCTCTGTTTCACACCTCCAGCTATCGACCGTGGCCTCAGTCACTCACCAGGAGCCCGCAGTCCAAGTGTTACACTTTTCGACTGGTTCGAAAGCTTCTCCGAGTTCAGAAATCGCTCAGTAGCCGGAAGTCCGACCACACCTGTAGACCATCTGTCCTACTATCTCCGCTCACTGGTCCAATTGGATGACAGCTACGAGATGCAGTGTCGATGTAGTAGAATGGCACAGCAGATGATCGAGTCTAACGACTGTGGTGGCGGCAAAGGTTGTCGGACGGAGCACATGTTGGCAAAAATACCAAACCTTACCGATGGCAACCAGAACATGGTTCACGGCCTGATCTGGGCTGCTGTTGAGTATTCCTGCCAGGGTCAGCATATTTGCCAGGGTCCGCATATCTGCCCAGCGGCGCTAATTACTACCTTCAAATGTGCGATGCACATTTGCAAACACCTATACCCGTGTAGGAATGCCTGATTATGCCATAGACAAGCTGGATTTCCTGGGCGAAGGTTCTCCGATGCTTCCAGATCGCAATAACCCAGAAGCGGCCGGACATATCCAGATGTTCTGCTATTTGAAGTATGAGATGGAGCAGGCATTTTGCATGGTCTCGCAAGGGCGGGACCAAGAGGCTCTGGCCAGAATGAACCTCGTTCTTGGATTGCCCGAAGACATTGATTCTGTTCATTTCGTTGCCAGTCTTGGAGGTTCATGCCGAGATTGTCGGTATAGAAAGCTGAAGGAGGGTGCGGATGCCGGAAATGATATAATATCAACGGTACGTGAGCGGATGAAAACTTTCGGCATCATGATTCGGCCCACCGCAGTACTAATCGCAAGGCAATTACAATATCGCCGTGTCAACAACGACCGTCAGAATCAAGGTTGTACCCATGGTTTCATCTTTGATCCGCTCCTCACCGAAGGAATGGAAATTACTGAATGGGAGACCGGTGACTGGGAAACGCACGATGACTAGGTGAAGATTGGTTGCATCCATCGCCGACATCGGTATCATTCATAGTAAGGTATCTACCTTCGCCCTGTCCGAATCATTACTGGTAATAATAATCGAGAACAGGTCAACACATAACCTGAGGGAATTCGCGCACAGCTCTCACCCATTCAATTCTAGCCCAGGGTACCTTTCTTTCCGACTACATGTACTCAAAACACAACACAAAATCACTTACCTTAAGACCGGTCATCGAATCGAAGTCTGATCAATCTTTTCCAAACACGTTTCTCTGTCATCTCTCTACCTAGCAGTCTAGACTCCTTCCACCTTCCGAACCCAATGCAACGTACCCTACCCTTCGCTGCCCCCCACAAACCTCTCCCCCCTCCCCCAATCCACATTCTTCATACCCGCAACCCCCCAACCCCACACCCTCCCCCCAAGTACCTACAAGAACACGCATTCAACGCACCACCCAACGCATCGCGCCCCTCTTTCCCTTTCCCTCACCAAATACCCCCCTCCCCTCCCCTCCGCACAAACCCACCAAAAACTACAACATTTCCACAAAACCCCACGATCTTCAACAACAAACAGCGCACCCAAAAATCCCGCCTTTATCATTCCCTGCAAAAATTCCAGTCGTCAAGAAAGTAAAGTCCATCGCAACAGAAGAAGAAGGCTATAAGTGATTGAGTAGCTTCTTTGATGGTTCGAGGGTTTGGAAATGGATGGACCAATAGATGTCCAGAATAGTACCGCACCACGCTAAAGACTACATCTGGACTGATCGTCGGGTCGGGATTCGGTACCGACTGTTAGTACCGACCGGATACTCGGGTTAGGATCTTAGTATTAAATCAGGTTAGACCTATCTAAATCGCTAAGTAGAATTACCTTTATTTAAAAGATAAATTATTCTTCTTTAATTATATTTCAGCCGCCTCTTTATCGGCCGTACTATCGACGAAGTCTACGACTTTCACAAGGCACATCTACGTCCTATAGATGAAAGTAGAGGTATAGACCCTTTTACGTACTTCACGTTGCTCGTCATTGATGAAGAATGCGTCAAGTCCGAGCCGCCGCTCTGCATGGTTTGTTGTGACGCTGCAGACTACGATGACCCTGATGGTAAAGTTACTATGGAGGTGATGCGCGTTCCTATCGAGACTGCAGTCTGGATGCTTGTACCTTTGGAGTAACTAGCCATAAATATGACCGAAACGCTTGAGCCTGATGGTACCGCACTTGGTTCCATGCCACCTTTTACTCAAGCTCGGGTCTCCTACCCTCCCGACGAGAGGTTTACTGTTGTTTCATTCGCGGACGCGCGAGATTTCAAGCTTGAAGCGATCCGACAGCGAGAGACAGCAGTGAAATCAACATTTGGCGAGAGGGTGCTTGATGATGATGGACGTTTAATACAACTTTTTAGGCTGCCGCTAGACCAAGCGACGTCCTCAGCTAATCTATATAGGTAGGGTGAGGTTCTTTCAAGGGAGAAGGGAGCAACGCTTTGAATGATACCAAACACTCGGAAGAGACTGAGATGGGAGGATGAAGAGGAGGATTATAAAGGGTCTAAGAAATCGGATACTAAAGGCAGTGAAGAGAAGAAAGCAAGGCGAGAGTAAGATAAGCCACGCATTTCAGTGCAATATATGTCACATTCTAAATTGACCATCGGCACATTTTCAACTTCATCACCTACTTCAACGTTATATTATACCTGGAATTTCAGTCTTCAACCTTCAATACATCAATATATTCTTAGGATAAACTAATGTCTCCAACTACGACCTCGTTTCTGTAACGAGAGCAAACCCGGATACATGGCACTAGCTTTCGATCCTCTTTGAATCTGATACTCCTAAAGAATTGTCAACAGGCTTACTCTTCATCCTCTGAGTTGATGGAAAGTGAGAGTGTTGAGGTTTGAATAGCAATCACGTCACTTTTTCTTAAAGTACTAATTGCAGCATGGCTATCTTGTTTATAGGTGAATGATACTACTTCATGTCTTCACTTTCTCTTAGTGAAGGACTTTTCCATTCGGCTGCTGAAGTATAAAGGTGCGAGTCACCATCAAATCGTGAACAGGGCACCGTTCAGCACCGTGGATACTAGAGAATCCTATCAATCAATCGATCTAAAGAAAGGAACAGAATAATGACAACCTTATAAGCTCTAGAAGCTTTTTATCCGATCAAATTGTCATGGAAAAGCGATCAATCATGGTATATGCTACCAAGCAATGCAGAGTTGGCGTGATGCTTGTTATTAGAGTTCTATGTATACAGTGACGCTTGAATTCCTTTTTTTCGAGGCCTTACTATGTCGTGGCCAAATCTTGATCACGCGAATGAAAGGTAGATTCACTGTCAGATCGAGTTATTTGCAATGGAGAATGGGAGGTCTATGGTGTGATTTATTATTCTTACCGAGTGAATATTACCACTCTGAGTAGGTCCCTGTGATTTTGCGAGAGTTCACCAACGAAAATCTGCCGAGAGTAGTATTTACATATCGTGGATGGGTGAAGAGTTTCCCTCAATGAGTTTTGGCCTTCACTTCCAAGCGGTATGCATAAAGTTCCCATCTTTCTTGATATTCTCTACTATTTCCTTTCAATCCTCCATTCTCATCGCAGTTTACAGATTCAGCGCGTTGCTGACAAGCGATATATATATGTTTCTCATCTCTCGTGACATTCTCCACCAATTTCTTCGACATATCCAAGCTCTTTCCCATCTACAGTTCACCGCAGTACCGACACCTGTTTTAAGATATCGAGGTTGCTCCGAGCGGAAGGTTTTCACTGCCGACCTCAAGACATATCGGTTGAAACAGACCAAGGCTGTCATGCGCTCTCTTAATTATTCGCGGCATTTGACTGTCATAGGCATGTTGTTTACCTTGCAAATGGTGTCTTTGCGAACCATGATTATGGTTTTGTATCGCGCTACCTTGACATCTTTCTCACGAAACTTTCACCCACAAACAACATCATCAAGTAGAATGGCTTGTCTATATTCTCCTACAGTATCGAAATCCATATATATATATATACCTACAGCGAAGAAATCTCAATCTCCTTCCTTCAGCAGCTCATAGTGTGTGTTACTCTCGATAATATATATATATATTGCACCTCATCTAAGCAGAAACATTATAGTATTACAAGGAACAAGTGTCAACACGGCGGGGGGGG